>Ga0208469_100008_pt1 | contig 148599 bp, 137 predicted proteins | sample DeeseametaMP0758_FD_184203 | JGI IMG/M metagenome (GOLD analysis project Ga0208469, IMG submission 184203) | Marine microbial communities from the Deep Atlantic Ocean - MP0758 (SPAdes) | ecosystem: Environmental > Aquatic > Marine > Oceanic | place: West of Cape Town, South Africa, South... | reverse complement strand
GAACCCTTCGGTCCCATCCGCGGCGGAAAAGGCCTCGCCGCCGTCACAGCGGGAGTGGGCCTAGGAGCTAGGGCAGTCACTGATCCTCCTGAAGATGCGTTCCACCGCGACATAGAGACGGAACGGCTGGTGTCGTGCGCTGACACGAATCCTAGACGGTGTCGCTCCCGTCCGCCGAACCGGTCCTACCGTGTGTCGTATTGCCTCGTCGGCGCTGCACAGGGCACGTGCCCACCTGGTGGCGCACCGGAATCGGCGCTCACGCGCTCGTCCGAGGCGAGTGGGCGCACACCGCCGAGTCGAGCGATAGGGTGTGACGGCATTCCCACTCTTCGATAGGAACGTACGAGTTGCCCACACAATTCTCGGTGCGAGCCCGTGCCATCGCGCTCGCGGCCGGTGCGGCCCTGGCTCTGGCGGGCTGCTCGTCCGCAGCGGAGTCCAGCGACAACGGGTCGGACATTGTTCGGAGCACCACCAACGTGGCCGGTGCCGGCGTTGTCGGGAACGACAGAGACACCGTCGGGCTGTGTCCCACCCCGGCGCCCGTGGATCCGGTAGGCATCGAAGGCGCGGTCCGTCCCGTCGGACACAGCGAAGGCATCAGTGAAGTCCCAGCCGACCCCGTCCGCATCGTCTCGCTCGATCCCGCATCGCTCGATGCGACGTGCGCCGTCGGCGTGTGGGAGCGAGTAGTCGGGGCATCGACCCTCGATCCCGAGTTCCGTGGGGACGGCGACCAGGAGCTGTACCTGGGCCCGGGGATCGCCGCGATTCCCAGCGTCGGACCGGTCGGCGCGCCCGACATCGATGCCATCGCAGGTCTGACCCCCGACCTCATCATCGGTAGCGATGCACTGGGCACGGAAACGTACGACGCCCTGAGCGCGATCGCACCGACGGTCTTCACCTCCTCCGAGGGTGGATGGAAGGACACGTTCTTGCAGTCCGCCGCCGCTCTCGGCCGCGGACAGACCGCCTTCGACGAACTCGCACGCTTCAGTGCCGACGCGCGAGAGGTCGGCGTCGAGCTGAACGCGAGCCAGACGCAGGCTTCGGTGGTCCGATTTCTGGCCGATTCGGCGGTCACCGACGGTGCCGACTCGTTCGCGAGCCAGGTACTCGACGAGGTCGGCGTGCGGCGACCGCCTGCCCAGCGCGAGGAATCGGTGACGGTGACACCAGAGGACCTCTCGGTCGCCGAGGGCGACATCGTCTACGTCCGATTCGCCGGGGACGATGGTGAGAGTTTCGGCACCTCGTTCATGGAGTCCGACGCCTGGGCCGATCTCGGCTCGGCAGAGGACGGGCGAATCTTTGCGGTGAACGACACGGTGTGGTCCGGTAGCGGCGTCATCGCTGCTCGCACGATCCTGACGGACGTGACCGATTCGCTCAACGCATACGTGTCCTGATGCCCATCCCAGAGTTCGTGTTGCAGTTGCGCAGCCACGTCGGCACGGCGCCACTGTGGCTGTCGGGAGTCAGTGCGGTCATCGTCGACGACGACCGTGTACTGCTCACCCGGCGCCGTGACAACGGATTGTGGGCCGTGGTGTCCGGCATCCTGGAACCCGGCGAGGAACCAGGTCCAGCTGCGCTACGGGAGATCAGCGAGGAGACGGGCATCGAGGCCGAACTCGTCCGACTCAGCAGCGTGGACGTCACCGAGCGGATCACCTACCCGAACGGGGACGTGGCCCAGTACCTCGACATCACATTTCTGGCCCGACACATCTCCGGTGTTGCCCGGGTCGCGGACGACGAGAACCTGGCAGTCGACTGGTTCGACGTCACTTCGCTCCCCCGCGATCTCGCCGACACATCTCGACTGCGGATCGACAAGGCCCTCAACGGGTCTCACGAGGCCTGGTTCCGGCGCTGAGACGCGCCCGAGCGCTCCCGAGGTGACCGAATGTCACCCTCGCACACTCTGAGTGACCGAATGTCACCCTCGCTGCGGAAGCGGCGCACTTCGCCTTCCCCGGCACCGTTAAATGTGATATCACTTTAGTATCAAAAACCACATGGAGGTCGACATGCCCGAATCTGCACCCGTTTCCGTTTCGGAAAAACCGACGGGCACACCCACACTCACAATTGCCGAACGACCCGGCTGGGATCTCCCGGGATGGTCGATGCTGGGCATCGGGCTCGTCCTGCTCCTGGGCGGTGGCGGCGCATTCGCCCTCGGCCTGGTGAACGACGCCATCGCGTTGACAGTGTCCGGAGTGGTGCTGTTCCTCTTGTCGTTTCCGCTTCTCGCTGGCCTCACGCTCGTTCAACCCAATCAGGCTCGCGTGCTGCAACTTCTCGGCAGCTCCTACAGCGGAACCCTGCGGACGCCGGGGCTGCGCTGGACCAATCCGCTGACGTTGCGCCGCGCGATTTCCACTCGCATCCGTAACCACGAAACCGGTCAGTCCAAAGTCAACGATGCCGACGGCAATCCCATCGAGATCTCCGCGATCATCGTCTGGCAGGTGGCCGATACCGCGCTCGCCTCGTTCCAGGTGGACGACTACGAGGAGTTCGTCGCCGTCCAGTCGGAGTCTGCGGTCCGGCACATCGCCGGCAGCTACCCATACGATGCTGCAGATCGGATGTCGTTGCGGGAGAACGCCGACGAGATCACCAGAGCGATGAGCGAGGAGGTGCACGCCCGCGTACGTTCGGCAGGCGTCGAGGTTATCGAAACGCGCATCAACCGCCTCGCCTACTCCCCCGAGATCGCCCAAGCCATGCTCCGGCGTCAGCAGGCCGGCGCGGTGATCGCAGCTCGAGAGCAAATAGTCGAAGGGGCCGTCGGAATGGTCGAGATGGCCCTGTCGAAGTTGGAGGAAAACCACGTCGTCGAACTCGACGAGGAGCGCAAAGCCACGATGGTATCCAACCTGCTCGTCGTGCTGTGCAGCGACAATGACACCCAACCCGTGATCAACACTGGCTCGCTGTACCAGTGACCGATGGCCATCGAAGGTAGGAAGCCAGAACGCAAGAAGCTGCTGCTTCGGCTGGACCCAGCGGTGCACGACGCACTTGCCCGCTGGGCGGCCGACGACCTACGCAGCACCAACGCCCAGATCGAGTTCCTGCTGCGACGAGCGCTCGTGGACAACGGGCGGATGCCGAAGGGCGCAGGCGAGATCCGTAAACAGGGACGACCCCCCGGCAACTGACGACGTCGTCGGGGGTCGTATCAGGTCAGAAGTCCCAGTCGTCGTCCTCTGTATTGACGGCCTTGCCGATGACGTACGACGATCCCGATCCGGAGAAGAAGTCGTGATTCTCGTCTGCGTTCGGCGAGAGTGCCGACAGAATCGCCGGGTTGACGTCGGTCTCGTCCTTCGGGAACAGACCCTCGTAGCCGAGGTTGTTCAACGCTTTGTTGGCGTTGTAGCGCAGGAACTTCTTGACGTCCTCGGTGAGCCCGACCTCGTCGTAGAGGTCCTGGGTGTACTCGACCTCGTTGTCGTACAACTCGAACAGCAACTCGAAGGTGTAGTTCTTGAGCTCCTCGCGCTGAGCCTCGGAGACATTCTCCAGGCCCTTCTGGTACTTGTAGCCGATGTAATACCCGTGTACGGCCTCGTCGCGAATGATCAGACGGATCAGGTCGGCAGTGTTGGTCAGCTTGGCCCGGGACGACCAGTACATCGGCAAGTAGAACCCCGAATAGAACAGGAACGACTCCAGCAGAGTCGACGCTACCTTGCGCTTGAGCGGGTCGTCTCCGTGGTAGTAGTTCAGGACGATTTCGGCCTTGCGCTGCAGATTGACGTTCTCCTCGGACCAGCGGAACGCGTCGTCGATGTCACGCGTAGAGCTCAAAGTAGAGAAGATCGAGCTGTAGCTCTTCGCGTGCACCGATTCCATGAAGGCGATGTTGGTGTACACCGCCTCCTCGTGGGGAGTGATGGCGTCGGGAATCAGGCTGACCGCGCCGACCGTGCCCTGAATGGTGTCGAGCAACGTCAGGCCGGTGAACACCCGCATCGTGAGCTGCTTCTCGACGGCGTTGAGCGTTCCCCAGGACGGGATGTCGTTGGAGACCGGCACCTTCTCGGGCAGCCAGAAGTTGCTGGTGAGCCGCTCCCAGACCTCCGAATCCTTGTCGTCCTGGACGCGGTTCCAGTTGATGGCCGACACCCGGTCGATGAGCTTCGGGCGTGCGGTACCCGCGGGAGTCTGCGCGGTGTTGCTCGTGACTGTCATGTACATCCCCAGGATCGATCGAATTCGGTTCGGCGCTTCACATCAAGTATGTCCTCGGGTCCCGACACCCTTCGTTGCGGACGCTCTACAGCATGCAGGACACGCAGCCCTCGACCTCGGTGCCTTCCAAAGCCATCTGACGAAGACGGATGTAGTACAGCGTCTTGATGCCCTTGCGCCACGCATAGATCTGCGCCTTGTTGATATCGCGCGTGGTCGCGGTGTCCTTGAAGAACAGCGTCAGCGACAGCCCCTGATCGACGTGCTGCGTCGCGGCCGCGTAGGTGTCGATGATCTTCTCGTACCCGATCTCGTACGCATCCTGGTAGAAATCAAGGTTGTCGTTGTCCAGGTAGGGCGCCGGGTAATAGACGCGCCCGATCTTGCCTTCCTTGCGGATCTCGATCTTCGACGCGACCGGGTGGATCGACGAGGTCGAGTTGTTGATGTACGAGATCGAACCGGTCGGCGGCACGGCCTGCAGGTTCTGGTTGTAGATGCCGTATTGCTGCACCGACTCCTTCAAGACGACCCAGTCGGCCTGCGTCGGAATGTGCACATCGGCTTCGGAGAACAACGAGGCGACACGAGAGGTGCTCGGCTCCCACACCTGGTCGGTGTACTTGTCGAAGAACTCACCCGAGGCGTACTTGGACTCCGGGAAGCCCTTGAACCAGGTCCCCCGGTCCTTCGCCAACTGATTGGACGCCTGAAGCGCATGGAACAGCACGGTGTAGAAGTAGATGTTGGTGAAGTCGATGCCCTCGACGCTGCCGTAGTGGATGCGTTCGCGCGCGAGGTAACCGTGCAGGTTCATCTGGCCGAGACCGATAGCGTGAGAGTCGTTGTTGCCCTGCTCGATCGACGGCACCGAATAGATATGAGTTTGGTCCGACACCGCCGTCAACCCGCGGATGGCGACAGCGATGGTCTTGCCGAAATCAGGTGAGTCCATGGTCTTCGCGATGTTCAGCGAACCGAGATTGCAGGAGATGTCCTTGCCCACGTGGCTGTAGGACAGGTCGTCGTTGAACGTCGACGGCGTCGAGACCTGCAGAATCTCCGAGCACAGGTTCGAGTGGGTGATCTTGCCTTTCACCGGGTTTGCGCGGTTCACGGTGTCCTCGAACATGATGTACGGGTAGCCGGACTCGAACTGCAATTCCGCCAGAGTCTGAAAGAACTCACGCGCCTTGATCTTCGTCTTGCGGATTCTCTTGTCGTCGACCATCTCGTAGTACTTCTCGGAGACATCGATGTCGGCGAACGGAACTCCGTAGATGCGCTCGACGTCGTACGGCGAGAACAGGTACATATCTTCGTTCTTCTTGGCCAGTTCGAACGTGATGTCCGGGATGACGATCCCGAGTGAGAGAGTCTTGATACGGATCTTCTCGTCCGCATTCTCGCGCTTGGTGTCGAGGAAGCGGTAGACATCGGGGTGGTGCGCGTGCAGGTACACCGCGCCGGCGCCCTGACGCGCACCGAGCTGATTGGCGTACGAGAAGGAATCCTCGAGCAACTTCATGATGGGAATGACACCCGAGGACTGGTTCTCGATGCGCTTGATCGGCGCTCCGTGCTCACGAATGTTGCTCAGCAACAACGCCACACCGCCGCCGCGCTTGGACAGCTGCAAGGCGGAGTTGATGGACCGTCCGATGGACTCCATGTTGTCCTCGATGCGCAGCAGGAAGCAGGAGACGGGCTCTCCTCGCTGCTTCTTGCCGGAATTGAGGAATGTCGGTGTCGCCGGCTGGAACCGTCCGGCGATGATCTCGTCGACAAGATCCGTGGCGAGCGCCTCGTCGCCGGCCGCCAGCGTCAGCGCGACCATGCACACACGATCCTCGAATCGCTCGAGGTACCGCTTGCCGTCGAACGTCTTCAGCGTGTACGAGGTGTAGTACTTGAACGCACCCAGGAACGTCGGAAAACGAAACTTCTTGGAGTAGGCGTGGTTGATGAGAAATTTGACGAACTCGCGAGTGTACTGGTCCAGAACCTCGGGCTCGTAGTAGTTCTCCTCGACGAGGTAGTCCAACTTCTCGTCCAGATCATGAAAGAACACCGTGTTTTGGTTGACGTGCTGCAGGAAGTACTGGTTGGCCGCTTCGCGATCCTTGTCGAACTGAATCTCGCCGTTGGGTCCGTACAGGTTCAGCATCGCGTTCAACGCGTGATAGTCGAGGTCACCGTCGGATCGAACAGCGTTGACGGGTGCTACCTCGGTAATTGTCGGTGCCACGGCGATCGCTCCAGTTTCTGTACTTTGTGTAACTAATGTGTGTGCGCCGCCCGACGCGACTCCCGCTCCCAGAACTCCTCGAGGCCGTCTCGGACTCGTTCGACGTCCTCGGGAGTGCCCATCAATTCGAATCGATAGAGGTACGGAACTGCACACTTCTGTGAAATGACATCGCCCGCGAAGCAGAACGAGTCACCGAAGTTGGTGTTGCCAGCGGCAATGACTGCTCTGATCAGGGACCGGTTGTTCTTCTGGTTGAGAAACTTGACCACTTGCTTCGGGACGTAGTTGGTATCACGCCCGGAGTACGTAGTGCCGCCGCCGTAAGTGGGAACAATCAGCACGAACGGCTGATCGACCAGGAACGTTTCGGGATCGTGCAGCGGAATCCGACTTGCTGGAATCCCGAGTTTGACTACGAATCTATGAGTGTTCTCGGACGCACTGGAGAAGTAGACCAATCGATGCGTCAACTGCGGAACGGGCGCGGAAGTCACACCTGCTCATCTCCGTCCAATGCACCGGCGGTGCCGTCTGTTCAAGCAACAGCAGCAGTGAGGGCCTTGATGCGATCGGGACGAAAACCCGACCAGTGATCTTCACCGGCGACGACGACCGGGGCCTGCAGGTAGCCGAGAGCCATGACAAAGTCACGCGCTTCCGGATCCTGCGAGATGTCGATGATCTCGTAGTCGATGCCCTCTTTGTCGAGAGCACGGTAGGTGGCATTGCACTGGACGCAGGCGGGTTTGGTGTAAACGGTGACGCTCATGTGGGGTTCCCTTCTCCCTGTACGACATCGAAATCTTCATCGCGATGCCGGTGTGCTCTGCCTGTGAAACGAGTTGCATGGTGATGTGAAGTTGTGACGTCGTAGAACGCGCGAGGGCCCTTGGATACTCATGTTCGGGCCGTTTCGAGCGGTTGATATCGCGGCTTCGAGCCGGATTTCCGGGCCCGTCGCGTTGTGTCTTCTCGACTGCTCAGACACTACACCTTGTGTCCGACATATGCCTACAACACGAGATGTTGCGAACAACATCCATGGTATTCGCTGGTCAGACTCTTGCCGACCGCAGGATCAGCAGCCCCCACGGCGTGTCGCGCGTCACATCGACACAGTGTTCGAAAATCGAGGCAGAGAGCCAACGACAACCCAAGGGCCCCCGCACCCAGTGGATGCGAGGGCCCTTGCGCTCGAAGAGACGATACTCAGCGCTGGCGCGCTTTGAACCGAGGCTCCTTCTTGTTGATGACGAACACCTTGCCGTGGCGGCGCACGACCTGCGCTCCAGGCTTGTTTTTCAGCGACTTCAGTGAGTTCCGTACTTTCATGAAGCAGGAGCTTACATGAAAACGATTCCCATTATTGGGCAGGTCAGACAGCGAGGAGCTCGTTCGACGCTCTGACGAGTTCCGCGACGACCTCGGAGATCTCGGCCGACACGACGGCGTTCTCGCGCGGATGCGCAGCCCCGAACTTGTCGCTGGTTCCGCCGATCGTCAGCTCGACATGCTCGAGCACCCTGCCACCGGCGATGCCCACAGCCTTGCGGGCGTGCTCATGCGCCCACTTGGCGCCGTATCCGCTCGGCGATGCACTGATCACCGCGACCGGCTTGCCCTGCACCGCAGAGGCGCCGTAGGGGCGCGAGAGCCAATCGATCGCATTCTTGAGCACCGCCGGGACGGTGCCGTTGTACTCGGGAGTGACGAGCAGGAGCGCAGTCGCCTCTTCTGCGGCAGCTCGCAGATCCAGCGCTCCTACGGGCACCTGTCCGTCGACATCGATATCCTCGTTGTAGAACGGAATCTCGGAGAGAGCGCCGTAGACCACTGCCGAGGAGCCCGTAGGGAACATCTCCACCGCGGTCTGTGCGATCTGCTTGTTGACGGAGTCTGCACGGAGACTGCCGACGAGGATCAATACGTGCGGTTCTGTCATTTCGATCTTCCTTCGAGTTCGGAGTGCGCCGGTGATCTACTACTTTCATACCAGCCAACCGGACCGCGGTCCACTTTGTTCCCTCAGCAGGTACAGTGACGGATGTGACCGAGTTCATGCTCCCTATTGCAGGCGAGGAGACCGAGCGCTGCGATGCGGCGCGCAATCGCCGTCGCCTGCTCGATGCCGCAGCGGAGATGGTCGCGACGATCGGCGTAGACGCGGTCACCATGGACGGCTTGGCATCGAGGGCCGGGGTCGGCAAAGGCACCGTCTTCAGACGGTTCGGCAGCCGGACGGGGTTGATGCAAGCACTACTGGACCACACGGAGAAAGAACTGCAACACGCTTTCCTCTTCGGCCGTCCGCCGTTGGGCCCCGGGGCAGATCCGATTGACAGGCTCGTCGCATTCGGCCGGGCTCGCCTCGACCTCGTCGAAGTGCAGGGCGAGGTCATGCGCGCAGCGGAGAACTCTCCCGAGTTCAGATACTCCGCTCCGGCCCACATGGTGAACTACACCCACGTGCTCACCCTGCTTCGGTCGGCGCACGTCGATGCAGACCTGGAGTTGTTGGCGTACAACCTGCTCACCCCGCTCGAGGCTACGCTCGTCCTCCATCAGTTCCGCGACCTCGGAATGTCGATGGAGCGTCTGGCCGACGGCTGGGAAGACCTGGTGCGCAGGGCCACTCGGTGACAAGCGCTACAGGTCAGAGCAGACGCCCCACCGCAGCCGCCGCCCGATGCAATTGCTGCCCGTAGGACGGGCCGTGCCCGGCGGCGTGAACAGCGAGCGGATGCAGCTGGTGAAGTGGAACCCGCTGCTGCCAGCCCGAGCGAAGCTCGTGCACCGACAAATACCCATCGATGATGTCCGCGAGCATCGGACAGCCGAACAACTGCAGCATTGCCAGATCGGTTTCGCGATGTCCGCCGTGCGCCGCCGGATCGATCATCACCGCACCCACACGGGTCCATACGACGTTGCCGGTCCAGAGATCACCGTGGACTCGGCTGGGAACATCGCCGAAGTCGAACGTGCCTTCGGCGACCACGGCGCAGACACGTTCGACGTCGGCCGCGGCCGGCTCCGAGATATTTCCGACATCGACTGCCACCCGCAGATACGGAATGACTCGCTCGGCGACGTAGAACGAACCCCACGTGGAGTATTCGACGCTCGACATGGGCCGCGATCCGATGAACATCTGACCGTCGAAACCGTCCGGTGAGCACCCGAACGCCCGAGCACCCGCATTGTGCACGCGGGCGAGCTCTGCCCCGAACCGGCGCGCGCCCTCTACCGTCGGGGGCGCGGACTCGAGTCTGTTGAGCTCGATGTGTCCAGACCCGACGCTGCGAACATCGACGACGCTGGCGCCTCCGTCACGAAGCCACGCGAGACCGGCCGCCTCAGCGGCGAAGAAGTCCGGGTGTGCCCCGGCATCGGTCTTGGTGTAGGTATCGGGAGACACCGCCCCGAGTCTACGGAGCGCACCTAGGATGGCCGAATGTCATTGATACGTTCGGAACTGCGCACCTGCATCGTGCGCGAACTCGCCGTCCAGTCGACGATCGACCCCGATCACGAAGTCACCCGGCGGGTCGACTTCCTCAAGGCGTACCTCCGATCCACACCGGCGAAAGGCTTTGTTCTCGGCATCAGCGGCGGCCAGGACAGCACGTTGACCGGGAAGCTGTGCCAGCGGGCAGCAGCAGAACTCCGCAAGGAAGGCGCCCAGGCGGAGTTCGTCGCCGTTCGGCTGCCCTACGGAGTGCAGGCCGACGAAGCGGACGCGCAGACGGCGCTCGATTTCATCGATCCCGACCGGACCGTGACAATCGACATCAAGGCTGCTGCGGATGCGTGTGCGGCCACCGTAGCGAAGGCTCTCGAAGTCGATGAGCTCCGAGACTTCGTGCGCGGCAATATCAAATCCCGTCAACGGATGGTCGCGCAGTACGCGTTGGCCGGCGAGCTCGGATATCTCGTCGTCGGTACCGATCACGCTGCGGAAGCGGTCACCGGCTTCTTCACCAAGTACGGCGACGGCGGCGTCGACATCACACCGCTGACCGGACTGTCCAAGCGCCAGGGTGCGGCGCTGCTGCGCGAGCTCGGCGCTCCCGAGAGCACGTGGAAGAAAGTGCCGACCGCGGACCTCGAGGACGACCGGCCCGCGCTTCCCGACGAGGAAGCGCTCGGCGTCACCTACGAGCAAATCGACGACTATCTGGAAGGCAAGGAAGTCGCCGAGGACGTCTCGGACAAACTCGAGCGCATGTACCTCAATACGCGCCACAAGCGCGCGGTACCGGCGACTCCGTTCGATGACTGGTGGACCACCGAGAATGCCGTCGATACTGAGCACGGGCGCCCCACCCCGGATTGAGGTACGCGCGTCGGGCAGTTCTATCCGCCGGCGAACGGTGGCAGCACATCGACCCTGTCACCGAACGTTGCGCTCGGGTCTCGGGTGAGATCGTCGCCCACCAGGAATGCCGACACTCGGAGCACGGCCGCCACGTCGGCGCCGTGGCGCTCGAGCACCGCGGCTTTCAGTACACCGAGATCGCTACCGGCCGGCAGGTCGAAAAACTCCTGGGCACACCCGAACGCCTCTGCCGCACCGGCGAAATAGCGGACCTCAACCACCTATGGCTCCCATGCTCTTGGTCGGCGGGACGAAGTCTGCGGCGTCCATACCGTGCCCTGCCCACTTGTTCCACATGGCGCCTCGCCACAGCTGGGCCAACTCCTCGTCGTCGGCGCCACCACGAAGTGCGGCACGCAGGTCGGTCTCCTCGTCGCTGAACAGACACGACCGCACCGAGCCCTCGGCGGTCAGGCGGGTTCGGTCGCAATCGGCGCAGAAAGACCTCGTGACCGAGGCGATGATGCCGACGGTACCGCCGGTTCCTTCGACCGCCCACTCCTCGGCGGGCGCAGACGGGTCCTCCCGCCCCACCGCGCGCAGATCGAAGCGTGCAGAGAGCACATCGAGCAGGTGCTCGGCGTCGAGCATGTTCGCGCGTGCCCACTCCCGGTCCGCGTCGAGAGGCATCTGCTCGATGAATCGCAATGCCACATCCTCGTCGAGGCACCACTGCAACAGATCGGCCGCTCCATGCAGCGTTTCCGGCATCAGGACTGCATTGACTTTCACCGGGGTCAGGCCCGCCGCCTTGGCGGCCCGAATACCTGCCAGTACCGCCGGCAGCCGATCACGTCTGGTCAGTTCCGCGAAATGTGCACGATCGATCGAGTCCAACGAGACATTGACCCGAGTCAACCCGGCCGTGGCCAGGGCCTCCGCGCGGCGCTCGAGACCGATCGCATTGGTTGTCATCGCCAAGGGGATCTCCGGCACTCGCTCCGAACAGCGCTGGAAGATCTCGGCGAGATCGGCGCGCATCAGCGGTTCTCCGCCGGTGAACCGAACTTCCCGCACACCGAGTCGGTGCACTGCAATGTCGACGACACGCGCGATCTCCGAGGGCGTGAGCACATTCTCGGCAGCAATGGCGGGCAGGCCCTCTTCCGGCATGCAGTAAGTGCACCGAAGAGAACACTTTTCGGTTATCGACACCCGTAGATCACGCGCCACACGTCCGAAACGGTCGATCAGTGCGGGACGATCCGGTCGGTCGTCGACGGTCGGCTCGGTCCCGCTGCGCGACCGACCGATCGAAGGGATACCGAGGCCGACGGCCCTACTGCCAGTCACGTGCCCTCCCTTCGGGGTCGTTCCTTCGCGCAATACATCCTCACTCCTCAAGTATGCCGCCCTCGAACAACTCGGTGCGATCCGCCGAACGATCGGGTTGCGGCACCCACATAGGATCGTTGCATGACGAGCCGTACATCCGTGCCGAGCCGAGCGAGCAACGCGTGAGTGCATCCACGGTCGAAGAGCACCTGGCGCACGTCGAATCGATGTTGGCATCACTGTCGGACCGGCAGGCCGAGTCGGTGAGCATTGCCGATGCGTTGGGACGCGTCGCGCACAGTGACGTCGAGTCCCCTGTGGATCTTCCGCTGTTCCGCAACTCGCAGATGGACGGCTATGCAGTTCTGGCCGCCGATATTGTAGCGGTGCCGACCACGCTGCAGGTGACTGGAACCATCGCAGCAGGCCCGTCCGGCGACGCTTCGGTCACGCCCGGTACCGCGATGAAGATCATGACCGGCGCACCGCTTCCCGACGGCGCCGACACCGTCGTGCCCGTCGAGCACACCTCATCCGACGGCGACCGTGTCACCGTGTCCACCCCCCACAAGCTGGGTGAGTACATCCGCGAGCAGGGCAGCGACATCACCGCGGGCACTGTTCTCGTGCGCGCAGGACAACTCCTGCAACCGCGCCACATCGCCGTACTCGCCGCAGTCGGTCTCTCGCACACCGACGTTCGGTCCAAACCGAAGGTCGCCGTCATCACCACCGGCGCCGAACTCGTCGATGCAGGCACCAAGCTACGGCCGGGACAGATCTACGACTCCAACGGCGTCACCCTCGCCGCACATCTGCGCGCCAACGGTGCCGACGTCGTCGGAGTCCATCGAAGCTCCGATGATCCCGACGAGTTCCATCGCATCGTGCACGAGGCAGCTGCGGCCGCTGAGCTCGTGATCACCTCGGGAGGGGTGTCGATGGGCGACTTCGAGGTGGTCAAAGATGTTCTGACGCCCCTGGGTGGTCGATTCGGTGCCGTCCGCATGCAACCGGGCGGACCACAGGGAACCGCCACGATCGACGGTGTTCCGGTGCTCGACTTCCCCGGAAACCCCGTCAGCACGGTCGTCTCCTTTCTCGTCTTCGCCCGCAATGCAATCCGAGAAGCTGCCGGACTCGCGGCCGTGCGGCCGACTCGACTGCCACTGACACATCGCATCGCATCGATCGCCGGCAAGCGACAGTTTCTGCGCGGTACCGTCGTGGACGGTGCGGTGTCCCTGATAGCGGGGCCCGGCTCGCACCTGGTGGCAGCGATGGCCTGGGCCGACGTCCTCGTCGACATCCCAGCGGAAACTACGGCGCTCGAAGCCGGCGACGAGGTGGAGGTGCTTGCACTGTGAACGCACAATTTGGAGCCGATCACGCCCTCTCGCACCTCGATTCGGAGGGTCGGGCACGAATGGTCGATGTCTCGCACAAATCCGACGCCGCCCGAACAGCGGTTGCCGCAGGCGAATTGGAGACCACCGCAGAGGTCGTCGCCCTGGTGCGCGCAGACGGAATGCCCAAGGCCGATGTGCTGGCCACCGCTCGGATCGCCGGTATCGCGGGTGCGAAGAAGACATCCGAACTCATCCCGTTGTGTCACCAATTGGCGCTATCGAAGGTGGATGTGACCTTCGGCTTCACCGACACCACGATCACTGTCGAGGCAACGGCGAAAACCACCGGTCCCACCGGCGTCGAAATGGAGGCATTGACCGCGGTCGCCGTCGCCGGACTCACCCTGCACGACATGGTCAAAGCAGTGGATCCGTCGGCTTCGATGAACCATGTGCGGCTGCTGACCAAGGACGGCGGAAAACACGGGCACTGGTCACGCCGCGGTAGCGAACCGACTCCTGCGGACACCGAGGCAACTGCGGATACTGAGGCAACTGCCGGGGAATCACCCGGCATCAGGTCCGCCGTCGTCCTCGTCGCCTCCACCGGTGGCGCAAACGGAACCCGCACGGACACCACCGGCCCGGCCATCGCCACCTGGCTCACCGACCGTGACTTCGCCGTTCGCGGACCCCTGGTCTATCCCGATGCCCACATCGCCGACGGCCTCACCGACGCACTCACCGGCTCGCCGGCCCTGCTCGTCACCACCGGCGGTACCGGCGTCTCACCGACCGATGCGACGCCGGAAGCCACGCGCCTCGTCCTCGACCGCGAACTACCGGGCGTCGCAGACGCCATCCGAGCCAAGGGCACCGAAGTGACCCCCCACGCGGTGCTGAGCCGAGGCCTGGCTGGTGTCGCAGGCCGTACCGTCGTGATCAACCTGCCTGGGTCTCCCGGAGGCGTGAAGGACGGCCTGTCGGTGCTCGAGCCGATCCTCGATCACCTGCTTGCCCAGGTTGCGGGGCACGGTTTGCACGACGGAACGAAAGGGACACCGTAGCGCCATGGTCGACGTACTCGCCGAGATATCGAACACACCTATCGACTCAGCAGCCGTCGAGAACGCCGTGGCTGGTCCACAGCACGGTGCCGTCGTACTGTTCAGCGGTGTCGTGCGCGACCACGACGGCGGCCAGACAGTCTCGGCCCTGGAATACCAGGCACACCCCGAGGCAGAGCGGTTCATGCGCGCGTGCTGCACAGCTGTGGCGGAGCAGTCGGGGCTACCGGTGGCTGCAGTTCACCGCGTCGGGAATCTCGTTGTCGGAGATGTCGCTCTGGTCGCAGCTGTGGCAGCCCCGCATCGAGCCGAAGCCTTCGCCGCGTGCGCCCTTCTCGTCGAACGCATCAAAGCGGAAGTGCCGATCTGGAAGCGCCAGCATTTCGCGAGCGGTGTCTCGGAATGGGTGGGACTGTAAGAGCTGCACCGTCAGCGTGCGATACCCGGAACATATCGGTGCACCGGCATCATCGCCGACTCGTCGGTGGCGTCTCCCGGGCGCCGGACACAGTCGAGCAATCGGACCTCGATGAGTTCATCGTCGATCTTCGTACCGATGACGACTAGTTGAGTTCCAACCGCGTCCGCGAATTCAACTTCGGTACGTTTCATTCTGATGTGTGTACCGACGGTGCTGACTTCGTATCGCCCCGGATATCCGTCGATACCGAACAGAACAAAACCTTTCAATCGATAGACCTCGCCCGTTGGGTTCTCGAGCACCTCGACGAATCGCCGGGGATCCATCGGCTCACAGGTTTCGAAAGTTGTCGTCGAATAGCCGACGTGGAGATGTGCATGGTGATCGTCGGCAGCGTAGAGAATTTCATCGAATGACAACTGGCGGGCAACGCTCGGGTCGTCGAGGTATTCCGGTACGTCGAACAACAACTCCGCATCGACACGGCCATGATCGGTAGCCTGCACCGGGATGTCCGGTGCGCAACGGCGTAGTTCGGCCGTCACGGCGTCGATATCGTGCTGGGCGAGTCGGTCGGTCTTGTTCAGTACCAACAGATCCGCAAGGCGCAGATGCTGCTCGATCTCGGGGTGAGCACTGCGCGTCGAAAAGAACTCGACAGCATCGACCACCGTGACAAGTCCGCCATAGGTGATCGCAGGGTTGTTGCTGGCCAACACCATCCGGATCAAGTTCCGTGGCTCGGCGAGACCGCTCGCCTCGACGACGATGACGTCCAACCGAGACGGGGCACCCGCCAGAGTGTCGAGCATCGCATCCATCTCGTCAGCGTCCACAGCGCAGCACAAGCAGCCGTTGCCGAGAGTCACCATCGAATCGACCTGCCCTGCGACCATCATCGAATCAATGTTGATGGAACCGAAGTCGTTGACAACGACTCCGATCTTGATCCCTCGATTGTTGCGTAGGAGGTGGTTGAGCAGAGTCGTCTTGCCTGCGCCGAGAAATCCTCCGACGAGAACTACGGGGATTGCGTCGTTTCCGCGAGCGTGTACCACGCAGCGAGGCTACTGCAACCTCCGTCACGAGGTTTCCGACGACTCCCGAGAAGCACCTTCAGGTCCCAGTAGAAAGTCGATGATGCCGGTGGTGATCGCGATGGCGTGTTCGAGCTGACCTTCGGAGGTTTCGAGAACCGCGGCGTCCTCGGGGTTCGATCCGTTGCCCATCTCGACGAAGACGAGCGGTACGCCAGTGAGAGCGGGACCAGCGACATCCGAGCGTTCCGCGACGCCGTCGACGGCGCCCGCATAGTTGGCGGGTGCAAATCCTGCACGTTCGTAGGCGTCACGCATCAGTGTGGACGCCGCGCGGCCGCCGACGGACTGCGCGCTGTTCGCAGCCTGATCCGGAATCGGGAGTGAGGGCACGATGAGGTGGAATCCGCGTCGGTTGTCGTCTGTGGCGCCAGTGGAGTCCGCGTGGATGCTGACGGCCACGTCGGCACCCGATCGGCTTGCCATCGCCGCGCGTTCGTCCACGCATCCACCCCAACCCGAATCGTCTTCCCGCGAGGTGACGACGGTGGCCCCGAGGCTTTCCAGGCTCGCTTCGATCAACTGGGCTACGTTCCAGTTGATGGTGTGCTCGGGGATGCCGTTCAGACTCGTCATTCCGGTCGTCTGGCAGTCTTTGGTGCTTCCTCTGCCATCATCGACCTGCCGGGTCAGGTTCTCGCTGTGTCCGGTGCCCTGGTGTCCAGGATCTAGAAACACCGTCGTGCCGGCCAGCGCGTCGTTCCGGCCGTCCTCGTTCGGCGCTGCGGCGCTGACCGAGGGCACGGCAACCGACAACAGAAGAGTGCCTGCGGACAGCGCTCCGAATACAGCGGTTCTGTTCATCACGGCTTGGGCCCAGCTCAGCGGAAAGAGCCGACCACTCCCCTTCCATCGATGCTCGTCCACCAAGGCACACTGGCACCGGCAGACACTTCCGTACCAACTTCCGCATCAAGTGAAGCAGACCGCCGCGGATGCTTCCGAGCACGGTGAAATCGGAAGCCAATCGTGAGCATGCTGTTATTCGGCTGTTGCCTGACTCGATCGGACGAGCATCCGGATTTCACACATGCAATTGGCGCAACGCCTATTGTTTGGACTCTCCCCGAACGCATATCGACAAAACTTCCACGCAGATGGATAATTCAGAAGCGCGGTCGTATAGTTCGCCTGGAGTTCCTTTTCGGACGCACCCCTGATGATCATTGGAGAAGTTCACAATGGCGAAAAAAGTCTATGTTCAACTCGTCGACGATATCGACGACAAGCCAATCGAGTCCGGCGGAGAGCACATAATATACGCCGTCAACGGCGTCAGCTATGAAATCGACCTGAGCGACAAGAACGCCAAAGAGTTTCACCGCAAGTTGGACTACTACATCGAGCACTCGACTCGCTTGGGCGGAAAGCGTTCCAAGAAGTCTGTTTCAGCAGCCAACGGTGGCAGCAAACGCGACGCGAATCAGACGAAGGCCGTCAGAGAATGGGCCAAGTCGAACGGGTACACCATCTCCGCACGGGGTCGCATTCCAGCTGATGTCGAGAAGGCTTTCGACGCAGCTCACTGATATCGAGAAGCTGTCATGATGTCGGCGAGCCCGGCATATGAACAAAAAAGGGAGCCACCGTTAGGTGGCTCCCTTTTCGGTGGAGCTAAGGGGACTCGAACCCCTGACCCCCACACTGCCAGTGTGGTGCGCTACCAGCTGCGCCATAGCCCCGTACTTCACAATCACATCAGCGGCGCAATTCTCCGGCGCCTTGAGGTTGCTCGAACGAAGTTACACCATGGCCGATGACGCCCACAAATCTCGTGGTCAGGGTGGGCAGGAGTGGAGCCTGCGGAATGACTCGGGTGCCAGGAGTGGGACGACTCAACTTGTGGGTGTGATCGCTTCGACCCACCCGGAGTCGCCCAGTGCGTCGACGAGTGCGCCGTCGACGAGCACGCCCGGGGTTCCTGCGGCTCCGGAAGCGGAGAGGGCGGCCCGTGCGGTGTCGGCGTCGGCTGCTGCGGTTGCCGTCATTGCGCCGGAGGTGATGCAGTCCGCGGTGGTGTCGCCGGCGCCGCTGGCACGTGCCATGTCGGCGAGTTCGGCGTCGGTTCGGTCGGTGTCACCATTTTCGGCGGGCTGGAATTCTTCGGAGAACAGGGTGGCGTGGAATGCCGAGTAGACGATGGCGTTCTCCGAGTCGGCGACGCAGTGTGATGCCGCGACCGCTCGGCTCGAGTAGTTGCCACTGGCGGAGGCTGCATCGAGTCCCGGTAGTGCCAGGAGGTGGTAACGCACGGTGAGTTCATCGTCGTCGATTTTCTGGGCGAGTTCCTGTCCGTGCAGCACTTCGAGTTCGCTGCAGAACGGGCACATTGGGTCTTCGAAGATGTCGACGACGGATCCGCTGGCGGGGTCTCCGAGTTGGACGACTCCGTCGTCGAGGACGGTCAGCTCCACCGCCGGATTGTTCACCGATCCGTACCCGTCGTTGCGTGGTTCGGCGCCGCCTCGCTGCCACATGATTGCCACGACCACCACGATGATCACTGCTACGAGGGCTATTGCGGCCAGAACGTAGGTGAAGGCATTCGATGTCGGTTGTGGCGTGTACTTGGTGGAGGAGGTTCTCTTCTGACTCACGGTCCTCATGATACGGAGGACGTTGCCTCGGTCAGGAGGCCTCGTGCAGCTTTCGTGTGTCGGGCACGAGGGCCCACCACAGCGCGGCGGCGAGCATTATGGCGCCCGAGAGCACGAACGCCGTTCCGTACGTGTACACCTCGACGATTGCACCGGCAACCAGGGGACCCAGAATCGCGCCGACGTCGGCGGACATCTGGAAGGTGGACAGAACCGGACCGCCGCGCGCCTTCGAGCCGATGATGTCGGCGATGGACGCCTGCTGAGCGGGAGTCATCAACCCGGATCCGACGCCGGCGACGAACGAGGCGATCATGAACAGTGTGACGGTGTCGGTCAGGCCCAACGCGGCCATGCCGATACCGGAGACAACCAAACCGATGATGACGAAGGGTTTTCGGCCGCGCGCATCGGACAGCCGACCCGAGGTGATGAGAACCAGAGCATTTCCGACGGCAAAGATTGCCAGTGATACTGCGGCAACTGCCGCCGAGCGATCCAGCACCGCGATGACGAACAGAGGGATCAACGCGACACGTACGCCCATCACAACCCACCCCGTCGCGAAGTTCGATGCCAGCGCAGCTCGGTACGCGGGTACGCAAAGTGCCGATCGTAGCGTCAACACGGGCATCGACGAATCGCCACCGGCCTCGTGGTCTTCTATCGCGTCCAAACTGAAGTACACGACAGCCGCCGCGATCACCAGTGCGATTGCGTAGATGACGAACGGGGCGCGCAGTCCCAGTCCGACGACAGCGCCACCGAGCAGCGGCCCACCGATCGATCCGAGCAGAAAGCTCGTTGCGTACAGACCCGATACGCGACCGCGACTGTGGGCTGGACTCATTCGAATAAGTAGGCCCAGTGCCGAGACCGTGAACATCGTCGATCCGATTCCGCCGAGACCGCGGAACACCAGAAGCTGCCAGTAGGACTGAGCCAGCGCACACGCGCCGGTGGACAGCGCAACGATCAGAAGTCCGGAGAGGTACACCGGCCGCTCGCCGAGCTTCTGCACGAGCATCCCGCTCGCCGGCGCGAAGGCCAGTCGCATGCCCGCGAACACGCTGATCACTGCCGACGCGGCGAACTCCCCCACACCGAACTCGGTCGCGAACTGCGGCAGCGCGGGCGCGACGATTCCGAACCCGAGCGCAATGACGAAGCTTGCCGAAATCAGGACCCATATCTGGGACGGAAGGGAGTCGTCCTTGCGCTCGTCGGGTGAGTCCGTTCTCGTCACGACTTGTTCAAGGCCTGTGACACCACGTCTTTCGCAGCCGCCTGTACCTGGGCGAGATGTGTTGCCCCGAGGTAGGACTCGGCGTAGATCTTGTACACGTCCTCGGTTCCGGACGGGCGAGCAGCGAACCATGCATTCTCGGTGGTGACTTTGAGGCCACCGATCGGGGCACCGTTGCCGGGCGCGGAAGTCAGGGTATCGACGATCTTCTCGCCGGCCAGCTCAGTGGCGGTCACCTGTTCAGGGGACAGCTTTGCCAGGACGGCCTTTTCTTCTCGCGACGCCGGCGCATCGATCCGCGCGTAGCTGGGGCTGCCGTACTTCGCCTCGAATTCGGCGTAGCGCTGCGAAGGGGTCACCCCCGTGACAGCGGCGATCTCGGAGGCCAGGAGGGCCATGATGATGCCGTCCTTGTCCGTGGTCCACACCCGTCCATCGGTTCGTAGGAACGATGCGCCCGCACTCTCCTCACCGCCGAAGCCGAGATCACCGTTCGACAACCCTGGTACGAACCATTTGAATCCGACGGGCACTTCGAGGAGTTGACGACCCAGACCGGCGACCACGCGGTCGATCATCGACGACGACACCAGGGTCTTGCCGACGCGGGTGGCGGGCGACCAACTCGGACGGTGGCCGAACAAATAATCGATCGCGACCGCCAGATAGTGGTTGGGGTTCATCAGTGCACCGTCTGGGGTGACGATGCCGTGTCGATCGGCGTCTGCGTCGTTGCCGGTGGCGATGTCGTACGCAGTCCGCGAGTCGATCAGCGAGGCCATCGCGTTGGGTGACGAGCAGTCCATCCGAATCTTGCCGTCGGTGTCGAGCGTCATGAACCGGAACGTGGCATCGACGAGCGGATTGACCACTGTCAGATCGAGATTGTGCCGTTCGGCGATCGCATCCCAGTAGTCGACACTTGCGCCGCCGAGCGGGTCGGCACCGATTCGTATACCGGCTGCGCGGATGGCATCGAGATCGACAATGTTGGGCAGATCGTCGACGTAGGTGCCAAGGAAGTCGTACTTGTCCACCGACGAGTTCAGCGCGGCCGCCAGCGAGACCCTCTTGACGCCCGCGAGCCCGCCTTCGAGAAGCTCATTCGCGCGGTTGGCGATGATGGTGGTGACGTCGCTGTCGGCGGGGCCACCGTGCGGTGGATTGTATTTGAATCCGCCGTCGCGCGGCGGATTGTGCGACGGCGTCACGACGATCCCGTCGGCCTTGGCCGACGAACCGGAGGTGTTGTAGCGCAGGATCGCATGACTGACGGCCGGCGTCGGGGTGTATCTATCACCCGAGTCCACCAGCACCGTCACATCGTTCGCTGCGAGAACCTCGAGGGCAGTGGTCCACGCCGGTTCGGAGAGCGCATGCGTGTCGCGGCCGATGAACAACGGCCCGGTGATGCCCTGCGACGCGCGGTACTCGACGATGGCTTGCGTCGTGGCCAGAATGTGGCCCTCGTTGAATGCTGTGTCGAGGCTCGATCCACGATGCCCGGAGGTTCCGAAGGCCACGCGCTGATTCGGGTCGGACACATCAGGGGTACGTGTGTAGTACGCAGTGATCAGCTGCGCAACATCGACGAGATCCTCGGGTAGAGCAACCGTTCCTGCTCTCTCGTGCGCCACGACAGTCTCCTTCGTACTTGCCCGATACCAGCCGGGTTCAACACTAGTAGCCCGCTCGGACAACCGTCGGCGGGGCCGTTGGCGTTCGGCTCAGGAAAAGAAAAAGCCGGGCCGGCGAGCGTGTGCTCGTCGACCCGGCTTTCGGTGGAGCTGCCGGGAATCGAACCCGGGTCCTCCGCTGCATTGCCAGGGCTTCTCCGTGTGCAGTCTGCTATGCCTCTACTTGGATCTCCTGATCTCGCAAACAAGCCAGGATGACGATCCCAGCCACTGTTGGATGTTCCTCATCACTCCGTGGCCAAGTGAATCGGTAAGCCCTCTAGCTGATGCCAGTACCCGGACCGAGGGCAAGTCCGGACTGACAGACACGCAGTCGCTACTTAGGCAGCGAGGGCGTAGTCGCGCTGATTGGAATCGGCGCTTATATGTTTGCGATGACGCTTACGGTGGTCTCTCGCCTGCACCGACACGCTTCCCCTGACTCAACATACAAAGTCGAAACCGTTCAGCCCCGTATGTCCCCGACACTTTGCCGGGGTCCATCAGTGTAACGCGTGAACCCACGAGAATCATCCCGGTATTCGCCCGACGTACCTATGACCGGTCCACTTCAGCCACGACCGCCTGCAATGTTCGGCCGGCCAGCACCTTTCGCACCGGAAGAGATCCGTACCAGGCCGCGTGTCCGGCCAGGCCTCGCGGAAAGAAATATGTGCGTTGCTCGAGCCGCGTACCACCGCCAGCCGAGGTCGCGGAGTACAGCAACCAGGCGTTGCCGGGCAGAACACCAGTCGACCTCAGACGGATGTCGCTCGAGTCCTGCTCACTATCGGAATCATCGATCTTCCACCCCTTTGTTGCACCCGATTCGACGGCGGCGCGCAGGCGCGGACGTATCACCTCCGGGCCGCTACCGAGGTAGACGCTTCGCACGTCCGTGTAGACCACCTCGCCCGCCCAGTCCGGATCAGAAGGGAGCGGGTCCGATGGCGCGGACACCACCACGGACCACGTCGTCTTCGGCTCACCGTCGTCGACCGCGCGCAGCGCAAGGCGCACCGACTCACGGTACGACGTCAAGTCACCCTCCGGGCGCGCAATCACGTCGTCGATACCGGTTTCGTGTGCGACGGCGTCGTACTGCAGCGATTCGATGAGCGGCATGGCCAAGCCGCGAGGTATCGGCGTCACGAGACCGATCCAGTGCCCGGCCAAGCGCGGTGTGAGTACTGGGAGCACCACCATCCGGCGTGGCCGCAAGCCTGCCACGCCTGCGTAGATGTTCATCATCTCGCCGTACTCCATGACGTCCGGTCCGCCCACGTCGTACGTCCGACTTTCGGGCAGGTCCGCGGTGGCGGCCTCGATCAGATAGTGCAGGATGTCTCGAACTGCGATCGGCTGGATCTTGTTGTGCACCCACTTCGGCGTCGTCATCACCGGTAGGCGGTTCGTCAGATGGCGAATCATCTCGAACGACGCCGAACCCGCGCCGATCACCACACCAGCCTGCAGCACGAACGTCGGTACATCGGATTCGATGAGAATCCGTCCTACCTCGGCGCGAGATTCGAGATGCTCGGACAGCTCTCCGGTTTCGGGGTGCAGTCCGCCCAGGTAGACAATCCGCGACACTCCCGCCTCGGCGGCGACGGCCGCGACGTTCTCTGCGCTGATCCGCTCGACCTCGGCGAAATCGTTCTTTCCAGGCGAACCCATCGAATGCACCAGGTAGTACACGACATCGACGTCGGCGAATGCCTTTTTCAGAGAGTCACGATCACCGAGGTCACCCTGAGCGATTTCGACGTTCTCCGCCCAGGGAACGCCATCGAGTTTGCTCGGCGTGCGCGCCAGCACTCGCACGGTGAAGCCCGCGTCGACCAGTCGGGGCGCGAGGCGGCCACCCAGATATCCCGTCGCTCCGGTAACGAGCACGCGAGACGGGACGGCGGTCTTGTCGGCGTTCGCGGTGTTGTCGGCGTTCATGACGCTGCATTACCCCGTCGGTCGCCGATTCAACCTGCGGTCAGCGCATCCCCTTGATTCGACGGCCGAGCTCGCGAGTCACCTCGCGCTCGGCGGTGCGCCGAGCAAGATCCTGACGCTTGTCGAAATCCTGTTTGCCCTTGGCCAGTGCGAGTTCGACCTTGACCTTGCCGTCCGAGAAATACATCGACAGAGGGACGAGTGTGAGCGACCCTTCCTTGGTCTTGCCGACCAGTCGTTCGATTTCTCGCTTGTGCAGCAACAGCTTTCGATTGCGCCGCGGGGCGTGGTTGGTCCAGCTGCCTTGTGTGTACTCGGGAATATGCAACCCGCGCAGCCAGATTTCACCGTTATCGACGGTAGCGAAGGCGTCGGCGAGAGATGCTTTTCCGTCTCGCAGACTCTTCACTTCGGTGCCGACAAGTGCGATTCCTGCCTCGTAGACATCGAGGATCGAGTAGTTGTGTCGCGCCTTTCGATTGGTCGCGATTGCCTTCCGGCCCTTTTCTTTCACTTCAGGGCCCTTTCTCGAGCGCTGGTTATCGGGTGCACGCGTGTTCTCGTGCACAACCGTTCCAGCATAGAACCGCCGCGCAACCGAGTTTGTTCCGGAGTGACGCTCGCGTTCGTCTTACTCGCGCACATACAGTCGCAGAGTTATGTACGCCGTGATCGCGGCCATACCGATTCCGACCAGCGCGAGGAACGGCGATACGAGCAGGACGTCACTGTTGGATATTCGCGCCAGAATGTTCGCCTCGTACACATCGGACAGCACGTCGTCGATGAACAGGTTCTTGGCGGTGAACAGTCCGGCGATAGCCAGTGCTGATCCGACGATGGCGGCGACCACCGCCTCCAACAGGAACGGTAGCTGGGTGTACCACCTGGTGGCCCCGACCAGCCGCATGATTCCTACCTCGGTACGTCTTGTGAACGCAGCTATCTGCACCATGTTGGCAATGAGCAGTACCGCAGCGACTGCCTGCACGATCGCGATGGCGAATGCGGCATTGCGCACCCCGTTGAGGACACTGAACAGTCGTTCGACAAGATCGCGCTGGTTGAGCACACTCTGCACTCCCGGACGAGCGCCGAAGTTGTCGTTGATGACGCCGAAGCGCTCGGGGTCGCTGAGTCTGACCTTGAACGAAGCAGGGAAGCTGTCCGCGCTGACCAGCTCGGCGAGCTCGGGTTGATCGCGGAAGACGCGCTCGGTGGCGTCGCGCACTGCGTCATCGCGATTGAGATACTGCACCGATACGACCGCGGGGGTCTGTTCGAGGTCGGTACGCAGCGTCCGGCAGGTGTCCTCGGCGCACTGCGGGTCGTTCGCCGAGATGTCGTCGGTGAGAAAGATTTGCACCTCGACGCGGTCGAGGAAGATCTGCTGGGTCTTGCCGGCCATCTGAACCACGAGCAGGCCGCCGCCGAACAGACCGAGCGAAATGGCGGTGGTGAGAATCATCGCGATGGTCATGGTGATGTTGCGACGAAGCCCGGTGAGGACTTCGCTGGAGATGAAACTTGCGCGCATCGGAGTATCCGGGCCCTTCGGTGTCTACGGTCGAGCAGGTGGCGGTCGATCGTGGCGGGCAAGTGAGGAGCCCGCAGCGACGACCCGGAGGTTCTACCGGCCGACGCCGTACACCCCGCGGGCCTCGTCGCGGACGACTCGGCCGTTGTCGAGTTCGATCACCCGTCGGCGCATCGAGTCGACGATGTGGTTGTCGTGGGTGGCCATCAGCACCGTCGTTCCCGTCCTGTTGATGCGCTCGAGCAGCATCATGATGTCCTGGCTGGTGTCGGGGTCGAGATTCCCGGTCGGTTCGTCGGCGAGCAGTACCAGGGGTCGGTTGACGAAGGCGCGCGCGATGGCCACGCGCTGCTGTTCGCCGCCCGACAACTCGGTGGGCAGACGGTCGGACTTTCCACCGAGTCCCACGAGGTCGAGCACCTCCGGAACCGTCCGCTTGATCATCGATCGAGGCTTGCCGATCACTTCGAGGGCAAAGGCGACGTTCTCGACGACTGTCTTCTGCTGCAGGAGCCGAAAGTCCTGGAAGACACATCCCATGCTCTGCCGGAGTTTCGGTACCCGCCTCGACGGCAGGCGGTTGACATGGAAGTCCGCGATGTGGATGTCGCCGGACGTGGGCGTCTCTTCCTTGAGCAGCAGACGCATGAACGTCGACTTGCCGGAACCGGACGGACCGATGAGAAAGACGAACTCCCCCTTGTCCACCGAGATCGTCACATCGTCCAGAGCGGGCCTGGTCGACGTCTTGTACGACTTGGAGACATTCGAGGTGCTGATCACGGGTCGCCAGTGTAGCCCTTGCCGACCGACGGCCGGCCTGCATGCGGGTGTGTCGCAGAATCGGTCTACGAAGTCGCGGCGGCGCTGGGTTGGGTCGGTATCACCGAGCGCAGCTGCGGGGGAATCGGTACACCGGGCAGCAGTGTCGGTTCTTCCGAGGGGACGGTGCCACTCTCGGTCGGCGAGAACCCCGACTCACCGGACTCGGTACCTGCGTCCGGACTCTCCTCTACCGACGGGGTCACCGACAGTGGCGTCGTTGTCATCACGGATTCCGGCGTTCGAACATCTTCGGGAGCGGTCGTCTCCGGGGGCGGGCTCACTGTTCCCGGCGGATCAGGTCGCACCTGGCCGTAGAGGAGGGCTGTGAGGACGAAGCAGATTCCGAGCGCGACGGTGGAGGTTCGGATCCTGCCGCGAATGCGGGCGGGGATCATCCACCTGCGTTCAGGCCGATCGGGGTCGGATTCGTGTTCGACCGATTCGCGTTCGCTCACAACGGTGTCCGCCCTTCACCTGATGCGGAATCCGGGGTGGGCGGTGCTGTGGACACGCCGGGGCTGACGGAGATGCCCTCGGGCTGCAGCGCAGCGGCTATCCGGACACGCAAACTGCTGCCGACCTCGAACTGCTTGCCCGGGAGCGTTCGCGCGACTATACGCACGTTGACCTGGTCGACCTCGATGCTTTCGACACCCATGACTGTCGGCTCGTCGAGCAGTAGCGGACGTAGCTTGGCGTCGTTGAACGCGTCGTGGCCGATGCCCTTGAGAATCTCGTTGACCCGATTCAGGTCAGTCGTCGCCAGGACCGGCACGTCGACGACGGCGCGCGCCCAATCCTTGGACAGGTTGATGGACTTGACGATCTGACCGTTGGGGACGGTGATGACTTCGCCGTTGGCACTTCGAACCCGGGTGACACGCAGCGTGACGTCCTCGACGGTGCCCTCTGCGTCCTCGGCCGATCCGAGCACGGCGATGTGGACGACGTCTCCGAATCCGTACTGGCGTTCGGTGATGATGAAGAATCCGGCGAGGATGTCCTGCACCACACGTTGCGCGCCGAAGCCCAGAGCGGCGCCGAGCACTGCTGCGGGGGCTACGAGGCCGCTAGCAGAGAAACCGAATCTGCGGAGCACTTCGATTGTGACGAGCACGTAGATGATGGTGACGGCAACCCAGGTGATCACCTGGGCCAGCGCGTGGCGGTGTTTGGCTGCTTCGGTCCGCACGAGCGCGTCACTGTGCTGGTAGTTGTTGTCGATTCGGGTGGTGATCTTCTCACCGATATAGCTGATGAAACGCGCGATGAGCATGCCGCCGAGGATGTACAGCACGATCTCGAGGCCACTGCCGCGGAGCCAGTCCCCGAGGTCTCCGGAGAATCCCAAGTTCAGTGCCATCGTCATGGGCGGGCTACTCGTCCCCGCGCATGCGCCAGCGAATTCCGGCTTCGAGGAAACCGTCGATGTCGCCATCGAGCACGGTCGAGGGATTGTTGACCTCGAACTCCGTCCGCAGATCCTTGACCATCTGATACGGATGCAGCACGTACGAGCGCATCTGGTTGCCCCACGAGCTGCCACCGTCGCCCTTGAGCGCATCCATCTCGGCGCGCTCTTCCTTGCGCTTGACCTCGAGCAGTTTCGCCTGCAGAACGCGCATTGCGGAAACCTTGTTCTGCAGCTGCGACTTCTCGTTCTGACACGTCACGACGATGCCTGTCGGAATATGGGTGAGCCGGACGGCGGAGTCGGTGGTGTTGACCGACTGGCCACCTGGGCCGCTCGAACGGTAGACGTCGACGCGGATGTCACCTTCGGGAATGTCGATGTGGTCGGTCGTCTCGACCACCGGTAGCACCTCGACCTCGGCGAACGAGGTTTGGCGACGCCCCTGATTGTCGAACGGGCTGATTCGCACCAGCCTGTGGGTGCCCTGTTCTACCGACAAGGTGCCGTACGTATAGGGAGCCTTGACGGCGAAGGTGGCGCTCTTGATGCCGGCTTCCTCGGCGTAGGAGGTGTCGTAGACCTCGACGCTGTAGCCGTGCTTCTCAGCCCAGCGGATGTACATGCGCATGAGCATCTCGGCCCAGTCCGCGGCGTCGATGCCCCCGGCACCGGAACGTATGTTCACCAGGGCGTCGCGCTGGTCGTACTCACCGGACAACAATGTCCGCACCTCCGCCGCAGCGATGTCCACGCGCAGGGACGCCCGCTCTGCATCGGCGTCGGCCAGAGCAGAGTCAGCGGCGTCGCCCTCCTCCCCCTCGGCGAGTTCGTAGAGCACCGGCATGTCCTCGAGACGCTGCCGAAGTTCTTCGACACGCCGCAGTTCGGCCTGCGAGTGCGAGAGCTGACTGGTGACCTGCTGCGCATGTTCCTGGTCGTTCCACAGATCCGGCGACGCCGCCTGATGTTCGAGCTCGTCGATTCGACGACGCAGCTCTTCGACGTCGAGCACCGACTCGATGGTGGAGAGGGTGATGTCGAGTTCGTTCAGGTCTGCGGATACGTCAGGATGCACAAGAGACAAGGTTACCGGCATCGGCGTCGTCGGATTCACCGCAGTCGATCACCTGGTCCTGCGGGCGCCTGGTCATTTGCCGGCGCCTAGTCTTGCGGGCGTGACCGACCGTACTGCCGACCTGCAGCTCGCACTCGCCATTGCCGACCACGCCGACGCGATCACGCGGAGTCGATTTCTCGCGCTGGATCTGAAAGTCGACGACAAACCCGACCTGACGCCCGTGTCCGACGCCGATCTCGCGGTCGAGGAGAAGATTCGGTCAGTTCTCGCCGCAGAAAGACCCTCGGACGCAATTCTCGGTGAAGAATTCGGCGGCGACGTCGTGCTCAGCGGTCGCCAATGGGTGCTCGACCCCATCGACGGCACCAAGAACTTCGTCCGCGGCGTCCCGATCTGGGCAACTCTCGTCGCACTGCTCGACGACGGTATTCCAGTGGTCGGCGTCATCAGCGCGCCTGCCCTCGACCGGCGCTGGTGGGCCGCGGAGTCGACAGGTGCATGGACCTCCCACGGGGGCGGCTCTCCCCGATCGATCTCGACATCGTCGGTCCGCGAACTTTCGGCATCGAGCCTGAGTTTCGCGAGCCTCTCGGGTTGGAAGGAGCGCGGTATCCGGGATCGGTTCGTGGACCTGACCGACGAGGTCTGGCGAGTGCGAGGCTACGGCGACTTCTTCTCGTACTGCTTGCTCGCGGAGGGCACCCTCGACATCGCTGCCGAACCCGAGGTGTCTCTGTGGGATCTGGCACCGCTGGACGTGCTGGTCCGCGAAGCCGGCGGCGCGTTCACCTCACTCGAGGGCGAAGCGGGACCGCACGGCGGGAGCGCGCTGGCGACCAACGGCTTGCTGCACGAGCAGGTCTTGGAGCGGCTTCGCCGCTTGTGAGCGGAAATACGTGCTCCGCTATGTATTTCCGCGCACATGCGGCGGAGCCGCGTGTGGACCTTACTCGGGAGTAGACAGCTAACTTACTCCGGAGTAAGATTGATCGCGTCCGAGACCGACACCGAGAAACAGCTGGTGATCATGAGCAAGCAAGACAATGTGATCGACACGAAGCGCACTGCGCCTCGCGACACATCCGCGGTTGGCCTCAATCCGTTCAAGCGCGATGCCATGGGCACCGCCATGCGCGTTCTCACGGCCATCACCGGATCCGAACTAGCCGAGAAGTACAACTTCCGGCAGACAGTCGACCGGGTGACCTACGAGAGCACCAAGACAGGGTTCAAGACCCTGGGCGCAGCAACGCGCACGTTCTCGAAGGTGACCGGGGGCGGCAAGCCGAAGCGGCTCGACGATGCAGCGGTCAAGCATCTCGATTACTTCGACCTGACTCCCGACGACGAACAGCGCATGATCGTCGAAACCGTCAAGGAATTCGCCGAGGAGATCATCCGCCCGGCCGCCCACGACGCCGATGCCGCAGCATCCTCGCCAGACGATCTGGTTCGCCGGTCCGCCGAACTCGGAATCACGTTCATCAACGTGCCCGAGGAACTCGACGGTGCTGCCAGCGAACGCGGAGCCGTCACCAACGCCCTCGTGGCCGAGGCACTCGCCCACGGCGACATGGGACTGGCACTGCCGATCCTCGCGCCGAGCGGGGTTGCCGTCGCCCTGACGCAATGGGGTTCCGACGCGCAGCAGAAGACGTACCTTCCGGCATTCGTCGGCGAGAAGGTCCCCGGTGCCGCGGTCGTCGTCAACGAGCCTCGCGCGCTGTTCGACCCGTTCGCGCTGCAGACGAAGGCAGTCCGATCACCCAGCGGCTTCAAGCTCAACGGCGTCAAGAGCGTCGTGCCGGCAGCGAGTAGCTCCGAGCTGTTCATCGTCGCGGCCGAACTCGAGGGTCGTCCGGCGTTCTTCATCGTCGAGTCCGACACCAAGGGTCTCGTCGTCGAGGCCGACCCGAGCATGGGTCTGCGCGCGGCAGGCCTCGGCCGTCTCGTCCTCACCGATGTCGCTGTTCCCGAATCGGCACTCCTCGGCGACGGCGACGCCGACCAGCGCGCCCTGGACTACACGGACGCCATCAGCCTGGCTCGCCTCGGCTGGTCGGCCCTTGCAGTCGGCACCAGCCAAGCTGTGCTCGACTACGTGATTCCGTACGTCAACGACCGCGAGGCATTCGGCGAGCCGATCAGCAACCGTCAGGCAGTGGCGTTCATGGTCGCGAACATTGCAATCGAACTCGACGGTCTGCGCCTGGTGACCCTCCGTGGCGCCTCGCGGGCGGAGCAAGGTCTGTCCTTTACCCGTGAGGCCGCGCTCGCGCGACGTCTCGCGTCGGAGAAGGGCATGCAGATCGGATCGGATGGTGTCCAGTTGCTCGGAGGACACGGCTTCACCAAGGAACATCCCGTAGAGCGCTGGTACCGCGACCTCCGTGCCGTCGGTGTCGCCGAGGGCATCGTCCTCATCTGATTCGCGCCCACATCACAGTCGAGAAGTCGAACCAAGGACACAAACGATGATCAATCTCGAATTACCCAAGAAGCTCAGGGCGCAGGCGAATCAGGCTCACCAGGTAGCGGCCGAAATTTTTCGCCCAATCTCGCGCAAGTACGACCTCGCCGAGCACGAGTACCCGGTCGAGCTCGACACCATGGCCTCGATGGTCGAGGGAATGTCCGATGCCGGCGGTGAGATCGGTGGCGCAGCCGGTGGCCGCGAAAAGGACAGCGAAAGCGCCAAACCTAGCAAAACCGCCAATGCCAACGGCGGCAACATGTCCGCTCTGGTCAACGTCATCGAGACGTGCTGGGGCGATGTCGGGCTGACCCTGTCGATTCCGTACCAGGGTCTCGGCAACTCTGCCATCGCGGCAGTGTCCACCGACGAGCAGCTCGATCGTTTCGGCAAGGTGTGGGCATCCATGGCCATCACGGAGCCGAGCTTCGGCTCCGATTCCGCGGCTGTCACCACAACAGCCGTTCTCGACGGCGACGAGTGGGTCCTCAACGGCGAGAAGATCTTTGTTACCGCCGGTGAACGTTCGACCCACATCGTGGTTTGGGCCAGCGTGGACAAGTCTCTTGGTCGCGCCGCAATCAAGTCTTTCGTGGTTCCGCGCGATGCCCCTGGACTGTCGGTGGCGCGCCTGGAACACAAACTCGGCATCAAGGCCTCCGACACCGCTACGCTCCTGCTCGAAGACTGCCGAATCCCGAAGGACAACCTGCTGGGCAGCGCGGAGGTGAACGCCGAAAAGGGGTTCGCCGGCGTCATGCAGACGTTCGACAACACCCGTCCGCTGGTGGCCGGTATGGCAATCGGTGTAGCGCGTGCTGCACTGGAAGAGTTGCGGTCGATCCTCGACGAGGCCGGCGTGCAAATCTCTTACACAGCGCCCGCATACAACCAGCACGCCGCCGCCGCCGAGTTCCTGCGTCTGGAAGCAGACTGGGAAGCGGCGCACCTGTTGGCGCTTCGCGCGGCGTGGATGGCCGACAACAAGGAACCCAACTCGTTGCAGGCGTCCATGGCGAAGGCCAAGGCAGGGCGTTCGGCCACCGACATCACGCTCAAGGCCGTCGAGCTCGCCGGCAATTACGGATACTCCGAGCGCCTTCTACTCGAGAAGTGGAGCCGTGACTCCAAGATCCTCGACATCTTCGAGGGCACCCAGCAGATCCAGCAGCTCATCGTTGCTCGTCGCGTCCTGGGTAAGACCTCGGCCGAACTGAAATAGTATTCGGCTCGATCTGAACGAGCATCAGCGTGAACCCGTGGTCGTAACATCCGACCACGGGTTTTCGTGCTCCTCGAACTATTTCTGCCAGTCTGTCGAAAACGTCGGGTCCCGTTCGTCGTCATCATGTAAGACAACCCATGAGCGAGACGAGGAGCCAACATGAAATACATGCTGCTGATCAATGCACCGAGTGCCGACTTCGACAACGGGTGCGTGGTCGAGGACTGGGTGCGGTTCGGTGCGGAAATGAAGGATGCCGGTGTCTGGGTGAGCGGGCACGCGCTCGCCGACCTCACCACGGCCACCAGCGTTGCTGTCGATGCCGACGGGCAGCGAAGCATCACCGACGGTCCCTTGGCCGAGACACGCGAGGTACTCGGAGGTTTCGAGGTCATCGACGTTCCCGATCTCGACGCCGCGCTCGACTGGGCCGCGCGATGCCCCGGCTCGCGCGGGGGTGGGTCAGTGGTGGTCCGACCCATCGCAGAGTTCTGACCACGCCGAGTTCTGACCACGCCGACTTCTGACCACGCCGACTTCTGACGGAAGGGGCCATCCCGAATGACACCGACCTCGCTGGAACAGGTGTTCCGGGAGGAACATGGTCTCCTGCTGGCGACTCTGGTACGGCGCTACGGTGATCTCGACTTCGCCGAGGATGTGACCTCCGAGGCCATCGAGGCGGCGCTGAAGCACTGGCCTACTGAGGGTGTCCCGACCAAACCCGGCGCCTGGCTGCTCACCACAGCCCGGCGGCGGGCCGTCGATCGACTCCGCCGTGATCAGGCCTACGCTGCGAAACTCGCAGTGCTGCAAGTCGAGCAGGATCGAACCGATCCTGCGGCCTCCGGCGATGCCGCAGGTTCAGAATTCCCGGACGAGCGTCTGCACCTGTTCTTCACGTGTGCCCATCCTGCGCTCGACGCCGACGACCGAGTCGCCATCACGCTGCGCTGTCTGGCACAGCTGACGACGACTGAGGTTGCACGCGCGTTCGTGATATCGCCGGCTACTGCAGGGCAGCGGATCTCGCGTGCCAAGCGGAAGATCCGGGAGGCGAGAATCCCCTTCCGGGCGCCGGATCCCGACGAGCTTCCGCAGCGAGTGCCGGGCGTGCTCCAGGTCGTGTATTCGATCTTCACCGAGGGATATGCGGCATCGTCGGGCAGCGACCTGGTCCGCCGAGATCTCGCAGAGGAGGCGATCCGACTGGGACGGGTGCTGCGCGCTCTGCTTCCGACTCATCGGGAGACGTCGGGGCTACTGGCACTGATGCTGCTGACGCACGCACGTCACGCGGCACGAGTCGGCGTCGACGGCGATCTCCGGTTGCTGGCCGACCAGGATCGCGCACTGTGGGATCACGAGATGATCGCAGAGGGCAATGCGCTCGTTGTCGAATCGTTGACCGGTGGCGCGCAAGGCCCCTACGGAGTACACGCCGCCATTGCAGCACTGCACGACGAGGCCGACACGCCCGAGGAAACGGACTGGCCCCAGATCGTCGCACTCTACGGCGTGCTGGAAACGCTGTCGCCGTCGCCGATCGTCTCCCTCGGCCGTTCGGTCGCCATCGCTATGCGTGACGGACCGGAAGCCGGGCTGTCGCTGCTTGCGTCCATGGCGAACGACCCAATGATGCGGGGATATCACCCGTACTTCGTCGCTCGCGGCGATCTGCTCCGACGAATGGGACGCAGCGCGGAGGCAGCGCAGGACTTTCGGACCGCCGCCGGTCTCGCCGGATCGGATCCGGAGCGAGAATACTACCGGCGACGTGCCGCCGACGCAGAGGCTGACGCCGAGAGGTCCTGACCTTGATGGAAGCAGCCCGCCCGATCGGTCCGCGCACTAGGATCGAAACCGGCCCGGCGATGCGGCACGCGTCGGGACAGTTTTCTAATCGATCCCGAGGGGGACGATCTTGTCGGTGAAGCAGAACCTCGCACGCCACCGCACCTTGGCTCACATCGTCGACGGTGTCGGCGCCGTTCGCGTGATGAATCGCGCAGGGCTGGTGCCGTTTCCGCGGCTGGATCGCGGCATCGCATCGATACGCGCCGTCGGGAAGTACGGTCCGTTCGCAGGTCCAGTCCACGCTCATGCCCGTGCGGGAGTCCAATCGATCGCGCTGATAGACGAACGAGGGCCGCTGTCGTATGTGGAACTCGAGGAGCAGTCCAACGCTCTGGTGCGAGGGTGGAAGCAGGCGGGTATCGGTGCCGACTCGGTCATGGGAATCATGGCGCGCAATCACCGCGGCACAGTGCTCACAATGCTCGCGGCAGCGAAGGCCGGCATCCGGCTGGTGATGATGAACACCGGATTCGCTCCCCCGCAACTAGCCGATGTCGCCAGCCGAGAACAGGTCCGGTCGTTCGTCTACGACGAGGAGTTCAGCGAGGTGGCGGCGGCGCTGGCGCCCGAGGTAGCCCGCTACATCGCATGGTCGGAAGAGCCGAGCGATGTGCCCACTCTGGACAGCGTCGTGGCGGGCAATTCGATCGGGCCGGTTCCTGCTCCACAGAACCACGGCGGATTCGTGTTGCTCACCAGCGGCACCACTGGAACCCCGAAAGGCGCTTCGCGGGACCGTACGTCACCGCTGGCGTCGGCCCAGTTCCTCGATAGAGTGCCACTGCGTCGAGAGCAGACCATGGTGATGGCCGCACCGATTTTCCACGGCACGGGGGTATCGCAGTTCGCACTGGCGCTGTCCCTGCAAAACACCGTTGTAATGCACCGAAAGTTCGATCCGCAGAACACCATTCGTCTCGTCGCCCGTCATCGAGCCGACTCACTTGTACTGGTGCCGACCATGTTGCAGCGAATCGTCGACCTGGACCCTGCATTCTTGGCATCGCAGGACACCTCGTGTCTGCACATCATCTTCGCCGCGGGTTCATCGATCAGTCCCGACCTGAGTCGACGAACGGCAGACACATTCGGTCCGGTTCTGCACAATCTGTATGGATCGACGGAGGTGGCCGTCGCGACGGTGGCCACTCCGGAAGATCTGGCGCGCGCACCGGGCACTGCGGGGAGACCCCCGGTGACGTGCCATGTCGAATTGTTCGACAACGACGGAAATCCGGTGACCACCGCCGGAAGCGTCGGCAGAATTTTCGTCTCCAGCGGACTCAGCTTCTCCGGTTACACCGACGGGCGCGACAAGGAACGAATCGCAGGCTTGGTCTCCACCGGGGACGTCGGGCATTTCGACGACGACGGCCTGCTCTTCGTCGATGGCCGCGACGACGACATGATCGTCTCGGGTGGCGAGAACGTGTATCCGCTCGAGGTGGAGAACCTGCTCGCCGACCATCCATCCGTCGCCGAGGCGGCAGTCGTCGGTGTCCCGGACGTGGAGTTCGGGCACCGCTTGAGGGCCTTTGTGGTGCCGATGAAAGGTTCTCCGCACGACGCCGATTCGCTCAAGGCGTACGTCAGGTCTCATCTCGCCAGGTACAAGGTTCCGAGGGAGGTCGTCTTCCTCGGCGAGCTCCCCCGCAATGCCACCGGCAAGCTGTTGCGGCAAGTTCTTGCCGAGTACGACGAGACCAGCGCCGCCGACCCGCGCCCCGAGACGACCTGGTAGAGAAGTGAGGTACACGTCGAAGCGGAGGAGAACACCACAATGTTGGATTGGGCGAAAAAGCTGAAGGACAGAGTACGAGGGGTGTTCGCCGAGGCCGAGCAAGAACTGACGGCGCTCGAAGGCGTCGACACCGTCGACCTCACCGCCCACGAAACCGATGACGGCGAAACCACCGACGGTGACGCTACCGACGACGACGCTACCGATGATGGCACCGAACCGGATCCAGAGATCGTCACCGACAGAGGCTCTGGAGACAGCTGACCGAACCTGGGATGGTGTGGCCAGCATCGCGACTTCCAAAGAAAACAAGAACGGCCCGGAACTGAAAGTTCCGGGCCGTTTCGTTAGTAGCGGGGACAGGATTTGAACCTGCGACCTCTGGGTTATGAGCCCAGCGAGCTACCGAGCTGCTCCACCCCGCGCTGTGAACACAAAGTTACCCGACGGTGTCCGGCAATAGCAAATCGCGTTCCATCGAAGGACCACCGCCACCGACGCGACGGGAATTTCGCAGGACGAGCCATCGAGCACCACGAGATACAAGTGTGCTGCACCACAGTTTCGACGTGATTCGCGGCACATAACAACCGCGTAACGAACGGGACACGAATGCGTCCCGATGGTGTTTGACCAGCAATAACGCCTTTCAGCGTCCCAGCATCCGGACTCGGGCAGTCCCACGGATTGGTGTGACATGGCAAAAAACCTCGACTAGGTTCGCGGTCGGCCCTACAACGCAGGGTCAGTACCGCCCCCGCCGCTGCATTGCTCTGCCCCGCGGGGGATGGTTCCCCGATACGCACGGGGGCAGAGCCGCAACACCTACGAGCACAGTCTCGTGCACGACGCCGGGAAGCACGCACTCGAGGTGCCTCCAACGGTGGGTTGCGTTAGCCAGCGCGGAGAGGATTCACCCCGAATGACCACAGGAACTAATTTCGGCAAGCGCGCACTCGGATGGGCCGCCGTCACCGGCGCCGTCGTAGCAATCCCCCTCGGCCTGTCGGCTGGCACCGCCAACGCAGCTACCCACAACTGGGACGGCGTCGCCCAGTGCGAGAGCGGCGGCAACTGGGGCATCAACACCGGCAACGGTTACTACGGTGGCCTGCAGTTCTCGCAGAGCACCTGGACCGCAAACGGTGGAAGCGGTTCGCCGGCCAGCGCGTCCAAGGCCGAGCAGATTCGCGTTGCCGAGAACACCCTGCAGAGCCAAGGCGTCGGCGCCTGGCCCACGTGCGGTCAGTACCTGACAACCGGTGCAACGACCCCAGAGCCGACACCGGCACCGGCCCCCGCACCCGAGCTTGCCGCCCCCGTGGAGCAGGCACCCGCCGCGGTTGTGCCAGTGACACCCGAGTACCAGGAGCCCGCTCAAGAAGTCGTCGAGCAGGCCACCACCGTCGCGCAGCAGCACTTCGACGCCGCGTCACAGGTCGCCGCACAGTACGGCCTGAGCGCACAGTTCGACCAGTTCGTTGCTGCGAACTCCCCCGTTCTCGCGTCCATCGGACGCTAGAGATCGGCAGGTCCGAACCTGCAACAACAAAACGCCCCGATCACTTCGCGAAGAAGTGATCGGGGCGTTCTTGCGTACTGGGGGAATCAGTTCGCGTTGTAAGCGTCGATAGCATCCTGCAACGCATCGAACGCGTCACCCAATCGACCGAGATCGCCGCTCTGCTGCGCCGTCCGTACCTCCGCCAATGCGTCGTTCAGCTCCTGCACCTCGGCCGCCGTCGCGAGCGGCGCCTGCGGCGTCGGTGCGGTGTTCGGAGTACCCACGGAAGCTTCGCCGGTGTTGCCTTCCGCCTCGACAGCTTCACCGGAGTCGGTGCTCGGCTGCGGATCTGCAGCATCGCCACCCGGTGCGGTCGCGGCCGTACCGGTGCCCGAACCGAACACCTGATCGAGCGCTTCCGACAATCGCGCCGCGTAACCGACACGAACACCGCCGTCCGACCCGGGTTCCCGGTAACTCACGAGAACACGTGTGAGCTGCGGGAAGGTCGATGTAGATGTTGTGTTTCGCTCGGTGTAGAGCGGCTCGACGTACAGAATGCCGCCGTCTGCGATGGGTAACGTCAGGAGGTTGCCGTACTGAATGTTGTTCGACTGCTGCAACAGCGTCCTGTCCGAGGCAACTCGCGCGTCCGAGGTCATCGAGTTCTGAGCCTGCTGCGGGCCCTGCGTCTGCGTATCGGTCGGCAACTGCAGAATCGTGAACTTTCCATAGTTTTCCGGATCCGAACGGACCGAGATGTACGAGGCCAGCAGTTCACGGTTGAACCCGACCATTGCGCTGGTGAGTCGGAACGACGGTTCACCCGTTTCCGGATCACCGATCAGCACGTAGTAAGGAGGCTGGTTCAGCTCGGTACCACCGTCGACTGTCGGGTCGCTCGGAACCGACCAGAACGCATTGTTGGTGAAGAACTCGTTCGGGTCGTCGACGTGGTACTTGGCCAGCATCTCGCGCTGAACCTTGAACAGATCCTCCGGGTAACGGAAGTGCGAACGAAGCTCGTCGGAGATCTCGGACTCGGGCTGAACCGAATCCGGGAATACACCCATCCAGGCCTTCAAGACCGGATCGGTCTCGTCCACCTGGTAGAGCTTCACCGAGCCGTCGTACGCATCGACGGTCGCCTTGACCGAGTTACGAATGTAAGAAACCTCGTCGCGGGGAAGTGGACGCCCCGTCGTCGGCTCGATGCTGTCGACGGTGAGTCCATCGAGCGATGCACGCTGGGCGTACGGGTAGTTCTCGAGCGTGGTGTAGCCGTCGACGATCCACACGATCTTGCCGTCGACCACGGCCGGGTAGGAGTCGGTGTCGGTGGTCAACCACGGCGCCACCTTCTGCACACGTTCGCGCGGATCACGGTCGAACAGGATCTTCGACTCGCTGCCGATTGCACCCGAGAACAAGATGTTCCGCTCCCCGTACTTGGCAGCGAAAGCGAGTCGGTTGATCCAGTTACCGACGGACACACCACCGGATCCGGTGTAGGTGTACCTGGACGCGTCGGTGTCGTACTCGCGATCACCGGCGCCGGAAGCACCGACGATGGCGTAGTCCGGGTCGGCCTGCGCGATGACCTCTCCGTAGTAGATACGAGGCTGATCGACCGGGATGACCTGTTCCGACCCCTGCGACGATATGTCGCTGACGGTGTAGATCGGGTAGCCGCTGTTGCTGCTGGCCCCTTCGGCGGTCGGATCCTCCACCGCGGCGTTGACCCGGTTGGCGGGTGCGGCCACGAACCCATTGCCGTGGGTGTACACGGTATGGCGGTTGATCCAGTCGGTCTGGTTGCCGGTCAAACTTTCGGGCGAGAGCTCGCGGGCTGCGACGATGTAGTCCTGCAGCTGACCGTCGATCTCGTACCGGTCGATGTCGAGGGTGGCCGGGAACCCGAAGAAGTTCTTCAACTGTTGTTGCTGAGTGAACGTGCGCGAGAGGACATTGGGGTCCAGCAGCCGGGTGTTGGCGATGGTCGTGATGTCAGCTTGGCTCTCGCGAGGGTTCTGCGAACCCTCACCGGAATACGCCTCGTATTCGACGACATCGTCGCCGATACCGTACGCATCCCTGGTGGCGTCGATATTGCGCTCGATGTACGCGCGCTCCTTCTCCGCAGCGTTCGGCCGAACCGAAAACTGCTCCATGAGCAGCGGGAAGACCGCACCGACCAGGATCGAGGACAGCACGAGCAGTGCGGTAGCGAGCGCGGGAACCCGGAGATCGCGCAGGAAGATCGCCGCGAAAAACGCTGCGGCACAGATCACAGCGATGGCCAACAGGATCAGCTTGGCGGGAAGCACTGCGTTGATGTCGGTGAAGCCGGCGCCGCTGAATGTCGGTTCCTTGCGCGTGCTGGAGAGCAGCGTGTACCGATCGAACCAGTAGGCAACGGCCTTGAACAGCACGAACGTCCCGGCTATGACCGCCAGCTGGATACGCGCGGCGCGCGTGAACGCGCCCTCGCGTCCGGCGAGTCGAATCCCACCGAATACGTAGTGCGTCACCAGGTTGGCGAAGAAAGCGAACAACAACGCCACGAACAGCCAGTTCAGAACGAACCGATAGAACGGCAAGTCGAACGAGTAGAAGCCTATGTCGAGGCCGAATTGCGGGTCGGTGATGCCGAAGTCACCACCGTTGAGGAAAAGCTGCACCGTAACCCAGTTCGCTTGCGCGATCAGCCCGGACAGTACGCCGAGGGCTACCGGAATTCCGATTCCGAACAGGCGCAACCTGCTCATCACTGTCGTGCGATACCGAGCGATCGGATCGTTCGGCCCTGCAACGGGTACGAACACGGGACGGTTGCGGTAGGCCAGCAGAAGCGCCAGGAAGACGATGCCTCCGACAATCGATCCGACGAGGAGGAAGAGTGCGACTCGGGTCAGCACGGTGGTCGTGTACACCTGACGGAAGTCGACTTCGCCGAACCAAAGCCAATTCGTATAAGTGTCGATGAGGCGGGGACCGACGAGCAAGAGCGCTGCGAAGATCAAGGCCAGTACAAGTAAAATCCGTCCACGCCGCGATAGCGACGGTAGACCGGTGGGGGCCCTCATGCCCACGTGCCACACTCCAACTTCGGGCGATACCCAAGGGCATCGCTGATGGTTTCGCGGTACACCGTGCGCACCGCGTGTCCGATTTTGACCCCACTGTACGGAACGGGTCGACAGCCTGCCGACCCCCGTCGACTCAGGACCTACCGGGCGCGATCGAACCGGTGAACGGTGGGAAGATGTCAGGGTGAACGATTTCAACGACGACCTGTTCGGCGACGGTGCCGACTCGATTGACGACGACGTGAGCACCGGAGGATTCGGTGAAGCACTGGCGCGATGCGCGCGGGAAGTCGCCGACTTCGTCGACGGCGAGGGGTGGGGCCAGCGGCCTCAGCTCTTCGCCCTCGTACCCACGTCCGTGTTGGCTGCGGCCGAACCGGCGTTGCTCGAGGAGCTGACGGATGGATCGGCGCTGACGCCGATCCAGCAGCACAACCTGCCCGAGGACATCACCGGCGGATCACGCGCACTCGACGAATTCCTGGCGACGACCAGTTGGCCCGAGGGGGTTGTCGGCTGCGCTCTCGTTCAGGAGATCGTCATCCTGCCGCCCGCGGCCGAAACCGATCTCGACGACGCACTCATCCCACTTCTCGCGGACAGGGACGCCGCCGACGACGCAGCTCGACACGCTGCACACTCGCATCCCGACCGCAAGGACGGAAGACTGATCGCCGCCGTGGTCAAGGACGGGCCTTCGCTGACCCTTCTGCAGATGCAACCCGAGGGCGACGAGGATCCTTTCGCCCCCATCGAATTGCTGCTCTACGACAATCTTGCACCGGGAATCGTGCACGCCTTGTACACGACTTTCGATGTCGTGGACGACGACTGAGCTGGTCAACAGGTAGGGGGGCTCTGGCCTGCGCCGATCGCCTCGAGCGAATCGATGGCACTGTCGAGCGAATCCACCCTTACCAAGCGCAGCCCGTCCTGAGCGTTCTGCACAGCTTCGCTGCAGTTCTGCGAAGGAACCAGAAAGGTCGTGGCACCTGCCTCGCGTGCCGCGATCAGTTTGTACGGTATCCCGCCGATGGGTCCGACCGTGCCGGCCGAATCGATCGTTCCCGTACCCGCAACGAAGTCGCCGTTGCTCAGCTCACCAGGGCTGAGTTTGTCCACCACAGCCAAGCTGAACATCAACCCCGCCGACGGTCCCCCGACGTCCGCAAGGTTGAAGGTGACCGTGAACGGCACATCGGGCTCCTCCGCTGGTGTGACACCGAGGTAGCCGCTCTCGGCGTCATCGGGTCGCGCTCCCAGGACGACCGACTCCGTTCTGACGACGCCGTCCGCGTCGACAACGATCTCGACGGTGTCACCCGGTGAGCGGGCGCTGATCGTCTCGCGAACACCGGTGACCGTGTCCACCGACTCACCCGCCACCGAGACCAGGCGCTCACCCTCGTTCAGCAATCCAGCCGCAGGTCCGTCGGGCGCCACAGCTCCGATCACGAGCGCGATCGGCAGGCCCAGATGGTGAAGCGCGGCCAGCTCGGCGCTGCTCTCGGACTGCTCGAAGTCGGCTTGGTTGCTCTCCTGGACCTCCTCCTTCGTCTGGTTCGGTGGATACACCTCCTCGCGCGGAACGAGACCCTGCCGACCGGTGGCCCAGAAGCCGAAGGCCTCGAAGATGTTCAACTGGTCGCGGACTGCCACGGTGGTCATGTTCAGATGACCCGTCGTCGGGTCCACATCGACGCCGTCGATCTGCACGACAGGCTCGCCGTCGGCGTCACCGAGCGTGTTGTACGTCGGCCCGGGACCCAAGGCCGCGAAAGGCACAGTGATCACGGTGCCGACCACGCCGAGTACGACTACGGGCGCGAGGGCGGCAACCAATGTGGCAATCCTACGATTCACCCGACAAACATTAGAACCGTCGTCTGTGCGGTACATGTGAGACCCCTCCCGAAGGCATCGTCACGGTCACCGACTGTTCGCCATCAGCGTGATCACCAGCGTGCTCTTTCGTGCTGAAGCCTTGTACCGTTGACGTATGAGCAATTTTGGGTTCAACAGCTCCGACGAGGATCCGGACAAGAAAAAGGATCAGGGCGGAGACGGCACGCCCGGCGGGTTCGGATTCGGTGGCGAGGGCTTCGACCCTGCCGCTCTGGGTCAGATGCTCACCCAATTCGGCCAGATGCTCAGTGGAATGGGCGCACCCGGGGCGGGCGGCGCGTCTGCCGGTCCGGTCAACTACGACTTGGCCAAACAATTGGCGAGACAGCAAATCGGCAATGTCTCCCCCATCGGGGCGGGCAAGGCCGAGGCCGTGTCCGAGGCCGCGCATCTCGCCGAGCTGTGGCTCGACGGCGCGACCACCCTCCCAGCCGGTGCGTCGAAGACAGCAGCGTGGACGCCGGTCGATTGGCTCGACAACACGATCGACACCTGGAAGCGCCTGTGTGATCCGGTAGCGGAACAGATTTCCGGTATGTGGACCGCGGGGCTCCCCGCAGAAGCGCAGCAAATGGCCGGACCCATGATGGGAATGCTGACGCAGATGGGCGGGATGGCATTCGGCTCACAACTGGGCCAGGCTCTCGGGCAACTGTCGAAGGAAGTTCTGACCTCCACCGACATCGGGATCCCTTTGGGGCCGAGCGGTGTATCGGCGTTGCTTCCCGAATCGATCGCGGCGTTCACCGAGGGTCTCGAGCAGCCCGAACGCGAGGTTCTGGTGTTCTTGGCCGCACGCGAAGCTGCGCATCAGCGCCTGTACAGCCATGTGCCGTGGCTTCGCCAGCGCGTCCTCGCGACAGTCGAAGAGTATGCGCGCGGGATTCGTATGGACTTCTCGGCCATCGAGGAGGCAGCCGCCGGCCTCGATCCGGCATCGCTGACCGATCCGTCGAAGATCGAGGAAATCCTGCAGCAAGGCGCTTTCGAACCACAGACCACGCCCGAGCAGAAGCAGGCGCTCGAGCGTTTGGAGACGCTGCTCGCACTCGTCGAGGGCTGGGTCGAGACAGTCGTCGCCGAAGCTCTCGGAGACCGCCTGCCCGGAGCGGGCGCGCTCGGCGAGACCATCCGACGACGACGCGCGTCCGGTGGGCCCGCAGAACAGACCTTCGCCACCCTGGTGGGGTTGGAGCTTCGTCCTCGCAAGGTTCGCGAGGCGGGTGAACTGTGGCGGCGTTTGAGTGCCGCAGCCGGCGTCGACGGGCGCGACGGAGTCTGGGAACACCCCGATCTGCTCCCTGTCTCGGCCGACCTCGACGACCCAGCCGGATTCATCGACGGCATCGTCGGCGGCGGAACGAGCAGCTTCGACGACCCGATCGCTCAGCTGGAGGCGACCGAAGCGCAGGAACGCTCGGAGCGCGAAGCCGGCGAGAACGAGGACGGCGAGAACGACGGCGGTACCAAGGACAGTGGTTCCGCGGGGTAGTCGGTCCCACCGAAGGGGGCGTTGCGAAGTTTTTCGGATCACCCCGATTTCTGCACCGAAAGCCCTGCTCGACGCCGGTGTGAGCCTGTGGATAACCCCACCCGATCTGTCGGTGGTTTCCTGACCGAGGTGGCACCCTCGCGACATGTCCACATTGCCCCTGCGTAGACCCAGGCTCCACGCCCCGATTTTCGTCCAACGCGACGGAACCGCGCGGCTCGGCTGGCATCCCGAACGGTCCTTCGTCGTCACACCGCCACCCGGCATCGAACCCGAAGCCCTACTGGACCTCCTCCGACGCCTCGACGGCGTGCATTCCCGCGCGCACATGATCTGGTACGCGGGCACCATCGGGCTGTCCGCGAACGCGATGTCGACGATGTTGGCGGAACTCGGAGAATCGGGCCTGTTGAGCGAGGGCACTGCGCGCGCATCGACCGAAAGGGCCGACGAGACCGCTGTGGTCACCACGGTGCACGTGCTGGGGCGAGGACCGATCGCCGACGCCGTTGTGGCCGGCCTGGCCGCGTCCCCTCTGACAGTGATCGAGCGCCCCGGGGCCGCGGCGTCACGGACAACGGGACCCGACGATGATCGAAGCAGGTGCGATATCGCACTGCTCACCGACGATATGGCTCCTGATCCCGCCGTGGTCACCCGACTGGTTCGCACCCGCACGCCGCATCTGCAGGTTCGACTTCGCGACGGTCGCGGCATTGTCGGACCGTTTGTGCTCCCCGGCGTCAGCAGCTGCCTGCGGTGCGCGGACCTTTTCCGTTGCAGTGCCGACCCGCAATGGCCGCACGTGTCGGCTCAGCTCCTCGGACGTGTCGGCGAGGCAGACAGACCCACGGTTCTCGCCGCTGCAGCAATCGCGCTGGCCCAGATCGAGGCCTTCGCGGACGGTCGTCGCGCTCCGTTGCAGGACACGACAGTGGAGATCGATTTGAACGACAGTTCCGTCTCCCGTCGAACATGGTCGCGGCACCCACGATGCGACTGCTCGCTGTTGTGACGCGCCGAGCAGGGCTCTCACCAGCGCTGTAGGCAAGATAGCGCTCCGTCCGACATGATGGAGCCGTGCCAGATATTCCTCGCCGGGGCTCCGCCCGTACTGCCAAGCTCGCTCGCATCCCGATCGGCATCGCCGGCCGTGCAGCCGTCGGCTTCGGAAAGAAGCTGGCGGGCGGAAACCGCGGCGAGATCGACTCCGACCTCGCCGCCAAGGCTGCCGAGCAACTGTTCTCTGTTCTCGGCGAACTCAAGGGCGGGGCAATGAAGTTCGGACAGGCCCTGTCCGTCATGGAAGCGGCCGTACCCGAGGAATTCGCCGAGCCTTACCGGGAGGCACTGACCAAACTCCAGGCCGATGCGCCGCCCCTGCCCGCAGCCAAAGTTCATCGCGTGCTCGACCATCAACTCGGCACCGAGTGGCGGTCTCGTTTCGCCTCGTTCGAGGATGTACCTGTTGCGTCGGCAAGTATCGGCCAGGTACACCGCGCCGTGTGGGCAGACGGCCGGGAGGTGGCTGTCAAGGTGCAGTACCCAGGCGCCGACGACGCTTTGCGTGCGGACCTGAAGACGATGTCTCGCTTCGCGAGCACGTTCAGCGCAATTTTCACCGGCGCGGATGTCAAACCGGTGCTCGACGAGTTGATCGCACGCACCGAGGACGAGTTGGACTACCGCATCGAGGCGGGCAATCAACGTGCCTTCGCCGCGGCCTTCGACGGTGACCCGCAGTTCGCTGTGCCACGTGTCGTCGCGAGCGCACCCAAAGTGCTGGTCACCGAGTGGATGACGGGTGCGCCGCTGTCGTCGATCATCGCCGATGGCACCCCGGAGCAGCGGAACGCAGCAGGCGAACTACTGGTGTTGTTCGCGTTCGCTTCGCCGGCGCGGGCACGGTTGCTGCACGCCGATCCACATCCGGGAAACTTCATGTTGTTGGCCGATGGACGCCTCGGCGTCATCGATTTCGGTGCGACAGCCCCGATGCCGAACGGTCTGCCCCCGGTGCTCGGCCGCATGGTTCGTCTGGCGCGGGACGAGCGTTTCGACGAACTCGTCGACCTGTGCACCGATAGTGGGTTCGTCATTCCCGGCCGGAAAGTCAGTGCGCAGGAAATCTCGGACTATCTGCGCCCGTTCACCGATCCCATCAGAACCGATTCTTTCCATTTCACTCGATCGTGGCTCCAGAAGGCTGCCGGAACCGCGACCGAGTTCGACAGTGCACAGTTCCGCACTGCCCGAGCTTTGAACATGCCCGCGGAGTACATCATGATCTTCCGTGTCCTCGGCGGGTTGGTCGGCATCTGCGCTCAGTTGGATGCGTATGCGCCGTACATGGCGATCCTCACAGAATGGATGCCCGGCTTCGACAGCGAAGTCTGATCAACTTCGGCTGGGAAGCCGGGCATCGGCGATCGGTTCACGCGACCTGTGGTTGCTTGCGGGGACGTCCGCGCGGTCGCTTCCGTGCGACGACGACTCCCTGATCGAATATTTCGCCGCCCCACACTCCCCACGGTTCGGCACGATCGAGTGCTGTGCTCAAACATGCGCGACGAATCGGGCACTCGGTACACAGCGCCTTCGCGCGTTCGAGTTCGCCAGGACTGTCGGCGAACCAGAGGTCGGGATCGGCGACGCGGCAGGGCACGCGAAGTCCCGAGATGCGCGAGAAACGGGAGCGTTCGTTCACGATGTGATCGTCGATCGGGTGGCTAGCAGCGTCGATGCGTTCGGATTCGCCTTCGGGTCGGCATGTCGTCCGGATCGTGACGGGTGACACGTCGGTCTCCTCTACTTTTCGTGCGGCTTGTTTACAGTTGGCTGGAAATTCTGCGAACCAAGTGAGCCGAACGTTCGAGCGGAGGGGACTCCTCGAACGAAAATGGCCACGGTCCGCGTATGCGGGTCCGTGGCCTTGTTGGCGAATCGAGTCTCTCTATCGAGACTTCTCTCGATATCGAATTTCGATCACGGACTTCATTCGTGGGCGGCGGTGACGCGCTGCCAAGCCGAGAGCACCGGCGGGCGCCTGGGCGGCTGGTGCCTGAGTAGCGAGGGCAGCAATTGCCTTGTGCGCGCAGGGCTCAACGGCCACTGCTGCTGCGGTGCCGGGGAGCCAGGTGGAGGCGTCGACGACCTTCGCGGTGTGCGCATCGTTCTGCGTTCCAGCTTCGAAAATGTAGTTCGTCATCGTTCTCCACCTCCTGTTCTGATATCGATCTCGGACAATATGAACCACAGCGGATCACAGCGTAGGAACACGCGGCTTCACTCGAGCGGTGGAAACAGACTAAACCTCTGCGCCGAAACAGCACAAGTTATTTTCTACCTGCGGTTTCTTGCTCGGCATCGAGTGTCGGTCAGGTAGCCGATGATTCCCGGACCACCGTCAACACGTCTGCGCCGAAACGCTCTAGCTTCTTTGCGCCGATACCAGGAATAGCGACCAGACCGCGGTCGTCCTGGGGTTGCTGTTCGGCAATCGCGGTCAGCGTCGTGTCACTGAAGACCACGTATGCCGGAACTTTCAGCTCGCGTGATTTCTCCAACCGCCACGACTTCAACGCATCGAGCAGTGCTTCGTCCACATCGCTCGGATGAGATTCACACCGCCCCAGCATGGTTGCGCCGGTGCCGATCAACGGCTTTGCGCACAATCTGCACTTCGGCCCGGACTTCTTCGTCGGCGTCGCGGCAATACGTGACGCCGGCGAATCCTCGGGTATCAACCCGTTGAGGAATCGGGACCTGCGCCGCGACTTGCGCCCACCCGCGTTCCGAGCCAGCGCCCATGACAGATGCAGGTGTTCGCGGGCTCGGGTGACCCCGACGTACAGCAGTCGACGCTCCTCCTCTATCGCGGCGTCGTTGTTCGCGCTCGGATCGTTGCCCAGGGCATGCGAGATCGGGAGAGTCCCGTCGGCCAAGCCGACGAGAAAGACTGCATCCCATTCCAATCCCTTGGCTGCGTGCAGTGAAGCCAAGGTGACGCCCTGGACCACCGGTGGGTGGCGAGCCTCGGCCCGTGCGGCGAGCTCGCCGAGCAGCCGGTCCAGGTCGAGATCGGAGTCCTGTACGAGCAACTCTTCGGTGACCTGAACCAGTCCGCCGAGGGAGGCCCACTTTTCACGTGCTTGCGCGCCGGCCGGTTCGGTTGCGGTCAATCCCAATGGGGCCAGCACCGCTCGAACCAGAGAGGGCAACCCCTCCCCCTGCTTCGATTCTTCAGGGAGATCATCCCGGCCCGAGGCCGTTCGCAAGGCCGAGATACCCTGTCGCACTTCGGATCTGTTGAAGAATCCCTCCCCGCCTCGAACCTGGTACGGGATCTGCATCTCTGTCATCGCCTGCTCGTGTACCTCGGACTGCGCGTTGATGCGATACAGCACGGCAATTTCCGAGGGGGCGGTCCCTTTGGCGATCAACCGCTTGATCGCCCGAGCGACACCGTCGGCCTCGGCCGGCTCGTCGTCGTACTCGAAGAACTCCGGCTCCGGACCGGGGGCCCGTTGCCCGATGAGCTGCAGGCGCGTCCCAGCGATGCGGCCACGTGCCGCGCCGATCACCCTGTTCGCGAGCGAGACGACCTCGGGTGTGGATCGATAGTCTCGCTCGAGCCGCACCACGGTTGCGTCGGGAAACCGTCTGGAGAAGTCGAGCAAGTAACGAGGGGTCGCGCCGGTGAAGGAGTAGATGGTCTGATTGGCATCTCCCACGACCGTCAGATCGTCACGTTCACCCAACCAGGCATCGAGCACCCGCTGCTGCAACGGTGTGACGTCCTGGTATTCGTCGACGACGAAGCAGCGGTACCGCTCCCGGAACTCGTCGGCGACCGCGGAGTGCTCCTCGAGCGCGGCCGCTGTGTGCAGAAGCAGATCGTCGAAGTCGAGGAGGATTCCCTCGCCACCACGGTTCTTGAGATCCTCGTATCCCGCGTACACGGACGCTACTTTGGCCGCATCCATCGGCACCTCGCGGCGCAGCCGCGCGGTCACCGTCGGGTAGTCCTCGGGCGCGACGAGCGAACCCTTGGCCCATTCGATCTCACCGGCCAGGTCGCGGACCGAATCGGTGGACGTCGACACACCGGCTCGGTGCGCGGCTTGGCTGACGAGGGCAAACTTGCGATCCAGCAGCTGCCAGCTCGTATCGCCGACGACCTGGGGCCAGAAATACTTGAGCTGTCTCAGGGCTGCGGCGTGAAATGTTCGGGCCTGCACGGGTGGACCGTCGCTACCTACGCCGAGTTCACGAAGTCGCCCACGCATCTCACCGGCAGCTCGCGCCGTGAAGGTCACGGCCAAGACCTGCCCCGAGGAAACATGGCCGGCGGAGACGAGGTGCGCAATACGCCTGGTGATCGTGCGCGTCTTTCCCGTTCCGGCGCCCGCCAACACACACACCGGTCCGCGTGGCGCCGCGACCGCGGCAGATTGTTCGGGATCCAAACCGTCGATCATCGAATCCACAGACATGGCGTCCATCATGTCAGGAGCCTCCGACAGTCCTCGATTGCGTCCGCAGGAGGCTCGATAGCGGTCGCGACCTCCGACCGGAACAATGGACCGACACACAGTGTTGAATCGAGCCATGACGTCCACAGAAAACAACACCGCCGCGGAGAGCCCAACGGCCCTCACGATCTACTCGACAACGTGGTGCGGTTACTGCCGTCGACTCAAGACGCAGCTCGACGAAGCCGGGATCGGCTACTCGGAAATCGATATCGAACAGGACCCGAAATCGGCCGACTTCGTCGGCAGCGTCAACGGCGGCAACCACGTGGTCCCCACGGTCCTCTACGCCGACGGATCGACAGCGACGAATCCCACCCTCGCGGCGGTCCAGCGAGCGCTCGGCGTCTAGCTCGGGCTCGATCAGCCGGTGTTCGCGGCCCACGCCTCGAGCATGCCGCGCGCGATCGAGATCGATCCGGGTAGTAACAGCCTCGCCGGAGAATCGGACGCCCAGTCCCCCAGTTCCAGGGCGCCTCGCACCTCGGCGCGGTCGAACCAGTGCGCTTCGGCGATCTCACCGTCGAGGAACTGCAGCGGCACCTCTGGATCGGCGACGGCTGCGAAGCCGATCATCACCGATCGAGGGAACGGCCACGGCTGACTGCCGAGATAGGTGATGTCGGACACAGTAACTCCGACTTCTTCCTTGATCTCGCGACGAACGCACGACTCCAGCGACTCACCTGCCTCCACGAACCCGGCGAGTACGGAGAAGCGACGCTCCGGCCACGAGGGCGCGCGAGCGAGCAAGACACGGTCGGCGCCATCATGGACGAGGCAGATCACTGCCGGGTCGGTCCGCGGGAACTCTTCGTGTCCGTTGGATGTGCTCGTCCTGGACCACCCCGCGGCCGACGGAGTAGTCGCTGCACCGTCGAGTGCGCTGAAGCTCGCCGACGCATGCCAGTTGAGAATCGCGAGTGCACTGGTCAGAACTGACAGCTCGTTCTCGCCGAGCTGATCACCCGCCATCCGCAGATCGACGATCTCTCCGGCCAACGCGCCAACGCGCTGCGCCCACAGGTGCCGGTCGCCGTCGATTCCGAGGAACACTGCATCGAGGGCTGGTTCGGCCGAGACGTCCGTCGCCGGGACATACACGAGTCCGGATTCGTCGATACGCATCCGGCCGCGATGATCGACCTGCAGAATTTTGGCGGTGGACCAGCCGGCCCTGAGGGCCTCTGTGTTCTTGCGCAGCTCCTCGGCCCGATCGAGCGGAGAACGCGAAAGCAGGGGTGCTCGTTCGAGCTGAAAGCGTGGCACGACCCGACCCTACTGCCATGACCCGGCCGCGCTCAGGTCACTCCCCGACGCGGCGGATGTAGAGAAGTCGGTCGTCGGCCTCGACGGCATCGACCTCGGGAGCACCGATTCGGAAGAGCTTTCCGCCACGGACGACGCCCAACACGATATCGGTGAGGTGCCGCGGCGATCCGCCGACCTCGTCGCGTTCGACTTCCCGCTCGGCGATGGCGAATCCCGCCTCGGGGGTGAGCAAGTCCTCGATCATCTCCACGACGGACGGAGTGGAGGTGGCGATACCCAGGAGGCGGCCTGCTGTCTCCGAGGAGACTACGACGGAATCGGCTCCCGATTGTCGGAGCAGGTGCGTGTTCTCTGCCTCGCGGATCGCTGCGACGATCTTCGCTTTCGGAGCGATCTCCCGCGCGGTCAGGGTGACGAGCACGGCGGTGTCGTCTCGATTGGTGGCAACGATGATGGCGGCCGCGTGCTGAGCGCCGGTCAACCTCAGCACATCGGACTTGGTGGCGGACCCGTGCACCGTCACCAACCCCATGCTCGATGCCGTGTCGAGCACAGCCTGATCGGTGTCGACCACGACGATCTCCGACGCCGGCACGCCGTCGCCGATCATCGCATCGACAGCGGTACGGCCTTTGGTTCCGAAGCCGATGACCACGGTGTGATTGCGCACGCGGCGCCTCCATCGCTGAATTTTGAATGCCTGCCGGGACCGCTCGGTGAGAACAGCGAGCGTGGTACCGACCAGCAAGATGAGGAAGAAGATTCGAAGTGGCGTGATGACCAGGATGTTGACCAACCTGGCAGAAGGCGTGACCGGGGCTATGTCTCCGTAGCCGGTCGTCGACAACGACACGGTTGCGTAGTACAGCGCATCGAGCATCGACACCCCGTCGCCCTGGGAATCCGAGTAGCCGTCCCTGTCGATGTAGACGACGGCCGCAGCCAGAAACAGTGCGCCCAGCGCAATGAGCACGCGACGATAAATTGCACGCCAGGGGCTGCTCTGGAGCTCGGGGACGCGAAGGACGCCGACGAGCGCGAAGTCCGGCCTGTCCGTCAACGTGTCACCGTTGTTCAGACGAGTCCGCAATCTACCGGCCACCTCGTCTACTCCCCTTTTCCATCGTCCACGGCTGGCAGCGTATCCCGGTTCGCTGAAATCGTGACGCCGTGGCCCGAATGTCGCGGCTGAACGTGTGGCACGGTGGATCCATGACAGGACGAAATAATCAGGCTGCGTTCCGATTGTCCGCATTGTTGGCCGGTGCAGGAGTACTGCATTTCGTTGCGCCCAAGTTCTTCGACATGCAGGTTCCGAAGGCGCTGCCGGGTACAGCACGCATGTACACCACCGTTTCGGGTGTCGCCGAGGTCGCAGTTGCGGCGGCGTTGGCCGTGCCGTCGACGCGGCGCCTCGGCGGCGGGCTCGCAGCCGCGCTGTTCGTTGCGGTGTTCCCGGCGAACATCGACATGGCGCGCCGTATCGTGGCCGATCCGAAGTCCTCCACAGCGATGAAGGCGACTGTGCTGGCCCGGCTGCCGTTGCAGATTCCACTCGTGACCGAGGCCATGAAGGTGCGCAAGAACGCTGCTCAGAGGTAGTCCTCGGTGGTGCCTTCGATGAGTGCGGTCAGAGCGAGGCCGTCCGGTAGGTCGTCCGGGGAGATCGTTCGGCCGCTGCGAACGTAGTGGAATGCCGCGCGCACCATGTGGAGCGGCACCTGCTCTCCGTCCGGTCGAGAGGCCGACATCAGCTCCGCCCAGGCGAGCCGATACGCAGCGAGCTGCATGCCGACCGATTTCTCCTCGTTGGCCGTCGGTTCCTTGCCGGTCTTCCAGTCGACGACCGTCCAACCCCCGTCCGGATCGGCGAACACTGCGTCGATGCGCCCACGCAGAACTGTTCCGGCAACCGAGGTTTCGAACGGCACCTCCACCTCGACCGGACTGCGCAGGGACCATTCCGAGGCCAGGAATGCGTTCTGCAGAGTTTCCAGATCGACGTCGGCCGCCGCCCCGGTGTCCGCGGACCCGGGAAGTTCGTCCAGATCGAGCAGCCGGGTAGCGCCGAATCGACGTTCGACCCAGGCGTGAAACGCAGTACCCCGGCGGGCGAGCGGATTCGGCGGGAACGGCAGCGGTCGACGCAATCTCGACGCCAACGCATCGGGATCCGCTGCGAGATCGACCAACTGACTGACCGAAAGATTGCGAGGCAAAGGGACAGTTGTGGTGGAGCGGGTGCGCTCGTGGCGCTCGGCGAGCAACGTCTCGACCTCTGCGGCCCAATTCTCCGGGTCCTCGCTCACATCCGGCTCGGCCGCCGCTTCGGACTCGGCGAGCGCGAGCAGCACAGCTCGGGCCCCATGTTCGACGGCGCTGCGACGCTGCCCCAGGGGGTCTGCAGGCCATGTCGCAGAATGCGGCTCGGCCGTCAACGGGTTCGCGATTCCGGGCTCGGGCGCGGGTGCCCATTCATCGATGACGGCAACCGGTTCGGGTTGCGTTCGAGATGGGTCGTCGACGAGCGATTTGAGCTCCTTCAAGAACTCCGATGGCCCACGCGGTTTGCTACCGGTTTCACCCCAGTGGTGCCCGGAGACGAAGAGCGCGCGTTCGGTTCGGGTGAGCGCTACGTAGAAGAGTCGGCGGTCCTCGGCGAGTCTCCGACGAGCGAGAGCATCCTTGTGTCGATCGATGGCCTCCTGCAGGTCTTTTCGGTTGTGCACATCGAGCAGATCCAACGTAGGTACACCCTCCGACATGTGGCCGTTCTCATCTACCTCCGCACGGTCACCGCGCAGAATCGGAGGCAGCTCGGCCATCGCACCCAGCCAGGTCGATGATGCCGTCGAGGACGGGAAGACCCCGGCGGAAACGTGCGGCACGGCAACCACCTCCCATTCGAGGCCTTTGGCCGAATGGACGGTGAGTACCTGGACGCGGTGCGGCGCCACCTCCACCTCCCCTGGCGCGAGTCCGTCCTCCACCGTGTCCGCTGCGGCGAGGAACGACAGGAACCCGGTGACCGTGGCGGTCGGGTTGTCGGCGTAGTCGGCCACCACGACAGCGAACTCGTCGAGGTGTTCGCGACCGACTCCCCCTGCGGTCGACGGTGATGTTCTCGCTTGCGCCTCGATTCCGATGCCCATCGCACGCTCGATATCGGCCACCAGTTCGGTGAGCGGTTGCCCTATCCGCTCACGGAGCGAATGCAGTTCCTGCGCGAGCGCGGTGATCCTCTGGTACCCGCGCGTCGAGTAGCGATCGGCCGGGCCGGGATCGGCGATGGCGTCGGCAAGTCCTGCTTCCTCTGCATGCTCGCCCGGTAGAGAGCTGCCGAGGGCAGCGTCGAGGGCAGCGATGTCGTCCACTCGGCCCGGTGTGCCGTAGCCGCCACCGATACCTAGCTCGCGAGTTCGACGTGCCAATGCCCGGAGGTCGGCTGCCCCGATCTGCCAGCGTGAACCCGTAAGCACTCGCATCGCGGCGCTCCCGGCCAGAGGGTCGGCGACGAGCCGGAGCATGGCGATGACGTCGGCAACCTCTGGGACGTGCAGTAGCCCACCGAGGCCGACCACCTCGACGGGCAGCCCGCGCGCCCGAAGCACCTCGGCGAGCGGCTCCGCGTCGGCGTTGCGCCGCACCAGAACTGCAGCCGTCGGCGGTGGGCGCTCCTCGTCGAGCGCGACGCGAAACTCGTTCTCGATACGATCGGCAATCCACTCCCGCTCGTCACGGACTGTCGCGGACACCGCCAACCGAACATCTCCCGCCGTGGCTCCGGGCCTGGCGCGCAACGTGGGGACCGGTACTCCGCTTCGACGCAGCGGCGCGGTGATGTGGTTGGCAAGCTCGAGTGCTTCTGGCGGATTCCGCCAGCTCGTCAACAATTCGAGCCTCGGCGCAGGACCGGCCGCCGTCGCGAAATCGGTGGCGAAACGCGGCAGGTTGGCTGCCGACGCGCCGCGCCACCCGTAGATGGACTGCATAGGATCACCGACCGCGGTCAGCGCCAGCGCCGGATCGGCGCCGGCGCCGAAGAGAGATGACAGCAGCACTCGCTGGGCATGCCCGGTGTCCTGGTACTCGTCGAGCAGGACGAGCCTGAACCGGTCACGCTCCGAGCGGCCCACCTCCTGGTGATCCGCGGCAACTCTCGCGGCCAGCGACATCTGACTGCCGAAATCCAGTGCGCCCTCCCGACGAAGTGTCTGCGCGAGTCTCTCCACCAGGGGCAGCAGAGCAACACGGTTGTGCTGAGCGTCGAGGATATCGAGCAGGGTCTTGGTCGGACCGCCCTTCTGCCCCGGCCCGGGCCCGAGGGTGTGCACGAGTGTGTCGAGGTGAGTGTGCGCGCCACGAAGATCATCCGGGTCGACGAGGTGCTCCGCGAGTTGGCCGGAGAGCGCCAGAACCGCCTCGGTGATGGAGGTGGGGTTGCGGTCGGTATCGAGATCACCGTCCCAGGTGCTGACCACGCGATGCGCGAGCTGCCACAGTTCGGTCTCGGACAGCAGGGTCGCCGACGGCTCGATCGGAAGCAGGAGTCCGTGTTCGGCGAGCAACCGGCCCGCATAGGAGTGATAGGTGCTCACCTCCGGCTCGCCGCTCATGATGCGTTCACGCAGGGCCAGGCTCGGATCCAGTGCCCGCACCACGTCCGATCCGGCCAGTCGGGCGAGCCGCGCTCTGATGCGTGAGGTGAGCTGTTGGGCAGCTTTTCTGGTGAATGTGAGCCCCAGAACGCTGTCCGGGTCGACGAATTCGTTCGCCACCATCCACACCACGCGTGCAGCCATCGTCTCGGTCTTGCCTGCACCGGCACCGGCCACGACGAGTGTCGGCCCGGCCGGCGCGGCGATCACAGCGGCCTGCTCAGCCGTCGGCGGATGCTTCTGGCCGAGGGCGCGGGAGAGTTCGATCGGATCGATGCGGGCGGCCCTGTTGGGGGCCGCCGAGGTGCGGCCGGGGCTACGACGTGATGTCAATTCTCGGTCACCTGTCTACCGGTCTCGTGTGCTGGGCAACTCGACTTGACCGGACAATGTCGACAACCGTCGTTGACGTGGGCGTCGAACGTCGGTCCCTGCGTCGCGGACGCAGCCCGGTGCACAGTGTCTCGCCACTGCTCGAGTTGCTCCGGAGTGGGGGCCTGCTGAATCCGTTGCGTCGCACCTTCTTTGTTGTGCGGTTTGGCCACGAAGACCAGACGGGCTCCGCCCGGCGGCCCGGCGGGCTCGCCTTCGATGGCACCCGCTGCGGCAGCGACCTGATACGTGGCGAGTTGGCTGTGGTCACGTGCGTCGTCCTTGGAGACGACTGTTTTCGCTGTCTTGACATCGACGATCACCGGTCGTCCGTCGAGGTCGTGTTCGAGCCTGTCGATGCGCCCGCGCAGTGCCACCGACGGTTCACCCTCCGACCTCGATTCGAGTACGCCGGCCACCTCGACCTCGATTCCCGCTTCGGTGAGCTCACCGCGGGTCCCGCGCAGCCACTTCTCGAACGTCTCGAGCATTGCTCCTGTTCGGTTCAGTTCCCGGCGCGAATACCACTGCGATCCTAGATCCACTGCATCCCATGCTGTTTCGAGTGCGCGGCGCAACTGATCGGGCGCCATCTCTCCGGCAACTGCCTGCACCAGCGTGTGCACGAGCGTCCCGGTGATCGCATGGGTGTTGGCGCCGTCGTTCCCACCATGGCGATCCAACATCCACCGAAGGGGGCATGTGGTGAGCTGTTCGACTGTCGACGGTGACAACGGGACAGGGCCGTCCTCGGCAGTCCACAGCGGTGCGTCGGTACTGATGCCGCCGACACCGAACCACCCGTCGGGATGAGCGCCCTTGACACCCGCGCGAGCCAATCGAGCCAGTTGACGGGCCGCGCGCGCATGCTTGGCCGGGTCACGCTCGGCGATCACTGGATCGCAGACCACACCGCGCAGTTCGGCAACGAGCATCGGCAGGGCGAGTACGCGAGTGTCGGGTTGCTTCTCGGACACGCTGGGTACGTCCGCAGCATCCTCTGCCCCACCGCGGTCCCCTCCCCCGCCGCGCAACTCGTCCACGAACCGTGACCGAACGAGGTCAGCGTCTCCCGTGCTGGAATCGACTGCGGTGACGTGCAATACCGACCGGGCACGCGAGCACGCGACAAAGAACAGCTTTCGCTCCTCCGCAAGCAGCGGCGCTGTCTTCGACAGGGCGGCGTCGATGGACCTGCCTCCCTCCCCGATACCTCCGGCCAGGTCGACCAAGGCTTCGGTGCCCAACAAGCTTCCGCGGGCACGCAATCCGGGCCACAACCCTTCCTGGACACCGGCAACTGCAACGAACTCCCACTCGCGTCCCGCTGACGAATGCGCGCTGAGCAAAGTGACCGCACTCCGTACGACTGACGACCTGCCTGCATTCGAGGTGGGAATCTGCTGTCCGCTGATGTAGTCGACGAATCCTGCCAGACGTGCCTGCGGAAGACGGTCGACGTAGGACGCTGCGGATTCGAACAACGCAACGACGGCGTCGAGATCACGATCTGCCTGCGCACCGACCGAGCCACCCCAGGCCGACGCAGCCGACCAGCGTCGCTCGAGCCCCGTCGCCTGCCAGGCAGCCCAGAGGACGTCTTCGACTCCGCGCCCGCGCCGAGCTACCGCGTTCGCCTTCCGCAATACGGACAGAACTCTGCGGAGCGGCGCCGATTCGACTTCGGAGAGCTCACGGACCCACGCAGCGCTGCCTCGAGTGACACCGGATTCGACCGGAGTGCCCGCCTGCACGATCACCTCTCGCAACAATTCCGCGGAATCCCGCTCACCACCGTTCGAGAGTTCGACGCGCCGTACCCCACGTCGGAGTCTTCGCAGACTCACCGGGTCGGCGCCGCCTATCGGTCCGGACAGCAGCGCGAGTGCATCTTCACCGTCGAAAGTGTCGTCCACCAGCGCACGCAGAACCAGCAGCAGACCGACTGCGCCGTGCTGACGGTGGAGCGGCAGTTCGGAAGCCGGCGTCACGAGCGGAACTCCCGCAGCCGACAGCGCGCGACGCAGCGGAGCGATCGACCGCGGAACCGAACGCACGACGATGGCCATCTCCGACCAGGGCATCGCGTCGGAAAGATGCGCTCGTCGCATCGCGTCGGCAATGAAGGATGCTTCTTTCGCTGCCGAAGGCAGCACGTGGACCGACGAACGACTCACACCGAACCGAGGCTCGGCGACCGCCACCGCCCCGCGATGCCGACCGATTCCCGGCAATCGACCTGCGATGGTTCCGGTCAGTTTCGTGACCTCCTCGACGCTGCGGAAATTGCAGTCGAGGACGATTCGTCTTTTCGCCCCAGGTTCGGCCAGATCAGCGACGAAGGAGGCATCGGCGCCCCGGAAGGCGAACACGGACTGATCCGGGTCACCGGCGATCACTGTCGATTCGGTGTTCGTACCGATCAGTCGGACCAGCTCCGCCGCCTGAGGATCCAGATGCTGTGCGTCGTCGACGATCAGGTGCCTGATGCGTGCACGCTCGGCACGAAGCAGTTCCGGGTCGGTGGCGAATGCCATCAGGGCGCTGCCGATCAACTCCGCAGCATCGAGCCCGGGAGCAGAGGCCCCCGCCGCCTCGACGCCGACCGAACCGCGAAGCAGCATCGCCTGCTCGTACCTTCTGGCGAATCTGCCGACTGCGATCCACTCGGGACGCGAGTGTTGTCGTCCCAGCTTGATCAGATCCTCCGGCCCGATCCCGCGCTCGGCCGACCGCAGCATCATCTCGCGCACCGCAGTAGCGAAGCCCGTCATCGCGAGAGCCGGCCGCAACCTGTCCGGCCAGTCGCGCGCCTCGTCCTCGAGATCGCCGCGAAGCATCTCGCGAACCACGGCGTCCTGCTCGGCTCCGGTGAGCAACCGGGGAGGCGGGTTGCCGTGGATTGCGGCCTGCAGTCGCAGGACGGCGAACGCATAGGAATGGACGGTCCGTACCAGCGGTTCTCGGGTCGCGCGAACCGAGTGCGCACCCGCAAAGACACCGCCGGTGATCTCGTGCCGCATCGCCACCGCAGCGCGTTTCGATTGTGTCAGCACCAAGACCGATTCCGGGTCGGTGGAGACGACGCGCGATACGGCGTAATCGGCCAGCAGCGCCGACTTGCCGGTGCCCGGCCCACCCAGGACCTGCCAGGGACGCCAGGAAGGCTCTCCGACCGACACCGCGGAAATGGAGTCGAGATCGCCGGCGAGCAACGCCTGCGCAGGCCCGGACCAGGAACGAGGACTCGCGACGGCCACTGGTTCCCGCACCAGGGTCGTGGCATTGCCCTGCCTGCCGTCATCACGCACGCCGACCGGCGAAGTGCGTGCTGCGATGTCGGTGTCCATGGGAGAAATTGCATCACGCACCACCGACAGACTCGGCATCGACGGCAAGACAGTCTGGACGGCAGCGCGACGCGTCCACCCGGGTACGGCATAGTGAACGTCGTGCCAGATCTGAATTTTCACACGTACGGGCCTGCCGACGGCCCCGAGATTCTCGCGGTTCACGGAATGACCGGTCACGGAGCCCGCTGGGCCGACCTGGCGGACAACCATCTACCCGAGGCGCGCATATACGCGCCCGATCTGATCGGTCACGGCCGTTCGCCGTGGACACCTCCGTGGGACATCACTGCTCAGGTCGATGGCCTGGCCGCACTGCTCGACGCCCATGCCCGCGGACCGGTCCTCGTCGTCGGACATTCCTACGGGGGCGCCATCGCAGTGCATCTCGCCCAGCGAAGACCTGAACTCGTGCGCGCACTCGTACTGCTCGACCCCGCAATCGGACTCGATCCGGCCGATCTGCTCGAGGTCGCGGAACTGACTGCGAAGTACCCGGATTACACCGATGCCGCCGAAGCGAAATCCGAGAAGGTCAACGGGGCCTGGGCCGATGTCCCGCCGGAACTGCTCGACCGCGAAGTCGACGCCCATCTCGTCGCCGCGGACAACGGCCGGGTCCGGTGGCGTATGTCCACGGCCGCGATCGTCGCATCGTGGGGTGAGCTGGCGCGTCCGATCGTGGTACCTCCGGCCGACACGCCCACCGTCGTCGTGCAGGCGGAGAGGGTTCAGCCGCCGTACGTGAGCGAGAAGTTCAAGACCGCGCTGCGAGAGCAACTCGGTTCGAGTCTCACTGTCGTCGAGCTGGACTGCGATCACATGGTCCCGCAAGCCAAGCCCGCCGATGTCGCAGCGCTGGTGCGTGAGCTTCTGTAGATGGCGGCGATCACCGAAGTCCAGATCGAGAGGGTGCGGTCGCTGGTCGCGTCGGTACCTGCCGAGCTGTCCAGCCCCCGAACGGTCGGCGCGATCATGCGCATGGACTCCGCGGATCTTCCCTGGCATCGGGTGCTCTCCGCGAGCGGGAAGCCCGCTCCGCACCTCGCGGAACGGCAGCTCGCCAAGCTTCGAGAGGAGGGCGTGACCGTCCGCGACGGTCGCGTCGATCTGCGCCTCGTTCGGTTCACCTTTTCGTGACCTGGCCGTACCCGCCCACGGCCACCTACTAGGGTTCCGGGTATGGACCTGGGACAGTTCGATCCGCGTGCGACGGCACCGTATGCCCTGTCGAAAGCGAGCCCGTTCGTCGCCTCGGCCGGTCTCGTCGTCGACGACGTTTCCGGTGTCCGCGTCGTCGGTCACATCGAGTTGGGCCCCGACCACTTCACCCCGTGGGGCGTCGTGCACGGCGGTGTCTACACGACGGCGGTCGAGACCGCGGCGAGCATCGGCGCCAGCGAAGCAGTCAAAGACCGAGGGGAATTCGCGGTCGGCGTGCACAACGGAACCGATTTTCTTCGAGCGAGCAAAGGTGGACGAGTCGACGTCGTTGCCGAGCCACTGCAACAGGGCCGCGTCCAGCAACTGTGGCTGGTGACTATCACGGCCTCCGACAGCGGCAAGACCATCGCGCGTGGTCAGGTGCGGTTGCAGAACGTACCACTGCCGCCGCGGTGATGACCGACGACGCTGTAACCGTCGACGCTGTGATCCTTGCCGGCGGAACCGCGCGCAGAATGGGTGGATTGGACAAGCCCGGCCTCACGGTCGGTGGAGTTAGCCTGGTTCAGCGCGCGATCGATGCCGCGTCGAGCTGTCGACACATCGTGGTGGTCGGGCCGCACCGCGCCGAGCTCGAGACGTACGTGAAACAGGTGCGCGAGGACCCAGCGGGCGGAGGTCCGGTCGCTGCCATAGCCGCCGGTCTGGCTGCTCTCGGTCCGGACGTCGGGGACGTCGTTCTCGTGCTCGCTGCCGATGTCCCCTTCGTCGGGACCTCCACTGTTGCAAAGCTTGTACGTGCCGCAGCACAGCAGTCCGCCGCGTTCGTCGTCGACGAGGCCGGCCGGACACAGTATCTGCTCGGCGCGTGGCAACGCCGAACCCTTGTCGAGGCCGTCACTGGACTCGATACCGTCCACAACGCCCCCCTGCGGGTGTTGGTCCCCACCGATCACGGTGAAATCAGGGTCGACGGCGTCGGCGACTGCGACACCGTCGAGGATCTCCGGCGGGCGCGGCTGCGAGCGGCTGCGGAGAACCCGCGAACTGCCGCAATCGACTTCGATCGAGTCCGCGCCGTCCTCGACAGCGGCCTGGCCCCGCTGCCACCCCGACCCATAGCGGTCAACGATGCAGTGGGTTGCGTTCTCGCGCAACCACTTTCCGCTGCCGCAGCGCTTCCACAAGTGGACATTTCGGCGATGGACGGTTACGCCGTGTCCGGCGAAGCGCCGTGGACGCTGCGCGCGGATGTGGCCTATGCCGGCACATCCGATCTTCCCGCTCTGCTCGCGGGTGAAGCCGTCCGGATCGCCACCGGCGCCGCGGTACCCGTCGGGGCGACGGCTGTGGTGCGTGATGAGTTCGTCGAGCATTTCGACGGCGAACTGACATTACGGAAGGGCGCACCCGCGCGGGACGATCGCCGACGAGTGGGGGAAGACTGGCACGTGGGAGCGCTGCTCGTTCCGGCGGGCACAGTGGTCTCCGAGGCAGTGATGTCCGTCGCACTGAGCGCGGAGGTAACCGAGTTGACCGTTCGCGGGCCCGTTCGTGCGCGAATTCTGTCGAGTGGCAGTGAGATTCGTGTCAACGGCCCCCTTCACCCTGGGCAGACCAGGGACACGATCGGTCCCGTCATTCCCGCTTACCTCCGCGCCTGCGGCATCGACGTAGTCGGGTCCGCACACCTCGAGGATTCACCGAGCGCTTTCGACGACGCACTGATCGACCCGGGTGATGCGGACATGCTGATCGTCATCGGGGCGACGGGCGGCGGCGCCGCTGACCGACTGCGGACCGCGCTGATCTCAGCGGATGCGCATGTCCTGATCGATCGAGTTGCTGTCCGTCCCGGTGGGTCGCAAATCGCCGCGGTGCTTCCGTCCGGGGTCGTCGTTCTGGGACTGCCGGGCAACCCCCTGGCCGCCATCATCACCACGATGACGACGGGCGCCGCGATCGCCGACGCCCTGACCGTCCGCCACCGGGCGCCGAGCCATCTCGGCCGCGTGTCCAACGCTGACGCCGTGCGTTCATCGGTCACACGGATCGTTCCGGTCACCAGTCAGGGCATGGTGTGGCTGGCCGAATCGCACCTGCGGACCGCGCATCTGCTGCAGATCGCATTCCACGAAGCGTTGGCCGTGGTGCCTCCGGACGTCACATCCGATATGCCGGTAGAACTGATCTTCCTACCGTAGCCAACTGCCGGCTGCCCTCCAGGTATCGATCAGCGACGAGGTCGATGATCGCCGGATGAACACCGAGAGGATCGGCAACGCCGTCGGCTCCCGCATCGGCGAGGCGATTGTGAAAAAGCCCGCGCGCCAGCAGATACGACGCCACGAATACCCTCGTGTGGCCGCTGGCCCGCAGCGTCGAAACCGCCTCGGCGACCGTCGGGGTGGCAGTGGCGACGTAACCGATGCGCACTGGCGCCTGCGTGCGGTCGGCGAGCATGGACGCAGCTCGGCGGTGTTCCAGAAGCGCCCTGCGATCGGACGAGCCGGCAGCGGCGAGCACTACTGCCTCACCCGGTTGCCACCCCGCGTCGCGAAGCCGGGCAAACATCACCTCGGCGAGCACGGGATCCGGCCCCAGCGCCCTTGTCACCACCACGTTTCCATGGTTGCTCTCGGCGATTTCACGCGGGACGTCGGTGTGGACGTGGTAGCCGGACGCGAGAAACGCGGGTACGACGACAGCAGGTTCGGACAGTTCCCGGAGCACCTCCGACGGCGACGGGCCCAGGACATCCACGAAGGCAACACGGGTGGTGCCCACTTGCCGAGCCAGTACCTCGGCCATGTCGGCCACCATCTGAACACCACGGGCATTGCGCGTGCCGTGCGCAACGAGGACAAGGACTGGATCTGCGGTCGTGCCATCGACGGACATTTCAGTACTTTCCTTCCGAGACAACGGTAGGCACCTTCGAGTAGGTCTCCACACCGAACGGATCCGCAACCCCGGTCGGTTCCGAAATCGGCGCATCGGGCTCCATGGCCAGCCGGTAGCCGCGCTTGACGACCGTCTGAACGATTTTGGGCGCGCCGAGCGAGGATCGAAGTCGAGTCATAGCGGTCTCCACTGCGTGCGTGTCATCACCGCCACCGGGCAGCGCGGCGAGGAGCTCATCCCTCGACACCACGCGCCCCGGCCTATAGGCCAGAGTCTTGATCAAGGCCATCCCTGCTGGCGATACCGGCCGTACCTCACCATCGACGACGACGCATCGGCTGCGGACACTGAGTGCGTGTCCCCCGGCGTCCACCGGCATCGATCGCCGCGGCAGCTCCTCGGCGATGTGGCGCGCAAGAGCACCGAGCCGGGCCCGATCCGGTTGCGTGGTACACACTTTCATCTGTTCCAACGGCGCCGCCGTAACGGGACCGACGCACACGGGCAGCACACGGGTACGCATCGAATGAAGGAGCGGCTCGAGCACACCGTTCTCGTCGGCCCGCATGAGCAGCGAAGCCACGGCAGGCGCGCTGGTGAAACTGACAGCGTCGAGATCCCCGAGAACCACCGCCTCGATCATGCGGTCCATCGGACTACTGTCGTCCGGCGCCGTCCACCGGTACACGGGAACCGGAACGACGTCAGCTCCGGCGTCGCGCAGCGCCTCACAGAAGTCGGGCATCGGCTCCCACTCCGTTGTCGCCCCGTGCAATTGCACAGCGATACGGGTTCCCTTCACGCCCTCGCGCAGCAGGTGTTCGAGGACCTCCGCAGAGGACTCCGACACCGGACTCCACTCCTCGCGCAGATCGGCGGCACGAATGGCACCCTTCGCCTTGGGCCCACGCGCAAGCAAGCGGGACGTGGCCAACGCGCGGCCGAGACTCTCGGCGCGACCCCACCCCTCAGCTGCCTCCATCCAACCGCGGAAGCCAATTCCCGTTGTTGCAACCGTGATCTCAGGAGGATTGTCGATGATGCTCGACGTCACGCGCTCCAACTCGGCATCGTCGGCGAGCGGAATGATTCGAATCGCAGGGGCGTGCATCACCGACGCGCCGCGCCGAACCAGTAGCGTCGCCAACTCCTCAGCCCTGCGCGACGCCGTGATCCCGACAGCGAACCCAGCGAGCGGCTCCGCTCCGGCTTCCAAGATCATGTCGATTGGCCGCGCACGAAGATCACGCCATCGACGACGGACGTTTCGAACGAGCCGAGCCCTACTGTGTCATCGTCCAAGCATCGACCGTCGACCAGCGAGAACACCTGCTTGAGCAGCGGCGACGCTACCGTAGGCTCGCCAGCACGGTCCCCGACCAAACCACGCGACATGACCGCGGCGCGTCCGAACGGATCGATGTTGCCGACCGCACGCAGCCCACCATCGGCCAGTAGAAACAGCGCAACCTGTGTGCCGCCACGAAGCAGAACAGCGACACCTCTACCCGGAACCAAGGCATCCAGGGCACATGCAGCGGTCCACCCCTCAGCGGTTCGAGGAACCGTGTTGGTTCGAGAATCGGTGTTGGTTCCAGAATCGATGACAGTCATCACGTACCTCCTTGTGCTATTGCACGTTGCCGATGTTTCTTCGTCGTTAAATAGCGATTACCCGGGTGTGCACATGTCTCGATAGTCGCGATAGTCGTGATCGGCTCAGCTCGACTAGCCGCCGAACGTCGGCATTCCCATGAGGACGGGCACCTTGCGGGCCCCGCTTTCGTCGAACGCAACCGTCGGGTCCGGTTCCTCCGGTGCGTTGACGAACGAGACGAACCGCCCCAGCTTCTCCTCGTCCTCGAGCACGCCCGCCCACTCGTCCCGATACCCCGCGACGTGGCGGGCCATGTCCGCTTCCAGCTCCGCACCGATACCCAGGCTGTCTTCACAGACCACCGCCTTGAGATGCTCGAGACCGCCGTCGAGAGAGTCGAGCCACGGCGCGGTGCGCTGCAACCGGTCGGCGGTGCGGACGTAGAACATCAGGTACCTGTCTATGTAGCTGACCAGGGTCGCATCATCGAGGTTCGAAGCCAGCAGCTGCGCGTGCTTGGGCGATTGGCCGCCATTGCCTGCCACGTACAGGTTCCAGCCGCCCTCGGTGGCGATGACCCCGACATCCTTGCCGCGAGCCTCGGCACATTCGCGAGCGCACCCGGAGACACCGAATTTGATCTTGTGCGGCGAACGCAATCCCCGGTATCGGTTCTCGAGATCGACGGCCATACCTACCGAGTCCTGAACGCCGTACCGGCACCAACTCGATCCCACACAGCTTTTCACCGTCCGCAGGGATTTTCCGTAGGCCTGACCAGACTCCATACCGGCATCGACCAAGCGCTTCCAGATCGCCGGCAGCTGCTCGACGCGTGCGCCGAACATGTCGATCCGTTGGCCTCCCGTCACCTTGGTGTACAGACCGAAATCGCGCGCAACCTCACCGATCACGATGAGCTGCTCGGGTGTGCATTCGCCGCCAGGCATACGCGGCACCACCGAATACGTGCCGTTCTTCTGGATGTTCGCCAAGAAGTGGTCGTTGGTGTCCTGCAGCGAGGCCTGCTCACCGTCGAGAATGTGGTCCGAGGAAGTCGACGCCAGGATCGAGGCCACCACAGGCTTGCAGATGTCACAGCCGGTTCCCGTGCCGTACTTGGCAATGAGCGAAGAGAACGTGCGCGTATTCGTGGCCCGCACGATCTCGTACAGCTCGGCGCGCGACTGACCGAAGTGCTCACACAGAGCCTTCGACATCACGACACCGGACGCTGCGAGAAGTTGCTTGATCGACGGTAGGCAACCACCACAGGTCGTGCCCGCCGACGTGCAACTCTTCACGGCAGCGACGTCGCCGGCACCATCGGCGATGGCCCCGCAGATCGCACCCTTGGTGACTCCGTTGCACGAGCAGATCTCTGCCTCGTCGGGCAAAGCTCCCATGCCGACCTGTTCGGCTGCCGGCGAGATCAACGAACCCGGATCCCCCGGCAGCTCACGCCCGACCAATGGTCGCAGGAGAGAGTACGCACTCGCGTCGCCCACGAGAATGCCGCCGAGGAGCGTCTTTGCATCGTCGGATACGACCAGTTTGGAGTAAGTGCCCTTGGGCGCGTCGCTGAAGACCACCTCGAGCGCACCCGGTGTCGCGGCCATCGCGTCGCCGAAGCTGGCGACATCGACTCCCATGAGCTTGAGCTTGGTGGACATGTCCGCTCCGGGGAACTCCGCGGCGCCGCCCAGCAGGCGATCCGCGACGACCTCGGCCGTGGAGTAGCCGGGAGCGACCAATCCGTAGCAGCGCCCCTCCACGGCAGCACATTCACCGATGGCGTAGACGGCGGGATCGGCTGTACGACAACCGGTATCGACCATGACTCCACCGCGCTCGCCGACCTCGAGACCACAATCTCGGGCCAGCTGATCCTGCGGACGAACACCGGCGGAGAACACCAGCAACGCGGCATCGATGACGCTGCCGTCCGACAGTTCGACGGTCAGTCCGGCGCCGTCGGGCTTCTCGGTGATCGACGAGGTGCCCACTCCGACGTGGACGTCGAGACCGAGTTCGGTGACCAGGCGGGCCAGCAGAGCTCCGCCGCCCTCGTCGACCTGCAACGGCATGAGCCGGGGCGCGAATTCGACGACATGCGGTGTCATGCCCAGCTTCTTCAGCGCGTTCGCCGCTTCGAGACCGAGTAGCCCGCCCCCTACTACGACTCCGACTGCACCCGGTCCCGCCGCCTCGGCACGCGCCCTGATCCGGTCGAGGTCATCGAGCGTCCGGTAGACGAAACACCCGTCGAGATCGTGACCGGTGATCGGCGGTACGAATGGGTAGGAACCGGTGGCGAACACCAGAGCGTCGTAATCGACGATCTCGCCGGTGGAGGTCGTCACCGTCCTCGCGGTGCGATCGACACTGTCCGCGCGAACTCCGAGGCGCATGTCGACCACCGTGTCACCGGGGTAGTCGTTGCCTGCGAGCGCGAGTTCCTTGTGATCCCAGGCGCCCACGTATGAGGACAACCCCACGCGGTCGTACGCCGGTAGTGCTTCCTCGCAGAGCACCGTGACTTTCCAGTCACCAGAGTCGTCACGTGCGCGCAACGCCTCGACGAACCGGTGTCCGACCATGCCGTGTCCTATTACCACCGCGTTCTTCACGTGGGGTCCTTTCCGAAGTACTTTGGTCGAGATGTTTCGCGAGCGGTCGTATCAGACCGAGCGGCCGGCCGGAGCGGCGTTCGAATCTGCGCCGCTTTGCTTGCGGAGGTAGACCGCCCAGGTGAGGAAGCAGCACACCACGTAGAAGATCAGGAAGACCCAGAATGCAGTCGTGGCCGACTTCGCTTCACCCGAATACGAAGCGCGGAGAACGAGATTGATCCCTACTCCACCCAGTGCACCGACGGCACCAGCGATTCCGATGAGTGCGCCCGACATCCGACGAGACCAGTGCTGCTGTTCGTCGACCGTCATGCCCTTCAGCTCGACCGACTTCGCTGCGAAGATCGCCGGGATCATCTTGTAAACCGAGCCGTTACCGATTCCCGAGAGCAGGAAAAGCAGGATGAAGCCCACGACGAAGAGAACCATCATCGTTCCGGTTGCCGCGCCTGCCGTGTTGTCGTGCCAAGTACCGGCCACGACGAGCAGCCCCGTGGAGAACACCATCGCCACGAACGTGTAGAGCGTGATCTTGCCGCCGCCGATCTTGTCGGCGAGCTTGCCGCCGTAGGGACGAGAGATGGAGCCGAGCAGTGGTCCGATGAAGGCGATTTGAGCGGCGCTCAGCGATGCCTGCGCCTGCTGAGCTGGGGTTGCAGGTGCACCGTCGGTCAATCCGGCCAGGAAGTTGATCTGCAGTACCTGCCCGAATGCAAAGCTGAAGCCGATGAACGATCCGAATGTGCCGATGTAGAGGAATGCGATCCACCACGAGTCCGCGAACTTCATGACGTCGATCATCGAGCGCCCGTTGGTCTTCTGGTTGTCGAGATTGTCCATGTACAACGCAGCACCGACAGCGGCGGCGGCGATGAGGACGAGGTATATGGCGCAGACGATTTCGGGTGCAGTGTTGCCGACAGTAGCGATGACGAGCAGACCGATGAGCTGGATGACCGGCACACCGATGTTTCCGCCACCTGCGTTGAGCCCCAGAGCCCAACCCTTCTCACGCTGGGGGTAGAAGGCGTTGATGTTGGTCATCGACGAGGCGAAGTTTCCACCACCGAGCCCGGCAAAGGCGGCGATGATGATGTAGGTCGTGTACGAAGCGGGATTGAGCATGAAGTACATGGTCAGCACCGTGGGAACGAGCAGAACCAATGCGCTGAAGATCGTCCAGTTGCGACCGCCGAACTTGGCGGTGGCGAACGTGTACGGGATTCGCAGTATCGCGCCTACCAGGGTCGGTACCGCGACGAGGAAGAACTTGCCCGCTGCATCGATGCCGTACACGGAGAGGGGCATGAACAGCACCATCACCGACCAAATGGACCAGATGGAGAATCCGACATGCTCCGCGATGACGGACCAGATCAGGTTGCGCTTGGCGATGTGCTTCCCGCCGGCTTCCCAGGCGTCGATGTCCTCGGAATCCCAATGGCGGATGTGGTGGTTGACCGAAACGGGGACGGTTCCCGGCTTCGGGCGTTGAGTCGAGGACGTATCGGTTGATGGAGCCTCGGGGCTACTTGTCACGTTGGGCCTCCTGATCACGTGGGAGACCCAAAGATAGAAAAGCCATGTTGCGCAGGCGCTGCCTGCGATGACCTGCTGATTAACTTGGTCTCACCTCACCCGAACGCAGCGAGTGAGGCAATTCTCGAGATCGCTGCGCGGGATGTGAGGTCCTCACCAGGTGTCTTCGAGCATCCTCGGCTTGCAGCAGAAGTACCCCGCGACGAGCAACACGGCAACACATCCGGTCAGCATCAGCATGGGAACGGCCCAGCCTCCCGACAACGAGTGCACCAGACCGAACGACAGCGGTCCGGTGGCCGAGACCACGTAACCGAGTCCCTGGGTGAAGCCCGACAACCTCGAGGATCCGACGGGTGTGCGAGTACGCAGGTTGATCAGTGTCAACGACATCGGGAAGGTCAAGGTACCGAGACCGATGAGGCACACCCAGAAGGCGGTGCCCTCGGTCGGCGAAAAGTGAAGGCCGGAGAAGCCGCCGAGGTAGAACACTGCAGCACCGAGGACGAGGCCGTAAGGATTGTTCAGACGCGCACACAGGCTGGGTGCGACCAGGGAAGAGATCAGGCCCATCGCACCGAATGCTGCGACGGAGGCACCGGCGCGAGCCTCACCGATCCCAGCATCGGTGAGGATGGTCGGCAGCCATGTCAGCATCGCGTACGTAATGAATGACGTCATCGCGAACATCCCGGCCATTCCCCAGGCGAGCGACGAGCGGAAGATTTGCCCTTCGGGTGCGGCAGCGGCAACCGCAGTGTCACCGGCCCGGTCTGCGCTGCCGATGTCGAGGCCGGTCACGGCGAGAGCCCTCGTCCGCTTCGTTTCGTGCCGGTGCACCAGCACCACGCCGAGCCACGGCACTGCTGCGGCCAGCGCGACCAGGGCCCACACACCGATCGACACACGCCATCCGTACACATCGGCGACGGGTACCGCGAGCAGAGGCGGCACCATCGTGCTGATCTGCATCGCGCAGATATATATCGTGCTGACCACAGCGAGTCGTTCCGAGAAGTATCGCTTCACCAAGGGTGGGATGACGACGTTGCCGATACCCATCCCGACCAGCGCCACCGCGGACAGCAGGAGCAAACTCGCCGTGTCGGGTGCGAAGGCGCGCGACGCCATGCCCACCGTCGTCAGTGACATGGCGATCAACGCCGCGAGTTCGAGCCCGGTCCGCTTCGCGAGTATCGGCGTCAACAGACCGGACACGGCGAACATTGCCGGTGGCAGCATCCCGACCAAACCAACCACAGTGGACCCGAACTGCAGGTCGGCGCCGATTCGACCGAACAACGGGCTGATCGAGGTCACCGCAGCCCGCAGCGTCAACGCCGAAAGGACTATTGCAGCGAATACGAGAGCGCGCCCCCGCAGCACGCGGCGCGAATCGGCGCGATCCTCGGTCTCCGTTGCGGCAATGGTACTCACCGGCAAATCATAGGATGACCGGATCACCTGACGCAAAGCAGTAAAGTGGACGCGACACGCCACACGGACACCCGGGGAGATTCACACGTGCAGCAGGTTCAACGCTCCAGCCTCATCGCGCAGGTCACGGCGCAGTTACGCGAGCAGATCGTCACGAAGCAATGGCCGGTGGGTGCGCGCATCCCGACCGAAGCCGAACTGTGCGAACTGACCGGAACCGGTCGAAACACCGTCCGCGAAGCGGTGCAAGCGCTCGTACACGCTGGAATGGTCGAACGCAGGCAGGGTTCGGGAACATTCGTGATGGCCGCCTCGGACCTGGGTGGCACGCTCGGCAAGTACTTCGCCGACGCGCAGGATCGCGATGTGACCGAGCTTCGCCGCACCCTCGAGGTCACCGCCGCCACATTGGCTGCCGAACGGCGCGATGCCGAAGACATTCGCGCGCTCACCGAGGCCCTGGGCGACCGCAACAAGTCCTGGGCGAGCGACAGCGTAGACACTGCGGTGTCCGTCGACGCGCGATTTCACCGAGCCATCGTCGCGGCGAGCCACAACGCCATCTATTTGGAGTTCTACGATTCACTGCTGCCGATAATCGAGCAGACCATGCACCATCACGTGACCCTGCACGGACACGATTACGTCGACGAGCACGTGGCCCTCGTCGACGCCATCGTCAGCGGCGATGCCGACAAGGCCCGCGCCGCCGCGCTGACGTTCTTCGACGAACTCGGACATGACATCTGCTCCGGCGGACCGACGCAGACACCTTCAGAGCAATAGCCGCACGAGGTCGGCGGTGCGCGCCAATCCCGGAAACGCCTCCGGCGTCGATCGGGGATGCAATGCGTGTACGGCGAAGCGGAAAACCAGCGCACGAAGCAACATCTGCGGCCATTCGGGGAGATCCTCCCACCGCCCGATGAGTGCGTCGTCGGCACCGCCCCACGAGATCGCGTCGACGACACTCACTGCCGCAGCCCACGAAGCCGGACGCCAATACGGTGCGATGTCGGTGATCCCAGGCGCTGCATTACCGTCGAACAAGACCGTGCCGAAAAGGTCCCCGTGCACGAGCTGGTCGGGCGACTGAACCGGTTTACGCAGGCTGGACAACTGCTTGATCAGTTCGAGGCTCTGCTTCCCGTCACTCGAACTCACCTCAGGCGCCCCGGCCGCCCGAGCCGCGCGCAGCGGCGTCGCCTCCCACGCCGACCGATCCGCAGCGACGAAGACGTCTGCGTCCGTCCAGGGAGCGACGGGCGGACCTACCAAGAATCTTGGCTTGTCCAACTGAGCGGTGGCGGTATGCAGCCGGACGGACAGCGAGACCACCTCATCGTGACGGGGTTCCGGTGAACCGACGATGAAGGTATCCGCCCGCCAACTGCTGACCACGTAGCGCCCGTCGGTCGAGCGCACCGGCCGTGCCAACCGCACACCATCTACGGCCAGATTCTCGCGCACCTTGGCCGACCACGCGGCGCGCGCATGGTCGGCGACGGGCGAGAGGACGACGTCGCCGAGCCGCCACCCACCGTCCCAATCCGCGCCGAGCGGAATCGGGGGTACGTCGCGCAGCCCGAACGTGGAAATCACGTGTTGAGGGGGTTCCACTGAGCTCACTCTCTGCACGCTACCGCCGCACAGACGGTGCGGACGGCAGGCGCGCTAGTAAACCGGTAACGACGGATCCACCTGTCTCGCCCATGCGGCTATCCCGCCCCGTAGATGTACGGCGTCGGCAAAACCGGCACGCTTCACCGCCGCGAGCGCTTCCGCCGAACGAATGCCGGTTTTGCAGTACAGCACGAGACGACCGCTCTGCGGCAGCGAAGACAAGGCCTCACCCGACAGGATTTTCCCCTTTGGAACCAGCCTTGCACCCTCTATGTGGACGATGTCCCATTCGACAGGTTCACGCACGTCGATCAGTGCGAGTTCGTCCGACCCTTTCATCAAGTCCGCGAGCTCAGTCGGCGTGATCGCGGAATCGGCGGCTGCAGCTGCGGCATCCTCGCTGACGACGCCGCAGAACTCGTCGTAGTCGATCAACTCGGTGACGGGTACACGAGCGGGGTCACGTTGGACCCGAATGGTCCGGTACGACATGGCCAACGCGTCGTAGATCATGAGCCGGCCGAGCAACGTTTCTCCGATGCCGGTAATCAACTTGATCGCCTCGGTCACCATGACCGAACCGACGGAAGCACACAGCACACCGAGTACGCCGCCTTCGGCGCAGGAGGGCACCATTCCCGGGGGTGGTGGCTCCGGGTACAGATCACGGTAGTTCAGACCACGCCCACCGGGTGCGTTCTCCCAGAAGACCGACACCTGACCCTCGAACCGATAGATCGAGCCCCACACGTAGGGCTTGCCGGCCAGGATCGCGGCGTCGTTGACGAGGTAGCGAGTGGCGAAGTTGTCGGTGCCGTCCAGAATCAGGTCGTATTGCTCGAACAACTGCACTGCATTGGCCGAGTCCAACCGGTACTCGTGGAGCCTGACCTCGACGCCATCGTTGATCTCTCTGATCGAATCCCGCGCACTCGCAGCCTTCGATCGGCCCACATCCGATTGTCCGTGGATGACCTGCCGCTGCAGATTCGACAGCTCCACCTCGTCGAACTCGACGATCCCCAACGTGCCGACGCCCGCCGCAGCCAGGTACAGCAGCGCCGGGGATCCGAGACCGCCCGCGCCGATCACGAGCACCCGAGCCGAACGCAACCGGCGTTGTCCGATCGTTCCGACATCGGGAATGATCAGGTGCCGGCTATAGCGCGCGACATCGTCGAAGGTCAGCTCGACCGACGGTTCGACCAGGGGGGGCAACAGCGTCATTTACTCCTCCACTCCTCAGCCCCGCGGGTGCGGCCACGGATTGAATCGGCACGTCTTCCCGTCCATCGGCACCACACCCTCCGGGTCGAGTCGCGCGATGTCGTCGTTGGCGGTGCCGAATGTCTGCTGCATCATCACCGGCGCGAGTCCGCCCTCGGTTTCGCACGGCTGGTGTTGCTGGTAGCCGATCGCATGACCCACCTCGTGATTGATCTGATACTGCCGGTACGAGCCGATGTCACCCTGGAACGCGATCGCTCCGCGGACCCATCGTGGCTCGTTCAGTACAACTCTGCCGATTCCGGGGTTGTAGCACGACACCTCGAGCTGAATGTCGTATCCGCAGGCAGGGCGAATGCTCAACTGGGACGTCAGCGATATCCGAAAATCCGGCTCACCCTGATCGATCCGCCGAAATGCGAAGCGCGGGTCGTTGGTCCAGCTCTTCGGATTGCTCAGCGTCTGATCGACCAACCGCGCGAACGACTCGTCGCCGCCGAATCCGGCAGTGTCGACGCCGTCCTCCACTTCGACCGTGTACGAGAAGACTCGCTCGGTACCCTGACCTACTTGCTCGGTGAAGCCGGGAACGATGTGCCACGTCCCTGCACCTTCGACGGCGAACGGACCGCCGTCCGGCAGTTGACCCGACGGTATGGACTCTGCGAAGTTCCCGTCGGCTGCAGGCGGGACACCGATGACGCCCGTGGTATCGGTGGTGTCGGAGCTGAGGGCACCGAATCCTGGATCGGCGGGCTGGCCGTTTCCGGAGGTCGCGGTGGTCATCGGATCTCCGGTCTTGACCGCATCGAACACCACGAGAGTGGTCACCACGAGCAGAACTGGAATCGCGTACGCGCGCCACCCGTACACCGAGGCGAACTTCCCCAGTTTCGACTGCTTCTTGGCCCGCCGATCCGGCCGAGTGTTGCGAGGCCGGTGCGGCTCGTTGCGAGCCGTCGGATCCCACTGCGCTCGCAGGGGCTGGTGCGAGCCTCGTCCCCCGTGCCGAGCGTCGTCGACGTCGGCATCTGCCCACGCCCGTCCGCCGCGCTGCGGCCCGCCTCGGTCAGTCACCCCGCCAGAATCTCACAGACGAACACGTACGCCGATCGCCGCGCCGATGTTTGTCTGTTCCAACAACGTCCCGTCGGTGACAACGGGAAAAACCGACAGGTCGGTCGGCGTGCCGGCCCTGCTCACCGCGACCGAGCCCACCGCCATCCCAACCGCTCGGGCCATGGCGGGTATCGTTGCGTTTTGATCTGCGCTACGGAAATCGCCCACCTGACAAGAGGTGGGGGCGTCCAACACGGGTGCAGTGACGATGCGGATGGGAACAACCACAATGACAGAACTCGCGGATCGGATGTCTTCGGATCGTCCGACCTCCCCTGCAGGCCGTCGAAGTGCGCGGCTGCCCCGCGATGCCAGGCGGGCGCAACTGCTCGCCGCGGCCAGCGAGGTCTTCGTGACCCGCGGCTATCACGCGTCGGGGATGGACGAGATAGCCGAATGCGCCGGCGTCAGCAAGCCGGTTCTGTACCAGCACTTCCCCGGGAAGCTCGAGCTCTACCTCGCGGTTCTGCAGAGTTATGTCGACACCTTGATCGCCGGCGTACGGCAAGCACTCCGGTCCACGACCGACAACCGCAAGCGCGTCCGAGCGGCGGTGCTCGCGTTCTACGACTTCGTCGACACCGACACTCAGGGATTCCGTCTCGTATTCGAGTCGGACCTCATGGGCGATCCCCAGGTGAACGCGCGCGTCGAGCAGGCAACCGAAGCGTGCGTGGACGCCGTGTTCGACCTCGTCGCTCACGATTCCGGCCTGGATCCCTACCGGGCGCGAGTGCTGGCAGTCGGTCTGGTCGGCGCCAGCCAGTTCACCGCCCGGTATTGGCTCGAGGCGGACCGGCCCATCTCGAAGGAAGACGCCGTCGACACGACCGTGTCGTTGGCCTGGGGCGGCCTGTCTCACGTCCCCCTCCAGGCGCCCTGACAGGCGCACCACGTGTCACGAAAAAGTCCGCGTATCGAATGCGATACGCGGACTTTTTCGTGTCGGTGGCCAGCAGCACCTGACCGCCGGCCTCGCCTCTAGCTGGGTGCGAAACCGACCTTGCGAGCGTCAGCGGGGCTGATCTCGACGTATGCCACCTTCGCCGACTGCACGAGGTATTTGCGTCCCTTGTCGTCGACGAGTGCGAGCACATCCTTCTTGCCAGCGAGAGCGTCGGCGACGAGCGCCTCGACCTCGGACGGCGACTGGTCGCTGTTCACCACGAGCTCGCGCGAGCTTTCCGACACACCGATCTTGACCTCCACGGCCAACCTCCGAACTCATAGACAACTTCAGCTGCTCCGCCCAGGCTAGTGCAGTCCGGGGTCGGGAGGCTCATCCCGCCGCTGTGCTGTCAGCGAACACTCTCGCCGGGTGCAGACCACCGGCCCGCGATTCAGACGAGACCGAGGACACGCATGCGCTCGGCGTGCTGCTCCTGCATCCGGTCGAACAGTGCGGCTACCCCGTTCAGATCGCCGGACGCAGTGATGACCAGGTCGGTCAGGCTCTCCCTCTGGGCCAGAACGTACTGCGCCTGCGTGATCGCCTCACCGAGCAGCCGCCGACCCCACAGCATCAACCGCGCCTTGTCCTGGGAGCTCGCCTGCACACGGGTGAGCACCTCGTGGACGACGAACTCGGAATGCCCGGTTTCGGCCAGCACCTCGCGCACGGTCGACGCGACCGCGGGGTCCAACGTGTGCGCGATCTCGCGGTAGAAGTCGGCAGCGAGTCCGTCGCCCACGTGGGCCTTGACAAGGACCTCGAGCCAGGTCGAGGGGTTCGTCGACGCGTGATAGTCATCGAGCGCGCGCACGAACGGATCCATCGCCGCGTACACCTCGACACCGCGGTCGGACAGCGCCTCTACCAAGGATTCGAAATGGCTCATCTCGGCTGCAGCCATGCTGGCCAAAGCGACGCGGCCCCGCATGGACGGAGCCATCCGAGCGTCCTCTGCGAGTCGGTAGAAAGCCGAGATCTCTCCGTAGGCGAGCACGGCGTACAGCTCCGAGACCCCCGGGTGATCGAACGCTATCCGCACCTCCGCAGCGGTGTCGGCCGGAGATGCTTCGTCGGTGATCGATTCAGGCGAGTGGGCTCCCATGCGGTCGATCGTAGTCGTGCGCCGCCGCTCCCCGCGCGGCCCGCGTACACACGCGGCTTCGACCTCCGACCCGGCCCACTCGACCAGCACGTCCCGCCTCGATGGGTGGTTTGAGTGCTCCGCGAGCTATCATGGTGGCGGATCCTCGCCCCGTGCCGATAACATGCACGATTTCCACGCGAGGGTCCCGCAATGTGTGCGCACCTGATTCGGGTCGCTACGACTGCTTCGCCCGTCGAGTTCTGCACAAGTTCCTCCGACACGGCTGAGGCTCGACGCGACATCACATCGGATCGAGGGCATCGACTTCGGCCGGCAATAGGCCTGTGCCCTTCCTTGTGCGTGCGTGTGACCACGAGGAAGGCCAGAACACTGAGCAAAATCGTTATAGACCAAGAATCCGAGACCGGCGACACCACGTTGTCCGCCCAACTCGACGACACCCACGTTCCTCCGACATTCGCCGAGCTCGGCGTCCGCGAGGACATCGTCCGTTCGCTGACCGATATCGGCATCGAGCGGACGTTCGCGATCCAGGAGCTGACCCTTCCGCTGGCGCTCGCCGGCGACGATCTCATCGGTCAGGCACGTACCGGCATGGGAAAGACCTTCGGCTTCGGTGTCCCGCTCCTTCATCGCATCACCACCCCGGACTCCGGCACCACCCCGCTGGACGGCACGCCGCGCGCACTGATCATTGTTCCTACTCGGGAACTGTGCGTTCAGGTCAGCTCCGATCTGTCGAACGCGGCGAAGCACTTGAAGTCGAAGAACGGCCCCGTCGAGATTCTCTCGATCTATGGTGGGCGGCCGTACGAAAGCCAGATCAGCGCGTTGCAGAAGGGCGTCGACGTCGTAGTGGGCACTCCAGGTCGCCTGCTGGACCTGGCAAAGCAGGGTCATCTCATCCTGGGCAAGGTCGGCGTGCTCGTCCTCGACGAGGCCGACGAAATGCTCGACCTGGGGTTCCTGCCCGATATCGAGCGAATTCTCGGCATGGTGCCCGACAGGCGGCAGACCATGCTCTTCTCGGCGACGATGCCTGGCCCCATCATCACTCTGGCCCGCACGTTCCTCACGCAGCCCACGCACATTCGAGCCGAAGAGGCCGAGTCCTCGGCTGTGCACGACCGCACCGCGCAGCACATCTATCGTGCGCACGCCCTCGACAAAGTCGAAATGGTCTCGAAGGTGCTCCAGGCCAACGGTCGCGGCGCAACGATGATCTTCACTCGGACCAAACGCACCGCCCAGAAAGTCGCGGACGAGCTCCTCGAGCGGGGTTTCGCCGTCGGCGCAGTGCACGGTGACCTCGGGCAGATTCAGCGCGAGAAGGCGCTCGAGAAGTTCCGCACCGGTGGGATCGATGTTCTCGTCGCAACCGACGTCGCTGCCCGCGGTATCGACATCGACGACGTCACTCACGTCATCAACTACCAGTGCCCGGAGGACGAGAAGACCTTCGTGCACCGCATCGGGCGGACCGGTCGCGCCGGTCGAACCGGAATCGCAGTGACGCTCGTCGACTGGGACGATATCCCTCGCTGGCAGCTCATCGACAAGGCTCTCAACCTAGGCATCCCGGACCCGGTGGAGACGTATTCGAGCTCGCCGCACCTGTTCGAGGAACTCGACATACCGACCGATGTAGCCGGTTCGGTGAAAAAGGCTCCGGCACCGCGGTCGGCGAATTCCCGCGCCGACGCAGCGGAGCCCGCACCGACCGATCTGACGGCAGGCGCGCCGTCTGCCGATGCGGAGACCGCGGGCGAGCGCCCATCGAAGCCTCGCCGGGCACGTTCTCGTCGGCGTACCCGCGCGGGACAGTCGGCGGCTGCCGAATCGACCGGTGGGTCCTCGGACGTCGCAGCCGATCGCTCCGATACCGAGCCCAGGTCGGCCGGGTCTTCCGAGGCCGACGCCAGCGAGGACCGTTCCGAGGACGGTGCACCGCGGCGCCGACGTAGACGTCGGCGCTCCTCGGCATCGGCGTCGTCCAGCACGAGCGCAGCCGAGTAGTCTTCGTTCGTGCTGGTACCCGAACGTCGTCGACGATCCGACTTGGTCGTCGCGGCGATCATCGTGACGGTCGCGTCACTCGTCCTCGGGCTGATCTGGCTCGGAAGCGATGCGCGCGGCACGACGTCGGTGACAGCTCAGACTCCTCTGCCTCCGGCACAGGCGGCTTCGACTGTGCCTGCGTCGTTATCGGAACTGTGGCGGGCTCACAGTCCGGCCACATCGACGCCCGTGGTGGCCGGCGGCGCTGTGGTCGCGGCCGACGGCGGCAGTGTGGCCGGTTTCGATCCGGCGACCGGTTCGCGGGCCTGGGAGTACAGCCGAGACAGATCGCTGTGCGACATCGTCGGCGCCTGGGACTCTGCCGTCGCGGTGTACCGAGACGAGCGGGGATGTGCTCAGGTCACCGAACTGAATGGATCAACCGGTGCCCGCGAGAAGCAGCGCACCTCCGACGCGGACGCCGCGATCGAGCTCAGCGAAGATGGGACCTACGTCACCTCGAGAGGTGACACGAGGCTGGAGGTGTGGCGCTCCGATCTGGTCCGCACCCTCGAATACGGCAGAGTCGATGCACCGGTCAATCCGGATGGCCAACCCAGATCCGGATGCACCCTGCTTTCCTCGGCATCGAACAGCTCTCGCCTTGCCGTTCTCGAAAGTTGTCCCGGGGACGCTGCGGCCAGGCTGACCACGCTCCATCCCGCACCCGAGGATCCGCGGGAACCGGAGGAGTTCGGCTCGACTATCGTGACCGCGCTGACCGGCGCAGACGGACCGATAGCCGGTGCGGCTGTCCTGGCCACAGTGGGTGACCGCGTGGCTGTCGCCATACCCGAACATGATGACGCTCCGGCAGCAGTGGCTCTGTTCGATGGCGTTTCCGCGCCCGTGATGGAATTCGACCTACCCGAGGAGCTCACGGACGGTTCCGAGTTCGACCAGTCCCCTGCCGTGATCGACGCGGCGAGTGTCTTCAGTTGGTGGACCGGAGCGGGAACGGTTGCTCTGGCGCTGGGCGATCTGTCCCCTCGGTGGATGATGCCGGGGGCACTCGGACCGGGGGCGCTCATGGCTGGACGATTGTTGATTCCGGTACCGGGTGGCATTGCCGTAGTCGAGGCCGAGACCGGTTCGATCGAGCAAACCATTGCATTCGATCGTGGCGATTACTCTGGGCCGGTCTCCACGGCCGTGATCGGCGATATCGTCGTCGAGCAACGCGGCGACGAACTGGTCGCGCTCACCGCCGACCGCTGAGCCGTCTGGCGATCGAGCGCAGCGTCAGTCGGCGGGCGAGTAGGTCGCGAGCGGCGAACCCTTCTGCCAGTGGGCCAACAAGTTCTCGGAAAGTTCGCGATATGCGATCGCGCCCTTGTTCTTTCGTCCGGTCAGGACGGTGGACCCGGATGCCGATGCTTCCGCGAAGCGCACGGTACGCGGGATCGGCGGCGCCAGAACCGGAAGATCGTAGCGATCGGATACGTCACCGAGCACGTCGCGACTATGCGTGGTCCGTGCGTCGAACAACGTCGGCAATGCCCCTAGCAGTGTGAGGTCCGGGTTGGTGATCTGCTGGACCTCGGACACGGTCCGCAGCAGCTGACCGACCCCCCGATGAGCCAACGTCTCGCACTGAAGCGGAACCAACACCGATTGCGCCGCGGTCAGGCCGTTCAGCGTCAGAACACCGAGGGAAGGCGGGCAGTCGATGATGACCACGTCGAAGTCGTCGACGATCGGGGCCAACGCTCTCTTGAGTGCGTACTCGCGCCCGGCACGCATCAGTAGCAGCGCTTCCGCCCCGGCGAGATCGATGGTGGAAGGCAGCAGCATGATGCCCTCGGCCGTCTCGATGAGAACGTCGGCAGCGTCGGCGTCCCCGGTGAGCACCTCGTGCACCGAGGAGTCGAGTTTGTCCGGGTTGTGCCCCAGCGAGAAGGTCAGACACCCTTGCGGGTCGAGGTCCACCACGAGGACTCGTTGTCCGAGCGCATGCAACGCGGCCGCAAGAGACGCCACCGTGGTGGTCTTTGCGACGCCGCCCTTCTGGTTGGCAACCGCTAGTACTGTCGTCACAGGCTAGATCCTTGCCTACATCTGCTCGCAGAGCCAGGGACCGACAGTTGTGGGCGAGTCGGACTATGAGACTCGACACGGCATCATGTCCAGCATGACCGCAATCGACATTCCCTCCGGACGCATCGTGCTTCTGCGCCACGGCCAGACCGACTGGGCGAGAACCGGCCGCCACACAGGGAAGACGGATGTACCGCTCACGAACATCGGCGAGGAGCAGGCGGTGGCTGCGGGAGAATTGATCGGCGAGTTGGATCTTCGGACGCCTCTCGTTGTCAGCAGCCCTCGTGCACGTGCGAGGAGAACGGCTGAGCTGGCCGGCTTGACGGTCGATCGTGAGTGGGATGCGCTCTCGGAGTGGGACTACGGCGACTACGAAGGTCTGACGACTCCTGAGATTCGCCAAACGGTGCCGCAGTGGACGGTGTGGACCTACCCGTGCCCGGGCGGCGAGACTGCGAACGAGACATCCGCTCGAGCCGACTTGGTTCTCGAGGTAGCCCTCGCGGCGCTCGCGGACAGGGACGTGGTGCTCGTGGGACACGGGCATTTCTCGAGAGTGCTGTTGACGCGCTGGCTGGAGCTCCCGGTCACCGAGGGGAAGCGTTTCGCGATGTCACCCGCGGCGTATTCGGTACTGGGCTTCGAGCATTCGTTTCGGCAGTTGATCGTTCACAACATCCACCCGTCGGTTCGAACCGGCAGGGATCACCGGACCGAGGACGTACGCACCTAGGCCGCGTCGTCGCCGTGGTCGTGGGCGTATTCGGCGGCCATCCACTGCGAGGACGGTGGACTGAACAGCAGCACGAGGATGGCGAGCACACCGATTCCGAGCAGCGCGCCGTAGAGGGGTTGATGCGAGTCGGTGAGCAGTGCCCACACCACCGGCAGCAGAAGCAGTTGCACGACGAGGGCGACGGCGCGTGCCCACCGCTTGCCCAGGACGAGCGCTATGCCTGCCGCTCCGACGATGATTCCGATCATCGCGAACCATCCCGCTGTGCCGTAGCCGTTTGCCACGGCGTCCTGCACTCCGTTTACCGCTCGCACTACCAGGACGACGGCCGCGACGAGGGCGATGAAGCCTTCGAGTGCGACGAGGACACCGGCGGCCCTGAACGTCGAGGGTGGCACCTGGGGCAAGGATGGCGTCGACACCGGGCCAGCCTAGAACACGTTTCCGACCCAACAGGCAGGAGTGGAGCCAGCGGAACGACCCAACAGGCAGGAGTGGAGCCAGCGGAACGACCCGTTAGGCTGATCTCCCGTGCGCGCGCTGCTGATTGTCAACCCGAATGCGACGTCGACGACCCCGGCTGCGCGGGATCTTCTGGCGCACGCTCTGTCGAGCCGTGTTCGTGTCACTGTCGCCCATACGACGCACCGGGACCACGCTGCGGAGCTTGCCCGTGAGGCTCGTGAGGATGGCGTTGGGTTGGTCATTGTGCACGGCGGTGACGGCACCGTCAACGAGGTGATCAATGGTCTGCTCGGTGTGCCGTTGCCGAAGTCGATGCGTTCGGTGACCATCGGCGCAATTCCTCCGTTGGCTGTGGTGCCCGGGGGAAGTGCCAATGTGTTCGCGCGGTCGCTGGGGATCGAATCGGATCCGGTGGCGGCGACCAATCAGTTGATCGACCTTCTGGCAGCGCGGTCGCGTCGGACGATCGGGCTCGGTCACTGCGACAACCGGTGGTTCACCTTCAACGCGGGTCTTGGACTGGACGCTGAGGTGTGCCAGGCGATCGACGCGAGCCGCAAGGAGGGAAAGCCGGTGTCGGCGACTCGGTATGTGCGGGCAGCGGTCGGCGCATTCTTCCGTAACAAACGTCACGATCCGAGGTTGACGGTCGAGATTCCGGACCATGATCCGGTGGCGGGTGTTCATTACGCTTTTGTTTCGAACTCGAGTCCGTGGACGTACCTCGACGAGCGGCCGGTCGAGACGAATCCCGGTACGTCGTTCGACACCGGCCTCGGCTTGTTTGCGATGACGACAACGAAGGTACTACCGACTCTGATGTTGTCACGGAAACTGTTGTCGCCCGGATCGAATCTGAAGTCTCGCAATCTTTTTCGGGTGGACGACGTCCCAAGAATTCGTATCACCGCCAGCGAACCCATCGGTTTGCAGATGGATGGTGACTTCATCGGGATGCGCACGGAAGCGGAGTTCTTCGCGACACCGGCAGCGCTGGAAGTGGTGGCGCCGACACCGCTTCCACGGTGAGATTCGCTCGATAATCGGCCGCCGACGAGGCGATACGTGGCAGTTTCGGTGGAAAACTTCTGCGCGAACGCCGCCAGGCGAGTACAAAGGTGCAGAGGAAGCTGAATGCAGCCTAACAGAGTGAGCTTGACCACGGTCACGCGGCTATCTCTTGACTTCCCCTAAGTTCGTGAAAGCATTCACAAGCAACAGTGCGGAAACATTGCATACGCACAAGTGAACGACAGCGGAATCTAGAACGAACAACGACGATGAAATCGAAACGGCGCTTCGGCGCCCGGTAAGGAGCAGAGGATGGACTGGCGCCACAAGGCTATTTGTCGCGATGAAGATCCGGAGCTATTTTTCCCTGTGGGAAACAGTGGTCCGGCGCTCGCGCAGATCGCCGATGCCAAGGTCGTCTGCACGCGGTGTCCTGTCACTGCCGAGTGCTTGTCCTGGGCTCTCGAGTCCGGCCAGGATGCCGGCGTATGGGGCGGCATGAGCGAGGACGAGCGTCGCGCTCTCAAGCGTCGCAACGCACGGACGCGGGCTCGTAGCTCCGTCTGATGCCTGTCGGTGTGCACGCAAGCGCACTCCACTGACGACACCCGCATTACAGAGAACGATCTCGGTGCAGCAAACAAAGAACCCGGCTCACTCGAAAGAGAAGCCGGGTTTTTTGCATCCGATCTCGCGATCACAGGCGCGGGGCACGCCGTCCCAGTGGGACCCTCAGCGATGCATCGGTCCCGCCGCCCGGCGCGGGTCGCAGGCCCAGCGACCCACCCAACTCGACCGAGACGAGCGTGCGCACGATCTGAAGTCCCAGTCCCTCTGACTTCTCCAGCGAGAATCCGGTAGGCAATCCGCGCCCGTCGTCGCCGATGACCACATCCAGCCACCGGGCGGAGCGAACAGCGGAAATGCGGACGATCCCCGCTGTCCCCCCGTCGAACCCATGTTCCATTGCGTTCTGCACCAGCTCGGTCAGAACCATCACCAAGGGGGTGGCGCGTTCCGCGGAGAACACGCCGAGCTTTCCCTCTCGAACAACTTGTACGCGCGGGTTCACGGTGGCGACATCGAGCATGATCGGAACCAGTCGTGCCACGATCTCGTCGAGATCGATCTCCTCGTCCACGGACATCGAGAGCATCTCGTGGACGAGAGCGATCGACGTCACACGCCGAACGGATTCCGACAAAGCCGTTCGAGCTTCTGCGTTGTCCAAACGGCGAGATTGAAGTCGAAGCAACGCTGCGACAGTCTGCAGATTGTTCTTGACCCGGTGATGGATCTCGCGAATGGTTGCGTCCTTGCTCAGCAACGCGCGGTCTCGACGCTTGACCTCGGTTACATCGCGCACAAGCACAACGGCCCCTACGGACCGGCCGTAGGGCCGCAGCGAAAGAGTCCGGATCAGAACTGTCGCTCCTCGCGCATCCGCCTCCATCCGGTGGCCTTCACTACCGGTGAGCGACGCGCGGATGTGGTCGGCGATCTCTTGTGAGTCGAACGGATCGGTGATCAGGGAACGTGTTACCGCAGCGAGGTCGCGCCCCGACAGTTCGGTGGTCAGGCCCATCCGATGGTAGGCAGAGAGCGCGTTCGGGCTCGCGTACACAACTCGCCCCTCGGTATCGAGGCGAATGAACCCGTCACCGGCGCGGGGGGACGAATTGACGTCGGTTCGCTCGACCGGCGACGGGAACGTTCCTTCACTGATCATTCGGCACAGATCATCCGCGCATTCCCTGTACGCGATCTCCAGCGCACTGGGCGGCCTCAGCTGGGTCGGGTTGGTGTCTCGGGTCAGCACCGCGATGACGTGCTCGCTGCACCTGACCGGGACACTCTCCGATGTAGCGCCCTCCCCACGCACGATTTCACGGGTGAGGAGCGAATCGATGACGCTCGGATGCTCGAATTCCGACACGATCGTCCCCACCATGTCCTCGGTGAAAGCCGTGGGTGCCGTGGTGGGCCGACACTGCGCCACGCACAGGACTTTCGCGTCAGGGCTGCTGCCGACATCATCGGTGCCAACCCATAACAGGACGTCGGCGAATGACAGATCCGCCAGCAGTTGCCACTCCCCGACCACCCGCTGCAGGTGGTCCACCGAGTCGCCCGGTAGATCGGTGTGCTCGGCGAGCAGGTCACTGAGCGTGGACACGACGCGGCCCGAGACTCAGGACACGACGGCGATGAGATCGCCCTTTTGGATGACGTCGCCGACTTCGACGTCGATCTTGCTGACCGTGCCGGCGGCCTCCGCCAACACCGGGATTTCCATCTTCATGGACTCGAGGATGACCAGGGTGTCACCGACCGTGACCGTGTCACCTTCGTCGACGACGATCTGGAACACAGTGGACACCATCTCTGCGCGTACGTCCTCGGCCATGGCAGTTCCTCTCGATCGGGGCTGATTCGCAGCTGGTATCGACCACCCCTGGAAGTACAGCCAATCACACGTGAAAGACTGTAGTGAATCCGCAGAGAGGAACTCATCATGGGTAAGCGTGGGCGCAAGAAGCGCAGTCGTAAGAACAACAAGGCAAACCACGGCAAACGTCCGAACGCCTGACGAGTTGCCGCAAGCACGAAAGAGGCCGGGAAGCGTGAGCTTCCCGGCCTCTTTCGTGTGCAAGTGCCCGCCCGTGAGCGAGACCCTCACCTAGCGGTCGCCCTCGGCCTGCCTGATGAGTACGGTCCGACGAATTTCGACACTGAGTCTCTCGCGAAGTCCTTCGGGGGCCTGATCGCCTCCGCACTTGCGGCTGATCAGACTCTTGACCTTCTCCTCGATGCCGTACACCGCGAAACACGATCCACACTCGTCGATGTGACGTTGCAGTCGCTCACGACTGGCGATGTCGCATTCATTGTCGAGCATCAGCCATACGTCGGCGATGACGGCGGAACAATCGAGTTGCTCGAACTCGCTGCTGCCGTCGTCCGGCGCGCCACCGATGCGCGATGCCTTCTCTGCCTCCGAACTCACTGCGAAACCTCCTGGTCGTGCCTGTCGACCGCGCCGTTGCGATTGAACCCGCGCTCGCGCGCCACACCTGAGAGCAGCCCTCTGAGCTGCTTGCGACCGCGATGCAGCCGCGACATCACAGTTCCGATCGGAGTGCCCATGATTTCGGCGATTTCCTTGTACGGGAAGCCCTCGACGTCGGCGTAGTACACCGCCATTCGGAACTCCTCGGGCAGCGACTGCAACGCGGCTTTGATGTCGTTGTCCGGTAGCGCGTCGAGCGCTTCCACCTCAGCCGAACGCAGACCTGTCGATGTGTGCTCGGCGGTCGCTGCCAGCTGCCAGTCCGTGATCTCGTCCGTCGGATACTGGGCCGGCTGCCTTTGCTTCTTCCGGTACGAGTTGATGTAGGTGTTGGTGAGAATCCGATACAGCCACGCCTTCAGATTGGTTCCTTCGCGGAACGATCTGAAAGCGGAGTACGCCTTGATGTAGGTCTCTTGAACGAGGTCCTCGGCGTCTGCCGGATTACGCGTCATCCGCAGAGCTGCGCCGTAGAGCTGATCCAGCATCGGCAGCGCGTCGCGCTCGAAACGCTCGGTCAGCTGCCTTTCGGACTCGATTTCCGGTTGAGTCGCCTGAGCTGGGCTCTCGACATCCTCCACGCTGATCCCTTCGGTAGCCATGTTCGACCAGGTTACCGCGGGCGTGGACAGATCCTTCACGTAGATCGTGCCGACTTCCGAGCCGGCGCGCGTTGGGCGCCCGATGGTCGTCACTGCCACAGTGGATCCTCCCTCTCAACCTCGTGTGCACACTTGCCGGTGAACACGCTCTTCGACGAAGAACACCGTCAGCTGCCTCGCTGTTCCCGCTCGCTCAGCTCCCGCTCGCTCAGCTCCTGGTCGCTACAGTGACCACCGTGTCCGCTGCGCCCACCCCTGCCATCGCAGCATTGATCCGCGCAGCAGTCCCCCATCACATACACACCTACGAGCACGATCCGCGAGCCCAGTCCTACGGAACAGAGGCGTCCGAGCTGCTCTCGGATCGGTTGAAGCTCTCCCCCGACCAAATCTTCAAAACGCTCGTGGTGCGGCGGTCCGACGGCACCCTGGCGGTCGCTGTGCTCCCGGTCACGCGGTCGCTTTCGCTCAAGCGGGCGGCGACAGCGCTCGCGACACGCAAGCTCGTCATGGCCGAACGAGTCGAAGCCGAGCGGTCGACGGGGTACGTCTTCGGCGGGATCTCACCGCTCGGTCAGAAGCGGGCGTTACCCACCGTCGTCGACGACTCCGCCCTTCACTGGAGCCGCGTGCTGTGCAGCGGTGGCCGACGTGGGCTCGAGGTGGAGCTCGATCCCCGCGAACTGGTACGTCTGACTCGCGCGGTGACCGCTCCCGTGGCGGCGCACTGAGCACGATGCGCAAAGATGGACGGGTGACTACCTGGACCGCGCCGTCGACCTCCGCACCCGTCCACGCGACGGTCGCCCTCCCCGGGTCGAAATCCATCACCAATCGCGCACTGATCATTTCGGCTCTGGCGAGTGGCGAATCGACCATCTCCGGTGCACTTCGCAGCCGCGACACCGACCTGATGATCTCGGCTCTTCGGCAGATCGGTGTACGCATCGATATCGACTCGGTCGACCCGACGATGCTGACGGTGACCAACGCCCCACTGCACGGCGGCTCCATCGACTGCGGGCTGGCCGGAACGGTCATGAGATTCGTTCCCCCGTTGGCCACCCTGGCGGCGGGCACGGTCTCTTTCGACGGGGACGAACAGGCCCGAACCCGCCCCCTGGACACGATCCTCGGTGCACTGCGATCCCTCGGTGCACAGGTCTCCGGAGACGCCCTCCCGTTCACGGTTACCGGCGCAGGCCGGCTCAGAGGTGGGGAAGTCGACATCGACGCCTCGGGATCCTCGCAGTTCGTATCGGGTCTGATGTTGTCGGCGGCCGCCTTCGACGACGGCATCACCGTCCACCACATCGGCAAACCGGTCCCGTCGATGCCGCACATAGAGATGACCGTCGAGATGTTGCGACGCGCCGGTGTTCGGGTCGAGACTCCAGGAGACAGCGGTGACGCAGATACCTGGCGCGTTCGGCCCGGCCAGGTGAATGCCGTGAACTGGGCCATCGAACCGGACCTGTCCAACGCCACACCGTTCCTCGCAGCAGCTGCTGTGACGCGCGGCGAGGTCCGTGTTCCCAACTGGCCTTCTTCGACGACCCAGCCGGGCGACGCGATCCGCGACATCCTCGGGTCGATGGGCGCCGATGTCACCGTGCGCGAGGGCACCCTCCTCGTCCGAGGTCCCGGCTCTCTGCACGGTATCGACATCGATCTGCACGAGGTCGGCGAATTGACCCCGACAGTTGCCGCGCTCGCCGCGCTCGCCGATGGGCCGTCCCATCTCCGAGGCATCGCACACCTTCGCGGACACGAGACCGACCGACTCGCCGCGCTCGCAACCGAGATCAACAGACTGGGCGGGTCGGCGACGGAGACGGAGGACGGCTTGCGCATCGAGCCGGCATCGCTGCACGGTGGGCTGTGGCACGCTTACGCCGATCATCGGATGGCGACGGCCGGCGCCATCCTCGGCCTGGTCGTTCCCGGCGTGGAGGTCGACGACATCGGCACGACGTCGAAGACGCTGCCCGGATTCGAGTCGATGTGGGCAGACATGCTCGCGGGTACGCCTGCGCGGGAAGGGATGTCGTCCTGATCAATCGCCGCTACGACGAATCGGACGTGCGGGTACGTCCGGGGAAAAGCACGCGTCCGCGCACGAAGACGCGGCCGGAACACGCCGATGCTGAATCGGCAATGGTGGTTTCGGTCGATCGGGGACGCTGGGGTTGCGTCCTCGGTGGTGACCCGAGCCGCGGTATCGTCGCGATGCGGGCTCGTGAACTGGGACGCACTCCCATCGTGGTCGGGGACGACGTCGACATCGTCGGCGATTTATCCGGCAAAGTCGACACCCTCGCACGCATCGTCCGGGTGGCAGAGCGCCGCACCGTACTGCGGCGCACGGCCGACGACACCGATCCCTACGAACGGGTCGTCGTTGCCAACGCCGAGCAGTTGTTGGTGGTCGCCGCGCTGGCAGACCCACCGCCGCGCACCGGGTTCGTCGAACGCGCCCTGGTCGCCGCGTACGTAGGCGGGCTCGAGCCCATCCTGTGCCTGACGAAGAGCGACCTGGCCGATCCTGCCGAGTTCACCGCCGCCTTCGCCGATCTCGATGTGCCCGTGATCCTCGCCGGGCAGAGCGAGGATCTGACCGAACTGACAGCCACTCTGAACAACAAGCTCACCGCGCTGATCGGCCACTCGGGCGTCGGAAAGTCGACGTTGGTAAACAGGCTGGTCCCCGATGCTCACAGAGCGACAGGGATCGTCTCAGGCGTCGGCAAAGGTCGACACACCTCGACGCAGTCGGTGGCGTTGCCGCTGCCGGGCGGCGGATGGGTGGTCGATACACCGGGGATCCGCTCGTTCGGGCTTGCCCACATCTCGCCGGAAAACGTTGTCGCTGCGTTCTCGGACCTCGCCGAGGCGATCTCGAACTGTCCGCGTGGTTGCACGCATCTCGGACCACCTGCAGATCCGGAATGCGCTCTCGACGGGCTGACGGGAGACGCCGCTCGCCGCGTCAGCGCCGTACGATTGCTGCTCGAAGCCGTACGCACGAACGACGCCTGGTAGTCGTCGCTCCCAGGCGTCGTTCGTCGTGCTGTACGGCTCTTTGCTAGGCGGCTCTCTTTGCGATGAGTCCGCGTATGCCCTTCTTCTTCTTCGATTCCGCGATGGCAGTACGAAGGCCGCGCCGTTTTCCGGTCTCGGGATCGACGGTCAGGAATCCGGCTGTGCCGCCCGCGAACTTACGTTCGGACGCCGTTTCAGGGGCGTCGTCGGCCGTGGCTCGGAGGTACTTGTTGGGCAGCGAAAGCTTGGCGATGGTCCGCCACGACAGTAGGTACTGCTTTCCGATCGACCCGGTCGTGTACGGCAGGTCGTACTTCTCGGCAAGTTCGAGCACACGCACCTTGATCTCCCGCAAGCGATTGCTGGGAAGGTCGGGGAAGAGATGATGTTCGATCTGGTAGCAGAGATTGCCGCTCATGAACTCCATGACCGGCCCGGCCTCGAAATTCGCACTGCCGAGCATCTGTCGCAGATACCACTGGCCCTGAGTCTCGCCCTCCATGTCGGCCTTGGTGAACTTCTCTGCGCCGTCCGGGAAGTGGCCGCAGAAGATCACGGTGTTCGTCCAGACGTTGCGGATCATGTTGGCCACGATGTTGGCGGTGAGGGTGCTCTTCCACGCGGGTCCGGTCAGCGCCGGGTACATCACGTAGTCCTTGGCGATCTGCTTGCCGATCTTCTCGAGCACCTCGCGACGCTTGCGTTCGAATTCCTCGCGCGGGATCCGCCCCTTGGCCACTTTGCCGAGCTCCAAATGCTGTGCAGCAACGCCGTATTCGAAGAACAGCTGCAACAGCAAGTTGTACACAGGATTGCCCAGATTGAACGGCTTCCAGCGCTGATCGCGGGTGACGCGCAGCAGTCCGTAGCCCACATCGTCGTCCATCCCGAGCACGTTGGTGTACTTGTGGTGGATGTAGTTGTGGGTCTGCTTCCAGTGTGCCGACGGGCCCGTGTTGTCCCACTCCCACGACGTGGAATGCACCTCGGGGTCGTTCATCCAGTCCCACTGCCCGTGCATCACGTTGTGCCCGAGTTCCATGTTCTCGATGATCTTCGCCGCACCGAGCATGCCGGTGCCGAGCAGCCAAGCCGGGCGTCTACGGCTGGCGAACAGTACGGCGCGACCGCCGATCTCGAGCGAGCGCTGCAGACGGATGGTGTTGCGGATGTACCTGGCATCGCGCTCGCCGCGCGAGGACTCGATGTCGCGGCGGATGGCATCGAGTTCGACGCCGAGCGCCTCGACGTCGGCGTCGGTGAGATGCGCGTATTCTTTGATGTCCGAAATCGCCATGGGTTGAAGCCCTCCCGGCAGTCGTCGGTGATGCACTTGGTGCACGTTCATCCACCACCGTACCGTAACCTACGGTTGCGTAGGTTACGACTGCGTAGGTGTGACTGACTTCACCCTATTGCGCTGAGCTTGCCGCATCAACTTGGCCTGCCGCTTGGCTTCCTTCTTCGCATTCCGAAGCGAGACCCGCGCCTCTGCGATCGCCGACCGCAATCCCCGTCGCTTACCCGTCAACGGGTCGATCCGTAGCGCATGCACGGTGGAGGCTTCACCCGAGCGGAAACGGCGTTCCGAACTGGTCTCGGGAGCGTTGTCCGATGTCGCGCGCAGCCATTGATCGGGCAGCGAGAGTTTGTGGATGGTGCGCAGCGCCAGCAGGTATTGCTTGCCTAGCGACCCCGTCGTGTAGGGGAGGTCGTACTTCTCACACAACGCATGCACGCGCTCCGATATCTCCTGATAGCGGTTGCTGGGCAGGTCCGGGAACATGTGGTGCTCGATCTGATAGCACAGGTTTCCACTCATGAAGGCCATGACCTTGCCGGCATCGAAGTTTGCGCTACCGAGCATTTGTCGCAGGTACCACTCGGCCCGCGTCTCCTTCTCGAACTGGCCCATGGTGAACTTCTCGGCGCCATCCGGGAAGTGGCCACAGAAAATCACGGCGTACGCCCACAGATTCCGGACGAGGTTCGCAGTAGCGTTCGCCGTCATCGTGCTCTTCCACGCCGGCCCGCTCAAAGCCGGGAACAACACGAAGTCCTTGCCCACCTGCCGCGCAATCTTTCGCCCGAAAGCGAGGTGCGCCGGGGACTTCCAGATCCGCTTCTTGTCTCCACCGTCGAGTCGCTTCTGCGCATCGAGATCGTGTAGCGCGATGCCCCACTCGAATGTCGTAGCGAGCACCACGTTGGCGAGCGGCTGCAGCAGGTTGATCGGTTTCCACGGCTCGTCGCGGGTCATCCTCAGGATGCCGAAGCCGATGTCGTGGTCCATACCGACGATGTTGGTGTACGTGTGATGCGAGTAGTTGTGCGCGCGCTTCCACTGCTCGGACGGACCGGTCTGGTCCCATTCCCAAGACACGGAGTGGATCTCGGGATCGTTCATCCAGTCCCACTGACCGTGCATGACGTTGTGCCCGAGTTCCATGTTCTCGATGATCTTGGACACACTCAACATTGCCGTGCCGATCAACCACGCCGGGCGATACTTGCTGCCCAGCAACACCGCTCGTCCCCCTAGCTCCAAACTCCGCTGGAGCCGGATGGTACGGCGAATGTATGCGGCATCCTTCTCGCCGCGTGAATCCTCTATGTCGCGGCGTACCGCGTCGAGTTCGCGTCCGAAGGATTCCAGGTCTTCTTCGGTGAGGTGTGCGAACTCCTTGATGTCCGTGATGGCCATCGTGGTCCTCCAGAAGTAAGGGGCGTTTCTCGAACGATACGTTCGCGTTATGACGCCGTTATCAGCGTAACCGAGGTTGCTGTGAAAGCCGTGTGTGCTCGTTCACCGACGACACCGGACCTACTCCGTCAAAGCTCGAGGGTGCAATCACCGGCAGCGGCGGAGATGCAGGTCTGAACGCGCTCGCCTTCACCGTGTTCCTTGCCGGATCGAAGATCGATCACGTGGCCCGCTGTCAGCGGAACCACACACGTCTGGCAGATTCCCATGCGGCATCCGAACGGCATTTGTACACCGAGGTTTTCACCGGCTTCGAGCAACGTGGTGGCACCGTCCACGTTTGCGGAACGATCGGATTTCGAGAAAGTCACCGTGCCACCTTTGCCGGAAGTGTCGGCGCGGGCGATCTCGAACCGTTCGAGGTGAAGCTTGTCCTCGATGCCCTCGTGCTTCCACGTCCGCTCGATGTCCTCGAGAAGCGCGGCCGGCCCGCACGCCCAGGTCTGACGAGTCCTCCAGTCCGGATACATCTCGTCGAGGGAGGCCAGCGCGAACTTGCCATCGGATCTAGTCAGCTGAATGTGCGAGGTGAACTGGGGATGACTCGACGCAAGAGCGCTGAGTTCGTCGCCGAACATCACTTCGTCCTCTGTCGGAGCGGAATGAATGTGCACCGTGTCCGGCATGTCACCGTGACGGTCCAGGGTGCGCAGCATCGACATGATGGGCGTGATTCCGCTACCGGCGGTGACGAACAAAATCTTGTTCGGTGGGGGCGTCGGCAGGGCGAAGTTTCCCTTGGGCGCAGCAAGGCGCACGATGGTTCCGTGCGGTACGCCGCCGACGAGGTGGCTGGAAAGAAAACCCTCTGGCATTGCCTTGACCGTGATCGAGATCAACTTCTCGTCCCAGTTGGGCGGCGAGGTCAACGAGTACGAACGCCAATGCCAGCGACCACCGATGTGAAGGCCGATGCCGATGTACTGGCCGGGCTGGTAATCGAAGTTGAATCCCCATCCGGGCTGGATGACCAGCGTCACCGCCGTCGCAGTCTCCTTCTTGACTCCCACGACTCGGCCTCGCAGTTCACGAGCCGACCAGAGCGGATTGGCAAGATGGAGGTAGTCATCGGGAAGCAGCGGAGTGGTGATGCGAGTGAAGGCACCACGAAGCAGGTTGAGCTTGGGCCGCTTCGGCGCGGAAACACCCGCGGCCGGGGCCTCCAACCACTTCTTGAGATCCATCCGGTATTTCATCCCCTCGCTCGATACAGTTGTCCGAACTCCTCGCAGGACGCCTCATGTCGAACGCCCCCTGCCAGGTTACGCTACCGTAGGTTACCGGGAAGCTGGCTGCAGTCAGAGAAATTCCAGCAGAAACTGTAGTTCCTGCGTCGCATACCAGGCGAGAGTGTGATCTTCAGCATCTCCCAGCACGAACTCGGCGTCCGCGTCACCCATGTCCGCCGCATCGATGATCGATACCGCCTTCTCGACCGCGGGCTCGGCCGCCTCGAGGTCGACGTGCACGGATGCGACCTGATCCATTCGCAAGGGTTCCTTCAGCCGCACCACGGAGTCGTCCAGGTCCGGCCGCAACGTCGGATCGTCGACATCCGCAGCGATCACGGCCCGACGGAACACAGCATCGCCGCGATCCTCGCCGTCCTCGTGATCGTCGAGGGCCGCAGCAACGAGACGCAGCGACGCCCTCGCCGCCTCGTTCATCGCCACCTCAGCCAGTTCTTCATCGTCGCCGGACGAGTAAGCCTCACGGAGCGTCGGCGTCACCGAGAAGGCGGTGCGACTGACCGGATGGAACTCTCCGTCGGCAACCAAGGTGCGCAGCATGGCAACCGTTGCCGGGACATAGACCCTCACGCGGACCTCACACTCTCGATTCGTTGCTGGCGTCGATCAGTTCCTCCAGCGCTTCGAACAGCAATGCCGTGATCACGTCGACGTCCGGCATCGCACCGCGATCGGCATTGAGACCGAAACACACGAAGCCGTCGTACGAGGTCAGTCCGATACTCAGTGCCTGATTCTCGAACAGCGGCGAAACGGGAAACATCTCCAACATACGGGCACCGCCGACGTACAGCGGAAACTGAGGACCCGGCGCGTTGGTGATGATCAAGTTGAACAGACGCTGCGAGAGCCGGCTGCCGGCGCGGGCCCCCATCGCGTGCAGACTCGCCGGAGCGAAACCCGAGATCGTCATCAGCGTCTGCGCGGTGACGCCCGGCGACTGCTTTGCGTGAGCCTCGGTCGCGTGAGCGATGTGCGACAGTCGCACCACGGCGTTGGGCTCACCGACCGGCAGGTCCACCAGGAAGGAGGAGACCTCGCTGCGCAGCTGCTCATCCGTTGGCTCCCCCTCGTGGTCGCCACTCAGCCGATCTGCGTACTGGTCGTAGCCTGCGCCCTCGTCCGAGACGTACACGGACATCGGAACCATCGCTCGCACCGTCGATGATGCCGTCACCGGTTCGCCTCGGGAGAGCAGCCAGTTCCGCAGCGCTCCAGTGACCACGGCGAGAACGACGTCGTTGATCGAGCACCCGAACCGGGTGTGGATCCGCCGATAGTCCGACAATTCGGTCTTCGCAACCGCGAAGCGTCGGTTGCGGGAGATCGGTGCGTTCAACGGACTCGAAGGCGCAACCTGCGCTGCGGTGCGAACCAGCGAGAACACCTTGCCCGACGCCGCCAGCACGCCACCTGCCACGCCCGCGAGACCGGCCGCGGCACCGCGGAGGACCTCGACGCTCTCGTTCGGCGACGCAATCAACTCGGTAATCGCGTCGAGGACCAGCGCGGATTCCTTCGGCTCCCGAGCGGGCATCCACAACTCCTCCGCCATGGCGACCGGGCTCTTGCTCGCGTCGAGAATCACCTGACCGATTTCGAGAGCCTTCTCCCCGTCCACCAGCGCGGAATGCGACTTGGTGAAGATCGCAAACCGGTTCTTCGTCAAACCCTCGACCAGATACATCTCCCACAGGGGCCGCGACCGATCGAGGGGCCTCGACGTCAGCCTGGCGACCAGGTCGTGCAGCTGCTCGTCCGTACCCGGCTTCGGAAGAGCAGATCGACGGATGTGGTAGGTGATATCGAAATCGCTGTCGTCCACCCACACTGGGCGAGCCAGGCCGAATGCCACTTCGCGGACTTTCTGCCGGTAGCGCGGCACCAGGACCAACCGCTGCTCGACAAGCGAAAGCAACTTCTCGTAGCTGAAGCCGCTGCGTGGAGTTCGGAACACAGCGAGCGAACCGAGGTGCATGGGTGTACTGCTCGCCTCGAGATAGTAGAACGACGCGTCCTGCGTTGTCAGCCTGTTCGCCATCGTGTGTACCGGTCCCCCGCTCTGGCTAGTCCGCACCGGACATCATTGTTCCCGGGATTCCGGAAAGCGTCCTGCGCTTGTCGAACCTAGACGAACCACGAGGCTACAGCCATCCGGCCCGAAAGCAGTGGAACCGATGGGCACGCCGATCCGTCTGAATTGAAGACAGGGCCCGATACACGCCAAGAGGTCCTCCGACAACAAAGGAGCGCCGTGGAGACGACGAACGGTTTCACTTCCTATTCTTTCGTCAGGCCTGCCCCGGTCTTCGAACCTCCAGCCGACGGCCACTGCCTCTGCAGTACCCGAAACACCGCCCGATGCAGTCGATCTTCGGAGAACACCGTTCGCTCCGGCAGCGACCGTCGAAGACCGTTTGCGCGAAGTCTTGGGACGCATCACGGGCCGGCCCGACACGACGCCGCCCGACGCGACGTGGATGTGCCGGAGGATGCGCGCCGAGGCGCGGAGCAGGCGCTGAGACTGCTACTGGAGGTGCTCGACCACCGACGGCCCGCCGAGAAAATGGGCAAGCTCTTCGCCCCCAATGTGGTCGAAGCGATCAAGACGATCGCCTCGACCCACCCGCCGGGACGCCGTCTGGGGCCGGCGTCGCTGCGCCGGGTTCACATCGCACGCTCGGCCCCCGACGCCGCTGAAGTGTTCGGTACTTACGCGCGGGGTCCGCGGGTGTTCGCGGTGGCGGCTCGCCTGGAGTATCGGGCGACCACTCGCAGATCAGGATGGACGATCACATCACTGCGGGTCTGCTGACGGAACAGCGACAGACCGGCCGCCCTAGCGCTTCTTCTTCCCCCTCGACGACTTTGGTGACTTGGCCTGCGCTCGAGCGGCCTCGCGTCGTTCACGGCGCGTCCCCTGCGCGGCCGCATTCCCACCCGTCGCCGCACCGGCTGCGCCACCCGTTCGGCGGACGGCCGTCCCGCCATCCTCGGCCGGACCCGAGAACGTCAGACGCTCTTCAGGCCGCTCGTCGAGCCCCTTTGCGCGGAGCGCAGTGGGCACCGGCGCTGCGGCAGTCTTCGCGGGTTCTTCTTCGCTCGGCGCCGGCGCAGGCTTGCTCGCACCGAGCGATGCGGCCGCGGGCGCCTTCGGCGGCGCGGAACTCTTGGTTCCGCCCGCCCCCACAGGCGAGGCAAGTCCGGGCGACACAGTCAGACCGGCACCGCGAGCCGGTCCCGCCGGCGCTGGTGTTGGTGTTGCTTCGACCTGAAGGTTGAACAGAAAGCCGACAGATTCTTCTTTCAACCCCTCGAGCATGCCCTGGAACATGTCGTAGCCTTCGCGCTGATACTCCACCAGCGGATCGCGCTGGGCCATCGCGCGCAGACCGATTCCTGCCTTCAGGTAGTCCATCTCGTAGAGGTGCTCGCGCCACTTGCGGTCCAGAACCGACAGCAGCACGCGCCGTTCGAGCTGACGCATGCCGTCCGGTCCCGCGATCTCCTCCACCTCGCGTTCACGTTTGGCGTAGGCCGCGCGTGCGTCCGCCAGCAGAGCCTCGAGAAGCTCGTCGCGGCTGAGATCGCTCTTCTCGCCGAGTTCGTCTTCGTGCGAGAGCTCCTTGTGGTCGAGTCCCACCGGGTAGAGAGTCCCCAGAGCGGTCCACAGCTGCTCGAGATCCCAATCCTCGACGTATCCCTCGGCTGTCGCGCCATTGACGTAAGCGGTGATCACGTCGGTGATCATGCCTTCGACCTGGCCCTCCATATCAGCGCCTTCGAGAATTCTCCGACGCTCCGCGTAGATGACGGTGCGCTGCTGGTTCATGACCTCGTCGTACTTCAGAACGTTCTTGCGGATTTCGAAGTTCTGCTGCTCGACCTGCGTCTGTGCGCTCTTGATGGCCTTGGAGACCATCTTGGCTTCGATGGGGACGTCGTCCGGCAGGTTCAGCCTCGTCATGATCGACTCGAGCGCACCGCCGTTGAACCGACGCATCAACTCGTCGCCGAGCGAAAGGTAGAAGCGGGATTCACCCGGATCGCCCTGACGACCCGATCGGCCGCGGAGCTGATTGTCGATGCGGCGCGAATCGTGCCTCTCGGTGCCGAGAACGTAGAGTCCGCCGGCGTCGCGGACAGTCTCGGCGTCAGCTTTCACCTGCTCCTTGACCGCCTCGAGACTGGTGTCCCACTCCGCCTGATACTCCTCCGGCGTCTCGACCGGATCCAGGCCCTTCTTGCGAAGCGCGAGGTCGGTGAGGATGTCCGGGTTGCCACCGAGCACGACGTCGGTACCGCGACCCGCCATGTTGGTGGCGACGGTGACGGCGCCGAGTCGTCCGGCCTCGGCGACGATCGTTGCTTCCTGTTCGTGGAACTTGGCATTGAGAACGCTGTGCACGACACCGCGTTTGGTGAACTGCTTGGACAGATACTCCGAGCGTTCCACGCTGGTGGTGCCGATCAGAACCGGCTGGCCCTTGCCATGCCGCTCGACGACGTCGTTGACCACAGCATCGAACTTGGCCTCTTCTGTCTTGTAGATCAAGTCTCCGTTGTCCACCCGAACCATCGGACGGTTCGTCGGAATCGGGATGACACCCAGACCGTAGATCTGGTGGAGTTCGGCGGCCTCGGTCTGGGCGGTGCCCGTCATCCCGGACAGCTTGTCGTAGAGGCGGAAGTAGTTCTGCAGGGTGATCGTGGCCAGAGTTTGGTTCTCGGCTTTGATCTCCACCTTCTCCTTGGCCTCGATGGCCTGGTGCATGCCCTCGTTGTAACGGCGGCCCACGAGAATGCGACCGGTGAACTCGTCGACGATGATGACCTCGCCGTCGCGAACGATGTAGTCCTTGTCCTTGGCGTACAACTCTTTGGCCTTGATGGCGTTGTTGAGGTAGTTCACCAGAGGCGAGTTCGCTGCCTCGTACAGGTTGTCGATACCGAGCTGGTCCTCGACGAGCTCGACTCCCGCTTCGTGCACACCGATGGTGCGCTTGCGAATGTCCACCTCGTAGTGGACATCGCTTTTCATCATCGGCACGATTCGGGCGAACTCGCCGTACCACTTCGAGGAGGCGTCGGCCGGACCCGAGATGATCAAGGGTGTACGCGCCTCGTCGATGAGGATCGAGTCGACCTCGTCGACCACCGCAAAATTGTGACCGCGCTGGACCAGGTCGTCCAGCGAGTGGGTCATGTTGTCGCGCAGATAGTCGAAGCCGAACTCGTTGTTCGTCCCGTACGTGATGTCGGCGGCATACGCAGCCCGGCGTTCCGCGGGCGTCATGCCCGCGAGAATCACGTCGACCTCGAGGCCCAGGAAGCGGTGGACGCGGCCCATCCATTCCGAGTCGCGCTTGGCCAGGTAGTCGTTGACGGTGACCACGTGGACACCCTCGTCGGAGATCGCATTGAGATACGCAGGCAGAACGCAGGTCAGCGTCTTGCCCTCGCCTGTCTTCATCTCGGCGATGTTGCCGAAGTGCAGCGCTGCACCACCCATGACCTGGACGTCGAAATGTCGCTGCGAGAGCACCCTCCACGACGCTTCCCGCGCAACGGAGAAGGCCTCGGGCAGGAGTTCGTCGAGGGATTCGCCGCCGGAGTAGCGCTTCTTGAACTCGGCGGTCTTCGCTCTCAGTTCCTCGTCGGACAAGCCCTCGACATCCGGGGACAGAGTGGACACGTGGTCAGCGATGTTCTTGAGTCGCTTGACCATGCGACCTTCACCAACACGGAGCAGCTTGGAAAACGACAGCGAAGGCACGGGCTTTCTCGTCCTCGATCCTCGGTTACTGATACTGGGCAAAAACTGATACTGGCAAAAACTGTTGCGGCGCGCCGCTCTGCGACACACACGGGGACTACACGAGCACTCGCGATCTGCATGCAGACGCGGTCCCGCGCGTCCATGGTAGGCGTTCTCGCGCGACCCACAGTAGACCCACCGCAGTCGAACAGGCCCGACCTGGGGTTTGCTTCCCAAGTCGGGCCTGTCTGTGTCAGCGAATCGGTGCGCTCAGGTCAGCCTGATGAGCCCGTAGTCGAATGCGTGCCGCCGGTAGACCACCGAGGGTCGATCGGTGGCGCTGTCATGGAACAGGTAGAAGTCGTGCCCGACGAGTTCCATTTCGTAGAGTGCGTCGTCGACACTCATCGGGGCTGCAGAGTGAACCTTGGTGCGAACGATCTGGCCGGGTCCGGTGGGCTCGTCTTCGAACGTGTCCAGGCGAGTCTCGGGGTCGAGCGCCAGACTGTCGTCCTCGGCCAATTCGGCGGTGGCTTCGGCTACCGAGACCGGGGTCTTCTCGCCGTAGTGGACCTTGCGGCGGTCCTTGGTCCGTCGCAGCCGGTTTTCCAGTTTCGACGTCACCGATTCGAGGGCCGCGTAGAAGCTGTCGGCGCTCGCCTCGGCACGGACGACAGGTCCTTTGCCCTTGGCCGTGATTTCGACGCGCTGGCACGCCTTGGCCTGTCGGCGGTTGCGTTCGTGCTGAAGTTCGACGTCGAACAAATAGATGGAGGGGTCGAATCGCTCGAGCCTGGAGAGCTTGTCGGACACGTATATCCGGAAGTGATCCGGGATCTCGACGTTGCGGCCTTTGACCACAACGTCCGCCTGGGTCTTGCTGGATTCGTCCGTTGGCTTCTCGTCGAAGAAGACCGATTCTTGTGAAGGGGTCGTCACGCGTACCTCCCGATATCGGCCGCGCCGCCGGTGCGACGCGGTGAATGCTCATTGCCGAGTGGGGAACCATCCGGCATCATTTTCGGCCGCATCACCTCCGCTGACGAGAAGTCGCAAACGCCCCGTCCGCACTACTAGGGCGTGATCGCGACGTTAGTCCGTCATGGGCCGGTCTGCCACTGTTCACCCGAAATTCGGGCGTGGCGGTCGAATACGTGTAGTGCTCACACTGCCGCGACGACGAGGACCCCGTCGGTTCGGATGCCGAAGGAGGAGAGGACGCGCACGGATTCGCATGCGGTCGCACCGGTGGTCAGAACATCGTCGACGAGCAGGATCGTCCGGTCCCGATGCTGAACCGTGGCGCGCGGTTCATCCCACCGCGCAGGCAAGAAGTCGATCCTTCCGGCCACGTTGGCTGCTCTCGCCGCAGCCCCCAGACCGACGGAATCGCGTACCCCCCTGCGCATTCGCAGCACCTGCGGTACCGAAACATGCTCCGGCGCCAGTACCCCGGCCGCCGCCCGAGCAAGGCGTTCGACAGGATCGCCACCGCGGCCGCGGGCAGCACGTGCACGCGTCGGTGCCGGGACGAGAACGAGGTCGGCGAGTTGGGGCGGGTCTATGTGACCGAGAGTGCGTAGCCGCGCCACAGTGCGGCTGACGGCACGTCCTAGAGGTGCCGCCAGGTCGCGCCTGCCACGTTCTTTCAGCGCCAGCACGGCGCCGCGACGCGGGCCCGTGTACGTTCCCATCGCCCAACACGGCACGCCGGGATCAACTCGCGGGTGCACTTCGAGTGGGGACGTCGTCAACTCGTCTTCGCACCGAGCACACCACAGCGTGCCCACTGCTTCACACCCTCCGCATTCACGCGGCAACACCAGATCCAGCATCGACGACAGTACAGAGGTCATGTCGCGCAGTATTTCTCACAGGTACGACATCTCACACAGGTACGACATCTCACACAGGTACGACATCTCACACAGCTGCGACACTCGGGTTCGCACTCACCCCGGCAGGATCGGTATGGCTTTCACACCGGCGAGCCCGGCGACTTCGCGCCAGTATCGGTCACCGGCGGGGTCGTTGTTGTTCAGTTGGAATACCGCTCGCGAATCCGCCACGTACGCGGTGCTGGTGGACGCGTCCACAGCAAGCACCGGAGGTGTCAGGTTCCGGCTCGGCAGCGCATCGAGCCGCGAGCCGTCCGTGTTCACCTGGACAACCGGCACGTCGGTGGCGATACGCACCACGACCACAGCATCGCCGGTGCTCCAGTCGAGCGCGAGAGCGTCGCTCCCGAGACCGTTCGCCACCGCGCGCGGCGACACCAGTGAATGGGTTCCGTTCGCTTGGCGCACCACGGTGGCGACGTAGACCAGACCGTCGACGATCATTGCCGCGCGTACGCCGTCGCGGGAAAGCCGTAGATCGGTGATCCGCGCGCCGAGCGCTAGGACGGCCCCCGCATCGACCGGTTGGACCGAAACCTGGCCGTTGGTGGGGTCGCGCGCGGCTCGGATGACGTTGGTGCCGTCGATGACCGCCCAGGCGGCGTTGTCGTCGACTCCCCACGTCGGGCGGGTGATCGACTGGCCCTCGGCGACGGGGAACGCACCGCCGTCGTATCCGCCGATCATCAGCGTCGACGCCGGTTGCGGTGCCGGGCGTCCGGTGTCGGCCACGCCCGCGACGAGGGTTCCGTCGGTGGAGAGCGCCGCATACTGCAGATTCTCGACGGTGCCGAAATAGCCCGGCACCGGTGTGGTGTCGTTCTCGCCCACAGACACCAGTTTTCCACTCACCAATGCGTGCAAACCCACATCAGCGGCGGGTTCGGCGTTCGGGTCGAAGGACGCGACGTCGGCCGTCGTCCAGCCGTTCGGCATGTCATCGGCCAGCGGCTGGCCGTCGGCGAGCAACACGTACGGCCCCGCCACGCTCGCTGAGGCGAGGGTCCACACCACCTGCGCCGCCAGCAGTTCGCGATTCTGCGTGCCCATCGACTGCAGACCGTCGAAGTCGATACGCACTCCCCCGCCACCGACACCGACCTGATTGGTCCCACCTTCGGTGTCCGTGATCGGCCCGCGAATCCCTACATCGGAACCCAGTTCGTTCGATACCGCCGGCGCAAGCGTCGGCCTGGGTCCGTCGATCAACAACTGGACGAGTTGGTTGGCCATCTGGTTCGTTCCGCCGCTGACCCATCGAACATCCGGCACAAGCGCGGCACCGAGCGGGTCGACGAAGAACAGTGATTGACGCGCAAAGGCATTGAAGAACTGCGACCGATCCATGACCACGCCTGGCGGTAACTCGTTGATGCGCCATTCGCCGTCGACACGGACCATGGTGATGGCCGAGTCGACCGTGCCCGCGCCCGGCTGATAAACGCCGCCGGGTGCCAACAGTCCCACGATGTTCGACCGCAGGGTGAACTGGGCCTCGTCGTCCGTGCGCGGCCCGGTGAGCAAATCGACTGCGTCCGCGATGACCGTCTTGGCACCGTCATCCCAGGAGTTCGATGCTGATTCGGTGAGAAACTGCCTGGCGGCCTGATGTCTGTTGGCGCTGCTGGCACTCGCCGTGACGAAATCCCGCACCAACAGGTCCGGCTCACGTCCAGGCGCCGGTGGCGGTGGCGTCGTCGACTCGGCACCGCCGCTGAACGAGCCGATAGCCTGTGGGCTCGAGGACTCGGGAAGGCTCGCACAACCGGATACCACCAGCATCACGACCGCGGCGATCAGGAGCAACGATATTCGCGCGGGTGTCCGGTTCATGTCCATTCCTCCGGATCATCGGCAGTCCCCGCCGACACACCGAGCGCGCCGTTCGTACTCGGGGTGTCGAATTCAATCTGGGTGGATGCGGCGGGAAGCGGTTGCCCCTGCGCGTACCGTCGCGTGCTGGGTTTGAGCGGCAGCGGGCTACCGATCACTTTGTGCCCTCTGACCAGCGGTAGAGTCAGACGGAAGCACGCACCCTCGCCCATTGCACCCCACGCCTCGAGCTTACCGTCGTGAAGTCTCGCGTCCTCGACGCTGATTGCCAGTCCCAGGCCGGTCCCGCCCGATCTGCGCACACGCGACGGGTCGGAACGCCAGAAACGATTGAAAACAAGTTTTTCTTCTCCGGGACGCAGCCCTATGCCCTGGTCTCGAACCACGAACGCCGCCGCATCACTGTTCGCCCGAAGACGGATCAGCACGGGTTTGCCTTCGCCGTGGTCCAGCGCGTTGGCCAGCAGATTGCGCAGTATTCGCTCCACCCGGCGAGGGTCCACCTCGGCGATGACCGGGGCGTCGGGAAGATCGACGATCACTTCGGTTCCGGTCTCGCGGGCGAGATGGCGAACGGTGGACACCGCGGCGCGGGCGCACATTCTCAGATCGAGCTGTTCTGCGGCCAATTCTGCGACGCCGGCGTCGTGTCGGCTGATCTCGAGGAGGTCGCCAAGCAGGGTCTCGAACCGGTCCAGTTCGTTCACCAACAACTCGGAGGAACGTCGCAGAGCTGGGTCGAGGTCCGCGCTCCCGTCGTGGATCAGGTCGGCAGCCATGCGAACCGTCGTCAACGGCGTCCGCAGTTCATGGCTGACGTCGGAGGTGAAGCGACGCTGCAGGCTGCCGAACTCTTCGAGTTGCGTGATCTGTTTCGACAGGCTCTCGGCCATCTCGTTGAATGACATCGCCAATCTGGCCATATCGTCCTCACCGCGCACCGGCATGCGTTCCTTCAGCCGTCCGTCCGCAAATCGGACGGCGATACGCGAGGCCGAGCGGATCGGAAGCACGACCTGCCTCGCCACGAGCATCGAAATGGCGGCAAGCAAGACGAGAAGAACCGCTGCACCGATGAACAGAGTCCCGCGGACGAGCGAGAGAGTTCGCTCTTCGCTGCCGAGCGGAAACACAAGGTACAGCTCCAGGTCCGCGATATCGGAGGCCGTCGGGGTCCCGAAGATGATGGCCGGACCGGAGTAGCCACCCTGCTCGGAGTCGAAGACCGTCGCGTACTGCCAGCTGATCAGGTTACTTTGCACGAAGTTGCGAAGGCTCTGCGGTATCTGTGCCGCCGGGCCGACGGACGAGTCCGCGCGCACGCTGTCGCCTTCGACGATGAGTACTGGCTCGAAGGTGCCGGCCGAGCCCGCTGTCTGGCCGGCGTCGCTGTCCCGGTTGGACAGTTGGGCGCGCGCCCGTTCCAACCTCGCGTTGAGCCCGTCGGAATCCTCCGCGCCTGCCAGCGCACCCTCGACCGTGGTGCGTGAGCGCTCGAGTTCTTCGGTCGCGGCACTGATCTTGGCCTCGAGCAGACGGTCGGTGATCTGACCGGTGAGAACGGCGCCGAGAATGACGATGACGACCAGGGACAACGTCAGCGTCGAGACCACCACGCGAAGCTGAAGCGACCGTCTCCACGCGTGACCTGCCGACGTTCCGATCGATCGAAACCACCGCAAGAGCGGCGTGAAAGTACCGTTGATCTTTCGCCGCGAACGAGTGAACCAGATCACGGCGGTCCGGCCTTGTAACCGACCCCCCTCACCGTCAGCACCACCTCGGGATTCTCCGGATCCTTCTCGACCTTGGCGCGCAGCCGCTGGACGTGCACGTTCACGAGCCGGGTGTCGGCGGCGTGGCGGTATCCCCAGACTTGTTCGAGCAGGACCTCACGTGTGAACACCTGCCTGGGCTTGCGAGCAAGGGCGACCAACAGGTCGAACTCCAGCGGGGTGAGCGAGACCAGCTCGTCGCCACGACTGACCTTGTGGGCTGGAACGTCGATGACGATATCGGCGATGGACAGCAGCTCGGCCGGCTCGTCCTCGGTGCGGCGCAGGCGTGCGCGGACCCGTGCCACCAACTCCTTCGGCTTGAACGGCTTCATGATGTAGTCGTCGGCGCCGGACTCGAGACCGAGCACCACATCGACGGTGTCGGTCTTGGCCGTGAGCATCACGATCGGCACCCCGGAGTCGGCGCGCAGCACGCGGCACACGTCGATTCCGTTCATACCGGGAAGCATCAGATCCAGCAGTACCAGGTCAGGCCTGTTCTCACGGACCGCGGCAAGTGCTTGGGTGCCGTCGCCGACCACAAAGGGCTCGAACCCCTCCCCGCGCAGGACGATGGTGAGCATTTCGGCGAGAGCCGAATCGTCGTCGACAACAAGAATCCGAGGCTTCATGGTCTTATGTTGTCACTTTCTCGCTGAGGGGTGGCTGATTGGACACGTCGGCGGCGAGTCGATCGGGATCGACGTCAGGACCCACCACGCGCCAGGGCGAGACCCAGCTCGCCGCAGCCAGTCGCCCGTAGACCTCGGCGGTGCGATTCTGCAAGGAACCATCACGCTCGTAGGCGTCGCGCGCACGTGTGGAATCTTCGATCTCACGCATTGCAGCACGTTCGGCCGCAAGCTCGATCGGTACGTCGAGCAGTATCTGCACGTCGGGCACAGGAACGCCGAACCGCTCGAATTCGAGCGTCTCGACCCACCCGACGGCCTCGCCGTCCTCGCTCTGGTGCAGCCGCGCCGCGGTGTAGGCCGCATTCGAAGCGACGTAGCGGTCCAGCAGAACAATGTCGTTGTCAGACAACAGTTTTCGAAGTTCAGACGCGGCATCGCGGCGATCCAAGGCGAACATCATCGCCATCGCGTGCACGCTCTGTGCCAAATCACCATGCTCACCGCGAAGTGCTTCGGCCGCGAGATCTGCGTGAATCGAGCGTTCGTACCGCGGAAACCCGATGCGGACGACATCGAGGCCGTCGCGTTCCCACGCCGAAACGAGTCGACGGGCGAGCGTGTTCTTGCCCGCGCCGTCGACTCCTTCGATCACGATCAACTTGCCCATGTGGTGTGCGCGTCGATCAGTAGCGGTAGTGCTCGGGCTTGTACGGGCCCTCCACGTCCACACCGATGTACTCGGCCTGTTCCTTGGTGAGCTTGGTGATGGTGCCGCCCAACGCTTCGACGTGGATACGCGCCACCTTCTCGTCCAGATGCTTGGGCAGGCGGTAGACCTCGTTGTCGTACTCGTCCGGCTTGGTCCACAGCTCGATCTGAGCGATGACCTGGTTGGAGAAGCTGTTGCTCATGACGAACGACGGGTGCCCAGTCGCGTTGCCGAGGTTGAGCAGACGGCCCTCCGACAACACGATGATCGAGTGCCCGTCGGGGAACTGGAATTCGTCGACCTGCGGCTTGATGTTGATTCGGACGACGTCCTTGGCCTTCTCCAGGCCGGCCATGTCGATCTCGTTGTCGAAGTGACCGATGTTGCCGAGGATTGCCTGATGCTTCATCCGCTTCATGTGCTCGAACGTGATGATGCCGAGGTTGCCGGTCGAGGTGATCACGATGTCGGCCTTTTCGATGAACTCCTCGACGGTGCGAACGTCGTACCCGTCCATGAGCGCCTGCAGCGCGTTGATCGGGTCGGCCTCGGTGACCGTCACGCGAGCACCCTGCCCCTTGAGCGCTTCGGCACTGCCCTTGCCGACGTCCCCGTATCCACAGACGAGCACGGCCTTGCCGCCGATGAGCACGTCGGTGCCGCGATTGATGCCGTCGATCAGCGAGTGGCGGGTGCCGTACTTGTTGTCGAACTTGCTCTTGGTGACCGAGTCGTTGACATTGATCGCCGGGAAGGTGAGTTCACCCGCCGCAGCGAACTGGTACAGACGCAGAACACCGGTGGTGGTCTCCTCCGTCACACCCTTGACCGAGGCAGCGATGTCCGTCCACTTGGTCTTCGACTCTTCGAGCGAGCGACGCAGCAGGCCAAGAAAGACCTTGTACTCGTCGGAGTCCTGGTCGTCGTCGGTGGGCGGCACGACGCCGGCCTTCTCGAATTGCGCACCGCGCAGCACCAGCATCGTGGCATCGCCGCCATCATCGAGAATCATGTTGGCAGCCTGCGGGGTTCCATCAACTGCGGCCGGCCAGGTGAGCATCTGCTCGGCGGCCCACCAGTACTCTTCGAGCGATTCGCCCTTCCACGCGAATACCGGCACACCCTTGGGTTCGTCCGGTGTGCCGTGTGGACCGACGACCACAGCCGCCGCGGCGTGATCCTGTGTGGAGAAAATGTTGCACGATGCCCACCGCACCTCGGCGCCGAGCGCAACGAGGGTTTCGATGAGCACTGCAGTCTGAACGGTCATGTGCAGCGACCCCGATACGCGTGCGCCCTTCAGCGGCAGCACCTCCGCGTATTCGCGACGAAGCGCGATCAGTCCGGGCATCTCGTGCTCGGCGAGGCGAATCTCCTTGCGGCCGAATTCGGCGAGCGACAGATCTGCGACCTTGAAGTCGATTCCACCGCGACGCTCCGCAGCGAGTGCCGATCCTGTGGCCGAACGATCGTCCGGCGTTACTGAGGTCGTCATCTTCCCTCTCCTGTATTTACATCGAAAATCCTGCACAAGGCTATCGGGTCGACGCAGGCAAAGCTCGCGCTACCTGTCCGCGCCCTGCAAACGCCGACGCGTACTTGTCCTCGATCGCGGCCCGCTTGCGCGGCAAGATGTTGGCACGAGTGACATCTCCGTCGTAGTGCGCAACGACCTTGGAGTCCATGAGGCGTCGCCACAACGGCGGAACGGCGGCGAGAAGAACCATCGTGGCGTATCCGGCAGGCAGTTGCGGAGCTTCGTCGCAACTGCGCAGCGTTTGGTAGCGCTTACCTGGATTCGCGTGATGATCGCTGTGCCGCTGCAAGTGATAGAGGAATATGTTGGTGCACAATCGGTCGCTGTTCCAGCTGTGTCGTGGTGAGCACCGCACATAGCGGCCGCGGTTGTTCTTCTCCCGCAGCAACCCGTAGTGCTCCACGTAGTTGACCGCCTCGAGCAGCAGAAACCCCACCACGGCCTGCACCGCGAGGTACGGAAGGATCTCCGGACCGAAGACGAGCGCGAGCGCTGCAAAGAGCGCGGAACTCATCAGCCAGGAATGCAGCAGATTGTTGCGGATGCTCCACCGATGGACCCCGCGCCGATCGAGGCGCTCGTGCTCGAGCTTCCACGCCGAACGTAGCCCGCCGACGACGCTGCGCGGAAGGAAGGACCAGAGGCTCTCCCCCAGCCGAGCGCTGGCGGGATCCGCGGGGGTGGCCACCCGCGCATGGTGTCCGCGATTGTGCTCGACGAAGAAGTGCCCGTAGAACGTCGGTGCCAGCGCCACTTTGGCCAACCAGCGTTCGTGCTCCTCGATCCGGTGGCCGAGCTCGTGCGCGGCGTTGATACCGGTACCCGCCACCAGACCGACCGTGACCGCCAGGCCCACCTTGTCGACGACGGTGAGCGTTCCGAACGCCCACATCCAGCAGGCGACCAGTAGGGCGATGAACTGAACCGGTAGGAAAAGGTAAGTACACCATCGATAGAAGCGGTCGTCCTGCATCTCTTCGAGGTCCGAGTCCGCCGGATTGTCTCCGTCTTCGCCGGCGAGGTAGTCGACCAGTGGAATGATCACGAAGAAGACCATGACACCGCTCCACCAAAAAATCGGCATGCCCGTCCAGAGCACCAGTTGCGACGGCAACAGAGCCGACGCGGGAGCGAGTAATCCCAACAGCCAGAGTGGACGCTTTCCGGACCGTCTTTTAGCGGCGTGTTCGATACATGCCTCCTGCTCCTCGGCAGTGGCTGCGTCCCCCGACACGCCGCCACCGGGATGTGCACCCCCGAGGTGGGGGCGACCGGCGCGCTACTCCCGCGAATGGCTGGACAGAACGCAGAGTTTGTTACTACGACTTTATATCAACTTCTCGATAGTTGGCACCAGCACCCCCGACGACGTACTAGGAGTGTGGTCGCATCGATCCAACGGTCGCGTCGAACACTTCTGCCTCACCCCAGCGGGCGTGCACGGTGACAGCGGGATCGGAAGCCGACACCCACATCGCCGCCCCCTGCTCGAGAATCGACACGCTTGCACCGCAGGAGAGTTCGACCCTGCCGCTGGTACACAGCACTATTCGAGGCCCCCTACGCACCAACTCGACCGAAGAACCGTCCTTCAGAACGGACCGCGAGAGCGCGAATTCGGGTGCCGGTGTCTCGTAGAGCGGCGGGGCTTCGCCGAAATCGACAACCGGCTCGAGAACGTCGACATCGGCAGGCCGAAAGTCCAGGACTCGAAGCAACTCCGGCACGTCCACGTGCTTCGGCGTCAGTCCGCCGCGCAGGACGTTGTCGGAGTTGGCCATGATTTCCACACCGGTACCTGAGAGGTACGCATGGAGATTTCCTGCGTTCAGATACAAACCCTGCCCTGGAGTCAGCGTGACTCGATTGAGCAGCAGTGCCGCCAACACCCCGGCATCGCCCGGATACGACTCGCCCAGTTCCAGCAATGTACGCGCCTCTGCGACAAATCGACTGCCGTCCTGGTGGGCGGTCGTAGACAGATAGCGAATACATCCCTCTGCCACCAGCGGCAACAGCGTGTCCAACGCAGGCCCAGGCAGCGTGATCCAGGAGGTGAACACTGTCCGCAAGCCTGCGTCGTCGGGTTGCTCGGCGAGCAGCGATCGATAGCCGGACAGTGCCTCGACGCCGAGCGAGTCGATGAATTCGACAGTCGGTCCGGGTGACCGAAAGCCCGCCAGTGCATGGAACTCGGTCAGGGCAACTATCAGTTCCGGTTTGTGCGAGCGGTCGCGGTAGTTACGCACAGGTGAATCGATCGGAACGCGGGCGGCATCCTCACGCGCGAAACCCTCTTGGGCTTGCGCCGAGCTCGGATGAGCCTGCAGTGACAGCGGCTCGCCGGCAGCAAGGAGCTTGAGCAGGAACGGCAGGCGGGAGCCGTACTGCTTCGCGATATCCGGGCCGAGCTCTCCGTCTGGATCTGCGTCGATCGCCCTGAGCAACGAACGTGTCCCCTCGTCCGATACGAGGTGCGCGGGATCGGCTGGGTGGGCGCCGAGCCAGATTTCTGCCTCGGGATGCTCCGACGGCACGGACCGACCCTGAAGCTGTGCGAGCGAAGTTCGAGATCCCCATGCGTACGACCTGACCGCACCGCGCAGCAGTTGCACTATTGACCACCCATCAGATGAAGGTATGCGGCAGATAGTTCCAGCCGCGTCGCCAGAATCGCCATGGACTCGACGTCGTCGAGTCCGCTTGCCGCGGAGTCTCCCGGGTCGTGGGAGGGGCTCGTGGCGTGGCCTGCATCCGACGTCGCCTGAGTCTGCGGGGGACTCGCAATCAACAAATCAACCTCAGGGAGCGCGGCAGTACGACGTTCGGCTTCGAAGGTACGCGCAGACGGGGCGAGTACGAGAACACGCACGCCGGCCTCCGGCCGAGGTCCATCGACCTGATCGTCGTGGAAGAACGGGTCGTAATCGGCCGGGCTTGCCGATCCCGTGTCCCTTACCGCAATCGCAGCTGCGACGACCTCGGATATCTCACCGGCCGCGGTCACTGCCCCGGCGGCACGGAGCATGATCTCACTGCTGTGTCGCGCGGTGTCCGTGCCTGCCGCACCGATACCGGTGAAGACGATACGTTTGCCCACCATCCGGGTCGCGACCGATTTCGCCGGATTGCGAAACACCTCGCGCAGTGGGTGATTCTGCGCGGCTTCGTCGTCGAGCCGATCGGCCAAACGACCCAGATCAGGAAGGGCCGAACCGTACACGCCGTCGGCAACAGCGCCCAGCACACAGATCCCGGCCGCTACGTAGCGCATCAACATGTTGTGCTCGCGCACTGCGATTCGGGGAGGAAGAAAAAACGCGCGACCGGCGGCCGCCGACCTCAACGGCCCCTCATCGGGAGTGACGAGAATCGTCTCGGCGCCTCGCCGGACCGCTGCAGCTGTCGACTCGGCCAGTCTCGGATCCCCCGCGTCGTCACCGGCGACGACGACCACGTCCAACGGTCCGACCCAGGGGGGTGTGACCGAAGCGCGAACAAGGGGAACGCCGATCCGCGGCGCCACCGCAGCGACCAGGAACGATGACGCCCGGCTCGAACGACCGGCCCCCGAGACGAACACCACGCTGCGCGGCCGGAGGTCACGAAGCCGATCTCCGACGACATCATCGAACGATGCCGCGCTCGCGCGGACTTGCGCGCCGGCAAGCGCAGCGCTGCGCAACGCACCATCGGAATCGGCGACGATGAGAGCATCGGCGTCGTCGAGATCGAGAACTGGCGACACAGTAGTCATGTCAGCGAGCCACCGTCCTTCCGTGCCGAGATCCTCCAGGTACGTAACATCCATCACGTGAGCCGTATACCCATCCTGGCGTCCACTATTCCAGGCGTGCTCGAACCACGCCCAATATCTCGGCGGTGAGGGACTCGACCTCGCCCGCCGTACGTGCTTCCACATTGAGCCGAAGCAGGGGTTCGGTGTTGGACGCCCGCAAATTGAACCAGGCGCCGTCCCCCAGATCCACCGTCACTCCGTCGAGCCTGTCGATCGACACGGTGCGATCGGAGAACGCGTCGACCACCGATGCGGTGCGCGCAGCCGCGTCGTCGACGGTGGAGTTGATTTCACCCGACGCCGAGTACGTTTCGTAGGATTTCATCAGCTCGGACAACGGCCGATCCTGGGATCCCAACGCGGCGAGTACGTGCAGCGCAGCCAACATCCCCGAATCCGCACCCCAGAAATCTCGGAAATAGTAGTGCGCTGAATGCTCGCCACCGAAGATCGCGCCGGTATCGGCCATTTGCTGCTTGATGAACGAGTGGCCGACTCTCGTGCGCACCGGTGTTCCTCCCAGCCTTGCCACCAACTCCGGCACGGCACGCGAGGTGATCAGATTGTGAATCACCGTTGCACCAGGCTCTTTGGCAAGTTCACGTTCGGCGACGAGACCCGTCACTGCCGACGGCGATACCGGGTCACCGTTCTCGTCCACCACGAAGCAACGATCGGCATCACCATCGAAGGCAAGGCCGATGTCCGCACCGGTCTCCCGCACGAACCGCTGCAGGTCCTTCAGATTCTCCGGGTCGAGCGGATTGGCCTCGTGATTGGGGAAAGTACCGTCGAGCTCGAAGTACAGCGGTTCCACCGTGACCGGCAGACCCTCGAAAACTGCGGGAACCGTGTGTCCACCCATCCCGTTGCCGGCGTCGACAGCAATCTTCACGCCGGACACCTGCGACAGGTCCACGAGGCTGCGAACGAACTCGGCGTATTCACCGAGCACGTCCCGCTCCGAGACCGAGCCCTTCGCGCCGTCGTGAACCGGCACTCCTGCCACGAGCTCAGCCTTGATGGTGGCCAAACCGGTGTCCTGGCCGACCGGCTTGGCCCCGGCACGACACAACTTGATGCCGTTGTATTTCGCCGGATTGTGGCTGGCCGTGAACATCGCACCCGGGCAATCGAGCAGGCCGGAGGCGAAGTAGAGCTGGTCGGTGGACGCGAGCCCGATGTGTACGACATCGAGGCCCTGCGAGGTCACTCCGTCGGCGAAAGCACGCGAGAGGTCGGGCGAGGACGCTCTCATGTCGTGGCCAACCACGACCTGTGACGCAGCCGTGCCGGAATCGCGTACCAAACGCGCGAAGGACGCTCCGACGTCACGGACGAACTCTGCATCGATCTGCTCACCCACCACCCCTCGTACGTCGTAGGCCTTGATGACGGCGTTGACGGATTCGGCAGTGCGTGCCACGAACGACTCCTCGGTTGGATGTGAATGAGACCTGACGCGGACGAACGGTTTTCGATGCGAAGACCGGTTGTGACATTCATCGTCCCCCGATAAGAATCTGTCACAGATAGTTGTGGTGGGCGCGACGACGATCACCTGATGTGACTGAAACGACGCCGGAACCGCTCAGAGGAGCGAAGGTACTGGACAAAGCTCCAACGCCCCGATTGCGCTCTCAGGCAGCATGGCGATCTCAGGAAGTGGGGTCGGGCAGTACTCGCAAGTGACCACGACGGCCGGTTCGTGCCGACGATGCTGGTCGGCGGTCACCATCTCGCGCCGAAGGCTGGCGGTGCTCGCGCGGCACTACGGAAACCGAGTGGTCGTCTCGTACTCGATCACCCCTGCCGGCTTCTCGAACTGCCTCGGCCAGAGCGGTCAGATCATCCTCGTCCGGCGAGGTCGTCGAGAACCCGCCTTCGTAGCGAACCAGTTCCCACCCTTTGGGCGCGGTGGTCGTGGATGCGTGCACTTCGCACAGATCCCACGAGTGCGGCTCGTCGACCGTGGCCAGCGGCCCCACGACGGCCGTCGAATCGGAGTAGACATACGTGAGCGTGGCGACGGCCGATCGGTTGCAGCCGGGCCTGCAGCATCCACGCAGTGATCTCACGCCCCAGAGACTATCCCCCCGGTCCGACAGCGAGCCGCTCGACACACCGCGGGCGGTCGGCGATAACCTCACGCCATGGCTCCGAGTGGTTCCCGACGCAGCACTACCTCCCGATCGGCCGCGCGGCGCGGACGCGATATCCGCGGTCCCGTACTTCCGAGCAGTGTGCCCGGTCACCGCTCGCGCGCGGACCGATTCGATCGCGCGGTCCTCGAAGCATTCGCACGAATCGACCATCGATGGCACGAGCGGCTCGAAAAACTGGACATAGCGGTCGACGAAGTTCCGAAGATCCGAGCCATCGACCCCGAGTCGGTGAACTGGCCACCTGAGGTCGTCGCGGAAGGACCTGTTCCCCTGTCACGACTCGTTCCGGCCGGGATCGACAAACGCGGTGAGACGACACGCGCTCGGATCGTGCTGTTCAGGCGACCACTACAACTGAGGGCGAAACACCGCGACGATCTGGAAGACCTTCTCTTCGAGGTTCTGGTGGAGCAGGTGGCGACATATCTGGGCGTCGACCCGGACGTGGTGGATCCTGCTATCGACGACGAGATGTAGGCGACACGCTCGGCAAAGACGAACGGATCAGACGATTCCGCGCTTGAGGCGGCGCCTCTCGCGTTCGGACAATCCGCCCCAGATACCGAATCGCTCGTCGTTGGCCAACGCGTATTCGAGGCACTCGTCCTTCACATCACATCCGAGGCAGATTCGCTTGGCCTCGCGGGTCGAGCCACCCTTCTCGGGAAAAAAGGCTTCAGGGTCGGTCTGCGCGCACAGGGCGCGCTCCTGCCACTGATCCTCGATTTCCTCGAACATCTGATCGAAGCCGGGAATGGCCATCAGCGTGGGCCTTTCGGCTTCGCGCAGTACGACAGCCAAGTGCTCCCCGTCGTCGATATCACCGTCGACATCATCGCTCACCTGGCCGACGCTCTCGTCGGGGACGAGGTCGAGCCCTCGACCTCCGACATATGCGGCCCCAGCATCGACCGGAACCGATGCATTCACGGGAGCCTCTTCGCCGACGCGCTGTGCTGCGCCTGCGTCGAAATCGGTCTGCGGCGCGTCGCTGACCGCGCTGAGGTGAGCAGGGGTTTCGCCCTGTCGTTCACGTATCACGTGCTGGTCGTACATCGCTTCCGCCTCCTCACCATTCGATAGCGCAGTAATCTTCGGTCGGTTCCGAATTCCGTGCCCCGCGCCGGAATTCAGTGTCATACACATATCCTCGATCTTCACTCCACGCTTCCGTGTTATGAAGATGCATGGGAACGCGTGTTCGAATCAAGGTTCACAGCAAGCGATCTCACTCGGTGACCATGGAATGACATACATGTGATTAGACACGCCCCGGTACGTCGCGGTCAAGCCGATGGACATTTTTCCAATACCATCTCTTGCCCCGAAAACAGCGCTCACCCCGGATTAGCGCCCGTCTCGTGCGTGTCGTGTCGAAAAAACTGCCCGAACAGCCGACGCGTTCGGTCTTCGCCGGGCGGCCGTCCACCGAACAGAGGAACAACATAGGCTTCGAACCTGTGAAAGTGACTGTATTGGTCGGTGGCGTCGGAGGCGCGCGATTCCTCCAAGGCCTGCAAGCCCTACTAGGATCCGACGGTGATATCACTGCTGTCGTCAACGTCGGTGACGACGTGTGGATGCACGGTCTGCGCATCTGCCCAGATCTCGACACCTGCATGTACACCCTCGGCGGCGGAATAGACACCGACCGCGGGTGGGGTCGAATCGCAGAAACCTGGCATGCTCGAGACGAACTCGCGGCGTACGGAGCCGACCCGGACTGGTTCGGTCTCGGCGATCGCGACATCGCCACCCACCTGATCCGGAGTCGAATGCTGCGTACCGGCTATCCGCTCTCTGCGGTGACCGAGGCGCTGTGCAACCGATGGAAACCCGGAGTGCGCTTGATTCCGGTGACCGACGACCGCAGCGAGACCCATGTCGTGGTGACCGATCCGGCCGATCCCAGCGGGGACAGCAAGCGAGCAATTCACTTCCAGGAGTGGTGGGTTCGGTACCGCGCCCAGCTCCCCACGCACAGCTTCGCCAATATCGGTGCCGAGCAGGCCAGCCCGGCACCCGGAGTGCTCGACGCCATCGCCGATTCCGACGCCGTCGTGCTCGCTCCCTCGAATCCGGTCGTGAGCATCGGAGCCATTCTCGCTGTGCCCGGTATCCGAAGCGCTCTACGAACCACCGCCGCGAGAGTTGTCGGCCTCTCCCCCGTCATCGACGGCAGGCCCCTACGCGGAATGGCCGACGAATGCCTGTCGGTCATCGGTGTCGAGACCTCGGCGGAAGCCATCGGACGCCACTACGGCGCGCGTTCGGATACCGGCATTCTCGACGGCTGGATGATTCATTCGACCGACGAGGCAACCATTCCCGGTGTCGAGGTTGTCAGCGCACCGTTGTTGATGACCGACACGGACGCAACCGCCGAAATGGCTGCTGCCGCTTTGCGGTCCGTCGGTCTGAACCTGTGAGCGCGCCGGTGCCGTCCGATCACGCACCGGGCACGAGCATCGAACTGCTCCCCATTGTGGGGCTCCCCGAGTTCCGTCCCGGGGACGATCTCGCCGCCGCCATCGCCGCATGCGCCCCGTGGATTCGCACCGACGACATCCTGGTGGTGACGAGCAAGGTCGTCTCCAAGGTGGAGGGCCGCCTCGTCGATGCACCGATCGATCCCGAAGCGAGGGACGCTGCTCGTCGTCTGCTCGTCGACCGCGAGGCCGTCCGTGTCGTCGCCCGAAAGGGCCGGACCCTCATCACCGAGAATCGACTCGGCATCGTGCAGGCCGCCTCGGGGATCGACGGATCGAACGTCGATCGCGCCGAACTCGCGCTGCTGCCGGAGGATCCCGATGCGAGCGCGCGTGCACTGCGAGCTGCCCTGGCCCGCTCGCTCGGCGTCGAGGTCGGTGTGGTGATCACCGACACCATGGGAAGGGCTTGGCGTATCGGTCAGACCGACGCTGCGATCGGCAGCGCCGGACTCGCCGTGGTGCACGCATACTCCGGGACCGAGGACAGTCAGGGCAACGAACTCGTCGTCACCGAGGTTGCCATTGCCGATGAGATCGCGGCGGCAGGCGACCTCGTCAAGGGAAAGCTCGGTTCCGTGCCGGTCGCCGTCGTCCGCGGCCTCCAGCCCGTCGACGACGGTTCGCGGGCACGCGATCTCGTGCGCCCCGGCGAGGAGGACCTGTTCTGGTTGGGCACCGAGGAATCGATTACCCGTGGCCGACGCGAAGCGGTATTGCTCCGCCGATCGGTACGTGCCTTCACCGACGATCCCGTCGACCCTGACGCCATCCGCAGCTCAGTCGCCGACGCCCTGACCGCCCCGGCCCCGCATCACACTCACCCGGTCCGCTTCGTGTGGGTGCGCACACAAGCAGTGCGGGCGCGGTTGCTGACGGCGATGCGGACGCAGTGGCGGGAGGATTTGCGGAGCGACGGGTGGTCCGAGGAACGCATCGAACGCCGGGTCGGCCGAGGAGACATTCTGTTCGACGCCCCCGAGGTGGTTATTCCGTTCTGCGTGCCCGACGGTGCGCACTCGTACGCCGACGAGCGCCGAACCAAGGCCGAGGAGACGATGTTCACGGTGGCCGCGGGAGCGGCCGTGCAGGCTCTGTTGGTCTCGCTCGCCGTCCGCGGACTCGGCAGTTGCTGGATCGGATCCACCATTTTCGTCTCGGACCTCGTCGGTGCCGAGCTGGGATTGCGTGCGGACTGGAAGGCGATGGGCGCCATAGCCATCGGACACCCCACTGGCGTTCTCGAACCGAGAACGCCCGGAGAAGCCGGCACCGGACTCGTGGAGATCTGAGCCTGTGACCGCGCGCTCCCTGCACGAATCCGCCCTGTCCGTCCTGACGAACTGGAACACCGAGAGCTGGCATGCCGATTCGTTGCGTCACACCATGCTGGCGTTTCTGGACAGCAACCCCGAGGGCTGCCTGCGCGCCAACACCGCCGGTCACATCACCGCGTCCTCGCTCGTTCTGGACGAGTCCGGTCACCGCGTGTTGCTGACGCTTCATCCGCGGGTGGGGCGGTGGATTCAGCTGGGCGGTCACTGCGAGGAATCCGACGAGACCGTTGTCGACGCGGCACTGCGCGAGGCGCGGGAAGAGTCGGGAATCGACGATCTGGAGATCGACAATCAGATGTTGTCGGCCCACACGCATCCCATCACGTGCTCGCTGGGCAAACCGACACGGCATCTCGACCTGAGGTTCCTCGTGCGAGCACGAGCGGGTGCGCAGGCCGTCCGGAGCGAGGAGTCCACCGACCTGAAATGGTGGCCCGTGGACTCCCTGCCCGCCGCTGCCGAGGTGGACACCATCAACCACCTGGTCGAGTTGGCGAACCGGCGCTAGACGTCGGTGGAGAAGCGCACCCCGCCATCGGGGAGCTTGACTCCGGGCCAGACGCGGGCCCCGCGTAGCAACTCGCAGCGAGCACCGATATCTGCCCCGTCGCCGATCACCGCGTCACGAACCAACGCGCGCGGTCCGATACGCGAACCGAAGCCGAGGATGGACCGCTCCACCACCGCGCCTGCTTCCACGACCGCACCGTCGAAGACGACAGCGCCATCGAGTCGTGCGCCCGCACCGATCTCGGCGCCGCGCCCGATCACGGTGCCCCCGATCAGCAGAGCACCGGGCGCGACTCCCGCGCTCGGGTGTACGAGGGATTCACCACGCGTGCCGTTCAGTGCAGGAGACGGTGCAATACCGCGCACCAGGTCGGCAGAACCCTTCACGAAGTCTTCCGGAGTCCCCATGTCGCGCCAGTACGCGCTGTCGACGTGGGCGTAGATTCGTTTGTCCTCGGCGAGCAGCGCCGGGAAGACCTCACGTTCCACCGAGACCGGGCGGTCGTGCGGAATCGTCTCGATGATCTCGCGTTTGAACACGTAGCATCCGGCGTTGATCTGGTCGGTCGGCGGATCCTGCGTCTTCTCGAGAAAGGCAGTGACGCGACCGTTCTCGTCGGTCGGCACGCACCCGAAGGCCCGCGGATCACCGACACGAACCAGATGGAGCGTGACGTCGGCCTGCGTTCGGTGGTGGGTATCGAGCACTGCAGTCAGGTCGGTTCCGCCGAGAACGTCGCCATTGAAGACGACGATATTGTCCGCGCGGAGCCGAGGCAGGACGTTGCGGATACCGCCACCGGTACCCATGGGTTCGGTCTCGGTGACGTATTCGAGTTCTATTCCGAGAGAGGAACCGTCACCGAAGTGCTGTTCGAACACCTCGGCCTTGAACGAAGTCCCGAGCACGACGTGATCGATACCAGCAGCCTTGATCCGCGCGAGCAGGTGATGCAAGAACGGAAGACCGGCGGTCGGCAACATAGGTTTGGGTGCCGAGAGCGTGAGCGGGCGCAAGCGAGTGCCTTTGCCGCCCACGAGAATTACGGCATCAGTGGTCTTGCTCATGTCAGCTGACATGGTCGGCCTCTCTGTTGTCTCGCTTGTCCGGATTATCGATCTGTCGCTGCCGAAGCGCCGAAGCCACAACCACCTTCGAACGCGCCGCCAAGCCCGCGCGCAGCGCCCATCTCAGGGGAGCTTGCCATACGTGTGGGTGTCGATCAGCTTGAAACCTGTACGCGCTCGCATGGTGGGCGGGAAGCATCAACTCCGGATGCCGTCCTGCCGCATGACCTTTGGAGTGAGTGACCTCGACGCCAGGGACGTACACGTTGTGCCACCCGGCGCCAGCGAGGCGGTCCCCCAGATCCACATCCTCCATGTACATGAAGTATCTGGAATCGAACCCGTTCACTGAGTCGAACGCCGAACGCCGCAGGAGCAGACACGAACCCGAAAGCCAACCGACGGCGCGTTCGGTTGCGGCTTCGTTGTCCTGTCGATACCGCTGAGTCCATCGATTGCGAGGCCACAGCTTCCCCAGCAGCGCGTGGCCGGCGCCCGAGGTGAGGTCCGGCACCGATCGAGCCGACGGGTACCGGCTGCCATCGGGCTCACGAATCAGCGGTCCCAGCGCACCTGCGCGCGGCCACCGTTCGGCGGCAGCGAGAAGGCCGTCCAGTGAGCCGCGATGCCACCGGACATCGGGGTTCGCGACGACGATGAACTCGATGTCATCGTCGATCTCGGCGACAGCACGATTGACTGCTGCTCCGTATCCGAGGTTGGCACCGGTCCGGAACAGGCGAGCATTCGGGTAGGCCGCGGCGGCAGCTTCCGGCGCTCCGTCCGTCGAGCCGTTGTCGGCCATGACGACCTGCGGTTTCTCGTCCGTGGCGGACGCGAGCGAACTCAGGAATTGATCCAGGTACTCCCCGGGCGAATAGGTCACCGTAACGACGGCCAGCTTGGAACTCACGCGGGCAAGACTATCGGTCCCAGGTTTCGGCGCGTCACGTCGTGGCCGGTCGGGCCGACTGCAGCGCGTCGCCGAGTGCGTCGCGCCACCCCCTGAACGGTGTCAGGCCGGCGCGCTCCCAGGCGGCACCGGACAGCACCGAATACGACGGTCGGGGTGCAGGACGAACGTATTCGGCGCTCGAGCACGGCCTTACTCGTTCTGGATCGGCCCCGACCCCGGCGAACACAGCGCGCGCCAGATCGAACCAGCTCGCAGTCCCAGCGTTCGTCGAATGCAGAATCGAGCCGGTCACCGGTGACGCGGCCACTTCCAGCAGCCCCGCAGCGAGATCGCGGGAGTACGTCGGCGAACCGATCTGGTCGTCCACGACGGTGATCACGTCTCGTTCGCGCTCGAGCCTGCGCATCGTCGCGACGAAATCCGTCCCGGTTCCCGTGTAGACCCATGCCGTCCGCACCACGTTGGCAGTGGGAAGCTCCGCTAGCACGGCACGCTCACCAGCCAGTTTGGTGCGGCCGTAAACACTCTGCGGCGCGGGCGCGTCGTCCGGTTCGTAGGGTGTCGTTGCTGTTCCGTCGAAGACGTAGTCGGTGGAGACGTGTACGAGCCTCGCACCAGAGGCGGCGCAGGCTCGGGCGAGGTTGCGTGGGCCATCGGTGTTGACTGCCGTTGCCCGATCGATATCGGTCTCAGCGGCGTCCACCGCGGTGTAGGCCGCGCAGTTGATCACGATCATCGACGGCTCGATGGCGTCGGCGACCGCGGACGTGTCGGTGATGTCGAGCTCGGCACTGCCGACCCCGACCGTGCGACCGGTCCGGTCACCACCGCTCGCGAGGTCGAGGATCTGCCGGCCGAGTTGTCCGCCGGCTCCGGTCACAAGGATGTTGGCCACAGTCGCAAAGTGTGGCACGCCGCCGCTGCTTGAGCGAGGCAGTGACGTTTCACAAGTAGCCTGGAGGATCGGGGGGAGTCGAAACCAAGAGAACGCATCGAGAGGACCACAGGTGACACGAGAGTCGGACGGGCCGCGAGGCGAGCCCCGCAGCCGCTCCCGTCACAGTCGGCCTCGTCGACATTCCGATCCCGCGTATTCCGAGCGTGCACAGCGACCCGAAAGGCAGGCTCCCCGGCGTCGGACCGATCCGGCCCGAGAAAGGCCTGCTCCGGCGCGACAACGGCCCACCCAGGACCTCAGGCGTATGCGGGCCCCTCGGATAGCAATCGCTGCCGCGTCCGTTCTGATCCTGCTGGTGACAGGCCTGGCGTGGCAGAGCGTCGACTCACTGCGCTCGAACATCGCCACCGCCGGCGGTCTGGGTCTCGGCAACGGCGCCGACGGCGCCGTCGACATTCTGATCGTCGGCACCGACAGCCGCACCGATGCGCACGGGAACGCGCTGACCCAGGCCGAGCTGGATTCGCTGCGGGCCGGTGACGAGGTCGCGTCGAACACCGACACCATCATCCTGATTCGAGTTCCCAACGACGGGTCGTCGGCCACCGCGATCTCGATTCCCCGCGACTCCTACGTCGAGGTCCCGGCTATCGGCATGTCGAAGATCAACGCGGCCTACGGCGCCACCAAGGAGACCCGGCGGCTCGAGTTGGTCCAGCAGGGCGTCACCGACGCCGAGGCCGACTCCACGTCGACGGAGGCGGGACGCGAGGCTCTGATCGAGTCGGTCGCGGACCTGACCGGAATCACCGTCGACCACTACGCCGAGGTCGGGTTGTTCGGTTTCGTTCTGCTCACCGACGCGGTGGGTGGGGTCGACGTGTGCCTCAACGCGCCGGTCGACGAGCCACTGTCCGGCGCCAACTTCCCGGCCGGGGAACAGACACTGTCCGGTTCGAATGCGCTCAGTTTCGTGCGACAGCGCCACGATCTACCCCGCGGAGATCTCGACCGAATCGTGCGGCAGCAGGTATTCATGGCATCGCTGGTGCGCAGTGTGCTCAGTGCGCAAACGCTGAGCAATCCGGGCAAACTGAACCAGTTGAGCGCTGCGGTCCAGCGTTCGGTGGTTCTGGACGACGATTGGGACATACTGCAATTCGCAACCAGGTTGCAGGACCTCGCCGGCGGGCAGGTGAAGTTCGAAACCATTCCCGTGGTGGACATCAACGGCGTGACCGACTACGGCGAATCGATCGTCGAAGTCGACCCGCTCTCGGTTCGGACCTACGTCGAAGGACTGCTGGACGGCACCGCCGACGAGCAGGACTCGCCGGAATCGACCGACGCCCCGGAAATCGACCCATCGTCGGTGACCGTCGACGTCGCCAACGACAGCGGTATCGACGGTCTCGCGAGCGGCGTGGCAACCTCGCTCGGCGCCCTGGGCTACACGGACGGCACTGTCGGCAACTACGAGGGGACCTCGGTTACGCGCAGCACTGTTCAGGCCGGTGATCCGGACAGTGATGCGGCGCGCTCGGTCGCGGCGGCGCTCGGTGGTCTCGAGGTCAGCTCCGATGACACGCTGTCAGAGGACACGATTCGAGTCGTTCTCACCGCCGACTACTCAGGACCCGGCGCCGACGGTGCGGTGGTTCCGGCGGACGACGTGACGGGCACGCCCGACCTCGCGGCGTCCGGCAGCGAACCTTCCGCACCTGCAATCGACGCAGGTTCGGTCGGGCCGGCCTGCGTCAACTGAACCGCCAGTCCACTGATTCGCTTTGCGCGCTCGGATAGGGTTCGTCATGTGGCTACGACCCTGACGCAGGAACTGCTCGATCCAATTCTCGCGACCGATCCGGCGGGCCCGCGGGTGACGTACTACGACGACAGCACCGGCGAGCGGGTCGAGGTGTCTGCGGTGACACTGACCAACTGGGCCGCGAAGACCGCGAATCTTCTGCGCGACGAGTTCGGCCTCGAACCCGGCGCGCGAGTATCGGTGCTGCTACCCGCGCACTGGCAGACTGCGGCGGCGCTTCTCGGCGCATGGTGGGCAGGTGCGGACGTCACCCTCGCCGCCGATCCCGACGCCGAGCTGGCCCTCGTTCACGGTGATCGGATCGACGAGGCCGGGGATGTGCCCGAGATTCTGGCGTTCTCGCTCGATGCGTTCGGGAAGCCTGTCCCGGACTTGCCAGTGGGGGTCACCGATTACGCCAGCTCGGTCAGAGTGCATGGTGATCAATTCACTCCGTCCGGGCAGCAGGGTGCCCTGGAAGGCCGGTCCGTCGGGGAAGTCCTCACTGCTGCACGCGCCCGCGCCGAGGCTCACTCACTCGCTGCAGGCGATCGCGTCCTGTCCACGCTGGCCTGGGGGAACGCCGATGAATTGATCGACGGACTGTTGTCCGTTCTGGTCTCAGGTTCGTCATTGGTGCAGGTGAATCGCCCCGACGCGAGCAAGGTGGATCGCCGCAGCGAAACCGAAAAGGTGAGCAAGACCCTCAGCTCGCTGCAATGACCACCTAGCCCGCATATCCCCCGTCTGCGAGTCCCGCTTCGATCTCGTAGCGATTGGCGGCGCCGGGATTTCGGAGTTCCTCGACCAGGTAGCGCACCGCGAACGACAGTCCGTACCGAGCCCACTGGTCCGCATGGACGGCCTCGTGCCGGAGAACCGCCACCGAGGTGTTGCGCCGCGTGAGATATACACCACCGATCGTGGTGCCACCGCGGCCGAATCCGCCTCGCATACCAGCGGCAACGAATAGGCGAGCAGCTTCGTCGTAGCCGATCTCAGCGCGCCAGCACCTGGCGTAGCCCAACGCGATGTACGTCACCACCCGCGACTGACAACGTCCTCGAGCGGCATCGCGTATCTGTGCGCGCGTGGACATGGTGCTATCCGAGAAGCTTCGCCCGCAGGGCTGCGTCCTTCTCGGCCACCATGGCCTCCAACCCTGCCTGGTAGGTGGCCATCGCCTCCCGCAGCACCGGATCAGCAGCGCCGAGAATGCGGACAGCGAGCAGTCCGGCATTGCGGGCTCCACCGATGGACACGGTCGCAACCGGGACACCGGCCGGCATCTGGACGATCGAGAGCAACGAGTCCATTCCATCGAGATACTTCAGCGGGACGGGGACGCCGATCACCGGCAGCGGTGTCGCCGACGCCACCATGCCGGGCAGGTGGGCTGCCCCACCGGCGCCGGCGATGATCGCGCTCAGTCCCCGCTCGGCGGCGCTGCGCGCGTAGTCGAGCATGCGCTGCGGTGTGCGGTGCGCGGAGACGACACCTACTTCGAAGCGCACGCCGAATTCCGCGAGCGCTTCGGCGGCGGCCTCCATCGTCGGCCAGTCGGAGTCGCTGCCCATGATGAGCCCGACCTGAGGTCCCTGCAATTCGGTCATGCGTGTGGGTCCCATCCATCGGTCCATTCGGCGTGCGACATGAAGTGAGCCGCACGTTGGGCACGTTCTGTGATCCCGCTCACATAGGTCGCATCACCGTGATGCCCACCCGCTGCGCCCACCACGTTGACGTGACCGATCTTGCGGTCCTTGCGCTCGCCCTTGCCGTACAGGTGCACTTTCACATCGGGCATTCTCGCGAACAGGTGGTGCAGGCGCTCGTCCATGCTCATGGCGGGCGCCTCGGGGGCACCGAGAATGTTGGCCATCACGGTCATCGGGGCCAGTGGCGACGTGTCACCGAGTGGATAGTCGAGCACCGCGCGCAGGTGCTGCTCGAACTGCGACGTCCGGCACCCGTCCATGGTCCAGTGGCCCGAGTTGTGCGGGCGCATCGCCAGTTCGTTGACGACGATCGCGCCGTCCACGGTCTCGAACAGCTCCACCGCCATCGCTCCCACGACACCCAACTCCGCCGCCAGTCCGAGCGCCATGCGCTCGGCCTCGATCGCGGTGTCCTCACCGAGAGCGGGAGCGGGGGCGAGAACGACGGCGCATTGACCGTTGCGCTGCACCGTCTCCACGATCGGCCAGGCCGCACCCTGGCCGAAGGGTGAGCGGGCGACCATCGCCGACAACTCCCGTCGGAGCGCCACCTTTTCCTCGACCATCAGCCGAACCCCGAGGTCGAGTTGCCGCGTGACGATGGCTTCCGCTTCGTCGGCGTCGGCAGGCATCCAGACGCCACGGCCGTCGTAGCCGCCGCGGATGGCTTTGACGACGACCGGCCAACCGTGCTCCTCCCCGAACGAGGTGACGTCGCCCACCCAGGTCACCTCGGCGAATGCCGGGATGGCAACCCCGAGTTCCTGGAGCTTGCGGCGCATACGCAGCTTGTCCTGGGCGTAGATCAGCGCGGTGGGCGGCGGCTGGACATTGACACCTGCTGCTACCAGGGCGTCGAGGTGTTCGGTCGGCACGTGTTCGTGGTCGAAGGTCAACGCGTTCGAGCCTGTTGCCACCGTGCGAAGTGCGTCCAGATCGTCGTGGTGCCCCAGAACGACGTCTGCACTGACCTGCGCAGCAGGCTCGTCGGCGCCGGCCGCGAGAACCCGCAGCGTCTGTCCCAGAGCAACCGCCGCCTGGTTTGTCATTCGCGCGAGTTGGCCCCCGCCGATCATCGCTACGACGGGCATCCCGGCATCGGACGCGCGGGGGGTACTGGGGCGCGGCGAATTGGCGGCGCCGGAGGCAGAACGTGGAGCAGTCACGGCTTCATATCGTGTCATGTGAGGACCGTTCGACGTCCGCCAGTCCCCTCCCTACTCTGAGAAGACTCTGATGATCCGCGCGCCGGTTCGTGAAATCACACCAACGTTTCGTAGACTCCTCCGTTGTGCCCACGATCGACAGAGTGCTTCATCGCCTCCCCGGCCCTGTTCGGGAAATGGCGATTCGCCATAGCGAGTTGATCAAGTTCGCGATCGTCGGTGGCACCACCATGATCTTCGATCTTGCGATCTTCTACTCCCTCAGCTTGACCGTGCTCGAGCCGAAGCCCACGATCGCAAAAATCATCTCGGGTGTGATGGCGACGATTCTGAGCTACATCCTCAATCGGGAGTGGGCCTTCAAGAATCGCGGCGGACGCGAGCGGCACCATGAGGCTCTGCTGTTCTTCACCATCAGTGGGGTGGGCGTGCTCATCGCTGCGGCACCCCTGTTCATCGCCAACAACGTCTTCGACATTCGTGAAGGTCACGCCAGCCTGACGATGCTGGTGATCGTGGACTTCGTGCTCAACTACATCATCGGCAATCTGATGCAGATGGCTTTCCGCTTCTGGGCGCTGCGCAAGTTCGCGTTTCCCGACGAGAACGGTCGCGGCGTCGCCGCCGGGTCGATCGACTACGAGCCGACCGCCGAGGAAGCCGCCGAGGAACAGCTCGGCCACAGCTAGCGTGGTTCGCGCACCGGCGGGGCAGGCGTGCTGGTCGTTCGAGACACAGTCAGAAACACCGAGAACCGGGCGGGGCGACGGCGCTGAAGTTCCAGCCGTCCGCCGTCGGCCTCGACGAGCGCACGCGCGAGGGCGAGACCGACGCCGGTCGATCCCGCTCCGGAGAATCCGCGATCGAAGATGTGCGGTGCCAGCTCGTCGCTGACTCCGGCGCCCTCGTCGGTGACCTCGATACACGCCAAGGGCTCGCGCCGTCGTTCTGAAGAGTCGAGCGCCGTGGTGTCCATCGCCGGGACCAGACGAACCGAGACCGTGCACGTGCCGCCGCCGTGCGAGAGCGCATTGTCGACCAGAACCGCCACCGCCTCGCGCAAGCGAGATCCGGTCACAGCGGCTGTCACAGTGGAGTCGCCGACGAGTTCTAGCCTGCGTGATGCTTCCTCGAAGTTACGTTTCCACTCGGCGATCACCCCCGACAGTTCGTCCAGCACGCCGATCTCCTCGGTGCCTGCTGTGCCCTCGCTGCGAGAAGCCCGGACGAGTTCGTCGATCGCGACGGTCAATCGATCTACCTGGGCCATCGCCTCGTTCGCTTCACCGACGACATCCGGGTCGGGGTGGGTGGACAATTCGTCGAGTCGGAGCCGCACAGCGGTCAACCGGCTACGCAGTTGATGGGAGACGTCCGCGACCAGCGCATGCTCGTGCTGCAGTCGACCGGCAATTTCCACCGTCGCCGAATCGAGAACTTCCGATACCCGGTCGAGTTCGGCGATTCCGTGGCGCCGGGGATCGGGACGGAAATCCCCCTCGGCAAGTCGCGCAGCGCGACGGGCGACGTCCTGCAGCGGGTCGGCCAGACGCTTCGCCGTGAGGACGGCGACGGCGGTGCCGGCAAGAATTGATCCCAACACCACCAGTCCCACGGCTCCGACGGCTTGTTGCTGCAGGGTTCGCATGTCCTCGGACGGGACCTCCAGGCGCAGCGAACCCGACGCCCCCAACGACAACGATTCGACGAGCGGAGCGGGCACGAACGCCTCTCCGATGTCGACCTGCGACGCGGCGTCCCCAGGGGTCGGGTACACGACGACGAGGCGTCCCGCCTCCGGAATCGCGAGCCGCAGCGATCTCGTGTCGAGTGCGCCCACGACCATGCCCGAAGCCCCCTCCTGAGACAGGATCTCCGAGGCCATCCGGTCGAGTCTGCGTTGCAGATCGTCGCGAGTGAAGTCCTCGACCCACAGCCACGCGGTGTACATCAGAGGTAGGCCGAGCAGCAGGGCGGTGAGGATGACCACAGCCAGAATCGATTGGAGTATGCGTCGGCGCATCGCCCGGCCCTAGTCGCTGTTGATGCGGAACCCGACGCCACGCACCGTGGCGATCCGGCGCTCCGAGACCGAGCCCTCGTCCCCGATCTTTCGACGCAGCCAGGACATGTGCATGTCGAGGGTCTTCGATCCCCGGAGCTCGGCGTCGCCCCACACTTCACGCAGGATCGTCTCTCGGGACACGACCTGCCCGGCGTGATCGAGCAGCACCTTGAGCAGTTCGTACTCCTTGTTGGCCAACGAGATCTCGGCGCCGTTGACCAGGACTCTGCGCGCCGCCGGTTCGAGTCTGATACCGCCGACCTCGACCGGGGTGTCCTCCCCGGGTCCGCGCCTGCGTAGCAGGGCCCTGACCCTGGCCATCAGCTCGGCCAACCGGAAGGGCTTGCCCACATAGTCGTCGGCGCCGGCATCGAGGCCGACGACGAAGTCGACCTCGTCGGTTCTCGCGGTGAGCATCAGGACCGCGAGCTCGGAGCTGTTGGCGCGCACCTGTCGGCACACTTCCAGTCCGTCCATGCCGGGGAGGCCGAGATCGAGTATCAGGAGGTCGAAGTGGCCCTCCAGCGCCTGCTGCAGCGCGGCCGGGCCGGTCTGCTCCACGGTCACCGTGTACCCCTCGCGCCCGAGGGCCCGCGAGAGTGGTGCGGCAATCGCTTCGTCGTCTTCGGCCAGGAGCACGTCGGTCACGACGGTCAGCCTACGTTCGCAACCTGTGAGAATGCTGCATCATCTGCGTCTGCCGCCGCGCCAACCGGGCCGAGCGGAATCGGCGACGTCCTGCGCCGACACCTCCCCGCTGGCATCGTCGTACCGGTCACGCCTGACATCGAGTGAGTCGAACACCTGCTGGTAGAGCAACGAGTGCACGCGCTGGACATGTGGAATGTCGTCGAATTCCAGTGGGTCGTCCGATGCGGAGGCGATGATCAGGGTTCCGGTCCTGAGTATGCGATCGAGCAGACCGTGGCGAAACTGCACGTTGCTGATGCGTCCCATGGGGATATCGATGCCGGAGTGCGTGATGACGCCCTGGCGCACCAGAACTCGGCGGTCGGTCACGATGAAGTGAGTGCACTTCCAGCTGATCAGCGGCGCGAGAGACCGCCACCCGACGATTGCCGCCCAGATCACGACGGTGGCGACCAGGGCGATGGTGGCGCTGGTGCCGTCGAGTCGAGCCGAGATCACGCCTACGGCGAATCCGGCGACTGCTGTGCCGAGGATGAACGTCACAGCGGGCAGGACCAGCATCTTCCAGTGCGGATGGTGATGGAGCAGCAGGTCTTCGGTGTCTGCGAGCGCGTCCTGTGGGTAGCCCATGTCTCTCACTCCTGATCGACGGCGCGCAGATGGGTGACATCACCCGCGGCCACCGCCACCGTTTCGTCGGTCTCGTCCATGCGGACGACGATTCTGCCGTGTGCGTCGACGTCGGTGGCTTTTCCGAAGAACTGCCGATCACCGGGCAGTTCGACACGCACGCGACGTCCGACCGTGTCGCAGCGCTCTCGGTAGCGGTGCGCGAGGCTGTCGGTGCTCCACTGCGAGTTCCTCCACGAATCCACCTCTGCCCCGATACCGCGGAGGATGGCACGCAGGAGGGTGTCGCGATCGGACACGGCGGCATTTTCGAGTATCAGCGAGGTAGCTGTCGGGACGGGCAACTCCTCGGTGGTCATCGAGACGTTCAACCCGATGCCCACCACCACCGACGGTGTGCCGCCGTGTGCGGCGACCTCGGCGAGAATTCCGGCAACCTTCCGACCCTCGATGAGAACGTCGTTGGGCCACTTGAGCGCAGCGTCGACGGACGCGACCGTGCGCAGGGCATCGACGACGACAACCCCGGTCAACAGCGGTATCCACCCCAGTACGGCTGGGTCGATGCCGGGGAACTTCACCAGCGCCGACACCAGCACTTGCGACCGGGGCGGCCCCGAGAACGGCCGCGCATGCCTGCCGCGGCCCGTGTCCTGGTGCTCGGCCACGAGTGCGGTCCGGTCGGCCAAGGTGTCGGCTCGGGACAAGAGGTCAGCGTTTGTCGAACCGGTTCGGTCCACCACGTCGAGTCTCGACCAGGACGCCTGGGGGCCCTCGACGAGTGCGCGGCGCAGCGCCGCGATGTCGAGCGGAGGGCGTTCGAGATTGGTCCACATGGCCCCGAGCATATTGCCACCGCACGTCTGGCGTGATCTCGCTACCGATCGGTAGCATTGCTCGGCTTCTCCGGTTGATGGACCTGGGTAGGGATCCGCATCACAGCCGTGGTTAAAGTGATTGCCCATGACCAGTGTTCAGGACTCGACTGCTGCCGAGGCGCCCGACATTCACACCACCGCGGGCAAGCTCGCCAATCTGCGGAGTCGCCGCGAAGCAGCGATGGCGCCTTCCGGTGAGGCCGCGATCGAAAAGGTGCACGCCAAGGGCAAGCTCACAGCCCGCGAGCGCATCACCGCCCTGCTCGACGAGGGCTCGTTCGTGGAGATGGATGCCCTCGCCCGGCATCGCAGCCAGAACTTCGGCATGGCCGAAAACCGGCCCTTCGGCGACGGCGTCGTCACCGGGTACGGCACCGTCGACGGCCGCGACGTCTGCGTGTTCTCCCAGGACGCCACCGTCTTCGGCGGCTCCCTCGGTGAAATCTACGGCGAGAAGATCGTCAAGGTCATGGACCTTGCCATCAAGACCGGCAGACCACTCATCGGCATCAACGAGGGCGCCGGCGCCCGCATCCAGGAAGGCGTCGTCTCCCTCGGCTTGTACGGGGAGATCTTCCACCGAAACGTTCAGGCCTCAGGCGTCATCCCCCAGATCTCACTGATCATGGGACCCGCAGCCGGCGGACACGTCTACTCCCCCGCCCTGACCGACTTCGTCGTCATGGTCGACGGCACCAGCCAGATGTTCGTCACCGGCCCCGACGTGATCAAGACCGTCACCGGCGAGAACGTCACCATGGAAGAGCTCGGCGGCGCCCACACCCACATGGAGAAGTCCGGCGTCGCGCACTACGTCGCCTCGGGCGAACAGGACGCGCTCGATTACGTGCGTGACCTGCTCGGCTACCTGCCGAGCAACAACCGCGCCGAAGCGCCCCGCATGCTCCCCTCGGATCCCATCAGCGGCGCCATCGAGGACAACCTCACCGACGAGGACCTCGAGCTCGACACCCTGATCCCGGATTCACCGAACACCCCGTACGACATGCACGAGGTCATCCGCCGCATCCTCGACGACGACGAATTCCTCGAGGTTCAGGAAGGGCGCGCCCGCAACATCATCGTCGGCTTCGGACGCATCGACGGCCGCAGTGTCGGCATCGTCGCCAACCAGCCCACGCAGTTCGCGGGAACACTGGACATCGACGCCTCCGAGAAGGCCGCCCGTTTCGTGCGGACCTGCGATTGTTTCAACGTCCCGATCATCACCCTCGTCGACGTCCCCGGATTCCTGCCCGGTACCGGCCAGGAGTTCAACGGCATCATCCGCCGCGGGGCGAAGCTGCTCTACGCCTACGGCGAGGCCACCGTGGGCAAGATCACCATCATCACCCGCAAGGCGTACGGCGGCGCCTACGACGTCATGGGCTCCAAGCACATGGGCGCCGACGTCAACCTGGCCTGGCCGACCGCGCAGATCGCCGTCATGGGTGCCTCCGGCGCCGTGGGCTTCGTCTATCGCAAGAAGCTCCTCGAAGCCGCGAAGAACGGTGAGGACGTCGACGCGCTGCGCTTGACCCTGCAGCAGGAGTACGAGGACACCCTCGTCAACCCGTACGTCGCCGCGGAACGCGGTTACCTCGACGCAGTCATCCCACCGAGCCATACTCGCGGACAGATCGTCTCCGCCCTGCGACTGCTCGAACGCAAACAGGTCACTCTGCCCCCGAAGAAGCACGGAAACATCCCGCTATGAGTGCCGACGCCATGCCTCGGGAAGTGGTGATCGACGATGCAGCCGAGATCCTCGAAGCAGTCGGCACCGACACTGCAGGCCTCGACGCTGCGGCGAGCGCGGACGTGCAGGGTGCGATTCGCATCCTCGCGGGCAATCCCACCGACCAGGACATCGCGGCGCTGGTGACGGTCCTGACATCGGCGGCGTCCGCGCCTACGCCGGTGGATTCTCGGCCACCGGAACTGTGGGGAGCGCCGGCGTCGATGCACCGTACGTATGTCCCGTTCTCGCCGTATTCGTTCGCCGCGTCTCAGCGCTACTGAATCCGTCGGTGCTCAGCTTCGTTCTCGCGTCGGCATCGCCCGCTCGTCTTGGTGTGTTGCGCAACGCGGGGATAAGTCCTCTCGTGCGGGTGTCCGGCGTGGACGAGGATGCGTTGGCGGCCGAGCTCGGGTCCGCAGCAGATTCCGAGCTGGTGGTCACTACGCTCGCGCGCGCGAAGGCGCTGGCCGTTGCCGGTGAATTCGACGACGCCGTGGTGGTGGGTTGTGATTCGATGCTCGCCATTGCCGGCGAGCTCCAGGGCAAACCTCACACCGTGGATGTCGCACGCCGACGCTGGGAGACGATGGCCGGCCGCAGGGGCGAGCTACTGACCGGTCATGCCGTCGTGCGCGTGCACGGGGGCTCAATGGTCGCGGCCGTGACGGCATGCAGCACGACGACGGTCCATTTCGGCGAACCCGGACGCGCCGATCTCGAGGCCTACCTGGCCTCGGGTGAGCCATTCGAGGTTGCCGGGGCCTTCACACTGGACGGCCTCGGCGGCTGGTTCGTGGACCGCATCGAGGGTGATCCGTCCAGTGTCATCGGGATCGGGCTACCGCTTGTTCGCCGCCTGCTCGCCGAGGTGGGCGTCACCATGGCCGAGCTGTGGTCCTCAGCCGGCGAGTAGTCCGGTCAACTCCTGGGCCCACTCCTCGGCCTGTGCCTTGGGCTTGATGTTGGACGACCCGTCGTGGCGTGCATGTTCGTGCACCTGCTGCGCGCCGAGCTCGATCAGCTTCTGCGCCATGATCTCCCCGCCGCGATTGAATGTCGCTTCGTAGATGCGATCGCCCAGCCCGAACAGCGCGAACCGAAGGCCTGTGAGATCCGGGGCGTCCTCGACGAGCGCTTCGTAGAACGGTTCGGCACCTGTGGGTAGTTCGCCCTCGCCGTAGGTGGAGCAAATGATGACGTGGAAGTCGTCGGTGTCGATGTCCGATACCTCGTACTCGAGCATGTCGCGTACTTCGGCGTCGTGGTCCACCAGTACCTCGGCGATCTTGTCCGCGACCTCCTCGGCCGTACCGGTCTCCGAACCGAACAACACGACTACTGACATGTCCTCTTCCCCCTTCTGCGGCCCTGCTGAACTTCGCTGCTCAATCGGTGGACAAGCATATCCTCACCAGTACGTGGGAGTCAGCTCCCACTTGTCGTACTCGTCGGAGATCAACGCACGTAGGTGCTCCACAGTCGGGAAGTGATCGGGGTCCAGACCGGTGACACACAGTGTTGCCGTCTCGCCCGATATGTTCCACCACACGCTCACACCGCCTTTGGTCCGCCGGAGCAGTTCGGCGGTGGTGTTCTGGGTGATCGAACGCATGGCCACGGACCGCGCAGGCACGCCGCCGATCGATCGAGCGCGAGCGCCGCGGTCTCCGAGGTTGGAGCACAGGCACAACGGAGCTGTGGCCGATCTGGACGCCTGCGCGACGATGACGTCCGGCAGCATCTGCATCAGAGGCTTGGCCAACTCGAACGAGGTGGGTTCGGATACGTCGGCGAGCGCCGTGAATGCGGCTTTGCTCTTCGACCGGATCTGCGACAGATCGGCGCGATACCCCTGGTGACCTTCGACCTGAATGGACACTCCCGATGTCGCGTTGGCACGAATGTCCCCGGGCACTCGTGTGCTCACCGGCAGGGACACCTTGATCGGAGCCGCGCCCTCGACCCGCCCGCTTCCGGCGAGAATGCCGAGCGCGACTGCGACCAGAAGACTGTTCGCGCTGCCTCCGGCGGCAGCTGCGGCAGCGGTCCATTCCTCGGTCGGACAGTCCACGACAACGGTGCTGGGCGTGAAATCTCCGACCGCCAACGGGCCGACTACCGCGCCGCTAGCGGACGGCTCGGCGCTCACCGGGGCGGAGCCAGGCGAGCCGGACAGGGCGCCGCGGACACTCCGCGCGAGTACTCGCGCGGCTCCCCGTGCCGCTGCCCCGAACTGACCGGCCGCATCCCGCACGTCCGCCTCGATCGGTCGATCCCAAGCCGAGCAGAAATCCTCGGGATCACCCGGACCCTCGATCGCGGCGATCGCTGCCGATGTGAGTGCGCCGCCGTCGCCAACGACGTGGGATGCGACCAGCGACATCGCGGAGCCACCCTCCTCGATCGTGGTGTATGCCAGTTGCCACACCGGCCCATCGATCGGGTTCAGCGCAGTCGCGGCGCGCTCGCGCATCCACTGACCCAACTGCGACGCCGGGATGCCCGCATCGGTCACGTCGAGCGGCAGCGTGTGGGATGCACGGGTCCATCGGTCGCGCGCCCCTGGCACACGGACACGCTCGACTGTTCTACCGAGGGGCCCTTCTGACAGGTTGCGCCACATGGCGTTCGCGGCCTCGCGCGGAACTGCGTCGTCGAATCGCCAGACGATCTGGTTGACGACCGGGACGTTCAGCACACACTCCATACGGAGAAACAGGTCGTCGTCGTACGTCAGTCGGCTCACTCGACAAGCGTATCGGCGTCGGGTGCAACGCACCACAGACATGTGACGCAACGCAAAGTGCGTTGCGGCTGTTCGTCTTACGCGCCCGAAACCACCATGGGGTACGTTGCAGACCGGCGACGCGGCAAAGGAGTGCTCGAGTGAAGATCGTTCTGCCGTTCACCGGCAGCCGCGGTGATGTCCAACCCGGGCTGGCCCTCGCTGTCGAACTCGCTGGTCGTGGCCACTCCATCGAATTCGGCGCACCACCGAATCTGGTGCCGTTCGCCGCCGCGGCCACGGCATCGACCGACGGCATCACCGTGGTCCCCTTCGGCCCCGACACCAAGGCGTTGCTCGAGTCGGAGCTGGTCCGCACGCGCATCAAGGCACGAAACCCCCGAACGCGCCTCGCTGCGCTGGCCGAGTTGGCCAACTTCGGGTGGGACGAGATGACGCAGCAATTGTCGAAGATGGCAGTCGGCGCCGACGCTGTGATCACCGGCACTCTGGGCCAGGAAATGGCATTCAACACAGCCGAGGCGATGGGCGTTCCGTTCATTGCGTTGCACTACTGCCCGATTCGGCTCAACGGGTCGATGTCGGTGATACCGGGTCGGCAGCTCCCGGCGGCCGTGAACCGCGCGACGTGGCGCTTGCTGGAAACAACTCGGTGGCGGTCGATGAAGAAGCGGGAGAACCAGCAGAGACACGATCTGGGTCTGCGCGCCGCCACGGCCCCCCTTCCGAAAAGAATTTCCGCGTACGGCGGCGTCGAGATCCAGGCGTACGACGGTGCACTGTTCCCCGGTCTCGAGCGCGAATGGGCGAATGAGCGTCCGTTCGTCGGTTTTCTCGAACTCGTCTCCACCGCAACCACTCCGGGTACCGACATCGGCGTGGGCTCGCCACTGCGCACGTGGATCGACGACGGGACCGCGCCACTGTACTTCGGGTTCGGAAGCATGCCTGTTCGCGACCCGCAGTCACTGGTGGACACGATCGAGAATGTCTGTCGCAGAAACGGATACCGCGCGGTGGTGAGTTCGGGATGGAGCGCACTCTCGGTACGAATCGTGCCCGGATCGGTTCTCGCAATCACCGGCCCGGTGGACCACGCGGCGGTGTTTCCGCTGTGCCGAGCGGCAGTTCATCATGGCGGAGCCGGGACGACGGCGGCGAGCATACGCGCCGGGCTGCCCACGATGGTCTGCTGGTTCAGCGCGGACCAACCGTTCTGGGGTGCGGCGCTCGTTCGAACCGGCGCCGGAGTCTCGATGAAGTTCTCGGCCCTGAACACGGACAGTCTGACCGAGCGCCTGGCGACTCTACTCGCTGATCGAACTGCCTCTCGGGCACAGGAACTGGCCGCGTCGATGACGCCACCGGCAGACGCAGTTCGCGCGTCCGCCGACATCGTCGAACGCGCGTTCACCACAAGCGATATGTGAGGTCCCACCGGCGAAGGACGGCAGCGACCGCCTCGCGCATCTGTTCGTCCGTCCTGATGCGGTCCGGATCCATGCCGTGCACCGTGATCGTTACCGTGTCCGCAGTTTCACACGCCCAGGCCGTCGATCCACCTCCGAGTGAACGCGCGAACGCCGGGTCGGCTCCGGCGAAAATCGCTCGTGCCGAGATACTTGCAGCCGCGAAACCACCGATCATGGCGAAGTCGTCGGGGACTCGACCGAGATTCGAGCACAGGCCCTCGGCGCCGTCGGACGGCATCGGCATTCGCGCGACGAGCGAATCGGGCAGCATCTGCACGAGTTGGAGCGGCACGGCAGCAGCGGCGTTGCCGGTCTGCAAACGAGCAGTGAACTCGGTGAGAGCGGTCTTGACGGCCTTCCGGATTCGAGTCAGGTCCCGGTCCGCGGTCTCGGACACCGGCACCCGAACCGGGACGATCTTCGTCGAGTTGGCATCGAGATCGCCGATATCGCGGTCGCTGTACGGCAGTGACCACCGTAGTTCGTCCCCGGGGCGCGCACGGCCGAGCCGTTCGGCCAGTGCGGTCATCACTCCGATGAACAGAGACGTCGACGTTCCTCCCCATTCCGCGGCAGTTGCCTTCCATTCGTCGGCCGGGCATTCGATCACCACGTATGGGGGACTCCACAGATCACTGTTGCCTGCCACGACACTGCGGTGCGGCTGCTCGGGCTTGGGAGCGGCGCCGGGCGACGGCGCGCGACCGATCCCCGCGATACCGTCGGCCACCGTCCTGGCGGCCCACTCCACGATCGGTTTCAGCTCTCCGATCGTATCGTCGAAGTCGTCGACGAGCCCCCTGATCAGGGACGGCCGGGAGCCCAGGTCGGCGGCACGCACGCTCGGTTGTGCCTGATTGGCCTGGCGTACTGCAGCGATCATGGCCGCACCGTCTGCGATCATGTGCGAACACACCAGCGACAGCACCATCCCCCCGCCGTCGATGCGGGCAGCGGCGAGTTGCCAGCCCGTACCTTGCTCGGGGTCGAGCCCGTCGACAACCCGTTGCTCCGCCCAGCAACGTACGGCGTCCTGAGCAATTGTGGTGGACGCAAGGTCCAACGGCATCGACTCCTCCGATTGCACCCATCGGTGGCGTGCCGTCGGGAGCATCGGTGCAAGGACCGCCCGCGCCAACAATCCCTGCGAGAGATTCGTGTGCAGCTTCTTCAGCTCCGCGTCGGGCAGTGCGTTGTCGAACCGCCACACAAACTGATTGAACACTGGATTACCGATTCCGTGGTGCATTCGCAGGAACAAATGATCCGCAAATCCAATTCGTGCCATTAGCAGAACGTACTACATGGACAAAACGGCGAGCGAGATGAATTCTCGGTAACGCCTCTACGAAACTGCGCCGTAACAAATGAACAATGTTCATACAGATCGGTAGGTTTATTCGAAAGGCTCCGCATGCCCGGGGTCGACAGGGTTCGACAACACATCGCACCCGATACACACAGCGATACGTCCCGCAAGTCGGAACCTCAGACTGCCTGAATCTGCTGATGTGCAGCGCTATTCGAGCGGCCGTCATCGCGAATCCTCCACAGGATGCCGCTTCCGCCATCGGTCACCGCCTCCGTCAACCCCGTCGTCGGTGATCAACAACACTTTTTTGCATAGCGAATTACATTGGCATTCGACCTACTCTGAATTGAGGACGTTCGACCCTTGCATTGCCGCCGGGGCGGACACACGGGCGTTACATACGGTCGGTTCGTGTCAATTCGATTCACCGAGAACGAATGCGCGAACACTTATGAATTCGGCCGTACGAGGTCCGCTCCACCCGAAACTCGACGCACGAAAGCTCACCCCCCTCACCTAAGCCAGCCTCGGCTGGCCGAGCTCGGAATTGGATAAGCGATGGAATACACGGAACTGGCTGACTATCCCCTACCTGCCGGCACGCTGACCGAATGGTTGCCCGTGGTCACCGACGCCTCGGCATGGAACGCGGACGACCGACCGGTGTCCTTCACCCACGAGGATCACTGCAGTCGAGGCAACGACGGATCGTGGATCGGCACCGTCTTCGAGATTCACCGCCGCTTCGACGTCGAGGTGATGCGGCGCACGATGGCAAGCTACATCGCGCGGCACGAGGCGTTCCGCACCCGCGTCGAGCGTGACGATTCGACCGGCATCTGGCGCCGACACACTGTGCAGGCGGACGCCGTTCGAATCGAAGACCGCCCAGTACACGGAACGAGAACCGAATCGCAGGTTTTCGGTCACCTGCAGGCATGGTTCGCCGATGCTGTCTCGCCTACGCTGTGGCCGCATTTGGTGATGGCCACAGTCGTGCCGGAACCGCGGGTGGCCGCGAGCGCGCCGCAGACCGAGAAGTTCCTGATCGTCTTCGCCGCCGACCACTCCGTCATGGACGCCTACAGCCAGATCTACGCGATCAACGAGATCGATCGGCTGTACGCCCAAGCGTTGGACGGCACCGACCCCGGCCTCCCTGCAGTCGGTAGCTATGTGGACTTCTCTGCCCACGAGCGCCGAGTGGGTGAAGCACTGACGCCACAGGACAAGGCAGTTTCGGCCTGGAGCAGTTTCCTCGCACACGAGGAAGGCCGATTCCCGGCGTTCCCCTTGCCCCTGAACGCAATTCCAGAACAGAGTGATGCGGAATCGGCTGTGCCGGCGAGCCCGGCACTCCGTCAGAGCAGTGTGTCCTCGTGGTTGCTCACCGCTGCCCAGGTGGAGAAGTTCAACGCGGCCTGCCGTGCGTCCGGCCAGAACATGCAGTCGGGCATTCTGGCAGCACTCGCACTCGTCAATGCGCGGTTGTCCGGCGACGGCACCTTTCGCACCGTCATGCCGATGCACACGCGCCACACGCCGGAGTTGGCGGCCAGCGTGGGTTGGTATGTCGGAATTGCGCCGATCGAAATCCGGCTCGACGAGGCCCGCACGTTCGCCGATGCGATCCACTGCGCAGCGGCCGGGTCGAACGAGAACAAGGCGTTGGCGGTGGTCCCGTATTCTCGTGTAGCGGCACTGTTGGGTTCGACGGAGATACCTCGCTTCGTCGTGTCGTACATCGATCTGCGATTCCTGCCCGACGGGCACGAGTGGCAGACCCGCAAGGGGCGTGCTTTGCGCAGTGAGTGCCACGCCGAGAACGAGGTGTACTTCTGGATCAACCGGACGCTGGACGGACTCAACATCTCCGCTCGTTTCCCGAGCTCGGATGTCTCGACCACGAACGTTCATCGCTTCGTCACCGAGTTCGTCACGGTCATGACCGAAGTCATCGACGAGCCGACCGAGGCGCTGGACTCCGTGGTCGACGCCGTCGGAGCCGGCAGAGAATAGGAGCACGGGTAGCCGAAATGATCATCACCGCAATGGGTAATTGGAAGCCGAGGCCCGGCCGTCTGCTCGAATGGCATCCGACGATGGACGCCGTCCGTGTCGCTCAGGCAGCGCCGGTGCACCCTGCACCGCCGTCCTTCTTGCAGGAGGACCACCTGCGGGCTGCTGCAGCGGCAGCAGAACGCGGTGATGCTCATCATGCATACACCGGAGTCGCCACGGAGATCGACGGTGTGCTCGATCGCGATGCGCTCTCGCGCGCGATCGCGGCTTACGTACTCAGGCACGAGGGACTGCGGTGTTGGTTCGAGGTGGACCACACCGTGGTGCACCGCCGGTTGGCCGAACCTGCGGTGGCCGCCTTCGAACCGCGCGAGGCCGGTTCCTTCGACTCGGACGAGCAGTTTCAGCAGTATGTTCGCTCGCGATTCTCCGCTGAGGCAACGGCGTTCGAGTGGCCAGGTTTCGTAGTTGGTGCGATCGAGCGCGAGGACGGCTTCACGCTGTACTACGGGGCCGATCACGCATTCACCGATGGCGGCTCACAGGCGCTGGTCATCAGCGAACTCGCGGATCTGTATGCGCTCGAAATCGGAGCCGAGGCACCGGTACCGGCTCCAGCCGGTAGCCATCTCGACTACGCGGCACAGGAGCGCGACCGTGCAGCGCAGTACGACGCGGACTCACCCGAAATCTCAGCGTGGAGAGACGCATTCGCAAAAAACCACGGGAAGATGCCCCGTTTCCCTCTCGACCTCGGACTGGCCGCGGGTGAACGCGGACAGGTCCGAGTCGCCGAACGGCATCTGCTGGACGCCGAGGAAACTGCTGCTTTCGAGCGCGCATGCAAGGCCGCGGGTGCTCGTATCAGCAGCGGAATCTTCGCCGCAGTGGCCGTGACCGACCACGAACTCGCCGCGCGCGAAAGCTACTTCGGCATCACGATGCTGAGCACCAGGCACCTCGGTGACTACGGCCAGTCCCAGGGATGGTTCGTCAACTTCGCTCCCGTCGCGTTCGACGTCGCGGACGCCCGGACGTTCTCCGGGGTCGCGGCGCGAGCACACGATGGGTTCGACAGGGCCAAACAGATCGGAAAGGCACCCGTTCACGCAGTCCTCGGCGCCCTGGCCGCGGATGGAACCTTGGGCGACGAGCTTGCGGTCAGCCCGAACATGCTCTCGTACATCGACTTCCGCTGGTTTCCCGGCGTCGGTCGTCCCGCTGACGCCCGCGCTCGACACTTCACGGGCGAGGGCAGCACCTCCAACGCATCTATGTGGGTCAACCGCGATCACGAGAACCTGTATCTGTGTGCTCAAATTCCCGACAACCCCACGGCAACGGAATCGGTCGAGCGCTACCACGATCATCTGCAGTACGTTCTCAGCACGGTTGCCCGAGAGGGCGAGTATGCGGTGCGTACGGTCGACAAGGTGGGCAGCTGAGGGATGCATGTCACCTCGATCGCGCAGTTTCGTATCGAACCCGGCACGTATCTCGAGTGGCCGGTAGCGCTGGGCGCGGGTGAGGAATCAGCGATTCCGCCGTCGTTCAACCAGACATTTCACCTCTCGCCCGCCCTCGGTGCTGGCCCGCCCTCCCCGACCGTGTGGATCGCGGCGGCGTTCGAGGTGCCCGGGCGTCTCGACGTCGATGCCGCGACCTGGGCGATCTCGCAGTTCATCGAACGTCATGCCGCCCTGCGAACCACGTTCACCGCGAGCACGTCCCCCGGGGACGGCCCCGGCATCGACAGGCGCGTGCACAACGCAGCCGATGTTCGGGTGGGGCACCCCGCCGTGCGCGGGTTCGACGACGGCGATGGTCTTGCCTCGCATCTGCGCGCCCGTCTAGACGCGACGTGTCACCCATCGCGCCATCCCTCGTATTGTTTTGCGGCAGTGGATCGCTGCGAGAGTTCGACGATCGTGTGCGGATTCGATCACGCGCATGTGGACGCGGTGTCGATCACCGTAGCGGTCGAGGAGTTGTCTGCCCTCTATCAGGCCTACTCCTCAGGCGGTACGGCCGAACTCGACCCGGCCGGGAGCTTCGTCGAGTACTGCGCGATGGAAGCCGATACGCCGGCCGTCCCACTGTCCGACCGACGTATTGCTGCCTGGTCTCGTTTCGTCTCCGACTGTGGTGGCGGGGCACCGTCGTTTCCGTTCGATCTCGGCGTCGCGCCGGGCGAGAAGGCGCCGCAAGAGACGACCGTGCATGCGCTCGCTTCGGCGGTGGCGACGCAATCCTTCGAGCAGCATTGCCGCACGCTCGGCGCCGGTATGTTCGCTGCGGTCGCGGCCGCAATGGCGCAGGCGTGCGTGAAGATCGGCGGGCCCCGCCGGCTTCCCCTGCTGTTTCCGCTACACACCCGGCACGAGAAGCGATTCGCGCACGCGGTCGGGTGGTTCACCACCAATGCGCCGATGACGGTGACCGTCGGCAACAGCTTCGCCGATACGCTGGAATCCGCCCGATCCGAGTTCCGCGCGGCGCTGCCGCTTGCCACCGTTCCTATCTCGCGGATTCTCGGTGCGCTGGGCGAGGAGTTCGTGCGGACTCGCGAGGACGTGTTCATGATCTCGTACGTCGACTACCGTTCGCTGCCGGGCGCCGGTGCGAGCGCGCGGCGCGCACACCACATCAGCAATGTCACCACCGCCGACGACGCTCAGTTCTGGATCTCGCGCACCGACGAAGGACTGTCGTTGCGGGCCCGCTTTCCCGATACGCCGCGGGCACACCGCGTTGTGCAACAGTTCGCCGCGGCCCTGACAGAGGCGATACTGGCGGTGTCTGTCGAGTCCGAGCAATCGCGGGAACTCTCGCTCACCGGAACGACAGCCTAGGATCGACAGTGTCAGCTCGAATCGATCCCCCGTAGGAGCGAAGAAGAAGTGCCCATCGCAGCAGACCCCACCCCCACGTTCGCCGACTATGAGCACCCGGACCGCCTGGTGTCCACACAGTGGCTCTCCGCCCATATCGGAACTCCCGGCCTCAAGGTGGTCGAATCCGACGAGGACGTGCTGCTGTACGACGTCGGCCACATCCCCGGCGCCGTCAAGGTCGATTGGCATCTCGACCTCAACGATCCCGTCGAGCGCGACTACATCGACGGTGAGCAGTTCGCAGCACTCATGAGCCGTAAGGGCATCTCGCGCGATGACACCGTCGTCATCTACGGCGACAAGAGCAACTGGTGGGCCGCATACGCACTGTGGGTCTTCACGCTCTTCGGCCACGAGGATGTACGCCTGCTCGACGGTGGCCGCGACGCGTGGTTGGCCGAGAACCGGGAGACGACGCTCGACGTACCGGACTCCCCTGTTACCGAATACCCCGTCGTCGAGCGTGACGATGCACCGATTCGGGCATACGCGTCGGATGTCCTGAGCAGCCTCGGCACCATCCCACTGATCGATGTGCGCTCGCCTGCCGAGTACACCGGCGAACGTACCCACATGCCCGATTACCCCGAGGAAGGCGCGCTGCGGGGCGGTCACATCCCGACCGCGGTGAGTATCCCCTGGGCCAAGGCTGCGGCAGCCGACGGACGTTTCCGCACGCGCGCCGAACTGGACGAGATCTACGGCGAGATCGTCGCCCAGGAAAAAGTCATTGCCTACTGCCGGATCGGCGAGCGATCGAGCCACACGTGGTTCGTTCTCACGCATCTCCTCGGCCACAGCTCGGTGCGCAACTACGACGGATCGTGGACGGAGTGGGGTAATGCCGTGCGTGTGCCCATCGCTCGCGGCGACGAGCCCGGCGACGCACCTTCCAAGCAGTAGAGATGGCGGAGATGCCTGAGTCCTTGGCCGAGATAGTCGAAGACTTCGCGGCCGTCGACGGGCAGAACAAGCTGCAGCTTCTTCTCGAGTTCAGTCGCGAGCTGCCCGAGTTGCCTGCCCACCTGGAACAGGCGGCGATGGAACCGGTCCCGGAATGCCAGTCCCCGCTGTTTCTGTCCGTCGATTCCGCCGACACCGACCATGTGCAGCTCTACTTCAGCGCTCCCCCGGAGGCGCCGACCACCCGTGGGTTCGCATCGATTCTGCACCAGGGACTGCACGGGCACAGCGCCCGCGCGATTCTGGACGTGCCCGACGACTTCTATCTCGCGCTCGGCCTCGGCGATGCGGTCAGCCCGCTGAGACTGCGCGGAATGTCGGCGATGCTCACGCGCATCAAGCGGCACCTGAGGTAGTCACGTCGATCGAGACGACCCCGTGGACGCCCACGTGGGTCGTCTTGATCGATTCACCTGCACTCGGTAGACTCGCGACCGGACGAGCGAGCCCTCACGCCGTTTCGTCCGATCTTCCGTCATCGATCGAGAAATGGTAGTGCCGCATGGAGTTCACCGAGCTGGCGGACTACGCCATCCCAGCGGGCACCATCACCGAGTGGATTCCCAGCGTCGGCCCACACGCCGCCACCCCCGCCCTGGCCGGGTGGCAGCCCGATGACCGCCCGACGTCCTACGTCCACGAGGCGCACCTTCGACACAGCCACGCCAGCCCCCGCCGAGGCAGTGAAAGCTGGCTTGGGGCCGCTTTCGAGATCGACGGTCCGCTCGACAAGCCCGCGTTCAGACGGGCGGTGCTGGCATGGATCGACCGACACGAGTCGATGCGTTCGCACGCCTCGATCGACGAGCCATCCGGTCAGCTTTCGCGCGTCACGGCCGCCAAAGGCGCCATCGACATCTGGCAGGTCGAACAGGAACCGTGCGCGCAGTCCGACGAAGTGTTCGACCATCTGCAATATCTGTTCGACGAATACACTTCACCACTGGCCTGGCCCGCGTACGCCTTCGTGACGCTCGAGCCTCTCGAACCGACCCGGCCGTCGGGAGAGCACAACAGGATCACCGTCTTCTTCGCCGCCGACCACTCCATCATCGACGGCTTCTCCACCGCGCTCGTCGCTCACGAGATTTCCGTTCTGTACGCCGAGGCCAAAGACGGGCGACCTGCGGACCTGTTCGAGGCGGGCAGCTACCTCGACTTCGGCGTCTCGGAGCGGCGAATCCACGCCGAACTCGAGCACACGCACGATGCAGTGGTGGCGTGGAAGGAATTCCTCGACGACGGAGACGGCGAATTCCCAGCGTTCCCCCTCGATATCGGCCAGCCCAATTCACCCACCACTCCCCAGGGCGGGTTGTCGGCGTGGATTCTCGACGCCGAGCGCGCCGACGCTCTGTCTGTTGCATGCCGGAAGACGGGCAACAGCCTCTTCGCGGGGCTCCTCGCGGCACTGGCGGTTGCCGGCGCGGAACTGTCCGGCACCACGGAGTTCAGAACGATCAGTCCCGTCCACACGCGCGACCAACCACAGTGGGTCTCTTCTCTCGGGTGGTTCGTCGGCCTGTGTCCGCTCGCGTTCGACCTCGCCGATGCAGACTCTTTCGCGTCGATCGTCGCGAAGGCTTCGGATCAGGTCAACAGGACCAAACCTCTCGCGCGAGTACCCCTCGACCGGGTGTTCAAGGCCCTCGGTACCAGCGCGACGCCGCGCTTCGTCGTCTCCTTCATGGACGTGCGGTTCGCGCCGATGGCCGATCACTGGCACGAGTGGAACGCGCGCGCACTCCGCAGCAAGCACTACGACCACGACGTGTACCTCTGGATCAACAGAACTCCGCGGGGACTCAACATCGCCGCGAGATATCCGAACACCGAAACCGCGACCGCCAACGTGCATCAGTACGTCGGCGCTCTGCGTCGAATTCTCGACGAGGTGGTCGACACAGGTAGCGCCACCCTGCCCGAGCACGGCCTTCGCGGCCACCCTATTGGCACGGCGCCAATCGGACCGATCCCTACCGATCAGTAGGTGAGGCTCGCATTTTCGGGGAGTTCGTCGAAATCAGCATCCAGTTGGGATGCCGATCCGGGCTGTGCTTAAACTCCGGAGAGATGAAGTAACGTGCGGCACACACGGCCAGCACAGAACACTCGACACCTCAGGAGGCTCAGTGCCCAGCCATGCCAGTGCGCGTATCACCAAGGTTCTCGTCGCGAACCGCGGCGAGATTGCAGTTCGGGTGATTCGAGCGGCAGCGGACGCCGGCCTCACCAGTGTCGCGGTTTACGCAGAACCGGACGCCGATGCACCTTTCGTTCGCCTCGCCGACGAAGCTTTCGCCCTCGGCGGTCAGACGTCGGCCGAGTCCTACCTGGTCATCGACAAGGTTCTCGACGCCGCGAAGAAGTCCGGCGCCGACGCCATCCACCCGGGCTACGGCTTCCTCTCCGAGAACGCCGAGTTCGCCCAGGCCGTCATCGACGCCGGACTGATCTGGATCGGGCCGTCCCCGCAGTCCATTCGCGACCTCGGCGACAAGGTCACCGCCCGCCACATCGCTGCCCGCGCGAAGGCCCCGTCGGTACCCGGCACCGCCGAGCCCGTCAAGGATGCCGACGAAATCCTCGCCTTCGCCGACGAGCACGGCCTCCCCATCGCCATCAAGGCAGCCTTCGGCGGCGGCGGACGCGGCATGAAGGTCGCCCGCACCCGCGAAGAAATCCCCGAGTTGTTCGACTCCGCCACCCGCGAAGCCGTCTCCGCATTCGGCCGCGGGGAATGCTTCGTCGAGCGCTACCTCGACAAGCCCCGCCACGTCGAAGCACAGGTCATCGCTGACCAGCACGGCAACGTCGTCGTCGCCGGCACCCGCGACTGCTCCTTACAGCGCCGCTTCCAGAAGCTCGTCGAAGAAGCCCCGGCACCGTTCCTCACCGCCGAGCAGCGCGCCGAGATCCACTCCTCCGCCAAGGCCATCTGCAAGGAAGCCGGTTACTACGGCGCTGGCACCGTGGAATACCTCGTCGGCCAGGACGGCCTCGTGTCCTTCCTGGAGGTCAACACCCGCCTGCAGGTCGAGCACCCTGTCACAGAAGAGACCTCCGGCATCGACCTCGTGCTCCAGCAGTTCCGCATCGCCAACGGCGAAGAGCTCTCCATCACCGAGGACCCCGAACCCCGCGGACACTCCTTCGAGTTCCGCATCAACGGCGAAGACGCCGGCCGCGGCTTCCTGCCCGCACCCGGTCCGGTCACCACGTTCGTCGCCCCCTCGGGTCCGGGTGTGCGCGTCGACTCCGGTGTCGAATCCGGCAGCGTGATCGGTGGCCAGTTCGACTCCATGCTCGCCAAGCTGATCGTCACCGGCGCCACCCGCGAGGAAGCTCTGGCCCGTTCGCGTCGCGCACTGGCCGAGTTCAAGGTCGAAGGCCTAGCCACGGTCATCCCGTTCCACGCAGCCGTGGTCTCCGATCCCGCGTTCGTCGGCGACGGCGAATCCTTCGATGTCCACACTCGTTGGATCGAGACCGAGTGGGACAACCAGGTTTCCCCGTTCACTGCGGGCGAGCCCCTCGAAGAGGACGAGGCCCTTCCACGTCAGTCCGTGGTCGTCGAGGTCGGCGGCAGGCGCGTCGAGGTGTCGCTTCCGGGACAGTTCTCCCTCGGTAACGGTGGGGGTGCAGCTGGTGGTGGAAATGCCGGCGGCGCGATCCGCCGTAAGCCCAAGCCACGCAAGCGCGGCGGCGCCGGGGCGGGAGCTGCGTCCGGTGACGCCGTCACCGCACCCATGCAGGGCACCGTGGTCAAGGTCGCCGTCGAAGAAGGCCAGGAAGTCGCCGAGGGCGATCTCATCGCCGTCCTCGAAGCGATGAAGATGGAGAACCCGGTCAACGCTCACAAAGCGGGCATCGTCACCGGCCTGACCGTCTCCCCAGGATCGGCCATTACGCAGGGCACGGTCCTCGCCGAACTGAAGTAGCTGCGCACAGGTTCACGAGATCGAGCGACGTCCGGGTTAGTCTGTTTTCATGACAGAGAACCCGGACGTTCGCATCGGTACGGCCGAACGCGAGCAGGCATTGTCCAATCTCAGCGAGCACCTGAGTGCGGGGCGAATCACGCTGCCGGAGTTCGATGAACGCAGTGCCGTCATCGCAGGGGCGCTCACACGCGGTCAGCTCGATTCCGTCTTCACCGACCTGCCATCGCCCTCGCTTGCCCCGACCGGGTCGCGGCCGCTGGACATCTCGAAGTCGAACGCGCCGGCCGGACGGGCGGGCCAGGACGCGGCGGATAGCGGTTGGGATTGGCGCAAGACCGTCATGTCCATTTCCCCAGTCGTCGCGCTCATTCTGTTCTTCGTGGTGCCGGTCTCGAACAGTTGGCTCTTCTTCTTGCTCGTCCCTCTCGTCGGCGCCGTTGTCTATGGCGGTGAGCGATCGAAAGACAAACGGAAAGGTCGCGAGTGAAAACCGAAGCCCTCCTGTTCGACGTGTTCGGCACGGTGGTCGATTGGCGCACCAGCGTCGCGGAGCAGTGCGCAGCCGTGTTGCCCGGTTCGGTCGACTCCTTCGCTTTCGCAGACCGGTGGCGCAGCCTGTATCAGCCGTCGATGGAACAGGTCCGTTGCGGCGCACGCGAATTCACCCGGCTCGACGTGCTGCACCTCGAAAGTTTGCGCGTCGTTCTTTCGGAATTCGGTGTAGACCTGCCAGAGAGCACGATCGTCGAACTCAACCGTGTGTGGCACCGGCTGACACCGTGGCCCGATTCGATCGACGGACTCACTCGATTGAAGTCCCGATTCATCGTCGCGCCTCTGTCCAACGGCAACGTGTCTTTGCTTCTCGACATGGCGAAGAACGCGGGGCTGCCCTGGGATGCCATCCTCGGCGCAGAACCGGTGCGTGCATACAAGCCGACACCCGAGTCATATCTCCGCACCGCTGACATTCTCGGCCTGCAACCCCACCAGTGCATGCTGGTCGCCGCACACAACGACGACCTCGCCGCAGCCCGCGACTGCGGCTTCGACACCGCGTTCGTGTGCCGCCCCACCGAACACGGTGCGCATCAGAGCAGCAACCTCGGCCCTACCTCCGACTGGACGTACAGCACCGGTTCGATATCGGAGTTGGCGGATCGACTGAACTGCTGACCTCAGGCAGGCCTACCGTCTACGAGGTACGAATGGGTCAGCATTTCGAGGAAGTGCCCGGTCGGATCACGGAAGTACACTCCCCGGCCTCCGTGCCCGTGATTGACGACGCCCGGCTGAGTCATTCGTGGATCAGCCCAGTGCTCGATTCCATCCTCGACGAGCCGCGCATATGCGGAGTCGAACAATTTTTCGTCGACGCGGAACGCGTAGTGCTGGAACTGGATATCGTCGAATGGCGGTTCGGCGAACTGAACAAGCGTGCCGTCGGTGAGTTGGACGTTGAGGAAGAACCCCCACGACGGGGCTTCTGGTAGGTCGAAGATTCGGCGAAAGAACGACGCCGATTCGGTTCGATCTTTCGAGACGACAATGGTGTGGTCGAACGAGATGGACAACGCTGCCTCCGGGCAGTACGACGCCTCCATGCCTGACGCAGTCCGCCATCGACACGCGACGATGGGGAACATCGTGCCCGCAGCTTGCGAGGCGTGTCAATACCCGCCCCAACGTTCTCGGACATCGACGAGCGAGCCGCTGGCCCATTGATTCACTTCGGAACGGGACCGAAGGCGAACGACGTACCTCCGCCCCCTAGAACGGTGGGGGTTGGTGTTGTTCGCGGATTCTGAGTATTGCTGTGTGTTCTCGGAATCTGCGGCGGATTTTTCGGATGCGGCTTCGGGCTTCGTTGGCGGTTGCAGCGCGTTGCTCGGTGATGGTTGGTGGGTTCTGGCCTTCGGGGATGTTCTTCTCCCACCACGTTTCTTCGGTGTGATCGATCGCGGGCACCCGTTTGCTCCGCCGCACGGGATGCACGGTGGTGGGTAACGCGAACTCCGGCAGAGTGATCCGCACGATCCCGGCGCGCGAGGTCCACACGATCGCACCATGGGCA
>Ga0208469_100004_pt1 | contig 234664 bp, 208 predicted proteins | sample DeeseametaMP0758_FD_184203 | JGI IMG/M metagenome (GOLD analysis project Ga0208469, IMG submission 184203) | Marine microbial communities from the Deep Atlantic Ocean - MP0758 (SPAdes) | ecosystem: Environmental > Aquatic > Marine > Oceanic | place: West of Cape Town, South Africa, South... | reverse complement strand
AGGCTTCTACAACCCGCGTCGTCGACATTCAGCGCTCGGGTACCGATTCCCGAACGACGTCCACTACAGTTACCAGCAGCCCGCGATCGCGGCCTGAAATAGCCATCTCCATTGTCCGAAATCCTCGCGGCAGATCACACTGCCCATGCGGGCGAGCACTACCGCCGCAGCCCACTTCCTCGGTACCGGACTCCACCCGTTACCCCCATGGAGCCACCGTCACCGCCAGCCGCCCCCTCATCCACATCACCGCCGACCTCGAAACAATCCTTGGCCTGCACAATCGCAACGCCTACCTCCACGGTTACGGACCCCTCGACCCCACCACCCTGCGCGCCCTCGCCCGAGACGCCACCTGGCAAATCATCTTCACCACCAGCCGCCGATACCTCGACACCCTCACCGATCTCACCGACCCCGACCCGCCACCGTCGGGATCGACCGTTCACACACCGCAATGCACCTGTACTTGCGGCACCCCGCCACGCCCACACACCGACCCCCACCACACCCCCGACCCGTTCGCGGACCTCCTCGCCGCAGCAGCCGCCGAACACGACCGCCACACCGCACACTTGCCCACCCGCATGAGCACACCCACCCGCACACAAACCACTGACGACCGACGCCGAGCAACCCTCACCACCACCGACAACAAAGACGACCCGAACCCCGACACCGAGACCGAAGGCACCGACACCGGCAACAACGGATTCCTCTACGACACCGACCTACTCGCCGACCTCGCAGAACCCGAACCTGCCAGCACCACCCCCGACCTGATCCTCGGGCGCACCCGCCCCCTCTCAGCCGGACACCTACCCGACCCGCCACCGAACCCGCCACGGGCGCCTGCGCCCGCCACCACCGCCGCAGGCCTCGCCGACTACTACCGCGCCGTCGTCGCAGGCGACCCACACCACGATCACGCCGAACACCCCGACGGCCACGGCGGTCATCCGACACCTCCACCCGGAGCCCTCACCTACACCCCCGGCACAGCACTCGCGACGTACATCCGCGCCCAATACCCCACCTGCCGCCACCCCGGCTGCACCATCGCCTCGAACCGCTGCGACCTCGACCACATCGTCGAATTCGACCATCACAACCCCCACCGCGGCGGCTGGACCATCGCCGCCAACCTCGCCCCCTACTGCCGCACCCACCACAATCTCAAGACCAGCAAACTCTGGACCACCGAAAAACTCCCCTATGACGTCATCCACACCACCGACCCGCACGGCAACCACTACTTCGACCCACCCGAACTATGAGCGCGCACATAACCTTCGAGCAGACAGAGTCCCGGCCGGGATAGGCTGCGGGCGTGTGGAGAGCAGTGTGGTGGGCCCTGGCTGTGGTCGCAGTGGCCGTCACCGCGAGTGACGGGACCTCGATGGCGATGGGTGATATGTCGTTGTCGTGTTCCAAGATCGGTGAAGGCGGATCTTTCTACCAATGCGATGACCGTGCCATCGACGTACTAGGGGTATGGCCGTTGGTCTGGGTTGTACTGTTGCTCGCGGCACCCCTCGTGGTGGCAGCATTGGCCATGCGTGAGTGGGTTTCCTGGGTCGCTGTTGCGGCGCTCGTCGGTCTGTCTTTCGCCTGGCTTCAGCTATGGGCCGCGCCCTCTTTTTGGTACCTGCTTATCTATGCTGTTCCCTTGGCGGCCCTCGGAGCAGTCGCCGCCACGTTCCAGCCCATTACCCCGCGCCCAGGAACGTCAGGACGCCGTTCTACTTCAGTGGCGTAGATCTCCAGGTCACCCAGGTACGACGGCGATCCCGACTGTTCCGTCCTTGCCACGGCGAAGTGAACTGCCCTTGACCACCAGCCATCCTACGATGCCGTACTTCGACGTGATCGCCGCGCGAGCCGTCTCGGTCCCCGCCGCGTCGAGGACTTCGGCGATGCCGTCGACAGCGTCGCCCTCGATCTTTCCGCGTGCCGAGCAGGGCGCGACGGTGACCTTCGCATTGCGCCTGATCCGTTTGACCTTCCACGAATCGGCCGTGGTCCAGACGAGGAGTCGGTCGCCGTCGCGCGCGCCCCACAGGGGTGTCGCGACGGGCGTACCGTCCTTCTTGAACGTAGTGAGCGAAACGTACTTTCCGTCGGCGATCTCCTGGAACGTAGCCATGCGCCAAGCGTACGGCTACTCGCCCTCGAGGTCTCCCTCTGTTTCCAAGTACACCTGACGCAACCCGTCGAGCACCTTCGGATCTGGTTCTGCCCACATCTTCCGTTCAGCGGCCTCGAGGAGACGCTCGGCGATTCCGTGAAGTGCCCAAGGATTCGACTGCTGCATGAACTTCTGGTTCTGCTCATCCAACACGTATGTCTCGGCGAGCTTCTCGTACATCCAGTCAGCCACCACGTCCGTTGTCGCGTCGTAGCCGAAGAGATAGTCGACAGTTGCCGCCATCTCGAACGCACCCTTGTAGCCATGTCTGCGCATCGCATCGAGCCAGCGCGGATTGATCACACGCGCACGGAACACCCGTGCAGTTTCCTCGGACAGTGTGCGAGTGCGGACCGATTCCGGTCGCGTGCTGTCGCCGATGTAAGCCTCGGGTGACTTACCGGTCAGCGCACGCACGGTCGCAACCATGCCGCCGTGATACTGGAAGTAGTCGTCGGAATCGGCGATGTCGTGCTCGCGCGTGTCGGTGTTCTTGGCCGCCACGGCAATACGCCGGTACGCGGTGCGCATGTCGTCGGATGCAGGAACACCGTCGAGGCCGCGACCGTAGGCGAAACCGCCCCACGTCGTGTACACCTGCGCCAGGTCCTCGTCGCTGCGCCAGGTCTTGCTGTCGATCAGCTGGAGTAGCCCCGCGCCGTAGGTACCGGGCTTACTGCCGAAGATTCTCGTCGTCGCGCGTCGTTCGTCGCCGTGTTCGGCAAGATCGGCCTGGGCGTGGGCGCGGACATAGTTATGCTCCGCCGATTCGTCGAGGGCGGCGACCAATCTGACTGCGTCGTCGAGCAGTGCCAGCACATGCGGGAACGCGTCCCGGAAGAAGCCGCTTATCCGGACGGTCACATCGATGCGTGGCCTACCCAGCTCATCGAGGTCGATCACCTCGAGTTTCGTCACCCGGCGGGAGGCCTCGTCCCATACCGGAGAAACACCCAGCAGCGCGAAGACCTCCGCAACGTCGTCGCCCGAGGTACGCATCGCCGAGGTACCCCACACGGAAAGGCCTACCGACTTCGGCCAATCGCCGTGGTCCTTGCGGTATCGAGCGAGCAGTGACTCGGCCATTGCCTGGCCGGTTTCCCAGGCCAGTTTCGACGGCACCGCTTTTGGATCGACCGAGTAGAAGTTTCGGCCGGTCGGAAGCACATTGATCAGTCCGCGCAGCGGGGAGCCGCTCGGACCGGCGGCGATGAATCCGCCGTCGAGGGCATGCAGCACCTGCGAAATCTCGTTCGAGGTTCCCCGCAGCCGTGGTACCACCTCGGTAGCAGCGAACCGGAGGATGTCGACGACAGTCGAACCATGCTCGCCCGCAACACTTTCCACCTCGTCCGGGTTCCATCCGGTGGCAGCCATCGCCGCGACGAGGCCGTGCGCGGTGGCTTCGACCTCGTCGACCCGCACCCGCGCCTCGTCGCCGTCCTCACTGAGCCCGAGAGCTTCGCGAAGCCCCGGGACGGACTGCTCGCCGCCCCACATCTGGCGGGCACGAAGCATCGCCAGCACCAGTTCGACCTCGGCGTCGCCGACGGGTTCTTGCCCCAGGATGTGCAACCCGTCGCGTATCTGGACATCTTTGATCTCGCACAGCCAGCCGTCGACGTGGAGCAGCATGTCGTCGAACACTTCTTCGTCCGGACGCTCCTCCAACCCGAGGTCTTGATGCATCTGCGCGGCAGTCATCAATGTCCAGATCTGCTGTCGGATGGCAGGCAACTTGGCAGGATCCAACGTCGAGATGTTGGCGTGCTCGTCGAGAAGCTGTTCGAGCCGTGAGATGTCGCCGTAGCTTTCCGCCCGCGCCATCGGTGGAATGAGGTGGTCGACGAGGGTTGCATGTGCCCGTCGCTTGGCCTGCGTGCCCTCACCCGGGTCGTTGACCAGGAACGGATAGATCAGGGGTAGGTCGCCGAGTGCGGCATCGGTACCGCACGAGGCCGACATGCCCAGGGTCTTACCCGGCAACCATTCGAGGTTTCCGTGCTTGCCGAGGTGAACCATCGCGTCGGCGCCGAATCCGCCGTCCTCACGGGCAGCTTGAATCCAGCGGTAGGCCGCCAGATAGTGATGACTCGGCGGCAGATCCGGATCGTGGTAGATCGCGACCGGCCGCTCACCGAATCCGCGGGGCGGCTGCACCATGATCACGACGTTGCCGAACTGCATCGCGGCAATGACTATCTCGCCATCTGGATCGCTCGAACGGTCGACGTACATATCTCCCGGTGCCGGGCCCCAGTGCTCCTCCACCGCGGAGGTGAAATCCTCGGGCAGCTCGGCGAACCACGAGCGGTAGCGGGCGGCGGAGATTCGGATGGGGTTGCCCTCGAGCTGTTCGGCGGTAAGCCAGTCGGGGTCCTGCCCACCGCGCGCGATCAGGGCATGAATCAAGGCGTCACCGTCGCGTGCCGCCAGGCCGGGAATGGCGTCGGGCCCATCCTCTGGACCGAGATCGTAACCGGCGGAGCGCATCTCCGACATCAACGCGATGGCACTGGCCGGGGTGTCGAGTCCGACGGCGTTGCCGATGCGGGCATGCTGCGTCGGGTAAGCCGAGAACATCAGGGCGATACGCCGGTCGGCGGCCGGGATGTGACGAAGCTTGGCATGGCGGACTGCGATTCCGGCGACCCGCGCCGCACGTTCGTGATCGGGAACGTAGGTAGTGAGGCCGTCCCCGTCGATCTCCTTGAAGGAAAACGGAACGGTGATGAGTCGACCGTCGAACTCGGGCACCGCCACCTGGGTCGCGACATCGAGTGGCGAGAGGCCGTCGTCGTTGTCGTTCCAGGTGGCGCGGCTGCTGGTCAAACACAGTCCCTGCAGGATTGGCACATCGAGGGCGGCCAGTTCGGCCACATCCCACGCCTCATCGTCGCCGCCGGCCGATGCACCGGCCGGTTTGGTACCACCGGCCGCAAGCACGGTGACGACCATGGCGTCCGCAGACTTCAGCGTGTTGAGGAGTTCGGGTTCGGCGGTGCGCAGCGACGCGCAGAAGATCGGCAGTGCGCGCCCGCCGGCCTTCTCGATGGCAGTGCAGAGGGCGTCGATATAGGCGGTGTTGCCGGCGAGGTGCTGCGCCCGGTAGTACAGGATCGCGACGGTCGGGCCGTCCACCTCGATGGTCGGAGTGCGGCCGAGCAGGCCCCATGTCGGCGTATGGAGCGGTGCCGCGAAGCCGTGCCCGGTCAGCAGCACGGTGTCGGAGAGGAATGCGTGCAGCTGTGCGAGGTTCTCCGGGCCACCCTCCGCCAGGTAGTTGTGGGCCTGAGCCGCGACATTGGCCGGAACGGTCGACAGCTCCATCAGCTCGGCGTCCGGAGCCTGCTCGCCGCCGAGAACGACGACGGGAACTCCCGCGGCCAGGACTGCGTCGACACCGTCCTCCCAGGATCGCTTGGAGCCCAGGATGCGGAGGACGATCAGATCTGCCCCGTCGGCCAAGCCAGGTACATCCTCGGCCAGCAATCGCGACGGATTGCCCCACCGGTATTCCGCGCCACTGGCACGCGCGCTGAGAAGATCGGTGTCCGAGGTGGACAGCAGCAGGATCACAGGTAACGCCCTTCTGAGAGGTTTTCGCGCCCCTCGTTCAAGTGTGTAGCTCACCGAGAGGGTCTGACTGTGACAGTGGCGCGACCGCACCGGAATTTCACCGGTTTCCTCTCGGCCGAAGCCTACTTCAGCGGAATGCTACCGAAGTTCCAGCTAGTAACCTGGATGCGTGAGCTCGCCCGCGCCCCGCACCACCCCCGACAGGTGTCCGGGTGCGCTGTCCACGCACCAGGCTGCGGACGGGGCGCTTGCACGGGTTCGACTGCCCGGCGGTCTGCTCACATCGGCGCAGCTACAGGTACTGGCGCATTGCGCCGCGGAGCTCGGCAACGGGTCGATCGAGCTGACCTCACGCGGCAACATGCAGCTTCGTGCGGTGACCGACACCGACAAGCTGGCACGCAGGCTCGCCGATATCGGGCTGCTCCCGTCCCCCTCGCACGAACGCGTGCGGAACATCGTGGCGTCGCCGCTCAGTGGCCGCGTAGGCGGCACCTCCGACGTGCGTTCGATGATCGGCAGCCTCGATGTGGCGGTGTGCGCGGAGCTCGAGTTGGCAGATCTGCCTGGTCGTGTGCTGTTCGCGCTGGACGACGGTCGCGGCGACGTCGCATCACTTGCCCCGGATTTCGGTGTACGCGCGCTGGCGCCGGACCGGTACGCGCTGCTTCTCGCCGGTGCAGACTCGGGAGTCAGGATCAGTGCCGAGAACATCATCGAGGTTCTCGTCGCGGCGGCGCGTCACTTCGTGGAGCTGCGGCGCGAGGAATGGCGGCTGAGCGAGCTGCCCGACGGTCCGGCCCGCGTGTTGGCCCGCTTGGGCCTCGAGCCGGGGGGGTCTACCGATGTTCCCGGGACATCCGATTCGCTCCCGCCGATCGGATGGCTACCGCAGCGTGACGGACGGGTGGCCCTGGGGGCCGCGCTCGCACTCGGCGTTCTCGATGCCCGTTCGGCCGAGTTTCTCGCGGCCGTCGACAAACCAATGGTCATCACGCCGTGGCGAAGCCTCGTGCTGTGCGATCTCGACGAGGACGCCGCCGAATCGGTCGTGCGCGTGCTCGCCCCCATGGGGCTCATCTTCGACGAGCATTCACCATGGATCCACGCCAGCGCGTGCACGGGGTCGCCCGGGTGCGACAAGTCCCACGCGGACGTACGAGCTGATGTCACCGCCGCTGTCGACGCCGGCAACATCTCGCCAGGAGAGCGTCAGCATTGGTCCGGATGCGAACGCCGCTGCGGGCGACCCAAAGGCGCAGTACTGGACGTGGTCGCCGGACCGACCGGATACCGGGTGTCCTGACGGCCGACCGGCCTGGCTTATCGTGATCGTCATGCACGACTACATCCGCGACGGCGCGGAGATCTACCGACAATCCTTCGCGACCATCAGGGCCGAGGCGGATCTTTCGGCGTTCTCCCCTGATATCGCGCAGGTGGTCGTTCGCATGATCCACGCGAGCGGTGAAGTCGATCTCACCGAGGTCGTCGCCGCCACACCCAACGTCGTGGTCGATGCACGCGCCGCTCTCGAGGCCGGCGCCCCGATTCTCTGCGATGCGAACATGGTCGCCGCCGGGATCACTCGACGACGCCTCCCGGCGGACAACGAAGTGATCTGCACGCTCTCGCACCCGTCGGTTCCGGCGCTGGCCGAAAAGCTGGGGACCACCCGAACGGCCGCTGCTCTCGAACTGTGGGGTGATCGACTCGACGGTGCCGTCGTTGCCATCGGCAACGCGCCCACGGCGTTGTTCCACCTGCTGGAGATGCTCGAGGCAGGCGCGCCGAAGCCCGCCGCAATTGTCGGCGGGCCGGTCGGTTTCATCGGGGCAGCCGAGTCCAAGGAAGATCTGATCGAATCCGGCTCAGGTGTCGAATATCTGGTGGTGCGTGGGCGACGCGGCGGCAGTCCTATCACCGTCGCCGCGGTCAATGCTATTGCGAGCGAGACGGAATGAGCATTCAGTCAGGAAAGCTGTGGGGCGTGGGCATCGGACCGGGCGACCCGGAACTGGTCACGGTCAAGGCTGCGCGTGTGATCGGCGAAGCAGATGTCGTCGCCTTTCACAGCGCACAGCACGGCCGCAGCATCTCTCGCGGTGTTGCCTCGCGCTACATGCGTGAGGATCAGATCGAAGTGCATCTCGTCTATCCAGTCACCACCGGCACCACCGATCATCCGGGCGGGTATCAGGGTGCCATCGACGAATTCTACGAGCAGGCGGCCGAACGCCTTGCCGAACATCTTGTTTCGGGCCGTTCGGTTGCGCTGCTGGCAGAAGGTGACCCGCTCTTCTACAGCTCGTACATGCACATGCACAAGCGGCTAGCCGATCGGTTTGACGTCGAGATCGTTCCCGGTGTCACATCGGTGAGTGCGGCCTCCGCCGCGATGGAAACCCCACTCGTCGAACGGGACGAGGTATTCACCGTCCTGCCCGGCACCCTGCCTGTCGACGAGCTGGCCCGCCGCCTTCGCACCACCGACGCCGCAGCAATCATGAAGTTGGGCCGCACATTTCCCACGGTGGTTCGTGCCCTGGAGCAGTCGGGCAGACTGGCCGAGGCTCGCTACATCGAACGTGCGAGCACCGATCGTGAGCGGGTGCTCGCCATCGGCGACGTCGACCAGTCGGAAGTGCCATATTTTTCCATCGCCATCGTTCCGAGTCCGTCCAACAACAACGTTGCTGCAGATCCGTTGCCAGGTGAGGTCGTCGTGGTCGGGCTGGGGCCGGGCGCCGATCGCTGGACCACCGACGAGGTACGCGATGAAATCGCCGCCGCGACGGACCTCGTCGGCTACGTCACCTATCTCGATCGCGTGAGCGTACGCCCCGGACAGGCACGCCACGCCAGCGACAACAAGGTCGAGTCCGAGCGCGCTGCATTCGCCTTGGATCTCGCCAAGCTCGGCAAGCGAGTCGTCGTGGTCTCATCCGGCGATCCAGGGGTGTTCGCGATGGCAGCGGCCGTCGTCGAGGTGGCCGCGGAGCCGCAATGGAGCGATGTCCGCGTGCGCGTGGTGCCCGGAATGACCGCAGCCAACGCTGTTGCCAGTCGCGTCGGAGCGCCACTCGGGCACGACTACGCGGTGATCTCGCTCTCGGACCGGCTCAAGCCGTGGGCTGTCGTGGCTGCTCGCCTGTCCGCCGTGGCCGCCGCGGACATGGCCATCGCGATCTACAATCCCGCGTCGAAATCGAGGACCTGGCAGGTCGGTGCCATGCGCGATCTCCTGCTCGAGCACAGGGAGGCGGACACGCCCGTGGTCATCGGTCGCGCAGTGGGTACTGCGGAGGAATCCGTGCGCGTCGTCACCCTCGAAAAGCTCGAACCCGAGGACATCGACATGCGGTGCCTGCTCATCATCGGCTCGTCCCAGACCGAAGCCGTCGAATCCGATGCGGGCACCCGAGTATTCACCTCGCGTCGCTACCCGGATTCACAGCCGAGAGCGTAGCCAGGCCACGGCGCCGTCGACCGAATCGGTCACATGGTCGCTCGGTGATGCCGGGGGCCGGGCGATCATCACCACTGGGATACCGAGTCGACGGGCGGCCACCAGCTTTCCCTCCGTCATCGCTCCCCCGCTGTTCTTGCTGACCACGACATCGATTCGGTGCTCGCGCATCGTGGCGATCTCGTCGTCGATGTCGAATGGTCCACGCGCCAGCACAAGCTCGTGCCGCGTTGGCAGCTCGTCCACGGGTGCATCGATGCTTCGGATCAGAAACCAGGTGCGACTGTTGCCTGCGAAAGCCCAAACCCCGAGACGTCCGATCGTGAGAAAGGCTCGTTCCGAGAACGATTCGACCATCCTTGCGGCGTCGGCGGGAGTCGAGGCGTCCAACCACACGTCACCGGCGCGGGCTGTCCACTCCGGTCGATTCAACCGTAGCAACGGAACTCCCGCGCTCGCAGCGGCCATAGCGGCATTGCCGGACATGGTTGCGGCAAAAGGGTGCGTTGCATCGACGACGACCTCGATCGCATGGGAGTGGATCCAGGTAGCCAATCCATCGGCGCCACCGAAGCCGCCGACTCGCGAATCACCTTCTGGCAGCTGTGGATCGGACACTCTTCCCGCCAGCGAGGTCAGGGTGTCGAATCGGCTGTCCTGCGACAAGCGCGCTGCGAGAAGTCGAGACTCGGACGTGCCCCCGAGGATCAGCACGTTCACGACTTGACTGCACTCCACTGGGCAACCGGGAGCTGAGGTCGCCAACTCGTGAACGTCCCGAGCGGCTCACCCCGATAGATTTGAAACTTCCTGAGAGTACCGCCGAAGCGCGAAACACAGTCCAACAAGAGCGCTTCGGACTCGGCAGTCACGGCGTTGGCGGTGAGCCTGCCACCTCGGCCCAGCTGCTCCCAACAGGCGTCGACCATGCCGTCCTGGGTCAGTCCTCCGCCGATGAAGACGGCGTCGGGCGGGTCGCCCCCGAACTCGTCCGGGGCCGGCCCCAGGACTCGCAGAGCAGGCACACCGAGCGCGGACGCATTCGATTCGATCTGTTCGCGGCGGCCGACAATCGATTCGAACACCGTTGCACGGCAACTCGGGTCGGTGCGCATCCACTCGATCGCTATCGACCCGGAGCCGCCGCCGACATCCCAGAGGTGTTCACCGGGAGCCGGAGCCAGTGCTGACAATGTCAGACTGCGCACCTCGGACTTCGTCAGCTGCCCGTCGCCGCTGTATGCAGAATCGGGTAGACCCGGGACTCGCGTGAGTCGTTGGTATGTCGGATCGCTCACACACTCGATCGCGACCACGTTCAACGCGTCGCCGACGGGGTGACTCCACTTGTCGGCAGTTCCCGTGACCAGTCGTTCTGCGGGACCACCGAGTTGTTCGAGCACGGTGACGGAGGAACCGCCGAACCCGGAACGGCGAAGCAGTTCGACGACGTGCGCCGGAGTGTGCTCGTCTCGAGACAGAACAAGAACGTGGGCGCGATCGAAGAGCGCAGGGGAAATCGTGGTGACGGCCGCATTGACGATGTTGACCGTGGTGGTGGCGTGTACGGCCCAGCCCAACCTGGCGCATGCCAGCGACAGCGAGGATGCAGCCGGGATGACGTGCAGCCTCGAGGCGCCGAACTCACGCGCCAGGCTCACCCCGATCCCATGAAACATCGGATCGCCACTGGCGAGCACACAGACCCAACGCCCGTCGAACTCCTCGATCGAGGATCGGAGTGCTGGAAGCAACGGGCTCGGCCAGCGACGTAACCGGTACGCTGCGATCGGCAGTGTCGATAGTTGCCGGGCGGACCCGAAGACCACATCGGCAGCGTGGAGTACAGCTCGCGTGTGCTCGGACAGGCCGTCCCAGCCGTCGGCACCGATTCCGATCACCTCGATCGGGTGGTGCATCAGCGCGGCATCTTTCGCCACAGCCATGCCGGCAGCATGTTCAAGCCGAAGTAGATCGGTGCGAGGATGCCCGGTACCCACACGCGCGCTCGGCCGCGGGCGAGAGCCCGAACCACTGCGTCAGCGACCTGTTCCGGCGTGCTGGAAAACGGCGCGGGCGTCATCCCCTGGGTCATCGATCCGATGACGAAACCTGGCCTGACCAGCAACAGTGACACGCCCGACCCGTGCAGCGCGTCGGACAGTCCGCACGCGAAACCGTCGAGGCCTGCCTTTGCCGAGCCGTAGACGTAGTTGGCTTTCCGAACGCGGACGCCGGCAACCGAGGAGAACACGACGAGTTGGCCACTACCCTGCTTTCGCAGCAAGTTTGCGGCATGGGTCAGGACGGACACCTGCGCAACGTAGTCGGTGTGCACTATCGCCACCGCGTGCTCGGCGTCTGTCTGTGCGCGAGCGTTGTCGCCCAGAATGCCGAACGCCAACACGACGGTGCCCAGTTCGCCATGGGCTTCGACGACAGAATCGAGCACACTCCCGTGCGACGCCACGTCGTCGGCATCGAAGAACAACGTGGACACCTCCCGTGCCCCAGCTGCCGTCACCTGCGCAACCTGATCGTCCAATTCCTCGCTACGCCGCGCGGCAAGCACCACTTTTCGGCCCTGTGCCAGCCGAACAGCTACCTCCATGCCGATATCGCTGTGCCCTCCCAGAACGAGCAGGGTGTCGTTTACGCCTGTGGCAGTCACGCCTGACAGTGTCGCCGATTACCGTTTGTTTCATGACTACCACCCCCACTGATCCGTCCTCGCTCACCGAGGGAGCGCTCGAGTTCTTGACCGAACGCCACCTGGCGACACTTACCACCCTTCGAAAGGACGGGACCCCGCACGTCGTTGCAGTGGGCTTCACCTGGGATGCGGAGAACTCGATCGCTCGGGTGATCACCAGCCGTGAGTCCCAGAAGGCCCTGAACGCAGCACGCGGCGGCTATGCCGCGGTGAGCCAAGTCGACGGCGCCCGCTGGTTGACCCTCGAAGGTCCGAGCAAGGTGCTCACCGACAACGATGACGTGGTGGACGCCGAACAGCGATATGCACGACGCTATCGAGTGCCGCGGGAGAACCCTGAGCGCGTCGTCGTACGCATTTCGGTGCAGCGTGTTCTCGGTTCTCGGTCGCTGTTGGGACGAACGCCGACACCCTGATCAGTGGCCCGAAATCAGTCGATGGGAAGCGAGACGAGACCGTGCGGCCGCTGGTTGACGGACTCGCAGCCGTCCGCGGTGACGATCACGATGTCCTCGATGCGCGCGCCCCAGTGACCACGGAAGTAGATTCCAGGTTCGATGCTGAAGGCCATCCCGTCGACCAGCTCGATATCGTTCCCGGCAACGATGTACGGCTCCTCGTGCACCGACAGCCCGATGCCATGCCCGGTCCGGTGTAGGAAAGCCTCTCCCAGGCCCTCGGCGACGAGAATGTCACGTGCAGCGGCGTCGATGGCCTCGGCAGTGACGCCGGGCGCGACCGCGTCGACGGCGGCCTGCTGAGCTCGCTCGAGCACCGCGTACTGGGCGGCGATCTCCGATGAGGGTTCGCCCAGAACGTATGTGCGCGTGGAGTCGGAGTTGTAGCCGGGGTCGACGGGTCCGCCGATATCGATGACCACGACATCACCGACCTCGATCACCCGATCGGAAACCTCGTGGTGGGGGTCGGCGCCGTGCGGACCGGATCCGACGATGATGAATGCGGCCTCGGTATGACCTTCTGCAACGATCGCGTCACCGATATCGGCGGCGACGGCCGCCTCGGTACGCCCGACCTTCAAGAACTCGCCCATCCTGGCGTGAACCCGGTCGATGGCCTGCCCGGCCCGGCGCAGTGCAGCGATCTCGGAATCGTCCTTGAGCATCCGCAGCCGGCGCAGCACCTCGGTTGCGAGGATGGGGGTCCGGCCGAGCTTGTCCGCCAGCGGCACGAAATGCAATGCAGGCATGGCGTCGTCGACTGCAGTGGCAGCCTCGCTGGGCAACATGTCGGCGACAATGTCGTACGGGCTGACGCCGTCGACCCAGTCGGTGACACGAAGCCCCAGCTCGGTCACTGCCGAAGGCTGCAGGGCAGCAAGTTCGAGTCGAGGAACCAACACTGTCGGGGTGGATCCGTCAGCTGGGACCACAAGGCAGATCAAACGCTCGAAGGAGCTGGCCTGAGAGCCCACGAGATAGCGAAGATCCGGACCCGGTGAAATCAACAGAGCATCTAGCCCGGCCTGCCCCGCGTACTCGGCTGCGCGGGCAAGCCGAGAGGAGTAGATCTCTGAAGGGAAGCGAGCAGCTGACTGTTGGGAATCGGAACTCATGACTCCAGGCTATCGGCGTTTGGCAAGATGATGGCCATGACAGACCCGGGAAAGTCGCCTCTGCTCCTTCTCGACGGAGCCAGCCTGTGGTTTCGCGCCTACTACGCACTGCCCGAGTCGATTACGGCCCCGGACGGACGGCCCGTCAATGCTGTCCGCGGATTCATCGACATGGTTGCCGCGCTGATGACGCGAACCGAACCGAGCCGCCTCGCCGTCTGCCTCGATTTGAACTGGCGCCCGCAGTTCCGTGTCGACGCCATCCCGTCCTACAAAGCCCACCGCGTGGCCGAGGCGGCGCCGGGAACTGAGGAAAGCGAGGAAGTTCCAGACTCGTTGACGCCGCAGGTGGACATGATCATGGACGTTCTCCAGGCCGCGGGCATCGCGACGGCCGGCGCCGACGGGCTCGAGGCCGACGATGTGTTGGGAACACTGGCGGCCCGCGAAAGGAACGATCCGGTGGTGGTGGTGAGCGGCGACCGTGACCTGCTTCAAGTTGCCGCAGACGAGCCCGTGCAGGTGCGGGTTCTGTACGTCGGCCGGGGGCTCGCGAAGGCCGAAATGTTCGGGCCGGCGGAGGTCGCCGCGAAGTACGGCGTGCCGTTGCACCGCGCCGGTGACGCCTACGCCGAACTGGCCTTGCTTCGTGGCGATTCGTCCGATGGACTACCGGGTGTCAAAGGCGTGGGCGAGAAGACAGCATCGACGCTCATGCTCCGATACGGGTCCGTCGCGGAGCTGCGTGCAGCCGCCCTGGACCCGAGCAGTGACATGGCGCAGGGTGTACGCGCCAAGTTGAACGCCGCAAGCGACTACCTCGACGCCGCCCTGCCGGTGGTGCGGGTGGTGACCGACGCCGACGTTCACCTGTCACGATCGGACGTCATCCCCGCGGCGCCGGCCGACAGCGAACGACTGAACCAGCTCGCCGTCGAGCTGGGAGTCGTCAACGCTGTGGACCGGCTCGTCTCGGCTCTCGCGGCCAACGGAGGCTGAGAAACCCTTCGCGGTCAACGAGGGCGCGATACCACGTAGGTGCCCTGATCGTCGGTCATCGTCAGCGTGACGGTTCGCTGCGCGCCATCGACCTCGAGCGTGCACTCGAATGAGGCACCCTCCTCGACCGTCATACCGTCGGGGCAAGACACACCGGACACCGTGGACGCGCCGTATGTTCCGATGACGATTTGCTCGACACCGGATTCTGCGGCTGCACGGTCCAGTTGAGCCGTCCGGCCGAAGGCGAATACAAGACCGCCCACGACGACGATCGCCGCGAGGACCCCGGCGGCGATCAGCAAGGGCTTCTTCGATTTGCTTGGTGCTGCCTGCTGTTGCCCGGGGTTCCACTGTCCCTGTGACGGGTACTGGCCCTGCTGTGGGTACTGCCCTTGCGGATATTGACCCTGTGGCGGGTACTGGCCCTGCTGTGGGTACTGGCCCTGCGGATACTGACCCTGCGGTGAGTATTGACCGTACTGCTGCTGGGGATAAGGCTGCTGCGGGTACGGCTGTTGTGGGTACGGCTGTTGTGGGTACGGCTGTTGCGGGTACGGCTGACCGTACTGCTGCTGAGCGTTGGGATCCGGAGCCCATCCCTGCTGACCGTTTTCGATTGGTTCTCGAGGCGGGTTGTTCCAGCCGTCCGAGCCTGTATCTCGGGATTCGGGTTCGCGTGACCCGGCACCGCGGGACCACTGGTCGTCCGGATTGTTCGGACCGTACGGGCCGCTCATCTCGCCTCCACTCGATTGGATCGATCGGCCGTCACCTTATCGCGCCGCCAACGGCTCCGGTCGGATGATCAGGCCGCGTCGATGGCAACTACTCCTCGACGCAACGCTTTCACAGCTTTCGAGGCGGTCTGGGATATCTCGGGATCCGGTGACGCGAGCCGTACCTGATCGAGAAGATCGATGACCTGGCGGCACCAGCGGACAAAGTCACCACCGGACAACGCCTTGCCGTTATCGCCCGCAGCGATGAGCGCGTCCACGAGAGAGTGGTTGCTCGCCCACCGGTACACCGCAGTGACGAATCCCACATCCGGTTCACGGGTAGGCGGCAGCTTGTGCCGAACCTCATCTGCTCGCAGCTCGGTCCACACGCGCACCGTCTCGCCCAGTGCGTGCCGAATAGGCCCGGTTGGGCCATGCGGGGTGGCGTCACCCTCCTGCCGGGACTCGAACACGACCGCCGATACGACGGCGGCGAGTTCGGCCGGCGCCAGTCCCCGCCACAAATGCTGGCGTAGGCACTCGGCCACCAACAGGTCCGACTCGGAATAGATTCGGCCGAGATGGGCACCGTGCTCGGTGACTACCGGCGTCTTGCCCGAGGTGATGTAGTCGCGTTCCACGAGCAGGGCCAGGATCCGATCGAAGCTTCGCGCCAGGGAGTTGGTCGTGGCCGACACCTCCCGCCGCATCGCCTCGGTGTCTCGGACGAGCTTGCTGTAGCGCTCACCGACCCGACCGAGTTCGTCGCGGTCCGGGCGCGAGTGGACAGGGTGCGAACGGATACTTCGGCGCAGCGTAGCCAGCTCTCGATCGTCTGCCGCGGTGGACTTCTGACGCCGCCTGTCCGAGGGTGTCGAGATGCCGGTCGATCTGAGCGCTGCGGACAGATCTCGCCGAGTACGCGCGGTCCGATGATCTACGAAGCGCGGCAGTCTCATCCGGCCCAAGGTATCGGCGGGCGAAGGGAAATCGGCCGCCGACAAACGTCCGGCCCACGCATCCTCGGTGAGTACGAGCGGGCGGGGGTCGAGGCGATCGTCGTCAGGCTCGAGAACAACGGCGAGTCCGCTTCGCTTCCCACTCGGTACCGAGACGACGTCGCCGCGCTCGAGTCCGTGCAGTGACTCGACGGCTCGATCACGTCGGTCCTGTCGGCCTTGTCGCTCCAGAATCCGCTCGCGCTCCTTCAGCCGTTCGCGCAGCCGTGCGTACTCGAAGTACTCGCCCTCCGGCCCGCCCAGTCGATCGCCGAGTTGAGCGATTGTCTTGTCGTTGCGGTCGATACCGCGAACCAACCCGACGACCGAACGATCGGCCTGGAACTGCGCGAACGATCGCTCGAGTAGAGCACGCGACTCCGGTGCCCCGAACTGCTCGATCATGTTGATCGACATGTTGTATCCGGGACGGAAGGAACTGCGAAGAGGGAAGGTACGTGTCGAGGCGAGCCCAGCAACTTCCGTAGGCTCGGTCCCCGGTTGCCACAGCACGACGGCATGACCCTCTACGTCGATTCCCCGACGCCCGGCGCGTCCGGTCAACTGCGTGTACTCGCCGGGGGTCAGTTCGGCGTGAGTCTCACCGTTGTATTTGACAAGCTTTTCGAGCACCACGGTTCGCGCCGGCATGTTGATACCGAGGGCAAGTGTCTCCGTAGCGAACACGGCCCGCACCAGACCCTTGACGAACAGCTCCTCGACGGTGTGCCTGAACACGGGGAGCATGCCCGCATGGTGCGCCGCGAGACCACGCTCGAGTGCCTCGCGCCACTCCCAGAAACCGAGGACTTCCAGGTCTTCACGAGGCAGCTCGGAGGTGTGTTGCTCGACGATGTAGCGAATTTCCTCCGCCTGCTCGGGCGTGGTCAATACCAGACGAGACCGCAGGCACTGCGTCAGCGCGCCGTCACATCCTGCACGACTGAAGATGAAGGTGATCGCCGGCAACAACCCTTCCTGATCGAGCTTTGCGATCACGTCCGGACGCGGGAGCGGACGGTTGTTGGCACTTGTCCGACCACTGCTCCGCCCCCGCCCCCGCCCGTGCGCGGGCTGCCATCGGTCCGCGTGGTCGAGCGCCTGGCGCTGCTTCACATGCCGAACCAGTTCTCGGTCGACCACCAACCGGGCCGCGCCGTCACCGGACTGTGCACGCGTGTCGAACAGGTCGAACAATCTGCGTCCGACCATGATGTGCTGTGAGAGGGGAACTGGGCGGTTCTCGTCGACGACCACGGTGGTGTCGCCGCGCACCGTCTCCATCCATGCGCCGAACTCCTCGGCGTTGCTGACGGTCGCAGACAGGCTCACCAGGCGAACGTCCTGAGACAGGTGCAGGATCACCTCTTCCCAGACTGCGCCACGGAATCGGTCGGCCAGATAGTGCACCTCGTCCATCACCACGTGCGACAACCCCCGCAGGGCATCGGATGACGCATAGAGCATGTTGCGAAGAACTTCGGTCGTCATGACCACGATCGGCGCGCTTGGGTTGATGGACGAGTCGCCGGTAAGCAAGCCGACGGTGTCACGACCGTAGCGGGCGGTGAGCTCGGCGAACTTCTGATTGCTGAGCGCCTTGATCGGCGTCGTATAGAAACACTTTCTTCCCGCTGCCAGGGCAAGGTGAACAGCGAACTCGCCGATGATGGTCTTGCCTGCACCTGTCGGCGCACAGACCAGCACCCCATGACCGGCCTCGAGCGCGGTACACGCATCGATCTGGAAGCGGTCCAGTGGAAATGCGAGTGTGTCGGTGAACTGCTGCAATCGAGTGGCATGCACGCTCACATGATCACATCAGATCGTGTCGGTGAAGTCCCGATCGGTCTGGACGGGAGGCTTGACCGAGACAGGCGACTCGACGGAACTTGCGAAATCGATCGACGTTGCCTCGTCATCGGACACATCACCCCATTCATCGGCTCTCTTGCGCAATTTACGCTTGTCGTGAATTCGGGCAATCTGCACCGCGAACTCGAACAGAAGCGTCAACGCGATCGCGAGCGCCAGCATGGAGAACGGGTCCTGCCCCGGCGTCGCGATGGCGGCGAACACGAAGAGGCCGAATATCAGTCCGCGGCGCCATGCCTTCAGTCGTTCGTACGTGAGTACACCGACAAAATTCAACGCGACGACCAGCAGAGGAATTTCGAAGCTGACGCCGAAGATGATCAGCAGATTGATGACGAAGCCGAAATACTGTTCACCACTGAGCGCGGTGATCTGCACGTTGTCACCGATGGAGAGGAGAAACTCCAAGCCCTTCGCCACGATGTAGTACGCGAGGACTGCACCCGCGACGAAAAGGGTCGCTGCGGCTGTCACGAAGGAGACGGCGTATCGCCGCTCCTGCTTGTAGAGGCCGGGGGTGACGAAGGCCCAGATTTGATGCAGCCAGATGGGGCAGGCCATGACGATACCGGCAGTGAACGCAACCTTGAAGCGTAGGAGGAACTGGTCGAACGGACCGGTCGCCAGCAACCGGCATTCGTCGGTGTTGCTCAGGTTGGCGCGCAGGCTCGGATCCAATGAGCAGTAGGGACCCCTCAGCAGGTCACCCAGGCTATCGATGCCGAACAGTGACTGCGAGTACCAGAAGAACCCGAGGGTAGTGGTGATCGCCACCGCGAGTACCGCCCACATCAACCGGGTACGGAACTCGTAGAGGTGGTCGACCAACGACATGGTGCCGTCGGGATTCAAGCGGCGCTTGGAGCGCCTCGGATCGAACGGGATTCGCATCTTCCGTCTTCAGTCAGCAGTGAACCGGGGTACGGCGTGCGTACCCCGGTGTGGAGACGTATGCCCTCAGGCCGATTTGGAGTCGTGCTGTGCGCTCGACCCGTTGCTGAGGTGGATGTCACTCGCGCGAACGTCGGTCTGCGAGGTCGAGTCGAGCTCAGTCGGCGTGGACGATTGTCCGGTCTGCGTATCGGACTTGCCGTCGTTCTGCATTTCCTTCACCTCGCTCTTGAAGATGCGAAGCGAACGACCGAGTCCTCGAGCTGCTTCGGGCAGCTTCTTCGAACCGAACAGAATGACGACCACGATAGCGACGATGGCCCAATGCCACGGGCTTGTGAATCCCATGTAAACCTCCCAAGATCAGATGCTGTGAGCCTACCCGACATGCAGCGCTGGAGGCTTGGTGGAAGCCGTACGTTTTCTGCGCGTTCACTGGGATGGACCCCAGCGAAACAGTAGAAAGTGTGTGCGAGATGCGCCTGTCACTTCAGGTCGGCGTATGCCGCCAGTGCAGCACGAGCACGCTCGTCCACACTGCGCTGCAGCTCAGGTGGGCCCAGGACTTCGATCGCCTCGCCGAACCCTAATGTCAGTCGCGTCATCCAGCTCAGCGTGGCGAACCGCATGGTCACGGTGATCGAACCGTCGCCGTCTGCGCCAACCTGCGTCATCGGGTAGTAGTCCATCACCCACGAGTGTCCCGGGGCGATCCGCAAGCGTGCCTGCGATAGCGATGGGTCGTCGTTGAAGATCTCGAAACTGTCGTCGGCAGGGGCATCTTCCGGGGGCCGGGACGGTTCGGCCGACTCCACCGCGCGATCGATACGGTCGAAGCGGAAGAGCCGGACGCCTTCCGCGCGTCGACACCATGCCTGTAGATAGCTGTGCCCGTCGATGAGCACCGTGCGGATCGGATCGACGGTCCGCTCCGAGACGGCATCCCTCGATGCCGAGTAGTAGGTCAGCTCGATGGCGTGCTGGTTCCGGAGCGCCGACCGCACCGCGGCGGCGGCGGGGTTCTCCGGGCTGTCACCGGAGCCCGCTGCCGACGAGCTCGGCACGTTGGCAGCGGCTGCACCTGCAGCATCCTCGATCTTCGCGATCGCTCGTTGCGCGGCGGTGGGATCCACCATTCCAGGCATGGAGGTCAGCGACCTGAGCGCCACCAGCAGTGCGGTGGCCTCGGTCGAGGTCAGTCGCAGCGGGCGATCGATGCCCGCGGAGAACGTCACCTCGATGCTCTCCTCGGAGAACGACAGGTCGATCAAATCGCCAGGGCCGTATCCGGGTAGTCCGCACATCCACAACTGATTCAGGTCGGTCATGAGCGTCGCGGTGGAGACACCTAGTTCCTGGGCCGCCTCTGCTGCACTCAGTCCGGGGTTGGCCAGAAAGAACGGCACCATGTTGAGCAGTCGGGCCAGCCTGACCGACAAACGTGCGCTCATCGAACACCTTCCGCAACGCCGGCGTGGAGCGTTGCGATCACGTCCGCGCGCAACTCGGGCGGATCGAGGACCAGCGCGTCCGAACCGTGGCCTGCGACCACACGTGTCATCCATTCCCAGGATCGAACCGGAACCTGCACCACCGAACCGTGCCTGTTTCCGATGGCGCGATCTTCCACCACCGTCCCCATCCGACGAATTTCGAGAGCGCCGTCGTCGACGACCCAGATCGTGGCCGATCCGCTGACCTCTGCTGTTCCGGCGACACGTTCGACGATGGACTGCAGGTCGACGCCCTCAGGCTTGCGTACGCTCCCAGCCCGACCGAACGTAGACACGTCGTCACCGATTCGGGACAACCGGAACGTCCGGATGTCGTTGCGATCCACGTCGTGACCGACCAGATACCAGCGGCCACGAAACGTCACGACACCCCACGGCTCGACGGTGCGCGTGACAAACGGATCCGTCGTCGAACTGCGATGCTCGAAGCGAACCGACCTGCCCGCATCGATCGCGGCCAGCAGGGCACCCAACGCGGGCTCGGACCCCCGCGTACGAGCCGGAACCGCCGTCACCGCCCCCGCGGAATCGTCCTGATCGACCTGGATACCCGCTGCGCGCAGTTTCAGCAGCGCACTCTGTGCGGCGGATGTCAGCTCCGGCGACTCCCAGAGTTGAACCGCAACAGCGACGGCGGCCGACTCCTCGCGCGAAAGGTCGATATCGGGGAGTTCGTAGGCGTCCCGGTTGATGCGATAGCCCTCGACGCCGCCCGTTCCCGCCGATACGCCGGTCTCGAGAGGGACACCGAGATCACGAAGTTCGTTCTTGTCGCGCTCGAACATGCGACTGAACGCCTCGTCGCTGCCTGAGTCTCCGTAGCCCGCAACGCTGTCCTTGATTCGTTCCGCCGTCACGAACTGACGCGTGGAGAGCAGACAGATGACAAGGTTCATCAGCCGTTCAACTTTGGTGATCGCCACCCATGAAGCCTATCGGTCGAGTTCACATCCACTACATCGACGCGATCAGCCGCTCCACCCTTTCGTCGACGGAGCGGAACGGGTCCTTGCACAGGACCGTGCGCTGTGCCTGGTCGTTGAGCTTGAGATGGACCCAGTCGACGGTGAAGTCTCTGCCTGCTTCCTGCGCCGCGGTGATGAATTCACCGCGCAGTTTGGCTCGGGTCGTCTGCGGGGGAAGATCGACTGCCTCGTCGATCTGCTCGTCCTCGACGATCCGCTTGGCCAGGCCCTTTCGCTGCAGCACGTCGAACACGCCTCGACCACGCTTGATGTCGTGGTACGCCAGGTCGAGTTGCGCGATCTTCGGATCGGACAATTCCATCCCGTATCGATCCTGGTATCGCTGCAGAAGCTTGCGCTTGATCACCCAGTCGATCTCGGTGTCCACCTTCGCGAAATCCTGTGCCTCGACAGCATCGAGGGTGCGGCCCCACAGGTCCACTACTTGCTCGACCTGAGCGTCCGGCTCACGGGATTGGAGGTGCTCGACTGCCCGCGTGTAGTACTCACGCTGGATCTCGAGGGCGCTGGCCTGCCGCCCGCCGGCCAACCGCACCGGTTTCCGGCCCGTCAGGTCGTGGCTGACCTCTCGAATCGCGCGAATCGGATTGTCCAGCGCGAAATCTCGGAAGGAGACGCCGGCCTCGATCATCTCCAGGACGAGAGCGGCAGTGCCCACCTTGAGCATGGTGGAGGTCTCCGCCATGTTCGAGTCGCCGACGATGACATGGAGGCGACGATACTTCTCGGCGTCGGCATGCGGTTCGTCGCGAGTGTTGATGATCGGCCGCGATCGAGTGGTCGCCGAGGACACGCCTTCCCAGATGTGTTCCGCCCGCTGCGACAGGCAGAATGTGGCGGCCTTCGGAGTCTGCAGAATCTTGCCGGCACCACAGATGAGCTGGCGCGTCACCAGGAAGGGCAGGAGCACGTCCGAGATGCGCGAGAACTCACCGGCGCGTTGGACGAGATAGTTCTCGTGACAACCGTAGGAGTTTCCGGCCGAATCGGTGTTGTTCTTGAACAGGTAGATGTCACCGCCGATACCCTCTTCGGCCAGACGCTGCTCGGCGTCGATGAGCAGGTCTTCGAGCACGCGCTCGCCGGCCCGATCATGAGTGACCAGCTGAAGCAGACTGTCGCATTCGGCCGTCGCGTATTCGGGATGTGATCCGACGTCGAGATACAACCGTGCGCCGTTGCGCAGAAAGACGTTGGAGCTGCGTCCCCAGGACACGACTCTGCGAAAGAGGTAGCGGGCAACCTCGTCCGGGCTCAGTCGCCTATGCCCGTGGAAAGTACATGTGACACCGAATTCGGTCTCGATGCCCATAATTCGTCGCTGCACACTTCGACAGTACAACGCACACCGTCCCCTGGAGCGTTCGAACTATTCCGCCGCGCGTCGGTGTCCCCAGCGTGCGCACACCGGCGCATAGGCTGATCAGGTGACCGAGACACCGGTATCCCTTCGCAGTCGGATCCACGGCTGGGACGCACGCGTCTTCGATCGGGCGGCGGCAAGCGGGGCGTCCGTCGCCGACCCGGTGCTTCGATCGTTGAGCAAGGCCGCCGACCACAGCAAGCTGTGGGCCGCTTCGGCCCTGGTTCTCGGCAGTCGCCCGGGTGCGCCGCGGCGCGGGGCTGTTCGGGGACTCCTCGCAGTGGCGGGCGCCAGCGCAATCGTGAACGGCATCCTCAAGCCGCTCTTTCCGCGAACAAGGCCCGGATATGACAGAACTCCCCTCGCCCGCCGGCTGCTGTCGCCACCCGCGTCCTCGTCGTTTCCGTCGGGGCACTCGGCCTCGGCCGCCGCCTTCGTCACCGGTGTCGCGCTGGAGTCGCCGAGGGCCGGTGCAGTTCTGGCGCCTGTCGCAGCCGCAGTTTGCTATTCCCGAGTACACATCGGAGTCCACTGGCCTGTCGACGTCGTGGTGGGCGCTGCACTCGGAACCGGAATCGCACTGACGACACAGCGCTGGTGGGCTGTACCCGACTAGGAATTCCCCAACCAGGAAATTCTGGGGCGACGGTTACTCGGTCGTCTCCTGCTCGGGGCTATTGCTGCTGGTGTCGGCGGCGGGAGCCGGCGACGGCAGCAGGTCACTCAGGGCAGATCCGCTTATGCGCCGAAAAGCGCGGCGTGGGCGTCGCTGATCCAACACGGCCACCTCGAGGGAGGCCACCTCGAGCGGCTTCTTTTCCGGTTCCGATGCCCCGTTGGGTGCGGGAGCCGAACCGGCCGCCAGAGCGTTGACCGCCACCTGCACCGCGGTAGCGAGGTCGAGACCGCTTCGGTACGACTCGCGTAGCGCCTTCACAATCGGCTCGGTGGTTCCGCCCATCACGACGAAATCCTGCTCGTCGACGATGGAGCCGTCGTAGGTGATCCGGTACAGCTGGCTCGCAACCGGTTCGTCCGACCGTGACACCTCGGCCACACAGATTTCCACCTCGTAGGGCTTGAGCTGCTCGGTGAAGATGGTTCCCAACGCCTGGGCATACGTCTTGGCGAGCGAGCGGCCGGTCACGTCACGTCGGTCGTAGGTGTACCCCTTGGTGTCGGCGTGCAGGATTCCGGCTTTGCGTAGATTCTCGAACTCGTTGTACTTGCCGACGGCGGCGAAACCCAATCGGTCGTACAGTTCGCTGACCTTGTGCAGAGCAGACGAGCGGTTCTCCGCAACGAAGAGCACCCCATCGGCGAACGACAGAGCGATGACACTGCGTCCCCGTGCGATGCCCTTCCTCGCCAGCTCCGACCGGTCGCGCATGATCTGCTCGGCCGATGCGTAATACGGCATGGTCATGACGCAGTCTCCCCCGCTCGTGCTTCCTCAGTGGCTGCAGCGCGGTCCGCGATCACGGCGCGAGCGGCTTCCGATATTTTGCTCTCCGCCACCTCCACTGCTCCCGCGCCGGTGATGGCAACCGCGGTCGGATAGATGCCACGCGTGACATCGGGTCCACCGGTCGCGGAATCGTCATCGGCCGCGTCGTACAACGACTCCACGACCGCTCGAAGCGCGGCACTCTCACCTAGACCGGGTTGGTACAGCTTCTTGAGCGCCGACTTCGCGAACAGAGACCCCGAGCCCACGGCGTGATACCCCGAACGCTCCTCGTAGCGACCGCCGACGATGTCGTAGGAGACGATCCGCCCGCCACGCTCCGAATCCGCGATATCGAGGTCGAACCCGACGAGAAGAGGTACCGCAGCGAGGCCCTGCATCGCCGCGCCCAGGTTGCTGCGAACCATCGACGAGAGCTTGTTGGCCTTGCCGTTGAACGTCAGCGGCACGCCTTCGATCTTCTCGTAATGCTCCAATTCGACCGCAAACAGTCGCACCAGCTCGATCGCGATGCCGGCCGTGCCCGCAATACCAGCAGCGGAGTACTCGTCGGTGACGAACACCTTCTGCATGTCACGGTTGGCGATCAGGTTTCCCTGGGTGGCACGACGATCGCCCGCGATCAGCACCCCGCCCGCATACGTCACCGCCACGATGGTGGTGCCGTGCGGAGCGGCATCGGACAGGTTCGCCGAGGACTGCGCCATTCGATTCTCAGGTAGGAGGTGCGGGGCATGGTCGCGCAGATGGTCGGTGAACGAAGAATGGTGCGACCCGAATGTCGGCAACAGCCCCCCCATCGTCGCGTTCGGCGTGCGCTCTACCGTCACTGGCCGCCCTTCTGAACGTAGGCACGCACGAAGTCTTCCGCATTCTCCTCGAGCACGTCGTCGATCTCGTCGAGGAGGTCGTCGGTCTCTTCCGCCAGCTTCTCGCGCCGTTCCTGACCGCCGCCGGCCTCGCCGGAAACCTCGTCGTCGCCGTCGCCACCGCCAGAGCGTCGTGTCTGCTCTCGAGCCATAGTCGCCGACCTCCTTACGTGTTCGCAGTACCTACTCGGACCTTCACCCTACCGATTGGCACCCCCATAAGGGTGACAAGTCACCACCATCGTTCAGGAGGTCAGCTGATCGACCAGTTCCGCGGCTGTCTCCGCAGACTCCAACAGCTTGCCGACATGAGCTTTGCTGCCGCGCAACGGCTCGAGGGTCGGTATCCGTACGAGCGAATCGCCGCCGAGATCGAAGATCACCGAATCCCAGCTCGCTGCCGCGATATCGGCCCCGAACTTGCGAAGCACTTCGCCGCGGAAGTAGGCCCGAGTATCCGACGGAGGTGTCCCGACGGCGTCGAGTACCTGCTGCTCGGTGACAAGGCGTTCCATGGACCCGCGGGCCACCAACCGGTTGTACAGGCCCTTGTCGAGTCTGACGTCCGAGTACTGCAGATCAACCAGGTGTAGCCGGGGCGCCGACCAACCCAGTCCCTCCCGCTGCCGGAAGCCCTCGAGCAACCGCAGTTTCGCCGGCCAGTCGAGAATGTTCGCGCACTCCATCGGGTCTCGCTCGAGCAGATCGAGCACCATGGCCCACTTGTCGAGAATATCGGCGACCCGCGGGTCTTCGTTGCCTTCGCTGGCGACGAACTTCGCGACGCGCTGATGGTAGATCCGTTGCAGCGCCAGGGCAGTCATCTCGCGGCCGTCGGTCAGCGCAACCGTCTGCCGGAGCGTGGGGTCGTGGCTGATCTGGTGCACGGCCGTCACCGGACGAGCCAACTGCAGGTCGGACAGATCCACGCCGGCTTCGATGATGTCCAGCACCAATGCGGTGGTTCCCACCTTGAGATATGTGGCCATCTCCGCAAGATTCGCATCACCGATGATGCAGTGCAAACGCCGGTACTTGTCCGCATCGGCGTGGGGTTCGTCGCGTGTATTGATGATCCCGCGCTTGAGTGTCGTCTCGAGACCGACCTCGACCTCGATGTAGTCGGCACGCTGAGACAACTGAAAGCCTGCTTCGTCCCCGGACTGCCCGATACCGACACGGCCTGATCCGGTGATCACTTGTCGAGAAGCGAAGAACGGCGACAGGCCCGCGATGACTGCCGAGAAAGGCGTCGCGCGGGACATCAAGTAGTTCTCGTGGGTGCCGTACGAGGCCCCCTTGCCGTCGACGTTGTTCTTGTACAACTGCAGTCGGGGCGCACCGGGCACGCTGGACGCATGGCGCGCCGCGGCCTCCATGACGCGCTCGCCGGCCTTGTCCCAGATCACAGCGTCGAGTGGATCCCGCACCTCGGGCGCGGAGTATTCGGGATGGGCATGATCGACATAGAGTCGCGCGCCGTTGGTGAGAATCATATTGGCCGCGCCGACCTCGTCGGCGTCGATCACCGGCGCTGGACCGCTGAAGCGCCCCAGGTCGAATCCGCGGGCGTCGCGCAGCGGCGACTCGACCTCGTAGTCCCAACGAGTGCGCTTGGCCCTAGGCACACCGGCGGCAGCGGCGTACGCCAGCACCGCCTGCGTGGACGTGAGGATCGGATTGGCCGACGGTTCGGTCGGGGACGATATTCCGTACTCGACCTCGATACCGATGATGCGCTCCATACCGCGAGCCTAAGTGATCGAAAGGATGCGGTCCGCACCGAGGACAGGGCAGCGAGAAGCAAGTACCACGCGCAGCGCTGCGCACCGGCCCAATGTGGCGTGTGCGTGGGGGCAGGTGCGCAGCGCTGCGTAGCCTTTCGCGCGAGCAGTCAGTCCTAGAGGTACTCCGTGCTAGAGGTACTGACCGGTGTTCGCCTCGGTGTCGATGGCGCGGGACGCGCTGGCGTTCTTTCCCGTCACCAGAGTTCGGATGTACACGATGCGCTCACCCTTCTTGCCGGAGATACGAGCCCAGTCGTCGGGGTTGGTCGTGTTGGGCAGATCCTCGTTCTCTGCGAACTCGTCCACGATCGAATCGAACAGATGCTGCACTCGAAGGCCCGGGGTGCCGGACTCGAGCACCGACTTGATCGCGTACTTCTTGGACCTGTCGACGATGTTCTGGATCATCGCACCCGAGTTGAAGTCCTTGAAGTACAGCACTTCCTTGTCGCCGTTGGCGTAGGTGACCTCGAGGAATCGATTGTCCTCGCTCTCGGCATACATGCGGTCCACAACGCGCTCGATCATGGCCCGAATGCACGAAGCCCGATCGCCACCGAACTCGGCGAGGTCGTCGGCATTGACCGGCAACGAATCCGTCAGGTACTTCGAGAAGATGTCCTGAGCGGACTCCGCATCCGGGCGCTCGATCTTGATCTTGACGTCCAAGCGGCCGGGACGAAGAATGGCCGGGTCGATCATGTCCTCCCGGTTGGAGGCACCGATCACGATGACGTTCTCGAGGCCTTCCACACCGTCGATCTCCGCGAGCAACTGCGGAACGACTGTGGTCTCCACGTCCGAGGACACACCCGATCCGCGAGTGCGGAAGATGGAATCCATCTCGTCGAAGAACACGATGACCGGGGTGCCTTCCGACGCCTTCTCCCGGGCGCGTTGGAAGATCATCCTGATATGACGCTCGGTCTCGCCGACGAACTTGTTGAGCAGTTCGGGGCCCTTGATATTGAGGAAGAAGGACTTGGCTTCCTTGGCATCCTGGCCGCGCGCCTCGGCGATCTTCTTCGCGAGCGAGTTGGCGACTGCCTTGGCGATCAACGTCTTGCCGCAGCCAGGAGGGCCGTACAGCAGGACGCCCTTGGGGGGCCGCAACGAGTATTCGCGGAAGAGGTCCTTGTGCAGGAAGGGCAACTCCACGGCATCGCGAATCTGCTCGATCTGCCGTCCGAGACCACCGATGTCCTCGTACCCCACATCGGGCACCTCTTCGAGCACGAGATCTTCGACCTCGGCCTTCGGGACACGCTCGAAGGCGTATCCGGCCTTGGTGTCGACCAGCAGCGAGTCACCTGGCCGCAGCCTGCGCGACGGCTCGTCCGGGTCGTCCGAGGGTTCCTCGGTGGCCATCTCGTAGAGTGGCTTGGCGAGCCAGACGACGCGCTCCTCGTCGGCGTGCCCGACGACCAGAGCCCGAGTGCCGTCACCGAGAAGTTCACGCAGGGTGCTGATCTCGCCGACCTGCTCGAACGATCCAGCTTCGACGATGGTCAGCGCCTCGTTGAGACGAACCGTCTGTCCGGGCGCGAGTTCGACGGCCTCGACGTTGGGTGAGCACGTCAGACGCATCTTGCGCCCAGATGTGAAGACGTCCACCGTGTCGTCCTCATGAATCGACATCAAGATGCCGTAGCCGCTGGGCGGCTGCCCCAGACGGTCGACTTCTTCGCGAAGCGCGATCAGTTGCTGACGCGCTTCCTTGAGCGTGTCCATCAACTTGGAGTTACGCACCGACAGCGAGTCGATACGAGATTCCAGTTCGCGAATGTGCTCCGGCGATTCGCCGAGTTGACCGAGTTGGCGCCGTAAGGACGCAGCCTCGGTGCGCAACTCTTCGAGTTCCGCCCTGGCCGCAGCCGATTCCGGATTGTCTGTTGAGCTCATGAGCGACTCCTCCCAGTCCGATCTATCAACGCTACCGGCACAGCGGCAAAAGTGCGTGTGGACACGTCCACCGGCGAGCGGGTGTTCATGTCTTCATCGGATCCAAACCCGCGTGCGGTCATGTTAGCCTCACCTGACCCGAGTGGTTTCGCGCTCTGCAGGAAAGAGGCTTCACCAGTGAGTATGCGCATTTCGTCAGTGTTTGCGACCGCCGCAGCAGCTGCTGTCCTCCTTGTTGGATGCGGCTCGAGCGATGAATCCGATCACGCAGATCACAGTTCGGACTCTGCCGCCGTGACCACGTCCGAAGCAGCGGTGAGGGCCGCGCCGACGACGGACGAGCTCACCCGATCGTTGGTACTGCTCGTCGCTCCCGATGTCGATGCCGCGACCAAGGTCGCCGCTGTAGAGAACGGGCAAGCGCGCCTGGCCAACTTCGAGACCATGACTGCAGCGCTGGCGAACTACGGGGAGATCACGTTCGAGGTGGCCGGGCCGACCGTCGCGGGTGAAACCGTGAGCGCACCGGTGACGATCGCAACCCCGCGGGGTACGGCCGCTCCCACGCCGAACACATGGGTACTGATCGACGGAGACTGGAAGTTGTCGGAGGCGAGCACGTGCCAGCTCCTCGCGATGGGTCAGGCACCCTGCGTCTGACCGGTCTGCGCACGGCCGACGTTCAGCCCTTGCCCGATCTGCGTTGAGGTTTCGGAGTGACCGTGCCTGCAGCGAGCTTGCGAGCGCTGACGAGGAACGCGGTGTGGCCCTGCATCCGATGCTCGGGACGCACCGCCAGTCCGACGACGTGCCAGCCGCGCACGATCGATTCCCAGGATCTCGGTTCGGTCCAGCACTCCTGTGCGCGCAGCGCTTCCACGACGCGTGAGAGCTGGGTGACCGTCGCGACGTACACGATGAGAACGCCGCCGGGCACCAGAGCATCCGCGACTGCGGGCAGTGCGTCCCAGGGGGACAGCATGTCGAGGATGACCCGATCGACTCTCTCGCCGGGGCGATCACTGCCGAAAGCGTCGATATCCGCGACGGTGAGAGACCAGTTGTCCGGTCGCGCGCCGAAGAAGGTCTCGACGTTCTTCACGGCGTAGTCGGCGTGATCCTGACGGATCTCGTAGGAGATCACCGCACCTTCCGAACCCACGGCCCGAAGTAGCGAGCACGTCAGTGCACCGGAGCCGGCTCCTGCCTCGAGAACCCTGGCGCCAGGAAAGATGTCACCCTCGTGCACGATCTGGGCAGCGTCCTTGGGATAGATGACCTGCGCACCGCGGGGCATGGACAATACGTAGTCCGTCAACAGCGGCCGAAGCGCCAGGTACGGCGTCCCGTTGACCGAAGTGACCACACTGCCCTCGTCGGTACCGATGAGCGCGTCATGGGTGATGCCGCCGCGGTGGGTGTGAAACTCTTTGCCCGCCTCCAGTACGACGGTGTAGTGCCGGCCTTTGCCGTCGGTGAGCTGTACGCGGTCCCCCACCCGGAAAGGTCCGCTGCGAGCAGGTTCGGTGCTTGCGATCTCGGGTGTGGGCCCGGTGCTGTCGACGGGACTTTCGTCCGACGTCTCGCTGACCGAGAACACACTGTCCGAGGACACAGTCGACTACCTCTTTCGCTTGCTGAACCGGTGCAGTCGGTCCAGGGCGGACGATCGACTCGATTCGCTCACACTACTGGCCTGAACGATTTCGTCGGACCACGGGCTTAGTCTGCGTGATGTGAGTATTACGGATGTGTCGGATCCACCTGTTCGTCGCAGCAGACCAGCGTTGTCACCGTCGCGCGCGAACGACTTCAAGCAGTGCCCGTTGCTGTATCGATTTCGTGCGATCGATCGTATTCCGGAACGGTCGACCACTGCTCAGGTCAAGGGAACCGTGGTGCATGCTGCCCTCGAAGCGCTGTACGCGATACCGAGCTCGAAGCGAGACTGCGACAGCGCCGTCGAGTTGATCGAGCCGGCGTGGGACAAGGTTATTACCGAATCACCGCAGTTGGCCGAGCTGATCTCCGGGAAGGAGCTGGCGACCCTGCTCGAGCAGGCCCGCAGCCTCGTCACAGGGTATTACGAGATGGAAGATCCGACCCGATTCGATCCGGAGTCCTGCGAGCAGCGGGTGGAAATCGAACTGGCCGACGGCACTCCGCTGCGCGGTTTCATCGATCGAATCGACGTGGCGTCCAACGGCATGCTGCGTGTCGTCGACTACAAGACCGGCAAGTCGCCGCGTGAGTTCACCGAGGCGAAGGCGCTCTTCCAGATGAAGTTCTATGCCTTGGTGGTCATGCGGATGCGAGGTGTCGTCCCGGCTCAGCTCAAACTGATGTACCTGGCGGACAAGCAGTCGCTCACCTACAAGCCCGACGAAGGCGAATTGGTTCGTTTCGAGCGGATGCTCTCGGCGATCTGGCGGGCGATTCTCGCCGCCGGCGAGTCCGGCGATTTTCGTCCCAAACGCGGAAAGCTCTGCAACTGGTGCGATCACCAGGCACTGTGCCCGGAGTTCGGTGGCACTCCCCCAGCGTATCCAGGATGGCCCACAACCGTCGATGCGGCGAATTTGCTCGTTTCGGAGTCCGCGTCGTGACCGGGCAAACGGAGCATGACGCCTTCTTCGTCCCGCTCGGCCGCAATGCAGCGGGAAACGAGGTGTTCGCGACCACCGAGCGGACCGTCAGCCTATGGGCGCCGACCATGCAGCACGGAGCTCCCCCGTCGGCGTTGCTGCTGCGCGCGCTCGAACGAGTCGGCGCACGGGCAGACGTTCGTGTCTCCCGTGTCGTGGTCGAGCTACTCGGCCCGGTACCGATAGCCGAAATCGAGGTCAGATCCTGGGTGGAGCGGCCGGGTAGGAACATCGAACTGGTGATCGCCGAACTCTGGGAGCACTCCGGGAACACAGCTGACCGGGCGGTCGCCCGAGCAACCGCCTGGCGACTGTCCACGGTCGACACCGCGCAGGTCGCCTACGCGGCCGATCCACCCCTGGCGCCGGTGTCGGAGGCCTCGCAACACGTCTGGGAGGGGACGTGGAAATCCGGCTACCTGGACAACGTCGAGATACGCGCCCTTGGAAAACTCGGCGGCCCCGGACCTGGACAGGTCTGGGCTCGAGCGAGTACCGCTTTGGTTCTCGGCGAGACCATGACGCCGTTGGAACGACTGTTCGCCGTCGCGGACATCGCCAACGGGATCGGCGCGAAGCTCGACCTCGACGAATGGACGTTCCTCAACACCGATCTCACTGTCCACATCTTCCGGGTTCCGGAGAGCGAATGGGTGGGAATCTCGGCTGAGACCTCCACCGGGCCCGACGGATTCGCCATGTCTGCAGGCGTTCTTCACGACGAGCACGGACCGGTGGGACGGATCGCTCAGACGGTGCTGGTGCGGCCCAGACCCTGAACAGCTTTCAGAACGCTCGGCACGACCTGATGTCCGAGGCAAGAATGGCCTTGGCTCCGAGTTCGGCCAGCTCGTCCATCACAGTGTTGTGGACCTTGCGAGAGACCATCGCGCGCACGGCGAGCCAGTTCTCGTCCGCCATCGGCGAGAGCGTCGGCGATTCGATACCCGGAGTGATCTTGACGGCCTCGTCGAGAATGGATTTCGGGCAGTCGTAGTCGAGCATCAGGTACTGCTGAGCGAACACCACGCCCTGTACCCGTGCGATCAGTTGTTTGCGGGTCTTGTCGGTGCTGTTGCCGCCCGCGCGTTCGATCAAAACTCCTTCCGAATCGCACAGCGATTCGCCGAAGGCGACCAGATTGTTCTGACGCAGCGAACGCCCGGATTCGACCACATCCGCGATGGCGTCGGCGACACCGAGTTGAATGGAGATCTCGACTGCGCCATCGAGGCGGATGACGGTCGCCTCGAGTCCTCGCGCCGCGAGGTCGGCTTTGACGAGGTTCGGGTACGACGTGGCAATGCGCAGGCCACCGAGATCATCCGGTGACCACTCCTTACCGGCGGGCGCAGCGTACCGAAACGTCGACCGCCCGAACCCGAGGGACAGGATCTCGTCGACCGGCGCCCCCGAGTCGAGCGCGAGATCTCGGCCGGTGATACCCAGGTCGAGTTCACCGGAGCCGACGTAGATCGCAATGTCCTTGGGGCGGAGGAAGAAGAACTCGACACCGTTGGCCGGATCGAGCACCGTCAGATCCTTGGAGTCACTACGGCGTCGATAGCCCGCTTCGCTGAGAATCTCGGCGGCGGATTCGGACAGGGCACCTTTGTTGGGAACAGCTACGCGCAACATTGCGTGATCCTTCGGTCATAGTGGAGAGCAGTGCGGTGGAAGACATGCTCACAGATGTCGGTAAACATCCTTGGGCGTCAGACCTCGCCCGACCATCAACACCTGGACCCAGTACAGCAGCTGTGAGATCTCCTCCGCGAGAGCCTCGTCGCTCTCGTGCTCGGCGGCGATCCACACCTCACCCGCCTCCTCGATGATCTTCTTACCCTGAAAATGCACGCCGGCGTCCAACGCAGCGACCGTGCCCGAGCCCTCGGGACGAGAATCGGCGCGGTCGGTGAGCTCGGCAAACAGGGAATCGAAGGTCTTCACGGTCTGTGATTCTTTCATGAGGACGCCGATACCTGCGCATCGCACCAGGCGGATCGGAGGTCGCCGGCGGTGACGCCCAGCAGAGTCTCGCGAATGACATAGCCAGGACCAGGGCTCACAGCGACCTCGGAGGGCACGAGCAACACCGAGCATCCGGCCCGGTAAGCCGAGAGCGATCCCGTCGGCGAATCCTCGATGGCCAAGCACGTGGCCGGATCCAGACCGAGCAGCGACGCCCCTCGTAGATACGGTGCCGGGTGCGGCTTTCCCTCGTCGACCTCGTCTCCACTGACGGTGAAGTCGAAGTACTCGCGGCCGATGGTCTCGAGCGCATTCTCGACGAGTCCGCGTTCGGTGTTCGTCACAAGCGCGGTCTTCAGACCCATCTCGCGAGCGAGCGCCAGAGTGTCCTTCGCACCGGGTCGCCACGGAATGCCTTGCGAGAAAAGCTCCGCAACGCGTTCGGTCAACCAGTTACGGCTGTCCTGCAGAGCGCTGTCGGTGGCGTCGGTGCCGGTGTGGGCGAAGACCTTGCGTAGCGCGCCGTGCATCGAGTTGCCGAGTGTGCTTTCGCGCACCTCTGCGGTGAGCTCACGGCCCAGTTCCAGCGAGAGCTCGGCGACTGCCACGTCCCAGATCTTCTCCGAGTCGAGCAGTGTGCCGTCCATGTCGAACAGGACACCGAGGAAATCGTTGTTCTCATACATTGAAGTACTTGGCTTCCGGGTGGTGGAGCACGAATGCGTCGGTCGACTGCTCTGGGTGGAGCTGGAGCTCCTCCGACAGTTTGACACCGATCCGTTCCGGTTCGAGCAGGGCTGCGAGTTTGATGCGGTCCTCGAGATCCGGGCAGGCTCCGTATCCGAAGGAGTAACGCGCGCCGCGATATTCGAGCTTGAAAAAGCCCTCGGCCTCCTTGGGATCGTTCTCGGCGACGCTGTGCCCGCCCGAGAGCTTCAGCTCCTCGCGTACCCGCCGGTGCCAGTACTCGGCGAGCGCCTCGGTGAGCTGCACACCGATTCCGTGCACTTCGAGGTAGTCGCGGTAGGAATCCGCCGCGAACAGCTCGTTCGCGAAATCCGCGATCGGTTGGCCCATGGTCACCAGGTTCATCGGCAGTACGTCGACCTGGCCGCTCTCGCGAGCTGCATCACGCGAGCGGATGAAATCGGCTATGCACAGAAAACGGTCACGCTGCTGTCGGGGAAACGTGAAGCGAAACTTCTCCGCGGCATCGGGATTCGGTTGGTCGAGGACCACCACGTCGTCGCCTTCCGATACTGCGGGGAAGTAGCCGTAGACCAGTGCGGCGTGAGCGAGAATGCCATCGGTGCTGAGTCGGTCGAGCCAATACCGCAGCCGCGGCTTGCCCTCGGATTCGACGAGGTCCTCGTACGTTGCACCCTCGCCCTTGCGGACTCCGCGCAGTCCCCACTGCCCGAGGAATAGTGCCCGCTCGTCGAGCAGGCCCGAATACTCGGCCAGGGACACACCTTTGACGATGCGGGTACCCCAGAACGGCGGAACGGGAGTTTCGATATCGGTGGCCACATCGGATCGTTCGGGTACGACGACGGGTTCCGCAGTCGCCTTCCGCTGCTCGGCAATCCGCCGTGACCGTTCGTGGCGCGCTTTGCGCTCGGCGGCCTTCGCCTTCGCCTCGAGTGCCTCGGGGCTGTCGGGTGCCGGACCGCCACCGCGCTTGGTGGTCATGATCGTGTCCATCAGACGCAGACCCTCGAAAGCATCCCGTGCATAGTGCACGTCGCCCTGGTAGACCTCCTGCAGATCGTTCTCTACGTACGAGCGCGTCAGTGCTGCACCGCCCAGCAACACCGGGAACTGTTCCGCCACTCCCTTGTTGTTGAGCTCGATCAGGTTGTCCTTCATGACGACCGTGGACTTGACCAGCAACCCGGACATTCCGATGACGTCGGCACGCTTGTCCAGTGCGGCCTCGAGGATCGTCGAAATCGGTTGCTTGATACCGAGATTGACAACCTCGTAGCCGTTGTTGCTCAAGATGATGTCGACCAGGTTCTTGCCGATGTCGTGGACGTCGCCCTTGACGGTGCCCAGCACGATCCGGCCCTTGCCGTCGTCGTCCGTCGCCTCCATGTGGGGCTCGAGATGAGCCACTGCGGCTTTCATCACCTCAGCCGAGGCCAGCACGAACGGCAGCTGCATCTGACCCGAGCCGAACAATTCACCCACGGTCTTCATGCCCGAAAGCAGGGTCTCGTTGATGATCTCCAGCGGCGGCTTCTCGTCCATCGCGGCGTCCAGGTCTGCGTCGAGACCGTTGCGTTCACCATCGACGATGCGCCGTTCGAGGCGCTCGAACAGCGGTAGGCGGCCCAGCTCCTCGGCACGGGATTCGCGAGCAGAGGCAGCGGACACACCCTCGAAGAGCTGCATCAGCTTCTGCAGCGGGTCGTAGCCCTCACTGCGGCGGTTGTAGACCAGATCGAGTGCCGTTTCGCGTTGCTCGTCGGGAATCTTGTTCATCGGCAGGATCTTCGACGCGTGCACGATGGCGGTATCGAGACCGGCCTGCGTGCATTCGTGCAGGAACACCGAGTTCAGCACCTGGCGTGCAGCGGGATTGAGGCCGAACGAGATGTTCGACAGTCCGAGGGTGGTGTGGACCTTCGGATACTTGGCCTTGAGCTGCCGGATCGCCTCGATGGTCTCGATGCCGTCCCGGCGAACCTCCTCCTGACCGGTCGAGATGGGAAAGGTCAGGGTGTCGACGATGATGTCCTCGTGCCGCAGGCCCCAGTTCGTGGTGATGTCCTCGATCAACCTGTCGGCGACACGGACTTTCCACTCTGCGGTGCGAGCCTGACCTTCCTCGTCGATGGTCAGTGCGACGACGGCGGCGCCGTGCTCTTTCACGAGCTGCATGATCTTCTGGAACCGCGAATCCGGGCCGTCACCGTCCTCGTAGTTGACGGAGTTGACCGCGCTGCGCCCACCGAGGTGTTCGAGGCCTGCTTCGAGAACAGCAGGCTCGGTGGAGTCGAGCATGATCGGCAGGGTCGATGCCGTAGCCAAGCGCGATGCCAGCGCTGCCATATCGGCGGCGCCGTCACGTCCGACGTAGTCCACGTTCAGATCCAGCATGTGCGCGCCGTCGCGGATCTGGTCCTTGGCGATGTCGAGGCATTTTTCGTAGTCCTCGGACAGCATTGCATCGCGGAACGCTTTGGAACCGTTGGAGTTGGTGCGCTCACCGATCATCAGGATGCTGGCGTCCTGCTCGAACGGGACGGCGGTGTAAATCGACGACACCCCGGGCTCGGGAGCCGGGACCCGTTCGGCCTTCTGCAGCCCGTGCACGAGATCGGCGACCTGCGCGATGTGCTCGGGGGTGGTACCGCAGCAGCCGCCGACGAGCGAGAGACCGTATTCGGTGACAAAGGTGCCGAGCGCAGTAGCCAGCTCGGGTGCCGTCAGCGGATAGAGGGCGCCTTTCGGCCCGAGAGTCGGCAGGCCTGCGTTGGGCATCACGGAAACCGGCAGCCTCGAGTGCTTCGACAGGTGCCGGAGGTGCTCGCTCATCTCTGCCGGCCCGGTCGCGCAGTTGAGCCCGATCATGTCGATGCCGAGGGGTTCGAGCGCCGTCAGCGCCGCGCCGATCTCACTGCCGACGAGCATCGCGCCCGTCGTCTCGACCGTGACGTGGGTGATGATCGGAATGCGGACGCCAAGTCGGTCCATCGCATGCTGGCTTCCGATGATCGCGGCCTTGACCTGCAGCAAGTCCTGGCACGTCTCGACGAGGATGGCGTCGGCGCCGCCATCGATCATGCCGAGAGCCGCTTCGGTGTACGCGTCGCGCAGAATCGCGAACGGAGCATGCCCGAGGGTCGGCAGTTTCGTGCCCGGCCCCATCGACCCGAGGACGAACCGCTCCATGCCGTCGCGTCCGGGACCCATTTCATCGGCAGTGTCGCGGGCGAGGCGCGTGCCTTTCTCCGCAAGTTCGCGGATGCGGTCCGCGATGTCGTAGTCCGCGAGGTTGGGCAGGTTGCACCCGAAGGTGTTCGTCTCGACGGCGTCGGCGCCTGCGGCGAAGTACGCGCGGTGAATCTCGCGCAGCACGTCGGGGCGGGTGTCGTTGAGGATCTCGTTGCAGCCCTCGAGTCCGAGGAAGTCCTCCAACGTCAGATGCGCATCCTGCAACATTGTGCCCATGGCCCCGTCGCCGATGACGACGCGCGTTTTCATCGCATCCAGCAGACTGGTCTTGTGTAGCGCAGGCATCCCTACAGAGTAGTGGGCACCGAGCTGTGCTCATGACAGGCACTCGAGCTGTCACCACGCGCGGCCGGGCTGGTCGTAGGCTGTCGTGGTGAGTCCCCGAAACCGAGACGGCAATTTCTCCGCCGACAAAGACGACACAGCACCCGGTGAGTCCACCAGCGCTGCGGAAACACTGCTCAACGCGGTGTCCTCCGCTGTGTCGAACGCAACACCGATCTCGCCGGATGCCGAGTTCGACCCCGAAGACGATTTCGCCGAGGACGAAGTGGAGTTCCCCTCCCTTCGCGACCCGATCTTGGTGGCCGCGTTCGAGGGATGGAACGACGCGGGCGACGCAGCGAGCGGCGCCGTCGAGCACCTCGAGCTGACGTGGGATGCCAGCCCCCTTGCCGAGTTGGACTCGGAGGATTACTACGACTACCAGGTCAACAGGCCCACGATCCGGCAGGTCGACGGGGTCACCCGTGAGATCCAGTGGCCTGCGACCCGGTTGTCGGTGTGCTCTCCCCCCGGGAGCAAGCGCGATGTGGTGTTGCTGCGTGGCATCGAACCGAACATGCGGTGGCGCAGCTTCTGCGACGATCTCCTCGAGTTCATCGAGCAGTTGGGTGTGGACACCGTTGTCATCCTCGGCGCGCTCCTGGCCGACACACCGCACACCCGGCCCGTGCCGGTCACGGGCAGCGCGTACAGCGTCGAAGCAGCCGAACGCTTCAACCTCGAACAGACCCGGTACGAGGGGCCGACGGGTATCACCGGCGTTTTGCAGGACGAATGCGTCAAAGCCGGCGTACCTGCGGTCTCGTTCTGGGCGGCGGTCCCACATTACGTCTCGCAGCCACCGAACCCGAAGGCGACGGTCGCGCTGTTGCAGCGGGTGGAGGAGGTTCTCGACATCGAGGTACCGCTCGGCGAACTGCCCGCCCAAGCCGAGGAATGGGAGGAGGCCGTCACCGAGATGACGAAAGAGGACGACGAGATCAGCGACTACGTCCGAACCCTCGAGGAGCGGGGCGATGCCGAGACGGACATCTCCGAGGCGATCTCCAAGATCGACGGCGACGCCATCGCGGCAGAGTTCGAGCGATACCTGCGACGCCGTGGACCTGGGAACTTCGGCCTGTGACTGTTCGAACGCACAGCCACGGCTGGGTCGTGGTGAGAACTTGCTGATGCGGCCTTAACGCGGACGCAGTGCCGGTGTCACCGGCAGAGACCAACCTGTGTTCATGGCCAGCACACCGCGTTTTCTGCAGGGCGTCTTTCCGTTCACCGGACACGGGTTGAGCAAGCCCGAGGCGATCGATGTTTCGACCAGCTTCGTCGTCCCCTCGGGGTCGATTGCACAGCCCCTGTACTTTCGCGGCGGCAATTCGAGCGACGAGTTGATCGTCGTGACGCTTCTGCGGGACGGTCTGCCGATGCGGATGTTCCCGATGGGGGCCAGGGATGGCGTCAACGTTCCGCTGCGTGTCGTCGAGGATGTCGATCCGGATTCTGTGCTCGAACTGGTGATCGCGGCCCCCGAAGGCACGTCCGGTGAAGTCGTCGTCGACTTCGGCCTGGTGTTGATCTGATGCAGCGGCTGCTCGTCGTCGGCAACGGCATGGCCGGCGCCCGCACGGTCGAGGAGATTCTCGCGCGCAGTGCCGGCAGAGATGCCGACGACACCTTCGAGATCACGATGATCGGTGACGAGCCCTACGGTAACTACAACCGGATCATGCTCTCGCACGTCCTTGCTGGCGAGACCGGCGTAGACGATGAGGAACTGCTGCTCAACCCCATGAGCTGGTATCGCGAGAACGGCATCACCCTCTACGTCGGCGATCGCGCAATCTCCCTCGATCGTTTCGCCAAGTCCGTTCGATGCGAGAGTGGGCGCGTCGTGGAGTACGACGTGCTCGTCATCGCGACCGGCAGCAACACCTTCTTTCCCAACATGGACGGACTACGCGAGCCGGACGGGCGGCTTGCGCGCGGGGTGTTCGGTTTCCGCACCATCGCGGACACCAACGGCATGCTGCAGATGGCGGGCGCCCAGGACGAACTGGCCGCGGTGGTCATCGGAGGGGGGCTGCTCGGACTCGAGGCCGCCTACGGTCTGCGGACTCAGGGCATGAAAGTCGACGTCGTCCACTCCCCCGGACACCTGATGAATCAGCAGCTCGACGAGCGCGGCGGACGCCTGCTACGGAACAAGATCACCTCGCTCGGGGTGGGGGTGCACACGTCGAAACGGACGACCGCCGTGCGACGCACCGAGTCCGGAAGTGTGGCCGGCGTCGAATTCAACGACGGCACCTGGCTCGCCGCCGACATGATCGTTGTGACCGCGGGCATCCGACCCAACGTCGAGTTCGCCCGCGGCGGTGGCCTGGTGATCGAGCGAGGCATCGTCGTCGACGATCAGTTGCGTTGCGAGGACGAAGGATCCATCTACGCTGTCGGGGAGTGCTGCCAGCACCGCGGCGAGGTCTACGGGCTCGTCGCCCCGCTTTGGGAGCAGGCTGCGGTCCTGGCCGACCATCTGACCGGTAGCAACCCGGCCGCTGCGTACCACGGTTCGCGGTCGACCACGAAGCTCAAGGTTGCCGGGGTCGACGTCGCCGCAATGGGAGTCCAGGGCCCCGAACGCGAGGACGACGAGTTCGTCCAGTTCTACGAACCTCGCAGCGGCACGTACAAGAGTGTTGTCGTTCGAGACGGCAAACTCATCGGGGCGACACTGCTCGGCGATATCGGCAAAGCGAACTTCCTGACCCAAGCGTTCGACGAGAAGGTGCCACTGCCGGAGGAACGCATCAGCATGCTCTTCGACATGGGCACACCCTCCGCTGCCACGAGTGCGGCCGAACTTGCCGATGACGTGCAGGTTTGCAACTGCAACGGTGTCACCAAGGGCGCGATCGTGGCGTGTGTGCATGCCGGCGCGAAGTCGATGGGCGATATCGCCGCGGCGACGCGTGCCGGCAAGGGTTGCGGTTCCTGCAAGGGGCTCGTCGCCGATATCCTGGCGTGCGCAGCCGGGGGCGCCGTCGAATCCGATCCGGCCGCCGACTGGTACGTGCCCTGCATCCCGCTGACCAAACCAGAGCTCATCGCCGTCGTCCGTGAGCGAGATCTGCGGTCGGTCTCGCAGGTCTTCGCCGAACTGGCAACCGACGGGCGCGAGGACGCGCCGTCGAAGATGCCGCTCGCGTCGCTGCTACGCACCGTGTGGGGGCCCGATTGGGTGGACGAGCGGGGCGCACTGTTCATCAACGACCGCGTGCACGCGAACATTCAGCGCGACGGTACGTTCTCGGTTGTCCCCCAGATGAAGGGCGGGGTAACCACACCGGATCAACTGCGCCGAATCGCCGATGTGGCCGATAAATACGGGGTCCCGTTGGTCAAGGTCACCGGCGGCCAGCGGATCGATCTGCTCGGGATCAAGAAGGAAGACCTACCCAAGGTGTGGGGCGATCTGGATATGCCTTCGGGTTTCGCGTACGGCAAGAGCATGAGAACCGTCAAGACTTGTGTCGGCAGCGATTTCTGCAGGTTCGGTCTCGGCGATTCGACCGCGCTGGGCATTGCCATGGAGGAACGCTTTCAGGGACTCGAGACGCCTGCGAAGCTCAAGCTAGCCGTGGCGGGTTGTCCTCGCAATTGTTCCGAGGCCCTGTGCAAGGACCTGGGAGTGGTCTCCGTCGGCGACGACCGGTGGGAGATCTACGTCGGCGGCGCGGCAGGTGCACACGTGCGCAAGGGCGATCTGCTGGCGACGGTAGTCGGCGCCGAGGAAGTTCTCCGCGTCGCGGGGCTTTTCATCCAGCACTACCGCGAAACCGCAGGCTGGCTCGAACGCACCTATGCCTGGGTACCGCGGGTGGGCCTGGAAACGCTGCAACGGACATTGATCGACGACGCGGACGGCATTGCCGAAGGACTGGCGCAGCGCATGCAAACGTCGGTGGACGGATATCGAGACCCATGGCAGGACCGAGCGGAACCGAAGTCGCCGGCCCAGTTCACGCCGTCGCTGCCGTTGCTGCCGCTACCGCGGGTGCCGGTCCGATGAGCATCCCGGTCGATGCGGTCCCAGTCGGGGCCCTCGAGGAACTCACTCCCGGCGAGGGACGCACATACGTCGTGGACGGCAAACAGCTGGCCGTGTTCCTACTGGGAGACGGCACAGTCCGCGCCATGGATGCCGTGTGTCCGCACAAGGGCGGGCCCCTGGCCGACGGGCAGATAGACGGCTCGGTGGTGGTGTGTCCGCTGCATCAGTACACGTTCTCTCTCGACGACGGTTCCTGTCCGAGCGGGATCGGGTCGGTCCGAACGTATCCGGCGGCCGTGGTCGACGGGAAAGTCACCGTGCAGCTGTAGCCGCACGTTTTCGCTCGTACAGCGCCAACGCCTACCCTGTTCCAGTGAGCGAATCAGGTGACGACCCGCAACTCGGGCCCGCGGCCGTGTTCCTGCAGGAAGATCGCCTCAAGCTGTTCGCGTTCACCGTTGCGGAAAAGCGCACCGAGTACCTGTGGGTGCTGCGAGCCTTCGACGTAGCCCGTGCCAACTACGTGGTGCTGCTGCACGCGGCGGACGTCGCGGACACCCTAGCCCGCCACGCACCTCCCGAAGGGCAGTTGAGCGCCGCCGACACCGCTCCCCTGCTCGAACAACTCCACTCGTGGGATCTCCTCGAACGCAGCTACGACGGCTCGCGGGCCGCCACCCTTGCCGAGTACCGAAATCGCCATTTCGTCTACCAGTTCAGCCAGGCCGGGTACGCGGCGTTCCGCGCGGTCGAGGACGTCCTCGGTGCACGGCTCGACGACGCCTCGCTCTCGCGCCTCGTACTCCCCGAACTTCTCGCCGACATGCACGAGCTGGCCGAGGCGAACCGTCAGGGTGACGGCGACCGGATCTTCCGCAAGCTCAGTCGGCTGGACTCCACCTTGTCGGAAATGGCGACCCGCGCCGCACATTTCTACCTGGTCCTCGGGGATCTGGTTCGGACCACGGAGATCACCCCCGAATCGTTCCTCGTTCACAAGGACGCCCTGCTCACGCACATGCGCGAGTTCAGTTCCGATCTCAGCAGGTACGCACCCAAACTCGCGGACGCAATCGCACTCGTCGAGTCGACCGGGATCACCGAGTTGATCGAGCGGGCCGCCGTCAGCGACGAACGGGTGTTCCTGAGCGTCGAGGAACGGCGTGCCGACTGGCAGGCCCGCTGGTCCGGTCTCTCGCACTGGTTCGTCGCTGCCGAGGCCGAAACGAGCGAGTCCGATCGCCTGCGCGAGGGCACGATGAGCGCGATCGCGGCCGTACTGTCGCTGCTCCGGCGTGTGACCGAGACACGCAAGGGCGGTGTGAGCCGGGAAAGCCAGCTCCGGCACCTCGCCGGGTGGTTCGCCAACACCTCGTCGGAGGACAGCGCGCACGCGCTCTTTCATGCCGTGTTCGGCTTGGGGCGTCCGCGTCACCTGTCGATGGTCCATCCCGACGCGGACATCGTGCCCTCGTCGAGAACATGGTGGGAGGCGCCGCCCGTCGAGATCTCACGGACGTTGGCCGAGACGGGACGCACCCCGACCCCGGGCATGCCCGGCCGCCTGCAACGAAACGACGGCGGAGTCCGGCGGCTCCGCGAGCAGCAACTCGAGGCACAGCGGACCCGCAGCGCCGCGGCACAATCACTGGCAGCGACCGGGGTGTACGAGCGCGTTCTGAACGAGGAAGAAACCGAGGTGCTGCTGAGCCTGCTCAACGCCGCACTGACTGCGCGCGTGCGAGTGAGCGGACGCACCGCCAGCGGAACCGGCTCCGACAGCGGTGTCCGACTGACCCTGAGCGAAAGCCCGATCTCGACGGTGGTGCAGACCATGCGCGGGCGGCTGCACCTGGATCGGCTGCAGCTCGACGTCGCGGAGGTGGTGGCGCGATGAGAGCACGCGAGATCCCCACCCTGGCACTGGATTCCTATCAGCGCGCAGCGAGAGTGGCGCTGGCCAACCACCTCGTCACGCCGTCGTACCCGGATCGGATCGCGCTCCCACTCCTGCGGCGTTGGGCGACGGAACTACGCGAGGATCTTCTCGAGCTGTTCGGCTATCGCCTCGAGGTCACCGAAACCACCGCCCGCCTGTTTCCCGTTCTCGACAGCCTGGATGCCAGCCAGCCCGCGCGCACTGCCACGGACCGTGTGTTCGACCGGCGTCGATACGCCTACCTGGCACTCTCGCTCGCTGCTCTCGGGCGAGCGGGCAATCAGATCACACTGTCCGAGCTGGCCGACCACGTCGCAGCCGAGGCCGGCCAGGTCGACGGAGTCGAGCTCGAAGCCGATCGTGCATCCGATCGCGACGCGTTCGTCGATGCAGTCGGTTGGCTCGCCGCCCGGGGGGCGATCTCCCTCGCCGACGGTGACGCCGGCGGGTGGGCCCACAATCCTGCCGCAGGTGAGGCGCTCTACGACATCGAGCGGCCCGTCGTATTGGCGCTGTTCCGGCCCCCGCGCGCCGTGCAACATCTGCGCTCGGCCGCTGGTCTGCTCGCGGGGTTCGAGGCCCCGGCCGGTGCGGACGACGAGGCACGCGGTCCGGAGGACCCGAAAGAGGTCCTGCGGCGCGTACGCCGAGCTCTCGTCGAGCATCCCGTGGTCTACTTCGACGATCTGGACCCCGATGGGCGCACTGCCCTCGCCGCGCCGCGAACCGTTGCGGAGGTCGAGCTTCTCACCGGCCTCGTCTCGGAGCGTCGCGCCGAGGGCGTCGCGTTGATCGACACCTCGGGACGACTGTCCGACATACGCTTTCCCGGTACCGGCACGATTGCGCAGGTCGCTTTGCTCCTGGCAGGAGAGATATCGGACCGCGTCGTCGATCCGGATGCGCCCGCGCTGGTCCGTCATCCGATCGGCGACGACTCCGCCCTGCTTGCACTCCTCGACGACGCCATTCCCGGCGGAGGCGTCTTCGACGACCTCGCCGAGTCCGCAGTGTCGACGACGACGGCGGCCGCGTTCGAAAGCAACCGGCGTGAACAGACGTACCCGTTCATCGAGCAGAGCTGGCTCGTGGACACCGTCGGCGCCCTGGTCGAGCGTTTCGGTCGTACGTTCGCCGCGCAGTGGCAGGCCGATCCCGACGGGTTACGTGCACGCGCGGTGGACATGCTGCATCGACTTCGCCTCGTGCACATCGTTTCCGGAGGAGTCATCGTGCTTCCGGTGATCGCGCGGTACCGCGACGTGATGGTCAGTATTCGAGATCGGGCACCCCAGGACTCCCTGTTCACCGGCGACAGCACAGAAAACGAGGCCACTGCATGACGGCACACGCCCGCCGCTTCCGTCCCACGCGAGCCGGAATCATCAACCTGTGGGACTACCGAGATCAGGAATTCTCGTTCGCCGACGGACGACTGGTACTCCGGGGACCGAACGGGTCCGGTAAGACCAAGGCGCTGGAAGTGTTGTTCCCGTTCGTCCTGGATGGGCGAATCGAACCTCGCCGGCTCAATCCGTTCGCCGGTGAGGAGCGGACGATGAAGTCCAATCTGCTCTACCGCGGTCAGGAGAGCGCGCACTCGTACGTCTGGATGGAGTTCGGTCGAGGATCACGCCACGATCCGGAGTCGGTCACCGTCGGCATCGGCATGCGCGCGAGCCGTCAGAACGACAAGGTGACACGCTGGTACTTCGTCGCCGACGGCCGTGTGGGAGTCGATTTCTCGCTTCTCGGACCCGATGACCGGCCGCTGACGAAGAAGCAACTCGCCGAGCAGCTGGGCACCGACGCCATCACGGACCGACCGGTGGACTACCGGGCCGCGATCGATGCGCGCATGTTCGGATTGGGAGCCCAACGATACGACCAGCTGATCAATCTCATCCTGACGCTGCGGCGACCGCAGCTGGCGAAAAACCTGGACCCGAAGGGGCTTTCGCAGGCGCTCACCGACGGTCTGCGCCCGCTGGACGATCAGCTCGTGCTCGAGGCGGCGCGCTCGTTCAGCGACATGGAGGAGGTCGGTCGCGCCCTGGAAGGCCTGACCCAGGCAGATCGCGCCGCCAGGAATTTTGTCGGCGTCTACTCCAAGTATTTGCGAGTGCAGGCGCGTTCGGATGTCGACCAGGTTGCGCGCAGACTCGAGGCCGTCACTCACGCAACCACGGCGCACTTCGCCGCTGCGGCGCTGAAAGAACGCAGATTGGCCGAGCGCGTGGCCGCCGAGCACCGATTCGACGAGGCCGAACGGGCACTGGACCAAGCTATCGCCGATCGTGAGACGTTGCAGCGTTCGAGCGCATACGAGGGCAAGCAACAACTCGACGATCTCGCCGAGTCCGCTGCCAAGCTCAAGGTGTCGGCCGCCCAGCAGTCCGAGCGTGCTCGCAAAGCGCAGTCGGACCTCGAACAACGTTCCACCGAGGCGGCCCGTGCGAGCGCAGCACTGCGCGACTGCGCTGCCGCATTGACCCGGGCCGAGGACGAACTCCAGATCGCAGCTGAGGACGCCGGTATCGTCTGGGCACCGGTGCCCGCCTCGGCGCGCACCGACCAGTTCAGTACGGCGCTGCGCGGTCACGCCGAGGAGCGCGACGGCGATGTTCGCGCGGTCCGCGAGGCGCTGAGCACCGTCGAGAAGGCAGCGGCAGAACGGACTCGAGCCGACACGAGCGCTGCGCGTGCACGTGGGCTGCACGAGTCCGCACGGGCGGCGGTTGCCGAGGCCGAGGCTTCGGTCGAGCTGGCACGGGCCCAGTACGCCTCAGCTCTGCGTGCCTGGTGGACGGAGAACTCGGGGCTCTACGCCACCGCTGGCATCACCGTCGCGGCATACGAGGATCTGGATGCGGCCGTTGCCCGGATCGGTGAGGACGATGCGCCCAGTCTCGATGCCGTGCTCGCCGACGCGTCCGCGGACGGGCTCGAGAATGTCCGCGCATCCCGCATGCAGGCCTCGAACACGGTGGTCGCGTTGACCGACGAGCTTTCCTCGATGCGCTCGGAGAGGGACCGCATCGGCGCCGAGCACGACGATGCACCCCCTCCGTTCGCTGCGAGGACGGCCGAGCGGGAGGGCAGAGTCGGCGCCCCCCTGTGGCGGCTGGTGCGATTCTCCGACGGCATCGACCCCGTCGATGCGGCCGGTATCGAAGCGGCTCTGCATGCGGCGAACCTTCTCGACGGCTGGATTTCGGCAGCGGATGGGCCGGATTCCGAGGAATCGGAGCAATATCTCGTACCGTTGCCGGAGGCGACGAGGCCCAGCGGTCGCACACTCGCAGACGTGCTCGAAGCCGAACCGGGAACCGAGGTCCCCGAACCGGTCATCCGCGCGGTGCTGGCCTCGATCTCGCTCGAGCACGACGAGAACGCGAGCACCTCGATCGGTCTCGACGGCCGGTTCTGGCAGGGCGTGCAGCAGGGCCGTCACCAGAAATCCGACGCCGAGTACATCGGAGCCACGGCGCGTGCCCGGCGCCGGGCCGCACGCATCGCTGAGCTGAACACCGCGATCGATTCGGCGGCAGCTGCATTGGACGCTGCCCGAAGCGAGGAACGATCCGCGAAGGAACTGCTGCGCGGCCTCACCGTTGCCGCCAAGGCGCTGCCGAAGGTATCCGGGATCGTGCGGGCGCAGAAGTCGGTGACCGAGGCTGCCGGTGCCCTCCGCACGTCGGCAGCAGCGGCGACGGCCGCCGACCTCGAGCTCGATCAGTCGATCGCCGATCTCTCTGCGAAGGAGAAACGGCTGCGTAGCACGGCAGTTGCACACCGCACTCCGCACACTGCGCGGGACATCGACTCCCTGGCCGCGGCCATTCGGCATTTCGGAAATCAGGGTGAGCTGGTATTGCGTCGGCGCGGCGAACACGTCAGAGAGAGCGAGCGGGCCCGGGAGGCCGACAATCGCCTCGAGGAGGCCACAGGCCTGGCGGAGGAACTCGCCGAGGAAGCTGCCATCGCCGAGGAGAACCATCTGCAGCAGGTTCAGCGGTTGGACATCCTGACCGAGAAACTCGGTTCCACCGCCGATCAGATCAGCGTGGATCTGGAACGGGCACGCGAGAAGATCGAGGCCTGCAAGGTAGAACAACGTGCTGCGCGAAAGACCGACAAGGAGGCCGGTGAGGCTATCGGAAAAGCTGAGGGAGGCTGCAACACGGCCCAGGAGGCGCTGCGGGCCGCGCTGACCGAAACCCTCGACGACGCCGGCCGACTTGCGCCCTACGCCCGCAAGGACTTGCTCGGGATCCTCGGAGTGACAGAGGCCTACGCGTGGCCGTCGAGCGAGTCCGCCTGGCTCACCGTCGACCAAATCCTCTACGGCATCGCGCACGCATCCTCACCCGATTCCGAGATCGCAGTGCTGCCGCAGGTGGTGCACCGGCTGCATGCCGCGCTCGATACCGCAACCGAAACGGTGAAGGCAAGCGATTCCTACCGCAAGAGCACCCGGACCGCTCTGACAGGTGCTTTGCAGGAGTTCGACGCCCAACTCGCGTCCTCGGGTCAGGACTACCGCCTGCACTGGGATTCCCCCGACGGGCTGACCGTCGTGCGCGTCCAGGACGAACAGGGCTATTCCTCCGTCGGTGAGTTCGCCGACCGGATCGAGAACGCACGGTCCAACCAGGAGACCCTGCTGACCGAGCACGAGCGTCGAATCCTCGAAGATGCCCTGTTGACCGGCCTGGCCCAGCAGATCCACGAACGGACCGTCGACGCTCGCGAGCTGATCGCGCAAATGGCGGCCGAGATGAAGCAGCGAAGAATGTCCTCGGGCAACACCATCGGGGTGCACTGGGTGCTCGCGGACAACCTCGACGAGGGTGCACGTGCGGTATCGAAGCTGCTGGACAGGGACGCCTCGGCGCTGGGGGCCGACGACTTGGCTGCGATGCGCGCACATTTCGCCTCGGAGATCCGCATCGCACGCGCGGCCCATCCCGAACGCTCGTACCCCGAGATTCTCGCGACCACGCTCGACTACCGTCGTTGGCGGGTGTTCTCCTTCACCCTGATTCGCGGTGACGGCACCGAGGACCGGCTCACCGTGGCGCGGCACAGCGCGCTCTCCGGCGGCGAGCAATCCGTCTCGCTGCACCTGCCATTGTTCGCCGCCGCCCACGTGATGCTCTCCTCCGCGGACCCGCACGCGCCCCGCCTTCTCGCGCTCGACGAAGCATTTGCGGGTGTCGACGACAACGGTCGAGGCGAACTGTTGGGGTTGAGCGTGCAGTTCGACCTCGACTTGTTCATGACCGGGTACGACCTGTGGATCACCTACACCGACGTGCCGGGGTGCGCGCACTACGATCTCGCGCATTCCACGGCCGAGAACACCGTCAGCGCGGCTCTGCTCGTATGGGAGAACGGTGAGTTGTTCGCCGAGCACGACGGCACGGATCTTGCGGCAGCGCTGGGTTCACCGTTGACCAGACGAATTCCGACACATGCGGAGGGTGGGCTGGAATTTGTCGGATGACCGAGAATCCGAAGTGCCGGCCGGCTCCGACCGGCGGGGAAGTATCGATTGGCGGGGCAGTCCCGAGCTCGAGGTGCTGCTGAGTGCGGCTCGCAAATCCTTGGAGTCGAACTGGTTGACAGCGGACGGCAAGATCTCCGTCCAGTTGTCGCGGGCTCCCGAACTATGGCGTCTGCTCAGCGCGATAAACAAGTCGACCACCAAACTTCACAGCCGTGCGCAGACGAGTCGCCTGGACCTGGGGGAACTTGACCGCTGGCTTGCGCACCCCGCCAATGGTGGTCTCGGACTGGTCGAGACTCTGTCCGCCCAGGCCCCGCTCGTCGACAAGAAGCGCATCGCAGCGCAGAAGGCCGAGGTCAAGGCCGCGGCGCTCGCCGACGCGCGCGGGATTCTCGACACCGCATCGAACGAGGACTGGGCCGACCGCTGGTTGTCCTCGCTTCTCAATCAGGACGGAACTCTCGGCGGCCGCGTCGCGGTCGACGCTCTTCGAGTGGCAGCTCGTGTTCTCGCGCAACTGCCCGTCGACGGACTCTCGCTCACCGAGCTCGCAGAATTGGCCTGCGGCGATACCAAGGCACTGTCCTCGGGGGGTGCACCGAAGTTGGTGCTCGACGCGCTCTCTCTTCGCGAAGGCGTCCCCCTCCCCGTCGATCCGGTCGGGATCCGCCTGCTCTGGGAAACCGCCGGAGTGTCGGTGGACGCACTGTCGAGCCGAGTGGTCGTGTTGAACTACCGCGTCCGCGAGAACCATGTGATCGGGCGCTGGCTCGATGACGCCGCCCAGCTGGGCATCCCGTTCACGCTCACCCTCGACATGATCGCGCGGGGCCCGCTGACCAATCTCGGCGATCGAGTCTTCGTCTGCGAGAACGTAGCGGTGGTGGCGGCGGCGGCACGGACCCTCGGCCCCGAGTGCGCTCCCCTGGTGTGCACCGACGGGCAACCGTCCGCCGCCGTGCACAAGCTGCTCGCCGGGCTGGCGCCGGAAACAGTGCTGCACTGGCGAAACGACTTCGACTGGCCCGGTCTGAACATGACCTCCCGTGCGGTCTCTCGCTACGGCGCGCAACCGTGGCGGATGGACAGCGACTCGTACTCGCGGGCCCTCGACGTACGTAATTCCGAGCCGCTCAAAGGCAAACCGACCGCGAGCGCATGGGATCCTGCGCTCGCGGCCGCGATGCGCGAGTCGTCGAAGGCCGTCATGGAAGAACGGCTCGTTTCCGACCTGCTGGCCGACCTACGCTGAAGAGCTGTCAGCGCAGCGGTATTCCCAGCAGGGCGTCGACGGCGTCGGCGAATGCACCCGGCGCAGAGACGTCCGAGCCGCCTCGTTCGACCGCGAAGCTCGCCCACGCATCGAGCGCGTCGAGCGCCTTCGCGGTGTCCAGGTCGTCGGCGAGATGCTGCCGCAGACGCATGACGACATCGTCGGCGCTGACCGCGGATTCGAGCGCCGCAGCGTCACGCCAGAGCTTCAGGCGAGTGTGGGCCCGGCCGAGAACTTCGTCGGTCCACGCCCGGTCCTGGCGGTAGTGGCCGGCGATCAGACCGAGCCGAACGGCCGCCGGATCGACGCCCTCGGCGCGCAACGTGGAGACGAACACGAGGTTCCCCCGACTCTTGGACATCTTTTCACCGTCCAGACCGATCATGCCGGTGTGCACGTAGTGGCGTGCGAAACGTCCTCCACCGGAGACAGCTTCGGCGTGCGCGGCCGAGAATTCGTGATGGGGAAAGATCAGATCGCTGCCGCCACCCTGGATGTCGAATCCGGTTCCGATGCGGTTGAGCGCGATCGCCGCACACTCGACGTGCCAGCCAGGACGCCCTGGACCGAACGGCGACGGCCACGAGGGCTCGCCGGTCCGTTCGGCGCGCCAGAGAAGCGCGTCCAGCGGATCCCTCTTTCCGACCCGGTCGGGGTCTCCCCCACGCTCGGCGAAGTACTTGTCCATCGTCGCGCGGTCGTACCCTGATTCGTAGCCGAACTCCGGATTGGCATCGGCTCGGAAGTAGATATCCGGGAACTCGGCGTCATCCACGGTGTATGCGGCCCCCGAGGCCACGAGCTTGTCCACCAACTCGATCACCTCGCCGATCGATTCGATGGCGCCGATGTAGTCGCGCGGCGGAAGTACCCGGAGAGCTTCCATGTCCTCGCGGAACAGTGCTATCTCGCGGGTGCCCAGGTCCATCCAGTTCTCACCGTCGCGGTCCGCGCGTTCGAAGAGCGGGTCGTCGACATCGGTGACGTTCTGCACGTAGTGCACCTCGTGCCCAGCGTCGCGCCAGAGACGGTTCACCAGGTCGAAAGTCAGATAGGTGGCAGCGTGACCGAGATGGGTGGCGTCGTAGGGGGTGATGCCGCAGACGTACATCTTCGCCTCGGCGCCCGGTGTGACAGGCCGCACCTGTCGATCAGCGGTGTCGTACAACCGAAGCGGGGGTCCCTGGCCTGGAATGGACGGTACGGCTGTCTCGGACCAAGAATGCATGCAGACGAGCCTATCCGAGGGGATTCGCAGCGAAGCAGGGAGACTTCAGAACGCAGGCCACGGTATCGGCCGGCTCGATCGAGGCTCGGGCATCACCGGCATCGCGATCAACGCACAGGCTCGGCCGAGCAGCGCTTCGATCTCCTGCTCGGTGATGTGGCCTCTCAATCGAGGCTCGACGTCGGCGGCGAACGAGTCCACGAAGGACACGATGTCGGCCATCAACGCATCATCGACGGTTGTTCCGGCCCAACCCCACAGCACGGTGCGCAGCTTGTCTTCACTATGTAGGCAGATGCCGTGATCGACTCCGTAGACGTACCCGTCGAGCCCTTCCAGTGCGTGTCCGCCCTTGCGGTCCGCATTGTTGAGGATGACGTCGAGAACCGCCATGCGCGAGAGCCTGGGGTCATCCGCGTGCACCAGCGCGACTTCTTCCCCGTCGCCGTCGTACGCCCGTAGAATCGGAATCCAGCCCGACGGGATCCTGTCGGGCTGGCAAATGTCGATCAGACCCACTCGGTCGCCGTGTTCGCCATGTCGTTCCGGAGTGTCTATCCAGCGTTGCACCATGCCAGGTCCGAGCGGACCGTCACGCAGGACTGTCGTCGGAACCACGCCCCATCCCAGGGCGTCGGAGATCTCATACGACGCGACTTCCCGTCCGGCCAGTGTCCCCTCCGGAAAGTCCCACAGCGGAACTTCGCCTCGAACCGGCTTGTAGACACACCGCACCGGAGCAGGCGCCGTCTCGGCGTCGGATGCACTGGGGGTGGTCGCATCGCACACGAGTGTCGTATTGCTCGCGGACACGATGCGTCCGACCACGATGAGTTCACCGGTTTCCATGATGTGACGCCCCTCGAACGGGGGGCGGCCATCGGTCAAAGCTCTTCTCCGAGTTCGGCCGCCGAACCGAAAGTTGCATCGCGCCGGTACCCGTTGGTCCTGATGCAGATATGCCCTTCCTGTGCCAGGGGCTGTCCGCAGAGCGGGCATGGTGCACGTCCGGCTGCGATGACCCGTTCGGATCGCAGCGCGAACTCGCGGGCCTGGATCGGCGTGAGAAAGACGCGCACCGCGTCCGGTCCCTCCTCCGTATCGTCGAGTACCACCGATTCGTCGATCTCCGTCTCGGTGATCGCGAGCAGTTCGACCACGACAGCGTTTGCGTCCGCGTCCCAACCCAGTCCCATCGTGCCGACTCTGAACTCGGTGTCGATGGGCGTCAGCAAAGGACTGGTGTCGCCGACCTGTGTCTCCTCCGGCGGCACTTCGGCCCCAAAACGGCGATGCACCTCTTCTAGCAGCAGTCCCATTCGGTCGGCGAGAACCTGCACCTGCTGCTTCTCGAGCGCTACCGATACCACCCGGGCGTCGTGCACGGCCTGGAGGAAGAACGATCGGTCGCCGGGTTGACCCACGGTCCCCGCAACAAATCGATCAGGGGTGCGGAAAACATGTATTGCGCGCGGCATTGCACCTCCTGCGTCTCGTATCGAAGAACCCCTCGTTCGGGTCCCTGTTCGCCATTATCCGCTATCTCGGCGCTACGTTCCGGAACCGCCGCCGGGAACTGCGTCGGAATTCGATGGAGCGGCCCCGTCCCGCTCGGCATTGCCGTCCGTGGCCGCCGCCGGGGCCGGTGCCAGGCTGGAGAGATCGGAGCCAGTGTCGTTCGTGCGTAGCACGAAAGACCGCGTGGCGGTGTACCTGATCACGCTGATCGATGCGGGGTCGGCGACGATGCGCTGGAATGCATCGAGGTGGCAGCCGACGGCATCGGCGACGATCGACTTGATCACATCGCCGTGCGAACACGCCACCCACAACACGTCCCGGCCGTACTCCTCGGCGAGTCGTGCGTCGTGCTCACGGACAGCCGTGACAGCACGGACCTGCATGTGAGCCAGAGCCTCGCCGCCGGGAAACACGGCCGCAGACGGATGTTGCTGAACGACCTTCCACAACGGCTCGGAGAGCAGTTCCTTGATGGTGCGGCCCGTCCATGATCCATAGTCGACTTCCGCCAGCCGATCGTCCACCACCGGGGCAAGCCCCCTGCGTTCGGAGAGGGGCCGGACGGTCTGCTCGCATCGCTGCAACGGCGAACGCACGATTTCCTCGATCGGGAGTGCCCCCAACCGTTCGGTGACCAGCGCCACCTGCTCGCGTCCCCGCTCGTCCAGATCGACGCCCGGTGACCGTCCTGCGAGCGTCCCAGCCGTGTTGGAGGTCGAGCGGCCGTGCCGCAACAGAATCACCGTCATGACACCAGCCTACGGTCGCAGCGCGGTCAGGTCGCAGACACGACTCCGGTCGCGAGCAGTGCCATCACTGCAGCTCCGAGTGCAATCCGGTAGCCGACGAACCAATACAGCGAGTGATTGACCACGAACTTCAGGAGCCAGGCGATCGATGCGTATCCCAGGGCGAAGGCGACCACGGTAGCCACGAGCAGCTGCGGACCGGATGCGTTGAGTCCTTCGCCGGCGGGCGCGAACGCGTCGGGAAGCGAGAACAACCCCGAGGCCGTCACCGCTGGAATCGCCAGCAGAAACGAGAATCGGACAGCCGCTTCTCGATCGAGACCCATGAACAGCCCGGCGCTCGTGGTGGCGCCGGATCGGGATACACCCGGGATCAACGCCAGACACTGCGAGAACCCCATGACGATTCCGTCTCGAGTGGTGATTTTCTCGATCGGCCGACGCTTGGTGCCGACGTATTCAGCGAGAGCGATGACGATCGCGAACACGATCAGCATGGTGGCGATCAGCCACAGATTGCGAGCCCCTGTTCGAATCTGATCCTTGAACAGGAACCCGAGCACACCGATCGGAATGGTGGCAATAATCACATACCACCCGAGCCGATAATCGAGGTTTCGTTCGGACGCGTGGCGCATACCCACGAACCAGGCACGCACGATGCGAACGATGTCACGCCAGAAGAACAGCAGCACCGCAGCCTCGGTTCCGAGTTGGCTCACCGCGGTGAAGGACGCACCGGCATCGGCACCGAAGAAGACCTCGGAGACGATTCGGAGATGGCCCGAGGAGGAAATCGGCAGGAATTCGGTCAGTCCCTGCACTGCTCCCAGCACTATGGCCTGCACCCAGGTCATGGATTCGCCGATCACCGCCCGACCGCTCCCACGAGTGCGGTGGCCGTCTCGGTGCCCGCCCAAGTGCGGGTTGCCCTCCCGTAGCGATGGATGCGGCGCACGCCGTCAACTGAATTCACGGCCATGACCGTACTCGGAAGATGCAGTGTGCACCGCACGAGAGTCGGACTTCGGAGCTGCGGTGAACGGCGCGGCAGGCTCGCACGTTGCCGATCGGCACACTACTGTGCTCACCTGGCGCCTTCGCGTCCGACGACCGTAGAGGAAAGTTTTCACAACGATGAAGCAGAGATCTGTCGGCTCGAGCGGCCTGCGTGTGTCCAGACTCGGCCTCGGGACGCTGGGGTGGGGCAGCGGCACCGACGGAGACGACGCTGCCGCGCAGCTCGCGGCCTTCGCCGAAGCCGGTGGAACCCTGATCGACACGTCGCCGGCCTACGGCGAGGGTCGCGCGCAACGGGTGCTCGCCGAGGTGCTCGACGATGTCGTTCCGCGCCGCGAACTGATCGTCAGCAGCGCCGCCGGAATCTCGATTCGCGGCGGTCGCTCACGGATCGACTGTTCACGACGCGCCCTGCTCGATCAGCTCGACGCAACGCTCGCCGAGCTCGGCACCGACCACCTCGACCTGTGGCAGATCGCTGCCTGGGATCCGCACACTCCGGTCGACGAGGTTGCCTCGACGCTCGACTATGCCGTCACCAGCGGCAAGGCCCGCTACGTCGGTGCGCGCGGATACCTGGGATGGCAGCTCGCTACCGCCTCCGGTGCCGCCGGAGCGGGTCGCATCATCGCGACGCAGGCGGAATACTCGCTGCTCGCGCGCGGCATCGAGGACGAACTATTGCCTGCAGCCGACCACCACGGTGTGGGGGTGCTGGCTGCCGTGCCGCTGGCAGGCGGTGTTCTGACGGGCAAGTATCGGAAGGGCACCCCGGCGGACTCCCGTGGGGCCGACGACGCGCATGCGGAGTGGATCCGGGGATATTTGACCGACACCGCCGAAAACGTGGTCGATGCAGCAGCCACCGCGGCCAGCGGATTGAAGACCTCGCCCTTGGCGGTTGCGCTGGCCTGGGCGCGCGACCGACCCGGTGTCAGCTCGGCCATCGTCGGCGCGCGTGACCTCGCTCAACTCACTGGAATTCTGGTATCCGAGGAGCTGGAGCTTCCGTCGGCGATAGCGTCGGCTCTCGACGACGTCAGCAGCTAACCCTGCACAGGCTAACCTTGTCTGCGTGAACGTGAAGACGGCTTTCCCTCGTGTGGCGACGGTCACGATCACCGCGACGACACTGTGCTTGCTCGTCGCATGCGCCGGACCGGAGCCCGCACTGTCCTCCCAGACGGTCGGACCGCGGACCGCAGTGCTCAGAGACCCTGATCCCGAACCCATCACCTCGTCCCCCGCGGCCCAACTCCCCGTTACCGTGCGCAGCTTCGACGGCACCGATGTCACCGTCACCGACACCAGCCGTATCGTTGCGGCCGATCAGTACGGGACGCTGACGACCACGGTCTACGCACTGGGACTCGGAGACAATCTGGTCGGTCGGGACAGCTCAGCGGAGTTCCCGGCGGTCGCCGATGTCGTCGACGTGACGCCGGGTGGGCATTCGATGAGCGCGGAGGGCATCCTTGCGCTCGATCCAACCGTTGTTCTCACGGACACCAGCATCGGTCCCCGAGCCGTGCAGGAGCAATTGCGTGCCGCGGGAATCCCCGTGGTGTATTTCGATCCTTCGCGCACGCTGGATGGGGTATCGGCCCAGATCCAAGCCGTCGCCGACGCACTCGGAGTATCCGCGGAGGGCGAATCTCTCGCTGCCAGGACCGCAGAGGAGATCGCGCGGGCGCGTGAACTGGCACCCAGGGGCGAAAACCCAGTGAAAATCGCCTTTCTGTACATGCGCGGTCCAGCGATCAAGATGCTGGCAGGCCCCGGCTCGGGAGCCGACGAACTCGTCGAAGCCCTCGGTGCCGAGGACGCCGGCACGGCCGCCGGTCTCACGGCGCAGTTCGTTCCAGTCACCAGCGAGGCCCTCATCGCTGCCGGCCCCGATGTGATTCTCATGATGACCGGAGGCCTCGACTCCATCGGCGGTGTCGAAGGGCTCGAGCAGATCCCCGGCATTGCCCAGACACCAGCGGGTCGGTCTCAGCGAATCGTCGACATGGCCGACGGGGTGATACTGAGCTTCGGACCCAATACGGGCAAAGTGTTGGATGCCCTGGCCAGAGCCGTTTACGAACCGGCGACGTGAGTCGACACCGGGCACGGACGACGCTGGTATTCGGTGCTCTCGTCCTACTGTGTTTCGCGCTGGCCGTGTTCTCTGCATGCATCGGACAGGTTCCGACGACGCCTGCCGAGGTGCTGGGCAGTGTTTTTCACCGACTCGGACTGAACATCGGTCCGATGCCTGCCCATCCCAGCGGGGACGTGACTCTGTGGCAGGTCCGTTTCCCGAGAGTCGTGCTCGGCGCGGTCGTCGGAGCAAGTCTCGGCTGCGCTGGAGCGCTCTTGCAGGGCGTGTTTGCGAACCCGTTGGCCGAGCCCGGAGTCATCGGAGTCTCCTCCGGTGCGGCAGTGGGAGCCTCGTCGGTGTTCGTGCTGGGAAGCGCGTTCTCCGGCGTGTGGACGGTAGCGGCAGCAGCATTCGCCGGCGGGCTCGTGACGACGATTCTCGTGTACTCCCTCGCACGCGGTGGGGGCCGCACCGAGGTGGTCACACTGATCCTCACCGGCGTCGCGATCAACGCATTCGCTGGTGGACTCATCGCGTTCTTCACCTTCGTCGCCTCGCCCGCCGCACGCGAACAGATCGTGTTCTGGCAACTCGGCTCGCTGGCCGGTGCCACCTGGCAAGCAGTGGCCGTGGTCGCCCCGCTCGCCGCCGTGGGCATCGGCGCGTCGATCGCCATCTCTCACCGACTCGATCTGCTCGCACTCGGCGAGAGCGTGGCCCGCCATCTCGGAGTGAATGTGGAACGACTTCGACAGTTCGCCATCGTCGTCGTTGCCGTGCTCGTGGCATCGGGTGTCGCGTTCACCGGCATCATCTTGTTCGTCGGTCTGGTAGTCCCTCATCTGATGCGCATGATCCTCGGGCCGGCTCATCGCATTCTGGTGCCCGCCAGTGCGCTCTGTGGGGCCGCCGTCCTGCTCGCCGCCGACCTGCTCGCCCGTACCCTTGTCGACAACGTCGACATGCCACTCGGCATGATCACGTCACTGATCGGCGCGCCGTTCTTCTTCTGGATGTTGCGGCGCACCCGCGCACAGCAAGGTGGATGGGCATGAACCTGTTCACCCGCTACCCCGACGAGATCGCGTCGGTCACCCCCGGTTTCGTGACGATGCAGGCGCGCAGTGTCGGCGCGGAACGATCCGGACGTGCTGTTCTCGATTCCGTCGACCTGACCGTCGTCGCCGGTGAAGTGCTCGCGCTCGTGGGCCCCAACGGCGCAGGAAAGTCGACTCTGCTCGCGGTACTGGCCGGTGAACTCGCACCCAGCTCGGGCAGCGTCGAGATTCACGGTTACCAAGTGCGGACGTGGTCGGATCTTCGACTCGCGAGGCGTCGCGCCGTCCTGCCGCAGCAACACACCGTCGGATTCTCGTTCACGGCCGAGCAAGTCGTCCGAATGGGCCGGTCACCGTGGCAACGGACGCCACAAGCGGTGGACGACGACGCTGCAGTGGTGCGCGCGATGGCCGACTGCGATGTGGAACGGTTCGCGGACCGACCCTTCGCTGCACTCTCCGGCGGTGAACGTGCCCGGGTGTCACTGGCGCGGGTACTGGCCCAGCGAACATCGACCATCCTTCTCGACGAACCGACCGCGGCGCTCGATCTCGGACATCAGGAAACAGTGATGGCTGTGGCACGCACGCGGGCGGCGAACGCCGATGCCGTCGTCGTGGTCTTGCACGATCTGGCACTCGCGGCGGCGTACGCGGACCGGATTGCGGTTCTGCACAACGGGCGGATCGACGCGGTCGGAACGCCGCGAGAAGTCTTCGATGCACGGCGCCTGACACGTGTCTACGGCTATCCCGTAGAGGTGTTCGACCACCCGGTCACTGGTGAGCTTCTCGTGCTTCCTGTGCGCACCCGGCCTGCGAGGACTAGATGATCTTGATGAGCGAATCCACGCGATCGAGCAGGGTTCGCACGGCCGACGAGTCTCGCGAGCCGGTGCCGAGTTCCTCGGCGGTGCCGACGGCGTCGCGAACCGCCGCGACGATGCTGCGTTCGTCGGTCAGATCGATCTCCGTCACCGACTGCTCCGACACAGCGGTGACATCGGAACTGTCCGGCATCGCAGTGTTCAGATCAGCGCGATACAGCTCCAGGTACAGAGTGCTCTTACGGACGCGAAACGAGAAAGGGCGACAATCGTCGGTGGACCCGAACCCGCTCGCGTGCGGCCCGGTGGTGATCTGCTCGACGGTGAATCGTGCATCCTTGGACGGTCGTCCAGGTCTGAACCCGGCCTCGACGCCGCTCGTAATCTCCTCGGTATCCAACTGGACTCCTCGTGTTTCCCCGTATGACACGGTACGCCGCCAGTGCACCCCGACCGTTTCGGTGGTCCGGGAGTGTCGCCCGGGACCCGATCAGGCAGTCTGAACCGACGACCCATTCTCGTACCGAGCGCACCATTGGAGCTGGATTGATGGAAGACAGACCCACGTCACGGCGAATGCTCGTCGTGGTTGCATCCGTATCGGCGTGTCTGTTGGCTGTCGGGTGTTCCGGCGACAACGGTGCGGACGGATTCGATCCTGCCAGCCTGCAACCGCTCGACGGCATCGATTCGCCCGAGATTTCCGCTCCCCCGAGCGGTTCGATCACTTCGTCCCCCTCCGGTCTGCATTCCACCACATTCGACGCCTCGACGCGCAGTGTCGTTGCGCTGACGGACGATTCGAGGTCGCTGCAAGTGTTCGACGCCGACCTGGCCGACGCGGCGCCGAGAGTGATCACGCTGCCCGCGGCGGCATCCGACATCGTGACCGTCGGCGACGGCTCTGTTCTGTTGCCGATGCAGGACCAACTCGCGCGGGTGGATCTCCGCAGCTCGAGCGCCGATATCGGGGACGACTCCATCGACATTCTGAGTGTCGACGGAAATCTGCTCAGCGCCGCGATGCTGAACGACGGGCGCATCGCTGCCGGGGACGATCGTGGTTCGATTCACATGATCGACCCGGCCACGAACGAGTCACAGGTTGTCGACGGCTTGACGTCCGTGGACGCCTTGGCCGTGACCGAATTCGGAATGGCGGCACTGGACCGACGACAGACTTCGCTGACCCAGGTCGACATCGAAGCCGAGTCACTCTCGATCGCCCTGCGCGCCGGTACCGGCGCGGCGAAACTCGACACCGACAACTTCGGGCGCATTCTGGTCACCGACGCCGCAGGGAGCGAGCTTCTCGTATTCTCGTCCGACGACCTTCTGCTCCGACAGCGTTTCCCAGTCGGCGCACAGCCGTGGGCGGTCACCTACGATGACGTCACGAACGTGGTCTGGGTGAGCACCCCGGGAGACAACCAGGTGGTCGGATACACGTTGGACACGGGAATTCCTGTCGAAGTGGGCAGGTTCGCCACGGTGAGGCAGCCGGATTCCATCGCCGTGGACAGTGATACGGGCACATTGTTCGTCGGGTCGGCGTCGGGAAGCGGACTGCAACGCATCTCGGTCGAGGGCGTGGTCTGAGCCTTCTCGTCCCCGACCACGCGAGCGAAAAGGGGCAGCAGCCACGGTGTCGAAGAACAAGAGCGTGCGCAGCCGTATGCCGACGGAATGGGAGTCGGCTTCGGACGACTGGGAGTACGTCCCGCTGAAGTTGCCACCCGACGTGACCCGGGTGACCGCATCGATGCGGCTCGCCATCCAGGCCGAGTTCGGCGGCTGGGAGCTCTCCCGTGTGCGCCTGTACACCGATGGCAGCCGCAAGGTCCTTCTCAAACGCAAAAAGACCGCGCATCATGTCCCGGATCCGGGCCTCTGAAGAAGAAAGTAGGACTGTGGGTCAAACCGTGTATCGCGCTGTTCTCCGATTGATGTTTCTGCTCCCGCCCGAACGCGTTCACCATCTCGCGTTCTCGGCAATGCGAGCAGCTACCTCACTCGGCCCGTTGCGCTCACTCGTTGCGAGAATCCTGGCGGTCAAAGACCCGGTACTGAGAAACACCGTGTTCGGAGTCGATTTTCCCGCGCCCCTCGGGCTCGCCGCTGGCTTCGACAAGAACGCCGACGGTGTCGATGTCTGGGGGCCCATGGGTTTCGGATTCGCCGAGATCGGCACCGTGACGGCTCAGGCGCAACCGGGGAATCCCGCTCCCAGACTGTTTCGGTTGCCCGCCGACCGGGCTCTGGTGAACCGCATGGGCTTCAACAATCACGGCGCAGGGAGTGCAGCGAACACTCTGCGCACTCGGCGCGGCGGAATCCCGATCGGCGCCAACATCGGCAAGACCAAGGTGACGCCTGCGGCGCAGGCCGCGGACGACTACACCGTCAGCGCTACTTTGCTGGGTCCTCTCGCGGACTTCCTCGTCGTCAACGTCAGCTCACCGAACACCCCTGGTCTACGTGACCTGCAAGCGGTCGAATCGCTGCGGCCGATTCTCATCGCCGTACAGCAGGTAGCGACCGTGCCCGTTCTGGTCAAGATCGCACCCGATCTTTCCGAGGACGACATCGACGCGGTCGCAGATCTCGCGGTCGAACTCGGGCTCGACGGCATCGTCGCCACCAACACCACGATCGGTCGAACCGGCCTCCACACCGACGCCGACACCATCGAGAGCATCGGCGCGGGTGGACTGTCGGGCGCACCGCTCGCCGACCGGTCACTGGCGGTTCTGCGCAGACTCTACGGCCGGGTCGGTTCGCAGATCGCAATCGTCTCGGTCGGCGGAATCGAGACTGCGGATCAGGCCTGGGAACGCATTCTGAGTGGCGCATCGCTGGTCCAGGGGTACACAGGATTCATCTACGGCGGGCCATTCTGGATGCGGTCCATCAATCGAGGCATCGCAGCACGGGTTCGGGCCGCGGGCTTCGCATCGGTCGGCGAGGCAGTGGGCGCGGGAGTGCGCTGACCGGCGAACCCGCACCGGCAGCGATATCCAGGCCATCGCCGCCGGTCGAAGCCTGTCAGGCCTCGTACACACCGGTCAGCAGGGCGCGGCCGATGGCGTGCGAGAACAGGTTGAACCCGAGATACGCAGGCGTCGCCGTCTCGTCGACCTCCAAGCGGTCCACATCGACAGCGTGCACCGCGAAGATGTATCGATGCGGTCCGTGCCCGGCCGGCGGGGCCGCACCGATGTACCGGAACAGACCCGCGTCGTTCTTCAACGTCACCGCAGTGGCAGGGACACCGGTTCCGGTGTCGTCCCCGGCACCCGAGACGAGTGATGTTGTGGTCACCGGGATGTTCGCGACGGCCCAGTGCCAGAAGCCGGACCCCGTCGGCGCGTCCGGATCGAAGACGGTAACCGCGAAGCTCTTGGTCCCGTCCGGGAACCCGGACCACGACAGCTGCGGCGACGCGTCGTGTCCTCCCGCGCCCATGATTCCGCTGACCTGCTGGGCCGACAGCGTGGCGCCTTCCGCGAGATCCTCCGAGGTCAGTTCGAACGAGGGCAAATCAGGTAGCGCTTCGTAGGGGTCGTGAGTCATCGACATTCCTTTCGGTACTTTCTTCATGGTCGTTCCGCAGCGTGGGTCATTCTCAGCTGTGGAGCAGGAAGTGTTCCAACACCTGTGTACCGAACTCGAGTGACTCCACCGGCACACGCTCGTCGACACCGTGGAACAGGGCAGCGAAATCTAGCTCGGGAGGCAGCTTGAGCGGTGCGAACCCGAAGCACCGAATACCCAGCTTCGCGAAAGCCTTTGCATCGGTCCCGCCCGACAGCATGTACGGAACAGTCCGACCGTTCTCGTCGTGTGCGAGCACTGCAGCGTTCATGGCGTCGACGAGATGGCCGTCGAAGGTGGTCTCGTACGAGTCGAGGGCGGTGATCCACTCCCGCTCGACATTCGGACCGATCAGTTCGTCGACCTCGCGCTCGAACTCCGCCTGCCTACCGGGAACGACGCGGCAGTCGATCACTGCCTCGGCCGTCTGCGGAATCACGTTTGCCTTGTAGCCGGCCTTCAACATCGTCGGATTGGCGGTATCGCGCAGCGTCGCACCCACGATGCGTGCGATGCTTCCGAGCTTGCGCAGCGTTCCGTCCAGATCCGGGGACGCCGGGTCGAAGTCCAGACCGGTTTCCTCGGCCACCGCGGACAGGAATTCCGCCACCGAATCGGAGATCACCAACGGAAAAGTGTGATTGCCGAGTTTCGCGACGGCTTCGGCGAGATAGGTGACTGCGTTCTCATCGTGCAGGAACGAGCCGTGCCCGGCCCGCGCCTTCGCGGTCAGCTTCATCCAACCGAGACCCTTCTCGGCTGTCTCGACCATGTAGAGGCGTTTCTCGGTACCGTCGGGCCGAGCGACCGTCAGCGAGAAACCACCGACCTCCCCCACTGCCTCGGTGACACCCTCGAAGAGATCCGGACGGTTCTCCACCAACCAGTGGGATCCCCACCGCCCACCGTTCTCTTCGTCGGCGAGGAAGGCGAACATGATGGGACGCGGCGGCACCGTCCCGTTCGACTTGAACTGGCGCGCCAACGCGAGGGCCATCCCGACCATGTCCTTCATGTCCACCGCACCCCGGCCCCAGACGTAGCCGTCCTCGACCGCACCGGAGAACGGATGCACGCTCCAGTCAGCCGGTTCTGCGGGCACCACATCGAGGTGGCCGTGGATCAGCAGCGTTCCGCGAGCAGGATCGGCGCCCGCGAGCGTCGCGAATACGTTGCCGCGTCCCGGCGCCCCGGATTCGACGTACTCGGTCTCGTAGCCGACCTCGGCCAGCTTGTGCGCCACCCACTCGGCGCACTCCTTCTCACCCTTGGTGGTCTCGAGTTCACCGGTGTTCGAGGTGTCGAATCGAATGAGGGCACTGACGAGGTCGACAACCTCGTCGAGCGCGGAGGTACGTGCGGATTTTTCGGGGGTTCTATCGGCTTCATCGGCAGGAGACACACCTTGTTCCTACCACCCACCGACGTTCCACGTACGAACTGACGTGCGGATTTGGGCGTTCGGCATCGTGTCGTATATCTTTGTCCAGCACGCAGCGAGCAGCTGCGGCAGAGCATGAACTGGTCCGAGTGGCGGAATGGCAGACGCGCTAGCTTGAGGTGCTAGTGTCCTATTAACGGACGTGGGGGTTCAAGTCCCCCCTCGGACACCAGCGATCGAATCACGATCCGCAAGTTCTGTGTTGAGACAGACGAGACAAGCCCCGATTCTTCGCGAATCGGGGCTTGTCTCGTCTGTGGGTCCAACCCGAGCTGCAGAGCCCGCCGAAAGGACAGCTTTCATGACCGCACCCGTGCACGATGATGCTTCGGACGGTCGGTCGGTGGATCCGGCAGACCTGGCGACGTGCCTGCGCGTGCTGCAGCAGGTCGGAGAACTCGACAGCAGCCATCCCGATTCGATTGCGGTGCAACGAGCATCGGGCCGGATGTTCAAGAACTTGAAGAAGTCGCGCCGAGTTGCGGCTCGGACCGCCATTTCGGAAGCGGACCGGGCCGTGGTGGCTGCCACCGCGACAGGCTCGCCGGAACGGATCGACGACGAGACAGCAGGGTTGTCGCTGACCGCGCGAGCATCCGGTGAATACGCCGGAACGCTGGTTCGCCCGCGACCGTGCTACATCTGCAAGCAGCGATACACCCTCGTCGACGCCTTCTATCACCAACTGTGCCCCGACTGCGCGGAGCTCAATCGAAGCAAGCGTGACGCGAGGACGGATCTGTCGGGGCGGCGAGCGCTGCTGACAGGCGGACGGGCGAAGATCGGCATGTACATCGCGCTGCGCCTTCTGCGCGACGGCGCCCACACCACCATCACCACACGTTTCCCCAAAGATGCGATTCGGCGCTTCTCGGCTATGGACGACAGCGACCGGTGGATGCATCGACTCCGAGTCGTCGGAATCGACCTGCGGGACCCGGCTCAGGTGGTCGCGCTCGCCGACTCGGTGGCGGCCGAAGGTCCACTCGACATACTGATCAACAACGCGGCACAGACGGTCAAGCGCTCCGCCGGGTCGTACAGCGCACTGATCGATGCGGAGGCTCTCGCGTTGCCCGAGGGCGTCGGCGCCGAGGTCATCACCTTCGGTAAGACCAGCGAGGCTCATCCCAGCTCGCTTGCGACTTCTCTTCCGCAAACCCCGGTCGAGATCGGCGGCGCCGTCAGCGCGAGCATGGCGGTGTCGGTGAGTTCGCTTGCTCTGCTTGCCGGTTCGGCGACCGCCGAACGCATCGAACAGGGTCTCGCCATCGATGCCGGCGGCCTGGTCCCCGACCTGGCCGAGACGAACAGTTGGATCCACACCGTGGATCAGGTGGATCCGGTCGAACTCCTCGAAGTCCAACTGTGCAATTCGGTCGCCCCGTTCATTCTGGTATCGCGCCTGCGAGCTGCGATGGAAGCATCACCGTCCCGGCGGAAGTACATCGTCAACGTTTCCGCGATGGAAGGCCAGTTCAGCCGGGCGTACAAAGGCCCTGGGCACCCCCACACGAACATGGCCAAGGCCGCGTTGAACATGCTGACCAGGACGAGCGCGAAGGAAATGCGTGAGAACGGAATCCTGATGAGCGCCGTGGACACCGGCTGGATCACCGACGAGCGCCCACACCACACCAAGATGCGACTCGCGGACGAAGGTTTCCACGCACCACTCGACCTCGTCGACGGTGCTGCGCGCGTCTACGACCCCATCGTTCAGGGCGAACTCGGTGTGGATCTGTACGGCCAGTTTCTGAAGGACTTCTCGCCGTCCCCCTGGTGACTCGCGCACCCCTTCGTGACCTGCGACGTTTGCGCTGCAATACTCGCGGCTATACGGACCTTTCGGGTGCTCGGACGGTGTGGAAGGCAAGGTGATCGTCGATGGGCCAAGAGGTCGAACAGCGAAAATTCACCCGGCAGGATCGACACAGGTTCCGGCAGAAGGTTCAGGACTGCCTCGATGCCTTGGCGGAGATGCTCGCAGAGCGGACCTTCGACGTGGGCGAACCGCAGATCGGGATGGAAGTCGAACTGAACCTGATCGACGCCGAGATGGCGCCGTCGATGGCGAACGCCGCCGTTCTCGATGCCATCGCCGATCCCGACTATCAGACCGAACTCGGTCAGTTCAATATCGAGATCAACGTCGCGCCGCGCCCACTGCACGGTCGCAGCATGGCCGATCTCGAACACGATCTGCGTCGTTCACTCAACGCCGCCAACGAACGAGCACGGACCTCCGGTAGCCGAATCGTCATGATCGGCATGTTGCCTACCTTGGCGGAAAAGCACTTCGAACATCGTTGGTTGTCCGCGAGTCCCCGCTACGATCTGTTGAATCAACAGATCTTTGCAGCGCGCGGCGAGGACATCGAACTGCAGATCTCCGGCGTGCGGCTTCCCGGGGCCGCTGCCGCGGAGGAACTCTCGACCGTCACCGACACCATTCTCCCCGAGGCGGCGTGCACGTCCGTTCAACTCCATCTGCAGGTCGACCCCGACGAGTTCGCCTCCTATTGGAACGCAGCCCAGGCAATTGCAGGAGTGCAGGTAGCCCTCGCCGCGAACTCACCGTTCTTCGCCGGCAAGGCACTGTGGCACGAAACGCGACTGCCGCTGTTCGAACAGGCGACCGACACCCGACCACTCGAGCTGAAGAATCAGGGCGTGCGGCCACGCGTGTGGTTCGGTGAACGGTGGATCACCTCCATCTTCGACCTCTTCGAGGAGAACTCTCGCTACTTCCCTGCGTTGTTGCCGGTGTGCAGTGCCGAGCACCCCAAGGAAGTACTCGCCGCGGGAGGTACCCCCGAACTATCGGAACTCCGAATGCACAACGGCACCGTGTATCGGTGGAACCGTCCCATCTACGACAGCACCGGCGGCGGTCACCACCTTCGCCTCGAGAACCGCGTGCTACCTGCTGGGCCGTCGGTGATCGACACCCTTGCCGATGCGGCGTTCTACTACGGCACGGTCAAATCGCTCGCCGACGCCGACCGGCCCCTGTGGACGCAGATGTCTTACGACGCCGCGATCGAGAACCTGCATTCGGCGGCGCGGAGCGGCTTCGATTCGCGCCTGTACTGGCCGGAGGTCGGCTGGGTGACTCCACAGGAACTGGTGCTCCGACGATTGCTTCCGATGGCGGACGCGGGACTGGCCGCCTACGGCGTCGACACAGCTGTGCGGGAGAGGTATCTGGGAGTTATCGAGGCCCGCTGCCTGAGCAAACGCTCAGGGTCGGTATGGCAGCGCGAATCCGTGGCGGCCCGCGAACGCGCGGGCGACAGCCGTGAGACCGCTCTCGCCGGAATGCTCGCCGACTACGTGCAATTGATGGACGAGGGGAAGCCGGTTCATACTTGGCCGCTCTGAAGGTCGGCGTCTTCGACTCCGTCGGTGATCCGCGTTAGTGTCGGTTGCATGACATCCAGCGACACGAACAGCGGCACCGAGCCGACCGACAAAGCTGCGGCATCACGCCAGTACGACATCGTCGTCTACGGCGCTACCGGCTTCGTCGGGCGCCTCACCGCGGCGTACCTCGCCGAGCATGCGCCGGCGGGCACCGCGATCGCGCTGGCCGGGCGTTCGCGCTCGAAGCTCGTCGCTGCACGCCGATCGCTTCCGGGTACCGCCGCCGAGTGGCCCCTCGTCGAAGCCGATGCCACCGACATCGACTCGCTGCGAAGCATGGCCGAGTCCACTCGCGTGGTGATCACCACGGTCGGACCGTACGCCAAGTACGGTCTGCCGCTCACCACGGTCTGCGCAGAATCCGGTACCGATTACGTCGACCTCACCGGAGAGGTGCTGTTCGCTCGCAAGAGCATCGACACCAACCACGAGATCGCGAAGCGTACCGGCGCCCGAATCGTGCACTCGTGCGGATTCGATTCCATACCGTCCGATATCGGTGTCCATGTGCTCCACGCTGCTACCGTCGCCGACGCTGCCGGCGAACTGACGGACACCACCCTGGTCGTCAGCTCGATGCGCGGCGGTGTGAGCGGCGGCACCATCGATTCGCTTCGAACACAGATCCAGGAGGTCAAGAAGGACAGCGCCCTCCGCAAGCTCGCAGCAAGTCCGTACTCACTGAGCCCCGACCGGTCCCTGGAACCGGATCTCGGCCGTCAATCCGATGTGACATTGGTCAACGGCACCGAGATCGCCCCCAACCTGCGCGGCTGGAAGGCACCCTTCGTCATGGCGTCCTACAACACTCGGATCGTGCGACGTAGCAATGCATTACGCGATTACGCCTACGGCCGAAAGTTCCGCTACCGGGAAGTGATGTCGGTCGGCTCGTCGATCGCGTCCCCGGTCATAGCCGGAGTGGTCTCTGCTGGCCTGGGGGCAGTGGTCCTGGGGATGACATTCCTACCCGGCAAGATCCTCGATCGCGTTCTGCCGAAGCCGGGCGACGGTCCCAGCCCCGAGGCGCAGGAAAGCGGGCACTTCACCGTCGATCTATACACCACAGCGACGAACGGTGCGAAATACCAGTCCCGGGTCAAGGCCGCAGGAGACCCGGGTTACAAGGCCACATCGGTGATGCTCGGCGAATCCGCGCTCGCCCTCGTGCACAATCGGGACGAGTTGCCCGACTCCAGCGGCGTTCTCACGCCTGCAACTGGTATCGGAGATGCACTCGTATCCCGTTTGCGCGGAGCCGGACTCGAAATATGGGCGAAGAAGATCTGATCCACGCGGGCCTTCTCCGCGATTACGACCGAGCCCTCGGCACCGACTCCACCGGGAGTCGGATCGACGAACTCCGATGGGGTACCGGGTTGTCCGCGCGACTACCCGTGCGCGAACTGGCCGCGGACTCGGTCGCGTGCCTCGCTGCCGCCATCGACCGCTTTCGCGCGAGCCGAAATCTGCCCAGTTCCAGGTGGCTGCTCGATCCGAACCGGATCACGGCGTCGTTCTCGGGCGAAAAGATGCTTCGAATCGAAGGCGAGCCGGTGCAGGCGTTTTCGGAGCTATCCGGGTTCTTCGAAAGCGCCGACGGATGGGTGCGCACGCATGCGAACTATCCACACCACAAGCGCGCGCTCACCGAGGCACTGGGCCTCGCGCCCGAGGTCGAGTGCGAAAGGTTGTCGGCGCGGCTGGCAGAACTGCCGGGGTCGGAGATCGAACACCGTTGCGCGCGTGGCAACGCCATCGCTGTGCGGGTGCGTACCGAGGACGAATGGATCTGCGCCGAAGGCGCCGAGGCAAGTCGCGGCCCGTTGGTGCGCCGTACCGCGCGCCTCGTCCCAGCGAACACCGAGCAAGCGAATCTCGAGCAAGCGGATCTCGAGCAAGGAGCGCAGGTGCAACGCGCACGCGTGCGCGCGGAGCGACCGCTGGACGGGCTTCGAGTACTCGACTTGACGCGGGTCATCGCCGGCCCCGTTGCTACGCGGGCCTTGGCTCTGCTCGGTGCGTCGGTGCTGCGCATCGACGCACCGCGGTTGCCGGAGATCGAGTGGCAGCATCTGGAGAACGGTCAAGGAAAGCGTTCCGCGACGGTCGATGCGACCTCCGCCCGCGGCGCCCGGATCCTGACCGAGCTCCTCACTCAGGCCGACGTCCTCGTCACCGGATACCGGCCGGGATCGATCGAGTCCGTGCTGCCCCGCGTCCCCGCTCGGATCGTGCACGCGACAGTGTCCGCCTGGAGTCCGGGGCCATGGCACCAGCGGCGGGGATTCGACAGCATCGTGCAGGCCGCATCGGGGATCGCGCTGATCGAACACACCGACGGGCGTCCCGGCGCGCTACCTGCGCAGGCGCTCGACCACGCGAGCGGATACCTGCTCGCGGCGGGGGTGGTGGACTCACTCGCCGACATCGAAACGGGTGCACCCGGAAACCATGTGGCGGTCTCGCTCGAGCGAACAGCGGCATGGCTGCTGTCCGCTCCCGGTCGACGCACGGACCCACCCTCGCCGACTCTCCCCCCGGCAACCACTACCACCACCGTTCACGGCGCTATCAGGTCCGCCAAACCTGCTCTGGCAGAGTATGCGGACTACCGCTCACCAGCGCATGCGTGGGGCAGCGACGTGCCTGTGTTCGACGTACCTGATGGTCCGAGCCCGATGAGCAGTTGATCATTGCGCACGTGCACGATGGACAAGTGCGCACTACTCCCCCATCGTTCGAGAGGTCGGCCTCGGCAAGCCAGCAGAGTGTGGTGCCGATGATCGTCGATGTCGACACCGGGATCGACGATTCCCTCGCCCTGCTCTACCTGCTGGCGCATCCGCGGGCAGAGATCCTGTCGATCGCCTCGACCGCCGGGAACGTACCCGTCGATCAGGTCGCCGCCAACAATCTCGCTTGGCTCGATCTGTGCAAAGCCGGCGATATCGAGGTCACCCTCGGCGCACAGACGCCGCTGCTCGCGCCCCTGATGACTACCGAGGACACGCACGGGCCCCAGGGCATCGGATACGCCGAACTACCGGTTTCGCAGCGGAAGCTCTCCAACCGCAACGCGACCAACGCCTGGGTGGAACTCGTTCGCGAGCGACCTGGGCAGATCACCGGCCTCGTGACCGGGCCGCTGACGAACCTGGCGATGGCCATTCGGATCGAGCCGGCCCTGCCTCGTCTGTTGCAAAGGCTTGTCGTGATGGGTGGCGCTTTTCATCATCCCGGCAACACGACCCCGACCAGCGAATGGAACATCGCCGTCGACCCCGAAGCCGCTGCCGAGGTCTTCGCGGCGTTCGCAGGACTACCGGCGGACCGCCTACCGATAGTCTGCCCGCTCGACATCACGGAGACGATGGAGATGCGCCCCGATCACATCGCTCGACTGGCCGAGCGCGCCGGCAGTTCCCCAGCGGAGGTCATCGCCGACCACCACGCACCCACCACGCGCTCAGCGGCCTCCAACCCCGTCATTCGTCATTTCTCCGACGCCGTCCGGTTCTACATGGAGTTTCACCGAGACCACGACCAGGGATTCCTGGCACACATGCATGATCCGTTCGCCGCGGCCGTCGCACTCGACCCCTCCATCGTGACGTGCCGCGTCGCCACCGTGGACGTCGAACTGGCCGGGACACTCACGCGCGGAACCACGGTCGCGGACTGGCGGGGCATGTGGGGCCGCGAGCCCAACGCGGCGATCGCCACGACGACGGATCCAGTGCGGTTCTTCGACGATCTGATCGACCGCGTCGGCGGGATGGCCGAAAGGCTCTACTGAGCGGGCGAGCGACCGTCGAACGCGTCGAGCAGCTCCTGTGCGGCCAGCGCAGCGGTCAACGAGCCGGCACGCACACGCTGTTCGACATCGGACCGGATCGCTTTGACCGCCGGGTTCTGCGCCAGGCGCCGCAGCAACTGATCATCGACCATCGTCCAGGTCCAATCGACCTGCTGTTTGCGACGCTTCTCTGCGAACTCGCCCGCATCGGTGAGCACCTGACGGTGTCTTTCGACGGTGTCCCAGTACTCCGCGATGCCCGTCCCCTCGAGAGCGCTCATCGTCAGAACCGGCGGCTGCCAAATGGCATCGTGTGGATAGATCATCCGCAGTGCGCCGGCCAGTTCGCGGGCCGCGCTTTCCGCCTCGACGGCATGCTTGCCGTCGGCCTTGTTCACGGCGACCAGATCGGCCAACTCGAGAACACCCTTCTTGATGCCCTGCAGCTGGTCACCCGTACGCGCGAGAGTGAGAAAAGTGAAGCAGTCCACCATGTTCGCCACGGTCACCTCGGACTGCCCAACACCGACTGTCTCGACGAGAATCACATCGAAGCCTGCGGCCTCGAGCAGCACGATGGTCTCGCGCGTTGCCCGAGCGACGCCGCCGAGTGTGCCCGATGTCGGCGACGGCCTGATGTAGGCGTCCTTCTCGACCGCCAACCGGGCCATGCGGGTCTTGTCTCCCAGTATCGACCCGCCTGTGCGGGTCGACGACGGATCGACGGCGAGCACCGCAACCCGATGCCCACGCTCGATCAAGTACATGCCCAGGGTGTCGATGAATGTTGATTTCCCCACCCCTGGAACGCCTGTGATGCCGACGCGATGAGACGCGCCGGCATGCGGCAGAAGCTGCAGCAGTAGCTGCTGGGCCAAATCACGATGGTCGGCACGGGTGGACTCGACGAGTGTGATGGCGCGAGCAAGACCGGACCGCTCGTTTGCCAGTACCGACGCTGCTACGACGTCGATGTCCACCGTGCGTGCCGGGCGTTTCGGAGCGCTCATACTCAGGCGCTGGCCTCACGCTCGGACGGATGCGGTGCGTGACCGAGCTGGACGGAGAGCTTTTCCACCAGACCGATCGCGGCGTCGGCGATCACCGTCCCCGGCGGGAAGATCGCAGCCGCGCCTGCGGCATGAAGCTCCTCGAAGTCACCGGGTGGGATGACACCGCCGACGACGATCATGATGTCCGGGCGGTCGACTGCGGCCAGAGCCTCCCGCAGGGCCGGAACCAGCGTCAGGTGACCGGCGGCAAGGGAGGACACACCGACGACGTGAACGTCGTTGTCGGCCGCCTGACGCGCCACCTCCTCCGGCGTCTGGAACAGCGGGCCGACGTCGACGTCGAACCCGATGTCCGCGAACGCCGTTGCGATGACCTTTTGCCCTCGGTCGTGGCCGTCTTGGCCCATCTTGCATACGAGCACACGTGGGCGGCGCCCCTCGTCCTCGGCGAACTGTTCGACCAGCTCGGTCGCCCGGGCGAGGTTCTTGGATTTGCCTGCTTCGTCGCGGTACACACCACTGATTGTCCGGATCTCTGCCTGATGGCGCCCGTAGACCTTCTCGAGCGCCTCGGAGATCTCGCCGACGGTGGCCATCTTGCGGGCCGCATCGATCGCCAGATTCAGCAGATTGTTCTCCATACCGGGCTGATCCGACGCTGCGGCCCGGGTCAGGTTTGCCAGCGCCGCCTCGACCTCGCCGGAGTCGCGCTCGGCGCGCAGCCGGGCGAGCTTGTCGATTTGTTCCTTGCGCACCTTCGAATTCTCGACCTTGAGAACCTCGATCGTGTCCGGCTCGTCGGGCACGTACTTGTTGACGCCGACGAGTGGCTGGCGACCCGAGTCGATGCGGGCCTGCGTTCGTGCGGCGGCCTCTTCGATACGCAGTTTGGGGATGCCTTCACCGATCGCCTGCGCCATGCCCCCCGCCGCTTCGACCTCGGCGATATGGGCTCGGGCCCGATTGGCAAGCTGGTGGGTGAGCCACTCGACGTAATGCGAGCCACCCCATGGATCGATCGGACGCGTGGTGTTGGACTCCTGCTGGATCAACAGCTGAGTGTTTCGTGCGATGCGCGCAGAGAAGTCCGTCGGTAGTGCGAGTGCCTCGTCGAGAGCGTTGGTGTGCAGCGACTGAGTGTGGCCCTGTGTCGCCGCCATGGCTTCGACGCAGGTCCGGGCGACGTTGTTGAATACATCCTGCGCCGTGAGCGACCATCCCGAAGTCTGCGAATGGGTGCGGAGCGAGCGTGACTTGGCACTCTTCGGCTCGAACTTCTGCACCAGTTCCGACCAGAGGAGACGCCCAGCGCGAAGTTTGGCAACCTCCATGAAGAAGTTCATTCCGATAGCCCAGAAGAACGACAGGCGCGGCGCAAAGGTATCGATGTCCATGCCCGCATCCAAGCCGGCGCGAATGTACTCGACGCCGTCCGCGAGCGTGTATGCCAGCTCCAGATCTGCTGTCGCACCGGCCTCTTGGATGTGATACCCGGAGATGGAGATGGAATTGTACTTGGGCATCTCGGCGCTCGTGTACGCGAAGATGTCCGAGATGATCCGCATCGACGGCTTCGGCGGATAGATGTAGGTGTTGCGAACCATGAACTCTTTGAGAATGTCGTTCTGGATCGTGCCCGCGAGTTTGTCCGGCCCGACGCCCTGCTCCTCGGCCGCAGCAACGTACAAGGCAAGAATCGGCAGCACTGCCCCGTTCATCGTCATCGATACCGACACGCTGCCGAGATCGATGCCGTCGAAGAGCTGACGCATGTCGTAGATCGAATCGATCGCGACCCCTGCCATGCCCACGTCACCTTGTACACGGGGATGGTCCGAGTCGTAGCCTCGGTGCGTCGCGAGATCGAACGCGACCGATAGGCCCTTCTGGCCGGCTGCGAGGTTTCGGCGGTAGAAGGCGTTCGATTCGGCTGCGGTCGAGAATCCCGCGTACTGACGAATGGTCCACGGCTGGTTCACATACATCGTCGGGTACGGACCGCGTACGAATGGTGGTGCACCGGGATAGGAGTCGAGTGGATAGCCCTCCGCCTCGGCGGCGTCGCGGTCGGCCTTGGTGTAGACGGGCTTGACGTCGATACCTTCGGGGGTCGACCAAACCACCTGCTCGGCGGCGTAGTTGTTCGCCCTCGCACCCGCCTCGATGTGCGCGGCAACATCATCGCTGGATGGAGCGGCCGCTGGAGTCGCCTGCTGGTCTTTCAGGGGTACGTCGGCGAAGCTGCCGATCACCCGCTTGTTCGGTTCGGACTGCTGCGGCGCGGCCACTTCGGCGGTCTCGTCGGTGGTCATGATCATGCTCCCAGGTGGTCGAGGAGATCGGTGAGGACAGCGACAGCATCGACTTTCGCCGTGAGGAAATCATCGGGTCGCTCGGGGCCGGAGATATCGGTGAAGCTCGCGCCGGAACCGGCGAGCAATACGCGGTCGATGCCGGCCTCGCGTAGCGCTTGCACGGCTGCGCGTGCCTCCTCCGCGTAACGCTTGTCGGTCCCACACAGAACTGCGATCCGTGCCCCCGAACTGTGCACTGCATCGGCTATGGTCTCGGCGGTCAACGGGCCGGGGTTCTGCGCTTCGATGCCGCCGGAGGCAAGGAGATTCGCCGCAAAGGTGGTACGCACGTTGTGCTCTGCCACCGAGCCCAACGGAGCCAGCAACACGAGAGGCCGAGCATCGCGGCGGAGCAGATATGCATCCGACCGGTCTCGCAGTCTTTCGAACGCAGCGCCGTACCGAGCGACCGAGGAGGACGACTTCCCCGGGGCCGAAAGGGGGGCTTCGGCAAGGTTGGGGAACTCGTTGACACCGGTGAGGGGCAATCGTCGGTGTGCGATGTCCGCGTCGCGCGTGGATTCGACCTCGTCGATCGCTGCCGCAATGGCGCCGGATTTCAGTGCCGAGGTGTATCCGCCGTCCGCCTCGATGAGCTGGAAAAATTCCCAAGCTTTGTCGGCGATGTCCTCGGTGAGTTGTTCGATGTACCAGGACCCCGAACCTGGGTCGAGTACGCGACCCAGGTGGGACTCCTCGAGCAGCAACAGCTGTGTGTTCCTCGCTATTCGACCCGCGAATGTCTTCGACACACCCGCCGCGCCGCCCTCGAGCGCTGCATCGAACGGCAGCACGGTCACTGCGTCCGCGCCACCGATCCCTGCGCCGAACGCGGCGAGCGTCGTACGAAGCATGTTCACCCACGGGTCACGTTGAGCCATCATTGCTTCCGATGTCACCGCGTGTTGCGGAGCACCGCCGCGGTCTGGCTCGCCGCACACATCGGCGACCCGAGCCCAGGCCGCCCGAGCGGCCCGGAACTTCGCGATCGTCTGGAACTGATCGTCGGTGGCTGCATACCGGAACTCGATCTGCCCGAGCGCCTCGCCCACGGTCAAACCCGACTCGGTCAGCGTGCGCAGGTACTCGAGCCCTGCGGCGACAGCCGCCCCCACTTCCTGAGCATCGCTCGCACCGGCGTTGTGAAAAGCGGTGCCGTCGACGGTGATCGCGCGTATGCGCTCCTCGCGGTCGATCGAGCGTCGTGCAAGGGCGGCCATCGCGGCGAGATCCGGAACGTCGCCGTCTGGATCGACGAAACGAGACGTCAGCGGCGTGGCACCCAACCTGATGTCGACGGCGCGACGATCGGCGATTGTCGCCGCGTCCAGTACCGCGAACAGAGCGTCTGCGGCGGCTACGGTATCGGACCCGGCGTCGAGCACCAGTGGCGCCAGATCGAGCAGAACTCCGTCGAGCGTGCGACCGATGTCATCGACGGAAATGCCGCCCGAAGCCACCTGCAACCACAGCGCGCTGACACCGTTGTCGAGTCCGTCCAGGATCGAACGGTTGACGCTTTCGGCGTCCGAGGACCCGGCGCCGAAGCGAACGCTGACCTTCCACCCGGCGTTGACGTCGCGCGTCGCGTCGCGCCCCCGCACGAACGGGAATGCGCCCGGAAGAGGATTCTCCGGTAGCTCGTCGCGCACGCCGTACAACGGAGACACCGTCACCCCGTCGTACGTCGTGAAATCCAGCAAATGCTCGGGATCCTCGGGCAGGTCGGCAATATCGACCTTCCGCGATTTCGCGAGTACACCTGCAACAGCCTTCTGCCACGCCGTATACGCGTTGCGTGAGGCGTCTTCTTGTGTAGCAACGGACACGATGAATGCTCCCTCGACTCGACTGACTCGCTGCCGATCGACACAGTGCGATTCTTCTGTGATGCCGACCGCGATCGCTTCGACAGTATCGTGAGGATCACCTCACGTTTGCACGGGAGGTGGTTTTGTTAACGGCGAGGTGCACATCCGCGCCGGTAGAGTTGGCGAACGTGGTGAACAGTTCACGAGGTCTTCGGGTATTCGGCCTCGTCGCGCTGTTCGTCGCGCTCGGAGTGGTCGCTTCGATTGCACCGCACCCGTCGATCGAGCAGATCCGCGAGTGGGCCCATGCGGTCGGACCCACTTTTCCCCTGGTGTTCTTCGCGGTCCACACCATCGTGACGGTGGCACCGGTGCCCCGGACGTTGTTCACCCTCTCCGCAGGTGTGTTGTTCGGCCCCCTCACCGGGCTGGGCCTGACCGTGGGCGCATCGACTCTGAGCGCTGTGCTCGCGCTTCTGTTGGTTCGCGCGGTCGGTCGCGATTGGTTTTCGGCGCGCATGACGCACCCGGCGGTGCGCAGGATCGACGACTCCCTCGTTCGTCGTGGATGGCTGGCGGTGGGGTCGCTGAGGTTGATCGCCCCGGTCCCCTTCTCGGTAGTCAACTACTGCTGCGGGGTGTCCTCGATCCGCACTGTTCCGTTCGCTGCCGCGACCGCGGTCGGTATGATTCCGGGCACTGTTGGAATTGTGCTCCTCGGCGATGCGCTCGGAGGTGACGCCGATCCACTGATGCTGGCCCTGTCCGGGGCCTTCATCGCGGTCGGTCTGGCCGGCTTGTTCATCGACTGGTGGCTGACAATGTCGAGTTCAATGTCGAGTTCAGGGTCGAGTTCCGGGTCGAGTTCAGACGCGGCACATCAAGCCAAGACACTGGATTTCGAGCAGTCAAGCCCTGATAGTTGACTCTTCATATTCAAGCTTATAGCCTTGACTGATGTTCGTGTTGACGATCGACCAGCGACGGAGTCGACGTGATGTCGACCGCGTCGAGGACCTGCTCGCAGACATGCACCACCTTCAGCTCCGCCGGCCGTTCGAGCGAACCGCAGGTGACGAGGTACAGGCTGTAGTCGACGGCACACCGGCAGGCGCCCGCACCGTCGTGGACATCACACTGACTCTGGTTCGCACAGGTAACTGGAGCGTGGGAATCGGAGTCGGTTCGGTCGAGCGCCCGCTACCGACCAGCACGCGTGCCGGACGCGGCCCGGCATTCGAGGCAGCCCGCGACGCCGTCACTCGGGCAAAGAATGCGCCGGCCAGGCTCGCGATCACCGCTGCGGATTCACGCACGACAGGTCGTGCTCTCGACGCCGAGACTGCACTGACGCTGTTGGCGATGCTCATCCTGGACCGCACCGAACAGGGGCACCAGGCCTGCGAATTGATGGATGCGGGGCACACCCAGACCGCCGCGGCAGACCTACTCGGGATCTCCAAGCAGGCGATGTCGCAACGATTGTCGGTGGCGAGGTGGAGTATCGAAGCCAACGGTCGCACGTTGGTCGAACACCTTCTCACCGACACCAGCGATGCTTCGAACGAACAGCCGGGAGACACATGACCTTCATAACGCTGCTGCTACTTGTGCTCTCCGCAGCCGCAACCGTCGTTCCCTCACGCCCGTCGATACCGCACTGGGTAAACGCCGCCGTGTCTGCAGCCCTGTTGGCACTGGCCGCGATCACCGGCGCCATGACCGACCCGGCACAGGGTTTCGCACTGGCCGCAACATATGTCGTCACCGTCTCAGCTGCCGTCGTCGGCGGATCTGCGATCGTCACGGCTGTTTTCCGGATAGCGCGAAGAGACGGCGCACCAGAACCAGGCGGACCCCCTGGACCAGCATCGGCTGGACCGTTGCACGGCGGGAAGACGATCGGGGCCCTCGAACGAACCGCAGTGGCGGTGTCGATTCTGGCGGGATGGCCGGAGGGAATAGCGATCGTCCTGGCCGTCAAGGGCCTTGCGCGTTATCCGGAACTGCGTGGAACAGATCCGCCGACCGAAACGCCGACGACACAGGTGTCGTCGGCGTCCGAACAATTCATCATCGGGACTTTCGCCAGCGTCATGTGGGCCGTCGCGGTCTGCGGTATCGGCCTCGGCCTAGTGAGCTGAGCTGGTGCCTACTGCTGTTCCGGTAGAGGTGACTGCTCCGGCAGACCCGGCTCCAGTTCACCGAGACCGAGACCCAGGCCCTTGGCCAGGCTCGGATCGGGCTTGAGCGAGGTATCGACAGGCGTTCTGGCCACAGCCTCGGCGGCCGCGACGGCTTCTGCCACCGCCGGATCACTCTTCGTCTCGAACCACTCGGCAACTTCTTCGGAGTCGTCGACGGGCTTCGTCTCGTCACCGGAGGTTTCACTCGGCTCGTAGCGGAAAACGCCGTCCTCGCCGGGTGCACCCAACGTCTTCGCGAAACCCTTCAACGCATCGCCGAAGTCGCTGGGAATCATCCACACCTTGTTCGAATCGCCCTGCGCCATCTGCGGAAGTGTCTGCATGTACTGGTAGGCCAGGAGCTCGGGCGTGGGCTTGCCGGACTTGATCGCGGCGAATACTTTCTCGATGGCCTTGGCCTGCCCCTGGGCCTGCAGGTACTTCGCAGCGCGATCACCCTGTGCACGAAGGATTCTGGACTGGCGCTCACCTTCGGCAGTCAGAATCGACGCCTGCTTGGCACCCTCCGCCGCGAGGATGCGGCTCTGCTTGTCGCCCTCCGCCGTCTTGATCGAAGACTCCCGATGACCCTCGGCGGTAAGGATGGTCGCACGCTTCTCACGGTCGGCCTTCATCTGCTTCTCCATCGATTCCTGAATCGACGGCGGCGGGTCGATGCTCTTGAGCTCGACACGTGCCACTCGCAGTCCCCATCGACCCGTGGCTTCGTCGAGTACGCCGCGCAGCTGGCCATTGATCGAATCACGCGAGGTGAGCGTCTCCTCCAGCGTCATTCCGCCGACGACGTTGCGAAGCGTGGTGGTGGTCAATTGCTCGACACCGACGATGTAGTTGTTGATCTCGTAGACCGCGGCCTGCGGGTTGGTCACCTGAAAGTAGACGACCGTGTCGATCGACACCGTGAGGTTGTCCTTGGTGATCACGGGCTGGGGAGGGAACGAGACGACACGTTCGCGGAGATCGACCTTGGCACGAATGCGGTCGACGAACGGAATGAGAAACGTGAGCTGACCGGAGACGGTCTTGGAGTAGCGGCCGAGCCGTTCGATGACGGCTGCATCTGCCTGCGGGACGAGTGCAACGGACTTGGCGAGCAGGACGACTACGAGAAAGACGATGACGCCCAGAACTATCAGTGCTTCCATGAAACTAGATTCCCCTCCATACGACAGCTGTTGCGCCGTCAATTTCCATTACGGTCACGGTCGTCCCCGGCGCGTACACCTCGGTGTCGTCGAGCGGGCGAGCAGTCCACACGTCACCATCGATCTTGACCTGACCTTCGGTTGCCGACACCTGGGCCAGCACCAGCGCCGATTTGCCGGACAGCGCGGCGACGCCGGTGGTCAGGATTGGGGGCGACGCGAACTTGCGAAGCAGTATCGGACGCACACCGAGCACGAGGGCCAACGACACGAGCGCGAAGATCACTGCATCTGCCCACACCGGAAAGTCCGTCACCGCGGAGATGCCGGCGGTCGCCAACGCGCCGCCGGCAATCATGAGCAGGAAAAAATCTCCCGTCAGCGCTTCGGCCGCTGCAAGGAGACCTCCTGCGATGAGCCAGATAATCGCCGCCACAGAGTCCATACAACCACAAATCGGACAGCTGGCGGTGGACCAGGCTACGACCTGGAAACTACGGCTCTGTCACAAAATCCACGAGACGCTCGACCGCACCGATCAGGGGTGCCTCGAGGTCGCGGAACGACGACACGGACGAATAGACGCGTCGCCAACCATCCCTCGGCGACCCCCACCCGAGCTCCCGGCAGATACCGGTCTTCCAGTCCTGCCCGCGCGGGATTTTCGGCCATGCGGAAATACCAACCGCTTTGGGCCGCACAGCTTCCCACACGTCGATGTACGGATGACCGGTAACGAGCACATGCGGTCCGAGGGAGGTGGTCAGCTTCGACTCCTTCGATCCCTCCACCAGGTGATCGACCAACACGCCGACACGACGTCCCGGCCCGGGCCCGAAATCGGCGAGCCGCTCCCCCAGGTTGTCCAAGCCCTCCAAGTGCTCCACCACAACACCCTCGACGCGCAGATCGTGCCCCCACACCCGTTCGACGAGGGCGGCGTCGTGCACCCCTTCCACCCAGATTCGGCTTGCCCGAGCAGTCCGCGCCCGGACGCCCTCGACTTTCGTCGAACCGGACGCCGACCGGGTGTCCGCTGGTTTCTTCGCTGCAGCGCGAACGCGCACGAGCGTCACTCGTCTGCCGTCGATCAGGAACGCCGCCTCACGCAACGCGAACAGACGCGTCGTACGCGCAGCGTCCTCGAGCCTGACAAAGTCACCGTCGTACGTTCTCTCGAACCCGACAACCGCACCGCAGAACCCACTGGCGGCGTCCTCGACAACCAGACCTCGCTCCGCAGGCACCTCGGGCGCTGGAACCTTGCGCATACGGCTGTGCCCCGAAAGAATGTCGCCGCCATAGATGTCTGCCACGGCAGACACCGTAGCGACCCCGTGTAGGAAGCGCCGCGCGCCACGCCGACCTATGCTTGGCAGTCGTGAGTTCTCCAAGCGCAAGCCTCACCCTGTGGGCCAGCTCGTGGCTGGCCGGTGTCAGCGCGTCCGACGACGTCATCGACGCCTTGTCCGAGTGGGCGCCGATGCACCTGATCGCGGCGGCCGACGATCGGACCGCGGGCGCTACGGGACTGTCGTGGCCGAGTCCCCGCGCGGACGGCGTCGCCGCGCTCTTGACGGCTGTCCGCAAACACGTCCCGCGCACCAGCGCCGACGCTGTGATCGAGTTACTTCTGCCGGCGCCGGGAGCGGTGGAGAACCTACCCCCGAACAGCGACTTCGCTCGCGCAGCCCTTGTTGCTGGGCAGGCTGTGGTGGTCGGGCACTCGGATACGACGGGCCTCGGCTTCGTACCGACAGTCGAAGGTCCGGATGTTCTTCGTTGGACGGTCTTCTCGGTCCCCATCACCTCTCCTTACGTGCGCGAGTACTCGCTCGGTCAAGCCGAGTACTCCATGCGTGACGCTGTCCGCGGCGCCGCGGACGCCCTGGGATCCATGCAGGTACTACCGACGAGATCCGCGGACGGCAATGCGCGCGCTCGGATCGAGAGTGCGATGTCGGAGATGGCTCGCCACCGCTATCCGGACGGCACATCCGAGCGAGTTCTTCGAGTGATGGAGTCCGCGGACCGCGTCGCAGCGATTCTGTCGGTCGCCCAGCGTCATGCCCCCACCGAGGCGCCCACCGCCGGCGCGGCAGCTGCCCGAGAAGACTTGCTGCGACCGTTGTGGGGTGCCGTCCGATCTGCCAGACTCAGCGCCGTCGCAGCGACGGTGCAGACGTGCGTGCAGCGCACATGATCGGCTGAGATCAGGCCGACGGCCGTGCCGGTCGTGTCGGCTGCTCACAACACCCAACGGCGCACCGCGCCCCATTGGTGGTCGAACCGTAGCCCGGCACTGCGCCGATACCGCGCGCGTCGGCGCCGTCGGTGTACTCACGGACCAGTTCCACAACCATTTTCGCGAAACGGACGTCTGTGCCTGGGGTGGCCGCTCGGACGTAGTCCATCGATAGTTCTTTCGCCTTCGCTTCCGCTTCGGTGTCGAGGTCCCACACCACCTCGAGATGGTCGGACACGAAGCCGATCGGGCAGACAACCACCGCCTCGACGCCGGTGCCGACCAACTTTTCCAGATGGTCGCAGATATCGGGTTCGAGCCATGGAACCTGAGGCGGGCCGGAACGGGACTGCCAGACCACGTCGTAGTCGTCGATCCCGGCTGCAGCCGCGGCGAGCCTCGACGCGTCGGCGACCTGACGGCTGTAGAGGTGACCGCCGTCGGCAGGAGGGCCTGCGTGGGCATCGGCGGCACTGGGAATCGAATGTGCGGTGAACACCAGCCTGGCCCCTGCTCGTGCCGCCGGGTTCAGCGCGGCGAGCGCGGCCTCGATGGCATCGGCAAACGACGCGATCATCACCGGGTGATCGAAATACTGCCTGATCTTCACCATGTCAGGGGCACCGTCACCCACCGAGGCTCGAGCGCGCGCTATGTCCTCGTGATACTGCCGACATCCCGAGTAGCCGCCCCACGCGGATGTGGGAAACACGAGTGCTCGCTCGACCCCGTCCGCCTTCATCTGCGCAACGGTGTGCTCCGCCATCGGATGCCAATTGCGGTTCCCGAAGTACACCGGCAGTTCGATTCCCGCGGCAGCCAATTCGGCTTCGATGCGGCCGATGATGTCGCGGTTGAGCGCATTGATGGGTGAGACACCACCGAAATGCATGTAATGCTCGACGACTGCGTCGAGCCGTTCGGGGGGCACGCCGCGGCCACGAGTGACGTTCTCGAGGAACGGGCGAACATGGGCGGGCTCTTCGGGGCCACCGAACGACAGGAGAAGAAGGGCGTCGTATGCCGAGGACGTCGTCATCTCTCCATTGTGCGCCAAACCCGCATGTGACCGAAAAACGCGCTGCGCTCGAGGGTGAAAGCCCATGGTCAGCCAGGGATCTCACCCTCGAGCGCGCGGGCTCACATACCTTCGGGCAGGTACGTGTTGTGGCTGGCGCCGCCGTCGACGTAGATGATCGAACCGGTGGTTCCGGGCAACCAGTCGGACAACAATGCCACGATGGACTTGGCCACTACGGTCGGATCGTCGTAGTTCCAACCGATCGGTGACGCGCCGTCCCAGTACTCGTTGAGCTGCTGCATCTTCTTCGCATCATCGGTGGCGGTTCCGGCAATAGCCTTCGCTGCGAGAGTGCGGATGGGACCGGCTGCGACGAGGTTCGACCGAATCCGCTTGGCCTGCCCCACCTCTCGGGCTACATAGCGGTTGACCGATTCCAGAGCGGCCTTCGCCACTCCCATCCAGTTGTAGTACGGCATCGCCGTGCGCGGATCGAAGTCCATGCCGACGATGGAACCGCCCTCGTTCATGACCGGAAGGACGGCGCGGGCAAGCGAGGCGTAGCTCCACGCCGAGATTTCGAACGCCTTCGACGCGTCCGGGCCAGGGCCGTCCAGGAACGGCTTGGCGTCGGGTCCCATGAGTGTGCGCGGTGCGAACGCGATGGAGTGCAGCACACCGTCGATACCCTCGGGTGCCAACTCGCGTACCCGGTCGGCCAGCGCAGCGAGATGCTCCTCGTTGGTGGCATCGAGTTCGATGGCCGGCGGCACCGGCTGGGGAAGGCGCTGCGCGATTCGGTCGATCAGCCGCAGCCGATCGAAGCCGGTGATGATCACCTTCGCGCCCTGATTTTGCGCCATAGCAGCGGCGTGGAACGCGATCGAAGCATCGGTGATGATGCCCGTCACGAGAATGGTCTTGCCTTCGAGCAGTCCGCCCATGTGTGTTCCTAACAGATCGAATGAAATGAGAAAAGCAGGTCAGTGACCCATGCCCATACCGCCGTCGACCGGGATGACAGCGCCCGAGACGTACCCGGAGTCGGGTCCTGCGAGGAAGCTCACCACTGCAGCCACGTCCTCGGGCTGGCCCAAACGCTGAAGCGGGATGAATTCCTTGGCCTTGCTACGCAGATCGTCGGGCAACTCGGCAGTCATGTCGGTTTCGATGAAGCCTGGAGAAACGACGTTGGCGGTAATCGAACGCGAACCGAGTTCACGCGTGATCGAGCGGGCCATACCGATGACACCGGCCTTGGACGCCGCGTAGTTGATCTGACCGGGTCCACCGCCCAGTGCGACGACGGAGCTCAGGAAGATCATTCGGCCCCAACGGCCACGCAGCATCGCACGGTTCGCACGCTTCGCGACCCGGAAAGCGCCGGTCAGATTCGCATCGATGACCCGCTGGAACTGATCTTCCGTCATCCGCATCAGCAACGTGTCGTCGGTGATGCCGGCGTTTGCCACGAGGACCTCTACCGGACCCTGCTTCTCCTCGACCTCCTTGAACGCGGAGTCGACGGACTCGGAATCGGTAACATCGCAGATCACACCGAACAAGCCTTCTGGGACGCCTGAACCGCGGTGTGTGACAGCAACTTTGTGGCCGTCTGCAGCGAGACGCTGCGCGATGGCGAGGCCGATGCCTCGATTACCTCCGGTGACGAGTACCGAACGGGGGGTGAAGTCGGGTGAAGACATGCCTGCAACCTATCTGTTGGTGCGTCGGAGACAAAGTAGGACTACTGGTGATTACTAACAGCAAATCAGGCAAAATTTCTCAAAAGTCAGGGCAGTCTTTGGCGGAGAACTAAAGCCGTACCCAAGCCCGCGGCGGTGAACAGAACTCCCAGGATCAACCACGGACGGCTCGCATCGCCACGGGTGATCTCGAACCCGATCTGCTCCTCGAGGGTGTCGTACACCGCGCGCAACTCCTCGAGTGAGGATGCAGTGAAGAAGCTACCGCCCGACAGATCGGCGATCTCACGCAGTGAGGGGTCGTCCACCGGGACGGGCACTCTGTCCGAGCCCGCTTCGGTCTCGATGTCGACAGTTCCATAGCTGGTCCCGAACGAGATGGTGGAGATCGGCACGTCCCTCTCGGCGGCCGCGCGCGCCGCGGTGTAGGCGCCGCGGGGATCGTCGGGTTCCTCCGGCACAGTCTGTTTGCCATCCGACAACAGAACGATGCGAGCTGGCGGAGCTGCTTCGCCGCCACCCAGCACCGCACCGAGCGTGTCGATGGATTGCAGAGAGGTGAAGATGGCCTCGCCCGTAGCCGTACGTTCGCTCAGCTGCAATTTGTCGATGGCCGCTTTGGTCGCTTCACGGTTGGTTGTCGGCGATACCAGTACCGAGGCCGTTCCAGCAAACGCAACGAGACCGAGGTTGATGCCGGGTGTCAAACCGTCGGCGAACGATTTTCCGGCTTCCTGAGCCGCCGCCAGCCGCGACGGTTCCACGTCGGTGGCTTCCATCGACAACGACACATCGATGACGAGCATGACTGTGGCGCGGTTGCGCGGGACGCGCTGATCCGAGGTCGGCCCGGCGAGCGCCACCGTCAACAGCATCAGGCCCACCAGGACGAGGGCGGTGGGGACGTGACGCTCGTACCCGCGGCGGGTGGGCGCGACGGTCTCGAGCAATTCCATGTTGGAGAACAGCAGCGTGTGCTTCTGACGTCGACGCTGCATGAGGACGTACCCGACGACGAGGCCGATGACGACGATCAGGAACAGAAGCCACCACGGTGAGGAGAACTGCGACAGACTCACCGGCGACCTGCCCGAGCAGTATTGACGGCACTGGCTCCCATGGTGTGCCGACGAGCGGATACGAACTTCACGACATCGGCGATCCAGTCACCGTCGGTACGAAGGGTCAGTCGAGGTGCGCCGCACCGACGCAGTGCGCGCTCCACGTCCGAGCGGTGCGCCGCCGCAGCCGCCGCGAAATCCGCACGCAGGCGCGGGGTGGTGCTGAACTCGCGGGTGCGCCCGGTCTCGGGATCGTGCAGCACGACATCTCCTACATCGGGAAGTTCGAGGTCGCGAGGGTCGAGCGCCTCCACTGCCAGCACGTCGTGTCGCGCGGAGATGGCGCGTAGTGAACGTTCCCAGTCGATCGGGCCGAGGAAGTCACTGATGACGACAGCCATCCCCCGCCGACGCTGCGGTCGCCGAAGCGACTCGATGGCCTCCCGAAGATTCCCCCGAACGCCGTCTGCCGCACTGGGCGTCGTCGCGATGGTCCGCAACATCGCCTGAGCATGGGTTCGGCCACCTCGCGCAGGGATCCGGGTGGTTCGGGCACCCGTCGCGACCACAGCGCCGACTCGATTGCCGCCACCGCCGGTGAGGTGAGTGATGGCGGCAGCTGCGGCAACTGCGAGATCTCGCTTCTCGCAACCTGTGGTGCCGAAATCGAGGCTGGCGGACAGGTCCACCACCATCCAGGTTTCGAGCTCTCGATCGGCGACGGACTGGCGCACGTGCGGATGCGTCGTGCGCGCGGTCACCGACCAGTCCATCTGACGAACGTCGTCACCGGGTTGATATTCACGCGCATCACCGGGTTCGGATCCCGGTCCGGGAATCAGCCCGAGGTGATCACCGTGCAGCACCCCGTCGAGTCGGCGACGAACCGTCAACTCGAGGGTGCGCAGCGCGGCAGCGAGGGTGGGATCGTGTAGCTCACCACTTCGAAAGGAGGGTGGACGACCCTCGTGTCGGGGAGCGTCGGTGTACTCGGACGACTGGCCCACATCGCGGCCGGCGCTCCCGCCCAATGCCCCGGTCACTGCTGCTGGCTACCCGGGGCGGGACTGTTTCCGGGAGACTTGTCCAGCATGGGTCCACCCGCCTGAGACGGCTGCATCGGCTTCGGCTGCATGGGTTGCGGCTGCATGGGTTGCGACTGCATCGGCTGGGGCTGCATGGGCGACTGTTGCATCGGTGGAGGCTGCTGGGGGGCACTCTGCGCGCCACCGACAGCCTGCGGCGCCACCTGCGGAAGCCCGACGGTTTGCAGCACCTTGGTGATGACATCCTCGGGCGTCACTTCGTCCGCGAGCGCGTCGTAGGACAGCACGAGACGATGCCGCAGAACGTCCGGAATGACTTCGAGCACGTCCTGGGGAACGACATAATCCCGGCCGCGAAGCAGCGCGAGGGCGCGCGAGGCCGCAATGATGCCCAGCGTTGCGCGGGGCGAGGCGCCGTATGCGATCCAGCTCGCGACATCGTGCAGGCCGAGATCCTCGGGCTTTCGGGTCGCGGCAATGACACGGACAACGTAATCGACCAGGGCGTGATGGACGAATACCGAACTTGCAACCTTCTGTAGCCGCACCAGCTCTTCCGGGTCGAGAATCTGTCTGGGCGTTGGAACCTCCGTTCCCATGCGGTAGACGATCTCGCGTTCCTCTTCGACCGTCGGGTAATCGACGACGATCTTGAACAGGAACCGATCGCGCTGCGCTTCCGGGAGCGGGTAGACCCCTTCGTTCTCGATCGGGTTCTGAGTTGCCATCACCAGGAACGGATCCGGCATCGGGAACGTCCTACCGCCGATGGTGACGTGGCGTTCGGCCATGACCTCGAGGAGCGCCGACTGAACCTTCGCGGGTGCACGGTTGATCTCGTCCGCGAGCACGAAGTTGGCGACTACAGGACCGAGCTCGGTGTCGAATTCCTCGCGCCCCTGCCGATAGATGCGGGTGCCGATGAGGTCGGTGGGCACCAGGTCGGGGGTGAACTGCACACGGGAGAACGAACCGCCGACGACCTTCGCGAACGTCTCCACAGCAAGCGTCTTCGCGACGCCCGGAACGCCTTCCAGCAGGACGTGCCCGCGTGCGAGCAACCCCACGAGGATCCTCTCGACAAGACGATCCTGGCCGACGATCACCCGCTTGACTTCGTACACGGCCTTTTCGAGGATTCGGACGTCCTGCTCCAGTCCGGCCACTTCGGCACGGCTCGAGCCCTGCGCGTTCGACTCGGGCCTCGACGAGTTGCCGCTCGCAGAGTTGCTGCTCGCCGAACTGCCGCTCGCCGAACTGCCGCCCTCACGTGATGCCACCAAGAATCCACCGCTTTCGCTCGTACCGAGTCGCGGGCACGTACTGCGCTCCCCCGTCGACTATCCCAGGTGATGACGCCCTGCGGCGTCGGTCACTGCCCACGGTACCGGCGCACGTCTCGGAGCATTGCGTTGCAGTGCGTCCTCACCCGTATATCAGGAGACCATCCGCACGGCGTACGGGGTCATCCCCCCATATCGCACGGGGGAAATCTTGACGATGCTGCCGGATTGAGGAGCCTCGAGCATCTTTCCGTCACCGAGGTAGAGCGCAACGTGCTGGCTCGCGTTCGGACCGTAGAACAACATGTCGCCGCGCTTCATGTCGGATGAGGGAACCTGCTTGCCCGCCGTGTACTGATAGCCGGTGTAGTGCGGCAACGAGATTCCGAGACCGGCGAATGCGTAGATCATCAGTCCGGAACAATCGAAACCGACGATGTTGTAATCACCGAAGGAATCGGCGACCCCGCCATCGCGGATGCCCTTCGTTGGACCGTTCTCGTCACCGCCACCCCATGAATAGGGCACACCCAGCTGCGACATGCCCCGGTCGATGACCAACTCGATGGCCGCACTGCCCACGAGTGAGGAATCGGACCGCCCGGAGTCACGTGACGTCCCGGGTGTCGACGGAGTCACGCTCCGCTGGGTGGACGGCTGGGTGGTGGACGGCTGGGTGGTCGACGGCTGGGTGGTGGACGGCTGGGTGGTGGACGGCTGGGTGGTCGACGAGGGTGAGCTGGCGTCGGTGTCGTCGGTGTCGTCGGTGTCGTCGATATCGGTATGCGAACGTTGCCCCGCGGCAGCCGCTGCGGCTGCCGCTGCTGCGGCGGCAGCCTGGTTGGCCGCCACCCGAGCTGCGGCCTCGACGGCGGCTTCCCGCGCCGCGGCAGCTGCGGCAGCGATCGCCGCATCCTCGGCGGCCTTCTGTTGCTCCCAGGCCGTGTACGCCACCCGTTGACCTTGGAGACCTGCGACGTCCGATCGCGCTGCGGCGAGTTGGCTCTGCGCCGAATCTCGCTCGGTTTCGATCGCGGCCTTCTGCTCGGCCTGGGCTTGCAGCGCGGCACGTGCGGTCGCGATGGCTTGCTCTGCCTCGCCCTTCTTGGCCTCGGCCTCGGCGGCGGCGGCGTCAGCCTGCTGTTGGGATTCTCGGGCTGCCGAATCGCGGTTGGCCTGCTCGGTTCGCGCGCGTTGCAGCCCGTCGAGGACGGCGTTCTGACTGCTGGACAACATCGCCAGCACCTGAGCGCGATCGAGCACGTCATCCGGGCCAGTCGAACCCAGGAACGACGAGACCGATGCCACACCGGTTCCCTGGGTGTAGCTCGACACCGCGAAATCGTTGAACTTCTTCTGGGCCGCCTGGATCTGCACGCCTGCATCGGTGAGCGCCTGTTGCGCAGTGACTACCAGTTGCGCCGCTACGTCGGCAGCACTGCGGGCGTTCTGGAGGTCGACGAGTGCCTTGTTGACGTCCTCACGCTTGATCGCGACGTCCGCGTCGAGTTGTGCCAGTTGCTGATTGGCTGAGGCGACCTGGTCGATGAGCGCGCCGACGGTACCGAGCTGTTGTTCGACGCGGGTTCCGGCCGCGACGATGGCGGTGTCGGACGGATTGGGGGGTGGCGGCGGTACGGCAGCGGCGGTACCGGACACGGCGCACATCAGCGCGACGACGACGCCGGCACCGACAATCACGCGCGCAGATCTCGAGAACTGGCTGCGGCGGGTGCCGCCGAAAGCTCGTGGTCTCACAAATGTCTCCCTCGGTCCCGGCGCTCGCGACGGTTCCACAGGAAACGTCGACGCCGGACCACGGAGAGTTCGAGACGCTAGTCGGATGACTCTCAGCGCGCCGGGCAGGGAGAGAGCACGCAGCAATACGACAGGTGCCACCGTCGGCAACACCCGAAGCATCGGCCCCCCGAGTCAACTCGAGTGGACCTCAGCCCTTCTGCGACACTCCTTCCCCAGCAGTGCCAATGGCACCGTACGACACTTTGCACCCTAATGAAACTCCAGTCACAAAGTACACATATGTAATTCGACGTGCGGAAATGCGCTGAACTCGGCGTTTATCGGAAACAATTTTTGCGACTTTTTCCCAGGGGCTGCTCATGAACGCGACAATGCCCCGACCGTCCGGCCGGGGCATTGTCGAAAATGGCGCCTGTTCAGCGCGCGAGACCATTCGTGCCGCGTGGCTCAGCGATCGCCGACGCTGACACTGTCCTCGCTCGGCGCCTGCGGGTGCGAGATTCCCACAGACCTTCGGCGCACCTTCACTGCGGCCGTCGCCGCTGCGCATCCGGCGACGAACAGGATCAGTACACCCGTGATCAACGCCCACGGCTCCTGCGGCCCGACGAGCGTGTCGACGAAGTTGTCGGCTGCAACCGCCGGATCGCCGGTATACGTGCGATCCTGTCCTGCCTCGAGGACCACTCGACTGATGGAGTCACTGAAGCTGCCGACCTGGCCTGGGCCCAGCACCAGGACGGTACCGCCATCCTCTGCTCCGACGGCCGTTGCGAGATCCCGCAGCTGCGAGTCGTGCCCCACACTGTTCTCCACGACGACTATTGCAAGGTCGATGCCATTGTCCTCGGCTCTGGCAACGGCGGCCTGCAACTCGCCTTCGATCGACGCCGGCGCGCTGACACCTGTCGCGGCGACGTCCGCCACGATGGCGTCGACGTCGACGTCCGGTGGAACGTCGGCCGCCAGCGGAACAATGGTAAGGATCGGTTCAGGCATTCATTTCGTCCAGACGGGTGTAGCGGAGTCGGCGGGGCAACGAGGCACTTCGCGGTGAGCGAGGGCTCACCGGCAGAACATTACGTCACCGCCACACTCGGCCCGCGACTCCCGTTGCACCGCCCGGTACGAGTGAGGCTCCCCTGCATTGCGAACAGGGTGGAACTGCACGAAGATCGTCATCGCGAGGACATTCGTGCAGCAATGCGGGTATGCCCTCCAGTTCAACAGGACAAGCGTACTGTTAGACTCGAAAGTCGAGACGTCAACCCGCGCCCAACGGTAGCGAGGTACGCCTCGCTTCAACCGTCGACACAGCCCTGTCGGCGGTGTGCCTCAAGACGAGTGGAGCTGAAGTGACCGCCAGTAATGATTCGTTCGGTGCAAAGGGCACCCTCCAAGTCGGAGAGAACTCCTACGAGATCTTCCGCCTCTCCGCCCTGCCCGGCGCCGAGAAGCTGCCCTACGCACTGAAGGTCCTCGCGGAGAACCTCCTTCGCACCGAGGACGGTGCCAACATCACCGCCGACCATATTCGCTCGATTGCGTCGTGGGACCCTTCCGCCGACCCGAGTATCGAAATCCAGTTCACCCCGGCCCGCGTCATCATGCAGGATTTCACCGGAGTGCCCTGCATCGTCGACCTGGCGACCATGCGCGAGGCAGTGACCACCCTCGGCGGTGACCCGAACAAGGTCAACCCGCTCTCCCCGGCCGACATGGTCATCGACCACTCGGTCATCCTCGACGTCTTCGGCCAGTCCGATGCGCTCGAGCGCAACGTCGACCTCGAGTACGAGCGCAACGGTGAGCGCTACCAGTTCCTGCGTTGGGGCCAGGGCGCGTTCGACGACTTCAAGGTCGTCCCCCCGGGCATGGGAATCGTGCACCAGGTCAACATCGAGTACCTCGCGCCGACCATCATGACGCGCCGAGGCCAGGCTTACCCCGACACCTGCGTCGGCACGGACTCGCACACCACCATGGTCAACGGTCTCGGCGTCCTCGGTTGGGGAGTCGGCGGCATCGAGGCAGAGGCAGCCATGCTCGGCCAGCCGGTCTCCATGCTCATCCCCCGTGTCGTCGGATTCAAGCTCTCCGGCGAAATTCAGCCGGGCGTCACCGCAACCGATGTGGTGCTCACGGCCACTCAGATGCTCCGCAAGCACGGCGTAGTCGGAAAGTTCGTCGAGTTCTACGGCAAGGGCGTATCCGAGGTACCCCTCGCGAACCGCGCAACCCTGGGCAACATGAGCCCCGAATTCGGTTCCACCGCAGCAATCTTCCCGATCGACGAAGAGACCATCAACTACCTGCGCCTCACCGGCCGCAGCGACGAGCAACTCGCACTCGTCGAGGCGTACGCCAAGGAACAGGGCATGTGGCACGACCCGGAGAACGAAGCGGTGTACTCCGAGTACATCGAACTCGATCTCGGTGACGTGGTGCCGTCCATCGCGGGACCGAAGCGTCCACAGGACCGCATCCTCCTCTCCGAATCGAAGGTGGCGTTCCGCAAGGACATCCACAACTACGTCGAGGAGAACTACCCCACCGAGCACACCCAGCTCGACGAGGCAGTGGAGGAGTCCTTCCCCGCGTCCGACCCCGCCACGCTCACCTTCGCCGACGATGGCGCCGTCGACGTTCAGTCGGCCGCCAACGGCGCCGAGGGACGTCCGTCGAAGCCCATCCAGGTGGTCTCCGACGAACTCGGCGAGTTCGTTCTCGACCACGGCGCAGTCGTCGTGGCGGGCATCACCTCCTGCACCAACACCTCGAATCCATCGGTCATGCTCGGCGCGGCGCTGCTTGCACGCAATGCCGTGGAGAAGGGTCTGTCGACCAAGCCGTGGGTCAAGACCAACATGGCTCCGGGTTCGCAGGTCGTCACCGACTACTACGAGAAGGCCGGTCTCTGGCCGTACCTCGAAAAGCTCGGCTACTACCTCGGCGGCTACGGATGCACGACGTGTATCGGCAACACCGGGCCGCTCCCCGAGTCCGTCTCGAAGGCCATCAACGACAACGACCTCACGGTCGCCGCGGTACTGTCCGGCAACCGAAACTTCGAAGGCCGCATCTCCCCCGACGTCAAGATGAACTACCTGGCCTCGCCGCCACTCGTCATCGCGTACGGGCTCGCAGGCACCATGGACTTCGATTTCGAGACCGACCCGCTGGGCAAGGACCACGAGGGCAATCCCGTGTACCTGAAGGACATCTGGCCTTCTGCACAGGAGATCGACGACACGATCAAGTCGTCGATCAGCCAGGACATGTTCCGCAACTCGTACGAGACGATTTTCGCCGGAGACAGCCGTTGGCAGAATCTTTCCACCCCCGAGGGCGACACATTCGAGTGGGACGAAAACTCCACTTACGTTCGGAAGCCTCCGTACTTCGACGGCATGACGATGGAGCCGGCACCTGTATCGGACATTCAGGGTGCACGCGTGCTGGCGTTGCTCGGCGACTCGGTCACCACCGACCACATCAGCCCGGCAGGTCCCATCAAGGTCGGAACGCCCGCCGCTCAGTATCTCGACTCGCATGGTGTCGAGCGCAAGGACTACAACTCCTTGGGTTCGCGTCGTGGAAACCACGAGGTCATGATCCGCGGTACGTTCGCCAACATCCGGCTCAAGAACGAGCTGCTCGACGACGTGTCGGGTGGCTACACGCGTGACTTCACCCAGGACGGTGGCCCGCAGGCATTCATCTACGACGCCTCGCAGAACTACCAGGCGGCCGGCATCCCTCTCGTCGTCATCGGCGGCAAGGAATACGGCTCCGGGTCCTCGCGCGACTGGGCCGCCAAGGGCACCTCGCTGCTCGGCGTCAAGGCCGTCATCACCGAGTCGTTCGAGCGCATTCACCGCTCCAACCTCATCGGAATGGGCGTCGTTCCCCTGCAGTTCCCCGAGGGCGAGAGTGCGAAGTCGCTCAAGCTGGATGGCACGGAGACCTTCGACATCGTCGGCATCGAGAAGCTGAACGACGGAACCACACCGAAGACGGTCACCGTGACTGCCACGAAGACCGATGGCACCAAGGTGGAGTTCGAGGCAGTCGTTCGAATCGACACCCCCGGCGAAGCCGATTACTACCGCAACGGTGGCATCCTGCAGTACGTGCTGCGCAACATGGTTGCGGGCTGACCGGTCAGGTAACCGAACTGCCGACACTGTGATGGGCCCGGAAGTGCTGCTTCCGGGCCCATCGTCCTTCGTGCACGTCCGCGAGAGCGCTCCAACCAAGAGCGCCTGTACCGAGAGTAGGAACGAACAGGTGCCCAAGGTCAGTGAAGACCAGTTGGCTGCGCGGCGGAGCGAAATCCTCGACGGTGCGCGAACATGCTTTGCCGAGTACGGCTACGAGGGCGCGACAGTTCGGCGCCTCGAGGACGCCACCGGACTGTCACGGGGCGCGATCTTCCACCATTTCAAGGACAAAGACGGCCTGTTTCTCGCTCTCGCGCAGGAAGATGCTCGTCGAATGGCCGAGGTGGCAGCGACCCAGGGTCTGGTGCAGGTGATGCGGGACATTCTCGAGCAACCCGATCGCTTCGAGTGGCTCGGAACGCGGCTCGAGATCGCGCGAAGGCTACGAACCGATCAGGACTTCAGAAGGAGCTGGGCGGAGAAGTCGGCAGAGTTGACCGACGCCACTCACGCCCGCCTCGAGCGACAGAAGACTGCCGGTCGTCTGCGGGACGACATCCCCCAGGACGTCATGGTCGACTACCTCGATCTAGTACTCGACGGCTTGGTCGCGCGTATCGCATCCGGTCAAGGTGGCCACAACCTATCGGCGGTGCTCGACCTCGTCGAGGAATCGGTGCGCAAGAACGACACATCGGCGTCGTAGCAGCGACGTTTCGCTACAGCGCGCGCTTTCGGTTCGGTCCGCCGCGCGAGCGAAGTACGGTGCCTGATTCTTCCAACACTCTGTGCACGAATCCGTAGGATCGCCCGGTACTTTCGGCCAATGACCGAATGCTGGCGCCGGCCTCGTATTGTTTCTTCAGCGTCGACTGAAGACGGTCGCGCGAATCACCGGTGATACGAGTACCTTTGGCGTACAATCGAGACGAATCGCGGCCTTCACCGGATCCGGCTTTTCGCGCTCGCGTTACCGCCATGGTCCCTCCAGTCAGCGACACACCACTTACTGAGACCCCCGTGTACCAAGGGTAGAGGACGAGCTCGTCGGCCAGGGACGAACAGCCGAATCCGTTGCGAGGATCAGGCGAGCTGAATGAGCTCGAGGTATTCCTGTGACCAATGGTCCTCGGTGCCGTCCGGCAACAAGATGACTCGTTCGGGTGAGAGAGCCTCCGCGGCACCGGGATCGTGTGTGACCAGAACGACGGCGCCCTTGTAGCTGCGCAGTGCGTCGAGGACCTGCTCACGCGAGATAGGGTCGAGGTTGTTGGTCGGCTCGTCGAGGAGCAGTACGTTGGCGGCGGAGGAGACCAATCCGGCGAGCGCCAGACGAGTCTTCTCACCTCCGGACAGGGTGCCGGCCGGCTGCTCGAGCTGGGGCCCGGTGAACATGAACGCGCCCAACAACGAGCGAAGCTCCTGTTCGCCGGTATCGGGGGCCGCGTGACGAATGTTCTCCCACACCGAGGCGCGATCGTCGAGAGTGTCGTGTTCCTGCGCGAAATATCCGATCCGCAGACCGTGGCCCGGTTCGATCTGCCCTGAATCCGAACGCTCGGTGCCGGCCAGAATACGCAGCAGCGTCGTCTTGCCTGCACCGTTGAGCCCCAGAACCACCACCCGGCTACCGCGGTCGATTGCGAGATCGACGCCTGCGAAGATCTCGAGCGAGCCGTACATCTTCGTCAGGTTCTTGGCCATGAGCGGCGTCTTCCCGCATGGGGCAGGCTCCGGGAACCGAATGTGCGCCACCTTGTCGGACACGCGTTCCGCATCGAGATTGGCCATCAGTTTGTCGGCGCGCTTGGCCATGTTTTGTGCGGCAACGGCCTTGGTGGCCTTGGCGCCCATTTTCGCAGCCTGGACGCGCAGTGCACCTGCCTTCTTCTCCGCATTCGCGCGCTCGCGTCGACGCCGCTGCTCATCGGTGGCGCGCGCGTCGATGTACTTCTTCCAGTTCATGTTGTAAATATCGGCTTCACCGCGAACGGCGTCCAAGAACCACACGCGGTTCACGACATCACCGAGAAGCTCGACATCGTGACTGATGACGATGAGACCACCCTCGTGATTCTGGAGAAATCCACGCAGCCAGGTGATCGAGTCGGCGTCGAGGTGGTTTGTCGGTTCGTCGAGCAGCAGTGTGGTGTCCGACCGACCGCCACTACCGTCGGAGGCAGAGAACAGGATGCGCGCAAGCTCGACGCGTCGGCGCTGACCACCGGAAAGAGTGCGCAGCGGCTGGCCGAGGATGCGATCGGGCAGACCGAGACTGTTCGAAATTCTCGCTGCTTCACTTTCGGCCGCGTACCCACCGAGCGAGGAGAAGGTGTCCTCGAGTTCGCCGTATTTGCGTACTGCTTTGTCCAGTCGAGCCTCGTCGGCAACCTCGGCCATCAGGGCCTGTTGCTTTTCCATCTTGTGCAACAGAGTGTCGAGTCCGCGAGCAGAGAGCACTCGGTCACGCGCAAGAACGTCCAGATCGCCTTCCTTGGGGTCCTGCGGCAGGTAGCCCAGGTCGCTCGTACGGACGACCGATCCGGCGTACGGCTCACCCTCACCGGCAAGGATGCGCAAGGTGGTGGTTTTGCCTGCCCCGTTCCGTCCGACCAGACCGATTCGATCGCCCGACTGGATTCGAAGGGCGGGTCCGGGAGCAGTGAGCAACGTGCGGACACCGGCACGAACTTCCAAGTCGGTGGCGGTAATCACGCGTGAACTCCTAGCGATTGTCGATCATGTGCAGAACTGTTGCCGACCGTACCGGCTGCGATCCGAATCGATGATGGCCTGCAGCGGCCCGAGCAACCACTCATTTTAACCCCCTGCGCAGCGTGCTTCGACCATCTCGGAGGGTGACCCCGGTAACGTCTGGCGCATGAGCGAGGCAAGGACACATCACGGCATGGATCTGACCGGCAGAACGGCGCTCGTCACCGGAGCCAGCCGAGGTATCGGAAAGGCCGTCGCCGCCGAGCTGCTGCGCCGCGGCGCCAATGTGACGATCACCGCCCGCAAGCCCGAACCGCTCGTCGAAGCCGCACGCGAACTGCAGACCGCCGCCGCCGGGGACGCCGAGGTGCTCGCACTACCGGGCAACGCGGGCGACAGCGATTCGAGAGGCCGTGCCGTGGCCGACACCATCGACAAGTTCGGCTCGCTCGACATTCTCATCAACAACACCGGCATCAATCCGGTGTACGGCGCGCTGATGGACGCCGACCTCGATGCCGTGAAGAAGCTGTTCGACACGAACGTCGTGGCTACCCTCGGATTCGTGCAGGAAGCATATCGAGGTTGGATGGGCGAACACGGCGGCGCCATCGTCAATGTGGCCAGCGTTGCAGGCCTTCGCTCCACGGGCGTCATCGCCGCGTACGGCGCATCGAAGGCTGCTCTCATTCGGCTCACCGAGGAACTCGCGTGGCAGCTCGGCCCAGCCATTCGGGTGAACGCGGTCGCGCCAGGAGTGGTCAAGACCAAGTTCGCGGAGGCGCTGGTCGCCGCCGGTGAGGACGCAGCCGCCTCGGTGTATCCGATGAAGCGGCTGGGCACTCCCGAGGATGTTGCGAGCCTCATCGGGTTCCTCGTCTCCGAAGAGGCGTCGTGGATCACCGGCGAGACGATCCGGGTGGACGGCGGGTTGCTCGCAACCGGCGGACTGTGAGCGCTCCGTTGCCAGGCTCGCACAGCGCCGAAGTGGTCGTCCTGGGTCTGGGACCGGCCGGTCGTGCCCTGACCCACCGTGCCGCCGCTGCGGGCTTGGACGTCATCGCGATCGATACGCACCCGGCGAGGCGCTGGACTCCGACGTACTCCGCGTGGTTGGACGAGCTGCCCGAGTGGCTGCCGCGTGCCGTGATCGCGTCGGTAACCGATACACCCGCGGCTTGGACCACCAAACGCCACGCCATCGACCGCACCTACTGTGTGCTCGACACTTCTGCCCTGCAAGATGCGCTCACGGCCCCGACGGCACGGACCCTGACCGGCACGGCCGCCGCCGTCACGCCGACATCGGTGATTCTCACCGATGGGACACTCATCCGGGCGCGGACGGTTGTCGACGCGCGCGGGTCCACCGGTGTGGCCGGTCTCGCCGAGCAGACCGCGTTCGGGGTGATCGTCGATCGCGAAATCGGTGAACCGGTCCTGGAGGGGTCGGGGGCCTGGTTCATGGATTGGCGCCCGGACAACGGCACCGATTCCGCCGCCGTGCCCAGCTTTCTCTACGCGGTCTCGCTCGGATCGGACTCGTTTCTCCTCGAGGAGACCTGCCTCGTGGGTAGGCCTCCGCTCGACCCGCGAGAACTGCACGCGAGACTGCAGACGCGATTGGCCAATCGAGGTGTCACCTTGGCAGGCACCGAGGACATCGAGCGTGTTCGGTTTCCGGTTCAGGCGCCGCCCCGCGAGCCGGGCGAGCGCGGTGTGCTGCGGATCGGTGCCAGGTCCTCGGCGATGCATCCCGCGACCGGCTACAGCGTCGCCGCTGCACTCTGCGCCACCGACGGCGTCGTCGATGCGTTGCGCACGCAGCGTCGGACCAGATCGGTGTCGACCTGGGCGGTGGGACGTCTGCGTGATCTGGGGCTCAGGACCACTCTGGGTCTCGCGCCCGAGTTGGTGCCCGAGTTCTTCGCGAGTTTCTTCGACCTACCGACCTCGCTGCAGAGGGCTTATTTGTCCGGACGTTCCGATGCCGTCGGCACGGCTCACGCAATGACGAGAATGTTCCCGTCATTGCCCACTGCGGCACGCCTGGCGATTGCGCGCACCCTCATCGGAAAGGGAAATCGCGGCACAAAGGTCGACATCTCGGTCGCTTCTCGGGAATCATGAGTCCCATGCGTTCCATTTGGAAGGGTTCGATCGCCTTCGGCCTCGTCAACGTCCCCGTCAAGGTCTATTCGGCGACGGAAACGCACGACATCCGATTCCACCAGGTGCATGCCAAGGACGGCGGACGGATCAAGTACGACCGAATCTGTTCCGAATGCGGCAATTCCGTGCAATTCGCGGACATCGACAAGGCCTACGACTCCCCCGACGGCGACCGAGTCGTGCTCACCGACGAGGATTTCGACAAGCTTCCTGCAGCGGAGAAGCACGAGATTCCGGTGCTCGAGTTCGTTCCGACCGAACAAATCGATCCGATCATCTACGACAAGAGCTATTTCCTGGAGCCGGATTCGTCCTCGCCCAAGGCATACGTCCTCCTCCGTCAGACCCTGCTCGAGACCGAACGCACTGCACTGGTGCACTTCACCCTGCGCCAGAAGACGCGTCTGGCTGCATTGCGCGTGCGCGGAGAGACACTGGTGATCCAGACCCTGCTGTGGCCCGACGAGGTGAGAGCAGCAGAGTTCCCTTCGCTCGACGATGCCCCGAAACCGCGTCCGCAAGAAGTGAAGATGGCGACCACACTGGTCGAGAGTATGTCCGCCGACTTCGATCCCACCGAATACACCGACGACTACCAGATCGAACTGCGCAAGCTCATCGACGACACCATCGCCAACGGCGGCGAGAAGGTCTTCCACACCGAACAGCAGTCCTCCGACGACGGCGAGGATGCCGAGGTCGTCGACCTGGTCGCCGCGCTTCAACGCAGTGTGGAGGCAGCCGGCAGGAATTCCAAGACCGAGCAGGCCACTGCAAAGAAGACCACCCCGAAGAAGACCACCGCGAAAGAGACGCCTTCGAACAAGACCGCCGCAAAGAAAGCACCAGCCAAGAAAGCAGCGACCAAGAAGGCACCGGCAAAGAAGCCTGCCGCGAAGAGCGCGGACGAGGGCACCGACACGAAAACGACCCAGGCTCGCAAAGGCGCGTAAACCTGGGTCGTATCGGCGGAGACTGTGTCAGACGGTGAAACCGAGCGCCCTGAGCTGCTCACGCCCGTCGTCGGTGATCTTGTCCGGCCCCCATGGCGGCATCCAGACCCAGTTGATCTTGAGGTCGGCGGCAAGGCCACTTCGAACCAACGCACCACGCGCCTGATCCTCGATGACATCGGTCAGCGGACAGGCCGCCGAGGTCAGGGTCATGTCCACGGTCACGATGTCCTCGGCGTCGATCTTGATGTCGTAGACGAGTCCGAGATCGACGACATTGATGCCCAGTTCGGGGTCGACGACGTCGCGCATCGCCTCCTCGAGATCTTCGAGGACCTTGATCTCCTCCATAGACAACTCGGCTGGAGTCGATTCGGCTGGGCTGGATTCGGCTGGAGTCGATTCCGTCGGCTGTGTTTGCTGCGTTTCGGTCATGTCCACTGTCCTCCGGATCGTGCGGATTCCTCGTCGTTTTTGCGCCCTGTAGATCCTGCAGGGGCCTCCACTATGCGAACAACCGCATCCTTGAAAGCCATCCATCCCAGAAGTGCACACTTCACACGAGCCGGATACTTCGATACTCCGGCGAATGCAATTCCGTCTCCGATGACATCGACGTCACCGTCGACGCTACCCCTGCTACCCACCATCGCACTGAACGCGTCGACGACAGTCAACGCCCGCTCGACTGGTAGGCCCACCACCTGGTCGGTGAGGACCGACGTCGCTGCCTGACTGATCGAACAGCCCTGACCGTCGTAGGAGACGTCGGCAACGATTCCGGCGTCGTCGATGTGGACCCGCAGGGTCACTTCGTCGCCGCAGGTGGGGTTGACGTGGTGAACCTCGGCACCGAACGGTTCGCGCAGACCGCGCCCGTGGGGATGCTTGTAGTGATCGAGGATCACCTCTTGATACATCTGCTCCATACGCATCAGACGGACGCTCCGCTCAGGAAGAACTGTTGCGCCCGCTCGATGGCCGCGACGAGCACATCCACCTCGTCGAGTGTGTTGTACAGCGCGAAGGACGCCCGTGCCGTGGCTGCGACATCGAAACGCCGATGCAGTGGCCAAGCACAATGGTGTCCGACACGAATGGCAACCCCATCGTCGTCGAGGATCTGGCCGAGATCGTGTGCGTGGACGCCGTCCACGACGAACGACACCGCGGATCCTCGCTGGACGTTGTCGGTCGGCCCGATCACCCGCACGCCGTCCAGCGAGGCGAGCTTGTCCAGCGTTTTCGCCACCAGCGCGTGCTCGTGTGCGGCGATGGCGTCCATACCCACCCGCTCGAGGTATCGCACTGCCGCGCCCAACCCGACCACCTGGCTCGTCATCGGAACGCCGGCCTCGAACCGCTGGGGAGGCGGGGCGTACGTGGACTTCTCCATCGTGACGGTTTCGATCATCGAACCACCCGTGATGAACGGCGGCATCGAGGCGAGCAGCGCGGCTTTCGCGTAGAGCACGCCGACCCCGGACGGCCCGAGCATCTTGTGCCCCGAGAACGCGGCGTAATCGACGTCCAATTCGTGGAAGTCGACGCTCATGTGCGGAACCGATTGACATGCGTCGAGCACCACGAGCGCCCCGACGGCGCGTGCCCTCCGGACCAATTCCTCCACCGGTGCGACTGCGCCGGTGACGTTCGACTGGTGGGTGAACGCAAGAACTTTCACCGCGTCGGTCAGCTCGAGCGAATCGAGGTCGATGCGGCCTTCGTCGGTGACGCCGTACCAGCGCAACGTCGCTCCCGTTCGCCGCGCCAGCTCCTGCCACGGCACCAGGTTCGCGTGGTGTTCGAGTTCGGTGATCACGATCTCGTCACCCGGGCCTACGTGACGGTCGAACCTGTCGTCACCGAGAACGTGAGTGACGAGATTCAACGCTTCCGTAGCGTTCTTGGTGAAGACGATCTCGTCGACGTGCGCACCGACGAATGACGCAATCGCAGCGCGGGCGTCCTCGTAGGCGTCCGTCGCCTCCTCGGCGAGCTGATGCGCCCCGCGATGCACCGCCGCGTTGCACGTGAGCAGGAAATCACGTTCGGCATCGAGCACCTGAACGGGACGCTGCGATGTCGCTCCGGAGTCCAGATAAACGAGGGGCTTGCCGTCCCGGACCGTTCGGCCCAGGATCGGGAAGTCCTTCCGTATCGATGCGACATCCAACGCAGTGTCCGAAGAAGCTGCAGGTGCAGCCATGATCACGCTCCCGTTGTCGCGGCCTCGGTGAACGCGGTGTAGCCGTTCGACTCCAGCTCGTCAGCGAGTTCCGCGCCACCGGACTGGACGATCTTGCCGCCGACGAACACGTGCACGAAGTCGGGCTTGATGTAGCGCAGGATCCGCGTGTAGTGCGTGATCAGCAAGACGCCGCCGTCTTCGCGCTCCCTGTACGAGTTGACGCCCTCGGAGACGACCCGCAGAGCATCGACGTCGAGACCGGAGTCCGTCTCGTCGAGAATTGCGATCTTCGGCTTGAGCAATCCGAGCTGAAGGATCTCGTGGCGCTTCTTCTCGCCGCCGGAGAAGCCCTCGTTGACGCTGCGCTCAGCGAACTCGTCCTTGATGTCGAGCTCAGCCATGGCCGCCTTGACCTCTTTGACCCAGAGCCGCAGCTTCGGTGCATCGCCGCGAACAGCGGTGGCTGCGGTGCGCAAGAAGTTGGACATCGACACCCCCGGCACCTCGACCGGGTACTGCATCGCGAGGAACAGGCCGGCCCGCGCGCGCTCGTCGACGCTCATCTCGAGCACGTTTTCACCGTCGAGGGTGATGGTGCCCGAGGTGACCTTGTACTTGGGGTGACCCGCGATCGCGTACGACAGCGTCGACTTCCCGGAGCCGTTGGGTCCCATGATGGCGTGTGTTTCGCCGGACTTCACCGTCAGATCGACACCGTTGAGGATGTTGATCGACTCGGCGGTGACATCGGTGTTGGCGACGCTGACGTGCAGGTCGCGGATTTCGAGCGTGGACATGAAATTCCTTAGCAGTCTCGTGTGATGACTCAGGCGCCGGTGATGGCGAGTTCGGCCTCGATCGCGGCGTCGAGGCGCTCGCGGACCGCGGCAACGGGGATGCGGTCGATGATCTCGTGGAAGAAACCGCGCACGATCAACCGGCGCGCCGCCGACTCGGAGATCCCGCGTGCCCGCAGGTAGAAGAGCTGCTCGTCGTCGAATCGCCCGGTCGCGCTGGCGTGACCGGCCCCGAGGATCTCCCCGGTCTCGATCTCGAGGTTCGGTACCGAGTCGGCACGCGCCCCATCGGTGAGCACGAGGTTTCGGTTGAACTCGAAGGTGCTGGTGTCCTCCGCCTCGGCTCGGATGAGCACGTCGCCGATCCAGACGGTGCGGGCATCGACTTTGCCGGGGCCCGTTTCGCCCTGCAACGCACCCTTGTAGAGCACGTTGGACTTGCACTTGGGCGCAGTGTGGTCGACGAGGAGCCGCTGTTCGAGGTGCTGCCCGGCGTCCGCGAAATAGACACCGAGCAGTTCGGCGTCACCACCCGGGGCGTCGTAGTGCACTGTGGGGCTCACGCGAACCAGATCGCCGCCGAGGCTGACGTTGTAGTGACGCAGCATCGCATCGCGGCCGAGCCGCAGATGATGCGCTCCGACGTGCACGGCGTCGGACTCCCAGTCCTGGATCAGCACGACCGACAAGTTCGCGTTGTCACCGAGGACGAACTCGATGTTCTCCGCATATGTACCGCTACCGACCTGGTCGATGACAACGGTGGCCTTCGCGAACGCACCGAGGCGCACCTGGAGGTGCCCGAAGGCGACGCCGTCGACGCCCGGTCCGGTGACCGTGATCTGCACCGGCTCCTCGACCTCGGTCTCCGTTCCCACGGACACGACCGTTGCCTGGCCGAAGAACGAGTACGCCTGCGCGGCAATACGATCCGCCGGGACACCGGCAACGCCGAGGCGTGCGTCGTCACGACCGACCGTTTCGACCGTCACACCGTCGGTGGCAGCAACCGCGATGTCGGCTTCACCGGTGGCAACCGCCGAGCCGTCGTGCAAGCCGCGGAGTCGACGCAACGGAGTGAAGCGCCAGAGCTCGTCACGTCCCGACGGAATCTCGAAGGCATCGACGTCGTAGGAGGTGAACTGCGCGCCCTTGTTCGGAACCAGCTTCGACTTGTCTTCTCTTGCGCCGACGACCGTGCTCGGGTTCTCCGAGGCAACAGCGCCCTGGACTCCTGTAAGTGGGTTGCTCAACCGACCGATCCTTCCATCTGGAGCTCGATGAGCCGGTTGAGTTCGAGCGCGTATTCCATGGGGAGTTCACGCGCGATCGGCTCTACGAACCCGCGGACAACCATGGCCATCGCCTCGTCCTCGGTCAGACCGCGACTCATCAGGTAGAACAGCTGATCGTCGCTCACCTTGGACACGGTCGCCTCGTGACCCATCGAGACGTCGTCCTCACGGATGTCGACGTAGGGGTAGGTGTCCGAACGCGAGATCGTGTCGACGAGCAGGGCATCGCACTTGACCGTCGAACGGGAGCCGTATGCGCCCTTGTTGATCTGAATGAGACCGCGGTAGGAGGTACGACCGCCACCTCGGGCGACCGACTTGCTGACGATGTTCGAGGACGTGTGCGGCGCCAGGTGCAGCATCTTCGAACCCGTGTCCTGGTGCTGGTCCGGGCCGGCGAACGCCACCGAGAGAACTTCACCCTTGGCGTACTCCCCCGTCATCCACACCGCCGGGTACTTCATGGTGACCTTGGAGCCGATGTTGCCGTCGACCCACTCCATCGTTGCGCCTGCCTCAGCCTTGGCGCGCTTGGTGACCAGGTTGTAGACGTTGTTCGACCAGTTCTGAATGGTCGTGTAGCGGCAACGGCCGCCCTTCTTGACGATGATTTCCACCACGGCGGAGTGCAAGGAATCCGACTTGTAGATCGGCGCAGTGCAGCCCTCGACGTAGTGCACGTAAGCGCCCTCGTCGACGATGATCAGCGTGCGCTCGAACTGACCCATGTTCTCGGTGTTGATCCGGAAGTAGGCCTGCAGCGGGATGTCCACGTGTACGCCCGGCGGGATGTAGATGAACGATCCACCGGACCACACCGCGGTGTTCAGTGCGGAGAACTTGTTGTCGCCTGCGGGGATGACGGTGCCGAAGTACTCGCGGAACAGCTCCGGCTGCTCCTTGAGTGCGGTGTCGGTGTCGAGGAACAACACACCCTGCGCCTCGAGATCCTCACGGATCGAGTGGTAGACCACCTCGGACTCGTACTGAGCGGCGACACCGGAGACCAGGCGCTGCTTCTCCGCCTCGGGGATGCCGAGCTTGTCGTACGTGTTCTTGATGTCCTCCGGCAGGTCCTCCCACGTCGCAGCCTGCTTCTCGCTGGAACGCACGAAGTACTTGATGTTGTCGAAGTCGATTCCGTCGAGGTTGGAACCCCAGTTCGGCATGGGCTTGCGATCGAAGGTCTTGAGCGCCTTCAGGCGCGCCTCGAGCATCCACTCGGGCTCGCTCTTCTTGTCGGAGATGTCTCGAACCACTGCCTCGGAAAGACCACGCTTCGCGCTCGATCCAGCAACATCGGAATCGGACCAGCCGTAGCCGTACGTGCCCAGGGACGCGATGGTCTCGTCCTGAGTCATCGGCGATGCGGGCGCCACCTGATCGGGTGTGACAGTCATGCGAGCTCCTTCCGGAGGCTTGTGCGCGTGCCGGTGCGAGGCTGCGCACCGGGAGTTGCTGAGTTGGAAGTGGTGTTCAGCGGTACGTGCGTCGTGCAAGCGCAGTCGCCGTTCGCGATGGTCGCGAGACGTTGCACGTGTGTTCCCAGCAGATCGGAGAATGCCTTACGTTCCGCGTCGCACAGTTCGGGAAACTCCGATGCGACATGCGAAACGGGGCAATGATGCTGGCAGATCTGGACGCCGTTGCCGACGACGCGTGTGGAGGCAGCAAACCCGGCGGCCGTGAAGGCGTCGGCGATTCTTTCGGCGGTCTGCTCGACATCGGCCGGACGACCACCGCCTGCAGGCTCCACGTCGGCGACGATGGCGTCGACGCGCTCTCGTGCGAACGTCTCGATCGCGGCGTCACCGCCGATGATGCGCAATTGCCGCATTGCGGCACCCGCCAGATCGTCGTAGGTATGCCCGAGCCTGCTTCGGCCGATGGCGGTGAGTTGAAAGTGCTTGGCCGGGCGACCTCGTCCGCGACGACGAAGTGCTGCCGCCGGGGCTATGCGCGCCTCCCCGTTGTCGATCAGTGCGTCGAGGTGACGTCGAACACCGGCTGCGCTGAGACCGAGCCGTGTTCCGATGTCAGATGCGGTGATCGGGCCCTCTTCGAGCAGCAGCGCGACCACTGCTCCTCGTGTCTGGCCGTCGTGGGCGTTGGACCCTGTGTGACCTGCGACAGCCCGCGTCTGCCGCAAGGCGTCTGCACCCACATGACGCTGAACGTCGGCATCGACGTCCCCGCGCGTGGAACTGGCTGATGTTTTCACAACACCAGTGTGACGGAATTACGCAGAGCGGTCCAGCAAGGGTGCCCTTCGTCGTCGGCGCTGCCAAGGACCGGAGTCCGCACCGTTACGCTGCCAAGCGTGCCACCGACCGCAGACGATCAGAACGCCGGGACATCGCCGACGCCGTCTGCGGTTCGACCGGAGGCGAGCACCGCTCCCGTTCGCACCGCGTCGCGCCTGCAACAGCTGACTCGACCGGTCAGTCGCCTCATCGGCCTCGATCCCGACCAGCGGCAATCGAAAGTGTCGATCCTGCACGGTGACGAGCACGAATCACCCGGCCTGAACGAAACCGAGACTGTGCAACTGCGCAGAGTCCGGCAGTTCGGTGCGGCCGGAGCAATCCTCATGGCTGTAGGGGCGCTCGGGGCGGGCGCCCAGCCCGTGCTGCAAAACCCCGTGGTGGGCATCCGGATACTCAGCCTTCCCTCACGTATGGCGAGCACGGCGCTGACGGTGACAATGACCGGCACCGTCATGGTGGTTCTCGCATGGCTTCTACTCGGCAGATTTGCGGTCGGGCGCCTTCGTCACGGCCCACCGCGAAGACTGACCCGGTCGCAGCTGGACCGCACTCTGCTGCTGTGGATCCTGCCGCTGTGTGTTGCGCCGCCGATGTTCAGCAAGGATGTCTATTCCTATCTCGCGCAGAGCGAGATCACCGCGCGGGGACTCGACCCCTACCAAGTGGGTCCCGCCGGCGCACTCGGGGTCGACAACGTGCTGACCCGGACGGTGCCCAACATCTGGCGCGACACCCCGGCGCCCTACGGTCCGCTGTTTCTGTGGATCGGCCGCGGCATCACCTGGTTGACCGGCGAGAACATCGTGTCCGGGATCTTTCTCCATCGCATTCTCGCGCTTGCGGGGATCGCCTTGATCGTCTGGGCGCTACCCCGGCTCGCACGTCGATGCGGCGTCGCGGCAGTCAGCGCACTCTGGCTGGGAGCAGCCAACCCCCTGCTGCTCTTTCACCTCGTCGCCGGCATCCACAACGAAGCCATGATGATCGGGTTGATGCTCGCCGGAACGGAATTGGCTCTGCGGGCGATCGAACCCTCCGCGCCGATTCGCCGCACTTCCCTGTGGTTGCTCTTGTCCGGGGTGGCGTTGATCGCACTGGCGGCCACGATCAAGATTCCAGCGTTGCTGGCACTGGGATTCATCGGCATGGCACTCGCGCGTCGATGGGGTGGATCACTTCGGGCGGTACTGACATCGGCGGCTCTGCTGGCCGCGATCGCTGTCGTCGTCATCGGCGGAGTAAGTGTCGTCAGCGGCCTCGGTTTCGGGTGGATCAATACCTTGAACACCGCCAGTGCGGTCCGAAGCTGGATGTCGCTACCCACGATTCTGGGACTCGGCACCGGTTTCGTCGGAGTTCTCCTCGGCCTCGGAGATCACACCACTGCAGTGTTGAGTCTCACACGACCAATCGCTGCCGCAGTAGCCGGATTCATCGCGGTGCGCATGTTGGTCGCAGTATTGAAGGGTCGCCTGCACCCAGTGGGGGCACTGGGTGTTTCGCTCGGTGCGCTCGTACTCCTCTTTCCCGTCGTACAGCCCTGGTACCTACTCTGGGCCGTCATTCCTCTTGCGGCGTGGGCCACCACACGGGCATTCCGCGGGCCAGCGATCGTGGTCTCGTCGATCGTGAGCGTCATCCTGATGCCCAACGGGAGCGAGTATCTGCCGTTCCAGATCGTTCAGGCCGCGGTGATGACGATTCTGACCATCGGAATCCTGTTCCTGGCAACACGGTCGTCTCTACCGTGGCGCCCGCACACCGGACCGTCGACACCGGACCGGGTCGGTGGGGAATACGCTGGTTCCTCGTGATCGCCCAGGCGCCGAAGTCGGCGCAGCCCGCAGTCCAGGTAACCGACGTCCGCAAGTCGTACGACGGGGTGCCCGCGGTCGACGGGCTCGGGTTCATCGTGGAACAGGCTCAGGTGCTTGCGCTCCTCGGTCCGAACGGCGCGGGAAAGACCACCACCGTGGAGATGTGCGAGGGGTTCGTCACGCCGGACTCGGGTTCGGTGCGGGTGCTCGGCCTCGACCCGATCACGCAGTCTTCCCAGCTCAGGCCACGTATCGGCGTGATGCTGCAGGGCGGCGGGGCCTACCCAGGCTCGAAGACCGGGGAAATGCTGCGACTCGTGGCCTCGTACTCGGCAAACCCGCTCGATGCCGATTGGCTGCTCGACTGCCTGGGACTCGAGCAGGCAGTGCACGTTCCGTACCGGCGACTGTCCGGTGGTCAGCAGCAGCGCCTCGCCCTCGCGTGCGCAATCGTCGGCCGCCCCGAACTCGTCTTTCTCGACGAACCGACCGCCGGCCTCGACGCCCAAGCGCGACTGCTCGTCTGGGAACTGATCGATGCCCTTCGTCGAGACGGTGTCAGCGTCCTGCTGACCACGCACCTGATGGACGAAGCCGAGCAACTGGCCGACGAACTCGTCATCATCGATCACGGGAAGATCGTCGCCTCTGGCACCGCATCGGAGTTGACCAAACAGGGCGCGGAAGGTCGGCTGCGATTCACCGCGCCACCCGGACTCGAACTCTCGCTACTCGATGCAGCGCTTCCCCCCGGCTATCGCCCGGTCGAGGAAACCCAGGGCTCGTACGTCATCGAGGGTGTCATCGAGCCACACGTTCTCGTCACCGTCACCACCTGGTGTGCCGAGCAGAATGTCCTGGCCACCGAACTGCAGGTCGATCAACGACGATTGGAAGACGTGTTCCTCGAGCTGACCGGCAGGGAGTTGCGGAGATGACCTCGCGCAAGGATGTCCGTCTCGCCGACAGCCGGTTCGCGGCCGGACAGTTCACACCCGCGCCGCGGGCGAGTTCGCCCGTGGCCATGCTGTCGGCGCAGTCGGCCCTCGAACTGAAGTTGCTGCTGCGCAACGGTGAGCAACTTCTCCTCACCTTGTTCATCCCGATCACCCTCCTGATCGGACTGACTCTGCTGCCACTGGGGGCGATGGGCGATCACCCCGTCGACCAGGTCGTTCCCGCTGTCATGATGGTCGCGGTGATGTCGACGGCATTTACCGGCCAAGCTATCGCGGTGGGGTTCGACCGTCGTTACGGTGCGCTGAAAAGGCTCGGCGCCACCGCGCTGCCCAAATGGGGCATCATCGCGGGCAAATCGACGGCTGTACTGTCCGTCGTCATTCTGCAATCGGTGGTGCTGGGCGCGATCGGTGTCGGCCTCGGCTGGCGGCCGGCCCTGGAAGGGCTACTCCTCGGCGCGATCGTCATCGCCCTGGGAACAGTCACCTTCGCGACCATGGGTCTGCTGCTCGGCGGCACACTACGCGCAGAAATCGTGCTGGCTCTGGCGAACATCCTCTGGTTCATCATGTTGGGCATCGGCTCGCTCGTCGTTCTTGCGGACGATCTCCCGATGGCCCTGCACTCCGTAGCCAGAGTTGTTCCGTCCGGTGCGCTCGCCGAGGCACTCGGTCAGGCCGTCGAGGGGTCCTGGGACTGGTTCGGCGTCGCTGTTCTCACCGGCTGGGCAGTGCTGTGCGGATCGATGGCCGTGCGAACCTTCCGCTTCGTCTGATCGCGCATCCGGGGTCAACGACGCCGTGTAGTTGTGCGGCGATTACCATCGCTAGGTGCTGTATCGAGCGTTCTTGAGCCTTGTCGACCGGTTGCCGTTGCCATCGCTGCGGACCCAGAAAATGCTGGCGATCATCGTCATTCTCACCCAGGGCGGTATCGCGGTGACGGGCGCGATCGTGCGAGTAACGGCGTCGGGCCTCGGCTGTCCGACCTGGCCACAGTGCTTTCCTGGCAGCTTCACCCCGGTCGGAGTGGCCGAGGTTCCATTCCTGCACCAGGCAGTCGAGTTCGGCAACAGACTGCTCACCTTCGTCGTCGTGCTCGCTGCCGCAGCTGTCGTGTTGGCGGTGACTCGGGCGCGCCGACGGCGCGGGGTCCTGTGGTTCGCCTGGTTCATGCCGCTCGGTACCGTCCTGCAGGCGATCATCGGCGGATTCACCGTGCTGACCGGTCTGCTGTGGTGGACCGTCGCCATCCACCTCGTCGTCTCGATGGGAATGGTGTGGCTGGCGACCCTGCTGTATTTCAAGGTGGGTGAACCAGACGAGGCAACGGTTGTCGTGGGCACAGTTCCCGAACCGCTGCGCTTGCTCACTGGACTGTCGGCCATCCTGCTCGCGGGCGTTCTCGTGGCCGGCACGACGCTGACCGGAGCCGGGCCACATGCGGGCGACAAGAGCATCGAGGAGCCGGTCCCCCGCCTCGAGGTGGAAATCGTCACCCTTGTGCACCTACATTCCCAGCTGCTCGTGGGCTACCTGGCACTACTGGTAGGACTCGCTTTCGCCCTCTACGCGGTGCGGGCACCCGAACCGATCACCAAGCGCCTGAAGATTCTAATCGGGGTCGTCCTCGCACAGTCACTGGTCGGGGTCGTGCAGTACTGGACTGACGTGCCGGCCGCGCTCGTGGCGATCCACGTCGCCGGTGCTGGGATATGCACCGCCGCAACGGCTGCAGTGTGGGCCGCGTGCCGTACTCGGACCTACGGACAAGACGCCGAGGCCGCACAGAGGCCATCGGCATCGGTCGGTCCTGCAGCGGTCGGTCCTGCAACGACAGAGGAGAGGTAGCCGGTCTCCCCCTCAGATGACCGACTACCTCTCCACTTGATTCGACGCGCCGAACCGCCCAGCGGTTCCATCGATCGCCGAATTTCTTGACGAGAATGCTGCCCGGTACGACGCTTATTCTGCGAACGATGCGTTTCGTGCCGCAGGGAAGCGCTTCTGATTGGCGACCCATCCCGCCATCTTGCGGTAGTGCCCGGGCGCCGGATTGACGGAACTGACGAGCTCGCGATCCCACTCGGCTTCGGTCAGCGAGTCGACCGAAGCGAGGACAGCGCGCGCGATGACCTCGCTCTTGACAACCTGATCGCCCAGGACGCCGTCCGCACCGACCAGGGTGATCCGGTACCCGGCTCGGCCGATCGGTGCGATCACGACGCTGGCAGAGCCTCCGTGCTCTCCGACGAAGGTCTTGACTGCGGATAACACGCCGCCGGGCACCTTCACTTCTGCCGTCGCATCTTCTGCTGTGGTGTTCTTCGCTTCGGTCGCCATGAATCGACAATACCGCTCGGTAACAATGACGGCCGCACTACCCGCCGGAGTGCCGGTGTAAAAACGACACCATGCGTGCCATCGAAATTCGTGAGACCGGCGGTCCCGACGTTCTGCTCGTCGTCGATGTTCCCGATCCTGTCCCGGGGCCGGGTGAGCTCCTCGTGCGCGTGGAGGCTGCCGGGATCAATTTCATCGACACCTACTTCCGCAGTGGCCTGTACCCGCGTGAGCTTCCCTACGTTGCCGGAGCCGAGGGTGCCGGAGTGATCGAGCAGGTGGGCCCGTCGGTGACCGAATTCTGCGCCGGGCAGCGCGTGGCCTGGGCGACCGGCACCGGGACATACGCCGAAAAGGCTGTCGTACCTTCGCATGTTGCCGTTGCAGTACCGGACGGAGTCCCCGCCGACAAGGCCGCCTCCACTCTGTTGCAGGGCATGACAGCGCACTATCTGCTGGAGTCGACGTATCCGGCAGCCGAGGGCGACTCGATCCTCGTCCACGCGGGCGCGGGGGGCGTCGGACTGATCCTGACGCAACTTGCCGCCGCCAAAGGCGTGCGAGTGATCACGACGGTGTCCACCGACGAGAAGGAGGCGATCTCGCGAGCTGCGGGCGCCGCCGAGGTGCTGCGATACGACGACGACCTCGCAACGCAGGTGCGCTCCCTCACCGGTGGCGAGGGTGTCCATGCCGTGTACGACGGTGTTGGCGCGGCCACGTTCGAGCGCAGTCTCGCTTCGCTGCGCATCCGAGGAACACTTGCCCTGTTCGGCGCGGCCAGCGGCCCAGTGCCCCCCTTCGATCCGCAGCGTCTCAACGCGGCAGGCTCGCTCTATCTCACCCGTCCGTCACTGGCGCACTACATTCGCGACCGCAGCGAGCTCGAATGGCGTGCAGGTGAGGTGTTCAGAGCAGTCTCGGACGCGGTGCTCGACATCCGAGTGGGCGCGCGATATCCACTGTCCCACGCAGCCGAGGCACACAGGGACCTCGAAGCCAGGCGTACCACCGGGTCGAGCGTGCTCGTCCCATAGCCGCTCACCCGCGACACGCGCGGGCCGATATCGGGTTCAGCAGGGCCGGTCAGCCGAGCAGTCGATCAGCCGAGCAACTGTGCGAGGGTGTCCCACCCGATTACGGAGTCGACGGCCAAACCACAGAAGACCAAGGCCAGATACTCGTTGGAGAGAATGAAGAGCTTCAGCGGCCGGACCGGAGTCCCGGCGCGAACTCCGGCATACAAACGGTGCGCAACCACGAGGAACCAGATGCCGGAGGCGACAGCCACGACGGAGTAGATGATGCCCGACCCGGGCGTCAGTGCGAGCGTCGCCGCGACTGTGGCCCAGGCGTACAGAACGATGTGTTTGGTCACCTTCGTCTCGGAGGCCACGGCGGGCAGCATGGGGACGTTGGCGGCCTGGTAATCCTCCTTGTACCGGAGCATCAGGGCCCAGGTGTGCGGGGGCGTCCACAGGAAAATCACCATGAACATCACCACGGCCTGCCAGCCGATCGTCCCGGTCACAGCCGACCAACCGATCATCACGGGCATGCACCCGGCCGCGCCGCCCCACACGACGTTCTGTGAAGTCCTGCGCTTGAGCACCAGCGTGTAGACGAAAATGTAGAAGCAGATGGTCACGACCGCCAGCACGCCGGACAGCAGGTTCGTGGTGAGCCAGAGCCAGAAGAACGAGACGACACCAAGGGTCACACCGAACACGAAAGCGTGCGATACCGGCATCGCGCCGCGGGCCAGCGGCCGTTTGGCGGTGCGGGCCATGACTTTGTCGATATCGGCATCGGCCACCATGTTCAGGGAGTTCGCGCTGGCCGCAGCCAACATTCCACCGAACAGGGTGGTCAAGATCAGCATCGGCTGCACCTGACCACGATCGGCCAGCAGCATCGCCGGGATCGTGGTGACAAGGAGTAGTTCGATGACGCGCGGCTTGGTCAGCGCCACGTACGCCATGAACAGCGCCAATGCGCGCCGAGGGGCAGACTCGGCCGGTGCTGATGCCGTCGTATCGCTGACAGCATCTCCTGACTGTGTGTCACCCGCTCGGGAGGCGCCTGCCCGAGCGCCGCCTGCGAATCCGTGGCCGCCCGGCTGCTGCCCAATTCGCACTACGTCTCCTTGCACGGGCTCGACACATGAACTTTCGGGTGCGCCCTCGATATCGACCCCAACGGCCGAAAGGGCGCACTACTACAAGCGATGGTAGACGTCGCCCAGCTCCTCACCAATTCGCAGGGCACCCAAAGCCACCGCACGGGCGATGCCAGGCGGCCAGTCGCACGGTCCTTCGGCGTCCTTCGAGGACGGGGGGAAGGCACGACAGCAGGCACCAACGGAACTAGGCTGGTAGCAGGCGTGTTTTTCGATCCACCCCGATCGGGCACGCATTGACCTCAACCGCACCAATGTCAGGAGATCTCTGCTCGTGTCGATCACAGACGATATTGACGTCCTCACCACGGCGCACCACCCCAGCGACTGGACGGACCTGGATACCAGGGCGGTCGATACCGTCAGAGTCCTCGCTGCGGACGCGGTACAAAAAGTCGGCAACGGTCACCCCGGTACGGCGATGAGCCTCGCTCCACTCGCCTACACACTCTTCCAACGCACGATGCGCCACGACCCGACGGATACGCACTGGATCGGACGCGATCGCTTCGTCCTCTCGTGCGGGCACTCGAGCTTGACGCTCTACATTCAGCTGTACCTCGGCGGTTTCGGTCTCGAGCTCGCCGACATCGAAGCGCTGCGTACCTTCAGATCGAAGACGCCCGGCCACCCCGAGTTCCGGCACACCGACGGTGTCGAGATCACAACCGGCCCGCTCGGCCAAGGTCTCGCCTCGGCAGTCGGTATGGCCATGGCCTCTCGTCGCGAGCGCGGGCTGTTCGACCCGGAACCCGCACTCGGCGAAAGCCCGTTCGACCACTTCATCTACGTCATCGCATCCGACGGAGACATCGAGGAGGGCATCACCTCCGAGGCGTCGTCGCTGGCAGGCACACAGCAGCTCGGCAACCTGATCCTGTTCTACGACGACAACAAGATCTCCATCGAGCACGACACCGACATCGCCCTGTCCGAGGACGTCGCCAAGCGCTACGAGGCGTACGGCTGGCACGTGCAGGTCGTCGAAGGCGGCGAGAACGTCACCGCCATCGAAGAGGCCATCGAGGCAGCCAAAGACGTCACCGACAAGCCGTCGATCATCTGTCTGCGCACCATCATCGGCTTCCCGGCACCCACGATGATGAACACCGGCGCCGTGCACGGCGCCGCGCTGGGCGACGAAGAAGTCGCAGCGGTGAAGAACGCACTCGGATTCGACCCCGACAAGACGTTCGAGGTCACCGACGAGGTCATCGCGCATACCCGCGCGCTGCAGGAGCGCGGTCGCAAGGCACACGCGGAGTGGAACGAGGCATTCCAGGCCTGGGCCGATCGCGAGCCCGAGCGTCGCGCACTCCTCGACCGCCTCACCGCCGGCGACCTCCCCGCAGGGTGGACCGAGGTCCTCCCCACCTGGGAGCCAGGCAGCAAGGCCATCGCGACGCGCGCGGCATCAGGTGCCGTCCTCAATGCCGTCGGACCGGTTCTCCCCGAACTGTGGGGTGGCTCCGCCGACCTCGCAGGCAGCAACAACACCACCATCAAGGGCGCCAAGTCCTTCGGTCCGACATCGATCTCCACCGACGACTGGGACGCCGAGCCCTACGGCCGCACCCTCCATTTCGGTATTCGCGAACACGCGATGGGTGCAATCCTCTCCGGAATCGTGATGCACGGCCCCACCCGCGCGTACGGCGGCACGTTCATGCAGTTCAGTGACTACATGCGTCCTGCGGTACGACTGGCTTCGCTGATGGACATCGATCCCATCTACGTGTGGACCCACGACTCGATCGGCCTCGGCGAGGACGGACCGACGCACCAACCCGTCGAACATCTGGCAGCGTTGCGGGCCATCCCGAATCTGTCTGTCGTGCGACCCGGTGACGCGAACGAGACGGCCTTCGCATGGCAGTCCGTCCTCGCGAGGTCGAGCAGCAGCGGTCCAGTCGGACTCGCACTGACCCGCCAGGGAATCCCGATCCTCGAGGGCACCAACTACGAGGGTGTGTCCAAGGGCGGCTACATCCTCGTCGAATCATCGAAGGCAGCGCCGGACGTCGTCCTCATCGGCACGGGTTCGGAACTGCAGTACGCAGTCGAGGCGAGAGAGCAGCTCGAGGCTCAGGGTATAGCTGCGCGCGTGGTCTCCATGCCGTGCGTGGAGTGGTTCGAGAGCCAGGATCAGAATTACCGCGACCAGGTCATTCCGCCCACGGTCAAAGCACGTGTTTCCGTCGAAGCCGGCATCGCGATGCCGTGGTACAAGATCGTCGGTGGTTTCGGCGAAATCGTCTCGCTCGAGCACTTCGGCGAATCCGCGGATGCCAAGACGCTCTTCCGCGAGTTCGGCTTCACCGCCGAGGCCGTGACCGCCGCCGCGCAGCGCTCGATCACCAACGTGAAGGGATAAATCATGACCCAGAACAAGAATCTTGCAGACCTATCCGCGGCCGGAGTTTCCGTCTGGCTCGACGACCTCTCCCGCGACCGCATTTCCTCCGGCAACCTGCAGGAGCTCATCGACAGCAAGTCCATCGTCGGAGTCACGACGAACCCGTCGATCTTCCAGGCTGCGCTGAGCAAGGGCGAGGCATACGACGCGCAGGTCAACGAGCTCGCCGAGCGCGGCGCCGACGTCGACGCCACCATCCGTACAGTAACCACGGACGACGTTCGCAACGCCTGCGACATCTTCGCGCCGGTGTACGAGTCCTCGGCCGGAGTCGACGGACGCGTGTCGATCGAGGTCGACCCTCGTCTGGCACATGACACCGAGGCGACCATCGCCCAGGCTGTCGAACTGTGGAAGATCGTCGATCGCCCCAACGTGCTGATCAAGATCCCCGCCACCGAGGCGGGTATACCGGCAATCGCCAAGGTCATCGGCGAGGGCATCAGCGTCAACGTCACACTGATCTTCTCCGTCGAGCGGTACGAAGCCGTGATCGGCGCCTACCTGGACGGACTGGAGGCGGCCCGAGCAGCCGGCCACGACCTGTCCACGATCCACTCGGTGGCATCCTTCTTCGTCTCCCGCGTCGACACCGAGATCGACGCGCGGCTCGACAAGATCGGTACCCCCGACGCCGAGGCGCTCAAGGGCAAGGCTGCGCTCGCGAACGCTCGCCTGGCCTACGTTGCCTACCAGCAGGCGTTCGAGGTCGCTCCGCGCTTCCACGAACTCGTCGGCTCCGGCGGCCGGCCGCAGCGTCCGCTCTGGGCATCGACCGGAGTCAAGAACCCTGCCTACCCGGACACGCTGTACGTCACCGAACTGGTTGCCCCCAACACGGTCAACACCATGCCCGAGAAGACTCTCGACGCAGCGGCCGACCACGGTGCGATCAACGGGGACACCATCTCGGGCAAGGGTCCGGAATCCCAGGCGGTGTTCGACGAGCTTTCCGCGATCGGCATCGACGTCACGGACGTCTTCCTCACGCTCGAGAACGAGGGTGTCGAGAAGTTCGAGGCGTCCTGGACAGAACTACTGGAGGCCACCGGCGAGCAGCTCCGCCAAGCCGGCCAGAAGAGCTGATACGTGAACACCGCAGACTCGAACCTCAAGGATCAGGCGGAGTGGCACAACCCGCTTCGTGACCCTCGTGACAAGAGATTGCCCAGGATCGCCGGCCCGTGCAGCCTGGTCATCTTCGGCGTCACCGGAGATCTTGCTCGCAAGAAGCTCATGCCTGCGGTGTACGACCTGGCGAACCGGGGGCTCCTACCCCCCGGTTTCGCCCTGGTCGGGTTCGCACGCCGTGAGTGGGGCAAGGAGGACTTCGCGCAGGTCGTGCACGACGCAGTTCGCGATCATGCGCGCACTCCATTCAGCGAGGAAGTGTGGAGCACGCTCGCCGAGGGCTTCCGTTTCGTGCAGGGGTCGTTCGATGACGACGAGGCTTTCGACGAGCTGTCACGGACGCTGGCCGAACTCGATGAAACTCGCGGTACAGCCGGCAACCATGCCTTCTACCTGTCCATCCCGCCCGGGGCATTCCCGGTTGTGCTCGAACAGCTTTCACGTTCGGGGCTGGCCGAGGGCGACGCCGAGAAGTGGCGGCGCGTGGTCATCGAGAAGCCCTTCGGTCATGATCTGCAGAGCGCCAAGGAACTCAACGCGGTGGTGAACAGGGTCTTCCCGGAGGACACCGTCTTCCGCATCGATCACTACCTGGGCAAGGAGACGGTCCAGAACATTCTTGCGTTGCGCTTCGCCAATCAGCTCTTCGATCCCATCTGGAATGCGCACTATGTCGACCATGTCCAGATCACCATGGCCGAGGACATCGGACTGGGAGGGCGCGCCGGGTATTACGACGGGATAGGCGCAGCGCGCGATGTGATTCAGAATCATCTGCTGCAATTGCTCGCCATCACCGCGATGGAAGAGCCCGTCAGCTTCAGCCCGTCCGAACTCCAATCCGAGAAGATCAAAGTGCTCTCGGCGACGAAACTCGCGGAGCCACTGGAGGAAACGGCAGCGCGTGGGCAATACACCGGAGGCTGGCAGGGTAGCCAGAAGGTGAGCGGTCTCAAGGAAGAAGAAGGATTCGACTCCGAGTCCAGCACGGAGACCTACGCGGCCATCACCCTCGAGGTCGACACCAGACGTTGGGGCGGCGTGCCGTTCTATCTGAGAACCGGCAAGGCACTGGGACGGCGGGTCACCGAGATCGCCATGGTCTTCAAGCGGGCTCCACACCTGCCCTTCGACGCCACCATGACCGAGGAACTCGGGCAGAACGCGCTCGTCATCCGAGTTCAGCCGGACGAGGGCGTCACCATGCGCTTCGGTTCGAAGGTGCCGGGTTCGAGTATGGAGGTCCGCGATGTCAGCATGGACTTCAGCTACGGGCAAGCATTCACGGAGTCCTCGCCGGAGGCCTACGAGCGGTTGATCCTCGACGTATTGCTCGGTGAACCCTCGCTGTTCCCGGTGAACGCCGAGGTCGAATTGTCCTGGAAGATCCTCGACCCCATCCTGGATTTCTGGGCAGCAGGTGGCACTGCCGAGCCGTACGAAGCCGGGACCTGGGGCCCGAGCTCCGGCGACGAAATGATGCATCGAACCGGACGAGAGTGGAGAAGGCCGTGATAGTCGACATTCCCGCCACCACGACCGCCAAGGTCGGCAAGAAACTGGTCGAGCTACGCGAGTCGGGTGGCGCAGTCACCATCGGTCGGGTGCTCACTCTTATCGTCGCCAGTTCTGACAACGACAGAGCCGAGCGAGCGATCAGGGCTGCGAACGAAGCAAGCCGCGAGCATCCCTGCCGTGTCATCGTGCTGACCCACGGTGATCGGACGGCCGAATCGAGCCTGGACGCACAGATCCGTGTCGGTGGCGACGCCGGTGCCTCCGAGGTCGTCGTGCTTCGTCTCAACGGCGAACTGGCCGATCACGAACACAGCGTCGTGATTCCGTTTCTGTTGCCGGATACACCCATCGTTGTCTGGTGGCCGGACCAAGCTCCCGAGGTGCCGGCGAAAGACCCGCTGGGCCGCCTGGCCAAGCGTCGTATCACCGACGCCACGAACGCACCGGACACCACCGCGGCGATCAAGAGCAGGCTTTCCAGTTACACCGCCGGTGACACCGACCTGTCGTGGAGTCGAATCACCTACTGGCGCGGGCTCCTGGCCACGGCGCTCGACCAAGCACCTCACGAGGACGTCGTATCGGCCACCGTCTCGGGGTTGGCCGAGGAACCGGCCCTCGACATCCTCGCCGGGTGGCTCGCCGCCAAACTCGGCATCGAAGTGCATCGCCGAACAGGCGAGCTGAAGGTCGAGCTGCAACGCCGGACCACGAGCATCTCCCTCACCCGACCTCAGACCGGAAAGACCGCGACACTGCGACGCACCGGCCAGCCCGACTCCGAAGTGGCCCTCGCCCGACGCGGAACACGCGAGTGTCTCGCCGAGGAGTTGCGCCGTCTCGATACCGACGACATCTACGAACTGGCCCTGAACGGACTGGCGAAAGTGAGCTATGAGTAAGACTTCGGTATTGCAGTACCTGGATTCGCAGGCTCTCGTCGATGCGGCACGGTCTCGCTTCGTCGATGTTGTCACAGCAGCTCAGCAAGAACGCGGCTCGGCGTCGATCGTATTGACAGGCGGTGGCACCGGAATCTCGCTGCTAGAAGAACTACGAAAAGACTCGGGCTCCATCGACTGGGCCAACGTCGACATCTACTTCGGCGACGAACGTTTCCTCCCGGGCGGTGACCCGGAGCGAAACGAGGTGCAGGCGTCGGAGGCGCTCCTGGACCATGTGGATATCCATCCCGATCGTGTGTTTCGCATGGCAGCATCCGACGGCCCGCACGGAAACGACCCGTATGTCGCCGCCGCCGCATACGCCCAGATACTGGGGTCGCACTCGGACGGAGAGCACACGCCTGCCTTCGACATCCACCTCCTCGGAATGGGCGGCGAAGGACACATCAACTCGCTCTTTCCCCATACCGATGCGGTGCGCGAGAAGGTCCACTACGTCGTGGCGGTCGAGGATTCCCCCAAGCCGCCGCCAGTTCGAATCACGCTCACCCTGCCTGCAATTCGACGAGCCAAGCATGTGTGGCTGTTGGTAGCAGGAACTGGGAAGGCGGAGGCCGTCGCCGCCGCCGTAGGGGGTGCCGATCCGGACGACATTCCGTCCGCGGGCGCAACAGGCTCGGAATCCACCGTGTGGTTCCTCGACTCGGGCGCTGCGTCCCACCTCGGCAACGACTGACGGCCCAGGGCTGTGCGCGGCGCCGATTGCGAGATACACCGATCTCGAACTACACCGATCTCGAACTACACCGAATCGGCGCCGCCGTCGTCCGAAGCCCGACTCTGCCTGAGATCCTTGTTCCAGAGCTCGACAGCCACCGGCTGATGAGGAACCGGCTTCTGCGGTACTGGTTTCGGGGGCACAAGTGTCGGGGGCACAGGCTTCGGGGGCACAGGTGTCCCGGGCACTCCCCCGCCATCATGGCGGCTGACCCGCCCACCCCGACCTCGACGCCAGCAGCTGCGGTACGCCGTCCTGTCACGCCACGCTTGAACACTGTTCGCGCATTGCACCATCTCGAGAGCCCCCATGCGGTCGATTCACCCTTATCTGATCTTTACGCCGCGGGGCCCTGTGCGGTTCCCGCGGCGTAAAGATCACACCGCACGAGAGGTGAGCTACCCGCTGTTGCGAAGGGCAGTCGCAAGGCCGTTCATGGTGAGCAGGATTCCTCGCTTGACTCGTTCGTCCTCGTCGCCCGCACGGTAGCGGCGCAGCATTTCCACCTGCATCTGGTTCAGCGGTTCGAGGTACGGGAACCTGTTGTGCACCGACCTCTCCAACGCCGGATTGTCCTCGAGAAGCCGCGAGAACCCGGTGATCCTCAGGTACATCTCGATGGTTCTCGCGTGCTCTTCCTCGATCATCCGGAAGATCCGTATGCGCAGCTCTTCGTCCGGCACCAATTCGGCGTAACGTGCGGCGATCCCCAGATCGGACTTGGCCATCACCTGTGCCAGGTTCGAGAGCACGGTCCGGAAGAACGGCCACTTCCGGTAGAGCTCGGTGAGCTCAGCAAGCTTGGCGTCGTCGCCGTCGACCCATTCTTCGAACGCAGACCCTGTCCCGTACCAACCGGGCAGCATCACGCGGCACTGACTCCACGACATCACCCAAGGAATCGCACGGAGGTCGTACACCGAGTTGGTCGGCTTCCGCGACGCCGGGCGACTGCCGATGTTGAGCTCGCCCACCTCCGCCACCGGTGTAGACGTCCGGAAATACTCCACGAACCCGGGTTCTTCGTGGACCAACCTGCCGTACGCGGCACGCGCCTTCTCCGCCAGTTCGTCGAGCACCGCATACGCGGGCTCGGCGCTGTCTCCGAGACCCTCGACGTCGAGCAACGTGGACTCGAGCGTTCCGGCCACGAGCGACTCGAGATTGCGGCGCGCCATCGACGGTTCTGCGTACTTGGCAGCAATGATCTCGCCCTGCTCGGTCAACCTCAGCGAACCTTGGACCACCCCCGGAGGCTGCGCAAGGATCGCGTCGTAACTGGGGCCGCCGCCGCGACCGACGGTGCCGCCGCGGCCGTGGAAGAGCCGCAATCTGATTCCGGTCTTGCGTGAGGCCTCCAGCAAGTCCAGCTCGGCACGGTAGAGCGCCCAGTTCGCTGCCAGGTAGCCACCGTCCTTGTTGGAGTCGGAGTATCCGAGCATGACCTCCTGATTCATGCCGCGTCCGGCGACCAGTGCCCGATAGACCGGGACATCGAGAGTCGCAACAAGGGTGTTCGCGCCCTGCTGCAGATCCTCGATCGTCTCGAAGAGCGGAACCACACCGACCGTCGAGGTCGGCGCGGACCCGTCCGCACCCGGATCGAGAATGCCCGCTTCCTTGAGCAGCACCGCCGCTTCCAACATGTCGCTGACCGACTGGCACATGCTGATGATGTAGTTCTGAATGGTCTCCGGCCCCAGGTGATCGATTGCGATCTTGGCGGCACGAACGATCCCCAGCTCTTTGACGGCCAACTCGCTCAGTTCGGCGTCAAGCGCGACGAGCGGTCGCCGCGTGGACAACTCCTGGGACAAGACAGCCACCCGCTCGTCCTCGTCCAGCGACAAATAGTCGGCATGTACCCCGGCCCAGGCCAACATTTCCGCGACCACGATCTCGTGGGTTTCGGAGTTCTGCCTCATGTCTAGCGCCTGCAAATGGAAGCCGAAAGTTTCGACCGATCGACGCAGCGAGAGCAGTCGGTCGTCGGCGATCAGCGCGTCACCGTCCGCCCGCAGCGCCCGGTCGAGCGTGTCGAGGTCGTCGAGCACTTCCTGGGGTGTCGAATACGGCGTCGATCCGATTTCCAACCCGGCCACCGGAACCGAGTCGAGCACGGAGGCCGCGGTAGCGGTCAGCCTGGCTCGGACACCCCGTACTGCCACCCGGTACGGCTCGTCGTCTCGCTTGTCGTTCGGATCACCGGAATGGCTTGCAAGCGTGAGAAGTTCGTCTGTGACGGCAACGAGCCGAGCAGACATCGACAATTCCTTCTCGAGAGCGACCAGCTCCTCGAGATAGTGCGAGAACGCAACGTGGCCGGCCTGATGGGTCGCCGTGTGGACAACGTCGGCCGTGACGTTCGGATTGCCGTCGCGATCGCCGCCGATCCACGATCCTGGGCGCAGAATCGGCCTCGACAGCAGGTCTTCCTCGGGCCACCGCTGGCGTAACGCTGCGCGCACGTCGGCGTTCAGGGCGGGGATGACCTCGAACAGTGAAGTCTCGAAGTACCGCAGCCCGACCTCGATCTCATCCTGAATTCGCAAGCGCGACAGACGAATCAACGCTGTTTCCCACAGCGTCAGGATCTGTCGCCTGATCTGAACATCGACGGCGGCGAGTTCGGTGGACGCGAGGCCAGTCGAGGTCGCTGCTGCCACCTCCCGGCGACGCATCAGTTCGGTGATCTTCGACTGGACGTCGAAGATCGTGCGCCGACGTGTCTCAGTCGGATGGGCGGTGATGACCGGCGAGACCAGGGCGTCGGTCAGACCTTCGACCACTTGCTCACGCGTGAGCGCGGCAGCGTCCAGCTTGAGCCACGTGGCATCGATACTGCTGTCCTGCGGCGGGTCCTCGCGCTGCAGATGTATCGCCCGACGACGCTCTCGGTGAAGGTCCTCGGCGAGGTTCGCGAGCAGGGAGAAGTGACTGAATGCGCGGATCAATGGAATCGCGCTTGCGATCTCGAGGTCGGCATAGATGCCGAGCGAATCGTCGCGACCGACCTCGGCGCGGCGCACTGCGAAAGATTCGACGCGGGCGCGTTCGATCAGATCGAAGACATCCTCGCCCTCGTGTTCGCGAACGATATCGCCGAGAATCCCGCCGAGGTAGCGAATGTCCTCGCGCAGTGGCTCCGTCAGCTCCCGGCCCCGGGTCGTGGGAGTGACGAACGCGGGAGATCCAGCCGATTCGGAAGGGGTTTTGCTCATATGACGATTATCGTCGAACATCTACCCAGGCGCAGTCCGGGACCGAGCCCTATCGGGTCAGGAGTACTTGATCTCCAAGCCGATACCGAGAATGGCGATCAACCACACGACAGCGGTGAAGACAGTGAGACGGTCGAGGTTCTTCTCCACCACGGTGGAGCTGGAGAGCGACGACTGAACACCACCACCGAACAGGCTGGACAGGCCACCTCCCTTGCCGCGGTGCAGCAGCACCAGCAATATCAGCGCCAGGCTGGTGATAACCAGCAGAATATCCAGGAACAGTGCCATATCCGCCTCACATCGATTCAGCTCACAACCTGTGTCAGCGTACCCGTACGACGAACACTGCCGCGCCACCACCTCGGGGGTGACGGCGCGGCAGGTACGACGGGCACGTAAGAAGCAGTCCGATTAGGGTCAGCTTCTCAACGCAGCAATGCTGCGTCAGGGCATGTCGGTCAGGGTAGAGGTCCGCCGGCAGCAATGGCCGACAACGTCGCGAACTGGTCCGCCTGGAGCGACGCACCTCCGACGAGCGCGCCGTCCACATCGGGCTGGCCGACGATCTCGCCGACGTTCTTGGCGTTGACCGACCCGCCGTAGAGAACACGGACGCCTGATGCGACCTCGGCCGATGCGAGAGTCTTCAGTTCCTCGCGGATCGCCGAGCACACCTCCTGCGCATCCGACGCGCTGGCGACACGGCCGGTACCGATTGCCCACACCGGCTCGTACGCAATGACGACCTTGGCGATGTCCTCCGCGGAGAGCCCACTCAGCGATCCGCGTAGCTGCGCCACGTTGTAGGCGACGTGCTCCCCCGCCTCACGGACATCGAGTCCCTCGCCGATGCACACGATCGGAGTGAGATCGTGCTTCAGCGCGGCCTTCGTCTTGGCGAGGACGGTCGCGTCGTCCTCGCTGTGGTGGGTACGGCGCTCCGAGTGCCCGACGACGACGAACGTGCAGCCGAGCTTGGCGAGCATGGACCCGCTCACCTCGCCGGTGTATGCACCCGAATCGTGTGCCGAAAGGTCCTGGGCGCCGAAGGTGAGCAGTAGCTTGTCACCCTCGATCAACGTCTGGACGCTACGGATGTCGGTGAACGGGGGGATGACGGTGACATCCACCTTGTCGAAATACTTCGTGGGCAACGAGAAGGCGATCTTCTGCACCAACGAAATAGCTTCGAGGTGATTGAGGTTCATCTTCCAGTTGCCGGCGATGAGCGGCTTACGTGCCATTTTCTAGCCCTCCAGAGCTGCGAGACCGGGAAGCGCTTTGCCTTCGAGGTATTCGAGCGACGCGCCACCCCCGGTCGAGATGTGGGAGAAACCGTCGTCCGGCAGGCCGAGCGCTCGAACGGCCGCCGCCGAGTCTCCGCCCCCGACAACGCTGAACGCGCCCTTCGAGGTGGCTCCGACGATCGCCTCGGCGAGCCCCTTGGTACCGGCTGCGAACTTCTCGAACTCGAACACACCCATCGGCCCGTTCCAGAACACCGTCTTCGCCGCGCGGAGCACCGTTCCGAAACGGTCGACCGACTCCGGACCGATGTCCAAGCCCATCCACCCGTCGGGGATCTCGTAGGACGGCACCGTCTTCGCCTCCGCGCTCGCGGAGAACGAATCGGCAACGACGACATCCTTGGGGAGATGGATGACGTCACCGAACCGCTCCAGCAAGTCCTTGCACGTGGGGATCATGTCCTCCTGCAGGAGCGAGGTACCGACCTTCAATCCCTGTGCCGCCAGGAAGGTGAAGCACATGCCGCCACCGATGACGAGGGTGTCGACCTTGGGCGCCAGGGCCTCGATGACCGCCAGCTTGTCCGAAACCTTCGAGCCGCCGAGGACGACCGCGTAGGGACGCTCGGGGGTCTCGGTGAGCTTCTTCAAGACCTCGACCTCGGTGGCAACCAGACCGCCCGCGTAGGACGGCAGCAACTGCGCCACGTCGTACACGGACGCCTGCTTGCGATGCACCACACCGAAACCGTCGGAGACGAAAGCTCCCTCGCCGTCGGTCAGTGCCACCAGCTCGGCAGCCAGCTGCGCGCGCTCGTCGTCGTCCTTGCTGGTTTCGCGAGCATCGAAACGGATGTTCTCGAGCAGCAGCACGTCTCCGTCGGTGAGACCCTCGGCCCGCGCCTGAGCGTCCTGACCGACGACATCGCCGGCCAACTGGACGTGTCGACCCAGGAGTTCACCGAGCTTCGACGCGACCGGCGCCAAGGAGTACGCGGCGTCGGGCTTGCCGTCGGGGCGACCCAGATGCGCGGTGACGATCAACTTGGCACCGGCATCGAGCAACGCCTGCAGTGTCGGCACCGACGCGACGATCCGGCCCGGATCGGTGATCACACCGTTCTCGATCGGGACGTTGAAGTCCGAACGAACGAGCACCGGGCGACCGGAGACGCCGTCGTCGATCAGGTCTTGCAGAGTTTTGACTGCCATGTGATCAGAGAGACTTTCCGACGAGACCGATGAGGTCGGCGAGGCGGTTGGAGTAGCCCCACTCGTTGTCGTACCAGGACACGATCTTGACCTGGTCGTCGATGACCTTGGTCAGGCCCGAGTCGAAGATCGAGGAGTGGGGATCTGTCACGATGTCGGACGAGACGATCGGTGCATCGGTGTACTTGAGGATGCCCTTCAGCGGGCCCTCTGCAGCAGCCTTCATCGCGGCATTGATCTCGTCGGCGGTGGCCGACTTCTTCAGGTTCGCGGTGAGGTCGGTGACCGAGCCCGTTGGGATCGGCACGCGCAGTGCGTAACCGTCGAGCTTGCCGAGCAGCTGCGGGAGAACCAGGCCGATTGCCTTGGCTGCACCAGTGCCGGTGGGAACGATGTTCAGCGCGGCGGCACGGGCGCGACGGAGGTCGGCGTGCGGAGCGTCCTGCAGGTTCTGGTCCTGGGTGTACGCGTGGATCGTGGTCATCAGACCCTTGACGATGCCGAACTCGTCATCGAGGACCTTGGCGATGGGGCCGAGGCAGTTGGTGGTGCACGAGGCGTTGGAGATGATGTTCTGACTGCCGTCGTACTTTTCGTCGTTGACGCCCATGACGATGGTGATGTCCTCACCCTTGGCCGGAGCCGAGATGATGACCTTCTTGGCGCCGGCTTCGAGGTGTCCCTTGGCCTTTGCGGCATCGGTGAAGATTCCGGTGGACTCGACTACGACGTCGACGCCCAGCTCGCCCCAGGGAAGCTCGTTCAACGGGCCTCGGTGCGCGAGGGCCTTGATGCGCTGGTCGCCGACGACGATGGTGTCGTCACCGTCGAGCGAAACCTCGTACGGCAAACGGCCGAGGATGGAGTCGTACTTCAGCAGGTGAGCGAGCGTCGCGTTGTCGGTCAGGTCGTTGACAGCCACGATCTCGATGTCGGTGGTGCCCAGTGCTTTCTGCGCATCGACCGCTCTGAAGAAGTTACGTCCGATGCGGCCGAAGCCGTTCACGCCTACCCGGATCGTCACTGTTCGCTCCTAAGTTGTTGAAAGTTGTGTGAATCAATGGTCGTGCTCAGCACGCGGGTACGTCCCCACATGCGGTTTCCACCCTAGTGGTCGAGCGGCGCCAGCGCGCGCGTCACCCGTTGCCGCACACTCACGCCTCGTCGAGCAGTTCAGCGGTGACCGCCGACTCGGTATCGGGGATACCGGTGTCCTTGGCCTTCCGATCGGCCATCGACAACAGCCGCCGAATTCGTCCGGCCACCGCGTCTTTGGTCATGGGCGGGTCTGCAAGCTGACCCAGCTCTTCCAGTGAGGCCTGCCGATGCTGCACTCGCAACGCACCGGCCGCGGCCAGATGATCCGGCACGTCCTCACCGAGTATCAGCAATGCCCGCTCCACGCGTGCAGCGGCAGCCACCGCGGCGCGGGCCGAACGACGCAGATTGGCGTCGTCGAAGTTCGCGAGACGATTCGCGGTCGCACGAACCTCGCGGCGCATGCGGCGCTCCTCCCACACCAGCCTGGTGTCCTGCGCGCCCATCCGAGTGAGCAGGGCGCCGATGGCCTCGCCGTCGCGCACCACCACCCGATCGGTTCCGCGGACTTCGCGCGCCTTCGCTGCCACGCCGAGTCGACGGGCCGCACCCACCAAGGCCAGAGCGGCCTCGGGGCCCGGACAACTGATTTCCAGAGCTGAGGACCGGCCCGGTTCGGTCAGCGATCCGTGCGCCAGAAACGCGCCCCGCCACGCCGCCTCAGCGTCGCCGACCGTACCGCCTACCACCTGCGCGGGGAGCCCGCGTACGGGCCGGCCGCGCATATCGAGCAACCCCGTCTGGCGCGCGAGGGCCTCACCGTCCTTGGCCACACGCACCACGTAACGAGAGCTCTTTCGCAAACCTCCTGCGCTCAGGACGTGCACGTCGGAGGAGTATCCGTACAGATCGAAGATTTCACGACGCAACCGCCGTGCAATGGACCCGAGGTCGACCTCGGCTTCCACGACGACTCGTCCCGCAACGATGTGAAGCCCTCCGGCGAAACGCAGGAGCGCCGACACCTCGGCTCGCCTGCAGCTGACCTGAGTGATCACGAGCCTGCTCAGCTCGTCCTTCACCTCCGCTGTCATGGCCACGAAGTGATCCCCTCTCTGCGCGGCACATCAGTCGCGGTGTCGTCACCCGAGGTGACGATGCTACCGAGTGCCGCAGCCAGCTTTCCGAAATGATGAGCGTGAGAACCTGATTCAGCAACGTCGACATAGACGATTTCGGCTCCGAGACGCGACGCGGCCCGAGCGAGATGGTCGCGTTCGCCCCCCTGAGGCACGAAGGCAGAGTCCACCACGATGTGGTCGACTCTGAAATCAGGCGCGTGTTGGGAGAGTACGTGCAGATGCCTCTCCGCAGAGAATCCGGTCGTTTCGCCGAGCTCGGGTGCCAGGTTGAGCACCAGCACCTTGTGCGCCGTCGACCGGTCCAGCGCGGCCAGCAGTTCCGGAACCAGAACGTGTGGAATGACACTCGAAAACCACGAACCCGGACCCAGAACAACCAGGTCGGCCGCCTCGATAGCCTCGACGGCTTCCGGTGTCGCGGGCGGCTCGGACGGCATCAACCGCACCCGACGTACCTTGCCTGGCGTGGTGGCCACCGCCACCTGCCCCCGAATGACCCTGCTGACACGCGGATCTTCTTCGAGTCCGGACACATCCGCTTCGATGTCGAGCGGAATCGGCGCCATCGGCACCACTCGGCCGGCGACCCCCAGCAGCCGCGCCGCCTCGTCGAGTGCCAGCACCGTATCGCCCAGCACCTCGGTTAACCCAGCAAGAATCAGATTGCCCACCGAGTGCCCCGCCAGCGCCCCGGAACCACCGAAACGATGCTGCATGACATCGGCCCACATTCGCGTCCGCGGCTCGTCGCACGCCAGCGCCGCCAGCGCCATCCGAAGATCCCCGGGCGGAAGCATGCCGAGCTCGGTCCGGAGGCGACCCGACGAGCCACCGTCGTCGGCGACGGTCACCACGGCTGTGACGTCCGAGGCAAGCATTCGCACCGCACTGAGTGTCGCGTACAGCCCGTGTCCACCCCCGAGCGCCACGGCTTTGAATTGCCGTCGCTCGACAGGCACCCCGTCGGCTCCGCCCGGCGCCGGCTGCGCGAGTGCATCGTTGGTCGGTCGCAGGGTCATTCGCGACCCACGTCTCGGTGCAGCACCCGCACCGACAGGTCGTCGTGTGCATCCAGCATTGTCGCCAACGCCTCGGACATCGCCACGCTGCGATGCTTACCTCCCGTGCAACCGACCGCCACCGTCATGTAGCTCTTTCCTTCTCGCCGGTAGCCCTCGACGGTCAACCGCAGCAGATGATGATAAGTCTCCAGATAGTCCTGCGCCCCATCCTGACCGAGCACATAGTCGCGTACCGCCGGTTCGCGTCCGGTATGGGCACTCAACTCCGGAACCCAGTGTGGATTGGGGAGAAAACGCACGTCGCACACCAGATCGGCGTCGATCGGCAGCCCGTACTTGAAGCCGAACGACTGCACAGTCACCCCGATCATCACGGTGTCAGACCCACTGAACGACGCCTCGATCTTGCGACGAAGCTGATGAACCGACATCGACGTCGTGTCGATTACTACATCAGCGACCGCCTTGACCTGCGCCAAACGGATTCTCTCCGCCGCGATACCCTCCGTCAGAGTGCCGTCCTGGCCGTCGTTCTGCAGAGGATGGCTGCGCCGATTGGACTCGAAACGTTGAATCAACGCCGCGTCGGACGCGTCCAGAAACAACACACGGTTTCGAACGCCCTTGGACTCCAGTTCCTTGACGACCCAGCCCAGATCACCGGTGAACAAACGACTTCGTACATCCATCACCAGCGCGAGCCGCTCGATCCGTGGCTGCGACTCCAACCCCAAATCGATCATCTTCGAGATCAATTCGGGAGGCAGATTGTCCGCGACATACCACCCCAGGTCCTCCAAGACCATCGCGGCAGTCCGCAGCCCCGCACCCGAGAGCCCTGTGACCAGAGCAACCTCTATCTCCCCCGACTTCGTGCGGTCCCCGCTTCCAGTCGGCTCCGGCCGCAGCTCGGTGCGCCGAACATCCGATTCGCTCACGTCACAGCCTGCCCTGTCGAAGTTGTCTCGTGCCGGCCCCCACCATCGCGAGCATCCCCGAGAAGTCGAGTCCGGTCGTATCGGGCACCATCATCCCCCACCACCGGCACAGGTGTGCCGGAACCCGGGTCGCTGGCTTCCGGTACCTCCGGGTCGCCCGCTCCCAGTACCTCCGGATCGCCCGCTCCCAGTACCTCCGGGTCGCCCGCTCCCAGTACCTCCGGATCGCCCGCTCCCAGTACCTCCGGGTCGCCCGCTCCCAGGGCCTCCAGGACGGCCTTCGCGGTGGTCGCCCCGATCCCCGGCACCTCCGTTATCTCGGCGACGCTCGCCTGCTTGAGTTTCGCAACAGATCCGAAATGCGTTACGAGCGCGGAACGACGAGCCTCACCCAGCCCGCGAACCGAGTCGAGTGCAGAGGCCGTCATGCGGCGAGACCGTTTGCTGCGGTGGAACGTGATGGCGAACCGGTGTGCTTCGTCTCGGACTCGTTGAAGAAGGTACAAGGACTCGCTGGTTCTCGGCAGAATCACCGGGTCGGATTCCCCCGGCACCCACACCTCTTCCAGACGCTTCGCCAGACCGATCACGGCAACGTCGGTGATACCCAACTCGTCCAGCACTTCAGCGGCCGCAGCGACCTGTGGTGCGCCGCCGTCCACGACGAACAGGTTCGGCGGGTACGCGAACCGTCGCGGGCGTCCGGTCTGCGGATCCAATGCGGCCTCCGGAGCCAGGTCACCACCGGAAAGGGCGTCACCCAGCGTCGACGCACCCGACTCCGCTGTGTGCCGCAGAAAACGACGACGTGTCACTTCGGCGATGCTGCCGACGTCATCGGAGCGGCCGTCGCCGGCCGCCTCCTTGATTGCGTAATGCCGGTAGTCACTCTTGCGCGGTAGGCCGTCCTCGAATACGACCAGCGAGGCCACCACATCGGTGCCTTGAACGTGGGAGATGTCGATGCACTCGATTCGCAGGGGCGCCGAATCGAGATCCAGGGCCTCCTGGATGCCCTGCAACGCCGCCGACCGCGACGTGAAGTCGCCGGCACGCTTGAGTTTGTGCTGCTGCAACGCTTCTTTGGCATTGCGCTCGACCGTTTCCGCCAGAGCCTTCTTGTCACCGCGCTGTGGCACTCGGAGTTGAACATTGGAGCCGCGCAGTGCCGACAACCACTGTTGCACCTCCTCGGCATTGCCCGGCAGCACCGGTACGAGAACTTCACGCGGCACCGCGTTGGAACTCCCGTCCTCGGCGTTCGGTGACTGCACGGCCAGCGCCGCTTCCTGACCGTAGAACTGTGTGAGGAACTGCTCGACGAGAGCCGGCAGGTCCGATTGGTCGTCGTGCTGCTGTTCGATGACCTCGCCGGCCTTCTCCACCACCCAGCCACGCTGGCCGCGAACGCGTCCACCGCGCACGTGGAAGACCTGGACTGCCGCCTCGAGCGGGTCGGTGGCAAAGGCAACGAGATCTGCGTCCGTGCCGTCGCCGAGAACCACAGCCTGCTTTTCGAGCGCTCTCCGCAGCGCGCCGACGTCGTCCCGGAGCCGCGCCGCGGTCTCGAAGTCGAGATCCTCGGACGCGTCCTGCATCTTCTTCTCGATCTGCCGGACCAGTTTGTCCGTCTTGCCGGACAGGAAGTCGCAGAAGTTCTCGACGATGGTTCGGTGCTCCTCGGCGGTGACACGCCCGACGCAGGGCGCCGAGCACTTGTCGATGTAGCCCAGCAAGCACGGTCGCCCGATTTGCTGGTGCCGTTTGAACACCCCGGCCGAGCACGTGCGCGACGGAAACACCCGCAGGAGGAGATCAAGGGTCTCGCGAATCGCCCACGCATGCGCGTAGGGCCCGAAGTAGCGCACGCCTTTGCGGCGCGGACCCCGATAGACGAACAACCGCGGATATTTCTCGTTCATGGTGACCGCGAGCATCGGATAGCTCTTGTCGTCCCGATAGCGGACGTTGAACCGGGGATCGAACTCCTTGATCCAGTTGTACTCGAGTTGCAGCGCCTCCACTTCCGTGGTGACGACCGTCCATTCGACGGAGGCAGCGGTAGTGACCATCTGCCGGGTACGCGGATGCAGGGAAGCGATATCCGCGAAGTAGGAGTTCAGTCGGCTGCGCAGGCTTTTGGCCTTGCCGACGTAGATCACGCGCCCGTGCGGGTCGCGAAACTTGTAGACGCCGGGCTCGACCGGGATGGTTCCGGTTGCCGGACGATATGTAGCTGGGTCGGACACGAATTCCAGGCTAGTCGCAGCCACCGACGAGGTTCCGCGCGCAATCGATCACGACTGCGCCCCCGCGTACTTCTTCTCCAAGGAGCGAAACGCGCGGACAGCGGCCACCGCGTGATCGTTGTCATTGGCCTGGATGGCCATCACGGAGATGAACTCGTCGTCCGGGATGTCGACGCGGGCCCAGATCGCACCTTCAGGAAAAGACAGCCCCTGAACGAGGTCCCATTCGATGAGGCGCTCGGACAATATGTTGCGCACCGCAACGCCCGCTGGCCCCACTCGGATACGCGGTCGCGTCAGCAGCAACGCCAACGAGGCCATCAGCACGCCCAAACCGGCCAGCGCGATCTGGTCCGCTGTCCGGAAGTAGACACCCGTGGGTGTGATCCGCAACAGAAAAGCGACCGCAAGGTGACTGATCAACAGCACCACGGCTGTCGCGATCGCGTATCGAGCCGACTTCTTGGAACGGACCTCGAGGTCCCACTGCGCCTCGGCACTCATCGAAACTCCTGGTCCGTCCACGGCCGACGAAGGTGCTTCAGCGTCAGGGCTGTGTCGATCGCGGCAGCGGCAGCCTGAGCGCCCTTGTCCTCTTTGGATCCCGGCAAACCGGAACGGTCGAGGGCTTGCTGCTCGTCGTCGGTGGTCAGAACACCGTTGGTGATGGGGGTGCTCTCGTCGAGTGAGACGCGTGTCAGTCCCGCTGTGACCGCGTCGCACACGTACTCGAAGTGCGGTGTGCCACCACGAATGACCACACCCAGCGCAATGACCGCATCATTGGACTTGGCGAGCGCTTGCGCGACCACCGGTAGCTCGATGGCACCTGCGACTCGCACCACGGTGATGTCGGTGACACCCGCCTGCTCGACTCTTCTCTTGGCGCCCTCCAACAGCGCGTCGGAGATGGTGCGGTGCCACTGGCCCGCCACGATCGCCACTTTCAGATCGGCAGCGCCGTCGAGCTGCAGCTGGGGTTCGCCCTCGCCGCTCACGGTTTGGTGCCTGCGTCGAAGTCGGCTGCGGAGTTCACTTCGTAGTCCTCGAGTCCGATGAGATCGTGGCCCATGCGGTCACGTTTGGTACGGAGATAGGTCAAGTTCTCGGCGTTGGCGCGCAGCGGCATAGGCACGCGTTCCGTCACGTGCAAACCGTATCCGTCGAGGCCGACGCGCTTGGCGGGATTGTTGGTGAGCAGACGCATCGAGGAGATACCGAGATCGACGAGGATCTGTGCGCCGATTCCGTAATCACGTGAGTCGGCGGGCAGTCCGAGCTGCAGGTTGGCGTCCACGGTGTCCGACCCGGCGTCCTGCAGTTGGTAGGCCTGCAACTTGTGCAGAAGTCCGATCCCGCGACCTTCGTGACCTCGCATGTAGAGCACGACCCCTCGACCTTCGTGCGCAATCATCTCGAGTGCGGCGTCGAGCTGTGGTCCGCAGTCGCAGCGGAGCGATCCGAACACGTCACCGGTGAGGCATTCGGAGTGCACGCGCACGAGAACATCGCTGCCATCCTCGTCGGGCCCGGGTATGTCACCTTTGACCAGCGCGACGTGCTCGACCTCGTCGTAGACGCTCTGATAACCGACGGCTCGGAAGACCCCATGGGAGGTGGGGATTCGGGCGTCGGCGACGCGAACGACGTGCTTTTCGTGCTTCCTTCGCCACGCGATGAGATCGGCAATGGAAATGAGGGCCAGATCATGATCATCGGCGAATACGCGTAACTCATCGGTCTGAGCCATCGCGCCTTCGTCTTTCTGGCTGACGATCTCACAGATGACGCCGGCCGGACGTAGGTCGGCCATGCGTGCCAGGTCGACAGCTGCTTCGGTGTGTCCCGGGCGACGCAGGACTCCGCCGTCCTTGGCGCGGAGCGGTACCACGTGCCCAGGTCGAGTGAAGTCGTTGGCGCCGGTGTCTGCGTCGGCCAGCAACCGCATGGTCGCCGCCCGATCCGAGGCAGATATGCCGGTGCCGATGCCCTCACGCGCGTCCACCGTCACGGTGTACGCGGTGCCGTGCTTGTCCTGATTGGTGGAGTACATCGGCGGCAGACCCAGGCGATCACAATCGTCACCGGACAGCGGGACACACAGGTAGCCGGATGTGTAGCGCACCATGAACGCCACGAGTTCCGGTGTCGCCTTCTCCGCAGCGAAAATCAGATCGCCTTCGTTCTCACGATCCTCGTCGTCGACGACCACTACGGCTTTGCCTGCGGCTATGTCGGCGACCGCACGCTCGATACTGTCGAACCTTGTCACGTCCTACGCTCCATACGTCCCGTTCCGCACCCTGACTCGGCAGGCGAACACACCGCGATGAGACGGCGGCGCGACCACACAGCGATGCGGATACCCCACAACAGTACTTTCCGGTATACCTACTCCGCGGCGAGGGTCTGCAGCCGCTCCACGTACTTGGCGATGACGTCGACCTCGAGGTTGACCGGTGTTCCCACCTCGGCGCGGCCGAGCGTAGTGAGGTCGAGCGTGGTCGGTATCAGCGAGATTTCGAACCAGTGACTGTTGTCACCGTCGCTGTCGCGGCCGAGTCCGGACACTGTCAACGACACACCGTCGACGGTGATGGAGCCCTTCTCGACAACGTATTTGGCCACCGAGGTCGGCATGGCGATTCGTACCACCGTCCAGTTTTCGGACGGCGACCGACTCACGACTCGACCGGTTCCGTCCACGTGCCCCTGCACGAGGTGGCCCCCGAGCCGACTGCCCAACGAGGCCGCCCGCTCGAGATTGACCCGACTGCCGATCTCGAGCCGTCCGAGACTCGACCGGTTCAATGTTTCCTGCATCACATCGGCGGTGAACGACCCCTCGGCCGACACCTCCACGACGGTCAAACACACGCCGTTGACGGCGATGGAATCACCGTGCCGCGCATCGGAGGTGACGATCGGCCCCTTTACTGTGAACCGGGCCGCATCAACGAGTGCTTCGGCGCCGACGATCTCGCCTAGCTCTTCGACTATTCCGGTGAACATCTCTCCACACTCCTGTTCGACGAAACCGAATCGGCTCGCTGTCTTCCATGTCACGTCGTTGCGACCTATTTCGCTGGAGCGACGTCTTTCGGCGGGGCGAGGTCTTTCGGCGGGGCGAGGTCTTTCGGCGGGGCGGGCACCGCACTGATCACGATGTCCGAACCGATCGGCTCGACACTCTCGATCGAAAACCTCAGCGCATCGGCGATTGTTCCGACTCCGGCATTCTCCAGCGCGGATGTGCCCGATCCCAGCACGACCGGTGCGATGTATGCCACGATCCGGTCGACCATGCCTGCAGCGAGAAACGCACCGGCCAACTGCGGACCACCTTCGACGAGCACCTCGGTATGGTCGGCGAGCGCGGCGACCACGGTCTGCACCTCGCGCGTACGCAAGAACACCGTCGGTGCCGTGGCATTGCGGATCCGGGCGTCGGCGGGGATCTCTCGGAGTCCGACCACCACTCGCACCGGTTGATGAGGGGCATCGGAACCGTCGGGAAAGCGGGCTGTCAGAAGTGGATCGTCCGCCAGCACGGTCCCAGTGCCGACGACGATGGCATCGAGCTTCGCGCGCTGTGTATGCACGTGCTCGCGCGCGTCGGGGCCGGTGATCCACTGGCTAGTGCCGTCCGCGGCGGCGCTCCGACCGTCCAGACTCGCCGCGTACTTCAGTGTGATGAGGGGCCGACCAGTGCGCTGCTTGTGCAGCCAGGCCCGAAGCGGGCCGCGCTCGACCCGATCCGCCCCCACCCCCGCTTCGACGCGCACGCCTGCCTCGGCGAGGGCACGTGCGCCGCCCTCGGCCAGCGGATTCGGATCGGCGACGGCGTAGACGACTCGCGCGATGCCCGCCTCGATCAGCGCACGCGAACACGGACCGGTTCGGCCGGTGTGGTTGCACGGTTCGAGTGTCACCACAGCCGTGCCGCCGCGCGCCGCGGCCCCAGCCCGCTGCAACGCCACGACCTCGGCGTGGGGTCCGCCGGGTGGACGCGTCGATCCCACCCCGACGACGTTTCCGGAGGCGTCGAGCACGACTGCTCCGACCGGCGGATTGGGGCTGGTTCGCCCGCGGGCGGCCTCGGACGCGTCGACGGCTGTTGCCATCGCCTCGTTCACTGTCGCCTGGTCGAGCGTCACCTCGCTCATCAGAGAGACAGGTGCCTGGATGCTCCCGCTGCCTGCGCGCGCAGAGCGCGAACCGTTGCGGCCGGGTCCTGGGTTCCGTAGACAGCCGACCCGGCAACGAAGCAGTCGACCCCGGCCTCTGCGGCCTGTTCGATGGTATCGGCGTTGATTCCGCCGTCGATCTCGACGATGAGCCTGAGTTCACCCGAATCGACCAGATTGCGAACGAGGCGGGCCTTGCTCAGCACCTCGGGCATGAAGGATTGGCCTCCGAAGCCCGGTTCGACGCTCATCACCAGCAGAGTGTCGAACTCGCGAAGGATCTCGAGGTACGGCTCGATGGGGGTGTTCGGTTTGACACTGAGACCGGCTTTGGCGCCGGCTGCGCGGATATCCTTGGCCACCGCTATCGGGTCATCGGTCGCCTCGGCGTGGAAGGTGACGTTGTAGGCCCCTGCCTCGGCGTACGGCGGCGCCCACCGCGCGGGATCCTCGATCATCAGATGGCAGTCGAGTGGGATGTCTGTTGCCTTCAGCAGACTCTGCACGACCGGCAATCCCAGTGTCAGGTTGGGAACGAAGTGGGCATCCATGACGTCGACATGCAGCCAGTCGGAGCCGGCCACTGCGTCGGCCTCGGCCCCCAACCGTGCGAAGTCGGCGGAGAGAATGGACGGTGCGATCATCGGAGCTGCCACGAGTGAACAGCCTAATGGGACGGAACGGAGCGTCTTCGACAGGCGTGCGTTCCGGCAGGAATCAGAGGGGTCGGCGCAGAGCCGCCATGAACATGGCGTCGGTACCGTGTCGATGCGGCCACAGTTGCACCGACGTTCCGTCACCGAGCTGCGGCACCCCGGGGAGCAACGCACGGGTGTCGAGCTGTTCGACGCCGTAGCGTCGAACAGCATCGGCGACGACACCGGTGGTCTCGGCCAGATGCGGCGAACAGGTGGAATAGACCACGACACCTCCGGGACGCACCAGCGTCAAGGCCGACGCGAGCAGCTCCTTCTGCAACGTGACCAGACCGGCGACATCCTTGGGCGAACGACGCCACCGCGCCTCGGGACGACGCCGTAGAGCGCCGAGACCGGTGCAGGGCGCGTCGACGAGCACTCGGTCGTAGCCGCCCTCCAGACCGGGCTCACGTCCGTCGACCACGTGAACCGACACCGGTAGCGCCCCGGTGGTCTTTCGCACGAGCTCAGCACGATGCGGCGTCGGTTCCACCGCGTCGAGATGAGCACCGTCGATCTCGGCGATCGCGCCCAGCAGAGCCGCCTTGCCACCGGGGCCGGCACACAGGTCGAGCCACCGGCCGTGATCCTCGCCGTCGAGCGGGGCAAGCGTGAGTGCACGGGCGACGAGTTGACTGCCTTCGTCCTGGACTCCGGCAAGTCCGTCGCGTACGGCCTCGAGCTTGCCCGGATCACCGCCGTCGAGGTAGACCGCGTACGGCGAGTAGAGCCCCTCTTCGCCGCCGGTGATGACGGCCAGTTCCTCGGCAGAGATCTCTCCGGGACGCGCTACGAGGTGCACTGCCGGGCGTGAGTCGTCGGCCTCGAGTACAGCTGCGAGTTCACCGGCATCGGCGCCGAGCGCATCGGCGAACGCCTGGGCGATCCAGCGCGGATGGGCGTACTCGAAGGCGAGCCTTCCGACCGGGTCCTGCTCCGCCTTCGGAGCCAGCTCGTCCACCCACTGCTCCGCGGTCTTCTCCGATACGCGCCGAAGCACCGCATTGACGAATCCAGCTTTGCCGCTGCCGAATTCGGAGCGAGTCAGATCGACCGCTGTTGCAACAGCGGCATGCGGGGCGACCCGCGTGCGGAGGAGCTGATACGCACCGAGTCGCAGAATATCGAGCAACCCGCCGTCGATATCGGCCACCTCTCGGCCGGATCCGCTCTCGATGACAGCGTCGAGTAGCCCGCGAGCACGACACGTGCCGTAGGCGAGCTCGGTGGCAAGCGCGGCATCGCGCGTGTCGAGTTTTCGTTCTCGCAGGAGTCCGGGGAGCACCAGGTTGGCGTAGGCGTCGCGTTCGCGCACCGCCCTGAGCACGTCGCGTGCCGCCAGCCTGGCACTGTCGATTGCGGGCGCCGACGCCGGACCGTTGCCGCGGCTCGGTCGGTTACTCTGCGGTCCTTTGGACCGCGGTGGCTGCGCACCCCGATTGCCTTGGCGTTTGCCCTCGCTGGATCGGCCGCCGCTGCGTGGATCCCGGTCTCTGTTGTTTTCCGCACTCATTTCGCCACCACCGTATCGGTCAAGCGCGCACCACGAGCCCAGTCGGTGGCCCGCATCGACTTCTTCCCCTGGGGTTGCACGTCGCCGAGCAGGACTGCCTCGGTGGCCGTACCCACGAATACGCCGTCTTTTCGAATCAGCATCGCCCCGGGTTCGAGCTTCACATCGGAGTCGGTGAGCGGAGAGATGGTGATCGGCGATACCTTCACACGGGAGTCGCCGATCGTCGTCCAGGCCCCTGGCGCGGGTGTCACCGCGCGAATATGACGATCCAGAAATGCGGCCGAACGTGACCAGTCGATGCGAGCTGCGTCGACGGTGAGCTTCGGCGCATGGGACACACCGTTCTCGGACTGGGGTACGGCCGACGCTTCACCGCCCTCGATTGCATCGAGGGTGGCTTCCAACAGGGCGGCACCGCTGTGCGCGAGCCGGCCGAGAAGGTCTCCAGCGGTGTCGACGGATCGAATTACTTCGGTGACGACACCCAGCACCGGACCGGTGTCCATCCCCTCTTCGAGGAGGAAGGTGCTCGCCCCCGTGACGTCGTCGCCCGCGGCGATGGCCGCCTGCACGGGCGCAGCACCGCGCCACGCCGGGAGAAGCGAGAAGTGCAGGTTGATCCAACCGAACTTGGGTACATCCAGGACCGGGCGCGGCAGCAACGCACCGTAGGCGACCACCGGGCACACATCGGGCGCGAGGTCGGCGAGTTCACCGAGGAAATCCGGGTCCGATGGCCGCGCCGGGGTCAGGACCGGTATGCCATGACTGTCGGCGAGGGCTCCCACGGGCGAGCGACCAGTCTTCCGGCCACGCCCAGCAGCTGCGTCGGGGCGAGTGATCACGCCCACCACGTCGTGTTTGGCCGAATCGATCAGACGCTCCAGCGAAGGAATCGCCGGATCAGGCGTCCCTGCAAACACAACTCGCACCAGTGGGCTCCCACGACTAGATAGCTCGGATTACTTGCAATGAACTACCCATCCTAGGGACCACTGCACCGCCTGGGGACCACTGCTCCGCACTATGCCCGGCGGTGCAGCCCTCTCTCAGGCTTCGCTGTCGTCCGAACCCGAATCGGGTGCATCAGGCCGCTCCTCCTCAGCCAGAATTCGGTACAGGTTCCGGCGCGCGGAGCTCAGAACTTCACCTGCCTCCTTGACCTGCTGCGCAGTACCCACTGCGGCAACCTGCCCGGCCGCACCCATCAACAGTCCGATCAAGCCGCGAAGGTCGATGGCGTCTCCCCCGACACTCTCTTTGACCTCGTCCCACGGGGATCCCAGATCGGTGCGGTGCTCCGCGACGTGGGCGCGACCCGCATCGGTGAGTTGCGCTGTCTTGCGGCCCGCGATCCTCTCGATGAGCACGAGTCCCTCGTCTTCCAACTGAGAAAGCGCGGGATAGATCGATCCCGGACTCGGCTTCCAGGCACCGTCGCTCCGCGCGACTATCTGCTGGATCAACTCGTATCCGTGCATCGGCGATTCGTCGAGCAAGACCAGTATTGCGGCCCGAACATCGCCGCGGCGTCCGCGGCCGCCGCGGCCTCGGCCGCGACCGAGGTCGTGTCCGAACTCATGTCCCCCGCGCCGATCTCGTCCCCCGTGAGATCGCTTCGGATGAGGACCACGGCGGCCGTGTCCGTGGCGTCCATGACGGCCATCACCTTCACCGGGGCCCGGCGGTATATCGAAGAAGCTCTCCATCTCTGTTTCCCTTTCGTATCGTTGTGACATATTGACGATATATCGGCAAAATGCCGACGACAATGAGTCGGTCGACACAGAGGGGTCAGCCGATTCGGATGGGGTCTATCTGCACGCGAACCGACGCGGTGTTCTTACGCGCACTGCGCATCGCCTGCGCATCGGCGAGAGCGCGAGCAAGAGCGGCACCCGAACCGCGCGACACACGCAACAGCAGACGCTGCACGTCGCCGTCGAAACCGTCGTCTCTCCCGGATCCCCCGCCCGCGGGATGTCGCTGCCCCTCGGGAAGGTCGACCGGTCCGAGGATCTCGACGCCATCTGGTAGCGCCGCCTCCTCCACGAGGGCGGCGATCGCTGCGCTCGATCCATCGACGGCGGCGACATGCACAGCGGGCGGGAACCCGACCTCGATTCGCTCGTCGAGCTGAGCGCGAGCGTGTCCGACCGGATCCCACCGAACCAGCGCCTGGACGGTCGGGATCTCGGATTCCGCCACCACCACCACCCGGCCGCCGTCCGCGCCGGCTCGCACGAGCGCCCCAGCGGTCATCCAACGCCGCAGTGTCTCCTCCGCGGCCCGCAGGTCCGCACGTCCGAGGAGAGCCCAACCGTCCAGCAGGAGCGCTGCACCGTAGCCACCGGGTGTCGATGGTTCGGCACCCACCGTCGAGATGACCAAGCTCGCGCCGGACGCCACCGAATCGAGCACTGTCGCGCCCCCGGAGGTATGCACCGGGACGCCGGGAAACGCCCGCCCCAGTTCCTCGGCGGTCCGGTGCGCCCCGATCACCACTGCCCGCAGAGTTCTCGAACCGCACACCGTGCAGCGATGATTGGCGTCGGCGATGCCGCACCACCGACACGTCGGCGTTCCCGCACCGTCTGCCCCGGGCGCCGATGGCAGCGCGAGCGGCCCGTTGCAGCGGCGGCAGCGCGCGGGATTGCGACATTTTCCGCACGCAAGCGAGGGAACGTAGCCTCCGCGCGGAACCTGCACGAGCACGCCCAGCCCGTTCTTCAGCGCGTTACGTGCTGCATCGAACGCGATGGCCGGCAGTCGCGCTGCCCGCGCTCCGGGATCTCGAGCGAGTGCATGGTCGCTGTCCGCCAGCGCAACCACGTGCGGCTGGCGCTCGCGAACGACGGCACGCGGCGCGAGGAGGTCGTGTGCCCAACCCGCATCCACGAGCGCTTCCGCCTCTGCTGTCCGGGCATGGCCCGCCAGCACCGCTGAGCAACCGATTCCATGCGCACGCAGCAGCGCGATCTCGCGCGCGTGCGGGTACGGCGAGCGCGGCTCGGCGTACCCATCGTCGCCGTCGTCCCACAACACGATCAAACCGAGATTTCGGACAGGCGCAAACACCGCACTTCGAGTTCCGACCACTATGGAAACCTCGCGCCGCAGAGCGCTCAACCAGCGTCGATACCGCTTGGCAGGACCGAGACCCGCCGAGAGTGCAACCACCGAATCAGTACCGTTGACCGCCTCGCACGCCGCTGCAACTCGATCGAGATCACGCTGATCGGGTACGACGACAAGCGCACTCCGCCCGGACGCCGCGCATGTCCCGGCCAACTCGGCGATGCGCGCAGGCCAGTCCTCGCCCGGCAACACCTGCCACGCCGCCCGCGGGTTTCGGCCTGCGGCCACGGCGTCGAGAAACGCGGCACCATGGGTGTAGGACGCCCAAGCGTCCAGGTCGACCTCCGGCGCTGCGATTTTCGGCGGATCCACCACCGGCTCCGCCTCGACCTTCGCGTGCCGAGGCGGCACTGCCAATCGCAGCACATCCGCACGGGTCCCGGCATAGCGATGCGCGACCGCTGCGACGAGATCGACGATCTCCGGTGTCAGAACCCGCTCGGCGGACACCACACGATCCAGATAACCCAGCTTGCCCGGGTGATCGGAGGCGGCAACCCGACCGACGATGAACCCATCGACGAGGCGGCCGGCAAATCGCACGCGCACCCGAACCCCGACGGCAGCAGCCTCGTCGAATTCCGCCGGAACAAGATAGTCGAACTCACGGTTCAGATGGGGTAGCGGCAAAAGCGGCAGCACCCGAGCTACGGGAAGCTCGGGTGCCGCCGCTCTCGCCGACCCACTCAGGTGCACACCTTTGGTGGTCGGCCGTGATTCGTTCGATTCGCCGACAGGCTCAGAGACCCGCCGCGGCACGCAGCTTGTCAGCTCTGTCGATCGATTCCCACGGCAGATCGATATCCGTACGACCGAAGTGCCCGTACGCCGCCGTCTGCGCATAGATGGGACGCAGCAGATCGAGGTCCCGGATGATCGCACCGGGCCGCAGATCGAACACCTCGGAGATCGCCGCCTGAATGCGGGCGGGGTCGGACTTCTCCGTTCCGAACGTCTCGACGAACAACCCGACGGGAGCTGCCTTGCCGATGGCGTAGGCAACCTGAACCTCGATGCGGTCCGCGAGGCCCGCTGCCACGGCGTTCTTGGCAACCCAACGCATCGCGTATGCCGCGCTGCGATCGACTTTCGACGGATCCTTGCCGGAGAATGCCCCGCCACCATGACGGGCCATGCCGCCGTAGGTGTCGACGATGATCTTGCGGCCGGTGAGTCCGGCGTCGCCCATCGGGCCGCCGAGTACGAATTTTCCGGTCGGGTTGACCAGAAGACGAATGTTCGAGATGTCCAGCGTCGGAACGTTCAGTTCCGACAGGACGGAGTCGAGAACCTTGTTGCGAATGTCCGGCGTCAGCAAGTTGTCGAGGTCGATGTCGGCAGCATGCTGCGTGGAAATGACCACGGTGTCCAGGCGCACGGCGTTGTCGCCGTCGTACTCGATGGTGACCTGAGTCTTGCCGTCCGGGCGCAGGTAGGGCAGTACGCCACTCTTGCGGACCTCGGTGAGACGGCGAGAGAGTCGGTGCGCCAGCGAGATGGGAAGCGGCATCAGTTCCGGGGTGTCGGTGTTCGCGTAACCGAACATCAGCCCCTGGTCGCCCGCACCCTGACGGTCGATCTCGTCGTCCGACAGACCTTCCACACGAGCTTCGTGGGAATGGTCGACGCCCTGAGCGATCTCGGGCGACTGAGCCCCGATGGCCACGTTCACTCCGCAGGAGTTGCCGTCGAAGCCCTTCGCCGACGAGTCGTATCCGATTTCGAGTACCTTCTCGCGGACGATCTTGGGGATGTCTGCCCAGGCCGTGGTGTTGACCTCTCCGGCTACGTGGACCTGACCGGTGGTGACGAGCGTCTCCACCGCCACCCTCGCCCGCGGGTCTTCGGCGAGCAGTGCATCGAGAATCGAGTCGCTGATCGCGTCACAGATCTTGTCGGGGTGTCCCTCTGTCACGGACTCACTGGTGAAGAGCCGACTACCGGACTTGCTCACGAAATTCCTCTCGAGTTGGGCCTACGACCGATCACTGCAACCGACGCATCGCACCTGGGCGTAAAGAGACACATCGACTTTAGTCATTCGAACTGCGCGAGCGCATGCCCGGTCCGACGCCGATAGACGTCGAACGAGCGTTCAGGGCGGGGTGGGACAGGGCGGGAGAATCGAGACCACTGCGTCCAGGACGCGCCCGGCCAGCAGCGCTTTCGAACCTTCACCGAGCGCGGACTCCGATCCGTCCGATCCGAGCAACCACCCGTCGTTGTGGTCGACCTCGAAAGCCTTCCCATCGCCGACGGCGTTGACCACCAGCAGGTCACAGCCCTTCCGTGCGAGTTTCGCTCGAGCATAGGTGAGCACGTCACCGTGCTCGTCTCCGGTTTCGGCCGCGAATCCCACGATCACCGTGGATGATCGAATCTGGCCACCGCGACGCGCGTCGACGAGACCCGCGAGGATGTCCTCGTTGCGCGTGAGCGGAATGGAATCCGGTTCCTCGTCGCCACCCTTCTTGATCTTGCTGCTGGCGATCGAGGTGGGACGGAAATCGGCTACCGCGGCCGCCATGACGATCGCATCTGCTTCCGGTCCGAACTTGTCCACGGCGGTATGCATCTGCTGGGAAGTCTTGACCCGAACGACATCGACGGCGGCGGGATCTGCCAGTTCCGTGGTGAAACCGGCGATCAACGTCACATCCGCGCCGCGCTGGGCCGCGACTCGGGCCAGTGCATAGCCCTGCTTCCCGGAGCTGCGATTGCCCAGAAACCGGACAGGGTCGAGAGGTTCACGGGTGCCACCCGCGGTGATCACGACCTTGCGGCCGACCAAATCTCGAGGCAGGGAGTCTGCGCGCTCGGCCAACAACATGGCGAGTCCGAAGATCTCGTCGGGCTCGGGAAGGCGACCCGCACCGGTGTCCCGGCCGGTCAGACGACCTGATGCAGGCTCCAGCACCGTGACGCCGCGACTGCGCAGTGTCGCCACGTTTGCGACTGTGGCGGCGTGCTCCCACATCTCGGTGTGCATGGCCGGAGCCACGAGCACCGGACAGCGGGCGGTCAGCAACGTTGCGGTGAGAAGGTCGTCTGCTCGCCCACCAGCCATCCGCGCCATCAAGTCTGCCGTGGCAGGCGCCACAACAACCAGATCCGCTTCTTGCCCGAGACGTACGTGCGGCACCTCAGGGACGTCGCTGAAGACGCCCGTGTGGACGGGACTACCCGAGAGGGCTTCGAACGTGGCGCGCCCCACGAACTCCAAAGCGGACTCCGTGGGCACGACCCGAACGTGATGGCCGCTCTCGGTGAAACTACGAATGAGGGAACAGCTCTTGTAGGCGGCGATGCCACCGCCCACCCCGACCACTATGCGCAACGGCTGATTCCTTACCGGTCTTATTCGCCTTCGGTGTGCTCGAGCAGGTCCTCGTGGATCTCACGCAGTGCGATCGAAAGCGGCTTCTCCTGCAGACCCGGTTCCACCAGAGGGCCGACGTATTCGAGGATGCCGTCGCCGAGCTGGTTGTAGTAGTCGTTGATCTGGCGTGCACGCTTGGCTGCATAGATCACCAGGGCGTACTTCGACGACGTGCGAGCAAGGAGCTCGTCGATGGGAGGATTGGTGATACCGAGCGGCGTGTCGTAAGCCGGGAGAGCGCTGTGCGCGTCGAAGTCGGAACCGGCCACTGATGTGCTGCTCACTGTTGATCTCCTGAAATTGCATCGTTGGTGCTGCGAAACCGCTGCTTGGTACAAGGTCGAACCACGAAAATGATCGGCGTCAACCGACTGACGACCTACCGACCAACAAGGATACCAACTCTTCGCACGAATGGTCGACGTCGGTATTGACAACCACCGTGTCGAACTCGCTCTGTGCCGCCAACTCGACCTTTGCAGTCTCGAGCCTCCGCTCCGTCGCGGCTGGTTCCTCGGTAGCCCGCGAGGTCAGCCGGTGCACCAAATCCTCCCAGGTCGGCGGAGCCATGAACACGAGCGTTGCCTCCGGCTTGGAGACGCGCACCGCCCGGGCTCCCGCGAGGTCGAGCTCCAACAGAACAGGTTTCCCCTGCTCCAGAGCCCGTTCGACCGGTTCTGCCGGCGTACCGGAGCGATGCAAGCCGCCGTGTACGCTCGCCCACTCGAGCAGCTCGCCGGCCTCGATCATGCGATCGAACTCGTCGGCAGTCACGAAGTGGTAGTCCTCACCGTCCACTTCACCGGGCCGAGGATCTCGAGTGGTGACCGACACGCTGAACCACAGCTCGGGCAGCACACGTCGCAGAACTCGGACAACACTGGACTTTCCGACACCGGAGGGACCCGCCAGCACTATCAGCCGACCCCTCCTGCTTGCTGACGCGTCGCTGTCGGACACGTGCGCTACCTCCGCGGTCACCTGTTTACTCAGGCCTCGAAATCGAATTTCGTCAACAGCGCTCTGCGCTGACGGTCACCCAGACCGCGAAGACGCCGCGAGGGTGCGATCTCCAGTTCGGTCATCAATTCCTGGGCCTTGACCTTGCCGACCTTGGGCAGTGCTTCGAGCAAAGCCGAGACCTTCATCTTGCCGAGGATCTCGTCCGTCTCGGCATCCTTGAGCACCTGCTTGAGATCGGTCCCGCCTCGCTTGAGGCGCTCCTTGAGCTCGGCCCTCACCTTGCGGGCGGCGGCAGCCTTTTCCAGCGCAGCTGCACGTTGCTCGGGGGTCAGTTGGGGAAGCGCCACGTTTCCTCCGTCTCATCGTCGATGAAACATGCACGAGTGTTCTCCGTGCACGTTGCTGCTGTAAGACAAGCGATAACCAGCAACGATAGCGACGGTACCCACGTGGCGCGATGATGGCTAACCCACCCCCGCGGCCGGAGCAGAACAACCGATGGTCTATGCCAACGCGGTTTCGATCTCGTCACGCAGAGCCCGGGCCGCGTCCTGCAACGCTCCGACCGAAGGCCCTGCACTCAGCACACCGCGAGAGGAGTTGGGCAGCAGAAGCTCTCGCGAACCAGTGAATATGTGCCTGAGATCATCCGCGCGCGCACCCTGCGCTCCCAGTCCCGGCGCGAGAATCGGGCCGGAGAACGCGGACAGATCCAGGCCGTGGTCCCGAGTCGCACCGATCACGAGCCCTACAGTCTCCGTGCCGTCCTCGTTGCACGCGACCGCGTCGTCGACGATCGATTGTGCGACGGTCCGGCCATCGGTAACAGAGCCCTGTACGGCCGCACCCTCGGCGTTGGACGTCCGAGCGAGCACGAACACTCCCCTACCGGCGTCGACGGCGGTGGCGAAGGTCTCGGTCAGCGAGTCGAATCCGAGGTACGGCGACACCGTCATCGCGTCCGAGGACAGCGGTGAATCCGCACCGAGCCAGGTGCGGGCATACGCGGTCATCGTGCTGCCGATGTCACCTCGCTTGGCATCGGCAACCACCAGCGTGCCCGCGTCCCGCAACACCGTGATGGTGCGTTCGAGCACTGCGTAACCGGCACTGCCGTACGCCTCGAAGAACGCAACCTGCGGCTTCACCACTGCCACCTCACCGACGAACGCTTCCACGCAGGTTTCGGCGAACACCTCGAGACCGTCCGCGTCGGGAGTCAATCCCCAAGCTTCCAGGAGCGACGGGTGCGGGTCGATTCCCACACACAGGCGCCCCCGCGCGGCCACCGCCGCGCGAAGACGCTCCGACCAGCTACCCGGACGGCTCATGTCCTCGGCGCCGAGCTCTGTTGCTTGGACTGATCGGCAAGGGCGGCGTGCAGGTCTTGAAGCGAGCGCACGCCGATGTCCCCCGCGATCGCGGCCTCGATTCCCTGAACGGCGGCCGACGCACCCTGGACGGTGGTGATGCACGGAATGTTCTGCGCAACCGCAGCACTGCGGATTTCGTATCCGTCCACGCGGGGGCCGGAGTTGCCGTACGGGGTGTTGATCACCATCGCGATATCACCGGCGAGGATCTTGTCGACGATCGTCGATTCGCCAGCGGGTACCTCTTCACCGGACTGCTTGTACACCTTCTCGCACGCAATACCGTTGCGTCGCAGAACCTCTGCGGTGCCGTCGGTGGCCAGAATCGTGAACCCGAGGTCCGCGAGCCGCTTGACCGGGAAGATCAACGAACGCTTGTCCTTGTTGGCCACCGATACGAATACTGCGCCGGAGAGCGGCAGCGATCCGTACGCCGCAGTCTGGCTCTTGGCGAAGGCGGTGCCGAAATCGGCGTCGATTCCCATCACCTCACCGGTCGATTTCATCTCCGGGCTCAGCAGCGTGTCCACCCCGGTGCCGTCCGCACGACGGAATCGATTGAACGGCAGAACCGCTTCCTTGACCGCAATGGGTGCGTCGAGGGGGGTGGTGCCGCCGTCGCCGACAGCCGGGAGCATTCCGCTCGCGCGCAGATCCGCGATCGATTCCCCCAGCATCACCCGGGCGCACGCCTTGGCCAACTGCACCGCCGTAGCCTTGGACACGAACGGCACGGTACGGCTGGCACGGGGGTTCGCTTCGAGGACGTAGAGGATGTCGTCCTTGAGCGCGTACTGGACGTTCAACAGACCCTTGACGCCGATCCCCTTCGCGAGGAGTTCGGTCGAGCGTCGCACGTTCTCGATGTCGGAGCGGCCCAGGGTGATCGGGGGCAGCGCGCAAGCGGAATCGCCCGAGTGGATTCCCGCCTCCTCGATGTGCTCCATCACGCCGCCGAGGTAGACCTCGGTGCCGTCGCACAGGGCGTCGACATCGATTTCGACTGCGTCCTCGAGGAAACGGTCGACCAGAACCGGTCGATCGTGGGAGATTTCCGTGGCCCGAGAGATGTAGTCGGCCAGCGAGGCCTCGTCGTAGACGATCTCCATGCCGCGTCCACCGAGCACGTACGACGGGCGCACGAGCACCGGGTAGCCGATGCCACCGGCGATCTCTCGGGCACCGTCGAACGTCGTCGCCGTCCCGAATTTCGGTGCCGGGAGCCCCGCCTCGGTGAGAACCCGTCCGAATTCGCCGCGGTCCTCAGCGAGGTCGATGGCCTCGGGACTGGTACCGACTATGGGAACTCCCGCGGCCTTCAAACGCTTTGCGAGACCGAGAGGTGTCTGGCCACCCAACTGCACGATCACGCCCACGACGTTGCCGGACTGCGACTCCGCGCGGAAGACCTCGAACACGTCCTCGAAGGTCAGGGGTTCGAAATACAGGCGATCGGCAGTGTCGTAGTCCGTGGAAACCGTCTCGGGATTGCAGTTGATCATGACGGTCTCGTAGCCGGCCTCGGACAGAGTCTGCGCCGCGTGCACACAGGAGTAGTCGAACTCGATTCCCTGGCCGATGCGGTTGGGACCGGAGCCGAGGATGATGACCTTCTCGCGCTCGCGCTGCTCGGCAACCTCGGATTCGGCATACGGATCGAGCTCGTAGGTGCCGTAGTGATACGGCGTCTTCGCCTCGAACTCGGCAGCGCAGGTGTCGACGGTCTTGTACACGGGGTGGACACCGAGCGCCTCGCGCAAGGCTCGAACGCCGTCCTCGTCGACCAGTTCCGGTCGCAGAGCTGCGATCTGACGATCGGAGAGCCCGTGATACTTGGCCTGACGCAGCAGTGCCTCGTCGAAGTCTTCCGCGGCGCGAAGCTCGTTGCCGAGCTCGTGGATCTGCTGGAACTGATCCAGGAACCACGGGTCGATCTTCGTGGCCTCGAACAGTTGCTCGAGGGTGGCACCCATCGCGAAGGCCTTCTCGATGCCGTACATCCGGCCGTCCTGCGGAACGGAGAGATCCTGCAGCAGTTCCTCGAGGCTGTCTGCCTTCACCTCCGGACCGGTCCAGTAACCCGCGCGCTTGGTCTCGAGCGAACGCATCACCTTGCCGAACGCCTCGGTGAAGTTACGGCCGATCGACATTGCCTCGCCGACGGATTTCATCGTCGTGGTGAGAGTGCCGTCGGCGCCGGGGAACTTCTCGAACGCGAACCGCGGGGCCTTGACGACCACGTAGTCGAGCGTCGGCTCGAAGCAGGCCGGTGTTTCGCGGGTGATGTCGTTCACGATCTCGTCGAGCGTGTAACCGATGGCAAGTTTCGCGGCCATCTTCGCGATCGGATATCCCGTGGCCTTCGATGCCAGGGCCGACGAGCGCGACACACGTGGGTTCATCTCGATGACGACGAGGCGACCGTCGGCCGGATCCATCGCGAACTGAATGTTGCAGCCACCGGTGTCGACGCCGACCTCCCTGAGGATGTCGATGGAGAGGTCGCGCATCTTCTGGAACTCGCGGTCGGTGAGCGTCATGGCCGGTGCGACCGTGACCGAGTCACCGGTGTGCACGCCGACCGGATCGACGTTCTCGATCGAGCAGATGATGACGACGTTGTCGCGACCGTCGCGCATCAGCTCGAGTTCGTATTCTTTCCACCCGAGGATGGACTCCTCGATGAGCACGTTCGCGGTCGGCGATGCCGACAGGCCGCCGCCCGCGATGCGGGTCAGATCGGCGTCGTTGTACGCCAACCCCGAGCCGAGCCCGCCCATCGTGAACGACGGGCGTACGACCACAGGAAAGCCGAGTTCGTCGACGGCGTCGCGCACTTCGTCCATGGTGTAGCAGACAGCCGATTTGGCCGACTCGCCACCGACCTTGGCGACGATGTCCTTGAACATCTGACGGTCTTCACCGCGCTGGATGGCGTCGAAGTCCGCGCCGATCAACTCGACGTCGTACTTGGCGAGGATGCCCTGATCGTGCAGTCCCACGGCAGCATTGAGAGCTGTCTGGCCGCCGAGGGTCGCGAGGACGGCGTCGATCGGGTGGCCCTGGGCGGCCTCCCGAGCGAAGATCTTCTCGATGAAATCCGGGGTGATCGGCTCGACGTACGTCGCATCCGCGAACTCCGGGTCGGTCATGATCGTTGCGGGGTTCGAATTGACCAGGCTGACGCGCAGCCCCTCCTCGCGGAGCACCCGGCAAGCCTGGGTTCCGGAATAGTCGAACTCACAGGCCTGACCGATGACGATCGGCCCCGAACCGATCACCAGGACGTGGCCCAGATCGCTGCGGCGTGGCATTACTTGTCAACTCCCTCGAGCACTGAAGTGAAACGATCGAACAGGTAGGCGGCGTCGTGCGGACCTGCCGCAGCCTCCGGGTGGTACTGGACCGAGAAGGCGCTACCGCCGAGCAGTTCGACGCCCTCGACTGTCCCGTCGTTCGCGCAGGTGTGGCTGATCCGCGCACGCCCGAAGTCGCTGTCGAACTCCTCGCCCGCCTCACCCTCGAGCGCGAACCCGTGGTTCTGTGCCGTGATGGCGATGCGACCGGTGGCGTGTTCGATGACGGGGATGTTCATGCCTCGGTGACCGAACTTCATCTTGTAGGTCGAACGTCCGAGCGCGCGACCGAGAATCTGGTTGCCGAAGCAGATGCCGAACAGTGGCAGCTCTCGCTCGAGTACCTGACGAGTCAGGGCGACATTCGAGTCGGCGGTTGCCGGATCGCCCGGGCCGTTGGAAAGGAAGACACCGTCCGGGTTCAACTCCAGCACCTGTTCGATGCTGGTGGCCGACGGGACGACGTGCACGCGAATGCCGCGCTCGGCGAACATGCGTGGGGTGTTGGTCTTGATGCCGAGATCCACCGCCACCACGGTGAAGCGCGCTTCACCGGCGGGTTCGATGGTGTAGCCCACATCGGTGGTCACCTCACCGGCTAGATCGGCGCCGAGCATCGTGGCCTGACCCACCACGTGCTCCAGCATCTCCTCCGCGGTTCCGAGTGCGTCACCGGAGAAGACACCGGCACGCATGGACCCTCGGGTGCGCAGGTGCCGAACGAGCGCGCGGGTGTCGATCCCGGCGATGCCGACGATGTTCTGAGCATCGAGTTGATCCTGCAGCGAACCGGTTGCGCGCCAACTCGACACACGGCGGGCCGGGTCGCGAACGACGAATCCAGCAGCCCAGATCTTGTTGGGGTTCTCCGCGCTCGCCGCTTCGCCATCTTCCTCGTTCCAACCGGTGTTACCGATCTGGGGCGCCGTGGCGACGATGATCTGGCGGTGGTAGCTGGGATCGGTCAGTGTTTCCTGGTACCCGGTCATACCCGTGCAGAACACGGCTTCACCGAGCGTCCGGCCCTGTGCCCCGAAGGTGGTGCCGCGGAACGTCCGGCCGTCCTCCAGAACAAGAACTGCGCTGCTCACGCGGTTGTCTCCTTAGATTCGTTCGTGTCGGTATCGGTGTGTACCCAGATCGGGTACACACCCTTGTCGTCTGCGCGGAAGCCCGTGTCGATTTCGGTTCCTGTCGGCAATTCCCAGCGGATGACCAGGAGGCCGTCCTTGCTCATGACCTTGCCGGCAAGGCCGCGCTCGGTGCGTATCGCGCGCACGGACTCGCGCGGTATCCAGATGGTCGACTCTCCGGTGCGGGTGAGGAGGATTCCTCGCTCGTGCCGAGAAAGCTCGGCGATCGCGCGGTGGCCGATGTCACCGACTGCGATACGGTCCTGCCAGCTCGGCGCAATCGTGCTGCCGACGTACAACCCGGTCGACGGCTCGATCAGTGTCGCGCCCAGATCGGCCGGCACCTCCGGCAATTCGCCAATTGTCTCGGCCTGGCGCTTCTGACGACCGCGCCAGCCCCAGAAGATGAGGGCGATCATCGCAATCCAGAAGATGACAAAGGCGATGACGATCAGAACTCTGTCCATAGGGTCAGGCCTCCGTCCCGGTGCGAGGGATGCCGTCGCGAGCAGTGACTCGGCCGCGGAGCAGCGTCGTGGTCACCTTGGCCGAGAACGTCATCGACTCGTAGGGAGTGTTGTCCGAGATACTGGCGAGTCCCTTGCCGGTCACCGTCCAGGTCGCCTTCGGATCGACCACGGTGAGGTTCGCGATCTCACCGACCTCGATCGGCCGCCCCTGGTCGGCGAGTCCGACGATCTCCGCGGGACGCTCGCTCATCACGCGCGCAACGCCGCGCCAGTCGAGCAGGCCCGGCTCGACCATGGTCTGCGCGACGATGGCCAAGGCAGTCTCGAGCCCCAACATCCCCGGCCTGGCCTGGGAGAACTCGCAGCACTTTTCCTGCTCGGCATGCGGTGCGTGGTCGGTCGCGACGCAGTCGATGGTGCCGTCGGCGAGACCGCGCCGCAGCGCGTCGAGGTCCGAGGGCTCACGAAGCGGCGGATTGACCTTGTTGACGGCGTCGTAGGTCTCCAACCGGGAATCGTCCAGCAGCAGATGATGCGGCGTCACCTCGGCGGTGATCGAGATGCCCTGTCCACGCGCCCACTTCAGCAGTTCCACCGTCCCCGCGGTCGAGGCGTGGCAGATGTGCACCCTCGCCCCCGCATCGCGGGCCAGCAGCGCATCGCGAGCGACGATCGACTCCTCGGCTGCACGCGGCCATCCCGCCAGACCCAAGCGCGCCGCCGTCGGGCCTTCGTGCGCGATCGAACCGACGGTGAGCCGCGGCTCCTCGGCGTGTTGCGCGATGAGCACGCCGAGCGAGCTCGAGTATTCGAGGGCTCGGCGCATGATCAGCGGATCGGCGACACAATGGCCGTCGTCGGAGAACATCCGGACCTTGCCGACGCCGGCTGCCATGGTTGCCATCTCGGCAAGTTGCTTGCCTTCCAGCCCGACGGTGACAGCACCGACAGGGTGGACGTCGACCAAGCCGACTTCCTGACCGCGACGCCAAACATGGTCGGTGATGACCACGGAGTCGGCGACCGGTGCGGTGTTCGCCATGGCGAACACCGCCGTGAAGCCACCCAAAGCTGCAGCTGCCGAGCCTGTTTCGATCGTCTCGGTGTCTTCTCGGCCCGGCTCGCGAAGATGCGTGTGGAGGTCGACGAAGCCGGGCAGCAGGATGTGACCGACGGCATCGACAATCTCGACATCCGCACCATCGACGCCCGCACCATCGACATCGAGATCTGATCCGATGGCGACGATCTGGCCGTCGTCGATGAGAACATCCGTCTCGGGCGCTTCCCCGTAGATCAACACCCCGCGCAGCAGCACACTCACAGCGAACCTCCGTCCGAGCCGACGAGCAATCGGAACAAGACCGCCATGCGCACGTGCACTCCGTTCGTAACCTGTTGCAGAACAGCAGTTCTGGGGGAATCTGCAACCGAGGCGGCTATTTCCATCCCGCGCAGCATCGGCCCCGGATGCAGTACTACGGCATGCTCGGGCAGCAGGTCCATTCTCTTCTGGGACAGCCCGTAAGTGAGCGAATACTCCTTGGGGGATGGGAAGAATCCACCGTTCATGCGCTCCGCTTGAACTCGAAGCATCAGCACCGCGTCCAGGGCGGGTAGCTCGGCATCGATGTGATGCGAGAGACGAACCGGCCACGTCGATGCGCCGACCGGAAGCAGAGTCGGGGGCGCGATGAGCACGACCTCCGCGCCCAGCGTCGAGAGCAGAATCGCATTGGATCGAGCGACCCGACTGTGCAGGATGTCCCCGACGATTCCGATGCGTTTGCCTGCGATCGAACCCAGACGCTGACGGAGCGTAAGGGCATCGAGCAGCGCCTGCGTGGGATGCTCGTGCGTGCCGTCGCCGGCATTGATCACCGCGGGTCCGCCCGAAGTGGAGCCTGCGGAACTCCCGAGCGCACCGCTCTCACTCTGACCTGCCGTCCAGGCAGCGATCTGATGGGCTGCACCCGAGGATGGGTGCCGCACCACCAGCGCGTCGGCTCCCGCCGCGCGCAAGGTCATGGCGGTATCGCGCAGGGACTCCCCTTTGCTCACCGACGAGCTGCTCGCACTGACGTTGATGACGTCAGCGCTCATCCACTTGCCCGCCACCTCGAAGGACACGCGGGTTCGTGTCGAGTTCTCGAAGAACACCGTCATGATCGTGCGGCCGCGCAGGGTGGGGAGCTTCTTGACTTCACGACCGAGCAGCGCCTGCTCGAACCGGTCGGCCTCGTCGAGTAGTTCTGTGGCGGACTCGGCGGTGAGATCGGCGACGGACAGCAGATGCTTCACCGCGGCGTCCTCCCGTCGAACAGCCTGACTGCGTCGTGGCCGTCGTGTTCGGTCAGCTCGACCGAAACATCCTCGGTGCGCGCCGTCGGCACGTTCTTTCCGACGTAGTCGGCCCGCAGCGGGAGCTCCCGGTGACCGCGGTCGATGAGAACCGCCAGCTGAACCGCGCGGGGACGGCCGAGATCTCGGAGCGCATCGAGAGCCGAGCGGACTGTGCGACCCGAGAAGAGAACGTCGTCCACGAGCACCACCAGAGACCCGTCCACGCCCCCGGGTGGAACAGACGTGCGTTCGAGGGGGCGGTGCGGTTTGCCGCGTAGGTCGTCCCGGTAGAGCGTGATGTCCAGCGAGCCCACCGGAGGCCGCACCCCGGAGAACGCCTCGATCCGGTCGGCCAGGCGTTCGGCGAGTGACGTGCCGCGGGTGGGGATGCCCAGCAGGACGACCCGGGGAGCATCCGTGGAATCCAACGCCGACTTCTCGATTATCTGATGCGCCATCCGAGCGATGGTCCGGCCGACATCTGCAGCGGACAGAAGCTCACGAGAGGCTCGAGGCTGGGACGACTCGAGCGGGGAAGACTCGGATGGGGAGGATGAATCGGGCGCAGGCAAACTACGACCTCCTTCTCCGCCTCTCTGGACGGATCGTTAAAGGATGTCTGACAGTGCATCAGCCTAGCAATGACACGCCGCTCATCACGCACTCGGGACGCCCGACGTGAGCACGATTACGTCGCGGAGCCGCCGTGTGCGTCCTCGGCCCGGTCGGCCGGCTCGATCTCACCATCGGAGGCGTCGAGCGGACGCGAGGACACCGCGGCGGCTGCGGCTCGGACCTGGGGTGCAACCAATACGATCTGACCGAGTACACCGTTGACGAAAGACGGCGAATCATCGGTGGACAACTGCTTGGCCAGCTCGACGGCCTCGTCCACTGCCACCACCGGCGGCACATCGACTGCGTGGAACAACTCCCATACCGCGACGCGCAGGATCGCGCGATCGACGGCGGGCAGACGATTGAGTGTCCAATCGTTGAGGTGATCCGAGATGACGCTGTCGAGCCTGTCGAGGTTCTCCGCAACGCCACCGACGAGCGTCTGGGTGTACTCGCTCACCGGTGCGATGGAGTCGTCGCCGCGTGCGAGCTCGATGCGCTCCCTGGCGAGGTCGACGGGGTCGGCATCTCGCGCCTCGGCCTCGAACAGGAAGTCGACTGCTCGCTTGCGTGCCTTGTGTCGGGCACCGAGCTTCTTCGTCGGTTGAGCTGACACGTTCTTCGGGGACAAGTTTTTCGGGGACACGCTAGGAATTCACGCGTCCCAGGTAGTTTCCGTCGCGCGAGTCGATCTTCAGCTTGTCGCCGGTGTTGATGAACAGCGGGACCGACACCTCGGCACCGGTCTCGAGTGTCGCCGGCTTGGTGCCACCGGTCGAGCGGTCACCCTGCAGGCCGGGGTCGGTGTGCTTGACCTCGAGCTCGACGGTGACCGGCAACTCGACGTAGAGCGGAACATCCTCATGGGTGGCGACCTGGACCTGCATGTTCTCGAGCATGAATCGCGCGCCGTCACCGACGGTCGCTTCGGAGATCGAGATCTGGTCGTAGGTGTCCCCGTCCATGAAGACGTAGTCACTTCCGTCGTGGTACAGGTAGGTCATATCGCGACGATCGACCACCGCGGTGTCCACCTTCACACCGGCGTTGAACGTCTTGTCGACGACCTTGCCCGACAGCACGTTCTTGAGCTTCGTGCGCACGAACGCAGGGCCCTTGCCCGGCTTGACGTGCTGAAACTCGATGATCGACCACAGCTGTCCGTCGATGCTCAGGACAAGGCCGTTCTTGAAATCGCTGGTGGAAGCCACAGGTTCTGACGTCTCCTCGTGTTCTCGTGTGCGCGGTAGGCGCAAGTGGGTCTGGAATCTCGGTCGTGACCAAGGCCGTAGGTTCTTCTACGGACGAACCGCCGTGCGTCAGACGAAAGTAAGTTCCTTGCTGGTCATGGTGAGCAGCTCAGGACCGTTGTCACGAACGATGAGCGTGTCTTCGATCCGGACGCCTCCGCGCCCGGAGAAGTACACACCCGGTTCGACGGTCACGGCTGCACCGCACTGCAGTGTACCGGTGCTCGACTTGGCGATGCCCGGCGCTTCGTGGATTTCGAGTCCGACACCGTGCCCGAGGCCGTGCAGGAAGAACTCTCCGAAGCCGGCTGCGGTGATCACCGACCGCGCCGCCGCATCGACGCTTGCAGTCTCGACCCCTGGGGCGAGGGCCTCGCGTCCGGCGGTTTGCGACCGGAGCACGAGCTCGTACAGGTCCTTCTGCCAGTCCGACGCGGCACCGATGACGACAGTTCGTGTCATGTCCGAGTGGTATCCCCCGACGAGTGCACCGAAATCGAACTTCACGAAATCGCCGTGCGCGAGCACAGCAGCGGTCGGCCGGTGGTGCGGAACCGCGGAGTTCGAGCCGGTCGCAACGATCGTCTCGAAGGAGATGCCGTCCGCGCCGTGTTCGATCATCGCAGCCTCGAGCTCGCGTGCGACGGCGAGTTCGGTGCGGCCGGCTCGAATGCTCCCGCGCTCGATCAGCTGCGCGAACGCCGCGTCGGCGGCCCGGCAAGCCTCGCGGAGCAGTGCGATCTCGTGTTCGTCCTTGACCATTCGAAGCTCCTCGACGAGGCCCGGACTACGAACCAGATTCAAGGAGTCGTCGATCCGCGTCCAGGAGAGGTGCTGATCCACCGTCACCACGTGCGACTCGAAACCGACCCGCTCTGCGCGAGGTGCTGCGTCGCTGCGCAGGAGGTACGCAGCCGAGCCACGATCTATGACTGCACGTAGATCCGGCACCTGCTCGGCCACCTGAGTCACATAGCGGCCGTCGGTGCAGACGACGGTGTGGTCCTCGTTGACCGGCGAATCCTGCGCCGAGACGAGCAACGCAGCGTTGGACCCGGTGAATCCCGTCAGGTACCGAATGTTGAGCAGGTCGGTGACGAGCAGGGACGCGAGACCGTTGGTTTCCATGATGCGTCGGAGCGCGGCGCGTCTGCCGCGAAAATCTACAGCCATCGCTACAAGGTACCGCCGCAGCGAGGCCTCGCTGCGGCGCGTAGGGACGTGTTTTGTGGGGTGGGACACAGCTACGGCGAGCTACGGATAGGCTGTCCCCCATGACAGGGTGGGTGGTACGCGGAATCGGAATGTGTCTGGTCAACGTAGGGGTGCGAATTCTGCTCGGGGCCGCTGTGACGCAGTGGCCGCTGCACGGATCGCAGATGCGTTGGCTGGGGTTGGCAACTGTGCTGCTGGTCGTGATCGTGTGGGCGGGGCTCGACGGCATCAGAGATCGGCGCGCCAATCCGGATCCCGACGACAGTGCGGATCTGGCAATGGTGTGGTTGAAGGCAGCTGTCTTCGCTGGACTGACAGCCGGCGCGATCACCTGGTTCCTCCAGCTGATCGTCGACTTCAGCCTCGGCCAGAACACGTTGGTGTTCGAGCTGACCTCGGGTGCGGCGTTCACCATTCTGCTTGTCTTCATTCCCGCAACGGCAGCGGTGTTCTTCGGACGCATGCTCGCCAACCGCGAAGCGAAGAAGAAGCTCGAAGAACGCGACAAGGTGCGCGCAGAACACCACCACCACGTCGGTGCCGCGTCGGCTCCGCAGCAGAGGTCGCAGTGGTCCGATGGCGATGCCAATGCCGACACCGAGGTCTTCCAAGCCGTCGACCCAGATGCAGGCGATCCGCGCAAGACTCGATAGGCAACTCTCATCTCCGACACAAAGCGAGACCCCGCGCAGCGCGTGCGCGGGGTCTCGCTTTGTGTCGGCGCGAAAAGGTGATCGGCGCTAGAGCATGATCCCCGTCGGCGATGGATCGGTCTCGCTCTTGGCGATGGCCGAGTACGCGGCGACGAGCAGGGACGGATCGGGGCCTTCTAGTCGTCCAGGCTTGGCGAGGCCATCGAGCACGACGAACCGAAGGACACCGGCGCGGTTCTTCTTGTCCGACTGCATGCCCTTGAGCAGGTCCCCGAAAGCGTCCGCGTCATAGCTCGTGGGCAGACCCACTGCCTCGAGCACGGTGCGATGACGGTCCGCCGTGGCGTCGTCCAGGCGCCCCGCCAATCGGCCCAGTTCCGCAGCGAAGACCAGTCCGACGGCGACCGCTGCGCCGTGACGCCACCGGTACCGCTCGCGACGCTCGATCGCATGACCGAGGGTGTGTCCGTAATTGAGGATTTCACGCAAGCTGGCCTCGCGGAGGTCGGCGGCGACCACGCGGGCCTTCACCTCGACAGAGCGTCGAATCAGCTCGGGAAGCACTGCCCCGGACGGATCGAGTGCCGCCTCGGGATCGGCTTCGATCAAGTCGAGTATCACCGGGTCGGCAATGAACCCGGTCTTGATGACCTCCGCGAGTCCGGCGACGATTTCGTTTCGCGGCACGGTTTCCAGTGTCGCGAGGTCGATCAACACTGCGGCCGGCTCGTGGAACGATCCGACCAGGTTCTTCCCTGCCTCGGTGTTGATCCCTGTCTTTCCGCCGACCGCGGCGTCGACCATCGCCAGCAGCGTCGTCGGGACGTGCACGATCTTGACCCCGCGCATCCAGGTCGCCGCGACGAACCCGGCCAGATCGGTCGCAGCTCCCCCGCCGAGGCTGACGACGGCATCACTTCGTGTCATCCCGATTCGGCCCAGCACCTCCCAGCAAAATCCCGCGACGGCGAGTTCCTTACCGTCCTCGGCGTCGGGAATTTCGATCCGGTGCGCGTCGATCCCCTTTTCGGCGAGCGCTGCCCGCACAGCCTCGGCGGTCTCGGCGAGCGGAGGTTGATGGAAGATGGCGACCGTTGCCACCCCGACGAGTTCGTCGACAAGATCCGTCAGCAGTCCCCTGCCGATGATCACCGGATACGGGGCAGCTGTCTCCACCATGACGCGTACTGGTTCGGTCATCGATTCACCTCATCCACTCGTGAAATCCTTGTTCGTGCTTGTAGGGCATTGCCCGCTGGCGTCATGTGCCGGAGCCGGCATGGTGCTGCTCGAGCTTGGTCACCACCTGACCGACCACCCGAGCCGGACTGCGACCGTCCGTGCGCACTCTGATCGTCGCCACCGACCGGTACAACGGACGGCGTATTCGCATCAGGTTCTGATACTTGGCCCGGGGGTCCGGGCCCGCGAGGAGGGGACGGGAAGTGTTGGCTCCGGTCCGCCGAAGCCCTTCGGCAACGCTGATCTCGAGGTAGACAACGGGCAGAGGCTTCAGCAGCGCTCGAGTTCGCTCGGAAAGAACCGATCCCCCGCCGAGTGACACGATGCCCGTGTGCGATTCCAGAGCATCCGCAACGACCTGCTCCTCGATTCGCCGGAACGCCTGCACGCCATCCTCGGCGAAAATATCGGCGATGGTCCGTCCCGTCGTGCGTTCGATGGCCACATCGGTATCGAGCAGCTCTTTCCCGAGCGCCGCTGCCACCCTGCGGCCGATCGTGGACTTACCGGCACCTGGTGGTCCCACCAGCACCGCGTACGGCGTCATCGCGGTGGCCGGGCGGCGGTGCCCTTCACATAGCGATCGACGTTGCTCGTGGTTTCCGCGATGGAGTCACCGCCGAACTTCTCCAGCGCAGCCTGCGCGAGTACGAGGGCCACCATGGTCTCGGCGACCACACCTGCCGCCGGGACCGCACACACATCGGAGCGTTGGTGAATTGCGACGGCTTCCTCTCCGGTGGACATGTCCACTGTCGCGAGGGCACGTGGCACCGTCGAGATCGGCTTCATCGCTGCTCGCACTCGAAGGGGTTCGCCGTTGGTCATGCCCCCTTCGACGCCACCGGCGCGGTTGGTGGAGCGATGGATACCGTCGGGCCCCGGAGTGATCTCGTCATGAGCCGCGCTGCCTCGGCGTCGGGCCGTTTCGAAGCCGTCACCGACTTCGACGCCCTTGATCGCCTGGATACCCATCAGAGCGGCGGCAAGCCGAGCGTCGAGCTTTCGTTCGCCGCTGACGAAGGACCCGAGACCGACGGGGAGCCCGTGGACCACCACCTCGACGATTCCGCCGAGCGTGTCGCCGTCGCGCTTGGCCGATTCGATTTCGGCGATCATCGACGCCTCGGCCGCCTGATCGAACGCACGTACCGGGCTCGCGTCGATAGCGTCGAGGTCATCGCCCGTGGGCGCGGGCCCGACGTATGGATCCGATGCACCGATCGAGATCACGTGCGAGACAACGTCGACACCCAACGCCTGCTTCAGGAACGAGCGCGCCACGGTGCCGATGGCCACGCGGGCCGCGGTTTCGCGGGCACTGGCGCGTTCGAGCACCGGCCGCGCGTCCTCGAAGCCGTACTTGAGCATTCCGGAATAGTCCGCATGACCGGGCCGAGGACGCGTCAGCGGAGAATTGCGAGCGAGATCGGCGAGCACGCTCTCATCGACGGGATCGGCCGACATGACCTGCTCCCACTTGGGCCATTCGGTGTTGCCCACTTCGATGGCGACGGGACCACCGATCGTCCGACCGTGCCTGATGCCACCGGTGATGGTGACCTTGTCGGCCTCGAACTTCATCCGCGCGCCTCGCCCGTATCCGAGTCGTCGCCGGGCGAGTTGAGTGGCAATGTCCTCGGAGGTCACTTCGACGCCCGCGATCATGCCTTCGAGGATGGACACGAGAGCGGGGCCGTGAGATTCTCCGGCAGTTATCCAGCGCAGCACGCCGCTATCTTTTCACGTCCCGGCAGCCGTCAGTGCCAGCAGGGTGGCCAGGCACATCGACGGCCCGTGCGGCACCGAGCTCTCGGCACGGCGAAGCGCTCGATAGGCAAGACCGACCACACCGGTGAACAGCGGCGCCAGCAGTGCAGCGCACACCCATGCATGGGTTCCGAACAGGCCGGCGAGTCCGCCGAGCGCGAAAGCGAGCTTCACATCGCCGGCACCGAAGGCGCGCGGCATGAGGAGGTGGACGGCGAGATAGCAGCCGAACAACACACCGCCGCCGACCAGTACTGCCTCGAAATCCCCTACCGCGATCGCGTACGCGGACACGCCGACGGCGCCCGCGGCGGTGAGTTGATTCGGCAACCGCCGCGACGCGATGTCCGTACACATCAGACATGCACACCACCACGTGAGCAGGAGCGCGGGCGCGCCGCCGCCGAACCCCGCCGCGGCTGCCCAAAGCCCGGCCGATACCAGCGGCAGACCCACCGGTCGCCACGATGTGATCCGATGGACCGTCCACGCGGTCAGCTGGCCGACCAGTAGGCCTGCCCCACCCCAGATCACGATGCAATTCCATGTCACAGGATGCATCGTCGGATACGACCGAGCGCGAGCGCGGGTAAAACCGCAGGCCAGGAATCGACCTGTGGACAAGCGTGATGCCTGTGGAGGAACAGCCGCTGTGGCAGCGGCTCCGGCTCCGATCAGGCCGCGTCGATCGCGGCCCGCATAGCAGCCTTCGGCGCCGGTTGCCCGGTGAACTGCTCGACCTGTCCGTAGGCCTGGTTGAGCAGCATCGCCAAGCCGGACACGATGGTTCCGCCGGCAGCTGCGACAGCGTCCGCGAGCGGGGTCGGCCATGGATCGTAGATCGCGTCGAGAACCACCGGCGCGTGCGCCAGTGCCGTCGAGATCGGTGCTGCGCCGGGGGCAGGCACGGTGCTGACCACGACGGCCGACGCCGCTGCGACATCGGCGAGCACGGGATCGTCGACGGAGACGAACCTCGTGTCCAGTCCGGCGGCACGGCCGCACGCGAGGGTGTCGGCTGCGCGGTCGGCCGAACGCGCGACGATCGTGACGGACTTCGCGCCGAGTCCGGCCAAGGCGACCACAGCAGGACGCGATGTTCCCCCGGCACCGACCACGGTCACTGCCTGCCCGGACAGATCGGTGAGACCGACCTCGTCGAGTGCACCGCGGACGCCGTCGACGTCGGTGCAGTCTGCTCGCCATCCGGTCGGTGTACGTAGCAATGTGTTTGCCGAACCTGCCAGGATCGCTCTCTCGGTCCGCTCGTCGGCGAACCCGAGCGCCGCAACCTTGCCCGGCATGGTGACCGACAACCCGACCCAGTCCGGCCCCAAACCTTCGACAAGACCGGGAAGCTGCTCGGCCGAACATTCGATGCGTTCGTAGCTCCAGTCTCGCAAACCCAACGCCCGGTAGGCAGCGAGATGCAACTGGGGCGATTTCGAGTGCTGTATGGGACTGCCCAGGACGGCCGCGCGCACGTCAGCGACCGCTCGCGAGGAATCCGTCCTCGACCAAACCGATGTTGGCCAGGTGCTCGGAATACTCGCGGGTGAACAGAGTCTCGCCGGCGTTGTTGATCGTCACGAAGTAGAGCCAGTCACCGTCGGCTGGTGCCTCGACGGCCTCGACAGCAGCCACACTGGGAGAGGCGATCGGTGTCGCGGGCAGACCCTCCATGGCGTAGGTGTTCCACGGTGTCACGGTGGCGCGGTCCAGATCCGTGGTGGCAACCTCAGTGGTGTCGAGGGCGTAGTTGACCGTCGAGTCGAACTCGAGTTGCTGCGGCTCGGCCAATCGGTTGAGGATCACGCGCGCCACCTTGCTGAAATCGGCCGGTAGTGCCTCTCGTTCCACCAGGGACGCCGCGATCAACGTGTCGTATGGATCGAGCCCCGAATTGGCGCCGGCGGTCAGAATGCCGGTGTTCTCGTAGGTCTGCGCGCTCTCCGAAACCAACTGGGCGAGTATCTCCCCCGCTGTAGCCGTCGGATCGATGTTCCAGCTGCCTGCCGCGATGAGCCCCTCGAGCTGCCGGTCGCGATCGGGAACGCCCTGAACCCTGGCTATGGCCCATTCCGGTACACCGAGAGCGGCGGGGTCGTCGTTCGCGCCGGCGGCATTGAAGTCCTCGTATGAGATGCAGGTCGGGGTGCCACCGCCGGTTCGGTCGATGCAGCTCGCTTCGGACAGCAAGGTGTAGATGCCCCTCTTCACGGCATCGGTGTTGACATCCCGGGAATCGTGCAGCTGACGCCCCTCCGCGATGATGACGCTGCCGACCCGAGCGGACGGATCGACCAATGCGCTCACCGCCTCGGACGCCGGAATGTTGGTGGGCACGAGGTAGTAGCCGGGCTGCACGGAAGACATCGCTGGATTCTGCACGGCGGCACCCATGAACGCGTCGGCGCTAGCCACGACACCCTTCGCCACGGCGTCGACTCCGATTTCCTGCGCGGTATCACCCGGGTCGACCCGGACGACCGCAGACTCACCGGCATTTCCGGCCGCGAAGTCCTCGGCCGGCGCAGGTCCGCCACTGAGGCGGTCGAACACGAAATAGCCGCCGCTTGCGACAGCCACGAGCAGGACCAGCCCCAGCACCGCACCGATGAGTTGTCCACGCCTCTTGCGGCTTCGTGCCGCACGCCGTCGGATGTTCTGTGCACGCCGTGTGGGACGCGGCTCCCCCGCAACGACCGCACGATCGAACTCACTCCCCTGACCGACCGAATATCCGATCGGATCGGTGTGCGCGTCGTTCTCGTACCGTCTGTAGTTCACTCGCCGACCTCCGGGATGCGACCCTGTTGTTCCGTCTGGATGGGCTGTTCCGACGGGCTCGAACTCATCTCTGGTTGCGATACCATCTCTGGTTGCGATACACGGTGGGAGGCTCGCTCGTCCAACCATCCCTGGAGGATGGCCACTGCTGCAGCTTGGTCGATGACCCCCCGTTGCGACTTCGCCCGGACACCGCTTTCGCGCAGCGCCCGCGTTGCGCTCACCGTAGTCAATCGCTCGTCGGCCATCCGAATCGGCACGCCGGGCACCTGCCTGGCCAGGGCGCGAGCCAAGCGCTCTGCCGCGTGTACCGCCGAACCGCTCTCACCGCGCAGGGTGCGCGGTAGGCCGATCACCACTTCGACGGCCTCGTACTCAGCAATGATGGCGGCGAGGCGCGCAACGTCGGGGGCATTCGGCCCCTTCACCTTCGAGCGTGCGACCGTTTCGACGGGCGTGGCGAGAATGCCGTTCGGATCGGACGATGCCACGCCGATCCGAACGCTCCCGACGTCGATGCCGATCCGCCTGCCGACACCGGGATCGTCGGCACCGGGCCGATCGGGTTCGCGGCGCTCGGGTGCACGCCGCCCGGGTTCAGGACGCTGCGGCATCGGCGATACGCGCGCGAACAGCGTCCACGGCAGCGTCGATGCCCTGCGGGTTGGTTCCGGAACCCTGCGCCGAGTCGCCCTTGCCACCACCCCGTCCGCCGATGGCAGGCCCGAAACTCGACACCAGTTCGCCCGCGCGTACACCGGCGTCCTGTGCACCCCTGTTCGCGGACACCACGAACGGAACCTTCCCGTCGACCGATCCGAACAGCACGACGACTGCCGGATCGTTGCCCAAACGGCCACGGACATCGGCAGCGAGCCCCCGCAGGTCATTTCCGCCGACCCCTTCCGGTGCCCGAGCGACGACCGCCTGGACCACGCCCATCCGCTCGGCCTGCGACGCCAGGCCACCGGCAGAGGCCAGCACCGACGCAGCCTTGACGGCTTCGAGTTCCTTCTCCGCGACCCGCAACTTTTCCACGAGGTTTTCGATTCGCGCGGGCACCTCATCGGTGGGGACCTTCAGCGACGAGGCGACGCCGGCGAGCAAGGCACGTTCCTTGGCCAGGTAGCGGTACGAGTCGAGTCCGACGAATGCCTCGACGCGTCGGACACCGGACCCGACGGACGACTCCCCGAGCAGCGTGACCGGACCGATTTGTGAAGAGTGCTCGACGTGCGTGCCGCCGCAAAGTTCCATCGAGAACGGCCCGCCGATCTCGACCACCCGCACCTCGTCCCCGTAGTTCTCACCGAAAAGCGCCATCGCGCCCATCGCCTTCGCGCTGTCGAGGTCCGTGATCGAGGTGTTGACGGCATAGTCGGCCCCGATCGCGTCGTTCGTGACCGCTTCGATGTCCGCGCGCTGAGATTCGGTCAGGCCACCCTGCCACGAGAAATCGAAGCGCAGGTAACCCGGCTTGTTCAGTGAACCGGCCTGCGTGGCATTCGGTCCGAGCACCTCGCGGAGCGCGGCATGGACCATGTGAGTGCCGGAGTGCCCCTGCGTCGCTCCCTTGCGCCACGCCGGATCGACATCGACGCGAACCACGTCACCCTCGGTGATCTGGCCGGCCTCGACGGTGACCTTGTGCGTCCAGACCTTCTTGGCGATCTTCTGCACGTCTTCGACCTTGACCTTCAGCCCCGGGGCGCTGATCGTACCGATGTCGGCGATCTGCCCACCGGACTCCGCGTAGAGGGGAGAGCGATCCAGGATCACCTCGATGGAATCGCCGGCGACGGCCGTCGGGACGCGCACGCCACCGGAGATCAGCGCGAGAACGGTGGCCTCCGAGGACAATTCGTCGAACCCGGTGAACTCCGTCGCACCGCGATCGACGAAATCGCGGTACACGGACAGATCGGTGTGCGCATGCTTGCGGGCACGCGCATCGTCCTTGGCGCGCTGACGCTGTTCGGCCATCAGCGCGCGGAACCCGTCCTCATCCACCTTCAGCCCGGCTTCGGATGCCATCTCGAGCGTGAGATCGATCGGGAAGCCGTAGGTATCGTGCAGCGCGAATGCCTCGGCGCCGCCGATCGTCGACTTCCCCGAGGACTTCACCGTCTCCGCCGCTGTGTCGAACAGCTTCGATCCGGAAGTGAGCGTCTTCAGGAACGCGGTTTCCTCACCGACCGAGACCGAAAGGATGCGGTCGAATCCGGTGACGAGTTCGGGGTAGGACTCGGCCATCGTGTCGCGAACGACGGTGATCAGCTCCGCCATGGTCTGATCCGGTGCACCGAGCAGGCGCGCGGAGCGGACGATTCGACGCAGCAATCGTCGCAGCACATAGCCGCGGCCGTCGTTGCCGGGGTTCACGCCGTCCGAGATCAGCAGCGCCGCTGTGCGTGCGTGATCTGCGATGACACGGAACCGGATATCGTCCGCATGATCGACGCCGTACGGCCGACCGCTGAGCTCCTCCGCCTTGGCGATGACCGGGCGCACCAGATCGGTTTCGTAGACGTTGTCGACGCCCTGCAGCAGGAAGGCGACACGCTCGACGCCCATGCCGGTGTCGATGTTCTGCTTGGGCAACGGTCCGAGGATTTCGAAATCGTCCTTGCCGAACCCCTGGCCGCGCTCGTTCTGCATGAACACGAGATTCCAGATCTCGATGTACCGGTCCTCGTCGGCCACCGGGCCACCGTCGCGCCCGTACTCGGGCCCGCGGTCGTAGTAGATCTCCGAGCATGGACCACACGGACCGGGAATGCCCATGGACCAGTAGTTGTCGGCCATTCCGCGACGTTGAATGCGCTCGTCGGGTATTTCCGCGATCTCTTTCCACAATGCGATGGCGTCGTCGTCGTCGAGATACACCGTGACCCAGATGCGCTCCGGATCGAATCCGTAGCCGCCGTCGGCGACACTTCCGGTCAGCAGCGACCAGGCATACGCGATCGCCTCGCGCTTGAAGTAGTCGCCGAAGGAGAAGTTTCCTGCCATCTGAAAGAAGGTGTTGTGTCGTGTGGTAATTCCCACATTCTCGATGTCGAGCGTGCGGACACATTTCTGAACGCTCGTCGCGGTGGCGTACGGCGGCGTCTGCTGACCCAGGAAGTACGGCACGAACTGCACCATGCCTGCGTTGACGAACAGCAGGTTGGGGTCGTCGAGCACCAACGAGGCACTGGGCACTTCGGTGTGACCGGCCTTGACGAAGTGGTCGAGGAAACGCCTGCGGATGTCATGGGTTTGCACCCCTACAGGTTAACGTCCCGCACGAGCGACCTGTGCAGTCCCCGCGGAGCAGCGGCTCAGCGACTGGGCAACGAAGCGACTCAGCGACTCAGCGACCGCGCACGATACGACGCAACTTGCCCACCCGAGTTCCGATCTCTCGTTCGACACCGTGATCGGTCGGCTCGTAATAGTTCACGCCCACCAACTCGTCCGGCGGATACTGCTGTCGCAGGACGCCGCCGGGGTCGCTGTGCGGGTACTTGTAGCCCACCGCGTTTCCGAGCGCCTCGGCTCCCTTGTAATGCCCGTCGCGCAGGTGGGCTGGGACCGAACCCGACTTGCCGGCCGCTACGTCGGCCATGGCCGCGCCGAGCGCAGCGATCACCGCGCCGGACTTGGGGGCCGTGGCCAGGTGGATTGTTGCCTGGGCCAATGCCAGGCGCGCTTCCGGCATACCGATCATCTGCACCGCAGTCGCGGCCGCTGTCGCCGTCTGCAGCGCTGTCGGGTCGGCCATGCCGACATCCTCGCTGGCGTGCACGACGAGGCGCCGCGCAATGAATCGTGGATCCTCCCCCGCGGTGATCATGCGCGCCAGGTAGTGCAGGGCTGCGTCGACGTCCGATCCGCGAATGGACTTGATGAAGGCACTGATGACGTCGTAGTGCTGGTCACCGTCACGGTCGTAACGAACCGCTGCTTTGTCCACGCTGGCCTCGACGGTTGCCAGATCCAGCGTCGGGCCGGTCGCGGCTCCCGCTGCCGCTTCCAGCGCCGTCAGTGCGCGGCGAGCGTCCCCGGCCGCCAAGCGCACGAGGTGCGCCATGGCGTCGTCGTCGATACTCACGGCACCGTCGAGTCCACGCGGATCCTGCGCCGCCCTGGTGAGCAGCAATTCGATGTCGGCCGAGCTCAGCGGCTGCAACTGCAGCACGAGAGATCTCGACAACAACGGCGACACCACCGAGAACGAAGGATTTTCCGTCGTCGCCGCGACCAGCAGAACGATACGGTTCTCGACTGCTGCCAGCAGCGCGTCCTGCTGAGTCTTGGAGAAGCGGTGCACCTCGTCGATGAAGAGAACGGTCTGTTCGCCCGCGGTGAGCCTTCGACGCGCCAGATCGATGACGCCCCGGACTTCCTTCACACCAGCCGACAATGCCGAGAGCGCTTCGAACTTGCGTCCGGTGGCGCCGGAGATGAGTGATGCGAGTGTGGTCTTTCCTGTCCCAGGGGGCCCGTACAGCATGACCGAGGACGCGCCCGACCCGTCGACCAGCCGGCGCAACGGCGCGCCGGGAGCGAGCAGATGCGCCTGACCGACCACTTCCTCCAGCGTGCGGGGGCGCATTCGCACAGCTAGTGGCGCCTGTGGCCGCACGAAGGCTCGGGGTGGCTCGGCCCAATCGTCCTGCTCGTCCGCGGCAGACGATGGTTGCCCAGGCTCGTCGAAGAGGCCATGTTCGTCCGAGTCATCGTCGCCGAACCCTGCACCCATAGTGTCGGTCAGCGGTCCCACTTCGCTTCGAGGGCAGCAACGACGCGGCGAGCGAAGTCGGCGACATCGCTGTCACCGGTCGTGACGGCCTGGTCGACGAGCGCAGACCACCGCGACAGCAGGGCATCCGACCGGGGAACCGACAGGTGGTGCGCCCGCGCTGCAGCGATCCGCGTGTGATCGTTCGGCAAGAACCAGTACGTGGTGAGCCAGACCCAGATGAGTTGGGCATCGAGGATCTTCGAGGCGAGAACGGTGTCGTCGGCCAGGTGCGGCCAGATACCGACCACCTCGGAGCGCCACGCGTCGATCATTGCCTGCGCCAGCTCGGCGGAGAGATCGAAGTGACACAGGCATCCGGGGAACGACGCCAGCGCGTACGTGATGTCGAGTGTTGCGTCGCGGAAGCCGCCCCACTCGTAGTCGAGGAAGCGAACTCCCTCGTCGTTGACGATGATGTTGTCCGGGCACAGGTCGGAGGGGCTGAACGCGCGCGATGTCCCATGCGCGAAGAGTCGACCACTGCGTTCGACACGGTCGAAGAAGGCACTGGGTGTCTCGGCAATGCCCAGTTCGTCGGCGAGCATGCGCGGCACCGCCACGAGCGCATCGGGAATCTGTGCGGTAATACCGTCGGCGGTGTTCGGAAGCCCGACCCGGCGCAGCAATGCGGCGAAGTCGTCCTCCCTGCCCACCGTCGCAGCGTGCATCCGCCCCAGCGCCTGAGCCATCGCCATCAGGGAGTTGGTCACCGAAGCGGCATCGGAGTGCTTGAGCAGGGCCGTGATGGGGCTTGCATCGCCGAGGTCGCTGAGTACGAGCAACCGGGCGCTCAAGTCGTAGGCCAAGAGCTCTGGTCCTGGCCTGGAGTCGGTGGCGAGCGCATTCGCGAACTGGTACGACGCGGCTTCACGCAGAAACGCCGATTGGCCGCCGCCGTCGGCCGCCGAGCTCTCGACGGGGTTGTCACGAACCTGTTTGACCACCAGCGTGCGTGGGAGTTGGAAAGGATTCGCGGACACGCGCACACGAACGACGGTTGCCTGGCCACTGCCCCCCAGGTCGACCGGGTCGACGAGGGTGACGGATGCGCCGGTGCGCCTGGTGAGCAGCCGCTGAGCGGCGGCTACTACCTCTGAGACAGGATCTGCCAATATTGCGGTCATCGGGTACCAAGGTACCCGGTCCGTACGACGAACTGGGCTGTGTCGCCCCACCTCTTCGGTCCGACCTGGCAACTATTCGATACCGGCTATGTCACGACGGGAGCAACGTCGACCGACACCGAGATAGTGCTCTCGTCGGCCTCGGTGTAGATCACACCGCGCAGCGGGGGTACGTCAGCGTAGTCACGTCCCCACGCGAGAGTGGTGTACCGCTCGTCGACGAGTTGGTCGTTGGTGGGGTCGAATGCGAGCCACTTGTCGTCGGGCGTCCAGACGGCCGCCCAGGCATGCGTGGCGTCGACACCGATCATTCTCTCCTTACCGGGCGGAGGCTCGGTGGCGAGGTATCCCGACACATAGCGCGCCGCCAATCCCTTCGAACGCAAACAGGCGATCGCCAGCCGCGCGAAATCCTGACAGACCCCCGAGCGTGCCGACAGGACGTCCGCGACCTTCGTCGAGACAGTCGTCGAACCCGATCGATACGTGAAGTCCACGAAGATGCGATGCGTCAGATCGACGACGACGTCGCGCAACGCGCGTCCGGGGGCGAAGCTCGCCTCGGCGTAATCGCGAACCGCGTCGGTGATCTCGGGTGAGTCGAGATCGAGGACGAATTCGACCGCGGCGGCACGTGCCCCCTCTGCTGTGTAGGTTCCCGGCTCCTGTGGCCGCGCACTGCGCCACTCGCCGACGGTGCCGAGCGCGCGCGAGGTGTCGTCGGGCGGATCGACTTCGACGAGCGAATCAGCAGTGACCACGAGTTTTTCGTGGTCTGTGTTCACATGGAAATACACGTCCTCGTTGCCGTACACATCGACCCCGAACGACTGATCCGTCGGAGACGGCTCCACCTCGACGGACTTGACGATGCAGCGCTGCCCGTCCATGTCACGGGGAGTGAGAAAACCCCTGCCGTAGGACGAGGTCACTCGGTCCGAATAGGTGTAGGTGGTGATGTGCCGAATCCGATAATTCCTGCTCATACGCCTTCGCCGTTCTGTGCTGCGCCGGTCCGGTCTGCCCGCCGGTTCCGGACCGTTCCCCAGAGTGGTTGCGTCCCGCCCGGCAGCACCATGTGCGTCGCCAGCACCACGTTCGAGAGCTCGAGCAACTGACGGTGAATCCCGTCGACGAGTTCGACCAGCTCGACGCGCCGCCCCGAGGAGTCCACGGACTCGAGATCCCCCGGATCGACCCGTCGAAGTCGCACGGCGATCTGCTCGACCAGCTGCTCTCCTCGCGAGGTTCCCGACGCGTCCGGTAGCGACCCGAGATCGTGTTTGATTCGGTCGAGTTGATAGACCAGCGAGCGTGGATTCCCCTCGTCGAACAGCAGAAGCTGCGCGACCGCGGCAGGTCTGGCGCGTCCGCGATTGCGACGACGGTAGACGACCGACGATTCCGCCGCGGACAGAATCGAGTCGATGACGGCCTGTTCCGTCGACGGCGTGAGAGCGTGCTCCAGGGTGGCGGAGAGCAGCGCCGTCAGCTGCAGACCACGCTCGATCCGCTTGCCGCAGTCCATCAGGTACCAACCGGGGTCGCGGACCATCGACTCCGACGCCAACCCGCTCAGCGCCGACAGCCCGCGCAGCACATCGGCCTGAGAGGCTGCCAACTGCGCACCGTTGTCGGGGCTCGCATTCTCCAACTCGCCCAGCGCGAGCTCGATATGGCTCAGGATCGCCCATGTGTCGATGGACAGTTGATCTCGAACACCGCGTGCAGCCTGCTGCAGGCGATCAACGGATTGAGCCAGCGAGCCGAGCCGACCGACGGACAGCGTCAGGGAGCGGAACTCCGCAATCGCGTTCTCTCGAACGTTCTCGTTGTAGAACCCTGGTCCGGTACCGGAAACCTTGGTCACCGCCTCGAGCAGTACTGGGAGGCTGTCGCTACCGTCGAGCCACGGCATCGATCGGTAATCCTGGTGCCTCTCCCGAGCTGCGATCAGCAGCCGCGTCATATCCTCGGCTCGCTCGCTGTAGCGACCGAGCCAGAACAGATCACCGAGCACACGCGGCGAGCTCACGACATCGACGTTGGCGGCGGCTGCGTAATGCGGAAGTTCCTCCGCCTTCGCGGGCGGGGTGTGCGGGGCGGAGTCCGCCGGTGTCACCCGATGGGCCGAGCGGACCCACACGTCCTTCGATGCCACCGTGATCAGCGGTTCGGCGACCGGTTCAGTGACAAGTACCTGTCCCAGACCGCCGGCCATCGGTGTGTATCCGACGCTCTGCGCGACGCTGAAGAGTCGCAAACCAACCTCGGCCACGCCGATGTCTCTGCCCCCGGATCCCGATCCCGATGGGGATGTGGAGAACTCCGGGGTCTCCTGGCCGACCCACTTCCACGGTTCGGCTGCCAAGCGGCGCCGAAATCGGTCTGCGGCGGCGTCGTCGAGGTCGTGTCCGACGACCACCTCGTGGTCGGACACGGACCGGAAGACCAGCGACCGCATGCGTGCAGTGAGGTGGGAAAGACCATTCTGCGCGCCTCCCCACATCGAGGGTGTCGATTCCAGCAGCAAGTCCTCATCGAGCAGAGCGCGGCTCAGCGCAGGCAGCAACGTCGGTAGCGCAGGGTTCTCGAGAACGCCGCTGCCCAGAGTGTTCACCACGCTCACCGCGCCTCGACGGAGCACTTCCACCAGGCCGACGACCCCCAACCGCGAGTCCGGCCGCAGGTCCAGCGGGTCCGTGAAGTCGGCGTCGACGCGGCGCAGCACGACGTCGACCCGCCTCAATGTCCCCAACGACCGCATCCACAGGCAACCGTCGCGTACCACCAGGTCGGCATTCTCGACAAGCGGAAAACCGAGCACGGTTGCCAGATACGCCTGGTCGAATGCAGTCTCGGAGTGCGATCCCGGAGACAGAACCACCACCACAGGGTCTTCTGCCGCGGCAGGTGCGGCATCGATCAGAGCGAGCCGCACAGCGCGGGCGAACGTCGACAGCGGCCGCGGATTGGTGTCCTGGAACAACTCGGGTGTCGCCCGGGACATCACGCGTCGATCAGCGAGCGCATATCCGATCCCCGACGGGGCCTGTGTCCGGTCCCCTGCGACACGGAAGCTTCCGTCCGAACTGCGCCCGACATCGGCGGCATGCAAGAAAAGCTGGTGGGGCCCAGGGATGGTGATCCCGTGCGCGGCCCGCAGGTACCCAGGGTCACCGAACACCAACTGCGGGGGGATGAGGCCGCGCCGCACGGTATCCATCGGACCGTAGAGGTCGGTCAGCACAGCGTCGAGCAACCGGGATCGTTGCACGAGTCCGGCCTCGATCAGCTTCCAGTCGTCGGCGGACAGAACCAGCGGAAGCCCGTCCAACCCCCACCGCACCGGCGCGACGACACCGTCGGAGCCGTCCGCGGGAACCGGGTTGTAGGTGATGCCGTGGTCGTCGACAATCCGGCGTACGCGGGACTGCAGGACGCGCTCGCCCTCGGGTCCGGCAGCGTCGAGCGTGCCGACGAGTTCGGTCCACTGCGGACGCAGCGCACCGTCCGAATCCAGCAGTTCGTCATAACGCGGTCGTCCGCCGACGAACCCGCCGAGTCGGTTGCGATAGTCGGCAATCACCTGCGCGGACGCGCTGGGCAACGGACCGGAAGCCGTGTGGGAGCTGGGGTCCGTGCGGGCGCCGGAGTCGACCGCATCCACGGGAACCATCGAGTCGTCATTCCTTCCGTCGGGCGACCGACGTGCCGATTCAGGGCCACCGACGAGTGGATCCCAGAAATAGCCCGATGGTCGTCACCGGTGTTTCGACTCGTTGTTCGACCTTTGTCGCTACCTGGAATGGACGCCCGTACGACGGAGATCCAGCATTCCCGGGGCCGCGACATCGATCGACTGTCGAGCATGCATCTCGAGCAATCTTGCTATGTCCACCTTGCCTGCGGTGAACCCGCCCTCCTCGAACCGTCCGTTCCGACGCGCCTCGGCCTCCACGGAATTGACCGGAGGTCCCTCGTAGGACCTACCACCCGGGTGGACCACATGGTAGGTGCAGCCACCGAGCGCCCGGCCGGTCTGCTTCTCCACAAGGTCGAATCGCAGCGGAGACTGAACTTCGATGGTGGGGTGCAATGCGCTCGGCGGCTGCCAGGCCCGGTACCGCACACCGGCCACATGAACGTCCTGGCGCTCGGTGCGCAACATCGGCACCGGAACTCCGTTGCACGTCACCAGATAGCGGCCCTCGTCCGCGCCGGCAATTCGCACCTGAACACGCTCGACCGAGGAGTCGACATAGCGGGCCGTCCCCGATGACGTCGACTCCTCCCCCAACGTGTTCCATGGCTCGATGGCACCGCGAAGTTCGAGTTCGGCGTCACCGATGACCGTGGTGCCGATCCGCGGGAAGCGAAACTCCGTGAAGGGGTCGAGCCAGCTGGTATCGAATTCGATGCCGTGTTCGCGCAAATCCTCGGCCACGCGTCCGATGTCTGCAATGACGAAGTGCGGCAGCATGTACCGGCCGTGCAGGTTGGCACCGTGCCGAATCAGCGGCGCCTTCAACGGGGTGTCCCAGAACCGCGACACCATCGAGCGAACGAGCAGCGACTGAACCATCGCCATCTGATGGTGCGGGGGCATCTCGAAACCGCGGAGTTCGAGCAGTCCGAGCCGTCCGCGCGTGCTGTCCGGGCTGTAGAGCTTGTCGATGCAGAACTCGGCTCGATGTGTGTTGCCGGTGATGTCGGTCAGCAGATGCCGCAGCGCACGGTCCACCACCCACGGAGATGCCGCGCGGTCGGGACCGGTGAGCCTGTCGATCTCGCTGAACGCGACCTCGAGTTCGTACAGTGCCTCCTCGCGGCCTTCGTCGGCGCGGGGCGCCTGAGACGTGGTGCCGATGAATCGCCCCGAGAACAGGTACGACAGCGACGGATGACGCTGCCAATGGGTGAGCAGCGACACCAACAGGTCCGGCCGTCGTAGGACCGGCGAATCCGACGGCGTGATGCCACCGAGGGTAATGTGATTGCCACCGCCTGTACCGCGCGTGGTGCCGTCGTTGTCGAAACCTTCGGTGCTCAGCCGCGACAGACGCGCCTCGCGGTAGAGGGTTTCCATCAAGTCGTTCTGTTCGGCCCACGACGACGACGGCTGGACATTGACCTCGATGACACCCGGATCCGGTGTCACCGTCAGTGTTTGGATGCGCGGATCGGACGGCGGACCGTATCCCTCGATCACCACCGGCGTGTCGATGGCGGACGCCGCGTTCTCCACCCTCTCGACCAGTTCGGCGAAGTCGTCGAGACGGTCCATCGGAGGCATGAACACATACAGAATTCCATCGCGAACTTCCGCGACGAGAGCGGTCACCGCATCGCCGCCGACGCTGGACCGTCCAGCAGCGTTGGATTCGACCAAACGCGCGTAGCGGGCGTGCGCAGGATCGACCGGTCGCGGCGGCCGCTGGGTGAGCTGATGCACCGGCAACGGTTGCTTCGCCTCGGTGGGATCCGACGGATTCTCCGGTGGGCCGCCGACCCAGGAGATCGCACTGAGCGGGAGCCTCAGACCTGCCGGAGAATCACCCTCCAGCAGCACGATTCGGCCGCGGCGAAGCGTCCAGTCTGCGCTGAGCCAGCCCGTTCCGTCGGCCTTTCGGCTGATCGGGAGAACGAAGGCGGCGGGCTGATCGGTCGACGAATCAAGACGAGCGAGCAGCGCCGCCCTGGACTCGGCGGAGTCGGTACCCGGCTCGAGATCGCCGTCGTCGACGGGCGGGGCGCCGTAGGGCTGTCGAACCAGTTCGAGCAACCGAACCAATGGGTCTTCGTATGCGGGCCGGGCTTGTTCGTCCGGCAGCCCGAGTGCCTCGACCAGGCTTCGAACCAGCTCGCCCGACGCCGCGTTCTCGACCGGGTCAGGGCGCTTGTCCTCCGGCAACCAGGGATCGGCGATCAGATCTGAATCGCGCCATAGCGATTCACCATCGGTTCGCCAGAACAGTCCGACCTGCCACCGCGGCAACGGTTCACCCGGATACCATTTGCCCTGGCTTCGCTGAACCAACCCGTCCGGCGCGTAGATGGTGCGCAACCTCTCGGCAAGTGCGCTGGCGAGGAGGCGCTTGTGCGGGCCATCTGCGGTCGTGTTCCATTCCGCGGCTTCCTGGTTCTCGATCGCCACGAATGTCGGCTCGCCGCCGACTGTGAGTCTGATGTCCTGCGCGGCCATCTTCTGGTCCAGGAGGGTCGCAGCCTCGACTACGCTCGCCCATTGTTCACGGGTGTACGGCAGCGTGGTGCGTGGGTCCTCGTGCACGCGCACAACGGTGTTGGCGAAGTCCAGCTCGGCCTTGCATTTGCCTGTGGCGCCGGAGATCGCAGCGGCCGTGGAGGGGTGCGGGGTAGCAGACAAGGGAATGTGTCCCTCGCCTGCGAACAGGCCGGACGTGGGATCCATGCCGACCCATCCCGCTCCGGGTAGGTACACCTCGGTCCAGGCGTGCAGATCTGTGAAGTCTTCAGCGGGCCCGGACGGACCGTCGAGAGACTTGATGTCCGATGCGAGTTGGACGAGGTAGCCGGAGACGAACCGCGCCGCGAGACCCATCTGCCGGAGGATGGACACCAGCAGCCACGCGGAATCGCGACAAGAACCGACCGCTGTGGTCAACGTGTGATCGGGCGATTGCACGCCCGGCTCCATCCGTACCGAGTATCCGACGTCACCGAGTACCGCTTGATTTGCCATCACCAGAAAGTCGATGGTGCGCAGCTTGTCACCGCGTTCGCGAACAGCAGCCTCCAGCTTTTCGACCCACGCCGTGACCACAGGTCCCGGGCCGGAGCCGGCTTCGCCTTCGTCGACGGGCCGCAGATAGGGTTCGAGGTCCGGCAGATCCTCCGCTTCGTACTCGAATCCGTAGTGTTCCGCCCAGTCCTCGACGAAGAAATCGAGTGGATTGATCACAGCCATGTCGGCCACCAACCCGACGGTGATGGACATATGGTCGGTGCGCTCCGGAAACACGACTCGGGCAAGGAAGTTTCCGAACACGTCCTGCTGCCAGTTGACGAAGTGCTCGGCCGGCTCGATCTTCAGCGAGTAAGCCTCGATCGGGGTGCGCGAGTGAGGAGCTGGGCGCAGCCGAATCTCGTGTGGATAGATCTGCACCGTGCGATCGAATGAATAGCTGGTGCGGTGTTCGAGTGCCACCTTGATGCCCACGGCGAGCCCCTATCGTGTCCCGGTATGGGTAAGAACCACCAACCTTAGAGGTCCCTGCTCGTGACCGCTCGGCGAGTAGAGTCGGGAAAAACACTCGCCGAGCCGTCATGGGGCCTTGACACACTCGGCCCGGTGATGTTCGCTCGGCGACGAAATCTACAGACGTCCACCAGCAAGCACAACAAAGTCAGTCAAGGGGATTTTCGTGAGTGTGAACCCACCCAACGGACCGCAGTACGGCGCCGACCCGAACGAGCCGCAATATCCGCAGAATCCCGCAGGCAACTACCCACCGCCCGGAAACTACCCGCCCCCGGGCAACTACCCGCCGCCACCCGTCTCGGGCAACGCAGGGTACGGGATGGGATCACAGCTACCCGGCGGCGTGCAGCCGGGTAGCTTGGGCATGCGCTTCCTGGCTCGCCTGATCGACGGCGTCATCATCGCAATCGTCTCGGCCATCATCTGGGCGATCGCCCCGGACGGGTTCGTCGGCCAGGTCATTTTCGGGCTGGCGACGGCTGTGCTCGGGTTCGCGTACTTCGTGTACTTCGAATCCTCGCGCGGACAGACGTTCGGCAAGCAGATTCTCGGTCTTCGTACCCTCGGCGCCGCAGGCGGCAACCCGACACAGGCCGAGGCCGCCAAGCGCAACGCGTTCATGCTGCTCAACATCGTGCCGCTGCTCGGTGGTCTGCTCGTGATCGTCGCGTACATCGTTATCGCCGTCACGATCAATTCCAGCCCGACCAAGCAGGGAAAGCACGACGAGATCGCTGGTGGAACACAGGTCGTCACGACCTAGCCAAAGCGAGCACCACGCTCGACAAAGCGGACAGAGAACGGACCGTCGACACCGTCGACGGTCCGTTTTCGCGTTCTCACCCGAGAATTCACCATCGATAGACGTGCCCGACGCGCTCCATGCGTGCACAATCCTCTCAAGTGCACGAGGCGCACCACCGACGAGAAGAGGCATCGTGAGCGTGAACCCACCGGACGGTCCGCAAGATGGTCCCGATCCGAACCAGCCCCAGAATCCCCAGTACCCACAAAATCCTCAGTACCCACAGAACCCTCAGTACCCACAGAATCCGCCCGGCAACTTCCCACCGCCGAGTGGCAACAACCCCCCGCCTCCCGGCAACTACCCACCACCGGGTGGCAACTACCCACCGCCTCCCGGCAACTACCCACCACCGGGTGGCAACTACCCACCGCCTCCCGGCAACTACCCACCACCGCCCGGCAACTACCCACCACCGCCCGGCAACTACCCACCACCGCCCGGCAACTACGGCGGCGGTTACGGGGCAGGCCTACCGCCGACCCTGAATGTCGGTGACGCCATCTCGTACGGATGGAACACCTTCAAGAACAACGCCGGCGTATGGGTCGGCATCGTTCTCATCGCCGGCGTCATCCAGATCGTGCTCAGTTTCGTGTTCGGTGGATTCGACACTTCCTCGGACTTCTCCGACTCATTCAGTGCCTGGAGGATCCTCGGCTCGTTGGTCACCGCGGTGGTCGGCTACCTGATCAATGCCGCTCTGATCAGAGGCGCTCTCCACGAAATCGACGGAAACAAGCCGGCGATCGGCTCGTTCTTTCAGTTCGGAAACGTCGCTTCGATCATCATCGCCAGCATCCTTGTCGGCATCATGGTCGGCATCGGTTTCGTGCTCTTGATCATCCCGGGAATCGTGCTCGCATTCCTGACCTGGTGGACGCTTCAGTTCGTTATCGACCGAAACGAGGATGCGATCACTGCGATCAAGTCCAGCTTCAAGGCGATTTCCGCCAATGCCGGCCCGCTGTTCCTGCTGGCGCTCGCCCTTTTCGGCATCAACGTACTCGGCCTCATCGCCTGCTTGGTAGGGCTTCTCGTGACCATTCCGGTCACGATTATCGCCTCCACCTATGCCTACCGGATCACCACGCGCAACGCGCCTGTCTGACGCGCGCGTCACGCCGACATCGGCCCCGAATCCAAGTATCGGATTCGGGGCCGATGCGCGTGCAGACTCTGAAACGATACTTTCCGGTATCGAATTGTCACCCGGACGTCGTATGGTTTCGGGGCGATCTGCGTCCATCGACGCACGATCCACTTCGAATGAAAGGGACATGGTGAACGACCAACCGACCGGGGGCGGCGGCCACGATCCACAATATGATCGACCCGAGAACCAACCGTACGAGCCCGGCCCGTATTCGGGCCAGTACCCACCGAATCAGTACCCACCGAATCAGTACCCACCGAATCAGTACCCGCCGGGGCAGTACCCCCCGATGGGCAATCACTGGGGCCACAGCCCGCAGCCGACGTACATTCAGCCCGCGACTCTCCGGGTAGGGGAAGCGCTCTCGTACGGCTGGAAGAAATTCGTAGCGAACATCGGCACCTGGCTTGCCTTCATGGGACTGTTCGCGGCGATCCTGCTCGTCTTCTACGTGGCACTGTTCGCCGTGACGTTCAACAACCTCACAGCCTCGGGGGCCTACGACGACCCGTCCTACGACGCCACATTCGTCGAGAACGGTCTCTCTGCCGGAATGATCGTCGGCACTTCGGTGGCAGGCATCATCGGATACTTCGCCTCCGCGCTCCTCGTTCGAGGATCCTTGCTCGAACTGGACGGTGCGACACCCTCCTTCGGGTCGTTTTGGCGCCTGCCGAACGTGGGGAATCTGACGGTGTTCGCAGTCGTCGCCTCGGTCCTCAACGCCGTTCTGAACGGCGCCCTACATCCCATCATCGGGATCTTCGTGAGCTTCGTTTTCGGCATCGCCATCTGGTTCGTGCTTCAGTTCCTGCTCGACCGGGGCACGTCAGCGATGGGTGCGGTCGCTGCGAACCTACGTCTGCTCGCCTCGAGTCCCGGGCCGCTGGCGTTGCTCTTCATGACCCTCGTGGCCCTCAACCTCGGCGGCGCGCTGTTGTGCGGACTGGGACTGATTCTCACGGTGCCGGTCACGATGATCGCCACGACCTACGCGTATCGAGTGCTGACCGGCGGGACCGTCTCGACTGCCCCCTGAGTCGCTCTCGCGCACGAGATCACGGCCGCGCACAACAAGGTGAGGCCCCTCGATGCTCGAGGGGCCTCACGGTCACGGGTCGGCGGCTGCTAGGCCGGTTCGGCGTCTGACTTCTCCGGCTTCGCGTCCGTCTCCGGCTTCGCGTCAGTCTTCTCTGGCTTCGCGTCGATACCGGATTCCTTGCGCTGCAAGGGCGTGATCGGCGCCGGAGCGTCCGTCAATGGGTCGACACCGCCACCGGACTTCGGGAACGCGATGACCTCGCGGATGGAATCGACACCGGCGAGAAGAGCGGTGATTCGATCCCATCCGAAAGCGATCCCACCATGCGGGGGTGCGCCGTAACTGAAAGCGTCGAGCAGGAAGCCGAACTTCTCCTGAGCCTCTCCTTCGTCGATCCCCATTACCGCGAACACTCGTTGCTGAATGTCCTTGCGGTGGATGCGGATACTGCCCCCGCCGATCTCGTTGCCATTGCAGACGATGTCGTAGGCGTAGGCGAGTGCCGATCCGGGATCGGTGTCGAATGTTTCCATCGACTCCGGCTTCGGTGATGTGAACGCGTGATGCACAGCCGTCCACGCACCCGATCCGACTGCAACGTCGCCGCTGGCGGTCGCGTCGGACGTCGGCTCGAACAGCGGGGCGTCGACGACCCACACGAAAGCCCACGCCTTCGGATCGATCAAATCGAGCTTGCGGGCGATCTCGCCACGCACGGCACCGAGCAGAGCGCGAGAGGTCTTGACTGAACCAGCCGAGAAGAAGATCGCGTCACCCGGCTTCGCGCCGACGTGCGCTGCGATCCCGTCACGCTCGGCGTCGGTGAGGTTCTTCGCAACCGGACCACCCAGCGTGCCGTCCTCGGCGACGAGAACATACGCGAGTCCCTTGTGGCCGCGCTGCTTGGCGAACTCCTGCCACTTGTCGAGTTGCTTGCGCGGCTGCGAGGCCCCACCCGGCATCACCACAGCACCGACGTAGGGCGCTTGGAACACACGGAAAGTCGTGTCGGCGAAGAAGTCGGTGCATTCGACCAGTTCGATCTCGAAACGTAGGTCCGGCTTGTCCGACCCGTAACGCCGCATCGAATCCGCGTACGTGATCCGCGGTATGGACGTGGTGAACTCGTGCCCGACGAGCTTCCACAGCGCGGCCAGAATCTCCTCGGCGAGCAGCATGACATCGTCCTGCGTGACGAAGCTCATCTCCACATCCAGCTGAGTGAACTCGGGCTGGCGGTCGGCGCGGAAATCCTCGTCGCGGTAGCACCGAGCAATTTGGTAGTACCGCTCGATACCGCCGACCATCAGCAGCTGCTTGAACAGCTGCGGGCTCTGCGGCAGTGCGTAGAAGCTGCCGGGCTGCAATCTGGCCGGCACGAGGAAGTCGCGAGCCCCCTCGGGCGTCGAACGTGTCAGCGTCGGCGTTTCCACCTCGATGAATTCGTGGTGAGCCAGGACACTGCGGGCGGCCGCGTTCACATGCGAACGCAGTCGGATGGCATGGCCCGGTCCTTCCCGCCGCAGGTCGAGGTAGCGGTACTTGAGCCGAGCTTCCTCTCCCGGTTGGTCATCGAGCTGGAACGGCAGCGGAGCGCTCTCCGAGAGCACTTCGATGTCGGAGGCGTCGACCTCGACGGCGCCCGTCGGGATCTCGTAGTTCTGATTGCCGTCGGGGCGCTGCTCGACGGTGCCGGTCACCTTCACCACGTACTCGGCGCGGAGCCGGTGCGCCTTCTCCGCGACATCGCCGGCGCGGAATACGACCTGGGCGACCCCTGAAGCGTCGCGGAGATCGATGAAGATGACACCGCCGTGATCGCGTCGGCGCGCAACCCAACCCGTCAGGGTGACTGTTCGGTCGACGTGCTCGGATCGAAGTGATCCGGCGAGGTGGGTGCGCAGCACGGGTTTCCTTTCGCGAAAAGCCGAAAATAGGTGTTCGTCGGTCACCGATCCTACGGAGCGCGACATCGGTACCGGAAACGCGATACCACCAGCCGTGCGAAGCTGGTGCCCGACAGCGGTATTTCAGGTCGTACCCGCGTTGCGGGGCACCGTCGAGAGGGACTCGATCGATGACGTTCAGCAGAGGCTCACGCATGGAACGCGGGCGGGTGTCCGTCGGTGGCAGCGGTGGAGGCCGGGGCGGGAAGGTCGCACTGGGCGGCATCGGCGGTGTCGTCGTCTTGGTCGTCGCCCTACTGCTCGGCGGCGACCCCGGCGAACTTCTGAGCCAGCTGGGCGGTGTCGACGGTTCCTCGCAGGGCGGGTCCGGTGAGGCGGGCACCCTCGAAGGATGCGAGACCGAGGAGGATGCGAACTCGAAGGTCGACTGCCGAATCGGATTCACCGTGTCGAGTCTGGACACCGTCTGGCAGTCGCAACTGGCGGCGCAGACGGGAGTCGCCTACGTGCGTCCGGCCGTGAACATCTTCACCGACTCGACCTTCACCGGTTGCGGCAGCGCTACCAGCGCCGTCGGCCCCTTCTACTGCCCGGCCGACGCGACTGCGTATTTCGACACCAGCTTCTTCCGAGTTCTCGTCGATCAGTTCGGCTCCAGCGGCGGACCGCTCGCCCAGGAATACGTGGTGGCCCACGAAGTCGGGCATCACATCCAGAACCAACTCGGCGACATCGGACGCGCACAATCCGATCCACAGGGACCCGAGTCCGGGGGCGTTCGTGTCGAACTGCAGGCCGACTGCTACGCCGGGATATGGGCGCATTTCGCGACGCAGATCCCCGCGGAAGAGACCGGTGTTCCGTTCCTCGACCCACTCTCCGAGGCCGATGTCGACGACGCCCTCTCTGCTGCCGCGTCGGTGGGCGACGACCGGATCCAGCAGTCGACCACCGGGCAGGTCAACCCTGAGGGTTGGACCCACGGATCGTCGGCGCAGCGGCAATCATGGTTTCTCACCGGCTACCGAACGGGCTCGGTGTCGGCGTGCGACACTTTCGCCGCAGTCGATCTGAACAATCCCGCGGCGCTCACCCGCTGACCGAGGCGATCTAGAACAGCGTCAACGCGGGAGTGCGATCCGTCGGTGCCGCAGACGATTTCGCCGGCACATCGGACGGGGAGGCCAGGATATCTTCGACCGGCCCCGCCTGCTCGGCGGCGAATCCATGCCGTTCCAGCAGCGGGTCGATACGCCGGCGAAGCCATGCCGTGTACTCCGGCGTCACATACGCGCCATCGCCGTACAACTGCCGATAACGGCGAACCAGGGCTGGATGGTTCGTCGCCAACCACGACATGAACCAGTCCTTGGTCGAGGAGCGTAGATGCATCGGGAGCGTCGTCACCGAGGACGCACCCGCCTCGGCCAGCGCCTCGAACAGGCCGTCGAGTTGCCGCGCGCCGTCGGTGACGAACGGGATTACCGGCGCCACCATTACCCCACACGGTAGGCCTGCGTCACGGATCGCTCGGATGAGATCGAGCCGCGCACGCGGGCTGGGGGTTCCGGGTTCCAGCTGTCGCTGCAGTTCAGGATCAGCCATCGCGAGGCTGACACTTATCCGGACATCGACCTCACCGGCGGCCAGCGTCAGCAAAGGCAGGTCGCGTCGGAGCAGAGTGCCCTTCGTCAAGATCGAGAACGGTGTGCCGGATTCCGTGAGTGCCCTGATGATTCCGGGCATCAGCCGGTAGCGACCCTCGGCACGCTGATAAGGGTCGGTGCTGGTACCCAGAGCCACCATCTCGCGCTTCCAGGAACGTCGCGCCAACTCCTTACGCAGCACCGCAGCGATGTTGGTCTTCACAACGATCTGCGAGTCGAAGTCGTTGCCCGAGTCGAGATCCAGATACTCGTGAGTGGGGCGGGCGAAGCAGTATCGGCAGGCATGCGAGCATCCCCTGGACGGATTGATCGTCCAGGTGAACGGTAGCGAGTTGTCCCCCTGCACCTTGTTGAGTGCACTCTTGCACAGCACCTCGTGGAACGTGATTCCCTCGAACTCGGGTGTCTGTACGCTGCGAACGAGCCCGGCACGCCCGAGACCGGGCAACGCGCCCTCGTCTGCGGCGTCGAGTGTCTGACCGGCCCATCGCATGCGCATAGTCGAACATGTGTTCTAGAGCGTGTCAAGGTCGACTCGGGGGCCGGAGGACGCCGTACCATCGGATCCACCCACCGACCTCACACCAACAAGGAGCGTTCTGCACGTGACTGCACCCATCGCGCCCACCCTCGAGCCGATACTCCGGCTCGGACTCAGCTTGGGCGTCCCGATCGATCTCGGAGCGGTACCGGCGGGCGAACGCGTCGTGACACCTATCCTGGGCGGGGCAGCACCCGGTCCGGATATCGAGGGCACCTTGGCGGGTTCGTCGTCGATCGTTGCGACGACGCGGGCCGACGGATGCACCGAACTGAGCACCGAACTCGTCCTCGAACTGGCTGACGGCGGTTATCTTTCGCTCGCACATCGCGTATTTCAGTTCGGCCCGGCCGAGGTCATCGAGTCCCTGGGCGGCACCGAGGAAGTGGATCCAGCGACCTACTACTTCCGCGGCACGCTCGACATCTCGACCGCCGTACCGCAGTTCACCTACCTCAACCGCGCATTGGTCGTCACGTCCGGATCACGCTCGGTCGATTCCATCGTTCTCGATGCCTTCCTCGTGACCTGAGCGTTCAGCTCGTCAACTCGACGACTTCCCGGTCGGTCAAGGTAGCGATGGGCGTTCGGCCGGCGTCACGAACCAGTTCGACCGCTCGATGCAGCGGACGTTCGCTCAGACCCGCGTCCCTGGCTTCCGCTTTGAGCTGATCGACCAGCACCGAGGCGATCGCGGCAGCAGGGACGAGTTCTGTGGTCCACAGCGCGTCTGCGAGTGAGCGGAGCGCAAGAATCGGAAATTCCCGTCCTCCCCCGCCGGTGTAGAGCGCCAGCGCAATAGTGGCGCGGGTCTTGCCGTCGTAGAGCCGCAGCGACACCTGATCGATCCGGGCAACCCGAACCTGAAGCTCGGCGGTCACCACGTCGGGAACTACCAATCGCTTCGTGCGAAACCCGCCACGAATGTGAACAACGTTGTCCGCGAGCCAGATGCGGCGCCTGATGCCCACCCACGCCGAGCCCGCGGTAGGCACTGCGACCACGAGCCCGAGAACCACTGCCACGACGACCGGAAGAAAGAAGCTCGCAATCACAGCGAGGAGAACCGCCACCACGATCGAGCCGACCGCGAACTTCTTCAGGCGCGGCGCGACGACATCGACGGGAATCAGATCCAGTGCGACGGACGTTCCCTCACTTGGCAATGCCGGCCTCCACCTGTGCAAGCACCTCGGTGAGCGGTACTTCGCGCTGCTCCCCCGTGGCAAGTTCCTTCAATACCACTGTGCCCGCCGCCAACTCCTTGTCGCCGAGCACCAGGGCGTATCGAGCGCCCGAGCGGTCCGCCGCCTTCATCGCACCCTTGACTCCGCGGTTGCCGTAAGCCATATCCACGCTGATTCCCTTGCCCCGCAACTGACCTGCAATAGTGACGATTCGCGCTTTCGCTTCGGCGCCGAGCGGTACACCGAATACGTCACAGCGTGCCGTCGAAGCAGCCGACTTGCCCTCTGCGGCGAGTGCGAGCATCGTGCGATCGACGCCGAGGCCGAATCCGATACCCGAAAGCTCCTGCCCTCCCAGTTGCGCCATGAGCCCGTCGTAGCGACCCCCGCCGCCGATACCGGACTGTGCACCGAGGCCGTCGTGGACGAACTCGAAGGTCGTCTTGGTGTAGTAGTCGAGCCCGCGCACCATGCGTGGATTGACGACGTACGGCACGCCGAGTGCATCGAGGTGACAAAGGACTTCCTCGAAGTGGGCCTTGGCCGTGTCCGAGAGGTGATCGAGCATGAGTGGTGCATCCGCGGTCATCTCACGTACCTCGGGTCGCTTGTCGTCGAGTACGCGGAGCGGGTTGATCTCGGCACGCTTTCGGGTGTCCGCATCCAGCGGCAAACCGAAAAGGAAGCTCTGAAGCTTCTCGCGGTACTGCGGTCGGCACGTGTCATCCCCGAGCGACGTGATCTCGAGACGGAAAGCGCTCAGTCCGAGGCTCCGAAAGCCGGTGTCGGCAACGGCTACCACTTCTGCGTCGAGCGCGGGATCATCGATGCCGATGGCCTCGATGCCTACTTGTTGCAGCTGTCGATATCGTCCGGCCTGAGGACGCTCGTAGCGGAAGAACGGGCCGGCGTAGGCAAGTTTCACCGGCAGCGCCCCGCGATCGAGCCCATGTTCGATGACTGCACGCATGACGCCGGCGGTGCCCTCGGGACGCAACGTCACCGAGCGATCGCCCCGATCTGCGAACGTGTACATCTCCTTGCTCACCACGTCGGTCGATTCCCCGACGCCACGGGCGAACAGCCCGGTGTCCTCGAAGATCGGTAGTTCGATGTGGCCGTATCCGGCGTTACGGGCGGCGCCGAGCAAGCCCTCGCGCACGGCGACGAACTCCGCAGAGTTCGGCGGAAAGTAGTCGGGGATGCCCTTGGGCGCAGAAAAATTGGTCGGCTTGCTCACGGTCACAGCTTTCCTTGTCCGGGTACCGACAGTCCAACGAGAAAGGGATTGGCGGCGCGTTCGGAACCGATCGAACTCTGGCCACCGTGCCCGGGCAGGATCACCGTGTCATCGCTCATCGGCAGCAACGAATGTGCAATGGATTGCAGGAGCTGCTCGTGGTCGCCTCCGGGGAGATCCGTGCGACCGATCGAGCCGGCGAACAGCGTGTCACCGGTGAGGGCGACGCGGACAATGTCACCGTTGGGTCCATCCATCTCGATGGTGAACACCACCGACCCCTGCGTGTGCCCGGGAGTGTGGAGGACTCCGAAGGGAATCCCTGCCAGTTCGAGGGGCACACCGTCGTCGAGACCGCGTACCTCGTCCGGCTCGGAGAACTCAGCGTCTCCCAGCAGTGCTGCCAGCGTCGGCCCGGTTCCTCGAAGCGGATCCGAGAGCATGTAGCGGTCTTCGGTGTGAATGTATGCCGGAATGTCGAAAGTCCGACACAACGGTTCGACCGACCACGTGTGATCGAGGTGGCCGTGTGTGAGCAGAATCGCAACGGGCGTGATGTTCGATTCGTCCAGAAAGCGCATGAGTGGTTCGGCTGCGTCCTGGCCGGGATCGACTACGACGCACTCACGGGCATCGTCGTGCGCGATGACGTAGCAGTTGGTCTGGAACATTCCCGCCGGGAATCCGGTGACGAGCACGGCAGCAGCTCCTGTTTTGGGGTGAGGGCAGGTCGGACCCAGCGTAGTTGCATGGTGTTCACCTGCACGTCGCCAGTGCCCGACCAGAATGTTCTCAGGATGTGATGGCACACTCACTCACGGTCGGTTCGGTCTCGGATGGTGCCGAATCGAGGACACTTCTCGATCGAGGACTAGCAGGAGGACACGTCAATTGCCCAGCAACGAGCAGCGGCGCGAAGCAGCCAAGAGAAAGCTCGAGCGACAGCTCGAACGTCGCGCCGAACGTGCGAAGAAGCGTAAGCAACTGACGATCGCCGGATCGATTCTCGGCGTCGTGGTCGTCGTAGGTGCAGTTGCCGTCGCGGTCGCGCTCACCCGGGGCAGCGACGATGCCGATACGACGGCTGCCGATGCCACCTCGAGCGCGACGAGCGGCGACACGCTCATCGCCGAAGGCCGCGCTGAGGCGCTCCCCGAGACCGTCGATTGTGCGTATCCCACTGCTCCGCAGCCCGCCGCGAAGGAGAACACTCCTCCGCGCGCAGAGGGTGTGCCCACGAGCGAGGAAACTCTGAGCTACAGCATGGAGACGACCCAGGGCAACATCGGTCTGACGCTGAACAACCCACAGTCTCCCTGCACTGTGAACAGCTTTGTCTCGTTGGCCAACCAGGGCTACTTCGACGGCACCACGTGCCATCGCCTCACCACCGGGGGCGCCCTGCAGGTTCTGCAGTGCGGTGATCCAGCAGGAACCGGCGCGGGTGGCCCGGGTTATCAGTTCGACGACGAGTTCCCAGCGGATCAGTTCGCCGACGGTGACTCCGCGGCAGACGACCCGATCACCTATCCGCGCGGCACGGTGGCCATGGCGAACGCCGGCGCGGGAACCAACGGCAGCCAGTTCTTCCTGGTCTACGGCGACTCGACACTCCCGCCCGCATACACCGTGTTCGGCAGCATCGACGAGACAGGACTGCAGACCCTGGACCAGATTGCAGCAGCAGGCGTCGAAGGTGGCGCGTCCGACGGTGCCCCCGCTGAGCCGGTCGAGATCACCAGCCTCGTGAGCGACCTGTGACGCGGCCTTCGGTGCTGTGGGCGGCTGTCGGCGCGGCGGCACTTGTACTCGCGGGCTGCTCCTCCGGCTCCACCGACTCGCCGGATGCGACAACCAGCAGCGCGCAATCCTCGACCTCCGCTCCCGCCAGCACCACGCAGATGCCGTTGGACATGACTCGATTCGGAGTGCTTCCCCCGGTTCCGGCGGCGTTGGCACAGACGACCACGTGCAGCTACCCGGAATCGTCGCCGGCCGTGAAGGAGAACGTGCCGCCGGCGACCACCGAGGTGCCTACCGAAGGAATCGTCGATGTCGCCGTCGCGACGAACCAGGGACCGATCGGGCTCACTCTCGACCGAACCGAAGCGCCGTGCACCGTGAACAGCTTCACGTCGTTGGCCTCGCAGGGATACTTCGATGACACCCTGTGCCATCGTTTGACCACGAGCGCCGGGCTGGAGGTTCTCCAGTGCGGAGATCCGTCCGGCACGGGTAGTCGCGGGCCGGGGTACGAGTACGCGAACGAATACCCCACGACCGCGTTCGCGCCGGAGGATCCGGCGCTGTCCATGCCCGTGGTGTACCCGCGCGGCACCGTGGCCATGGCGAACGCCGGACCTGGTACCAATGGCAGCCAGTTCTTCCTGGTCTACGCCGATTCGGTGCTGCCGCCGCAGTACACCGTCTTCGGCACCATCTCCGAGGAGGGGTTGGCCACACTCGACTCGATTGCCGAAGCCGGTGTGTCCGGCGGAGCGAGCGACGGCGCGCCGATCGATGACGTGATACTCGAGACCGTCACCGCATAAGGCACTTCGCGCATGTGAGTGGTTTTACATAGCGGGCTATGTAAAACCACTCACATGCGGCGGAGCCGCCCTCAGGCCGCCGAGGTCAGCCGATACACGTCGTAGACACCTTCGACGTTGCGTACGACATTGAGGACGTGCCCCAGGTGCTTCGGGTCGCCCATCTCGAAGGTGAACTTGCTGATGGCAACCCGGTCCCCCGACGTTGCGACCGAGGCCGAGAGAATGTTGACCTTCTCGTCCGCCAAAGCCTTGGTGACATCGGACAACAGCCGGTGCCGGTCGAGTGCCTCGATCTGAATTGCCACCAGAAAGACCGAGGACGCAGACGGTGCCCACTCGACGTCGATGAACCGTTCGGACTGCTCGCCGAGTGACTTCGCGTTGGTGCAGTCGGTCCGGTGCACGCTGACCGAACCGCCTCGTGTGACGAACCCGAGAATGTCGTCGCCGGGCACCGGTGTACAGCACTTCGCCAACTTGGCCACGACACCTTCGGTTCCCGATACCAACACGCCGGCGTCGCCGACCTGACGTGGTCGCGTCGGGATGGTCGACGGAGTCGCCCGCTCTGCGAGTTCCTCCTCCACGTCTCCGACGCCGCCCAGGTGAGCGACCAATCGCTGCACCACATGCTGGGCAGAGACATGACTCTCCCCGACCGCTGTGTAGAGCGCCGAGACATCGACGTAGCGGAGCTCGTGGGCGATGGTCGACATCGACTCGGCGTTCATCAATCGCTGCAGAGGTAGCCCGCCGCGGCGGACTTCCTTGGCAATCGCATCCTTGCCGGCCTCGAGCGCCTCTTCACGGCGTTCCTTGGCGAACCACTGACGGATCTTGGTCTTTGCGCGCGGTGACGCGACAAACCCCTGCCAGTCGCGGCTGGGCCCCGCGGTGACTGCTTTCGAGGTGAAAACCTCGACTACCTCACCGTTGTCCAGCTTTCGCTCGAGGGCGACGAGGCGGCCGTTGACGCGGGCGCCGATACAGCGGTGGCCGACCTCGGTGTGAACGGCGTAGGCGAAGTCGACGGGACACGAACCCGCCGGCAGCGTCACCACGTCGCCCTTGGGTGTGAAGACGAAGATCTCTTTTACCGCGAGGTCGTACCGTAGAGACTCGAGGAATTCGCCCGGATCCGCGGCTTCACGCTGCCAGTCCAGGAGCTGGCGCATCCACGCCATATCGTCGACCTCGGCGTTGTCGCTGCCGTGCTTTCCGCGCGTCTCCTTGTACCGCCAGTGCGCGGCGATGCCGAACTCCGCGGTGCGGTGCATGTCACGGGTGCGGATCTGGACTTCCAGGGGCTTGCCCTCAGGCCCGACGACCGTGGTGTGCAGTGATTGATAGACCCCGTAGCGAGGCTGTGCGATGTAGTCCTTGAACCGCCCCGCCATCGGCTGCCACAACGAGTGAACGACGCCTACAGCGGCATAGCAGTCGCGAATCTCGTCACACAGGATTCGCACCCCGACGAGATCGTGAATGTCGTCGAAGTCGCGTCCTTTGACGATCATCTTCTGGTAGATCGACCAGTAATGCTTGGGGCGACCTTCGACCACTGCGCTGATCCGCGAGGCCGAGAGCGAAGAATTGATCTCGGCTCTGACTTTTTCGAGATAGGTATCGCGGGACGGGGCGCGGTCGGCAACCAAACGAACGATCTCGTCGTACTTCTTCGGGTGCAGAATTGCGAACGCCAGGTCCTCCAACTCCCACTTGACCGTCGCCATACCGAGTCGGTGCGCGAGCGGAGCGATGACCTCGAGGGTTTCCTTCGCCTTCCGCGCCTGCTTCTCCGGTGGCAGGAAGCGCATGGTGCGCATGTTGTGCAGGCGGTCGGCGACCTTGATCACCAGCACTCGAGGATCCCGGGCCATCGCGATGATCATCTTGCGGATGGTTTCGCCCTCGGCAGCCGTACCGAGAACGACCTTGTCCAATTTGGTGACGCCGTCGACCAGATGCGCCACCTCCTCCCCGAACTCGTCGGTGAGTTGGACCAGCGAATACCCGGTGTCCTCGACGGTGTCGTGTAGCAGGGCCGCGACGAGGGTGGTGGTGTCCATCCCGAGCTCGGCGAGAATATTGGCCACGGCGAGTGGGTGCGTGATGTACGGGTCGCCCGATTTACGCATCTGACTCGCGTGACGCTCGTCGGCAACATCGTAGGCACGCTGCAGCAACGCCAGGTCCGCCTTGGGAAACAGCTCACGGTGCAAGCTGACGAGCGGTTCGAGTACCGGCTTGACGGTGGTGTTCCGGCCGGCGGTGATCCTGCGCGCCAGCCGCGCGCGCACGCGTCTCGATGCCGACGTCGGCACCGTGGGCGTCGCGCCGCGGCCGAGAACCAACGGGGGCTCAGCAGGCGAGGCGTCCGACAAGACCCCTTCCGACGAGGGCTCAGCTTGTTCGGGCAGGGGCTGGTCGGGCACCCCTTCGTCGACGGAACGGGTCATTGCGATCGCCTCCTGCCGCGTTGACTGTCCTCGTGTTCGCCGTGAGTTCTCTGACCTCTCACATGCTGATCACGACCACAGCATGTTTCGATTTTAGTCTTCATACCAGCCGAAGGCAGGCGAGCGGGTACCCGGCACATCGACTTCTCCCGCCCAGAGCCGAAATCTCGAGGACTACAGCGGCCGCTACCACGTCTGCGCCACGGGAGCGGAGCAGTTCGACGGTCGCCGCGATGGTGCCCCCGGTGGCGAGCACGTCGTCGACGACGAGGACCTTTCTCCCCGCTACGTCGATGTTCTCGGGGATCTCGAGCTCAGCCGAACCGTATTCGAGCTGATAGCTCTGCGATACGACAGGAGGCGGAAGCTTGCCTGCTTTGCGTACGGCCAGCACACCCGAATCGAGTGCGAGCGCGACTCCTGCCCCGAGAAGGAAGCCCCTGGCATCGATACCTGCGACGAGATCGGCGCCGTTGTGTGATGCAGCCAAGGCGTCGATGATGCTCGACAAACCCCGCGCATCCGCGAAGACCGGCGTCAGATCCGCGAAACGCACACCCTTTACCGGGAAGTCGTCCGCCCAGCGCACCAGTCGGTCGATGTTGACTGCGGCCTCGGCGGCCGGGTCCGGTCGGGTCGGACTGTCTGCGCTCACTGGTGAAGTATCCACCGATCCATGTTCCAGCCCACACCCGAGGTGGTCGCGTTGACGACCACGTTGCTCAGCCCGTCCGACGCCGCAACCGTGCGGGGCTGATTGAACAGCGGCAGAGTCGGCATCTCGTTCCAGAGAATCCGCTCGCCCTCGGTGGCGATCGCCAGCGCGGTGCCGTCCACTTGCTCGACTGCCAGTTGGTCGACAATCTCGTCGACCCTGTTGTTCGTGTAGCCCCCGACATTGCTGCCGTTGTCGCTGTGCAGGCTGTACCGCGCAGCTTCGCTCACCGTCGCCGTCGAACCGAGAACAGCATCGACCACACCGGCACGCAGCGCCGACGGCGCAAATGTCGTCGAACCGACATCTTCGACGGTGATTCCGGCGGGAGCGCACGCTGCTGCGAGGTCTGCCACGATGCGAGCACGTCTCGGATCCGGCGCAAGGTAGCCGATGCGGACCGCTACCGTTTCGCCTTCGAGAGCGTCCGTCGATGCCGCCGCGTCCGGCTGCCGATAGCCGCCGTCGGCCACCGCGGCAACGGGCCCGTACAGCAAGCTATTCGGCTGCATCAGTCGCGAGTCGATCACGCCGGAGCCGATCCCGGTTGCGCGCTCGAACCCTGGATGACCCACATCGTCGAACAATTGCTCGCGCGGGGTGCACAGCGCCAGCGCACGCCGTGCCGATGCCGAGCCGAGTGCGCCAGTAGTAGCGAAAGTCAGTTGTTCGACGCCGTGCGACGGGAAGTCGGTACGGCCGAAGCCCTCGGCCGGCAGGTCGCCGCCGGCACCGGAGTCGACCACCTGCATGTCGCCTGCATCGACCTTGGCCTGCAGGTCGGTTCCCTTCGGCCACACGACGACTCGTTCGGTCTCGGGTGCGATGCCCCACCACTTCTCGTTGGCCACCAGCACCAGACCACCGTCCTGCGTGTACGAATCGACCCGGTACGGCCCGTTCGACGGCAGCAGCGCCGTGTCGATCGCACCGGGTGTCAGAGTCCAACCGGTGTTCCAGAACTGCGCGATGGCCCGGACGGAGTCGATATCTCCCGAGAGGATCGGGTCGACCACATTCGGTATGCCGGCTGCTTGTGCGACGACGTGCGACGGCAGCAGTTCGGTGGCGCCGAACAGGCTGCGCCACTCCTGGTAGGACCGACCGGGCTCGTACACGACGGTCGCGGTCTTGCTGCCCGGCGCGCAGTCGACCCGTTCGATATCGGCGTAGCCGGCACTCGATGCCGCGTCGAACAGTGGAACGTCGTCCTCCTCGACGAACCGGCCGCTGTTGGCAGCCCAGGTGAGCACGAGATCGTCGCACGTCATCGGCACACCGTCGGAATACACGGCCTGTGGGGCGATCGTGTACGCCACTGTCAGAACGTCGGCCGGAACTGTCGATACTCCGCCGATATCGTTGTCCGCCAACGATTTACCCTCGGGTCCCAGATAGCTGAATCCGGTCTGGACCCGCGGGAACGCTTGCCGCGCTCCCGAGGTCGCGCCGTCGACGGTGTTCGCGTTGTAGGTACCGACGGTGTTGTCGATGGCGTACCCGATCGACGGCACCTTGTCCTCTGCCGAGGTACAACCGGCGAGGGCACCGGCGGCAACGGCTGCCGCCACTGCTGCTGCCCCGGTTCGGGTGAGTCCGGACGACACGTTCATCACCGCCTGTTCTTGCCGCGCTTCCCCGTCGGTCTCGCACCCACCCTGGGTGTCACGGGCGCGGGCTCGGCAGGGACGGTGTCGACGCGAACGCCGGCGCCGACCAACTTGCCGGACCTGGCACGTTCGGCCGCTTCCGCGCGCTTACCGTGCACCTTCTTCGTGTGCGCGGCCACCGGGCCCCACTTCTCCTTGATGGAGACGAGCAGCGGCGTCGCGAAGAAGATCGAGGAGTACGCACCGACGATGATGCCGACCAACTGCACGAGTGCCAGATCTTTGAGGGTCCCGACGCCGAGCATCCACACCGCGATCACCATCAGGGCAAGGACAGGCAGGATACCGATGACGGTGGTGTTGATCGAGCGCATCAGAGTCTGATTCACTGCCAAGTTCGCCTGCTCCGCATACGTCCTCCTGTTGAGGTGCAGCACGCCCCGGGTGTTCTCCTCGACCTTGTCGAACACCACAACGGAATCGTAGAGCGAGAACCCGAGAATGGTGAGCAAACCGATCACCGTCGCCGGCGTCACCTCGAACCCGACCAGGGAATAGATGCCCGCGGTGACGAGGAGATCGAAGAACAGGGCCGCCAGAGCGGCAAGGGCCATATCGCGCTCGTAGCGAATAGCGATGTAGATGCTGACTATCACGAGAAAGACGACCAGCGCGATGAGAGCTTTCTGGGTGATCTGTCCGCCCCAGGTCTCACTGACATCGGAGAAGCTGATGGCATTGGGTGTCGCCGTTCCGGTGTTGTCCACCGGTTGTAGCTCGACGAACAGTGCGGTCCGAACCTCGTCGGTCTGGCCTGCGTCGAGGGCCTCGGACCGAACCTGGACGGTGGCACCGGCACCGGAACCGACGGTTTGTACCTGTTCCGGACCGAAGCCGAGAGTGTCGGTGAAGACCGTTTCGACCTGCTCGGTGGTAATGCCGTCGCTCGCGGGAACTTGAATCTGAGTTCCGCCCTCGAAGTCGATCCCTAGGGTGAATCCCCGGAAGACCATGCTGAGCAAGCAGATCAGTACGATCGCGCCCGTCAACAGGTAGTAGAACTTGCGTCGGCCGACCACGTCGAACGCCCCGGTTCCGGTGTACAGCCGGCTCAAGAAGCTTCTGTTGGGTTGGGCATTCTGGTCGGCGCCTGAGTCGAGCAGCGTGGAGTTGGGTGCCGCACCAGCGGAGTCTTGTGGAGTGTCGGTCATCTCAGGCCCCCTTGATCGGCGCGGGTGCTGCGGCCTTGCCGGCTGCGGCGCGCTTTCGTTCGTACGCAATCTGCGCGACGGCGCCCAGACCGTTGACCTCGGGCTTGGACCAGAACTTCGACTTCGATGCAAGGTGCACCAACGGCCAGGTCACCAGGAATACGACGACGACGTCGAGGATGGTAGTCAGCCCGAGCGTGAATGCGAACCCTTGAACCTGCCCCACCGCCAGCGTGTAGAGCACCGCTGCAGCGATGAAGCTGACTGCGTTTCCGGACAGAATCGTCTTCCGCGCACGCGTCCATCCTCGTGGGACGGCAGATCTGAAGCTCCGACCCTCCCTCATCTCGTCCTTGATGCGCTCGAAGAACACGACGAACGAGTCGGCAGTCATACCGATACCGATGATCAGACCGGCGATGCCGGCGAGATCAAGTGTGAAGTTGATCCACCGACCGAGCAACACGAGTAGGCCGTAGACCATCGCTCCCGCCAGAACGAGCGACAGCGCGGTCAGGAAACCGAGTGCACGGTAGTAGGCGAGGCAGTAGAGGAGCACCAGCAACAACCCGACGGCACCGGCCAGCAGACCGGCCTCCAGCGAGGCCAGCCCGAGCGTCGCCGAGACCGTCTGGGCCTCGGACGCGGCGAACGAGAGCGGCAGGGATCCGTACTTGAGCGTGTTGGCGAGCTCGGTGGCTCCCTGTGCGGTGAACTGCCCGGTGATGGAGGTCGCACTGCCTGCCGGTGTCGCCCCCTGGATCTGCGGCGCGCTGACGACCTTCGAGTCGAGAGTGAACGCGGCCTGACTACCGATGTTGGCGCCGGTGAATTGCGCCCACGTGGTGCTGCCCTCGGAATCGAAGCTCAGGCTCACCTCGTGACGAGCCTGCTGAGTGTTGAATCCCGAACTTGCATCCGTGATCTGCTGACCGTCGATGATGCTCGGAGCGAGGAGGTACACGGCCGCTCCGTCGGTTGAGCATGCAACAAGCGGTAGGTCCGGGTCGTCGTTGCCCTGCAGTGGGTCCGGCTCGTTGCAGTCGATCGTCGCGAGCGCAGCTTGCTGCACCTGCGGATCCTCGCTCTGACGCAGTTCCTTCGCTTCGGCGATCCGGTCGGCCGTGATCTGGGCATCGGTGCGAACCGTCTCCTCGTCACCGGCGGTACCCGGCGTCGGAGCCGGTGTAGCGGACGGTTCCGAAGGAGCCTGGTCGACGCCGCTGGGGTCCTGGGCGGGGAACGGCCGACTCTGCGGCACTGCATCGCCCGCGGGCGCGTCCGTAGCTGGGGCCTCCGCGGGAGGCTCCTGCTCGGTTCCGGCTTCGCTTTCTCCGGTCGCAGGATCGATCGCGGGCGCACCGGCTGCGGGCTGGGTTGCCTGAATGACCGGGCGGATGAACAGACGCGCGGTCTGCCCGAGGGTGCGTGCCTGCGCGCCGTCGTTACCCGGCACGGTGATCACGAGGTTGTCGCCGTCGACGATCACCTCGGATCCGGCCACACCGAGTCCGTCGACGCGGGTGGAGATGATCTCCTGTGCCTGCTGCAGGCTCTCCTGGTTCGGCGCACTGCCGTCCGGCGTGCGCGCCGTCAGGGTGACCCGGGTGCCGCCTTCCAAGTCGATTCCGAGCTTGGGTGTCGGCGACCGATCTCCGGTGAAGAAGACCAGCAAGTAGACGACGGCCATCATCACCCCGAAGACGGCGAGATAGCGGGATGGATGCACCGATCCGCTTGAAGGTGCCACGGTGTGTGTTTCTCCTCTGGACAGTTCTAGAAAGAACGAGCGACGTTTCTCCCGGACCTGTTCGCACGTCGAGAAGCGGCTTTGTCGGCCGATATCAGGACGAAACGGACGCCGAGGCCCCGGCATGCGAAACCGCTGCCGGATCCGGTCCGACAGCGGCTGCGATCATCGCTGAGTCACTCCTTGTCGAGACGGCGCGCGCTCTGCTCGACGGTTTCGTCGGCGGGTACCGACGGCTGGTTCTTCTCGAGTGAGGTGTTCTTCTCCAGCGACGGTGTTGCACCCTCGATTCCGGAGAGATCGTCGGGCGCGGCGAATTCGTCCTCCGACTCCGGAGGCAGAACCTCACGCACGACTGCGCGCGACCAGGTGGTGATCACGCCGTCGGCGATCTCGAGGTCGATACTGTCTTCCTCGACGAGAACGACGCGGGCATACAGCCCGGCGGTGGTGACCACCTCGTCACCGACCTTCAGCGAGTCCTGAAGCGCCTGCGTGGCGGCGAGCACCTTCTTCTGCTTCCGAACATTGAGGAACATAGGTACGAGCAAAGCTACGATCAGCAGCGGAAATAGCAGTTCCATCTTTTACGTCAGTCCTCGTCAAGAGTCGGTTGTCGATCGGTTCGGCGGTCAATCTTGCGCCACGTGTGCGACCCAGTGTGCCATCACCTCGGCGGTCGCTTGTCCCGCTCCCGTGGATTATCAGCGAATTATTCGAATAACTCCTGCTGAGCCTCGTTGGTTCGGACGGAAATGCCACCGATGGCGAGGTCCGGTGGCGGTACCAGGCCCAGGTGCCGCCACGCGGCCGCAGTGGCAACTCGCCCCCGGGGGGTACGGGCAACCATCCCGGCGCGGACGAGGAAGGGCTCACACACTTCCTCGACGGTCGCTGGTTCCTCGCCGACGGCAACGGCCAGGGTCGAGACTCCGACCGGTCCCCCACCGAAGCTGCGAACCAACGCGCTCAGCACCGCCCGGTCGAGGCGGTCGAGTCCGAGTTGATCGACGTCGTAAACCACGAGCGCCTCTTGCGCGGTCTTCTTGGTGACGGTGCCGTCACCGCGTACCTCGGCATAGTCACGGACGCGACGAAGCAGCCGGTTGGCGATGCGTGGCGTGCCACGCGATCGTCCCGCGATTTCGGCGCAACCGGCTTGATCGATAGGGACCCCTAGGATTCCTGCGGAGCGAAGCAGGATCTTCTCCAGTTCCGCGGGCTCGTAGAAGTCCATGTGTGCGACGAATCCGAATCGGTCCCGCAACGGGCCTGTCAGCGCACCCGACCGGGTGGTGGCACCGACGAGGGTAAATGGCGCCACTTCGAGGGGGATGGACGTCGCGCCCGGACCCTTTCCGACGACCACGTCGACGCGGAAGTCCTCCATCGCGAGGTAGAGCATCTCCTCCGCTGGTCGCGCGATGCGGTGAATCTCGTCGATGAACAGCACGTCGCCCTCGACGAGGTTGCTGAGCATCGCCGCGAGATCCCCAGCCCGTTCGAGTGCCGGCCCCGACGTCAACCGAAGCGAAGTGTTGAGTTCCTGCGCGATGATCATTGCCATCGAGGTCTTGCCGAGGCCGGGTGGGCCGGACATCAGGATGTGGTCCGGTGTGCTGCCGCGCAGCTTGGCGCCGGTCAGCACGAGCTGCAACTGTTCGCGAACACGGGGTTGCCCGATGAACTCGGCCAGCGACTTCGGCCGAAGGCTGGTCTCGACATCGGCATCATCGGCGGTGACCCCGGCCGTGACCTGTGAATCCGCCGTGACGTACGAATCCGCCGTGACGTGTGAATCCTTGTGGTCGGGTTCGATCCCGTTGGAGTCGGCGCTCATCTGGACTTGCCCAGATAAGCCAGAGCGGACCGAAGCGCCGCAGACGTCGACGCATCCGGCTGGGCGGCGAGTACGGAGTCCGTGGCATCCTCGGCCTGTTTCGATGCGAAGCCGAGACCGGTCAGTGCTTCGACTATCTGGTCACGGATCGTGTTGCCGGCACCCGATCCGGACGGAATCGCCGCTCCGGAGGCGCCGCCCACGATGGCGTCGACCTTGTCTCGGAGTTCCACAACCATCCGCTCCGCGCCCCGCTTGCCGATGCCCGGGACCCGCGTCAATGCGGTGATGTTGCCATCTGCCAACGCAGTTCGAAGCGAAACCGGGTCCAGGACAGCGAGAGTGGCCATCGCGATACGAGGTCCGACACCCGAGACGGTCAGCAACAGCGAGAACAGGTCTCTCGACTCGCTGTCCTCGAAGCCGTAGAGCGTCATGGAGTCCTCGCGGACGATCATGGTCGTCAGCAGACGCGACTCCGCGCCGCGGCTGAGCGTGCCGAGCGTCGATGGGGTGGCATTGACGCGGTAGCCCACACCGGACGCTTCCAGCACCGCGTGATCGAGTGCGATTTCCAGCACTTCACCGCGTATCGACGCAATCAACGGGTGCCTGCCTCTCTCGCGACCCGCGCGAGCTTCTTCGCCGTGACCGAGCGCGTCTCGGCTGCCCGCGCCTTTCGCTGCTCCGCCAAGCGGGTCTCGTACTTGCGTTTCTGCTCCGCGGCCATCGCTTCTGCCTGTGCCATCCGGGCGATCATCGGCGCCCGCCAGCAGTGACAGATACCCAACGCGAGAGCATCCGCGGCGTCTGCGGGTGTCGGAGCCGTTTGCAACCCGAGAATGCGCATCACCATTGCCGTGACCTGGGCCTTGTCCGCGCTTCCGTTTCCGGTCACAGCGGCTTTGACTTCACTCGGCGTGTGGAAGCACACGTTCACACCGCGCCGGGCGGCCGCCAGTGCAATGACCCCGCCGGCTTGAGCAGTACCCATCGCGGTGCGCACGTTGTGCTGTGCGAACACCCTTTCGATCGCAACAACACTCGGCTTGTGAGTGTCGAGCCAGTACTCGGCAGCTTCGGATATGAGCAACAGACGCTGAGCCAAGTCCATGTCGGCCGGAGTGCGCACCACATCGACGTCGAGCGCGACGACGCTGCGACCGGCTCCACCTTCGATGAGGCTCAGACCGCAACGGGTCAGCCCGGGGTCGACGCCCATCACTCGCACACTGCCACCTCTACGACCCCGAGCACGACCACGTCGACACCTTTCACCCTACGAACTGTTGTTCGATAGCGTAGCGGAGGACGGGGCAACTACCGGTGTGCGACACCCGAAGGCGAAGTCACTCCTCGTCGAGCTCGGCGAGCACCTCGTCGGATAGTTCGACGTTCGAGTAGACGTTCTGCACGTCGTCGCTCTCTTCGAGTGCGTCGATCAGCTTGAACACCTTGCGTGCGCCGTCGGCGTCGACCGGGACACTGACCGATGCCTGAAAACTGGCCTCGGCCGAGTCGTAGTCGATACCGGCCTCCTGCAGTGCCGAACGCACTGCGACCAGGTCGGTCGGCTCACTGACGATCTCGAAGGTGTCACCGTTGTCGGTGATCTCCTCGGCCCCGGCGTCGAGCACGGCCAGCAGGACATCGTCCTCGCTCTGGCCGTTCTTCTCGAGCGTGACGAGCCCCTTGCGCGAGAACAGGTACGACACCGAACCCGGGTCTGCCATGTTGCCGCCGTTGCGGGTCATCGCGACGCGAACCTCGCCGGCAGCTCGGTTGCGGTTGTCGGTGAGGCACTCGATGAGCACGGCGACGCCGTTGGGCCCGTACCCCTCGTACATGATGGTCTGCCAGTCGGCGCCACCCGCTTCTTCACCGGCACCGCGTTTACGTGCGCGCTCGATGTTGTCATTGGGCACAGACGTCTTCTTGGCCTTCTGAATGGCGTCGTACAACGTCGGGTTTCCGACTGGATCACCACCACCGGTACGAGCCGCCACCTCGATGTTCTTGACGAGTTTGGCGAACGATTTGCCGCGTCGGGCATCGACCACCGCCTTCTTGTGCTTGGTGGTGGCCCATTTGGAGTGGCCGCTCATGCGATAGCGCCCCTTTCGTACGGAAGTCGAGTGTTCATAGTTTACGCGCGGCCGCGCCGCTGTCCGACGAGGACAGTGCTGTTGCTAGGTCGAACGCACCAGGTCCACGAACCTCTTGTGCACCCGATTGTCTCCGGTGACCTCGGGGTGGAAGCTCGTTGCCATCACCGACCCCTCTTTCACCGCCACGACGCGACCGGCCGCGGGGCCGTCGGGAACCGAGGCGAGAACCTCGACCCCGGGACCGACTCGTTCCACCCAGGGTGCACGGATGAATACCGCGCGGACCGGATCGCCGTCGATGCCGGCGAACTGGAGATCCGTTTCGAAGGAGTCGACCTGCCGACCGAATGCGTTGCGGCGGACGGTGATGTCGAGTCCGTCGAGATGTTGCGCATCCGGACGGGTGTCGAGCACTTCACTTGCGAGAAGAATCATGCCGGCACACGAACCGTAGGCCGGCATCCCGTCGCGTAGTCGCGTCCGCAGTGGGGTCAGCAGCTCGAAGACGGACAGCAGAGTGCTCATCGTGGTCGATTCGCCACCCGGAATGATCAGACCGTCCACCTCGTCGAGCTCAGCGGGCCGCCGAACCGTCGTGCCCGAGGCGCCGCAGGCCTCCAACGCCGCCAGGTGCTCGCGCACATCGCCCTGAAGCGCGAGAACCCCGATCCGCGGAACACTCACTTGGGGGCGAACGGATCGGTGACGGTCCGCGTCCGGTCTCGCTCGAAGCGCATGAGTCCCTCCTGTACGACGGCGGCGACCATGCGACCCTGTCGATCGAAGATCCTGCCCTGCGCCAGAGCCCTGCCGAAGTCGGCCGAAGGCGAGGTCTGGTCGTAGAGCAGCCACTCGTCGGCGCGGAACGGTCGCAGAAACCACAATGCATGGTCGAGCGACGCGGTCTGCGTCACCACATCAGGATGAGGCACTTTGGCCGAACCGATGAGTGTCATGTCCGACATGTAGGCCAGGGTGCAGACGTGGAAGACCTGACTGTCGGGCAACCGGTCACGGTAGCGAAACCACACACGTTGCTGCGCCGCGAGACTCGAATGCTTCTCGGTCTGCTCGTCGGGAATCTTGCGGATGTCCCATTCCTTCCACTCCTCGTAGAAGGAATTGTCGAAGCCCGGGAGATCACGCGGGTCGGGGAGGCTTTCCGGCTCCACCACGCGCGGCATCGTGTCCTGATGCGAGATCCCCTCGTCGTCGACGTGAAATGACGCCGACATCGTGAAGATGGCCTTGCCGTCCTGAATGCCGGTGACCCGCCTGGTACAAAAGGAGCGCCCGTCGCGAATGCGTTCGACCATGTAGACGGTGGGCTCGTTCGGGTTCCCGGGGCGGATGAAGTAGCCGTGCAGGGAATGGACGCGGTAGTCCTCGCCCACTGTGTTCACCGCCGAGACCAGTGCCTGTCCCGCAACCTGCCCACCGAACGTGCGGTGCAGCATGCTGGGGAAAGTCCGACCGCGAAAGATGTCGTTCTCTATGCGCTCTAGCTCGAGAATATCCTCGATACTGGCCATTGTTCACCTTTCTCGTCAGTGCCGGTGAAGGCTAACAAGCGCCGCGCCGGGCAGGATGGTCGAGTGTCCGACGACGATCCGACGGTTGCCACACCGATCTTTCCCGACCTTCTCGTCGAGACGATCATCGCCCGTATTCCTCTCGGCGAGCGCGCGCTCGTCGTCATCGATGGGGCGGACGCGGCCGCTCCCGTGGAATTCGCGGGTCGGGTCCGCGATCGCATCCGCTCCGGCGCGCGGGCGTGCGAGGTGATCGATCTCCACGACTTCGTCCGACCGGCATCGTTGCGGTTCGAGTATTCACGAACGGACGAGCTGTCCTATCGAACGAGCTGGTTCGATTTCGATGCGCTCGGCCGGGAAGTGCTCGCGCCGATGCTGCCGGGCGGGCGCGGCAGCTTTCTACCAAGACTGTGGGACGAGTCGAGCGACCGATCCGCGCGTGCACGACTCGAGGTGGCAGCCCCGGATCAGGTGCTGATAGTCGCCGGTCCCACCCTGCTCGGACGTATCGGCAATGCCGCCGTCACCGTGCACCTGTCACTCAGCGCGGGTGCTCTACGTCGCCGGACCCCGACCGACCAGCAGTGGACGATAGATCCGCTCGTCGAGTACTACTCGAACGCGGACACCCGACCCGATCTCCTGGTGCGATGGGACCATCCGGACCGTCCGGCCCTCATGGGATCTCTCCCGTGAGGGCCGAACCGCCGGCTCGAAATACTTCTCGATCACCAACCGCGCTCGGCGAGGCGGTGCGCGACGGGCAGATCATCGACATTGATGCCGACCATCGCCTCACCCAATCCGCGGGAAATCTTCGCGAGAACATCCGGATCGTCGTGGAACGTGGTGGCCTTGACGATCGCCTCGGCGCGCTCCTTCGGGTTTCCGGACTTGAAGATGCCAGATCCGACGAAGACGCCCTCGGCGCCGAGCTGCATCATCATCGCGGCGTCGGCTGGTGTCGCGATGCCGCCCGCGGTGAACAGGGTGACCGGGAGCTTGCCCGCCCGCGCAACTTCGACGACGAGGTCGTACGGGGCAGCCAGCTCCTTCGCCGCTACATACAGCTCGTCCTCGGGGAGCGAAGTGAGACGACGAATCTCGCCACGGATCGTGCGCATGTGAGTGGTCGCGTTGGACACATCGCCCGTCCCGGCCTCGCCCTTGGACCGAATCATCGCCGCACCCTCGGTGATGCGGCGTAGCGCCTCGCCGAGGTTGGTTGCACCGCAGACGAACGGAACGGTGAAGTTCCACTTGTCGATGTGGTTCGCGTAGTCCGCGGGTGTCAACACCTCGGACTCGTCGACATAGTCGACGCCGAGGCTCTGCAGGATCTGCGCTTCGACGAAGTGACCGATCCTGGCTTTCGCCATCACCGGAATGCTGACGGAGGAGATGATGCTGTCGATCATGTCCGGATCGCTCATTCGCGACACGCCGCCCTGCGCACGGATGTCCGCGGGTACTCGCTCGAGCGCCATGACGGCGACGGCGCCGGCGTCCTCGGCGATTTTCGCCTGCTCGGCGGTGACGACGTCCATGATGACCCCGCCTTTGAGCATCTCGGCCATACCTCGCTTGACCCGCGCCGTTCCTCTGCCGCTGTTGCCGAGTTCTGCAGTGCGGGGATCTGCGACGTTGCCGTTATCGGAAGGGGTGGGGGTACTCAAAGCGACACTCCTGGTGTGTGGGTACATAGCTGCGCCGAAGCGATGTGGATACGTTCGGCTGGGCAAGAGTAGGCCCAAGTGGATGCCGTTGCCATATCCAGTGAGCATCTGCTGGCCTGGTCGCGTCCAGCCTGGACTGCGCTCAGCGAATCGCGCGTACTTCCGGCTCGACCCGTCTGGCCAGCACGATATTGACCTCGTCGATGAGTTCCGCCAGCTCCTGGGGGTAGACGGTTTCGCCGGTCGCGGCAAGGGAGCGGATATCACTCTCGGTGCACCAGCGGTGCCCCACCACCATCCTGCGTTCGAGGTCGGTGAATCCGGCGTGCTCGGGTTCGAAAGTCTGCGTTCGGTAGGCGAAGAACAGTTCCTCGGATTTGATCAGCGTGCCGTTGAACACGAAGGTCGCCACGCGCCGCCACATCGGCCCCTTCAGTTCGGAGTGATCGAGCTCGAGACCGGTCTCCTCGCGAACCTCCCGTGCAGCGGTGACACGGAGCGTCTCCCCCGATTCGACGGCCCCGCCGATCGTGAACCAGAAGTAGATGTTCGGCACTGCGGGATCGTGTCCCCGCAGCAGCAGTATCCGGCCCTGCTCATCCACCAGCACCACACGCGAGGACGTACGCGGCAGCGCGCGGTCCCCATGACCGAACGTCGCCGAAGCCGAACGCTCGGCGATCTCGAAATACGTCGGCAGGGGCGCAGTTCCACCGAGATGAAGCAGCCGAACCACGGGCGTGGTGCGAAGCGCCAGGGTGTCGCGGACGGCGTCATTGTGGAATCGGCGCGCAATCAGAACCCGGGCCTCCGCGTCGGCCAGTTCGGCCACGAGTTGCGGAGGCAGGTGGGCGGGATCGAGGGCAGCCAACGCCATCGACACCGCGTTCTCGGCCATCTCACGGTCGGCGCGGTCCGCGCGCTCTGCGGTGTCGGCGAGGGCGGCCAACCGTCGACTGTCGTCGAGTCGATCCCGTGTCGCAGCCGATACCGCCCTGGCGACCACCGCCCGACGCGCCAGAGCCGAATCGAGAGACTGCCACGCCAGATCCGAACGAACGTGCAGTCTGTCGAGTCGATTGGCCGTCGAATACGCCCACAGCCCGATCACCACAATCGACATCGCGACGAGGCCCAGGACCAGAATGGTCAAAGCGGAGAACGTCATCAACTCGCCGCCCGAACCTTTTGCCCACCGAGGGTCACCGTCTCGTACACACGCATGATCTGCTCGGCGACGACCGGCCAGTCGTATTCTGCAACGGCCCGGGTCGCCGCTTCCACCAGTCCGGATCGGATCTCGTCAGAGGACAGCAGGGTATCGAGCGCTCGGGCGAGCGCAGCCGAATCGTCGACAGGCACGAGGACACCGGCCGAACCGTCGCGCAGAACTCGACGGAAGGCATCGAGTTCGCTGGCCACCACTGCCGTCCCGGACGCCATCGCCTCGACGAGGACGATCCCGAAGCTCTCACCACCGAGGTTCGGCGCGCAGTACACGTCGGCGCTGCGCATCGCCGAAGCTTTGTCCTCGTCGTTGACCTGGCCGAGGAAGGTCAGGTGATGCGCGAGCGCACCGGCCTCCTTGCGAAGTTTGTCCACGTCACCCCGTCCGACCACGAGGATCTCGACCTCGGGATGCTTCTCGGCCAGTTCCGGCAGCGCGCCCATCAGCACGGCCATGCCTTTGCGCGGCTCGTCGAAACGCCCCAGAAACAGGACGGTGCCGCCCAGTCTCGGGTATCCCGGCAACATCGGCGCGCGCCGAAATGCCTGCACGTCGACGCCGTTTGGGATCTCGACGGCGTCACTGCCCAGAGCTTCCACCTGCCACCGCCGTGCCAGCTCCGATACAGCAATCCGACCGCTGATCTTCTCGTGGTACGGCCGCAGCACGCCCTGGAACGTGCTCAACACCAGCGATTTCGTGGTCGAGGTGTGAAATGTCGCCACGATCGGCCCCTCGGCTGCCTTCAGCGCGAGCATCGACAGGCTGGGGGCATTGGGCTCGTGAATGTGCAACACATCGAAATCGTTCTCCGCGATCCATCTCCGGATCCGCGCGTACGTCACCGGACCGAACCGAAGCCGGGCAACGGAACCGTTGTACGGAATCGCCAGAGCCTCCCCGGCAGAGACGACGAAGTCCGGCAGCACGGTCCCCTCGGACGCCGGGGCGAGAACGCTGACGCGGTGTCCGCGCTGGATGAACACCTCGGCCAGCTGCTCGACATGAGCCTGCACTCCACCCGGTACGTCGAAGGAGTACGGGCAGACCATGCCGATTCTCACGTGCCCTCGATTCGCGCACGTCGCGACTCGGACAGATCGGCCAGCCAGAGCGGCTGCAACATGTGCCAATCCTCGGGATGCTGCGCGATGTTCGCGGCGAAGACATCGGCCAGCTTCTGAGTTGCTTGTTCCAGACCCTGCGAGACATCGATCCGCGGCGCGATGGAAAATCCCCAACCGTCGGCGTCGAAGTAGCAGTGCACGGGGAACAAGTGAGCCCCGGTGTCGATCGCCAGCTTGGCCGGGCCAGGCGCCATTCGTGTGGGTTCGCCGAAGAACGTCACCGGCACACCGTGGCGGGCCAGGTCGCGTTCACTGAGCAGGCACACGATCTTGTTATCGCGCAACCGATCCGACAGCAACGCGACCGGAGGTGCCTCGCCGCCGCTGAGGGGGAAAATTTCGAAGCCCAGGCTCTCGCGATAATCGACGAACCGTTGGTACAGCGACTCGGGCTTCAAGCGCTCGGCCACAGTGGACAAGCCTCCGTAGTAGCGCACGAGCCACATGCCGGCCATGTCCCAGTTTCCGCTGTGCGGCAGCGCGAGCACCGCACCCTTCCCCTCTGCGAGGGCGGCGTCGAGATGTTCCCGACCGCTGACACAGCCGTCGATGACGGCGGCCTGCGCATCGAGATTCATCGACGGCAGCCGGAAGGCCTCACGCCAATAGCGCGCGTAGGAACGCACACTGGCCTGGACCAGTTCGTCGGGGACCGCCTCGGGTGGCACGCCCAATACCCGCGCGAGGTTACGACGAAGTTGGTTCGGACCGCCTCCGCGGGATGCGCTGAAGTCCGCACCCATGTCGAAGAGCTTGCGTGCGAGACCGTCCGGGAGTGCTCGGACGAGTCGCCATCCAGCGGCATATCCTGCCTCGGTGGCGCGTTCGGCCAATGTCACGACGAAACCTCACCGTCGGACTCACCGGTCGGCGACTCCCCCGTCGTACGAATGATCTCCCGAGCCCCATCCGACCGGCGAACCGCGAGCACGCGCTGGAAAACCGTCACGACGCTGAGCGCCGCCAGAATCCACATTGCCGGATAGATCACGCTGTCCAGCCACGCTATGTCGAAGTGTCGCCCGATACCCGTCAAGCCCGCTCCGAGGAGCACGATCACCAGGCGGTCGGGACGCTCGATCCAACCGCCGTCCGCGGACAGGCCACTCGCCTCCGCGCGGGCTTTGGCGTACGAGATGACCTGTGAGGTGACCAGACAGATCAGCGTCGCGATCAGCAGCAGTTGATCGCCTTCGGTGTAGACCGCCCACCAGGCGAGTCCGGCGAAGATGGCGCCATCTGCGACACGGTCGCATGTCGCGTCGAGCACGGCACCGTATTTGGTGCCGCCACCACGCGCCCGCGCCATCGCGCCGTCCAACATGTCGAACAGCACGAACACCGTGATGACGACCGAGCCCCAGAACAGGTATCCGGCCGGAAACAGCGTCAACGCGGCAGCGACGGTGACCACGGTTCCGATCAGCGTCACCGAGTTCGGCGTCAGACCTGTCTTGTTGAGCGCCCGCCCGAGCGGCGCAGTCACCTTGGACACCGGTGCCCGCCCGAAAATGCTCAGCACTGCCAATTCTCCCTTTGCGTACCGATCATTCCGGCCAAGCCGATGCCAACAGCGCGCGAGTGTCACGAAGCAACTGCGGCATGACCTTGGTACCTCCGACGACCGTGATGAAATTGGCGTCGCCGCCCCACCTCGGCACGATGTGCTGGTGGAGGTGCTCGGCCAGCGAGCCGCCAGCAGCCGCACCGAGATTGAGACCGACATTGAAACCGTGCGGCCGCGAGACCGACTTGATCGTCCGGATCGCCTGCTGGGTGAACGCCATCAGCTCCGCGCTCTCGCCGGGCGTCAGGTCCTCGAGTGCAGCCACGCGCCGATACGGAACGATCATCATGTGACCCGGGTTGTACGGGTACAGATTCAGCACCGCATAGACCTCCTCGCCACGCGCGACGACCAATCCGTCCTCGTCCGCCATCTTCGGGATGTCCGAGAAGGGCTCGCTGGATTGATTTTTCGCGCCCGGAGTCTCCGCGACGTACGACATCCGGTGCGGCGTCCACAATCGCTGCAGCCGGTCGGGCTCACCGAGACCGGTATCGAGGATCGCCGCGTCCTGTTCGGCCATGGTCAGCTCACTCCTGATCTGTCGTGGCGCTCTCGGTTGGTGTCTGGGGCGGCGTTGTTGAAGAGCGCGGCGGTCGGCGACGCGTTGTTGCGGGAGGAAATCCACTCCGAGATCGCCTCGACTGCCGCGGTCACTGCGACTCCGTTGACCTGTGTGCCATCACGGAATCGGAAGCTGACAGCACCGGCTTCGACGTCGCGTTCACCGGCCAGGAGCATGAACGGCACCTTCTGCGCGGTCTGATTGAAGATCTTTTTCTGCATCCGGTCGTCGCTGGCATCGACCTCGGCTCGGATTCCGCGCTTCTTCAGCGCCGCGACGACAGTGAACAGATGGTCTTGGTGCACCTCTGCCACGGGAATGCCGACAACCTGGACGGGCGACAACCACGCCGGGAATGCTCCCGCATAGTGCTCGGTGAGAACACCGAAGAAACGCTCGATCGATCCGAAGAGCGCACGGTGGATCATGACGGGACGTTCCTTGGTGCCACCGGTCGCCGTGTATTCGAGTTCGAACCGCTCGGGAAGGTTGAAGTCGAGCTGGATCGTCGACATCTGCCAGGTTCGCCCCAGCGCATCCCTGGCCTGTACCGAGATCTTCGGGCCGTAGAACGCGGCGCCACCGGGATCGGGCAACAAGGTCAGACCGGAGGCCGCAGCAACCTCGGCGAGTGTGTTGGTTGCCTCTTCCCACACTTCGTCGCTGCCCACCGACTTCTCCGGGTTGCGGGTGGAGAGTTCGAGATAGAAATCGTCGAGACCGTAGTCCTTGAGCAGACCCAGCACGAACTCGAGCGTACTGGTCAGCTCGCCACGCATCTGCTCGCGCGTGCAGAAGATGTGCGCGTCGTCCTGGGTCATGCCGCGGACTCGAGTGAGACCGTGAATGACACCGGACTTCTCGTAGCGATACACCGAACCGAATTCGAACAGGCGCAGCGGCAACTCGCGGTAGGACCGGCCACGAGAGCGGAAAATCAGATTGTGCATCGGGCAGTTCATCGGCTTCAGGTAGTAATCCTGACCCGGTTTGCGAATCTCACCCTCTTCATCGAGTTCCGCGTCGAGGTGCATCGCGGGAAACATTCCGTCGCGGTACCAATCGAGGTGACCGGAGACCTCGTACAGATGCCCCTTGGTGATGTGCGGGGTGTTGACGAACTCGTAGCCCTCTTCGATGTGACGCTGACGAGAGTAATTCTCCAATTCGTTCCTGATCACCCCGCCTTTGGGATGAAACACCGGCAGGCCCGAGCCCAGTTCGTCAGGGAAGCTGAACAGGTCCAGCTCCGAGCCCAGTCTGCGGTGATCACGCCGCTCCGCCTCGGCCAACAGTTCCAGGTGCGCCTCGAGCGCCTCGGCCGACTCCCACGCCGTGCCGTAGATACGCTGAAGACCTGCATTGTCCTGATTTCCGCGCCAGTACGCTGCGGAGCTGCGGGTGAGCTTGAAAGCGGGAACGTATTTGGTGGTCGGGATGTGGGGCCCACGGCACAGGTCACCCCAGATGCGTTCACCCGTGCGCGGGTTGAGGTTGTCGTACGCGGTGAGCTCGCCGCCGCCGACCTCCATGATCTCGGGGTCGTCGATTCCCGACTTGTCGTTGACCAATTCGAGCTTGTAAGGCTCGTTGGCCAGTTCTTCGCGGGCCTGCTCGATCGACTCGTACACCCGACGGGAGAATCGCTGCCCTGCCTTGACGATCTGCTTCATCTTTTTTTCGAGCGCGACGAGATCCTCCGGCGTGAACGGCTCGTCGACGTCGAAATCGTAGTAGAAGCCGTCTTTGATGAAGGGTCCGATACCGAGCTTCGCGCTGGGAAACATCTGCTGGACTGCCTGTGCGAGCACGTGTGCCGCGGAATGCCGAATCACGCTGCGGCCGTCCTCGGTGTTCGCGGGCACCGGTTCGACCTCGGCGTCGAGGTCTGGCGCCCAGGACAGATCCCGCAACTTTCCGTCTGCGTCTCGGACGACGACGATGGCGTCGGGACCCTTGTTGGGAAGGCCTGTGTCCCGAAGTGCCGTTCCGGCGGTCGTCCCTGCCGGCACCATGATGCGGGCTGGCAAGACAGCGGCTACGGGCATGCTCACGGCGTTGTACTCCTCGGTTGTTCTCGATGGTCGGGAAGACCGGTCACAGCCTATCGGCTACGACCGTCATGTCTTACCCGCGCACCACGCCGGGCACTAGAGGGGACTGGCCATCCAGTGCCATTCGAGACCGAACCAGCCACCGACGAGCCCGAGGGCGCCCAATACCCACAGTGTCGCGAGCACGACAACGGTGGTCAGCACCGCACCCGCAGCTTGCACCACCATCGACTGCCGCGTGAACCACGCCATGAAACGGTCGTAGTGTCTGCGCACGAACTTCAGCAAGCGATGCGCCCACGTGAACTCCGAGGCGAGTATTCCCAGCCCGGTGAACACGATCAGCCAGCCTGGCCCCGGGTACGGAATAGCGATGATGCCCAGAGCAAGAATAATGGCGCCGAAGATGCCGACACTGATCCGATAGACAAGATCGAGCGTCGAGTTGGCGGCTATCCGCGCACGGAACCGTCGCTGACGCTGCGCCACGCGATGAAAGAAACCCTCATCTTCGCGCTGTTTCTCGTCGGTTCGAGCTTCGTCTGCGATCACGCCACCAGGTTACCGAGCCGACACCGCTGTGAGCACGCACGAAAAAGCCCCACGCCGTGGACGTGGGGCTCGTCTCGAGAATTGAAGTGCTGCAGTTGTGACTGTGGTCCCGGCTGGGATCGAACCAGCGACCTTCCGCGTGTGAAGCGGACGCTCTTCCACTGAGCCACGGGACCGTTTTCGTACGCTCACGACGACGCGTTCGAACGAGGCAGAACATTAACATGTTGCCGAGTTGAAACTCGAATCGCCCCCGGCATCGATTTCGCCGCGCTTTCCGGACCCGAAAAGCACCGGCACGGACCGCATGATGCACCGAATCCCTATCTGACCACGCGATTTGTGAGTTCGCCGGAAGTTAGTCTAATGTTTTCACCGCACCACGGAGACAGCAATTCGCTCCGAGGCGCATGCGGATGTGGCGCAGTGGTAGCGCATCACCTTGCCAAGGTGAGGGTCGCGGGTTCGAATCCCGTCATCCGCTCGAGGGACTAGGGCCCATGGTGGAGTGGCCGAGTGGTGAGGCAACGGCCTGCAAAGCCGTGCACACGGGTTCGATTCCCGTCTCCACCTCGTAACGAAGCGAAGGTTCCCAGCCTTCCCTTTGAAATACCTGCGCGATTAGCTCAGCGGGAGAGCGCTTCCCTGACACGGAAGAGGTCACTGGTTCAATCCCAGTATCGCGCACCACGTAAAGATGCAGGTGAGGCCCCCTTTCGAGGGGGCCTTATTTGTGTTTCATGCAATAAGCATGCAACTCATGGTCTCTGCGGCGTCGTCCGCCCCGAGCAACCACAGCAGAAACATTTCCGGAACTGTGTCCTCGCGCGCACTCGTCGTTCGTCCTCTTGATGAGCGTGCAATCGCCGTCCAACGAGAGGGACAATCATGAGCAGGTACACCACCATCTCCCGCGCAGGTCGAATCGATGCCGCGGCCGCGGAAGTTCTTTCACTGGTCTCGTCCACCGAGGGCTTCACGGCCATCAATCCCCATCGCACTGCCGATCCGAAGCTGGAACTCACCCCGTTCGGTCCATCCAACGGCGTCGGTTCCGGATTTGCTTTCTCCGGCAAAGGAGGCAAAGGGACACAGGTGGTTTCGGAGGTGACCGACCACCACGTCGAGTATGCGATCGACATGGGGTCGATGGGACAGTCGACCCAGCGGATTGTCGCCACTCCTGCATCGCACGATGGGTGCGACGTCGAATGGTCGATGACGTTCGATGCAGGACGCAACCCGATGCTGCGGATCTTCGGCCTGGTCGCCAACAGGGTCTTGGGCCCCACGCTCGACAGCGGAATCCGCAATCTGGCCACCACGACCTGGCGCTAGGCCACTCGGCCTAAACTCCGTACCGGTCGCGAGTCGGCCGGTGACCCCGATGAAAGGGAAGCGATGAAGTACACATTTCTGCTGTACAGCGACCAGAGCGCTGCAGGTGAGGCCACGGCGGAGGAGAAGGAGCAGGAGCTCGCCGTCTACGGTGCCTACATCGGCGCGCTCCAGGAGGCCGGGGTCTTCTTGGCTACCGACTGGCTTCAGCCAACTGCGACTGCCAGCACCGTATCGTTCGCCGACGGCGCCGCCGTGGTCCATGACGGCCCTTTTGCCGAGACTCAGGAAACCCTCGGCGGATACTTCGTCATCGAAGCATCGGACCTGGATGTGGCACTGGAGTGGGCAAAGAAGTGCCCGGCTGCCCAGTACGGCAAGGTCGAGGTGCGCGCCTCGGCGATGGAGGACTGAGCAGCATCGACCCCACCCCAGCTTCCGACGATTCGCGTCCGCCGCATCTTGTCCTCGAAACACTCGTTCGAGAACAGCGGGCGCGTCTCGTTGGCGCGCTTGCACGATGGTGCGGCGACATTCAGCTGGCCGAGGACGGCTTTGCCGACGCCGTCGAGCGCGCTCTGGCGACCTGGGCGAACGGGGTTCCTCGCGCCCCGGAGTCATGGATCAGCACCGTCGCCAGGAATCGCACACGGGATATCGTGCGCTCAGCCGAACGCACCCGTACTCGTCCGCTCGACACAACCGACCCCCATCCCAGCGTTGACCTTCACCCTGACCGGGACGATGACACTCTGGTGCTGATGCTCGCCTGCGTACACCCATCACTGGACCGCGCCGTTCACGCGCCACTAATCCTGCAGGTCGTCATCGGAGCACAGACCAAGGACATCGCCACGGCGTTCGCGCTGCCGCAAGCAACTCTGGCCAAACGCCTCGTCCGCGCCAAGCAGAAACTTCGGGCGAACCACGTCTTCCTCGAAATGCCCGACGGAATCCCGCATGAACGCGTCGATGCTGTTCTCGACGCGATCTACGCGGCCTACTCCATCGAATGGTTGCGTGTCGCGCCACCGGCAGCAATCGACCTCGTCACCGAACATGCCATTCATGCCAGCCAGCTGCTGCTGACCGCCGTGCCCAATAATCCCGAGGTGCGTGGTCTGGCCGCGCTCCTGCTGTACCTGCACTCGCGCCGCAACGCGCGGATCAAAGATGGCGTTCTCATCCCGACCGAACAGCAGAACCCCGCGGATTGGGATCACCATCTGATCCAGGTCGCCGAAGACCTGCTTCGCGTCGGGCTGCGCGCCCAACGCACAACCTTGCCCGGATCGTACGAACTCCAAGCCGCCATTCAGTCCGCTCATGCGTCCCGAAGCCGCCAGGACGGAGACACGCCCTGGGAAACGATTGCCCACTTCTACGACGCCCTTGTTCTGATCACTCCCAGCAAGGGAGCCGCTGTCGCGCGAGCAGCCGCAATCGCGCACGCCACCGATTCCCCGACCGGGCTGCGGATCCTCGCCGAACTCCACGAAAATGATCCCACCCTCGATGCGTTCCAGCCGTACCACGCCACCCGCGCCGCTCTCCTGTTCGACATCGGCGCCGTGGCAGACGCGGCTCACTCGCTCGCCCGGGCGATAGCGCTGTGCACCCATGCACCGAGCCGCCGATACCTCGAGTCGATACAGCCTCGGACATCGTTCAGCGCATGACGCCCGAGGTGTTCAGCGCATGACGCCCGAGGTCGGCGACTGTTCGCAATCGAAACTTCTTCGCTCGAACCGGTGGTGACTGCGCTCACAGACGTGCACTCTGGAGTGACACCCCCTACGGAAGGAATCCACCCATGGCGGACGAGCGTCACGAGGTAAACAGCGGCACCGATGTGCCGGTCGACAACGAGGTTGCGCAGAACGCCAAGGAACGGGTCGCCGGAATAGATCAGAAGTACGCGCCTGGTTCGCGGCCCACCGTCGTACTCCCAGGAACCGGCGGCATGGTGTCGGGAACCGCTTTCGCAGACATGGTCGACGAGAACGGTGATCTGAAGGACGATACGACCACGGATGCCTGAGCGCATTCCTCCTCCCACGTGTGTCGATGAACCCGGAGTACGCGGCTTCCTGCACGTCCCCGCCGTCGATCCGGTGGCCACGCTCGCTGTGACGCATGGTGCGGGAGGCGATTGCACCGCGAAGGTTCTGACGGATCTGGCCGAAACGTGGTCGGCACATGGCGTCGTGGTACTTCGATTCGATATGGCGTTCAGGCGAGCGAAGCCCTCCGGTCCCCCGCATCCGTCGAAGGCTGCGGCCGATCGCGAGAGCGTCCGATCTGCCGTGAAGTACCTTCGCAGCCGGGGCCCCGCGCCGATGCTCGTCGGAGGGCATTCCTATGGTGGACGTCAGGCGTCCATGGCAGCCGCTGAGGATCCTGATCTCGCTGCGGGCCTTGTGTTGCTGTCGTATCCCCTTCACCCGCAAGGGAAGCCGGAGAAGTTGCGCACTGCGCATCTACCGGAGATCACGATGCCCGTCCTGTTCGTCTCGGGCACCCGGGACCCGTTCGGCACACCCGCGGAACTGTGCGATGCGATCGACCTGATTCCAGCGAAAACCGTGTTCATCGACATCCCCGGCGCCGCGCACGACCTGTCTGCAGCCAAGCATCGCACCGCCCATCGAGCGCTTGACGGAGCCGCCGCCCTGTTCCGTTTCGAGCCGGGTGAAAGAGCTTCGACCTAGGACTCTGCCATTGGTTGTCGGTGCCGCCGTCTCGATCTCCGGCAGCCGAGTGTTCTACTTGTGCCATGCCCACATGGGGATGGTTCGTGGTTGCGTTGGTCCTCATCGACACAGCCGTGCTGGCAGCGTGGTTCCTCGCTCGCAAAAGCCCACGCGAGGACACTGCTGTCGCGATGCGGTTCAAGCTGGCAGGGTTGGATACAGAAGCACGCGAAGAGATTCAACAGTTGATCTCGGAGAAGAAGAAGATTCACGCCGTCGAAGTGCTCCGAGATCGCACCGGGTTCGGTTCGAAAGAGGCGAGAGAAATCGTCGAGTCCGTGGCACAGGGCAATCCGTTTCCGACACCGAGCACGTACAACGACGACAATGGACTCGATTCCGGCGCTTGGGAGGACATCATTCCGAAGTTACGTGCACTCAAGGCAGAGGGGCGTGCGCTCACTGCCATCAAACTTGTCCGCGCGCGAACGGGTTTGTCGCTGCGGGATGCCAAAGAGGCGGTCGACCGGATATGACAGTCACCGTCGAACCCGCCGGTCTGTGGGACGCCGAACAATTGGCCGATGTTGCCGCAGACACTTTCCCTCTGGCCTGCCCCCCTGGAACGTCACGCGAGTCCATCGAGGCATTCGTCGACGAGGTGCTCTCGAACGAGCGCTTCGGTGAATACCTCAACGATCCTTCTCGAACGATTCTGGCTGCGCGCGTCGATGATGCAATCGTGGGCTACGCAATGGCCGTGCATGGCGCCCCTTCGGATCCTGCCATCGGTCCACTCCTCGCACACTCCCCCACGATGGAGTTGTCCAAGCTGTACGTGATGCCCGGCCACCACGGAAGCGAAGTGGCGACCGAACTCATGAAATCGGTGTTGGCATCCGCCGTCGAGCGGGGCTGCGCCGGGGTCTGGCTGGGGGTCAATCAAGAGAACATTCGAGCGCAGAAGTTCTACGCCAAGAACGGCTTCGAGCGCGTGGGAACCAGAGACTTCGCGGTCGGCGGTGTGGTCCACACCGACTACATCATGGAAAAAGCCCTCTGATCGAGAGCCTCAGCCGGGGGCCTCAGCGTGGGGCTTCAGCCGACCGCGGCGAAACGTGAGAGCGCGAGCAACCTGGACGTCGCACGCAGGTATTTCTTGCGGTATCCACCCGCGAGCATCTCCTCGGTGAAGATCTCGTCGAGCTTGCCCCCCGAGGACGTGACCGGGATACCCGCGTCGTAGAGACGGTCGGCAAGAACGACGAGACGCAGCGCGACGGCCTGATCCGACGCGGGGTGCACCTTGTTCCAGAACACGGCCTCGACGCCGTCGAGAAGCTTGCCGTAGCGGGACGGGTGCAGCGTACTCAGATGCGCCAACAACTCGTCGAAGTCGTCCAGCGTCGCGCCATCGATTCGACCGGCGCGCTCGACCAAGTCGGCCTCGGACATCGGGTCCGGCGCCGGTGGCAGATCCCGATGACGGTAGTCGGGGCCGTCGACGCGGATCGATTCGAAGATCGACCCGAGCTTCTTGATTTCTCGCATGAAGTCCTCGGCAGCAAACCTGCCCTCACCGAGTTGCCCGGGCAGCGTGTTGGATGTCGCGACGATCGACACACCACGTGCGGACAGCTCCGACAACAGACGCGAGACGAGCATCGTATCGCCCGGGTCGTCCAGCTCGAACTCGTCGATGCACAGCACGCTGTGGTCGGACAGCCCGTCGAGCGCCTTGACGAATCCCAACGCGCCCACCACGTGCGTGAGCTCGACGAACGTACCGAAGGCCTTCGGCTCGGGAACACTGTGGTAGATCGAAGCGAGGAGGTGGGTCTTGCCAACGCCGAAGCCGCCATCCAGATACAGGCCAGCACCGGTGGGAGGAGTCTTCTTACCGAACAGACCTCGTTTGCCGCCCTTACCGGCGATCTTGCCGACCTTGTGCGAGAACTCCTCGGCCTTGGCAACCGCTTGCGCCTGCGTGGGCTCGTTCGGATCAGGAATGTACGAGGCGAAGCTGACCTCGTCGAACATGGCCGGCGGAACCATCTGAGCGATCAACTGATCGGACGGAACCACGGGATTGCGATCGACAAGACGTGCGGGCATTGGTCGAGCCTAGCGACGTGGTCTTATCTACTTCGTGCAGCTACTCGATATTGCGACCTACTTCACATCTGAACGTGATGTGTCACGCGTGGCGCGGGGCCCTCTCGACGACGCCGGCCTGCGAAGTCTCTACGCGTACCCGCCGCGCCCGCGCCGGCCATGGATACGTGCGAACTTCGTCTCCAGCATCGACGGGGCAGTCACCGCCGACGGTGTATCAGCAGGCCTGGGCACTGCGGCAGACAAGCGGGTCTTCACGATTCTTCGCGAGCTCGCCGACGCCGTGCTCGTCGGGGCGGGGACGGTGCGAGCCGAGAACTACGGCGGCGCCAAGCTGAATCCGGCCGCGCGAGCACAGCGTGTGTCGCAGGGGATGTCACCGGATCCGGTGATCGTCGTGGTGACTGCCTCGGCGGCCATCGACCCACAAGCGCGCATCTTCACCGACACCGACGTCGCCCCCATCGTGATCACCTCCTCGTCCGCGCCGTCCGAGGCCAGACGTGCAATCGCTGCCACCGGAGCGGACCTCGTCGAAGTCTCCGGCGACGACGTCTCGACCGAATCCATCCTCGGCGCCCTCGACACGCGCGGTCTACACCGTGTGTTGTGCGAGGGCGGTCCGGGACTGTTCGGCCGACTGCTCGACGACGACGCAGTCGACGATCTGTGCCTCACCACCTCGCCAGTGCTCGTTGCGGGTGATGCGGGACGGATTTCTCGTTCCGAGTCGGCGTCGATCCGCCCGATGACGCGCGCCCACGTGCTGGCCGACGAGGACGGCACGCTGCTGACGCGATGGGTCAAGCACCGCACCGAGGTCGACCGCAAAAGTGCAGCGGCAGAAAAGTAGATAGCCTCGCAGCGTGACGCCGAATCGATCGCTCCTCGCAGTCGTCGTATGCCTGTCGGTGACGGCAGCCGCGTGCTCTGCCGGACCGTCCTCCCGACCGGACGTTGCCGTCGAGCAGAATTCGCCGGGGCTGCCTGCCGATTCCGAGGATCCGGATGGCGAGGAGCTACGCGAGCTCGAAGTTCCCAGCACCGATCTCGCGTGGAACGATTGCACGCAGACCACGCTGGACTCCTTCGGATTGACCTCGCGAACCCCCGGACTGATACTCGAGTGCACAGCGTTCGAAGCCCCGGTCGACGCGTCCGGTGAGATGTTCGGCTCGTTCACCGTCGGAGTGATGCGCGCCAAGCTCAACACAACACCCGACGATGCTGCTCCCCTCGTGTTCACCTCGGGCGCCGACCGTGCGTCCATCGAAATGCTGGCGGACATCACCTCCGGACAGAGTTCGACGCTGCTCGCCGCTCATCCGATCGTCGCAATCGATCGACGGGGCATCGGCCGCTCCAGCGCCGTCAACTGCGTCACCTCCGACAGCCGCATCCCACTGTCGGATCTGGGTCAGTTCGCGTCATCGGACGGTGATGCCGTAGATCGAGCGGTCGACGCCGGACGGACCGCGACGATCGAGTGCACCGACCTTCTTCAACCCCAGGAGTTGGCCTTCGGTGTGAGCTACGCTGCCGACGATCTCGAGGAGCTTCGGCTGAACTGGGGTGTCGAAACCCTCGGGATCATCGGGTCGGGCAACGGGGCCTCGATAGCGCTGGCCTATGCGGCGCGCTACCCCGATCGCGTGGCGCGAATGATCCTCGACTCGCCGACGGACGTGACCGCCGATCAGCTACGCAAGGCAGAGCACAGAACTCAGGGCAGGGAAGCGGCGTTCGCGGCGTTCACCCAGCGCTGCATCGCGCTGGAATGCTCGCTCGGACCCGATCCGCGGACCGCAGTCACCGATCTCATCGAGGCCGCGGACCGCGGCGAACTGGCACCGGTATCGACGCACGAACTGCTGGACGGTATCGCCTACGCGTTGGCGTCCTCAGCGACCGACCCGTCGCGGCGCGCCCTCGACCTGTCCGACACCCTGAGCGCGGCGCGAGACGGAGACTTCTCCGAACTCGCCGGCCTGATCACACGCGCGGCGGCAGCGTACGGGACCGACGGCCAGTTCGTTGCACGCTGCACCGACGGCAGGCAGTGGCCGACGCCGCAGGCGGTGCGGGACGTTCAGCCGGCGTGGTCGGAGCAGTACCCGGTATTCGGCACCGACGCCGCCCTCGCAGCGTTGGCGTGTTCGTCCTGGCCGACCGCACCCGCGCCGCCCTTGCCATCCGACCTGACCGTTCCAGTGCTCTCGTTCAGCGGCGGCGCCGATCCAGTCGTCGGGAACGGTGGGTTCGCTGCCATGACCGGTCTGATCGCGGCGACCGGTACTCGTTCGGCGGCAATGACGTGGCAGGGATCCGGCCATCCGGTACTCGGTGGATCTCAGTGCGCACAAGCCGCGGCAGCGGCTTACTGGGAAACGGCCTCGCTGCCACCGGACGGCAGCGTGTGCCCAGCTTGAGCGGCCATCTTCCGGGTTGCGCCCCGAGGAACCCTCGGGGGTGTCTCGGTCATCGGGGGCCACCGCTCAAGGTAGCGTGCTGCACGTGTCACTTAGCTTCCTCGAGCCACGCAACGGTCGATCCACCGCAGAAGTAGTCACCTACGCTCTGTGGCCTCTGGCCATCATGACCGTGCTCAACCGCGTGATCGTCAGAGCTGTGAACGGTGACATCACCGACGATTACAACCCGGTGTATCGGGCGGCGCTGGCGTTTCTCAACGGCGAGCCCGTCTACACCGCGAACTTCGATTCGGTCGATCCGCACTACCTGTACCCCCCGGGGGCGACCATGCTTCTCTCGCCCATTGCGGTCATCGACCCCGAACGCTCCCGTTGGCTGTTCATCATCGCCAGCACCATCGCAATCCTGGTCGCGCTGTACATCCTGCTACGCATCTTCGGGTTCGACCTGAAGTCGGTTGCCGCTCCAGTTCTCCTGCTTGCTGCGTTCGCCAGCGAGACTGTCACCAACACTCTGGTGTTCACCAACTTCAACGGCTTCGTGCTGCTCGGTGAAGTTGCGTTCATCGCATTTCTGCTCAAGCGCAGAGACCTGTGGGCGGGAGTTGCGATCGGCCTGACGCTGGTGATCAAACCTATGCTGATTCCGCTGCTGATCATCCCGCTGATGACCACGCAGTGGAAGGTGTTCATCCCGGCGATCGCACTACCTGTGGTCACCACCGCCATTGCGTGGCCGCTCGCAGCTGATCCGATGGACTTCGTCCGGCGCACCGTCCCATATCTGCTTCAAACGCGCGATTACTTCAACAGCGCCATCGTCGGTAACGGTCTCTACTACGGCCTCCCGGACCTCATGGTGCTGGCGATGCGAGGCGTTCTCGGCATCATGGTGCTCGTGTCGTTGTGGATTCTCTACCGTTACTGCCGGGAGGATCGGCTCTTCTTCATCGCCACCACCTCGGGCCTGGTGTTGACAGCGCACTGGCTGCTCGGGTCGCTGGGCCAGATGTACTACTCCATGATGCTGTTCCCACTGCTGATGACGGTGGTCTTGAAGAACTCCGTGCTGCGCAACTGGCCCGCATGGCTCGCCATCTACGGCTTCATGTCCTACGACCGATGGCTGTCCGGACGGTTCTTCACCGAGGGGCGTGCGCTCGACTACCTGCGCACCACCTTCGGGTGGAGCCTGCTGATCATCGTCATCTTCGGAGTTCTCATCGGCCGATACCTCGCGGCCCGTCAGGATGGCCGCCTGGATGAGGGAATCGAACCCGACTACTTGCTGGAGGATCGCCCACCAGCGGAAACGACGAAGACTGCTCGTACGTATTAGTTTGGTGGCATGAGTTCCGCGACCGACAACGATCCCACCCCCGCAGTTACTCTCACCGACGCACAGTGGCGCGAGAAGCTCACCCCAGAGGAGTACGCGGTACTGCGCCAAGCAGGTACCGAACGCCCCTTCGTCGGTGAGTACACCGACACCACCACCGAGGGTGTCTACCTGTGCCGCGCATGCGACGCAGAGCTTTTTCGCAGCACCGAGAAGTTCGAATCGCATTGCGGTTGGCCGTCGTTCTTCGACCCGGCCGACAGCGATGCAGTCATCCTGAAGGTCGACAGCTCCCTCGGTATGCGCCGAGTCGAAGTGGTCTGCAAGAACTGCCACAGCCACCTCGGTCACGTGTTCGAGGGCGAGGGATACCCGACGCCCACCGATCAGCGGTACTGCATCAACTCGATTTCGCTGGTTCTCAAACCCGCCGAGTAGTCGGTGGCCTCGCCGACGGTGAAGTGCCCATGAGCCATACTGTGACGATGCGCACTTTCACCTCAGCAGAGCAGCTTCGGGCGGCGGTCGGCGAGGATCTCGGGTCCAGCGACTGGCTGCAGATCACCCAGGAACGGGTGAACACCTTCGCCGATGCGACCGGGGATCACCAGTGGATCCACGTCGATGTCGAGCGTGCGAAGAAGGAAAGCCCGTTCGGCGGGCCGATTGCACACGGCTACCTCAGCCTCTCGCTCATCCCGGTGTTGAACTGGCAGATATACACGGTCGAGAACGTGAAGCTCGGAATCAACTACGGCTCGAACAAGGTTCGTTTCATCAACCCGGTGAAGGTCGGTGCGCACGTACGCCTGCACACCACCCTCGCCTCCGTCGACGAGGTTTCCGGCGGCGCATTGCAGGTAATTGCGACCAACACACTCGAGATCGAGAACGAAGCGAAGCCGGCTCTCATCGCCGAAACGATCAGCCGGGTCGTCTTCTGACATCGTCCTCCTGGACGTACTCGGGCGGATCGAACGCGGTGATCGGCGGAAGGTCCTCGTCGTAGCGTTCGATCTGTACCAGCACATGTTGGCCGGTGCATCCCTGCGATAGCGCCGATGCGCCGACATCGGCCGTCAGCACGTTGGGATTGCCGTGCTTGCACATCGATGTGGTGTCCTCGGGGTCCAGCGGGTCGTACCAGGCGCCCGTGGACAGCTGCACGACGTCGGCGAGCATCCCGTCGTCGACAAGCACACCCGCCAAACAAGATCCGCGGTCGTTGTACACCCGCACCACGTCCCCCGCCGAGATGTTCCGGGATGCGGCGGCACTCGGGTGCATTCGGATCGGTTCCCGACCCTGCACCTTCGACGCCTGGCTCACCGCCCCGTGGTCGAGCTGCCCGTGCAGTCGACTTCGAGGCTGATTGGCGATCAGCAAAAGCGGGAACCGTTGTGCACGCGGCCCCTTCGACCACTCCGCGGGTTCCTGCCACGAGGGGTGGCCGGCGCAGTCGGCGTAGCCGAAGCCGTCGACGACGTCGGAGAAAATCTCGATGCGGCCACTCGGAGTTCGCAATGCGTTCCGCACGGGATCGGCCCGAAAGTCCGCGAGGAACGTCAGATCGTCCTCGGTGGCCATGGCAACGGACCCGGTACGCCAGAACGTCTCGAACGACGGGGTCTCGACGCCCGCCGACCGCAGGTACCCGCGCCACTGGCCGTAGAGATGCTCGACCCACTCCCCCGATGTCCGCCCCTCGGTGAAGGTGTCGCCGACTCCCATCGCCCGGGCCACGCCCGCGAAGGTGTCGTAGTCGTCGCGCGAATCGCCGTATTTCGGCACCGCCTGGTGCATCGCCACGAGCAATGGATCGTTGCGGGTGCAGCTGAGATCGTTGCGCTCGAGCGAGGTGGTCGACGGTACGACAATGTCGGCGTGTCTGGCCATCGGCGTCCAGTACGGTTCGTGCACGACGACGGTGTCGGGCCGGGCGAGCGCGCGACGCAAGCGCCCCAGATCCTGGTGGTGATGAAACGGATTTCCGCCGGCCCAGTGCACCAGCTTGATGTCCGGGTAGGTCACCCGCGTCCCGTTGTAGTCGATGCTCTTGCCCGGGTTCAGCAGCATGTCCGATACAGCCGCGACCGGGATGAACGTCTTCACGGGGTTGATGCCCTGCGGCAATGTGGGAAGCGGGTACGGGACGGGGGCGCGACCCGGTTCGTTCATCGAACCGTAGCCGTGACCGAATCCGCCGCCCGGTATTCCGATCTGCCCCAGCATCGCTGCGAGGGTTACACCCATCCAGGGCGCCTGCTCGCCGCCGCGGATCCGCTGCAGTGACCAGGTCACCGACACCAACGTGCGCTTCGATGCCATGGCCCGCGCCAGATCGACGATGACGTCCGGCGCGAGACCCGACTTGTCCGAAGCCCACTGCGGAGTCTTGGCGACGCCGTCCGTCTCTCCGAGTAAGTAGCGTTCGAAGACGCGGTAGCCCGTGCAGTACCGGTCGAGAAAAGCGAGGTCGTGCAGGTCCTCGGTGGCCAGGACGTAGGCGAGACCGAGCATCACTGCCACATCGGTTCCGGATCGCGGGCTCAGCCATGTCGCCGCGCCACCGATGTCGTCGCGCAGGGGGCTGATGGAGACGATCTTTCCGCCGCGCGAGCGAAGAGCATCGAGGGCTGCTTCGGTCGGATGATCCGATGTACCACCGTGATTGGTGCCGGTGTTCTTCACCGGTACGCCGCCGAACGCAACCAGCAGATCGGTGTGACGGGCGATGACCTCCCAGGATGTCGAGCGGGAGAACATCTTCCAGTGGGCTCCCAATACGTGCGGCATGATGACGCCGGTGGCGCCGAGGGAGTAGCTGTTCACCGACCCGGTGTAGCCGCCGACACAGTTCAGAAATCGGTGAATCTGGCTCTGCGCGTGATGGAAGCGGCCCGCGCTCGCCCAGCCGTACGATCCGCCGTAGATCGCCTCGTTGCCGAAGCGATCGATCACTCGCCGCAGTTCGGCGGCGAGAAGTTCGGTCAGTTCGTCCCAGGACACGGCGACGTATCGATCCGCACCCCGACGGTCGCTGGGGCCGGGCCCGTTCTCGAGCCACCCCGCGCGCACGGACGGCCCGGTGATCCTCGAACGGTGGCGCACCGAACCCGGCACGTTCCCGAGCACCGGGGACGGACTCGAGTCTCCCGCAAACGGGTGAACGGCGGTCACCTCGCCGTCGGCCACCGTCGCCCGATACATCCCCCAGTGCGCCATGTGTTGGGCACCCTCACGCGGCGCGCCACCGTCGTGTGTCGCTGGGACCACCTCAGATGCCGATACTGTCCAACACATTCGACAGTGCACTCGGCCGATCCTGCGTCGGTGCGGGATCGACGAGCGCGAACGAACACCCGATGCTCCTCGCCGCGCCGTCGGCCTCCTCGCTGTCGCCGACCATCAGTGTCCGACTCGGGTCGACGCCGAGTGCATCGACGGCATGACGAAAAATCTCCGGTTGAGGTTTGACGAAGCCGAGCTCGAAGGACAGCACGAACTCGTTCACGTACTGCGCGGCGCCGATCGCTTCGAAGGCAGGCCGTATGTCGAATGCGATATTGCTCAACACGGCAACCGGAATCGAGGCGGTCGCGAGCCTTTTCAATACCACGGCGGTGTCGGGGTACGGGGTCCAACAGGACGGGTCGATGACCCTGCCGTACACAGAACTCGCCTGGCCCGGATCGTCGACTCCCGATTTCTGCAGCACATGTAGATAGGCCTGACGGTGCAGGGCCGGATCGAGATCGCGGTTCCGCCAGGCATGTCTGGTCACGTCGTCGAACTCGACCACTTCACCCACCGGTGCGGTCATTCGGCGCATGAGCTCGGCTGCGTGATGGCCGTCCACCGGCGTGCCGTCGGCGTGTGTGACACCCTCGAACCAGGATTCTTGCTCCTCGAGGCGGAACAGGGTGCCCGAGAAATCGAAGATCACCGCATCGAAGGACATATCCGTCATGGAAGCGCCGCAACGAGTGCTTCGACGTCGACGCGCGGCCCGGTGAAGAACGGGATTTCTTCACGGACGTGACGGCGCGCTTCGGTGGCGCGCAGATCGCGCATCAGGTCCACGATGCGGTCGAGTTCGGGCGCCTCGAAGGCCAGGATCCACTCGTAGTCGCCCAACGCGAAGGACGGCACGGTGTTTGCCCGCACGTCCTTGTATCCGCGCGCAGCTTTGCCGTGATCAGCGAGCATCGTGCGTCGCTCGTCGTCCGGAAGCAGGTACCAGTCGATGGACCGCACGAACGGGTAGACACAGATGTAGGCACCCGGGTCCTCGCCTGCGATGAATGCGGGGACGTGACTCTTGTTGAACTCGGCGGGGCGGTGCAACGCCGAGTTGCTCCAGACGGGGGTGCTGGCCTTGCCGAGCGCGGTGGTGCGTCGAAAGTCCGAGTAGGTGGCCTGCAGCTCCTCGATTCGTTCCGCGTGCGTCCACACCATGAAGTCGGCGTCCGCACGCATCCCGGCGATGTCGTACACGCCGCGCACGACGACGCCCTTCTCCTCCTGGCTTTCGAAAAACGCTCTCGCTTCCTTGGCGGCCGCAGCGCGGTCCTCCCCCAGAACACCTGGGGTGACCTTGTACACCGAGAACATCAGGTAGCGGAGAGTGGAGTTGAGCGCGGAATAATCGAGGCGTGCCATGGCTCTATCGTGCCACTTCGCATACGACGGCGGCCGCTCTGGTGCCCGAGGCGGCACAGGCGGGCACCCCGACTCCGTAGCTCCAGGCGCCGGCGACGGCTATGCCGGGCAACCGCTGCACAGCCGCCTCGATGTGGGCGACACGATCGAGGTGTCCGGGCGCATATTGGGGAAGTCCGCCGTACCAGCGCTGGACGAGGGTCGCGGTGGGCGCGGCGTCGATGCCGGTGATCGATCGGAGATCTCCCATGGCCTGCTCGACCAGGAGATCGTCGGGCAAGGCCAGCGGTTCTTCGTTGCCGAACCGCCCGAGCGAGGCCCGTAACAGGGGCACCTCACGCTCGGCGAGGTGCGTCCACTTGCGGCTCGAGAATGTGAACGCCTTGACCGCCAGGCCTGCGTCGGTGGCGACGAGAACACCGGAGTTGTCCGGCAACTCGGTTCCCGGGGGTAGCGCCATGGCAACGACGGCAGAGGAGCCGAGCTCGATCTCCGCGGCCGACTGTGCTGCGTCGGGCACGATGTCGGACAAGACGTGTGCGAGTTCGGGGGCCGGGATGGCCAGCACGATGAGATCGACGTGTCCGACCGGATCGAGCATCCACCCCTTGCGCTCGCCGCAGATCGACGTCGCCCGGGTGTTCCTAAGGATCTGTGCGTCCGCGGCTGAGACGAGGGTGTCGACGAGAACGCCGTATCCACCGCGGAGCGTGCCGAACACGGGAGCCGAACTCGGCTCGGGCAGCGAGCGGCGCACTGCGTCCGTCAGACTTCTCGCCCCGGCGTCCAGGGCAGCGGCGAGTGTCGGTAGCGCGGCACGCACGCCGATCGAATCGGACAGACCCGAATAGACTCCGCCGAGCAGCGGGTCGACCGATCGGCGCAGAACCTGCTCGCCGAATCTGGCTGCGACGAGGTCCGCAACGCTGCAGTCCTTGCCGCGATCCCACGTGAATTCCATCTCGGGCTCGCACTCGATCGTGGCGAGTGTGGCACCGTCGACGAGCTCTTGCATCGAGGCGGCGCCCGACGGAATGCCCATCAATGTGTCGGTGGGCATTGTGTGGAGCGCACCGGCTGCGTAGATGAGCGGGCGTTTTCCAGCTGGATAGACGAGCTGATCGGCGATGCCCAGCTCATCCATCAATGCTGGAACCTCCGGTCGGCGCCCGACGAAGGCCTCGGCGCCGACATCGACGGGTCCGCCGGCGAGATCGACGGTGCGCAGCGCGCCTCCGAGCCGATCCGATGCCTCCACCACCGTGATGTGGGCATCGGGCCCCAATGTGGTGCGCAATCGATAGGCCGCGACGAGGCCCGTGATGCCGCCCCCGACGACTGCAGCCCTGATCGATCGATCGGTCACAGCGAGTGCACCAGCTCCACGAGCCGTGTGATCATCTCCGGGTCGGTGTCGGGCAGCACACCGTGTCCCAGATTGAACACATGCCCGAGCGCACCCGCTTCGACGGCTCGGTCGGCCTCGGCCACGATGCGCCTGGTTTCGCTCTCGATCGCATCCCAGCCGGCGAAGAGCACTGCCGGATCCAGGTTGCCCTGCAGTGCTTTGCCCGGGCCGACTCGCTTCGCAGCTACGTCGAGGGGGATGCGCCAGTCGACACCGACGACGTCGGCGCCGGCCTCCCCCATGGCCCCGAGCAGCTCACCTGTGCCGACACCGAAGTGAATCTTGGGCACACCGGCAGAAGAGACCGCGTCGAACACCTTCTTCGAATGCGGAAGTACGAACTCACGGTAATCGGCAAGCGAGAGCGCCCCGGCCCACGAGTCGAAAAGCTGAACGGCGTCCACACCGGCCTCGAGCTGCGCCAGCAGAAACGTGATGGTGGTGTCCGCGAGCCTGTCCAGCAACGAGTGCCAGGTCGCCGAATCCGAACGCATCAGCGCTTTCGTCTTCTCGTGGTTTCGACTGGGTCCGCCTTCGACGAGGTACGAGGCCAACGTGAAGGGCGCTCCGGCGAAACCGATCAGTGCGGTCTCGCCCAGTTCGCGAACCAACAGGCCGACCGCGTCGGATACCGGCGCCACCTGCTGCGCATCGAGCTTCGGAAGTGCGGCGACGTCGGCTGCCGACCGCACCGGATGGGCGATGACAGGTCCGGTGCCGGCCACGATGTCGAGATCGATACCTGCCGCTTTGAGCGGTACCACGATGTCGGAGAACAAGATTGCCGCGTCGACACCGTGCCGCTTGACAGGCTGCAAGGTGATCTCGGCGACGAGTTCGGCGTCGAAGCAGGACTCGAGCATTCCGATGCCGGCCCTGATCTTTCGGTACTCCGGCAGCGAGCGGCCGGCCTGCCGCATGAACCACACGGGACGGCGCGTCGGCGACCGGCCTGCAACGGCCGCCAGCAACGGAGCATCGGGAAGTCGGCGACGGGGCGAAGGCGTGTCGATGTTCATCGACGTCCATGCTGCCACGTCCCGGCGAGAAGTCTTCGATGCAGGTGCGACACCAGCTTCACCACTCGGGCGCCGTTACAGCGGCGGGTTGGTCTCGGCTCGGCGCGCCTCCGACTATGAAGAACCTGAGAAGTCTACCGTCCGATGTTGTGACCAAACCCGGATCCTCTGCCGAGCCTGCGCCGTTTCGATCGGCGATCGAGGCGATGCACCGGGCCGTCGTACACCCGTCGATCGAGATCGGGCCCATTCGGCCGCCGCAGCGACTCGCACCCTTCAGTTATGCCATCGGAGCCGAAGTTGCGCATCCTGACGGTGACGACGTCGGGGAACAGTCCGACGGCGATGCATTCGGACGACTGATTCTGCTGTACGACCCCGACGGCGACGAAGCTTGGAACGGAACGATGCGCCTCGTCGCGTACATCCAGGCGGACGTCGACGAAACTCTGGCGTCGGACCCACTTCTTCCCGAGGTGGGTTGGAGTTGGTTGGTCGACGCCCTCGAGAGCCGAGCCGAGCCGTTTACCGCGCTGGGCGGCACCGTGACGTCGACGAGTTCGGTGCGGTACGGCGACATCGCCGGTCCACCGAAGGCGCACCAGTTGGAGTTGCGCGCGTCGTGGACGGCAGGTTCGGTGGAACTGGCATCCCACGTGGAAGCGTTCTGCGAAGTCCTCGCCTACGCCGCCGGACTGCCTCCGGCAGGCATCACCGACCTCCGCGATCGTGAGAAAAACCGTACGTAGTTCGCGCAAAGTCGACTCTCGAGGGCCTAGAGTCTGCACTCATGTCAACAGCCAGTTCCAGCGAGCCGTCGGAGACAGCGGAGGACGCGCCGACGGCGGTGCCTCTACTCGCCCCCGCGGACGGTGTCCCCGCCCTCGTCGATTCACCGGCCGGTGTCATTGCCGCTGCAGCACAGTTGGCCGAAGGGCATGGCCCGCTCGCAGTCGACGCGGAGAGGGCGTCGGGTTTCCGGTACTCACAGCGCGCATATCTGTTGCAGTTTCGCCGCCGCGGCGCCGGAACAGTCCTTCTCGATCCGATCCCGGTGGCCGATTCACTGCACCCGCTCGCCGAGGTGATCAATCCGCTCGAATGGGTGCTGCATTCCGCCGATCAGGACCTTCCGGGGCTCGACGAGCTCGGACTCGTCCCGGCCACGTTGTTCGACACCGAACTCGCCGGGCGGCTCGCGGGCTTCGAACGGGTCGGCCTGGGGCCGATCGTGGAGCGGACACTCGGTCTATCGCTGCAGAAAGGCCACGGTGCCGCCGACTGGTCGACCCGACCGCTCCCCGACATCTGGCTCAACTACGCCGCACTCGACGTCGAGGTTCTTCTCGAACTCCGAGATGCGATGGCCGCCGAACTCGAGGCGCAGGGCAAGACCGACTGGGCTGCTCAGGAGTTCGCCCACATTCTGACGCTCGGGCCACCCAAGCCGAAACCCGAGAGGTGGCGGCGCACGTCGGGCATCCACTCGATCAGCTCCCAACGTGTACTGGCCTCGGTTCGGGAACTGTGGCGCGCCCGTGACGAGCTGGCGCAGCGACGAGACATCGCGCCGAGTCGGGTGCTGCCGGATTCCGCCATCATCTCCGCCGCGTCTGCCGACGTGAAGTCCGAGAACGACCTACGCGCGCTGCCTGTGTTCGGTGGTCCACGCCAGCGACACTCGTCAAAGGTGTGGTTGTCCGCGCTGGAACGAGCCAGGCGTCTGCCTTCCGGGGAACTGCCGCCCCGGGCCGCTCCGTTCGACGGACCCCCGCCCGTCAACAGATGGTCTCGGCGCGATCCGGAGGCGGCCGAGCGTCTGGCCACCGTCCGAGCCGCCATGACAGAGCTGGGCGAGAGGGTCGGTGTCCCCGTCGAAAACCTGCTGCTGCCTGACGTTCTGCGGCGGCTGGTGTGGGACTGGACGGCCGTCGACCCGCTCGAGGCACACCAGCTCGTCGATGATCGACTCGCCGAGGGACGAGCCCGTCCGTGGCAACGCGAGTTGGTCGTACCGGTGCTCGTCGAGGCATTGACCCCTCCTCGAGTGACTGGGACCCCTCCTCGAGCGACTGGGACCCCTCCACAAGTTACCGACGGGTAATACCGGCTAGAGTGGACGGCAGCCCGGCGTCGGCCGGGCCAATCGACCGCATCTTCTCGGGAGGATCGAAGCGTGTCAGTACCCGCATCCACCAATTCACAGCGGAATGTCGTGTTCGTCGACGGCATCCGTACCCCATTCGGCAAGGCAGGCCCCAAGGGCATGTACGCCGACACTCGCGCCGACGACCTCGTCGTCAAGGCCATCCGCGAACTGCTGCGGAAGAACCCCTCCCTACCGCCAGAGCGGATCGACGAGGTTGCCATTGCCGCGACGACGCAGACCGGTGATCAGGGCCTGACAATCGGCCGCACCTCTGCACTCCTCGCCGGACTCCCCCGCAGCGTTCCGGGCTTCGCCATCGACCGCATGTGTGCCGGTGCAATGACCTCGGTCACCACCACCGGATCGGGAATCGGATTCGGCCAGTACGACGTGGTCATCGCCGGCGGCGTCGAGCACATGGGACATCACCCGATGGGTGAGGGCGCCGACCCCAACCCGCGCTTCCTCGCCGACAAACTGGTCGATCCCAGCGCCCTCGTCATGGGCAACACGGCCGAGAACCTGCACGATCGCTTTCCCACCATCACCAAGGAACGCACCGACGCCTACGCCGTCGCCAGCCAGAACAAGTACGACGCCGCCAAGAAGGCCGGCTTGCTCGCCGATACGCTCGTCCCCATCGCCACCAAGTCCGCAGCAGGCTGGGGCCTGGCCACCGAGGACGAGCCGCCCCGCCCCGGCACGACAACCTCGGACCTCGCCAAGCTCAAGACGCCGTTCCGGCCCGCCGGCCGCGTCACCGCAGGCAATGCAGCAGGCCTCAACGACGGTGCCACCGCCGCGATCCTCGCCGGCGAGGACACCGCACACGAGCTCGGCCTGAACATCGGCATGCGGATGGTCGGCTTCTCCTTCGCCGGCGTCGACCCGGCCGTCATGGGCATCGGCCCGGTCCCGGCCACCGAGAAGCTGCTCGGCCGAACCGGATTGAGCATCGAAGACATCGGTCTGTTCGAGATCAACGAGGCCTTTGCCGTCCAGGTACTCGCCTTTCTCGAGCACTTCGGCATTGCCGACGACGATCCCCGCGTCAACCAGTGGGGCGGCGCGATCGCGTGCGGCCACCCGCTCGCCTCCTCGGGTATTCGCCTGATGACACAACTGAGCCGCCAGTTCGCCGAGGCGCCCGACGTCCGGTACGGCCTGACGACCATGTGCATCGGTCTCGGCATGGGCGGCACCGTCATCTGGGAAAACCCCAATCACGCTGACTACGCGGGAGTGAAGCCTGCAGGAACGACCCATGGAGCGGGAGCAGCCAAATGAGTGACATCACGACAGCGTTCACGGACGAGGTAGTCACGAACGCGTACACCAAGATCGTCTCGGTGCCCGGCCTCGACGGCTCCATCGCACTGGTCACCCTCGACAACGGGTTCGATCACACCAAGCCGTCGACTTTCGGCCCGGCCGGCCTCGCGCGGCTCGACGCCGCCCTCGACGAGGCGTTCGCCGCGAACCCGGTGGCAATCGCCATCACCGGTAAGCCGTTCATCTTCGCCGTCGGCGCCGACCTCAACGGTGTGCCGAACATCAAGACCAAGGACGAGGCGCTGCAGATCGGGCAGCTCGGCCACAGGGTCTTCCGGCGTCTGCGCGAGTCGACGATTCCGACGTTCGCCTTCATCAACGGTGCCGCCCTCGGTGGCGGACTCGAAGTGGGTCTGCACTCGCACTACCGCACGGTCGCGGAGAACGCCGCTGCACTCGGCCTGCCCGAGGCATTCCTCGGCCTGGTCCCGGGCTGGGGCGGAACTCAGTTGCTGCCCAACATCATCGGCGCCTCCAATGCCGTGACGGTCGTCGTCGAGAACTCGCTCAACCAGAACCGGGTCCTCAAGCCGCAGCAGGCAGTCGATCTCGGGATCGCCGACGCCCTCTTCGGTGGCGCGGACTTCATCGAGCAGTCCCTCGCCTGGGCGGCGCAGGTCATCAAGGGTGAGATCATCCCGACCCGTCCCGAGATCGATCGCGGTCAGGCCTGGGACGACGCCATCACTCGCGCCAAGGCCATCGTTGCGGGCAAGACGAACAACTTCGCACCCGGCCCCGTCGCCGCCGTCGAATTGCTCGAACTCGCCAAGAACACCGACATCACCGACCCCGCCTCGCTCGACAAGGCGTTCGCAGCCGAGGACGAAGCGCTCTCGACCCTGCTGGTCAAAGACGAGCTGCGTGCCGGGCTGTACGCATTCGACCTGGTACAGAAGCGCGCGAAGCGTCCCGCCGGAGCACCGGACAAGTCCCTCGCTCGCAAGGTTTCCGGAGTCGGCATCGTCGGTGCCGGTCTGATGGCCAGCCAGCTCGCCCTGCTGTTCGTCCGTCAGCTGAAGGTGCCGGTGATTCTCACCGATATCGATCAGGAGCGCATCGACAAGGGCGTCGGCTACGTTCACGCCGAAATCGACAAGCTCCTCGGCAAGAAGCGCCTCTCCCCGGATGCCGCGAACCGACTCAAGGCGCTGGTGTCCGGCTCGATCGACAAGTCGGCGTTCGCCAACACCGATTTCGTCATCGAGGCAGTGTTCGAGAACCTCGACGTGAAGAAGAAGGTGTTCGCCGAGGTCGAGGAATTCGTCTCGCCCGAGACGATTCTCGCTACCAACACCTCCTCGCTGTCGATCACGAAGATGGCGGCGGACTTGAAGCACCCCGAGCGCGTGGTCGGCTTCCACTTCTTCAATCCCGTTGCCGTCCTCCCATTGCTCGAGGTCGTCAAGGGTGAGAAGACCGACGATGCCACTCTGGCAACGGCATTCGCGACTGCGAAGACTCTCAAGAAGTCTGCCGTCCTGTGCGCCGATCTGCCGGGCTTCGTGTTCAACCGCCTCGTGACGCGCGCATCGAACGAGATCATCAGCGCCATCGACGAGGGCACCCCGTTCGAGGTCGCCGACGGTGCCGTCGGCGAGCTCGGTATGCCGATGAGCCCGCTGACGCTGCTGGCCCTGGTGGGCCCGGCGGTTGCGTTGCACACAGCCGAGACGCTCGCCGAGGCCTACCCCGACCGGTTCAAGGACTCCCCCGGGTTCCGCGCGCTCGTCGAGGCCAAGAAGGCTGGAGTCTGGACCTACGGACCCGAGGGACAGATCGTCGACCCGGAGGTCGCCGAGATGTGGCCCCAGGGTGACTCTCCGTCGACCAGCGAGCAGGTACTCGATCGCACGCGTCGTGCAATCGCGGACGAGATCCGCATCATGCTCGACGAGGGCGTCGTCGCGGCCCCGGAGGACATCGACCTCTGCCTGCTACTCGGCGGTGGATTCGGCTTCTGGAACGGCGGCATCACCCCGTACCTCGACCGCACCGGCACATCCGAAGCGGTGACCGGTAAGCGGTTCCTCGCCCAGGGCGTAGCCAACGTCTAGGTAGCCCAGCTCGACCGAAGAGCCCGGCACTCCCTACAGGAGTGCCGGGCTCTCTCGTTCCCTCCCCATGTGATGCTCCTATGAGTGTCAAGCGGTGGTTTTGTGGGTGAGGAGTTGGAACATTTCGCGGGCGACGGCTCGTTTGAGGCAGCGAATGATGTCGCG